>Ga0101944_10000612_pt1 | contig 99521 bp, 94 predicted proteins | sample DewCreD2012metaG_FD_75245 | JGI IMG/M metagenome (GOLD analysis project Ga0101944, IMG submission 75245) | Hot spring sediment bacterial and archeal communities from British Columbia, Canada, to study Microbial Dark Matter (Phase II) - Dewar... ... | reverse complement strand
CCACAATAATTTGGTCCACGTGGCACCATGCAGCGGACCCAAATCAACTCCAAACGCTCGTAACCTATTGAATCGGCTACATCCTGATTTTCGCAACCCAAAGAAACTGTAGAAGATGGGTCTGAACGCGCGCGTCTATGTCCAGAAGGCGGAGCTCGAGTTTTTCCGAAAGCCCCACCTGATCGACCACCGCTACGAGCCGGAGCTTCTGGAAGGAGTCAACGTGGTGGCCCTTGAGGGAGACGCAGAAATCGCCGATGGGATCCGGGTGCTCCTTACGCCCGGCCACACGCCCGGCGGGCAGTCGGTCGTCGTCAATACCAGCCGGGGCCGGGCCGTGATCACGGGTTTTTGCTGCAACGGAGAGAACTTCCCGGGTCGGGGTCAGGTGGTGACGCCCGGGGTCCACATCAACGCGATCGAGGCCTATGAGTCGGCTGTCCGGGTGCGGGAGATTGCGGACATCTTGATTCCCCTGCATGATTTTGCGGTGGGCCGAGCGGGACGTATCCCCTGAAACTCACCATCGGGCGGCGGCTTCGCAGATGGAGTGCCGCCATCTTACGCGGGTCCCGTGACGTCAGAGGCTGAGTGTCGCCTCGTGGGGGCCAGGAGCCTGGAGCACGACATTTCGGCTTGGTCGCCTACAAAGACTGTGACTGCCGGGCCAGTGTCACCGGGATGGCCCGATGCGAATTGCGGAAGGACCGGGGGACGTGCTATTTGCCACAAAGAGGGGTTGCCGGTTTTTGACGTAGACCGCTGGTTCCGGCATATATCGTTTCTCCTTCTTCCCAGGATGAAGGTCCATGCACTGCGAACGCTGTAAGAACCCGATTCAAGGAGAGGCATACGAATACCGAGGGGAGAGGCTCTGCGAGGACTGTTACCTGGAGACCCTCAACCCGCCCAGGGCTTGCGATCCCTGGGCCGTCTACTCGGCCAAGAAGATGCTCCAGGGAAAGGATGCCCTCAAGCAGCTCAGCCCTCTCCAGGCGAAAATCGTCGAGTTTCTCAGACAGCGCCGGGAGGCCCGGATCGACGATGTTGCGGCGGCCCTCGGGATTGGCGAGCCCGAGCTTCGAAGGGAATTTGCAGCGCTGCGGCACATGGAAATTGTAAAAGCGACCAAGAGAGGGGCTGACGTGTTTCTCACTCTTTTCGATCCGGTGAAATAGCCGGGGCGGCGCTCGATGCGCCACACGGTGAGGGTTGAGGAGATCCCGTCGAAAGCCCGGTGAGGAATGATGATGACCTATGAAACCGTTCTTGTGGAAATTCGGGATCGCATTGGAATCCTATCCCTGAACCGGCCGCAGAAATTCAACACCTTCAGCTCGCAACTTACCCGGGAACTTAACCAGGCTCTGCGGGATCTGGACGAGGACGAAAGGGTTCAGGTCGTCATCGTCAGGGGGGAAGGAAAGGCGTTCTCAACGGGTATCGACCTCGCTGAGTTTCCTGGAAAGTCTCGTGAGGCCTACAAGGAGTGGATTTCTCTTATGGACGAAATGCACAGGACCGTGGCCGGCATGTCCAAGCCGGTCATCGCCATGGCCCACGGGTATGCGGTTGCCAACGGCGCAGGCCTTCTCTTTGCGGCGGATTTCGCCGTCGTGGCCGAGGGGACAAAGATAGGAACCACGGCGATCAACGTGGGCTTGCTCTGCACGGGCCCGATCATTCCGGTGAGCTACGGCCTTGGAAAAAAGAAGACGCTCGAAATGCTCCTGTGCGGGGACATGATCGACGCGCAAGAGGCCCTGAGGATCGGGCTGGTCAGCCGCGTGGTGCCGATGGAAGAGCTGGAATCCGAGACTTTGGCCTTCGCAGCAAAGCTCCTGTCCAAGAGCCCCTTGGCCATCAAGTTGGGCAAGCAGTTCTATTACCGGATGATCGACATGCCTTTCCTTAAGCGCTTCGAGTATAGCAGCGAAGTCTTTGCAGAGCTCTGCGTATCCGAGGACGCCCGGGAGGGTGTCGAGGCATTTCTTCTTAAAAGAAAGCCGGTTTGGAAAGGCAAGTGATTCCAATAGCTCAGCTCTCCTTGCTGCACGCATCCGATTCGATGCAGGAGCTCGCTCATGGAAAAATACCCGCAGCTTTCGGAAATCGAATGGCCTGAACTGAGAAAGGCCAAGGCCTCGAGCAAGACCGCCTGGAGGTACTTCGAGCACCTGGTCAAAACCCTGCACGCCGACTTGGGGGAAGAGAGGACTGCGGCTATCCTGGCCGAATTCATGCGGGGCAACGCCAGAAGGTTCGTGGTGCCCGCCATGCGGTCCTTCGGCCTGGAGGGCAAGGACGCCTGGTCTCTGGCCAGTTATTTCAAGCTCGCCACGGGCGACATCATCGGGTACAAGGCCGAGCTTTCCAGGCCCGAGCCCGGGGTGGTGAGCTACCGGCTGTATCCCCCATGCCTCTGGTTTCCGGATCTCGACATTCCGCCCAGCTTCTGCAAAGCCCTTGGATGCTTCGAGGAAGAGGCGGCGCGGATCGTGAACCCGGCGATCGAGATCCGGCACACGAAGCTGATGACCGCAGGGGATCCGTATTGCGAGATTCTTTTTGTGGAGCGGGGGTAGAGGACCCGAAAGCAGCGCCGCACGTTTGCGTTCACGGGTTGGCTACGGAGTCCCCCAGCAAAAGGCTGGGTCGAACGGTCACTTCTCTTGCGCCTCGCAGAACTCGACGGCTCCGGCGTGGATCTCGTCCTTGATTCTCTCCACGATCTCTCGGGCCGCATCGAAAGCCTGTTCCCGGCGTTCCGCAGACACCACGACATGCATGACGAGGGAGCCGGGCTCGAGGTCATCCAGGTTGTGCAGGATCGCCACTTGGTAGGCACCGTGGCGTTTTTCCGCTTCCTCGGCCACGGAGCGGAGGCGCTTTTCCACGTCCTGGGGGAGCCCGAAACGAAGAAGCCGGATTCTCTTGCCGTCTCTTTGTCTTTTCACGATGCCCGTGAACGAGACCACGCAGCCGAGCCGGTCCATGTCGCCGGCAAGTGTTTTCCGGATGGCATCCGGGAGAAGGGAAAGCTCCAAGGGCTGAATGGAGACAAAGCTCATCCGTCCACACCCCTTCGTTCCGCCCTTTGTGCTGGATTCCAACTTGGAAGGGTCACGGGGCAGCCGTTATTTCGAGGCCCTCGCTCTCCAAGAGTTCCAGTGCGATCCGGATGGCCCCAGCGATTACTGGCGGGCAGATGTCGGTCGGCACCTTTTGGGGATCGGATTCCAGGAGATCGTCACAGCGGTTTCCAGGATACTGTGCAACAAGCTCCTTGTTGAACCGATCCTCGAGTTCCTGGATCAGCATGTAGATGCGGGCAGGATCCACACGTCCATGAGCGGCGAAGGCTATGAAGCAAGCCGCGGCTGTCAGAGCGCCGCATGTGGCTCCCATCATTCCCTGGGCTCCGACCAGTCCGCCCAGAGCGCGCAAAACGTCTTCGCTGGCCAAGCCCACATGGCGAAGCCCGACGTCCGCGACGATTTGACTGCACAGATTGCCCCGCGAGGCGGACTCCTTCACTTCACGATGAATCTGCTGCAGCTCAGGAAGGCTCATCCGGTCTCTCCCTCATGGTCTTGTGCAGGTGCTTTTAGGATAAAATTTCCCTTACTACTATCTCATCTTTTTCTTTCTCGCACAAGGCCGCGTGGGGTGCGCGCGGTTGCGTTGCCGCTTGTGCTGGCCTAGGAAGGAGAGTTCGGGTTGTTCTTCTTCGCGGGCTGTCAGCGGTCTCCGGCGACGTCTGTCCGCCGCCGTTGACAGCGAGAGGAACCGTCTGATAGCGTGAAAATTTCTTGGGCCGATGAATCGCGTATGCCCCATGCGTGCGATAGGCGGAACTCTCTTGGAGGGAGGAAGAGAGGCTAGAAGATGAGCAAAGAAACTCGGCCGGTCTTGGTGCTGGGAGGTGGAGTGGCCGGCCTCACGGCGGCCAGTGCTTTGGCGGCAGGCCGCGTGCCGGTCGTCCTTGTGGAGAGGGCGAGGGATCTTGGCGGCCACGGCCGTTTGTGGCCCTGCATGGCCACGAGCACGTGCCAGAAGTGTTCTGCCTGCCTCGTGGAGGATGCGAGAGAGGCGGTAACGGAATCCCGGCTTGTGGAAATCTTCACGTCGTGGCGGGTGGACAAGTGCATCCGCGGCGACGGCGGATTTCGGGTCGAGGCCGTTCCGGTCGAGGTCCCTCATGCCGACCTCGAAGCACGCCCTGTGCATTGCAGGGCCGAACGGTCTTCGCCCGGGCCGGAGAGGCGAATCTGGGACGTGGACGCTTTGTTCGTGGCCACCGGCTTTCGGCCTTTCCCGGCTGAAAAGAAACCGATGCTGGGATACGGAAAGATCCCGCAGGTGCTCACCACCGTGGACCTGGATTTTCTGGTCAAACAGGAGCGGATCCGAAGTCCCTGGCCGGGGGCCGACGGGAATCGGCGGGTGGCTTTTCTCCAGTGCGTCGGATCCAGGGACCGGGAAGCAGGGCGTGATTACTGTTCTCAGGTCTGTTGCAAGACTTCCTTGAGACTGGCGAACAAACTTCTCGCTGATCGGCCGGACCTCGAGATCACGGTTTTCTACATCGACCTGCAGATCCACGGGAAGGGGTTTCGCCAGGCCTTTGACGACCTGAAAGAACGGGTCCGTTTCGTTCAGGGCGTTCCAAGCGAGGTTCTGCCCTCGGAGCCAGACGGAGCCGCGTTGGTTTACGAAGACCCGGTGAGCGGCGTCTTGAAAACGGAAAGTTTCGGCGCCGTGGTCCTGGCCGTGGGCATGGTGCCGGACGAGGAGGCGGGCGACGTGGCTTCTCTGCTGGGGCTTGACAGGGGCATGGGAGGATTTTTCACGGTCCCGGAAGGAACGACCGACCGGGTCTATCTGATCGGAGCTTGCCTGGCTCCGACGGATATCGCCGGAGCCAGAAGGCAGGCGCTCAGTGCGGTGGCAAGGTATCTCGCGTCGAGAGGGCTCAGGTGATGGCGAAAACGAGGCGAGTCGGGGTTTTTCTCTGTTCTTGCGAGGGGCAGTTGGACTCGGTTTTGGATCTTCCCGGGCTGGCTGAGCGACTATCGGGCGGAGCGGGCCGCGAAGAGCTTTTGACTTTCCTTTCCCCTTGCTGGTGCAGTCCCTTGGAGCAGCCGAAGATGAAGGCTGCAATCCGCGATTCGGGGCTCGAAGGGTGGGTCTTGGCCTGCTGCGACGGGGAGAAGGCCTTGCGTTGCCTCGTCGAGGATCGAGCCGCTGGCGTTTGCAGGGGATTTGCGGGCCAGATCATCGACCTCTACGCCTTCTGTGCGGCTGGCCACAAGGATCGGGGGCAGGCGACGGACAGGGCCGAACGGTATGTCCGGATGGCGGCTGTGCGGAGTGCGCAGAGGGCGGAGGGGGCCGCCGAGCGGCGGTCGGTGACGAAGCGCGTCTTTGTGCTGGGGGGGAGCGCAGTGGCGGAGCGGTTTGCCCAAGATCTCCTTGGACAGGGGATTCCGGTCGTAATGACGACAGGCGGGGCTTCGTCGGAACTTCTCCAAGCCGAGGGCCTGACCATCCTGCAAGACGCTGAACCGGTCGCTGTGTCGGGCTCCTTTGGACAGATGGCCGTTCGGGTGTCGGATGCCTCCGGGAAAGAGACGGTCTACGAGGCGGGAGCCATTGTCGTCGCCCTGCCTGCGTCCTGTTCGGACGAGGTGCCCTCTCCGGTGCCCTTTGGAGAGGCGAGGCTTTCTCTCGAAGAACTTGAAAGGTTGGCGCTGCCGGAAGCAGGGAATTCTTTGCCGGCCTCCGTCGGGCTCTGGCTCGAACCTTCCGAGGACGGGGCCGACATGGGCTTTTCGAGGCGTGCTCTGCAAGCGGCGCTCAACATCCTCTCCAGAGGAAACACCGAGGTCTCGATCTTTTTCCGCCACATCCCTCTTCCGGGGCATGACGGGCAGGCGCTGTACGACGAGCTCAGGCAGAGAGGGGCAAAGTTTTTCCGCCTGACCGGGCAGCGCCCCGAAATCCGAAAAGAGAATGGCCGGGTGGCCGTCACGTTTCAGGACGCGGCGTGCCTGGATGTCGCGGTCAAGGTCCATCTGGATCGCATCGCGATCATCGGGCGGCCTATGCCTTCTCCGGGAACCGTCCGGGCTGCGAGGCTTATGGGCGAGCCCCTCGATGCTGAGGGGTTTCTTCAGAAGGACAATGTGCACCTGTACCCCTGCGGCGCCTTCCGGCGCGGGGTTTTCTTTCTGGGACACTGCCGCGAAGAAATCACGGACGAAGGGGCCCTTCAAGAACTTAAGGCCCTGGAGTATGCACTGGTGCCGTCCCTGCTCGCCGGCGAAGTGGAGGCATTGGAAACCATTCGGATCGACCCGGCCCGATGCGTTTCGTGCCTGACCTGTTTCCGGGCCTGCCCGCATCAGGCGATCGAAGTGTTCCAGGGCCATCCTGTGCCTCGTCCGGTGGCGGCGGCCTGTCTGGCGTGCGGGCTTTGCGCTGCGCTATGCCCCGGCCGGGCGATCGAACTGCTTTGCCGGCCCGTCAGACAGGTCGAGGCGGAAATCCGCGAGGCTTGCCGTGGAAACGGATCCCGGCCACCGGTCCTGGTGTTCGCGTGCGCCCGCTCGGGCTGGCGTGCCGCCGAGGAAGCCGGCAGGTTGGGCCTGGCCGTTCCTCCGGACGTGCTCTTCGTTCCAGTCCCCTGCGCCTGTTCGATCAGCGAGGAGATTCTGATGGCCGCTTTTCTCGAAGGGGCTGACAAAGTCTTCGTTGCGGGATGCCATGAGGACAACTGCAGGTCCCAACAGGGGACCCGCGCAGGAGGAAAAAGGCTCGAACGGGTGCGGGGTTGCCTCGAGGCAGCCGGACGGGAGCCATCCAAGTGCCTTGGCTTCTTTTCTGTGGCGTCCAACGAGCCTTACAGGCTGGTGCGTGTTCTGCAGGGCTCTCTGGAAGACGGCCGTGCCGAAAGGTTTGCTACGGAAGGAGGAGGGTCATGACCGAACCCCTCGAGAGGAACCCCGATTCCTCGATGTTCGAGGTTCTGTCACAGGAGCCTACAGGCCGCACATTGGCTCTGTGCCACACGTGCGGATCCTGCCTTTCCCGCTGCTTTCTCAAGGACGCGGTCCCGGAATGCAATCCCAGGAAGTTCGTGCGCATGGTGGCCATGGGCTGGGAGGATCTGCTTCTATCCAGCCGGTTTCTCTGGAGCTGCACCCTTTGTAACCGGTGCACCTTCGACTGTCCCATGGGCCTGCGCATGGACGAGGTCGTCAGGGCCGCCCGAAGCGTGCAGGCCGCAAGGGGCATGACACCCGACGTGCTCAAGGAAGGAGTCGCCTCGGCTCTGGAAACAGGCAACGTCTCCATGATTCCGAAGGAGGAGTTCGTCGAGACGGTCGAGTGGCTCGAGGAAGAACTGCAGGGGGAACTCGACGATGAAAGCTTCCGCTTTCCGATCGATTTGAAGGGAGCCGATTACGTGTTCCTGCCGAATCCGAGGGAAATCAACGTGACGCCCATGCAGTTCATGGCCAATGCGAAGATGCTCCACGCCTTAGGGAAACCCTGGACGGTGGGAAGCGATCTGTCCGACGTCACGAACTGGGGCTATTTCGTGGGCGATCCGGATGCCACCCGAAGAATCGCCTTGCGCGTGGCCGAGGCCGTGGAGGCCCTGGAAGCGCGGTTTCTCGTCCTGACCGAGTGCGGGCACGGTTTCAAGGTCTATGCCCGGGATCTGGAAAGATGGATCGGCAGAAAGCCGAAATTCGAAGTGGTTTCGATCCTTCAGCTCATTCGTGAAGGAATTCGGGACGGCCGTCTCCGTATGGATCCGGCAAAGAACCCGGGAAGGACCACGTACCACGATCCCTGCAACCTGGGCCGCAAGGGCGGAGTCTACGAAGAACCGAGAGAGATTCTGCGGGCCTGCGTGAGCGAGTTCGTCGAGATGTGGCCGAACCGAGAGGCAGGATGGTGCTGCGGTGGGGGTGGGGGTGTGGACCGGGTGCCCGAGATGGCTTCTGTGCGGATCGAGGTTTCGCGGGTCAAGGCCGAGCAGATCCGCAGAACCGGCGCTTCGGTTGTGGCCACGGGGTGCCTGAGCTGCCAGAGCACCCTGAATGAATCCAAGAAGCATCACGGCCTGGACGTCGAGGTTCTCACGGTCGTCCAGATCGCCTCGCGGGCGCTCGTGCTGCCGCCGTAGTGCGAAAGACTCCTTGCGGCCGGCGAGCCTGCCCCTCCTGCCGGCGCGGGCGCCGGAAACGAACAAGGGCCATTCCCATCGGTCGGGAATGGCCCTTGGCGCCTGGATCCGACTCGGATCGGATCCGGGGAAGAAAGGGCGCTCACGCCTTCTTAATGGCGTCTCCTGTCGCTGCGCCGTGCAGTTTGATCTCGACCTTTTCTTCGAGCTTTTGATAATACTCTTGAAGAATAGCGAGCACCTCGGGTCTGGAGAACTGCTTGGGCAGTTCGCCGCCCTCGGACAGGGTCTTTCTAACCAGGGTTCCGCTCAGGAGCAGGCGGTCTTCTTTGCCGTGCGGGCAGGTTCGCATGGAGGCCATCCCATCGCACTTGAAGCAATAGAAGGTCCAGTCGATGGGCAGAGGTTTGAGTTCGAGAGCATCGGCCGGAATTTCGTGGAAGATCTTCTGGGCATCGAAGGGGCCGTAATAGTCTCCCACGCCCGCATGGTCGCGGCCGACGATCAGATGGCTGCAGCCGTAATTCTGGCGGAAGACCGCGTGAAGAAGCGCTTCCCGAGGACCTGCGTAACGCATTTCCATCGGGTAGCCGCCCTGGATCACCGTGTTCTTCACGAAGTAGTTGTCCACCAAAGCCTGGATGGCGCGGACCCGCACGTCAGCCGGGATATCCCCTGCCTTGAGCTTTCCGAGGAGCTGGTGGATGTAAAGGCCGTCGCAGATCTCGATGGCGATCTTGGCGAGATACTCGTGGGACCTGTGCATGGGGTTGCGGAGCTGAAGGGCGGCCACGGTGGTCCAGCCCTTCTCCTCGAACATGGCTCGGGCCTGGGCGGGCGTCTGATAAAGACCCGGGAACTGCTTCGGGAAATAGCTCTCGCTGAGAACCTTGATCGGACCGGCCAGGTTCACCTCTTTCTGAGCCATAACCTTGGCAACCCCTGGGTGGCCCTTGGCGTCGTCCGTCCAGAACACCTTCTTGCACTCATGGACCTTGTCGATGGTGTACTGTTCGGTCACCTTCATGGTGGCCAGGATCTCGTCGTTCTCCACATCGTAAAGAGCGACTTCTTTCCCTACAACCGCCTTGGCGTCTTCCTTGTCCGCCGAAAGGGTGATCGGAATGGGCCAGAAGGTGCCGTCTGCCATCTTGTATTCGTCGCAACAGCCTTTCCAATCGTCGTAGCCCATGAAACCGGTGAGGGGCGTGAAGGCTCCGATGCCCATCATGAGGACGTCACTTGCCTCACGGCTCGTCATCGGAATCTTCTTGAGCGTCTTGGCCTTCTTGATTTCCTCCTGGAGGGCCTCGCCTTCGAGCAGGAGAGGCTTGAGCTTCTTTTCCTTCCCGTGCGGTTTGACCAATGCCATAGTCATTCTCCCTTGAGGTTTCGTTTGTCTAAGCCCCCAGCCAGCCCAGAGGCTCCTTTGCCCGGATCCTTTCAAGCAGGAAAATGCTGCCGGATCGCAGGGTTTCTGCGCTCACGGCAGGGATGCTGCGAGTCTGAGAAAGAAAGGGTAGGCCGGCACGTGACATGGAAAATCGAGCCGGAGCACCCACGGCGCCTTTGCTGTCCTCGGAGGATCCGAGGCGCAACCTAGCAATAATCCTTTTGTTTGTCAAGGCGGGTCTTGGCGGCCTTTAATCGATCGGCAGGCGGGTTTGTCCGGCCATGCGGTGCTAAAGCGGAATCCGAAGTGCCTTGCTTGACAGAAAATGGGGGCTGTGGTAAAAAAGATGGTCCTGATCCAATGAATGAACGATCATTCATTCGTAGTCAGGCCGTGGGAGTGGGTATTCGTAGAGTCTGGTGGAGAGGCCCGGCCCCATCCCGCTGTGAATCGTCCCTGAAGCCCTGAAACACCCTGACCGCCCCTCTGCTGTAAGGGTCTTTTAGTGTTCGAGCGGGATTTTCTCGATCCGATTTGTTTTTCTCTTAACGTGTTTTTTTTCGGTCGGTTTCCACAAGGACTGTCTGCTGCCTGGTGGGAGTGGAGAATTGTCTATCGTGAGGGCCAGGGTTCCCAGGAAAGGAGGTGAAACGGGTAGATACCGCGACATCTTTGCGTCCTCGTAAGGCAGGAAACAACCGTTGCGTATGGAGGCTGTCCCTTATAGGAGGCAGGCTCCGATCTTCTCAGGCAAAGTGGCAAGGAGGATAGAGAATGCCGAGCTTCGTAATCATGGAAAAGTGCGACGGGTGCAAGGGGCAGGACAAGACCGCTTGCATGCACATCTGCCCGAACGACCTTATGGTTCTGGACAAGACCACGGATCCCCAGAACCCCAAAGCCTACAACCGGGCACCTGACTACTGCTGGGAGTGCTACAACTGCGTGAAGATCTGCCCCCAGCAGGCGATCGACGTGAAGGGATATGCGGACTTCGTCCCGATGGGCGCGAGCGTCGTGCCTCTGCGTGGTTCCGAGGACATCATGTGGACCGTCAAGTTCCGCAACGGCACGATCAAGAGGTTCAAGTTCCCCATCCGGACCACCCCGGAAGGGAAGGCAGAGCCTCTGGCCGGCTGGAGCACGGGAACGGACGACCTGAAGAGCAATCTGCTCTGCACCGAGCCGGACTCCCTCGGATACGAACTTCCCACCCTCAAAAAGTAGAAACGAGGAGGTAGAAGCATGCTGCCATCTGATTTCCAGACCGTAGAAGTGAACACCGATCTCCTGATTCTGGGCGGGGGCATGGCTGCCTGTGGCGCGGCTTTTGAGGCCGCCTATTGGGCCAAAAAGCACGGCCTCAAGGTCACGGTGGTGGACAAGGCCGTCATGGAGCGAAGCGGCGCTGTCGCCATGGGACTGTCGGCCATCAACGAGTACATCGGCATTCGCGAGGGCGAGCATACCTGCGAAGAGTACGTGAAATATGTGCGCCAGGACTTGATGGGCGTGTCCCGGGAAGACCTGGTTTACGACATCGCCCGGCACGTGGACGGCACGGTTCATTTGTTCGAGAAGTGGGGCCTGCCGATCTGGAAAGACGAAAAGGGCAATTACGTCCGTGAAGGCGCCTGGCAGATCATGATCAACGGCGAGTCCTACAAGGTCGTCGTAGGCGAGGCCGCCAAGAACGCCATGGCGACTCTGGGTGACAAAGGCCAGATTCTGGAGCGCGTCTTCGTGGTCGAACCTCTCATGGACGGCGACCGGTGCGTGGGCGCAGTGGGCTTCAGCATCCGCGAGCCCAAAGTCTACGTTATGAAGGCCAAGGCCGTTCTGGCCGCCATGGGCGGTGCGGTGCATGTGTTCAAGCCGCGGTCCACGGGCGAAGGTCTCGGCCGGTCGTGGTATCCTCCGTTCAACTCCGGCGCGACTGCATACTTCACGATCAAGGCTGGTGCCGAGATGACCTGCCAGGAAGTGCGGTTCATCCCGGTGCGGTTCAAGGATGCCTACGGGCCTGTGGGCGCCTGGTTCCTCTTGTTCAAGTCTAGGGCCACGAGCGCTCTGGGCGGAGACTATATGACCGTAAGGAAGGCGGAGCTCGAAGAGTGGGCCCCTTACGGACTGGCCAAACCGATCCCGGCCAACCTCCGCAACCACCTCGGACTGCGCGACGTGTACGAGGGCAAGGGCCCGATCTACATGCAGACCGCAGAAGCCATCCAGAACCTTGCGGCCCAGTACAAGGACGACCCCAAGGGCTTCAAGAAGAAGATGAAGGAACTCGAGAGCGAAGCTTGGGAAGACTTCCTCGACATGACGGTGAGCCAGTCGATCCTCTGGGCGGCCCACAACATCGAGCCCGAGAAGAAACCCTCGGAAATCATGGCCTGCGAGCCCTACTTCATCGGGTCCCATTCCGGCGCTTCGGGCGCCTGGGTGTGCGGTCCGGAAGACCTCATGCCCGCCGAGTACCGGAAGCAGTGGGAGCCGATCGGTGTTTACAACCGGATGACCACGGTGAAGGGCCTCTTCACTGCGGGCGACGGCGCGGGCGCCTCGAGCCACAAGTTCTCCTCGGGCTCCCATGCTGAGGGCAGAATCGCGGCCAAGAGCGCGATTCGCTACATCCTTGAAAACAACGTCGAACCCAAGGTGGATCCGGCGGAAGTCGAGAAGATCAAGGCGTGGCTCCTCAGGCCTCTCGAAATCTTCGCCAAGCACCACAAGGAAACCAGCGACCGGAACATCAACCCGAACTACAGCGTTCCGCGCCAGTTCATGTTCCGCCTGCAGAAGATCATGGACGAGTACGCGGGCGGCGTAAGCTCCTGCTTTGCGACCAACCGGCCGCTCCTGGAGCGGGGTCTCGAGCTGATGCAGATGCTCAAGGAAGATTCCGAGAAGCTGGCTGCCGAGGACCTCAATGAGCTCATGCGGTGCTGGGAGAACTACACCCGTATGTGGATCGCCGAAAGCCACATGCGGCACCTGCTCTTCCGCGAGGAGACGAGGTGGCCGGGGTACTACATCCGGGCTGACTTCCCCAAGATGGACGAGAAGAACTGGCACTGCTTCGTCAATTCCGTTTACAATCCCAAGACCGGCGAATGGACGATGAAGAAGGTCCCGATCGTCAACCTGCCTGTCTGATGGTGACGACCTTCGATGCCTCCAGGCCCTTGAAAAAGGGCCTGGAGGCGCTCTTTTTCGCATCCCGCCGTGCCATTCGGGACTGAACCGGGTTCGATCCCGTAATCCAAGAACAATCTATGAGGGTTGTTTCACGCGCAGCCGCATCAACAATCCGTCCAATCCAACATTCAAGCAAGGGAGCGTGCGAGGATGGCTGATGGAACGAACAAGGCCGCAGGAAACGGGGCCATTCTGGTCGTGGGGGGCGGGATCGCCGGCATCACGGCGGCCCTGGAGGCAGCCGAAGTGGGCGTGAACGTGATCCTGGTCGAACGGAATCCATACCTGGGCGGCCGGGTCGCTCGGACCAATCTGTATTTCCCCAAACTCTGCCCTCCCACGTGCGGGCTGGAGATCAATTTTAAGAGAATCAAAAAAAACCCAAGAATTCGGGTCCTTACCCTTGCGGAAGTGGAAGCCGTAAATGGGCAGCCCGGGTCTTACGAAGTCACCATCCGCCAGAATCCCAGGTATGTGAACGAGAACTGCACCGCCTGCGGCGCCTGCGCCGAAGCTTGCTCGATCATGGTCCCGAACGAGTTCGACCTGGACATGAGCCAGAGGAAGGGCGCATACCTTCCTTTCCCCATGGCCTATCCGGCCCAGTACGTTCTCGATCCGCAGATCCTGGGGACTGAAGATGCGAATCGATGCCTTCAGGCATGCAAATACAACGCGATCGACCTCGGCATGCAGCCCAAGGTGTTCACCGAAAAGGTCGGGGCCATCATTGTGGCCACGGGCTGGAAACCCTACGATGCCAAGAAACTCGACAAGCTCGGGTTCGGGCGCCTGCCAAACGTGATCACAAACGTCATGATGGAGCGGATCGGGTCGCCCAGCGGACCGACCCAGGGGAGAATTTTAAGGCCATCGGATCAGAAGCCGGTCGAGAGCGTGATCTTCGCCCAGTGCGCGGGCTCCCGGGACGAGAACCATCTGGCCTACTGCTCCGGCGTGTGCTGCCTGGCTTCGATGAAGCAGGCTGCTTACGTGCGCGAACAGAACCCGAACGCCAGGATCCAGATCTTCTACATTGACGTGCGCGCCATGGGCAAGTTCGAGGACTTTTACACGAAAGTCCAGAAGGACGACAAAATCCAGTTCGTCAAGGGCAAAGTGGCCAAGATCGAGGAAGACCCGGCGAGCCGGGACCCCATTGTCGAAGTGGAGGATACGCTTTCCGGCGAGAAAATACGGGCCCAGGCGGACCTGGTCGTGCTGGCGACCGGCATGGTGCCGAGCACCTCGGGCGAGCGGTTGCCCATGGATGTGGCCTACGACGAATTCGGTTTCATCGTTTCTGACGGGGCTCAGAAAGGCATATACGCCGCGGGCTGCGCTCGAAGGCCTGTGGACGTGGCCTCCTCCCTGCAGGACGCGACCGGCGCGGCGCTCAAGGCCATTCAATGTCTGAGGAGGTAAAGCGGATGGAAAAGAAGGTCGGGGTTTATATTTGCAGCGGATGTGGAATCGGCGAGGCCCTGGACGTCGCGCAACTGGCCAAGGTGGCTACCTCCGAGCAAAAAGTGCCGGTCTGCAAGACCCACCCGTTCCTCTGCGGCGAAGAGGGCCTGGGGGTGATCCGCAACGATATGGCTCAGGAAGGCGTGAACACGCTCGTGGTGGCGGCCTGCTCCCAGAGAGCCAAGACGGAGGCGTTTTCCTTCGATCCCACCCAGATCTGCCTGGAAAGGGTGAATATCAGGGAGCATGTGGCCTGGTGTCAGCCGGCTGGCGCGGACGACACCCAGATGCTGGCCGAAGACTACCTGCGGATGGGGATTGTGAAGGCCAAGAAGATGGAGCCCCTGGTGCCCTTCCGGGAGGAGATTTCCAAGAAGATTCTCGTGGTCGGCGGGGGCGTGACGGGTTTAACCGCCGCCCGAGAAGCGGCGAACGCGGGCTATGAAGTCGTCCTGGTGGAAAAGGAGGCTCAGCTCGGAGGATATTTGGCAAAACTGCACAAGAGCTATCCCCGGCGGGCTCCCTACCTCGAGCTCGAAAACACGCAGATCGACAGTTTGATTCAGGAGGTGGAGGCCAACAGCAAGATCAAGATCTACAAGGGAGCCACGATTCAGCGTACGGCTGGTGCGCCGGGTCTTTTCGACGTGACGATCCAGCAGAACGGTTCCTCTGAGACCGTTCGGATCGGCGCGATCGTTGAAGCGGCCGGGTTCGTTCCATACGACGCCACCAAGCTCAATCACCTCGGGTACGGGGAATGCGCTAACGTCGTCACGCACGTGGAGATCGAACAGATGGCCCGGGAGGGAAAGATCCGGCGTCCCTCGGACGGTGCTGCCCCCAAGGCTGTTGCTTTCATCCAGTGCGCCGGCTCACGGGACCCTCAACACCTCCCCTACTGTTCTGCCACTTGCTGCATGACCTCTCTCAAACAGGCCAAATACGTGCGCTCCGCTGACCCAGAGGCCAAGGTCTACATTTTTTACAAAGACATGCGGACCCCGGGTCAGTACGAGAATTTTTACAAGCAGGTCCAGCAGGACGAGGGTGTTTTCTTGACCAAGGGGGAGGTGGCCTCTGTTGTGGAAGACGGGGACAAAGGCATCCGGATCCAGGTGGAGAAGTCCCTCCTCGGCGAAAAGATCGAAGTCAAGGCGGACCTTGTGGTCTTGGCGACCGGTATGGTGCCCATGGCCGCGATTGGCGAAGAAATCGTGGTGAAGCTGGCCGAAGAAGAGGAGGGCAAGAAAACCGAGGCTGAGAAAGAGCCCCCAGCGGACCGAATTATCCGTTCGAACATCCTGAATCTCGCCTATCGGCAGGGTCCGGAGCTGCCAGCCCTCAAGTACGGCTTTCCGGATTCCCACTATGTCTGCTTCCCTTACGAAAGTCGCAGGACCGGCATCTACCCAGCCGGGGCTGTGCGTCAGCCCATGGATGGCGCTTTGGCGATGGACGACGCGACCGGCGCGGCTCTGAAGGCCATCCAGTGCGTCGAGATGATTTCTCGGGGCGAAGCGGTTCATCCACGGTCGGGCGATCTCTCGTATCCGGAACTTTTCCTCCAGCGTTGCACCCAGTGCAAGCGGTGCACCGCGGAGTGCCCGTTCGGCATGTACGACGAGGACGAGAAGGGAACGCCCAAGCCGAACCCGACCCGCTGCAGGCGCTGCGGGATCTGCATGGGGAGCTGCCCGGAACGGATCATCAGTTTCAAGGACTTCTCCGTGGACATCGTGGGCTCCATGGTGAAGACCATTGAAGTTCCTGAGGAGGACGAGGAAAAGCCCAGGGTCGTTTGCTTCATCTGCGAAAACGACGCCTATCCGGCCGTGGATCTCGCCGGAATCCTCCGGCTCCAGTACAGTCCTTTCGTTCGGTTCGTTCCGCTCCGCTGCCTGGGAGACGTGAACATCGTGTGGATCGCGGACGCCCTTTCCAAGGGGATCGACGGCGTGATGCTCATCGGATGCAAGTACGGCGACGATTATCAGTGCCACTTCATGAAGGGCTCTGAGCTAGCCAACTACCGGATGGGAAAGATTCAGGAGACCCTGACACGGCTGGCTCTGGAGTCGGACCGAATCCGGGTGCATCAGCTTTCGATCGACGAATACCACGAGATACCCAAACTCGTGAACGATTTCATGGCCAAGATCGAAGAAGTGGGCCCGAACCCGTACAAGGGCTTCTAGGAGGCGCTATCCATGACACAGCCAATGCGAATTGAACCCGATCTTGATTTCGTGCGGGACGTGATTCGCTCCGGCGGGGACACGGTCAAAAAGTGCTTCCAGTGCGCCACTTGCTCAGTGGTCTGCCCGATTTCGCCCGGCGAAGAGCCCTTCCCCCGCAAGGAGATGATCCAGGCCCAATGGGGCCTCAAGGACCGACTGGTCCGGGATCCGGATATCTGGCTCTGCCACAACTGCAACGACTGCTCCACCTATTGCCCCCGTGGGGCTCGGCCTGGCGATGTTCTGAACGCCCTCAGGCAGAAGAGCATCGAGCATTACTCGGTGCCGGGGAAACTCGCCCGAATGGTCTCGGACCGGAAGTATCTGCCCCATCTTTTCGGTATTCCGGCCCTTTTCTTTCTCATCGTGATTTTGTTCACGAACCACTTCGGCGAGGCCTCCATTGTGTCCCACGGGCAGGAGATCAAGCTTGAGGGTCTCATCCGGTCCTGGAAGATGATCCCCATGCTGGCGGTGGACGTCATTTTCATTCTCACGAGCCTGCTGGTCGTCGGTGTCTTTGCCAACGGTGTCCTCAGGTTCTGGAAGGACATGGAAGCGTTGAGGCCGGCTCGGGCCGGGTTGATCCAGAGCGCGATCGAAGTTGCCCGCGAAATCTTCACCCATAAGAATTTCAAGGAATGCACCACAAACCAGGACCGGTATCTGGGGCACTTGGGGATCTTTTATGGGTTCGTCGCTCTCTTTATCGTGACCACCTGCATCTTTCTTGGAATCTATTTTCTCAATCTGGTGGTCGATATTCCACTCACGCCCTGGCCGTGGTACAACCCCGTGAAGATCCTTGCGAACCTGGGCGCTATCGCTCTGCTGGGAGGGTGCTTCCTTCTGATCCGGAACCGGCTGCGGGGCGGCGAGGACACCCGCACTTCCTACTATGATTGGTTCTTTCTGTGGCTGGTGACGGCTGTGGGCCTTACGGGCTTCCTGGCCGAAATCGTTCGGGGCCTCGGCATCGCGTTTCTGTACTATGTGCTGTACTTTGCGCACCTGGTGTGCGTGTGGGCCTTGATTGCATACTTGCCCTACTCCAAGTTCGCCCACTTGGTGTACCGGACCACGGCTTTGATCCACGCCAAGGCCAGCGGCCGGGACCTGAAGAGCACGATCCCGGTGCGGCGGCTGTCTGAAGGAGGGGGCGGCCAGGCGGCATAGGGAGCGGGAGCCCCAGTTCCTCAGGTGGGGTGAAAAAGGCAGATCTACGAAAAGGGTGCGACAAGAGTCGGATGCCGGATCGCAAAGAATGAAATTGGACGGAATGCAACATAGAAACAGCCATCACAGATACAGGAGCGGATCAAGAGAGGAGGTGAACCTGATTCCAGACGTGTGCTTGAAAGATTCAAGGGGCGGGCGGCTTTGGGGTTGCCGGGCCCCGGGCAGACCGGGGTGACACCAAACAAGAGGAGTTCAAGGAGGAAAAGACATGGCATTGAAACACAAAACCCCCCTGCTGGACGAGCTCGAGAAGGGGCCGTGGCCGAGCTTCGTCACGGACATCAAGCGAGTTGCAGAGCGCAAGCCGGCTTGCGACGATCTTCTGGGGGTCATGGAACTCTCCTACAAAGATAAGGAGGGCCACTGGAAGCACGGCGGAATCGTGGGCGTCATGGGATACGGGGGAGGCGTGATCGGAAGGTACTGCGACAGGCCAGACCTTTTTCCTGCCATAGCGCACTTTCACACCATGCGGGTCAACCAGCCTACGGCCAAGTACTACACGACTGCCCAGCTCCGCAAACTGTGCGATGTTTGGGAGAAGTACGGCAGCGGCATCACGAACATGCACGGGTCAACAGGCGACGTGATCCTTCTCGGAACGACCACGGACAACCTCGAGCCCTGCTTCCAGGCTTTGACTAAGGAATGCGGCATGGACCTCGGGGGATCCGGCTCGGCCCTGAGGACGCCGGAAGCCTGCCTCGGCATGTCCAGGTGTGAGTATGCCTGCATCGATACTCAGGCCTTCATCTACGACGTGACAAAAACCTTCCAGGATGAGCTTCACAGGCCTGCTTGGCCGTACAAGTTCAAAATCAAGGCTTCCGGGTGCCCCAATGACTGTGTGGCGGCCATCGCCCGGGCAGACTGCTCGGTCATCGGGACGTGGAAAGACAACATCCGGATCGATCAGGAAGCAGTCCGGGCCTACGCAGGAGGCGAGTTCGTCCCCAGCGGCGGCAGCCACGGCAACGAGAAACGGAAGCTCGACATCCAGAAGGAAGTCTGCGACCTCTGCCCGACCAAGTGCATGGAATGGGACGGCAAGACGCTGAAGATTTATGACAAGGAGTGCACCCGGTGCATGCACTGCATCAACGTGATGCCTCGGGCGCTCCGGCCCGGCCTCGACCGGGGAGCCACGATCCTGTTCGGAGCCAAGGCGCCGATTCTTGAAGGCGCTCAGATGTCGAGCGTGGTCATTCCCTTCATGAGGATCGAGCCTCCCTACGAGGAGTTCAAAGAACTCATCGAGAAAGTCTGGGAGTGGTGGGACGAGAACGGCAAGAACCGCGAGCGCCTCGGCGAGCTCATCCAGCGGGTCGGCATGCGCTCCTTCCTGGAGGTGATCGGCCGCGAGCCGGACCCGAGAATGGTCTACACCCCCAGGTACAACCCATACATGTTCTTCAAAGAAGAAGAGGTCGAGGGCGGCTGGCAGAGAGATATCGCCGATTACCGCAAGAGACACCAGGCCTAGGGAGGTAAGAGCAAATGGCTGAGGAAAAAAGAGTTACGGATATCGGTCCTCCTGACTACAAGAAGTTTCTGCCGCCAGTGATCCAGGAGAATTTCGGAAAGTGGAAATACCACGAGACCCTGGAACCCGGTGTGCTCATGCATGTCGCAGAGTCGGGGGCCACACTGTATTCGGTCCGGGTGGGTGGTACCCGAGTGATGAGCGTGGATCATATCCGGGAGATCTGCGAGATCGCGGACAAATACTGCGATGGCTATCTCAGGTTCACCACCCGGAACAACATCGAGTTCCTGGTGAGCGACAAGAACAAACTGGAGCCCCTCAAGAAAGACCTGCGCAGCCGGGGCAACAAGTTCCCGATCGGAGGGACAGGGGCCGGGATCACGAACATTGTCCACACCCAGGGCTGGCTGCATTGCCATACACCGGCCATCGATGCTTCCGGTGTGGTCAAGGCGGTGATGGACGACCTGTTTGAATACTTCACCTCCATGAAGCTTCCGGCCCATGTGCGGATCTCTTTGGCGTGCTGCCTGAACATGTGCGGCGCGGTGCATTGCTCGGATATCTCCATCCTGGGTATTCACCGGAAGCCCCCGCTCATCGAGCACGAGCGGCTGGACGCAATCTGCGAGATCCCGCTGGCCATCGCGGCATGCCCGACGGCGGCGATCAAGCCGGCCAAGGTGAAGGTGGGCGACAAGGAAGTGAAGAGCGTGGCCGTCAACAACGAACGGTGCATGTTCTGCGGCAACTGCTACACCATGTGCGCCGCCATGCCGCTGGCTGATCACGAGGGAGACGGGATCGCCCTGTGGGTGGGCGGGAAGGTGTCCAACACGCGCACCCCGCCGACCTTTTCGAAACTGGCGATACCGTTCCTGCCGAACGAGCCGCCCCGCTGGCCGAGCACCGTCAAGGCGATCCGCCAGATCGTCGAAGCCTATGCGGCCGGGGCCAAGAAGTACGAACGGATCTCGGAATGGATCGCCCGGATCGGATGGGAGCGGTTCTTCGAGGTTACGGGAATCGAGTTCAAGCACCAGCACATCGACGACTACCGGCTCGCCATGACCACCTGGAGGACCACGACCCAGTTCAAATTCTAGCGTATGCCGTTAGGGGCCCCGGCTGGAGTGCTCCGCCGGGATGCCGGGTGCTTGTTGCCGAGAGTGCCGCGAAGGGCGACCCGCGAGGGTCGCCCTTCGCGCCTTGGAGCCTTTGAAAAGACGGGGGTCGCCCGAGGCACAAGAACGATCTCTTGGGCTGCAAGAAACGTGGTTCGGAGGGGAATGGAATCAGCAGCACGCGCAGAGGACGAAAAGACGAAAAGGGACGTAAGGAACTGGAGCAGAAGGAGGGCGGACCGTGGCGAAGGAGCGGGAAGACGAGACCTTCGAGAGGCTTCGAAAGGAGCTCTTGATTCACCCGGATTCGGCTCCCTTGCACTACAATATGGGGCTTGCCCTAACCAGAAAAGGAGATCTGGAGGGTGCCGCCACGGCCTTCAGGAGGGCTCTGGAGCTGAATCCGGGCATGGTGGAGGCGAGGATCAACCTGGGAGGTGTCTATTTCAGGATGGGGAAAGTGGATGCGGCGATCGAGGAGAACCGGAAGGTCATCGACACCGACCCCAGAATGATCAATGCTTACAGCAACCTCGGCTTTCTTCTGGTCCAGCAGGGCAGAATCGACGAGGGGATCCAAGTGTACGAGGAAGCGCTCCGAATCCACCGGAACGTTCCGCAGGTGTATGCAAATCTCGGGCATGCCTATTTCCTCAAAGGGGAATGGGAAAAATCGATCGAGGCCAATCGAAAGGCCTTGGCCGTTTCGGAGCGTTTCGCCCTGGCTCACCACAATCTGGCTTTGACCTATCGACAAATCGGAAAGCGGGCCGAGGCGCGCCGGCATTGCGAAGAGGCGCTTCGTCTCGGGTTTCCGGTGAGCGAAGATCTCAAGAGGGAACTGCTGGATTCGGAATCGCCAGACGGCGGGAGGGAAACCTGAGGCAAAAAGAGAAAGTGCTCTAAGACGAGCGAGGGCGGAAGGGTCGGTGCCTCCCCCTTGAATGAGTTCATCATGGATGCCGGCGCGAACGAACAGGTCGTCGAAAGAAAAGGGAGTTTCGTCAGGATCCGGTACCGCCTTTGGACGGATCAGGGTGAATATGTGAGAGGGGATCCGCGAGAGGGGGACGCCATCCTGGAATTCTTCACCGGCTATCGGCAGGTCCTCCCTTCTCTGGAAGAGAGGCTCGTCGGCAGAAGTTCGGGAGAGCGACTTCGGTTCGAAATCGGGCCCGAGGAGGCCTTCGGGCAATACCGGGAGGAGCTGATTCGGGAAAAATCTTTTGACGAATTCCCAGAAGGGAGGTCTTTGGAGGCTGGAAAGTGGGCGGTCGCGCGGGACGACAAAACGAGGGTCGCTTACGGTTACTATGTCCGGGAAAAGAGACAGGACAGCATCATTTTGGACTACAATCACCCTCTGGCCGGAAGGACCCTGATCTACGAACTCTTGATCGAGGAGGTCCGGCCGGCGACCCAGGAAGAGAAGATCATTCTCAGACCTTGCGAGGCGGGGAAGGTTGGCGAAGGTCAGGAGGAAGATGCAGAATGAACGATGGGCACACAAAGGAGGGGGGGTCAAATCCTCCTGAAGGCGATTCTTGACCCCCTTCTGAGCAGGCCTTGGAGCGAACCCGAGGCGGCTCTCGAAGCCTTTACTTGATCTTCGAGTCCACGTCTTCCTGGGCAAGCTGGATCATCGTCGTGCTGCCGGTGGAGAAATACATGAGGGTGCCTTCCTCGATCATCTCGTTGATGATTTTCTTGAGGTCTTTTTTGCTCACACCCTCGACGGCGTCGTGGAGGTCGCTCATGTAGAACTTCGTCTTGACTTTTTCCTTGCTCTTGAAAAAGTCAAGAATCTTCTGTTTTACGTCTTCGTGCATGGGTTTGTCTCCTTTTCCGTTTCCATTAGTGGGTGATAGCAGCCTGAGAGCACCACGAGATTCACAAACTGTAGATCTTCGACCGGGAAATGTCAAATCCGGCTCAACACGCCCTCCGAGCGTTCGAAGCCGGGCCGGGGGAAAGGCGATGGCTGCGGAAGAGGAAAGAAGAAAACGCGAAATTTTCGAGGCCATGTCGCCAAGGCGACAGCGCAGAATCCTCGAGAAAGGATACGAGAACTGGAACCCGTTCCAGCCGCCCAAGGAACCGCCCTTGTTTTCCGAAGAGGAGCGCCGAAGATTTCGTCTGATCGCGGAGAAGTTTCGGCGATTCCTGCAACAGGCGGATCCCGAAGTTCAAAAAGCGGGTCCGTCCTCGCTTTATGTTCAGGCCGCACGGGAGATGGCCTTTGGACTCGCCCGTGGGGAGGAGCGGTTCCAGGCCATGTTCGACTATTGCAGATGGTTGGTTCTCGAAGAGCAAAAGGAAAAAGGCGGGCGTGAGCCTGAAGGGAGATGAGAGCCAAGGGATGTCTGGACCTGAGAAGCCAGCCCCTGAGTGGAACTCGGACAGGCGTTCCGCCGGCCGTCAGGGTTGTTCCCCGGCAGGGGGAGGCGTGTCGGGAAGGCCGGCCGGTTCGAGCGTGCTAAGCTCTGCCTCGATCGCTTGAACGGCCCGTGCGTCCTTCATTTGGCGATACAGCTCCAGCGCCTGCCGGTGGAACCGGATCGCTTCTTCGATTGCTCCCTTCTTCTTGCACAAATCGCCGAGGTTGGCATAGGTCATGGCCATCCGGTCCGGAAGGCACAGCTTTTCCCACCGGAGAAGGGCTTCCTGGAAGTGCGTGAAAGCCTTGTCGTCCTCCTCGAGAATGCGATGCATCTTGGCGATTCGGTCAAGAAGCACGGCGGAGCCGAGAACATCGTCGGACGTTGAACAAAGCTCAAAAGCTTCGCGGTACCGGGGAAGCGCTTCTAGGGGGTTTTGGCGGGCCCAGTGGGAGTCGCCAAGGAGCAGACAGGCCCTGGCGCGGCCCTTGCGGTCGTCGGCCTTGGCACAAATCCTGTAGGCTCTCCTGGCGAGGATCTCGGCCTGCTCGGGGTGGCCGGCGGCCAGGTGGAGTTCGGTCAGGGAGAGTGCGACGATGGCCTCTCCAGGCTCATTCTCAAGTTTTCTGCAGATCGTGTATGCCTCTTCCAACAAGGGGAGTGCGTCGTCAAAGCGTCCCTTCTCGCGATACACGTCTCCCAGGCGGAAGGACAGGTTGGCGACCTGATGGTCGTCTCCCGCTTCGCGAAAGCGACAAAGGAGTTCGTGGAGCCGGTCCAGAGAATCCATGGGCGGTTCTCTTCCTCTTTCGTGTAGTCTATCATCTTATCGGAAACTTCGAAGAAAAACATCTCCGAGAAATGCAAAGGAGCGGGCTTCGGATATGAACGGTGGGAAGAAAACCGATTTGGCGCACCAAGGCCATGGGCATGATGGGGCACAAGGACTGGCGGAAGTTCGCCGAATCCTCGTTCACCGGGGCTTGTTGGAAGCCGAAGAGGATCTATCGCCATCGATGCTTGAGGATTTGGTTCACTACGCCTATTTTACGGGGTGCATAACGAAACGTAAAGTGAAAGAGTTGCTTGGGCTGACGGATGAGGAGGCCAGGGAACGAATCCGCCGGTGGAAAAGATGGCACGAGGGGAATCGGCTCTGCCATGCCCGGCAAAACCCCTTTTACGAGGGGTGGGCAAATCCCCAAGAGGAATCTGGGGCTTCCCTTGCGCCGGCCAAACCGAAGCTTTTTGAAAAGATCGGCCGTAAAGGGTAGAATATTTTTTATTGAATTTTTCAAGGAGTGATGCGAGGTTCATTTTGCCGCTTTACGAATTCGTTTGCCAGCAGTGCCGGCACCTGTGCGAGTTCCTGGTGAGAAGTTCGCAAGCCAAGATTGAGCTGGTGTGCCCGGCTTGCGGTTCCGCGGAACTCCAGCGGGTTCTCAGCAAGGTTCACTCCGTCGTGGCGGATGGCAACGCTGGAGGTTCTCCCGGGAGCGAGAAGTCGCCTTTGGAACAGAGATCCTGTCCGTCCGGAAGCTGCTCCACAATCACTCTGCCTGGGCATTCCCGCTAGCCGAAGGATTTCGTCTATCAACGTCCCCGTGCGGCATGCCGAGGCTTTGCTCCTGCCACGGATGCGAACGGTGTCCGCGAACAAGGGGCGGTCAGACATCGTCCAAACGCCTCTCCAACACAAGATCTACAGAAAGGATTCGCCATGAAGTCACCGCCTCCTGCTCGGACGCAGGCTCCCCCGTGCGCCAAAGATCTGATGGACAAGGCGAGGGTGATTCGTTTCCAGTGCAGACCCGGGCTTCCCTGTTTTACCGCCTGCTGCCAGGATGTGAACATTTTTCTTTCGGCCTATGATGTCCTTCGCCTGAAAAAGCGGCTCGGGCTCCCTTCGGGAGAGTTTCTCTCCCGATACACGAAAACGCTGATCTCCTCTTCGGGCAAGCTTCCGCTGGTTCAGCTGAAAATGGAAGGGCAAGAGAAACGATGTCCTTTCGTGACGCCTGAAGGATGCACGGTCTACGAGGACCGTCCCTGGGCCTGCCGCATGTATCCATTGGACAGAACCGACGACGGAGGGAAGTTTTTTTTCCTTGCGGCGGACAACGTGTGCCTGGGCCGCAGAGAATCCGTCCAATGGACCATAGAGGAGTGGTTGTTGAGCCAGGAGGTAGAGCCTTACGAGGACATGGACCGGAAGTTCCAAGTGGTCACGTGCAGCCCCAGACTCCTGTCCGAGGGCTTGAGCGATCCCAAGCTCCAACAGATGTTCTGGATGGCCAGCTACGATCTGGACACGTTCCGGAGATTCGTGTTTGAAAGCCGATTCCTCCAGAAGTTTGATCTGGAGCCCGAAACAATCGAACTCGTCCGGACGGACGATTTCGCTCTCCTGCATTTGGCCCTGCGCTGGCTGCAATTCGGACTGGTTTGCGCGGACGTGCTTCCGATCCGGGAAGAGGTCAAGAAGCAGGAGATGGCCCGGGCCGGCAAGACGGAAGGATCGGCCGGACCGTCTTGATCAGAACATGCCCGGAGGCCCGTTTCGTGTTCCCCTTGGAGAGGGCCCCGGGGTGTCCGCTTTCGGCTTGAGTTTCCGCCGAGTTTTTTCGCGAGGGAGCTTTCATGCAGCAAGAGCCGAGGAGCCAAGATGCGGCTCCTTCCTGCTTCGAGCCTCTACCCGAGGAGGGCTTTCAGTTTGCCTGCCATCCATCGGTTGCCTGTTTCAATGTCTGTTGCAGGGACCTCCACCTCGTGCTGACGCCTTATGACGTCCTGCGACTGAAAAGGGCGCTCGGCCTGGAGTCGGGCCGGTTCCTGGAACAGTACACGATCCCTGAAGCAGACCCGCACTGGGGCATTCCGGTGGTCAAGATGAGGATGCTTGACAGGGAAGGCCGTCCCTGTCCATTCGTGCGACCCGAAGGGTGCAGCGTGTACACAGACAGGCCGGCTGCCTGCAGGACCTATCCTCTCGGGAGGGCAGCCAGACAGGCGCCCGGGCCCGAGGGCCCACAAAAAGAGGAACGATATTTTCTTGTCCGGGAGCCGCACTGCCTTGGTTTTCAGGAGAACAAGAGGTGGTCTCTGGCGGGCTGGCTGAGCGACCAAGGGCTGGCTGAGTACAACGCCTGGACTGACCGCTGGATGGCTTTTCTGTCTCGATACCGTCCAGGCGCGGGCCGAGATCTGCTCGACGCCCATTGGAAGATGTTTTATATGGCCTGCTACAGCCTAGACCGGTTTCGGGAATTCGTTTTTGGGACGCGGCTGCTTCTCTTGGTGGATGTCCCGGACGCGAGAGTGCAAAGGATGCGGACCAGCGACGAGGAACTCCTCTCCTTCGCCCTGGATTGGCTGGGATTTTCGGTCTTCGGCGCGCCCCTTTTCTCCTTGCGGGGGCAGTCAGTCCACAATGCCAGGCCTTAGGTGGTCTGCTGAGCAGACGGGCAGGGGACCTGCAAATCCGTTTTCCGGGTTCAGACTGTGACGGTAGGACGAACGGACGCCATATTTCTGCATCATCCAGTCCCAGCCGCGCACGTAATAGGGGCAGTCGTCCTCGAAGCAGACGTACCGGATGGCGCCACCCCAGTTCGACTCAACCGGAGAGGCCCATTTCTTCATCGCTTTGCCGCAATGGGGACACACATGGACTGGATTCGACATGCGAGGATCCTTTCCGTGGAGCACGGCGAAGAACGGTCCAAGCGCCATGCAAGCAAGTTTGGCTTCTGTGCCGAGGAAACGTCTGTAAGATACCGTCCCCATGTGGAAAAGTCAAAGCGGTCCCTTTGGCCCGAGACGAACCGCTGCCTCTTTTCCCGGTCCTTGTCCTGCCATTTGGCATTTTGGCCCGGCTTGACAATTGGAATGCCCTTGTGTTAAAAAAATGAACTCTGCTGAATGAACGATCATTCAATCTGAAAGCCTGCTTCCCTCCTGCTGACAGCCTCCTCGGGGGAGGCCGGATTGCCCTTAACTGGATCATGTCAAAGGGACTTCCTCGTATCATGATTGGAGCCCTTCGGGGCGGCGCGGGCAAGAGCGTGGTCAGCGTGGGCCTGGCCGCATGCCTGACCTCTCGGGGGAAACGCCTTTCCGTTTTCAAGAAAGGACCGGACTACATCGATTCAGCCTGGCTCTCCCGGGCGGCCTCGGCTGCCTGCTTCAATCTCGATACATATCTGATGGGCGAGGCCGTCGTGAAAGAGTCCTTCCTGCGACGCACCGCGGATTGCGATGCGGCCCTGGTAGAAGGAAACCGCGGGATCTTCGACGGCCTGGATCTCGAAGGTTCGCACAGCTCGGCTGCGTTGGCCAAGCTTCTCGGGCTTTCCGTGTTTCTCGTGCTCGATTGCACGAAGTCAACCCGGACTGTCGCCGCCCTGGTGAAGGGCTGCCAGGCCATGGATCCGGATCTGCGCCTTTCTGGGGTGATCCTCAACCGGATCGGAAACGTTCGCCACGAGGCGGTCATTCGGGCTAGCATCGAGCGCACCTGTGCCGTCCCCGTTGTGGGGGCTCTGCCCAGACTGGACGACCTGGGGCTGCCGGAACGCCACTTGGGGCTGCTGCCCCCGCAGGAGCACGGAGAGGTGGAAGGGGCTATTCAGAAGAGCCGGGAGGCAATCGAGAAGTACGTGGACGTGGACCGGCTTTTGGAGCTTGCGGCGCCGCCTTTCGAAGACGCACCATCGGAAGGCCCTGCGGCCGAGAGTCTGCGGGCGGATTTGAATCAACCTTTCCTTTTTCCCGGGATTCGGATCGGGGTGGTTCGGGACGAGGCCTTTCACTTCTATTACCCGGAGAACCTGGAAACCCTGCTGGCGTCCGGTGCCGCCATCACGGAAGTGGATGCGATCCGCTCGCGGTCCCTTCCGCCGCTGGATGCGTTGTACATCGGGGGTGGTTTCCCGGAAAGCAGGGCAGAGGCCCTTGCCGAGAATCGCTCCCTTATGCAGTCGGTGCGCGATGCCGTGGAGGACGGGCTGCCCGTATATGCGGAATGCGGGGGTGCTGTCTATCTCGGCAAGGGGCTAAAGTGCGGAGGACTTGTCCACCCCTTCGTCGGGGTGTTCCCCGTGGTCTACGAGCTGCACAGACGACCTCAGGGGCACGGGTATACCCTTCTGGAGGTGGATGGGGACAATCCCTTGTTTCCCAAGGGGATCTGCCTCAAGGGGCACGAGTTCCATTATTCGGGGGTCTTGGACTGGGGAGAGGAAGTTCCTCAGTTCGCCTGCAGGGTGAAGAAGGGATACGGCTTCGACGGGTCCCGGGAAGGGCTCTGGGTCCGGAACGTGTATGCGACGTTTTCCCACTTGCACGCCCTTGGGGATTCGCGATGGGTCGAGCTTTTCTTGGGGCGGGCGGCCGTGAGGGCCGACTCAGCCTCGCAAGCGTGAGGTTTTAGGGGAAGGAGGTTTTTTTAACCCAATTCACACGAGAACCAGAGGAGCAGGAGGAGACAAGATGCCGACAGTCACGCTGGGTGGCAAATCAATCGAAGTGGATGAGGACGGATTCATCCAGCAGCCCGAGCAGTGGGACGAGAATGTGGCTGCGGACCTCGCCAAGACCGAGGGCGTAGAGCAGATGGGCCCCGACCATTGGAAGCTCGTCAACTACATCCGAGATTACTACCAGAAATTCGGAATCGCACCCATGGTGCGGAAGCTCTGCAAGGACCTGGATTTCAAGCTCAAGTACATCTACGAACTGTTTCCCTCCGGACCCGCCAAGGGGGCCTGCAAGGTGGCCGGTCTACCCAAGCCCACCGGGTGCGTGTGAGGAGGCTCTGCGGTTCCGGATGGGAAAAGCCGGTTTCCGAGGGATGGCGGAATCGTAGGCCGGGACGGGTCGGTCGAATCCGCCAGCCTCGGGCAATCGGCTGTCCGAGAAAGGGGAGGGACGTTTCCATGTCTGGCCTGGCCCTCCCGGTCCGATCCATGTGACACGACGTCGGTGGTTCTGCCTGACGGTGACCTCCTGCCGGGGTTCCAACCCCGCGAGGATTGTTCCCGGGTTCACTTAGACTCGACGACGGCCGGCGTTGGTCCCTGACCGTGCCGAAGCGAGCAGAGAATAGAGCCCCCGCGGCATGCTGGAAGAACTGCTGGTCAGGAAGAAACGCCCCATCGTTGAAAAGTGGTTCCAACGCGTCTTGGACACCTACCCGTCGGACACCGCCCACTTTCTTCGGCGGGAAAAAGATCCTTTTGCGAACCCGGTGGGCTCCGCCATCCTGGAGGGCGTAGAAGGCTTGTACGACAGATTGATTCATGGTGGCGGGGACCCGCGGGATCTCAACCTTTTTCTGGATCGGGTGATCCGGATCCGAGCGGTTCAGGATTTTACCCCGTCCGGTGCCCTCCGGTTCGTTCTTTCTCTCAAAGATGTGGTTCGAGAAGAAGTGGGCAGGGAGGCGTTCGAGAAGGGCCTCGGTCATGAAATGGAAGCCTTCGAGGGCCGGATCGACGAACTCCTACTGGTCGCCTTCGACGTGTACATGAAGTGCAGGGAACAGATCTACGAGCTTCGGGTGCACGAGGTGAAGGCGGAAAAGGATGCGGCTCTCCGGCTCCTGGAGAGGGCGCAAGGCAGGCAGACAAGGCCCCTCGAAGAAGAACATTCGAACGGGTAGCGGTCCTCCAGGATCCCGTCAACCAGAAGCGAGGTGTTGGTCTATGCGTGCCCTGTATTCTTTTTGTGCCGTTCTGCTGCTGGGCCTGTTCGCCTACTTCGGCGTTGCCGTCTGGGGGCTGCAGGATCCGCTCTTCGCCATCGTGTTTCCGTACGCTGCCTTCGGTCTGTTCGCCCTGGGGATGGTTTACCGCGTTCTAAAATGGGCGAGGTCCCCCGTCCCCTTCGCAATCGCCACGACTTGCGGGCAGCAAAAATCCCTGCCCTGGATCAAAGCCAATCCGATAGAGAACCCCTGTTGCACCGCAAGCGTCATGGGCCGTATGGCGCTCGAGGTGCTTCTGTTCCGGTCTTTGTTCCGGAACACGCGGGTGGAGCTGAGAAGCGGTCCCAGGCTGATTTACGGGGGGAACAAGTACCTCTGGCTCGGCGCTATGGCCTTCCACTGGACGTTTCTGATCATTCTGCTCCGCCACTTCCGTTTCTTCACCGAGCCCGTTCCGGCTTTTGTGAACATCCTTCAGAGCCTGGATGGCTTTTTCCAAATCGGGGTTCCGATCCTTTACTTGAGCGGAGTCATCCTGGCAGCGGCCCTGTCCTATCTGTTCCTTCGGAGACTGCTGGATCCGAAGATCCGCTACATTTCGCTCGCGGCAGACTACTTCCCTCTTTTGCTCCTTCTGGGGATCGCCCTGTCCGGCCTGGTCATGAGGCACTTCACCAAGGTGGATATCGTCAAGGTCAAAGAGCTGGCCATGGGGCTGGTAAGCCTGCATCCGACGGTGCCGGAAGGAATCGGGGCTCCCTTCTATCTGCATCTGTTCTTCGTCTGCGTTCTTCTGGCCTATTTCCCTTTCAGCAAGCTCGTTCACATGGGCGGCATCTTCCTGAGCCCTACCCGAAACCTGAGGGGAGACAGCCGCCGGCACAGGCACGTGAATCCTTGGAATCCCCACGTGGAGGTTCATACATACGAAGAGTGGGAGGACGAGTTCCGGGACAAGATGAAAGCGGCCGGTTTGCCGGTGGAGAGGGAATAAGACCATGTCAAGCGAACACCTATCGATTCATCCCGAGGAATTGAGCCAGGTCGACTACACGCCTCCGAAGAAGGACTGGATGGAAACGCCGGTCCAATTCCGGAAGGGGACGTATTGTTACAGCGCAGCGCCCAAGAACCTCAAGTACCTGGGCATGGCCAACCCCAGGGAATGGCAGCCTCACGATGAGGACTGGAAGCTGCCGCCCGACTGGAAAAAGACCGTCCTGTCGGGCATGCGAGAGAGGCTCAGCAAGTTCCGTTCCTTCCACTTGTTCATGGATATCTGCGTGCGCTGCGGCGCATGCGCGGACAAGTGCCATTTCTTCATCGGCTCCGGCGACCCAAAGAACATGCCGGTGCTCCGGGCCGAGCTGCTTCGTTCGGTCTACCGGAACGACTTCACGGCCGTGGGCAAGATCCTCGGGAAGCTCGCCGGGGCCCGCCCCCTGACCGAGGACGTGATCAAGGAGTGGTTCTACTACTTCTACCAGTGCACCGAGTGCCGCCGATGCTCGGTCTTTTGCCCTTACGGCATCGATACGGCCGAGATCACGATGATGGCCCGGGAACTGTTAAACCTGATCGGATGCAACATCAACTGGGCCTTGGAACCCGTGGCCAACTGCTACCGGACCGGAAACCATCTGGGGATTCAGCCCCATACGTTCAAAGACACCCTGGAGTTCTTTGCGGGCGAAATCGAGGACATCACGGGCGTGCGGATCGACGTGCCCATCAACAAGAAGGGAGCTGAGATCCTTTTCGTGACACCTTCGGGCGACTACTTCGCGGATCCGGGCACGTACACCCTCATGGGGTACCTCATGCTCTTCCATGAGATCGGTCTCGATTACACGTGGAGCGCGTACGCTTCCGAGGGAGGCAACTTCGGCCTCTTCAACTCCCACGAACTGATCAAACGCCTGAACGCGAAAATTTACGCGGAGGCCAAGCGCCTGGGCGTGAAGTGGATCCTCGGGGGCGAGTGCGGACACATGTGGCGCGTGATCCACGAATACATGGACACGATGAACGGGCCTGCGGACTTCCTCGAGGAGCCGGTTTCCCCCCTGACGGGCACGCGGTTCGAAAACGCCAAGTCCACGAAGATGGTCCATATCATGGAGTTCACGGCCGACCTCATCCGCCACAACAAGCTCAAGCTCGACCCGAGCCGGAACGACCGCCTCCGGGTCACGTTCCACGATTCCTGCAACCCTGCTCGTGCGATGGGGATCTTCGAGGAGCCCCGGTACGTGATCCGCAACGTGTGCAGGAATTTTTTCGAGATGCCGGAGAACACGATCCGCGAGAAGACCTTTTGCTGCGGCGGAGGCGCCGGGCTCGGCACGGACGAGAACATGGAAATGAGGATGCGAGGAGGGTTGCCCAGAGCGAACGCGGTCCGCTACGTGCACGACAAGCACGGGGTCAACCGACTTGCCTGCATGTGCGCGATCGACAGGGCGACCCTGTCCACCTTGATGGAGTACTGGGTGCCGGAGGTCCAAGTCACGGGGATTCACGAGCTCGTGGGCAACGCGCTGGTCATGAGGGGCGAAAAGAAGCGCGAGACCGACCTGCGCGGCGAGCCCCTCGAGGGCACGGAGGAATAGAACATGTACGACGGGGGAAAGATCATTCCGGGGCTCCTCGTATTCTTGTTTTTGATCACGTCGCCGGCCTGGTACAACGTGGTGACCGGCCGCGCCGATTATCGTCCTGAGCCCCAGCTTCCTTCGGACCAGAAGGAGTGCGTGAAATCGACTCCATACATGAAGGCCTTCCACATGGATCTCTTGAACCAGTGGCGGGATGATGTCGTCCGAAGGGGCGCGAGAGTCTACGGAACTGTGGGCGGGCAGACGTACGACATGAGTCTGAGCAACACCTGCCTGAGTTGTCATGCCAACAAGGCCGAATTCTGCGACCGCTGCCACAACTACGTGGGAGTCAAGCCCTACTGCTGGGACTGCCATGTCGAGCGGAAGGAGAAGTCGTGATGGGCGTCGACAGAAGAGAATTCCTGAAAATCGCCGGCCTGTCCACGCTTCTGGGACTGGGCGGGAAGGGCGCCCTCGAAGTGCTTTCGGGGAAAGAGGCCGAGGCTTCGCTGCAGGCCGAGCCTCAGGGAGGCGTCCGGTACGCGATGGTCGTGGACATGAGAAAGTGCCTCGAGCGCGAGAACTGCCACGATTGCATGGAGGCCTGCCACAGGGAGCACAACGTGCCCCAGATGGAAAATCCCAGGCACGAGATCAAGTGGATTTGGACCGAGCCATACGAACACGCTTTTCCGGGCCAGGGCCACGAGTACACCGAGGAGCGCCTGCTCGGGAAGCCTTTCGTGGTGCTTTGCAACCATTGCGACAATCCTCCGTGCGTGCGGGTTTGTCCGACCAAGGCGACTTTCCGCACGCCCGAGGGAATCGTCATGATGGACTTCCATCGCTGCATCGGCTGCCGCTTCTGCATGGCCGGATGCCCCTACGGATCCAGGAGCTTCAACTGGAAGGATCCCAGGAATTACATTCGCGAGCCGAACCTCGATTTTCCGACTCGGATGCGGGGCGTCGTCGAAAAATGCAGCTTCTGCGCCGAACGGCTCGTGAAGGGATTGCCGCCCGCCTGCGTGGCGGCTTGCAAGGAAGGCGCTCTCGTGTTCGGCAACGTGAGAGATCCCGAGTCGGATGTGCGGCGAGTCCTCCGCGAGAATTTCACGATCCGCCGCAAGCCTGAGCTCGGTACCTTGCCACAAGTCTACTATATCGTGTGAGGGGGCCATGCTGGAAAAGGCGCTCGTCGGAAGTCGGAAATACTGGCTCTGGTTGTCTTTTCTCGCTGCCGTGATCGGCGTGGGGGTTCTTTGCTACCTCTGGCAGTTCTTTGTGGGCCTCGGCATCACGGGCTTGGGGAGAGACGTCTCCTGGGGCTTCTACATTGCCCAGTTCACGTTTCTCGTCGGCGTGGCCGCATCGGCCGTGATGCTCGTGCTTCCCTATTATCTGCACCACTACAAGCAGTTCGGGAAAATTACGATTCTGGGGGAGTTCCTGGCTGTCTCGTCGGTTCTCATGTGCATGCTGTTCATTTTCGTGGACATGGGGCAGCCGCTGCGCGTGCTCAACGTGATCCTCCATCCCACGCCCAATTCGATCATGTTCTGGGACATGGTGGTGCTGAGTGGATACCTCCTGCTCAACATCGTGATCGGTTGGGTGGTGCTGGATGCCGAGCACAAGGAAATCCCCCCTCCGGCTTGGGTGAAGCCGCTCATTTACGTCTCGATCCCTTGGGCCGTCAGCATCCACACCGTTACGGCCTTCCTGTACGCCGGCCTTCCGGGCAGGCATCTGTGGCTCACCGCGATCATGGCGGCCCGGTTTCTCTCGTCCGCCTTCGCCTCCGGGCCGGCCCTTCTGATTCTGCTCTGCTTTGTCGTCCGGAACCTGACCCGGTTCGATCCCGGCAAGGAGCCGATCCAGAAACTCGCCCAGATTGTCTGCTATGCGATGATCCTGAACGTGTTCTTCGCGCTTCTGGAAGTCTTCACGGCTTTCTACAGCCAGATTCCCTCGCACATGCACTCGCTTGAATACCTTTTCGTGGGGCTCGAGGGCCACGGGCGGCTCGTCCCGTTCATGTGGACCGCGGTGTTACTGGCCGTGGCCGGGATCGTGCTGCTCATCATTCCGTCGACCCGGCGCAACGAAAAGACTCTGGCTGTTGCCGCTGCCGCGGTCTTCGCCGCGGCATGGATCGACAAGGGGATGGGCCTTGTCGTCGGCGGTTTTGTTCCCAACCCCTTCGAAAAGGTTGTGGAATACGCTCCGACGGCTCCGGAGCTTCTGATCACGCTCGGGGTCTGGGCCGTCGGGTTTTTCGTTCTTACGGTTCTTTACAAGATCGCGATCTCCGTCAAGGAGGAACTCGCGGCCTGATGCGGGCTTCTTGAGGGACTTCCGGCACGGAAGGCAGGATGAACCGCTGATTTTGTTGTCTGAAGGTGGGTTGAGGGGTAACACAACAGAGGCCAGAGCGGCGGAGGGCGCCGCAGGAAAGGAGAGTCGGTCGTGTACGAGGTGAACATCGACAAGGAAAAGTGCACGGGCTGTGGAGAATGCGTTGACATCTGCCCTGCCAGCGTTCTCGAACTGGTGAACGAGAAGTCGGAAGCCACCAAAGTCGAGGAATGCCTGGGGTGCGAGAGCTGCGTGGAAACCTGCCCGGAAAGTGCCATCGAGGTCAAAGAGACCTGAGCCTCCCGGAGTCTGCCGGACCGGGCAGTTCCCGAATCCAAGGGGACTCCCGATCCGGCGGCCGGCTTTCCTGCGCCTTCCCTTACGGTGTCCTGCCGGGCTGCTTCTTCAGGGGACTGCAGACAGAAGTTTGACAGGTGTGTCCCTTCAGAAACGCCTGTGGGCCCGAGTCCATCCAGCCGCCATCCTGAGAAGGAGGCGAAAATCCCCGGACAAGGCCCGTTCCACGGCCTTGGAGTCGAGAATCCTTTCGAGAATCTGCCTCCGGACGGGCGCGGAGGAAACTGTGGCCTTCAGAGCGTTCCGGATGGATCCCAACTGCACGAGCAGGGGGCCGTAAGAGGCCGGAAACAGTTTCTCCAGGTCCTCGCGGATCCTTCGAGCCAGGCTAGGACATTCGCCGCCGGTGGAAATTGCGATCTGCAAGGGTCCTCTTCGGACGACCGCGGGCACGAAAAAGCTGCACAGCCCCGGCTCGTCCGCGACGTTGACGGGTCTCGCCGCAGCCGCAGCGTCTTGGGCCACGGCCTGATTCGTTTCCGGATCGTCTGTGGCTGAAAAGACGATATCGTACTCGGCTGCCTCTCCCCTTCGATAGGGCCTCTCGTGGCGAGGGATGTCGTTGGCGGCCAGCCAGTCCCGAAAGATGGGGTCGAATTCCCTGGATACGACGGTCATTCGGCACCCCGCTTTCTCGAGGGCCTCGGCTTTGCGGAAAGCGACTTCGCCCCCTCCCACAAGGAGGACCCTCTTTCCCTGGAGGTCCAGGAAGGCTGGGTAAAGGGTGGGTTTTTCAGGTTCCATCATTCGCCGTTCCGGGCGGCCTGACTCCTTGCCGAGGCGTCCCCTGCTGAAGGCCGAGGAATTTCTCCCGAAGTCTCACCACTTCCCCGATCACCACGACTCCAGGCGGTTGGAGACCCGCTTCGTCTTTTCTGGCCGCAATGTCGGACAACGTGCCGGTGAGGACCTGTTGCTCGGGGTACGTCCCACGCGTCACGATGCAGGCCGGGGTCTCGGCCGGACGACCGGCGGAGAGAAGTTCTCGGGTGATGGCGTGGAGATTCGTCATGCCCATGAGAATGACCAGGGTGCTGTCCGTGGGGCCGATCAGGTCGTACCGGACGCGGGTGAGTTCCTTCTTGAAGGTCTCGTGCCCGGTAATGATTGAAGCCATGGAAGAGAATTCCCGGTGCGTGATGGGGATGCCGGCGTAGGCTGGCACCGCAGTGGCGGAGGTCACGCCCGGGACGACTTCCCAGGGGATTCCGTTCTCGACGAGGTGAAGGACCTCCTCGGCGCCCCGGCCGAAGACAAAGGGATCCCCTCCCTTGAGCCGTACCACAGATTTCCCCTCCCGGGCCTTGAGGACCATGAGGGCATTGATCCGGTCTTGGGGCACCGTATGGTGGGTACACTCTTTGCCGACGTAGAAACGTTCCGCCCCCGCGCGCATCTGGCTCAAAATGTCCGGGTGAACGAGGCGGTCGTAAATCACGACGTCGGCCTGGCGGACGAGGCGCAAGCCCTTGACCGTGATGAGTTCCGGGTCTCCCGGGCCTGCGCCGACGAGGTACACTTTTCCTTGTTGCACGGAATCTCTCCGGACTTTGGGGCGTGCTCAATCATCCCGACTCTGGCGACGGGATTCTGCGCTGAGGAGGCATGGGGTAGAAACGGTCCACGAACCTGTGGGTTCTCAACCCCAGGGCTTCCCGCTGCACGATATAGGCGTACCGGGCCCGCTCGGCTCTCTGCCAGGCCTTCCGGTAGGCCTTTAGGGCCTCTTGCTTTTCTGAGGCTGTGCCTTCGCCAAGGGACGCTTGGAGCAACATCTCGGTTTCTCTGAGAAAGGCTAGAGCTTCTTCGAGACGTTCACCGCTTCGGGCCAGGGCGCTTGCGGCCTCTCGAAAAAGCTCGACGTCGATCGGAGTCATCTCGCGGACGTTCTTGTCGAGGATTCCCATTCCCTTGGCTCCTTTTGTTATATTTTGCCCTTTGCCTGGCAGCCGATCAAGGGAAGGGATCCGCAGCGTCTTTCGATGGGTCTTCCTGGAATTTGTCCGGGAGGCGCTATAGAATATGTTCGCTCCATCTTACGGCACAATGGGTTTGCCGGGGCGGGAGAAAACCTTCCCGCTCCGTTTTTTTAAGGGGCTGTTCCCAGGAGAACGCTTATGGCCTCCATTCTCGACAAGCTCTCGGAGCCGATAGCGGATTCCCTTCGCCGGGAATTTGGCGGGGTCCTGGATCTGGACCCAGTGGTTCTTCGCGTCGTGCCCACGGCAAATCCGAAATTCGGGGACTACCAGTTCAACGGCGCCATGCCCTTGGCCAAGCAGGCGCGCACGAAGCCGAGGGAGATCGCGGAAAAGGTCGCCCGGGCCATCGAGGGGATGCCCTGGCTCGAAAAGGCGGAGATCGCCGGCCCTGGCTTCGTGAACCTGTGGGTTCGAAAAAGCTGGCTTTCAGCCGAGATCCGCGACGTCTACGGACAAGAACGCCTTGGCGTGGATCTTCCAGGGCGAAATCGCCGGATCGTCATCGATTACTCGAGTCCAAACGTGGCCAAGCCCATGCACATCGGGCACATTCGTTCCACGATTCTGGGCAATGCCCTGGACCGGATGCACCGTTTTCTCGGGTACGAGGTCATTGCGGACAACCACATCGGCGATTGGGGCACCCAGTTCGGCATCCTTTTGGAGGGGTACCGCCGGTTTGCGGATCCGGCTCGGTTCGAGGAGGACCCGATCGAGGAACTCGAACGGGTGTACGTGGAGATGTACGCCCTGGCGCGGCAGGACGAAAGCCTGATGGAAAAAGCCAGGCGGGAACTCGTTCGCCTGCAGCAGGGAGACCCCGAGAACCGCGCGCTGTGGGAGCGGTTCGTTCAGGCCTCGCGGAAGGAGTTCGACCGGATTTACGCCCGGCTCGGCGTGTCCTTCGATTTCACCTTGGGGGAAAGCGCCTACCAGGAGCGTCTCGGGCCTCTCGTGGAGGACCTGCTCGCCCGGGGCCTTGCCAGAGTGAGCGACGGGGCGGTGGTGATCTTTCTCGAGGAGGACGGCCTGCCGCCTTTTCTCATTCGAAAAAGCGACGGAGCCTTCAACTACGCCACGACCGATATCGCCACTCTCTTGTACCGGCAGGAGCGGTGGGATCCTGAGCGGATCCTGTACGTGACGGACGAGCGGCAACAGCTCCACTTCCGCCAGCTCTTCGCCGTGGCCCGGCGGTTGGGCATCCGCGCCGAGCTCGAGCATGTGGGGTTTGGTATCATGCGCCTGCCCGAGGGAACCTTCTCGACTCGGGACGGAAACGTCATCCGCTTGGAAAAACTCCTTGATGAGGCCGAGCGGAAGGCGTACGAGGTGGTCGACCAGTTGAACCCGGGCCTGCCCGAAGAGGAAAAGAGGGAGATCGCCAGGAAAGTCGGCTTGGGCGCGGTCAAGTACGCGGATCTCAGTCAGAACCGCCAATCGACGATCCTCTTTACTTGGGAGAAGGCGCTTTCCCTGGAGGGCAATTCGGCTCCCTACCTCCAGTACACCTGTGCACGCATTCAGAGCGTGTGGCGCAAGTACCGGCAGGAGTTGGGGGGGGGCGATCTTCTCGGGGTTGAGGTGTCCCTTCAGGAAGAGCTGGAACTTGAGATCGCCAAGAGAATCCTCGAGTTCCCCGAACACCTCCGGCGGGCCGTTGCCGCTTCGAGGCCGAATCTGCTCACGGATTACCTCTTCGACCTGGCTTCCCATTACAATCGGTTTTATCAGAACCTGCCGTTCCTGAAAGCCCCAGCGGGCACGCGGGAGACCCGGCTTGTGCTGTGCGGTCTGGTCGATAGGGTCCTTCGGAACGCGCTGGCCCTTCTCGGCATCGAAGTGCCCGAGAGGATGTGACCGGGAAAGGCAGGAACGAGGGAGCGCTGAGATGGAAAAAGATTTTTTCTCAGGCATTCGAAATCCCGGCGGAGGAGCGAAGCCCGGAGGAGACGGAAAAAAACAGGCACCGCCCGGGGGCGATTTCCAGAAGAAACGGATCCATTTCAGCCTCTGGTATTTTCTCGGGGCTCTGTTGGTGCTCATGCTCATTCAGAATTACCTCGCCAAGAAAGGCGTGATGGAGATCCCGTACAGCGAGTTCAAACGGTGGGTCGCCGAGGGCAAAGTGGAGTCCTGCTGGATCCAAGAGGAGCGGATCGAGGGCACGCTCAAGGAGCCCATCCGGCCCCCGGAGGGGAGCAGGGGGAGCGGGAAGGAAAGCAAGACCTTCGTGACTGTCCGTGTGACCGATCCGGATCTCGTCAAGGAATTGACTGCAGCCGGTGTTCAGTTCCGAGGGACCTTGAGCCCCAGCGGGCTGCAGACCTTCCTCATGTACTGGGTGCTTCCGCTCCTTTTCATGTTCGTGATCTGGGGCTACTTCATGCGGAAGATGAACCCCGGCCTTTCGGTGATGGCTTTCAAAAAGAGCAAGGCCAAAATCTACGCCCAGAACGAGACCGGCGTGACCTTTCAGGACGTGGCCGGGATCGAGGAGGCCAAGGAGGAGCTCAAGGAAATCGTTGAGTTCTTGAGAAACGCCGACCGTTACAAGGGACTCGGCGCTCGGATTCCCAAGGGGGTTCTCCTCGTCGGCCCTCCGGGCGCAGGCAAGACCCTACTGGCAAAGGCCGTGGCTGGAGAGGCCGGAGTCCCTTTCTTCAGCATGAGCGGCTCTGACTTTGTCGAGATGTTCGTGGGACTGGGCGCGGCCCGCGTGCGGGATCTCTTCGAACAGGCCGTGCGGAACGCGCCCTGCATCATCTTCATCGACGAGCTCGACGCCCTGGGCAAAGCCAGAGGTTTGAATCCCCTGGGCGGGCACGACGAGCGCGAGCAGACCCTGAACCAGCTCTTGGTGGAAATGGACGGGTTTGAGACCAACCAGGGGGTCATCATCATGGGCGCGACGAACCGGCCGGAGATTCTGGACCCGGCTTTGCTCAGACCGGGCCGGTTCGACCGCCAGGTTCTGGTGGACCGGCCGGACCGAAAGGGGCGAGAGGAAATTCTCAGGGTGCATGCCGCCAAGGTCAAGCTGGCCAAGGATGTGGATCTCCAAGCCGTGGCGGCCAGCACGCCGGGCTTTGTGGGGGCGGATCTTGCCAACGTGGTCAATGAGGCGGCTCTCCTGGCGGCCCGCAAGGGCAAGCAGGAGGTGGAGATGGCGGACTTCAACGAAGCGATCGAGCGCGTGATCGCCGGGCTTCAGAAGAAGAACCGCCTCCTGAACGAAACCGAAAAACGCATCGTGGCGTACCACGAGTGCGGTCACGCCGTGGTGTCCACGGCCGTTCCGGGCGCGGACCCGGTGCGCAAGATCTCGATCATACCCCGGGGGATCTCGGCCCTGGGCTACACTCTGCAGATGCCCACTGAGGACCGGTACCTTCTGACGAAATCCGAGCTGCTGGGCAAGATGGCCGGCCTGCTGGGAGGCAGGATTGCCGAGGAAATCGTGTTTCAGGAGGTCTCCACCGGAGCGCAGAACGATCTCCAGAGGGCGACCGACATCGCCCAGAGGATGGTCAAGGAGTACGGCATGAGCGAGCGTATCGGCCTTGTGACCTACGAGGGGCCCCGGCAGGCGTTTCTGCCCGGGGTTCCCATCGCCCGCGAAAAGGCCTTCAGCGAAGAGACGGCCCGGGAGATCGACAAGGAGGTCGAACGGATCATCGAGGAGACCTACCACAGGGCTCGGAACATTCTCATTCAGAACCGCAGCCTCCTGGACGAAATGGCGGCCAGGCTTCTGGAGAAGGAGGTCCTGGAGGGAGAAGAACTTCAGGAGTTTCTCAACCGAGTCCGCAAGGCCCCCTGAGCAGCTTCTTGCTCCGTGTGTGATCTTCTCGGCTCAAGAGGATTTCCCGGCGCATCGGTCCAGAATTGCTCCCCTTCTTGGCCGGGATTCGACGCTGCGCCGTCCAGTAGGATAGAAAGCTCCTGCCCTTGAAGCGGGCCCATCCACCTTCGACGCCAGGCTCCAGGAGCGGTCATGGGATCCCGTTGAGGCAAGCCCCCTCGGGCCCTCGCGCATAGCGTCTTGTGGAACCAGCCCACCTTGACCGTTTTTCGTCCGGAGGCCAGGTGTGGTATTTTCCCCCACCTGCAGGCGTTGGCCCGCAGGCTTTACGCCTCCGCAGGGAGAGGCCGCGGTCGCCGCCTCAGCCAGACGAGCCACCCCGGTTGACCAGGAAGAGGCTCAACTCGGGCCAGTAGGTGATGACGAGGACCGAAAGGACGAGCATGACGATGAAGGGCAGGCAGGCCGCGGTGATCTGCAGGATCCCCCGGCGGAATCGGTAACTCGAAATGAACAGGCCCATGCCGAACGGGGGCGTGAGGTATCCGATCTGCATGTTGGCCAGGAACACGATGCCCAGGTGGACCAGGTCCACGCCGTACCGTTGGGCCACGGGCGTGATGATCGGAACCACGACCACGAGGGCCGAGAAGATGTCGAGAATCATTCCCAGGACGAACAGAAAAACGTTCAGAAGGACGAGAAAGACGATCCGGGAGCCGATGAATTTCTGGATGAAGGCGAAGATCCGCGTCGGCACGTCGACGTCGATGAAATAATTCGTGGTGGCCATGGCTGCGGCCACGATGATCAGGATCCCTCCGACCATGACCATGCTGTCGCGGATGACCTTGCGGAGTTGAGCCAGGGAGATTTCCCGGTAGAGGAGAACTTCGGCCACGAGAACCCAAAAAGCGGTCACCGCGGCCGCCTCACTCACCGCGAAGAAACCGCTGTAAATCCCTCCGAGCACCACCACCGGGAGCGGAAGTTCCCAGCGGGCTTCCCAGAGAGCTGCGCCGAGTTCCCGCAGGCTTGTCGCGGAGCGTGGTACGCCCGAGCGGCGGGCTGCCGCCACGCCGTAGGCACACAGGACTCCGACCATGAGGAGGCCGGGAACCAGGCCTGCGAGGAACATGTCCGAAACGGGCGTCTCGGTGATGACCCCGTAAAGGATCAGAGGGATGCTCGGGGCAAACAGGAGGCCCAGGCTGCCTCCTGTGGTTACAAGCCCCAGGGAAAAATTCTCGGCATACCGGTCCTCGATGAGAGCCGGGAGCAGCAAGGCTCCCAGAGCCACGATCGTGACCCCTGAGGCGCCAGTGAAGGCCGTAAAGAGCGAACAAGCCACGATCGATACCACGGCGAGCCCGCCCGGCATCCAGCCCAGGAATGCCCGGGAGAGCCTGACCAGACGGCCGGGTGCGCCGCTCTCTCCCAGAAGGTACCCGGCGAAAGTGAACAGAGGGATCGTGATCAGGATGAAATTGTTGGACAAGCGGAACAGGTCGGTTCCCACCACGGAAAGGGGAGTCCCGTCCGCGTGCCATCCCAAAAGCGCCACCGCCGCAAACACGCAGAAGATCGGCGCGCCCAGGAGCAGGCAGAGACCGGTGGTGAGAGCGAGCAGGGGGATCACTTCGCGGGTGCTCCTCGAAGGGAATCCTTAAGGTTTCGAAAGGCGAACCGGCCGAACCGGACGGCCATGATGGAAAAAGCGGCTGGAAGGGTGGCAAGGGAGGCCCAAACCGGCAAGCCGGTTACGATCTGGCCCAGCTTCGGATCCCGGAATTCCTGGAGAAAGACCTGGAACGTCGCATAGGTGAGCAGAGCGCAGACAACGGTTGCGAAGGTGTCGCAGAAGAACCCCACCGCGGAGCGCGGTCGGCCTGTCAAGAAGCGCGAAAGGGCGTCCACCGTAATGTGGTTGTGCTCGCGGGTGGCAACCAATGCGCCCAGCAGCGCGACCCAGAGCAGCATCTGCCGGACCAGGGGCTCGATCCAGACGAGGCCGACGCCGAAAAGGTTCCTCAGCAGAATCTGAACAAAGGCGAGGACGATCATGGCCACAAGGAGCAGCACGAGAAGACTGTCCTCGATCCGGTCGAGCGCGATTCGGCGGGGTCGAGCAGGGGAGGCCATTTCCTACTTCTCCGCCCGTGGGCGGGAGCTTCTGTATTCCCGTATGTACTGTTGCATCTCGGCCAGGGCGTCGGCGGGGAACTCTTTGTCCGACAGATTGGCGTTGACCTTCGCGATCAGCTCTTCGAGCTCCCGAAGCGCGTCCGGCCCGACCGGAACGAACTGGATCCCCTGCTTCGCAAGGGTCTGCCGGGAGTCGAAGTTGTTCTTGCGGATGTCCATCTTGAGCCTGAGGAAGTACGTGTCGATGGTTTTCTGCACAGCCTCCCGGTACATTTGGGGGATCGTTTCATATGCGTCGCGCGTCACCATGAGGAGCCCATAAATATACAGAAGCGGCGTATCCGTGATGTACCGAATCCGGGTGTGCCATTGGAGAGCGATCGCGCCGACGAAGGAGTTCGCAACCGTGTTGATCTGGCCGGTCTGAAGAGACACCAGAACGTCCGAGATCGACAGAGGGATCGGGGGGACGCCCATGAACTCGAAGGCGGACTGCCCGACCGGATCCCCTTGGGGGATCCAGACTTTTTTCCCCTTTAGATCCGCCAGACCCGCAATCGGCTCCATCGACATGAGGTACCCGAACCCGACCTCGAGCCAGCCGAGGACCTTGTACCCTTCTTTCTCAAGGCTGCGCTGGAACCGTGGCGCCATTTTGGCCAGGACGAAATCCACCTCGTCGTAGCTGCTGAGGGCTAGGGGGATGTTCAGGACCCGAAGGTCCGTGCAGATCGTGGAAACCTCTCCGGCCGTGAACTCTCCGCCCTGAATCTCTCCGCTCTGCATCTTGAGCAAGAGGTCCCGGCCGGTTCCCTTGACTCCGCCGTAATAGATCTTGAATTGCACTTCTCCCTTGGTCTCCCGGGCGATCTCTTCGGTCATCTCGGTGACGATCCGGGCCGACTCGAAATTGGCCGGAGCCTTGGTGGCGATCTTGATTCTCACCGCAAGGGCCGAATCCGGCAGCGCTGCCAGGCAAAGAACAAGAACCAAGGGGTGCACAAGTCGCGGGGTTCGAAACATTCCCTCTACCTCCATGGAAGGGGCAAATCGCCGCAGCACGCGTCCCGTCGCGGCCGGCTCGATTTCAGTCGAAATAGCCTTCCTCGCGCGCGCGGGCGGCGAGCGCCTCCGCTTGGCGCTGGGCCAAGAGATTCATGAGGGTCAGCTCCGGGACGGAATCCGCCGGGGACCGCAGGACCGTTTCGAGGAGACCGAAAAAGAGGTCCTTGTCGTAAACGAGCAGGGCGTACTGTTTCGCATAGAGAACATAAGAGGGCAGGAACTTCCCTTGTCCGAGTTCGAGGGCCCTCTCGAAATGGCTCCGGGCTTCCTCTGGCCTGCCTCCCAGGGCAGGCGGCCGGACGGTCAGCAGGGCTCCCAGAAAAGCGTGTGCGGCGCCGTAGGAGTATGTTTCGTCCAGTTCGAGGACTTTTCGAATGAGGCTCTCCACCTTGGGCAGGTCGGCCAGTGCGTCCGTGGAGGATGCGTTGGCTTGGATCCATCCTGCCCAGCTCGCGGCGGCCTGGAAGAGAAAGGGGACGTCTTTCTTGCGGAAGGAAGGCAGACAGGATTCGAATTCTCCGTAAGGACTCTCCCGAACCTGCGCGAACTTTCGGTTTTGCAGGCTCAAGGCTGTCAGGGCATACGTCTTGGCTTTTTCAACCAGGATCCTGTTCCGCTCGGGATTCCTGTCCGCGACAAAGGCCGAACTGTAGGCGGAGTAAGCCTGCGCGCCGGCCAGCAGGAAATTCTTGTTTTCCGGGCTGTGCCGGATCAGCCCGTCCAGGGCGAGGAGGAAGGCCGGAACCCCCTGTTCGGCCAGCTCGAGATCCCTTTGTTCGAGAAAGGATTTCGTCAAGTCCTCGAAAAAAGGCCGGGTATAATGGCCGGCAATCCGAGCGCATCCGGTCAGAAACAGGCCAAGAACGCAACAGACGAGGAACATTGAGCCGCGGTCCCAACGCCTCCGGGCCCTCATACCGGTTCTCTCCACAACCCTTGGATTTTGGCTCCCCGTCTGCAATAATGAAAGCCCTCTCCCTGGGCGGAAAAGGGCTTTTCTCATTCTACGACCGCTGGATCGCAAGTCAACCCCCTGTTTCGGCGCCCTTTCCGTTCTCAGAGGTATCTGCCGAAAGGCGTGACCTCGCCGGGAAGGAGGACCGGCGCTCGGCTGGGGTCACCCGGCTTGGGCGGAATCATGAGACATGAGAACAGAATGCGGCCCGTGAAAATTCTTATCGATCCATTCTACGTGAACGGGTGGCCCTTTCACCTGCTCCCCAGGATCTTCCTGTCCAAGGGTGCCCCCTTGAAGGCCTTGGTCCGTCTGCTTCCAGGAGACGGCCTTGGCCCTTTCCCCCGGTGGGCCTTCGGTCCTGGAGGCTTTGATGGCATGGACCTCGGATTCTCCTACACGCGTCTTCTGAGGCCCGACCTGAGCCTGCGGGATCAAGTCGTGGCGCGGTACAGGAGATCCAGGTGGCCGGTTTTTGCTTTCCACGCCACCTTCGGGGGAGGGGCCCGCCTTTTCTCGGACACGGCCATGGATCTGAGCGAGGGGAACGAAAGGGCTCGCAGAGGACTCCGAAGCCAGATCCAGGCTGCGGCGGCGATTTCAGGCAGAGGGGCGATTCTAGTGGTTCACTTGGGGGCAGTGCTGGATTCCGCGCGGCGATCCTTGGAGAGAGCCTTACGGGTTCTGTCGGATGTCCTGCCCGAGGCCGAGGCGAGGGGAGTGATTCTGGCCCTTGAAAACATGCCGAGCCCGGTCAGGGGCCGTTTTTACCTGGGGGCCGACTATCGGGATCTGCAACGGATTCTTCGGGATCTGCCTTCTCCATGCCTCAAGGTGTGCTTCGATTGGGGGCATGCCAATCAGTACGCGGGCCTGTTCGCGGAGCAGACCGGCAAGAGAGACCTTTCGGGCTATCGCAAGACCTTCGGCTATTGCAGGGAAATGGTGGAGGAATTGGGGCCGGAGATCGTCTATGCCCACATTCATTACAACCGGAGCCATTGCCGGGACCCGGCGAGCGCCGGCCCGGCCAGCGGAGATGAACACATGCCCCTCAACCGGATTCCCCCTGAGGAGCTCCCGGCTTTTTCCAGTAGCCTGCGGCTGTTGTTCGAGAGATCCTCTATCCGGGAAACGGGCAGGGTAAACCTGGAACTCATTCCCCGCCGGGTCTTCGGGCTATACCCGGTCTTTCCCACTGGCAGTTCCCGGTGTGAGCAGATGGGCAGTTTGGGCCTGCTTCGGGCCCTCGTCAGAGAACAGCAAGGCCCGTCTTTTCTCGGCTGGTCCTGCTCTTTGTCGCAGGGAGGTTTGTCCGTTCGCCAGTCGGAGGTTGCCCGTGGCAATCCGGCATCCCCTTAGGGGCTATCGTCTCAGGGTCATTCTCTTCGCCGCACTGATGGTCGTCCTGGTGCTTGCCAGTATCGGGTTCACGTTGGGCGTGGTCTGGTACTCGAAGCGGACGACTTCGGCGCTTGTCGAGCGGGATTTCAGGGTGCGTCAGATCGGGCTTTCCTTTGTGGACATCCTGCTCTCCATGGAGCGCAACCGGAAGAAGTTCCTGTTGTTGAAAAAGCAGGAATACAAGGACCGGTTCTTCCAAGACCTAGGGCGCCTGGGGACCGGACTGGAGGAACTGGAGGGACTCGGCCTGACCGATGCGGAACGGGCCTGCTGGGTTCGGCTGAGAAGCTTCTGGGAAGGCCTTCATGCCGAGGACCCCTTCGGGGAGGCGCAAGGCGGAGAGGGGGCGCAGGCTCCGGCCGAGGTTCCCCTGGACGAAGTGCACCGGCTTCTCGGCGTGAACCAGGAAAACATGAGAGCCCGCATCGATGAGATGCGCCGGCTGGAGGGCGAGACCATCCGGCTGGGGATCCTGTGGGGAGGCCTTTCGCTGCTTGTTGCAGGAGGGCTTTCCTTTTTTCTGGTTCGTTCGGTCACGGTTCCCATCGGTCTTCTGCGCGATGGCACGCGGGAGATTGCCGAAGGGAGATTCGGTCACCGCATCGCATTGAGCAGTCCGGACGAGCTGGGGGAGCTGGCCGAGGCCTTCAACCTCATGGCCGAAAGGCTTCAACACCTCGATGACATGAAGGCGGACTTTATGGCGATGGTCTCCCACGAGCTCAAGACGCCTCTGACGTCCATGAAGGAGGCTGTCGAGCTTCTTCGCGAGGAAGCGGTGGGGCCCCTCAACGCGAAGCAGAGCCATCTGTTGGACATCAACGCCCAGGGGATCCAGAAGCTCGCTCACCTTGTGGACGAGATTCTGAGCCTCACCCGGATGGAAGGAGGCATGCTGGATCTGTGCCGGACGTGGACGGACTTCGGCCGCCTCCTGGAGGAGCGCCTTGTTTCGTTCCGCCTGTTGGCTGAGAAGAAGCGGGTGGCCCTCCGCTCCAGCCTGCGTCCAGACCCCCTTCCACTCATTCAGGCTGACGGGGAGAGGCTGAAACAGGTTCTGGACAATCTGCTCGACAATGCCATCCGGTTCACGCCGCCGGGGGGCATGGTTTCGATCGAGGTGGAATACAGGGAAAAAGGCTTGCCTGGGCACAGGCCTAGAGAGAATGGAGGCGGGTGGACATCCGGGGCGGGGCTGGTGTGCCGCGTCTCAGACACCGGCGAGGGCATCCCCCCGGCGGACCGGAAACGGGTTTTCGAGAAATTCTATCAGGTCCGCACAAAGGCGAGACGGGGGAGCGGAAGCGGTCTGGGCCTCTCGATCGCCAAGCACATCATTGAGGGCCACGGCGGAGCCATTTGGGTTGAGGATGCGGTGCCCCGCGGAGCCTCCTTTGTGTTTACCCTTCCCCAGGAGCATGCCGAAAGAACGAGGGCCTCTGCAACGGATGCCGGCGCACGAGAGAACCGGGCGCCGAGGACCGGACGGGGAGAAGACCTCGTCCTGTCGGAGTGACCATGAAGGCGCGCCGTCTCTTTGCCGGTTTCTGCCGGTCAAAGGCAGGGATCTGGGTCCTGCTGGCCACCGCGGCCTGCCAAGGGCTCTGGGCTTGCAACCTGGTATCGAGAGCCCCTGAGCGCGGGGTCGTCGTCGAGCCTGAGCAGAAGGTGCCGATGGATGAGGCCGCTCTGGAGGCGGCGGTTTTTCATCACGGGCGGATGCTCCTGGAGGAGGGAAAGTGGAAGGAGGCCCGGGAGATTTTCGAGAGGCTCCTTCAGTCGCCGGAGCCGTGCGCCCTGTGTTCCCGAGCCTACTTTTACCTCGGCCTCGTCGAGCTGCTCGAAATGAAATCGCCGGCCGAGCTGGAGAAACATCGGGATTATATGCGGGCTTACAGTCTAAAGTATCCCGGCGGGCCCTGCCAGAGGAACGCCGAACGAATCGTCGAGATCCTGGACGCTCAGATCGAACGGTTCCGCCGTGAGTCGGAGAAGGCGAGGCAGCTTGCTCGCAGGCTGGAGGCCCAAGAGAAAGAAATCGAGACCTTGAAGTTCCAAATCCAGGAGCTGGAAAAGATTCACGAGGAAACCGAAAGCATGCCGAAAGCTCTGGAGCTTAAGGAAGACAGGTGAGCGAGACCCATGGCGAATATCCTTGTGGTAGACGATGACGAGAACATCCTCGAGGTCATCCGCGCCCGATTGGAGGCAAACGGATACCAGGTCGAGACCTGTTCGGACCCTCTGGATGCCCTGGCTGTGGTCCGGGAGCAGGAGTGCGATCTTGTCGTGAGCGACGTGCGGATGCCGCAGATCGACGGGATCGAGTTTCTCCGCCGGGTTCGCCAGCTTAGGCACAGGGTGCCCGTGATCCTCCTGACGGCCTACGGGACGATCCCGAGCGCGGTAGAGGCGATCAAAGAAGGAGCTTTCGATTACCTCACCAAGCCGTTCCAGGGCAAGGAGCTTCTGAAAACCGTCGAGAGAGCCCTTGGAGAGGCCGCCAAATCCTTTGCCGATGCTCGGGGCAGGCCCGATCAAAAGCATTTCCCTGGGGTGTACGGAATCAGCCAGAGGATGCGAGACCTCTATCCTCTTCTGGAAAGGATCTGCGCGACGGACTCCACGGTGCTGATCCAGGGGGAAAGCGGGACCGGAAAGGAACTCATCGCCCAGATGATTCATTCCAACAGCTCCCGCGCCGGGGAGCGTTTTGTCGTGCTGGACTGCGGCGCCATGCCTGGCAGTTTGATCGAGAGCGAACTCTTCGGCCACGCCAAGGGTGCGTTCACCCATGCTGCAGAGACCCGCAAGGGGCTTTTCGAGCTGGCCGATCGCGGCACCCTTTTTATCGACGAGATCGGAAGCCTGCCCATGGATCTCCAGCCCCGGTTGCTCCGGGCTCTCCAGGAGGGTCAGATCCGGAGGATCGGCGAAAACCAGATGCGAAGCGTTTCGGTGCGAGTCGTGGCGGCTACCAATGTGGATCTGCAGGAGCGGGTCAAGAAAGGACTCTTTCGCCTGGACCTGTATTATCGGCTTGCGGTTCTCAAGGTGGAGCTGCCGCCCTTGCGGGAACGAAAGGAGGACATTCCGCTTCTGGCCGAGTATTTTCTGCAGAACTTCTCCAAGAAAATGAAACGAGAACCGATGCGGTTTGAACAAGGCGTGGTGGAGAGCCTGTGCAGCTACGGATGGCCGGGCAATATCCGGGAGCTCAAGAATGTGATCGAGGCCGGCGTGGTTCTGTCTCGGGGGCCGATCGTCACGGCGCAGGACCTGCGCATGGCAGGCTTTCCAGGGGGGCCGGCCGACGCGGCCTATGGAAGGAGGCCGGGCGACGAAATCGAACTTCCGGGTTCGTTGCCTGCCTACCTGGAGAGCCTGGAAAGGAGAATGATTCTGAAGGCCCTTGAGGACAACAACTGGGTTCAGAAGGATGCGGCCGAAAAACTCGGAATCAGTCCCCGGGTCCTCTGTTACAAAATCAAGAAGCTCGAAATTGACATCCCGAGGCTGCAGCGGGCGGGGATTCTGAACGAGGCGCCGGGCGAGGACGAGGGCGAAGAAGGACCCGCGGTGCTGTTCAAAGACAAGGTGGGGTCAGACTGAGGCTCCGCACTGCCGCCGGCCAGGAGCGGACAAGAGGCGAAAGGATCCCGGAGCAAGCCTCACCATCGGATCACCGTGGCGCCCCAGGTGAAACCCGCGCCGAACGCCACGAGAACAATATAGTCCCCTTCGCGGATGGCCTGCTGGTCGAGAAGCTCGCTTAAGGCGATCGGAATGGACCCGGCCGTTGTGTTGCCGTACCGCTGGATGTTGCTGAAGAACTTGTCCTCGGCCACGCCCAGCCTCGCGGCCGAAAACTGGTTGATCCTGAGGTTCGCTTGATGGGGCACGAAAAGGGCGACCTGATCCAGGGTGAGACCGTTTGCGCTCAGAGCCTCCTCCACCACTTCCGGGATCTTGGTAACGGCCATTCGGAAAACTTCTTTGCCTTTCATCTGGGGCCAGATGCGGCCTTCCTTGAGATTCGCCTCGGTGATATAGGGCTTGCGGCTGATGTCCCAGATCTCGAGGCGGAGGGCATCCGCGTAGCGGCCGTCTGCGTGCAGATGGGTCGAGAGAATTCCCCGCTCGGGATCCTCGGAGGGACCGACGATCGCGGCTCCGGCCCCGTCTCCGAACAGGACGGCCACATCCCGGCCTTCGTTCGTGAAATTGAGGGCGCTGGAATGCACTTCGGCCCCCACGACGAGTACCCTGCGGTACATTCCGATTCTCACGAAGGCATCGGCCACCGCGAGGCTGTATAAGAACCCTGAACACTGGTTGCGGATGTCCATGCACCCGATTTCGGTCAGGCCGAGTTTCCGCTGGAGATAGCACGCCGAGCCCGGGAAATGAAAATCCGGGCTCAGGGTCGCGAAGATGATGAAATCGATCTCCCGGGCGTCCATGTCGGCCCGGGCCAGGGCGTCTCGAGTGGCCTCCAGGGCAAGGTCGGAACAGTAGACTCCCGGCTCCGCATACCGCCTTTCCACGATGCCGGTTCTTTGTTGGATCCACTCGTCGCTCGTGTCAAAGAGCTTCATGAGGTCAAAGTTCGTGACCCGCCTTTCTGGCAGGTACCTGCCGACCGAAAGAATCCTGGCGCGTTGCATGTTCAGCCGTCCTTCGAACCCCGGAGTTCCGTTTCAGAGCCAGCCGGCCGGGTCCGGCCCGGTTCGCTTCCTTCTATTTCTTCTTCCACAAGAATCGAAGTGCGCACGATCTGCGAAAGGGAAATCTGCTCCAATACCGAGATGGTTTCGTCTTTCGGAAAAACGATTTGGAAGCACCTGACATGGATGCGCTGCCTGTCCTGTTTACCGGGTGTTCCAGGCACGGATCGCACCGGCAAGGGGATGGGGCCCTCCACCTGGGCACCACTCTGCCGGATGCGCTGGTAGATTTTTGCCGCTTCTTTGTCCAGGATCCTCGGGTCCTGTGACTCAAGCTGAAGCAGGAGCTTCCCACGCCATCGCCCTGCCTCGGCCGGCGTGACCAGCCTGCGTCTTTTTTTCTTTTCGGGAGGGCGGGGCGTTGAGGGGAAGATTCTTCTCACCATGAAAACGAAGATCCCCTTTGAGAGCGACTCAAAAGACGAATCGACCTTCTCAGCCACCAAAGTGAAGTCATTCTAGGGATTCGCCAGACCCATTGCAAGGACGCGGCCAGGATTGCTCCGGCCCGGAATCCGTGCTACATACGATAGAAACCATGGCTTCTGGAGCCCCTCTGCTTTGAAAAGGAGGATCAGCCATCGTGAGATCCCCTTCTGAAACGTTTCGGGTCCTTCTTGTCGGTCTGTTGGTCCTTTCGGCGCTGGCCGGTTGCGCGAGGAGCCGTTCTTCCTTCCAGGAGATATACCGGGATGAGAACATCCAGGTTCGCCTCGTCGAGCAGAAGGACACCTCCGGAAACACGATTCCCCGCGGGTTCGACCATCCGTGGCCCGTGGACGCGGAGACTCTCCAGAGGCTGCTGGCCTCGATTCAGTACCAGAGAGGAGTTCTTGTCCAGCGCAGCAAGGTGCGGGACGTATTTCCCGCAGACGTGCGCGCAAGGCTTCTCGAGCCGTTGCGGAAGGCTTTTGAGCAGGCCGGTCCGGACCAGGCGGTGGATTTTTCCTTCCTCCGCCGGGAGACGACCCTGGCCGTCTTCCAGCGGGAATACCTCACCGACGGCATTCTGTTCCGCAAAGAGGGCGCTTTTCATTGCGCTTTGCGCAATCTCGCTTTCGAAACCCTGGGCGGACCAGAGACCGGCGACAACCCGTTTACCGGCGATCCAACGGAGAATCCTCTTCGGACGGATTGGAACTGGGTGCTCAAGGAAGGTCAGAGCCTGGCTCGTTCTTCCTCTTCCGGGCTTTTCGCGCAAAAGGAATTTCCCAACTGGATCGTTCTGGACCTCGCCAGGTTCGGTGCCCGAGGGGAGTCTGCCCGGCCTGAAACCGCGGGGGCGGCGGCTGGTGTTGGAGCGGCGGTGCCCGGAGTGGTGCCCGCCCCGTCCGTGGAGAAAGAGCCTTCGGCTCCTGTTGCGGCGCCGGCCCTCCAGGCGCCCGCTGCACCTCCCTCCCAGCCGGCAGCCCTGCCGCCAGAGGTCAAGGAGCGTCTGAGGTTTCTCGACGAGCTTCACCAGGAAGGCGCACTATCCGACGAGGCGTACGCTCAAAAAAAACGGGAACTCTTGGAGCGAGGCGCCTCGGGGGAACGCCCCATCGGACCTTAGCAGGGCCTCTGTCCGCTTGCCTGCCCCATCCGGGGGCTGCTGATCGAATCTGTAGGATCTCCACGAGCGTTCGGCACAACCTGCACAGAGAGGAGAGACAGAGATGAGCTCAACCGAGTACAGAGCCAATGTTCGCGATCTAAAATTTGTTCTCCACGAAATGCTCAACATCGGGGAGACGGTGCTCAAGAGGGAGCGCTACAGGGAGTTCGGGGTCGAAGACATCAACATGATTCTTTCCGAGGCGGCCAAATTCGCCGAAACCGTGCTGGGGCCGGTGAACAAGGAAGGAGATCGGGAGGGATGCCGTTTTGAAAAAGGCCAGGTGAAGGTGCCCAAAGCCTTCCACGAGGCTTACCGACAATTCCGAGAGAACGGGTGGAACGCGGTCACCGGGCCGGTGGAATACGGCGGGCAGGGACTTCCCGCGGTCGTGGGGATCGCAACGGGCGAGATGTTCACGGGAGCCTGCACATCCCTCTTGATTTACTCGGGCCTTACGAACGGGGCGGCGCGCCTGATCGAATCCTTCGGCACGGAGCAGCAGAAGGCCACGTACATGGGCAAGATGTTTACGGGTCAGTGGGCTGGGACCATGCAACTGACCGAGCCGAATGCCGGCAGCGCCGTTGGAGACACCAAGACCTCGGCCAAGAGAGCTGGCGATCACTATCTGCTGACTGGGACCAAGATTTTCATCTCCGGCGCCGAGCAGGACCTTACGGAAAACATCGTGCACGCGGTGCTGGCCAGGGTGGAAGGAGCGCCGGCGGGCGTCAAAGGGCTCAGTCTGTTCATTGTACCCAAGTACAGGGTCAACGGGGACGGTTCGCTGGGCGCTTTCAACGACGTGTCCTGCGGCGGAATCGAGGAGAAGATCGGTCTCCACGGATCCGCCACGTGTCTGGTCAACCTGGGCGAAAACAACGATTGCCACGGCTATCTCCTTGGCGAGGAGAACCAGGGCATCCAGCTTATGTTCCAGATGATGAACGAGGCGCGGATCGGAACCGGCCTGCAGGGAGTGGCCCTGGCCAGTGCCGCGTACTTGAACAGTCTGAGTTACGCCCGTGAGCGGATCCAGGGCGTGGCCATCGAAAACATGAAGGACCCAAACGCCCCGAGAGTGGAGATCATCAAACATCCGGATGTACGGAGGATGCTTCTGACCCAGAAGGCCTATGTGGAGGGGATGCGGGCCCTTCTGGGTTACTGTTCGTTCCACACCGATATGGCCGAGACGGCCGAGGACCCGGAGGAGCACGATCGCCACATGCGCATCGTGGAGCTGCTCACCCCGATCTGCAAGGCCTACTGCACCGACCACGGGTTCCGCTGCTGCGAGCTGGCGATTCAGGTCATGGGGGGCTACGGGGTTACCCGGGACTATCCGGTCGAGCAGTACCTGAGGGATCTTAAGCCTGCTTCGATTTACGAAGGGACGACCGGGATCCAGGCCTTGGATCTGCTGGGACGCAAGGTCGCCATGAAGGGCGGTCTGCTGTTCATGAGCTTCGTGGAAGGGCTGAATCAATTCATCGAGAAGCACAAGGACCACAAGATCCTCAGGGAGCAAGTGGCCCGCCTTGCCGCGGCCAAGGACAAGCTCGTCGAAGTGACCATGCACCTGGGAGGTTTGGCGATGGCTGGAGACCGAACCTACCCGGGTCTTGTGGCGGTTCCGTATCTGTACTTGTTCGGCGACGTGGTCCTGGCACACCTTCTGCTCTGGCAGGCCGTGGTCGCCCAGGACAAGCTCGATGCCCTGGGCCGGAAGGCCGACGAGGATCCCGAGGCAGCTTTCTACGCGGGGAAGGTCCTGACCGCCCGCTTCTTCGTCCACAACATCCTGCCCCAGGTGTTCAGCCGGGCGGACACGATCATGAGCGGCGACCGGAGCGCCCTCGAAATGGCGGAGGCGTCTTTCTAGGAACCGGCTTTTCCTGAGTCGGCGTCGTCGGGCAGGATTTCCCAGAAAAGCCGGCTTCCGGGCGCTGTCTGTGTCTCGAACAGCAGGGAGCCATCCTGCTCGACCGCTGGCCAGGGCACGCCGTTCAACAGGAATCTCCACGCGCCGGGCTTAAGGTCCCTGGGCAGCCGGACCGAGAACCGGAAAGTGCCCGGGGCCACGGGGTTGTAGACCCCTCGGTGTCTATCGGCCAGATAAGCGACTCCGATAAGCGGAGTGCGCAAAGCGAACTCAGGGAATGGCACCGATGGACAGATGCGGATCCGCTCGCCCAACGGGTCGATGCCGGCCAGGCGGATCGCATCGAGCAGCGGTCCGCTGTGGCGGTTCATGTTCATGACCGGGAAATCCGTCATCGGGGTGAAGCTCCAATTGAAGGTCTCTCCCGGCCTTTCGGCGTAGAAGGCGTTGTAGGAGTCCGGGCCGCTCCAGACGCCGTACCACACGTCCGGGTATGCCTCGGCATGACGGCAGAGCGTTGTCGAGAGAAAGAAATCCCACGCCCTTGCCGGGTCGTGCTGTGACCACGCCCAGGCCAGCCAGCTGTCCACGGCAGCCCACGTGCCCCCGTTCGTGTCCGAGCCCTGCACCAAGTACGGAGCCGGGTTCGGCGGGAACAGGCACAGGGCTCCTGCAGGCGACGGGCTGACGAGCAGGTCCTGGACGTTGGCCAGAAGCGTGGTCGTCTGGTCCGGGTTCCAGAGCCCGGCCAGCAGCGCCCATGGCTGCGCGTCCAGGAAAAGCTGGTCCTCCCCAAGCCAGGTGCCGTCGCCCAGATATCCCCTGCGCATCCATCGCCCGGTCCATTCTCCGGAAAGCCTCGTGCGAAACGCGTGCGCTCTGGCGTCGAGGCGCGCCGCCGTATCCGGCAGAGCCTCCCGTAGAACGTCCGCGAGCCTCGGAAAGACAAAGCAGGCCATGGCGGTGTTGAGATTGGATTCGCCGAGGACCATGGTGAGGATCGGGTGGGGAGAAAAAGCGATCAGGACGTCATTCCAATCGCCGCTCCCGGCCCGGATAAGCCCGTGGGGTCCTGTGCCGACCGAAGTCTCGAGGTGGTCCAGGGCCATTTCGAGATGGTCCCGCACCGGGCCGGTCCTTCCGGCCGCAAGCGGGTAGAAAGGCACCGCCTTCTCCAGGAACTCGAAGTCCCGTGTGGCGCCGAGGTATTCGGCAAGGGCCATGAGGAAGAACAGATCGAGGTCCGTGGACTCCTCGTGCACCAAGACGCCGGTGGTGAACCCGTACCCTTGGTGAGCATAGGGGATCTCGCCGGTCGCGGCATCCTGGGAGCGCATGGTGTACTCGAGGATCTCCCTGGCCAGGTCTGGCCGGATGTAGACGAGAGGCATGGAGAAGAGGGCGAAGTCCCGGTGGGCTCCGTTTAGGCCTTGAATGTAGGCATAGGCCGACCCCTGGTTGACGATCGACACGGAAAAGTAATCCTCCCGGAAGGCGCCGGCCGGAAGATAGTACCCGTGCCACAGGGTCTCCCGCCGGAGCCATTCGGGTTCGGGCGTCACGAAATCGATCCGGCTGCCGATCCAGGCATCCATCGTGTCCGAAAAGTTGTGTTCCGGATCCTGGCGGAGGGCCCGCATCCAGGGAAGGACCGAGTCAAGGGAACCGCTTCCGAAGGCGTAGGCGGTGCGCACCTTTTCTCCAGGACCAAGGCGAAAGACCTTCCCCATGGCGAGGCAGGCTTGTCCGATGTCGCGCTCCCCGGGGGGCAACAGGCGGCGGTCAGATCCGCGGATCAGGGCGTCGGGTTTGTAGAGCCCGCCGCTGCCGAAAAAGGAGCGCTGATCCGAGCAGAAAAAGTCGGGCCGGCCGTTCAAGGAGGCCAGGAAGCAGGGCTCGGGGTAATAATCCTCGAGGGAAATTGCATCCCGAGGCGGTGCCGCCACGCCAGGTGCGAGAGAGAGGTCGATCGAAAGGATTTCGTTTTCCTCGTCCCAGGAAGAGGAGGCCAGGAAGTTTTGGTTGAAGGTCCAGCGGAGGCTTTCGAAGATCGCTCCGAGGGGCGCAGTCATGACGGGCGCGAAAAGCAGTTCGTAAAGATTGAAGTCCCAATACTCCCAGACCACGACTTCCCGGGAGGACTCGGCTTGGTTGGTGATCTCGGTCTCGGAGACCAGCAGGGGGGCGTCCCCAAAGGGTGCGTAGGTTCTCTCCCGGAGGACGATTCCATGCCGCTCGGCGTGCTTCTCGAAATACCCGAGACCGAACAGACGGTCGAACCGATTGAAGGCATCCGGCTCATACAGGGTGTTCCAGACCTCCCCTCCGGCCGCCACGAAACGGAAGCCTCCGGAGAAATTCATGCGACCCGGCTCGTAACGGTTCAGGCATTTGCCTCCCCGGCCCCAGTGCCAGATCTGGACATAGCCGTCGTTATGGGCCGTGGCTGTCACGGCGTCGTTCCCCAGTTGATGCCAATGGTCCCGGGAGAAGCCCCAGCTCGTGAAGTACGAGGCCCTGGGATCCATGCGGTGGTCGATGGTGTAGCGGAACACCGGCACACCGAACGCATCCGTCTCCCAGGCCCCGAAACAGCCTCCGCCCGAGGGGTTGGGCCTGACAGGAAGGAACGAGTCGGAGAAAAGGACCGCGTAAGCTTGGGCGGGCGAGGTCCCGGCAGGAGAAGCGGGAACGTTTGATCCCGTGCCATCCCCGCACGCGGAGAGGGCGAGAATCGCGGCGGACAGAACGAGGAGGCAAAGGGACCGAAAGCCTGCGCGGGGCCGTCGCAGGGTGGCCCGGCTGTGCGGATGGGAGTGAACCTGCCTCGGGGTCACTTTTCTGTGATCGTTTCTTCGACTTTCATTCCGAAGTGCCTGCCCGCTTCCTGAATGTGCGCCAGCACTTCGGCCCCTTTCCTGAGGCGGGCGATCGAAACGGGCCGCCCGTCCGGCTGGGTCAGGCGGATGGTTTCGGCGTTCTGAAGGATCAGGCCCGCTTCGCACTCTCCGGCCCGGGCGGTCACGAGGACGAGGGGCCTGCGCTCGATTTTGGCCCTTCCCACGTAGGCAATCTGGGCCTGACCGCGGGCGTTCACGACAAGGACCTCGTCTCCGGCTTTGAGGTCCGCAAGGTACAGCGTCCGGCCGCCCGGGGCCTGAACGTACGCATGCACGGCCCCTGCGTTCACCCGGAAGGGCCGCGTCGCGCAATAGGGCGTCTCGACGTTTTCCGCATGCACGAGAAGCATGCCGGAAGAGGCATTGCCCACGAGCATGCCCTCGCCGAGTTTCATCTGCGTGCACGTGTCGATGCAGACCCTGTCGCCCATGCCCAGGGGGCGGATCTCCTGGATCCTGGCTCGCACGAGGCTGAAACGCTCCTGTCCCTCCCGAAGGAGGCGAGCAGCCTTTCGGATCTCGGCCGGATCCTCGGTGCAAAGCAGGACTCCCTCGGTTCCTTTCTCCATGACCTCCAGGGCCAGCTTGGCCTCCTGCGCCGAGGAGACGGCCGCGATGATGTTCTTGCGGGCCGAAACCAGGTTTTCCAGCGGAATCACCTTCCAGTCCTCGGTGCGCACGACCAGAGGCCGATCCGAAGGAAAGGCCAGGGCCTTTTGTTCGTCTCTCTTGCTGCGGATCGAAACCTCGAACAGATCCTGGCCCGGCCGCAAGTCCCCGTCCGGGCCGATCGTCGTCACGATGCCAAGAGCCTTGGCCGAGCCGCTCTTCCCTCTTGGAAGTTTGAGCGCCTCGGCTCCGGCTTCGAGCGCGGCTGTGACGAGGTCCTTGTTCCAGCGCTTCAGTTCCACCCAGAGGCGCTTTGCCATGTCAGCCTCTCCCGGCCCTGAGGAAGGCGAGCGCTTCCTGTGCGGTCTTGCCCTCGTGCACGATCATGCAGGCGGCTCGCACGAATTTCTCCGGGTTCTCGTGCTGGAAGGCGTTGCGGCCCATGCTGAGGCCCGCGCCGCCGGCCCGGACGACCTGCTCAACCATGTTGAGCGTTTCCTCCTCGCCCTGTTTGGAGCCGCCGGCAATCACGACCGGGATGGGGGCACCTTCCACAACCTCCCGAAACGTCTCCACGCTGCCCGTGTACGGAACCTTCACGATGTCCGCCCCAAGCTCGGCCGCGAGGCGGGCTGCCATTTTGACTGCGTTGGGATCTCTTTCGCTCGGCACCTTCTTGCCCCTGGGATAGACCATGGCCAGCAAAGGCATGCCCCAGACGTAACACTCCTCGGCCACCATGCCGAAATCCCGCAGCATCTCGGGCTCGTCTTCCGCCCCCAAGTTGATATGGATCGAAACAGCGTCCGCACCGAGCTGGATGGCCCGTTCCACGCTGCACACCAGGACCTTGTGGTTCGGATCCGGCCCCAGCGAGGTGCTGCCGGACAGATGGATGATGAGGCCGATGTCCTTTCCGTAACGCCGGTGTCCCGCCCGGACCATGCCGCTGTGCTCGATGATGGCGTTTGCGCCTCCCTCAGCGACCTTATTGATGGTCTCGTCGAGGCGGATGAGGCCCGGGATCGGTCCGCTCGTGACCCCGTGGTCCATGGGCACGATCACGGTCCTGCCCGTGTTGCGGTTCATGATCCTTTCCATGCGGATGAGCTTTCCGGGATTCATGGCGCGATTCCTTCTTTGTCGATTGCCCTGGAGGGAAGAAACAGGCAGGAAAACGGCCGCTTCCCTGCCGAGAACGAAATAATAGACCATAATCAGGGCTCTTTTACAAGAGTCCCTGTCGTGAGTTCCTCGCGACTCTTGCCCGAGCGGCCGCGGCTCGACCGTGCCAGGTCAGGACAGAGGGATGGTTTCTCCCCTGCCCAGCTTTTCCGGCGCCTTTTCGTATTCCTTCCAGGCCCGTTCCACGATCTTCTGGAGTTCCTCGACCCGGCTCTCGGGCGCTGGATGGGTGGAGAGAAAAGCCGGAGGCCGGGGCCCTCCCTCCTTCGCGAAGCGCTGCCAGAGCAGGACGGCTTCGCGCGGATCGTAGCCCGCCTTGGCCATGTAGAGGGTACCGATCTCGTCCGCCTCGGCCTCGTGGAGGCGGGAATAGGGCAGGAGCACGCCCACGCTGGCTCCTACTCCCATGGCGGCCAGAATGAGACCCCTGTGCTGATTGTTCTGCAAGGACAGATCCGCCACCGTGAGCCCCAGGTTTACGAGAAGGGCCTGGCTCATCCGCTCTCCGGCGTGACGGGCCACGGCGTGGGCCACTTCGTGACCGAGGATGGCGGCCAAACCGGCCTCTGTCTGCGCAACGGGCAGGATACCGGTATAGACGGCCACCTTGCCTCCCGGCAGACAGAAGGCATTCTTCTCGTCCGAGACGATGACCTTGAACTCCCAGGGAAGGCGCGGCATGTCCGAAACCCGGGCGATCCTTTCCCCCACTTTTCTCACCAGCCGGTTCCAGTCCGGGTTGTCCGAGATCTTGGACTGCGAAAGGACTTCCCGGTACGCCTGCAGGCCCAGAGCCATCTCCTGGTCGAGGGAGATGAGCATCAGGGCTTTTCTCTGGGTCATGGGCGTGGTCACGCAACCAGCCAGAAGGCAAAGTGCGGCCAGGCAGGATACAGAGGCCCGGAAGGAACCCTTTCTTTTCGTCATGGGGATCGACCCTCGCAAACCAACTGGATGGCGGTGCCGAAAACGCGCGTCTCGCGCCCTGGGGCCGCCGCCTTTCGTCTTGCTTATTGTACCTCCACCACCATCATCTGGGAAAGGGGGCCAGCCGTCCGCGGCGGAGAAATTTGGGCAGGAACAAGACGATCAGGGAGGGGACCACCGTAACCGCTGCCAGAGAGGAGGTGACCATGCTGGAGGCCACGAACCCTCCAAGCTGCCGGTGGTACACGAGTGGGGAGACCGCCAAAATCAGGCATCCGGAAGCGATGGCCGAAGCGACGAAAAAGATCGCCTTGCCGGACGTGAGCATGGTTTCCATTGTGGCGGCGCGCACGTCGCCGAGCCGCCCGTATTCTTCCCGGAAGCGGAAAATGAAGTAGATCGAATAGTCCGCTCCGATGCTGACCGTAAGGGACGTGATGGAGGCCGTAGCCAGATTGAGCCACGTTCCGGTCGCGCCCATCACGCCTAGGTTCACGAGAGCCGCCAGGGTCGAGGGGAGAAGAACCAGGAACCCCCCAACGAAGGAGCGGAGAACGATCGAGGAAACGAGAAAAATGATCGTGGCGATCACGGCGGCGTTGCGGATTTTTTCCCGCAGGACCACGTCGTTGACGGTCTTGCTCACCGCGAGCGCCCCTCCGGCCACGCCGACCCGGACGCCGGCCGGGAAATGCTCCTCGGCGTAACGGGAGGCCCTTTCGAAGATCTCTTGGCAGAATTTCGCCCGGTCGGTCACAGCGAAAGCTCGGATCACCGCCCGCCGGTGTTCGCTGTCCACGAGCGCCTCGAAATCGTCCGGGTCTCCGGTGTAGAGAAGGAAGTACTGCGCGACCAGCTCTCGGGATTCAGGGATCCTCCGGAAACTCTCGTCCCCGTCGTGGAAGGCGACGTTCATCTGTTTGATGGTATCCACGATAGAACTCGTCCGGCCCACACCCGGGATGGATTCCAGGAAGCGCTGCATCCCGTCCATGGCCTTGAGGAGGGCGGGCTCGTAAAGTGCGTCGGGCTCCTGTCCCTCGATCAGAATGTTGAGGGTGATCGTCCCCCCGAAAAGGACGTTGAGCGCCTCGTGGTCCTGCAGGCTTCGGGAGCTTCTCGGGAGGGCTTCGCGGAAGGAATTCTCCACTTCGATCCTGGATGCGCAGAAAACGCTCGCCGCGACGACCGCGACCGCTACGCCGAGGACCGCCCGGGGTCTGCTCCGAACGACCCGTGCCAGCCGCTCGAGGGATCGTTCCAGGAGCCCGCCGTGCTTCTCGGCAGCCACTTCCTGGATTCTGGGAGCCGGAAGCAGGGTCCGGCATGCGGGGATGAAACTCATCTCGATCACCAGAGCGCTCAAAATGCCCGAGGCGGACAGAAACCCGAAGACCTGAATGCTTCGGATCGGGAAGAGCGTCAGGGTGAGCAGACCGGCCGCTGCGATGGATCCCGCAGTGATCATGACCGTGCCGACCCGCACCGTGCTTTCCACGACCGCGGCCCGGTTGTCGCCGAGCCGGCGGAATTCTTCGTAGTACCGCTTGAGGATCTGGACCGCGTGGCCGGCAGCCACGGCCAGGATGAGAAACGGGCTCAGGGCGTTCCATCCGTCCAGAGGGGCGCCGAGATGGCCGAACAGGCCCATGCCCCAGGCCACGCTGAGCAGGGCTGTCACAAGAGGAAGAAGCATGGCCTGGAAGGTTCGGAAGGCCTCGTAATGGACCAGGCCGATCACGAGCACCGCAAGCGGGAACAGCTTGAGCATGTATACGGTGTACCCGTCCATGGCCGCCACGAAGAAGGGAAGACCTGCCGCGTGGATCCGGATGCGATCGTCCTGGAAGGGCTCCAGGGCCTCGTAGATTCTGCGGCTGAGCACGGTGTTGCGAAGATCCGGGCTCGCCCCCTGTTCGTCGATGTCGGCTGCGATGGCCGCGGCTTTGCCGTCGGGCGCGATGAGGTGTCCGACGAGAAGCTTCTGGGCGAGCAGACGTTCCCGCAGCCGGGCCGCCTCTTCTTGTGTCTCGGGCAGGGTCTCGATCACGGGCCGGACCACGATTTCGTCCGGCCCGCCTGCTTCGATGGTCTTCACTTTAGGCGCGGTGATGCTCAAGACCTTGTGAGGATTGATGCCGGGAAGGGCGCGGACGGCCTCGGTCATGTCCCGAAGCCTCCGCAGGAACCAGGGCTGGAAGATATCGCCTTCGGTGGGCGCGACTCCGATCAGGGTGTACTTGCCGCCTCCGAAAAGGCTCAGGATCTCGTCGTCGAGTTGCACGATGGGGTCGTTGCCGGGCAGCTCGGCTTTGCGCTCGTTTTCGATGTGGATGCCCGGAATGCTCGCGACCAGGAGGGCCGTTACGGCCAGATGGAACGCGATCACCCGCCGCGGGTGCAGGGTGATCCAGCCGACAACCGCTCTCAGGATTCGATCGAACACGGCGCAAGTATTCGGGAACCCTTCCCGAAGCGTGTAGGATGGACGGGTTTTCGGGTCTTTCCGGGATCTTTCGAGAACGGCCAGATGAGGAGACTTGAATTTCGACAGGGCCACCTCTTCCAACGGGCGGCCTCTATTGAGCTGAAACCTACCACGGTCTCCTCTTACGGTCAACTTCACGGGACTCCCTGAGACAAGCAGAATCGGCTGGTTTTGCCTGCACTCCTGGGCCGTTGGGTTTGGCCTGCTGTAACAGGAAACGGATTCCGGGCAGGTTCATCTCTTGATTGACAACAGCGGTTGAGGTGCGAGATGTTGGACGGCGTTCAAAAGGCGCCTTCTTTGGAAAGAAGGAAATTTGGCCTAGGCCGTTGGATGCGCACGGGAGGACGAAACATGTTTCGGACGCGAGTGACCGAGATGCTGGGGATCGAGCACCCGATCGTGGGCGGATGCATGATGCATCTGTCCACGCCGGAGTTCGTGGCGGCTGTCTCCGAAGCCGGATGCCTTGGGCTTTTGGCCTCGGCCATGTGGAAGACCCGGGAGGAATTCCGGGACGCGGTCCAAAAGGTCAAGAGCCTCACGAAGAAGCCCTTCGGGGTGAACCTGAACTTGTTTCCGGCCATGCGGCCCATCGACAATGCGGACTACCTGGAGGTGCTTCTGGACGAGGGGGTGCGGATCATTGAAACCTCTGGGCACAAGGCGCCTGAGGATCTTGCCGGGAGGTTCCGGGAGGCGGGGGTGACCTGGATTCACAAATGCGTAGGGGTACGGTACGCGAAGAAGGCGGTCTCCCTGGGGGCGGACATCATCACCGTGGTGGGATACGAGAACGGCGGTGCCACCGGCGTTTTGGACATTGGCACGTTCGTGCTGATCCCAGCGGTGGTACAGGCCGTGGACGTGCCTGTGATTGGCGGCGGTGGCGTGGTCAACGGCCGGGGCCTGGTTGCGGCTCTGGCCCTGGGCGCCCAGGGTGTGATCATGGGAACGCGGCTTCTGTTGAGCGAAGAGTGCCCGATCCATCCGCGACTGAAACAGGCTCTGGCGAATGCCTCGGAAACGGACACGGTGCTCATCATGCGCAGCCTCGGCAACACGCACCGGGTGTGGAAGAACGAGGCTTCGGAAAAAGTTCTCAAGCTGGAAACGGACCAGGCTTCCCTGCAGGAGATCATCGACGTGGCCGCCGGGACAAAGGCCCGAAGGATGTTCGAGCTCGGCAACCTCGACGAGGGCGTGCTTTCCTGCGGCCAGGGGGTGGGCCTTGTGCGGGAGGTCAAGCCGGTCCGGGAGATCGTGCGGGACATCCTGGAAGAAGCCCGAGCCGTGGCGGCCCGTCTGGCGGCGTGAAGGGTCGGGGAAACGTGCACGGTCTTCCATCGGCCTTGACAGGTTCCGAGGACTGTGATACCTGATACCTCTAATAGAGGGTACTCTATTCAGAGGGCCTGTTCTGGGGACTCCCGAGGCTCGACCCCTCATCGGTCGAGTGCGAGGTCGGGGCCATGAGCCTTCGAGAAGCAATCCTGGGCCTTTTGTGCGACGGGCCCATGACCGGATACGAAATCAAGCAGTTCTTCCGAAACGTGATCCGGAATTTCTGGAGCGTGAGCGACGGACAGCTCTATCCCACCTTGAAGAAGATGCACGCCGAGGATCTCATCACCCTTCGGGTGGTGCGGCAGGACACGACAGCCAACAAGCACGTTTACAGCATCAGCGAAAAAGGCCGTAGGCTCTTCGAGCGGTGGATACGGGAGCCGGTGACGAAGTTCGAGGAGCTCAAGGAGCCTTTTGTCTTGAAGGTGTTTTTCTTTCACAGGCTTTCCCGGGAAGAGATTTTGCGGCACCTGCGCTCCCAGCTCGAGCTCCACGAAAGGATCCTGGAGGAGTTCCGAAACATCCGGGAAACATACGAGAGCCGCATCACCTCTTTTCAGCGGCTCATCGGAGACATGGGAGTCCTCTACGTGGAGGTGCGGATGATCTGGCTCAACCGGATGATCGAGCTGGTCCGCAAAGGCCTGATCGAGAAGGAGGGCGCCTTGTATTCTGAGGAGATGGTCGAGATCGGAAAGAAGTTCCTGGAGGAGATGTTCTCCGAAGCGCCCAGCCGAGAGTTCCGGGCATGGCTCTCCAAGGCCCGGGCCAGCCTTGCGGCCAAGGGCTCCTTGGGGCGTCCTTCCCGGGGGCGTCGGGCCAGGGTTGCGGCCAGAGCGAAGGGCTGAATCCATCGGGCGCAGGCGGGCGTTTCTTGAGCTGGCAGAAGCCGGACGGGGAGAGAGGCATCATGGAGCTGGTTGTCGATTCGCTCAAATGCACGGGCTGCAGGATCTGCGAGTACGCTTGCAACTATCACCACGACATGGACTGTTCGGCCATCGGCGCGAGTCTGATGTTGCACCGGGCCGAAAAGAAGAACTATTTCGGGATGATGGTCAAGCGGGAGCGAAACCTCCTGCTGGCTAGGCCCGAGGGGCCAGAGATCGTTGCACCCGGTTCCCAGGTGGAAGGGGCAGGCGCCAGCAGCAAGCCGATCCTGATGCGAGCTCCCTGCGATTTGTGCGAGGGGGAAGAAGAACCGTTCTGCGTGAAGGCCTGCCCGACGGGTTGTTTGTCCATGAAGGAATAGCAAGGAAGAGGCAGGAGGCGAGAAGGAGAGCCGCTGATGGAACGCGGATGCGTGTACATGGGGAAAATTCTTGTCGTGGATCTCCAGGAGGGCCGTTGCCAGGAAGAGGATCTTTCCGAGGAGCAAATCGAGGAGCACGTGGGCGGCGTGGCGCTGAACTTGGCCCTGTACGAGCGGTTCCGAGAACGGGACCCTGTGATCGTGGGCACGGGTCTGCTCACGGGGACCTTTGCTCCGGCGAGCTGCGCCGGCGTGGTCACGGCCAGAAGTCCTGTCACGGGCGGGATCTGCCACGTGCCGCTTCTGTGGCAAACGGCGGTCGAACTGAAATACAGCGGATACGACTTCGTCGTCCTTCTCGGCGAGTCGGCCCGGCCCGTTCGGCTCTGGCTTCACGATAGCCTGGCCGAACTGGCCGATGCAGGCGACGTTTGGGGAAAGGACGTCTGGGAGACCACAGACAAGCTCAGGTTCGAGCACGGCGACGACTACGTCCAGGTGCTGGGAATCGGCCCGGCCGGGGAGCGGCAGAGTCTGCTCGGGCAACTGTCCGAGAATTACTGGGGAAGCCGCGATCTTTACGGTCTCGGCGCTCTCTGGGGCAAGAAAAAGCTCAAGGCCTTGGCGGTGCGCGGTCTCGGCAGTCTGGAGGTTGCGGAGGGGTTCTTTGATGCCTGCGTGGCGCTCAAGGGCGAGATCGCTTCCGGTCGGATCCAAGGGGCCCAGGGCTTGGTTCCGATCTTGCACCATCTGGGAGCCGATGCCGGAGGGTTGAAAATGCTGGAGGCCCGGGCGCATCGGAACGTGGCTTCCTTTAACTGTCCCTATCCCTACAACACGTTCTTAATGATCGACGAAGAGGCCTCCCTTCTGAAAGAGAGCGCGAAGGCAGAGCCCGGTCTGCTTCTGACCGATCCGGCCGGCGTGGCCTCTCTGCTCTTCCTTGGGGACGGAATGCCCCAGGTTCTGCGCAGAATCAACCGCTACGGCCTTGAGCCTTCTGCCTGCGGGGTGGTGCTTGCAGCCCGGGGAGCAGGCGGCGCTGTCCAGGCCGAAGGGGCACTCGCGGATTTCGTCCGCGAGGGATGCTCCCTGGAAGGAGAAGGCGCTCGCCATGTGCGCGGCGTGGCTCCCTGGCCTCTTTCGGACAGCCCGGAGAGCCGGCTCGTCCAGGCAGCGTCGCTTTTCAGTCACGCTCTGCCGCCGCAGCCCGCCCTGGGATCTTTTGAGGATTTCTCCGTGCCGGCAAGTCCGCAGGAACGGGCCCGGTGGTGGCTGGAGCGGCAAGCGGTCTGCCTCGTTCTGGGGGTGTGTCCCCTGTCGGCTCTTCTCTCACCGGAATTGAGCCTCGAAAGAATGGCGGATCTGGCCTCAAAGGCCTGCCAGTGGGAGGATCTCATGCCCGAGACGCTTCGAAACAAGGCCTGGGAAGTGATCGGCAAGAGCGCGTCCTTGGCCGGGGCGTCCGGGAAGTTGCCCGCGTCCTGGGCCGGTCCTGAGTTCGAAGCGTCTCTTCAAGGCCTCTTGCAGGCGCCCTGAGGCCGTCGGCGGGCCGGTCGGGGCGGGGGATTGCTTGAACCGGTCCGGAGACAGGCGAGTGGAATCATGGAGGAACGAGCCCGCCGGTTGCGCTTCGGGATCTACGTCGGCGAAGGGGCTTCCCATTCCTGGACCTGGTTCGTCGATCTGCTTGAGCGCTACGCTTACCATCGCCTCCGGTTCCTGAGGGCCGAGGATTTTGCCGACATGCTGCCCTCTCTGGATGTTCTCGTCCTATCCGGCGGCGACACCTTCGCCGTTGCGCAGGCCCTCGGCCCTAGCGGCGCGGAGGCTCTTTCGGCCTTTTTGGAGCGAGGCGGGCTGTACATCGGCTCCTGCGCCGGCGCATACCTCCCCTTGCACTCTTCAAAGGAGCATCTCAAGGCCTTCAATTTCGTGCGCGCCAAAATCAACAACCTGACCCGAGACCTCCCTCCGGCTCGGGATCTCCCCCTCAAGTTCTCCACGCCCTATGGGTGTTCCTACGTGATCCATCCGGTCCGCGAGGAAGTTCGAGTCCGGATGGCCGAGGAGTTCCCCGAATGGGGGGGGCGGGAACTGGGAGTCCCCTTGTACGGCGGGCCGCCTCTGGTGCTGTCCGAGGAGATCACGCCAGCGGCCTTCTACAGCGGATTCACCCAAAGGACCCGGTTTCTCGCAGACCTCGAGATCGCCGAGGGGGTGTACCTCGGAAAGGTGGCTGCCTGCGAAAGGACCATCGGTGCCGGCAGGATGATCCTTCTCGGCCCTCACTTCGAGCATCCCGGCTTCCCGGAGGGGAACGCGGTCGTGGATGCATGGATCCGGTGGCACCTCGCGCGATCACTTTGGGACAGTCCCTGCCCGGCCCCGGAGGCATCGCGGCCGCCTGGCTTGAGCCAGAAAACTCTCGAAGCCCTCAAGGTCGAGGTGAGCAATATGAGGATCCGGGCCTGGGCCCTGGCCCGGGAGAGCGTGTACTGGAAGATCGGGGCCAAGATCTATGAAGCCGAAAAAATCCACCCGTTCGTGGATGCGGTCTGGTCGAGGCTCGCGCCCATAAAAGCTCGCAGGGAGGAGCGAGAACAACCGGACGCCGGATCGGCCCTGCTCGAAGCTGCAAGGCGTTGTCATGCGATCATGAGGGATCTCTCTGGCCGCCTGCGCGAGGGCTTGGACACGCAGGACCTTGCCGAGCTTTTGTTCCGGCACTTGAAAGACTTTACGGCCGACTTCCTAGAAGCCTATTTCCAGAACGCTGCGTGTCCGGTCTCCGCCCGGGAGATCCGACACGTGGGGGGCGCTTGCGGGAAGGTCTGAATCGATGGTCTTAAGAATGGGCGGGGCCAAGGCGGAAGCATCGAGCGGGACCGCAGGTCGCCCCAAGACAGTTCGTTGGGGGATGTACGTCGATCTTGCCCGCTGCATCGGGTGCCAGAGCTGCGCCGTGGCGTGCAAGGCCGAGAACGATGTTCCTCTGGGCGTGTTTCGCACCTGGGTCAAGGTGGTGGAGACAGGGCGGTTTCCGAACGTGAAGCGCGGGTACCTGCCCGTCAATTGCAACCAGTGCGAGAAGCCGGTCTGCGTGGAGGTCTGCCCTGTGAAAGCCACCTACCAGCGGGAGGACGGGATCGTGCTGGTGGACCCGCACCGCTGCATCGGTTGTCAGTACTGCAAGGCGGCCTGCCCGTACGAGGTGCGACACCTGGATCCGCTGCGGAAGATCATTTCGAAGTGCTATCTGTGCCACCACCGGCTGGACGCCGGGCTTCCTCCGGCTTGCGTGGAAGCGTGCCCGACCGGCGCGCGGCGCGTCGGAAACCTGCTGGACCCGAGGGATCCGGTGTCGGAATGCCTGGGGCGGCAAGCGGTGCAGGTGCTTCTGCCCGAGCACGGCACGGAGCCGCAGGTCTACTACGCGGGCCTGGACGAGGCGTGGCTGCGGGCAAGGGGAAGGAGACAACCGTGACGGCCGCGCTCGTCTGGGATGTGCCACACCGGGAATCCTTCGGCGTCCTGATCGCGCTGTACATTTTCTTCACGGGCCTGAGCGCCGGGTCGTTTTTTGTGTCCACCCTTTCCTACGGGTTCGGCCTGCGGCTATACCGGACGTTGGCCCGCCCTGCGATCGTCACGGCCACGGTCATGCTGGTCGTGGCGCCTCTGTTTCTCCTCGTTCACGTGGGCCGGCCTCTGCGGGCCTGGCATCTGTTCGCTTTTCTCAACCCGGGCTCTCCGATCACTTGGGGGTCCTTCTTGCTCACCACGTACCCGCTTTTCTGCGTGGTCTACGGGGCCTGCGTGTTTCTCGGCAGAGACCGGGCGGCCGGAATCTGGGGGCTCGCTGGGATTCCCTTCGCGGTGGCTGTGCACGGATATACGGGGTTCATCCTTTCTTTTTGCGCGAGCCGTCCGTTGTGGCACACGTCGATGGTTCCGCTCCTGTTCCTGGTTTCGGCCGTGGTTTCGGGTACGGCGCTCATGATCCTGGTCTTTGCGGTGGTCCGGGCTCTCCAGGGAAAGCGGATTGACGGTGCTTCGGAGGCTGGCGGGCTCGTCCTGTCTCTGGGGCGGCTGTTGGGTTGGGTTCTGCTCGTCGACCTGGTGCTCACGGCCGCCGAGTTGCTCGTGGGTTCGGTCTCGGGCTTGGAGAGCCGCTGGGCGGTGGGCGAATTGCTCCGGGGGGAACTGGCCATTCGGTTCGTGGGGGTTGAGTTGGTGTTGGGCAAGCTCTTGCCCCTTGGGCTTCTTCTTTCAGGGCGGCTGCGGCGGGTGTGGACCGTTCTGGCTGCGAGCACGCTCATTGTTTTGGGCATTCTTTTCATGCGGCTGGATTTGGTGGCCGTGGGCGAACTTCGACCCCTTGTATGAAGGGATTCGGGCGAGGATGCTTTTGAACGGCTCCCTTACGCGTCGAGGATTTCTCAAGGCCGGGTTTGCCGGCGTGTCGACTCTGGTCCTGACTCCCTTCGGGATGGAACCGCCAGCAGAGTCCTTTGAACCCGCGGCGCATGTAAGTCTCTTTACGGGCAGGAGGCGTAGAGGGATTCCGACTTTCTGCGGCTTGTGCCAGGCCGCTTGCGGTCTTGCCGCGTTCGTGGAAGAAGGCAGGCTTGTGAACGTAAGCGGCAATCCGGGACATCCTTTCAACCGCGGTGCCTTGTGCGCCATGGGAGCGGCTGCGCTGAATCTAGCTTCGATGGGGAGCCGGATTCTCAAGCCCTTGAGGAGGAAAGGGGCCAGAGGAGAGGGCCGCTGGGAAGAGATCAGCCTTGAGGAGGCATTGCGGGAGATTGAGGATCGATTGGGGGCTCTTCCATCTGCGGTGGATGGACGAAAACTGGTCATTGCAGCTCCCTCATGGGAACGCACCTTGCTCGTGGAGCGCTTTCTGCAGGTTTTTGGACACGGCCTATTCGTCGATTCAGAGGGCTGGTGTCATCCTGTCGAAGCGGGCATCGGGCAATGTCTCGGATCAGGTGGCGCCATGCCTGTGGCGGACTTGGCCGGGGCAACCTTTGTGCTGAATTTCGGAGCCGATCCTCTTGGCAGTTCCAGGGGACTTGTAGGGGAGGGCGGCGCATGGACCGAGGCCGGAGCGCGGGGGTGCCGGCGGGTGACGTTGGACCCGAGGCTTTCGGCAACGGCTGCGCGCAGCGACAGGTGGGTGCCTTTGCGCCCGGGCACCGACGGATTCTTGGCACTGGCCTTGGCCAGGGAACTCTTGACCGTGGGCGGTGTGGATCGGGAATACCTCGAAAAACGGACCGACCTAAGCGTTGAGAGGCTGGCGTGGCTGCTGGCCCCCTGGACCTGCGAAAAAGTGGAGCCCTGCACAGGAGTCTCGGCTCGCGACGTTCGATGGATGGCCGAGGCGTTCGCCGCTGCGGAGCGACCCGTCGCAATGTTCGGACGAGGCATCACGGGAGGAGCCCACGGTCTGGAATCCGCCCTTTCTGTTCTCTTGCTGAATTTCCTTGCGGGGAATCTCGATCGGAAGGGAGGCCTTTGGGTTCCGGGACGAATCTCATGGCAGGAGCCTGGCCCTGCGGTTCGGGCCGATGGCGGCGGCGAGCCCGTCCTGCAGGGGGCTCTTGCGCCAGCCGTGGAGAGCGGACGCTTGCGGGTGGGTTTGCTGCTGAGCGCTTGCTGCGACCCTGCGTCTCTGGACCCAGAGCCAAAGCGGACCGCGGAGGTGCTTGCGAGTCTGGAAGCGGTCCCATTTCATGCGGCTCTGACTTCGACATGGTCCAATACCGCGCGTCTTGCCGACCTTGTCCTTCCTGCCGCGACCTTTCTCGAAGCCTGGGGGCTCGTGGCCCGCTGCGATATCGAGCCGGATGTCGCTTTTTTGAGTCTCAGACAGCCTGTGCTGGAGCCGCCCGAGGGCGTGCGCTGCCTGGACGAACTCTTGCTCGATCTCGCCCGAAATTCGGGTGGAATCCTGAAGGAGGCTTTTCCTTTTCGGGACGTGGGAACCTACTATCGGGCCGCCTTCGAGAGCACCGTGAGCCAGGGCCCGGAGAACGAATGGGACCGATTTCGGAAGCGGGGCTTTGTCCTTGTTCCGGTGGGGCGGCCCGGCAAGGGAAACCGGTATCGAATCGCTCCCACGATGGAATCCTCTATTTCGAGGCTTGCCGAGCGTTTCGTCCGGGCGCAGGTGCGACCAGAGGGGTCTGCAAAAACCCTGATCCTTTTTTCTTCGCCGGTCCGAGGGGAGGGCCGGTTCCCTTCGAAGTGGCTTGCCGAGATCGACCATGACGATCCTGTCTGGATGCATCCCGAAGCGGCTGGACGGTTGGGCTTGAAGGAGGGAGATCGAGTGGAGGTGAAGGGGCCTGCGGGAAGCCTCGTTACGCGGGTGAGGCTCACGGAGGGGATTCACCCCGAGGCTGTGGCCATGTCCTCTCTGCCGGCCATCCCGTGCGGCGAGAAAGAGTGTTTCGCCCGGTCTGATCCGGACCGCGGACTTGTCTGGTGGAAGCAGGAAGGTCCTGGGGATTCAGCGCGTTCCCTAGTGCCGTGGCCATCGGATCCGACTCGGGAAGCGCCTGGCTGGATGGAGACTCCGGTCAGGATCGAGCGCCTCTAAGGGGAGAAGGCAGGGAGCAAGAAGGGGGAAAGGACGTTGTTGGGAGTGGCTGGAGGTTCCTGCGCTTCTCCATGGACCTGGTGCAGCGGGGAGTGTGTGTCCAAATGAAGGAGCAAGGGGTTAGCTGTCCGCCTGAAGTGCCTGGTGCAGGGCTGAGCAGGCGGAGTCGATATTTGGTTTTCTGGGTTTTTCTGGCCGCTGTGTTGTTCGGCGGGAACGCGCTGTACGGGCTGACGGCTTTTACCCGCGGGAACCGGGGCCAATGTCTGAGCTGCCACCGGTTTTCCGGGACGGCTCTCATGTGGGAGATCTCGGAGAGGCACAGTCCGGGGCTTGCTTGTCTCCAGTGTCATGGCGCTCTTCCCGGCCAGGAGGCGCGGTGCGGCTCCTTTTCTGCCAAGCCGGAGGTGGTGAACCCGAACTGCATGGGTTGCCACACCGGCATTCTGGCCGGAACGGCCCTCGGCAAGGAGGCGGAGGTTCGGCTGGCGCACGCCGACGAGGGTGGCAAGGTGTACCGATGGAAGCTCGAAGACCTCATGTACCGGTGGCACTTGGAAAAGAGGATTTGCCTTTGCACGGACTGCCACCGGAACGTGGCGCATGAAAAGGCGTCCGGAGCCGCGCCGCCCCACAGGCCTAAGCTCGCCTACTGCGGGGAGTGCCACTACCACGCGGCCAAGGACGACTACGTGAACGTTCAGCCCCTGCCCGCCATCGAGGTGCGTCAGATTCCTCGGGCGCCCCGCTGAGCGCGCCGCGGAAAGGCGGAGACCATGGGAAGGATGCGTGTCTGGATGGCTTGGATGGCCGCTGTTGCGACAGCGCTGGGCGGGGCCTTGGGTTCGCCCGAGGAGGCGCTCCCTTCGGCGGGAGCGGCCGCCGCAGAGCAGACCCTATCAGAGGGAACGGCCGCGGCCGCACCGGCTCCTTTGCCGGCCTCGGCTTTGTATGACCTTTCTCCCCGTTCCTTTCATGCCCGCAAGGGGGAGGATCTGGTGCGCAGCACCGGCAAAGAGTGCCGGGACTGTCATGCCCGCCGCCTGTACCCCCAAGGAGACTTTTTCGGTTGGGAAGCGTCCAAGAAGTGGCGGCTCCACTGGGCGATGTTTTCGATTTCGGCCTTTGTGGGCCTGAGCGGCCTCTTCGCTTCTTTCTGGATTTGGAGTCTGGGCCGCGGGCCATCGATCCACCACCCGATCAGGTGGTCGGTGGTGGCCCGTGCTCTGGTCTCGGAGGTGCTGCTCGGCCGTCGGATCTGGCGGCAGAGCCGCCTGCGGTGGACTGTGTTCCTTTTCGTTTCGATGGGGTTCGTGGCCCTGGCGGCTGTCTTCGCCGTGATGGTGGCAACGAGGTACGTTGCGCAGAGCGAGTTCTTTCTTTCCGGCCCTGGGGGGCTTGTGCTGGACTTTCTGGCCGATTTGCTCGGCTTGACGATTTTGGCGGGCTGTCTGTTGGCTCTCCTCAGAAGAGGACTTGGCAGGCAGGCCCATCTCAGGACCGAGGCAGAGGATGTCTGGATCCTGCTTCTGCTTCTGGCCATTGTCGTGAGCGGTTTCTTTCTCGAAGCGGTCCGGCTGTCCGTGGTCGCTCCTGACGGCCGGTCAGCCGCTTCTTTCGTTGGCTTTGCGGCGGCGCAGGCGCTCAAAGGCTGGGATGTCCCCTGGGTTGCGATCCGGTTCTATGTGTGGATCGCCCATGCGGCTCTGGTGTTTGCGTTTTTTGCGTACGTTCCGTTCAGCAAGCTTTTTCACGTGATCGCCTGCCCGTTCACGATCCTGGCGACGGCCTCGGAAGGGAGTTACCGAAAGCGCCAGTAGGAGGCGGGGCGGGTGGAAAGGCTTGAGACGCGAGGCTTCGACGACCCCACGGTGAGTTGGCCATTGAGACGAAGTCGATCCCCAGGGCCCCGGGTGCTGCGAAGGAGGAGATCGGGATTCGGTCCCGCCGGCCGGCATGGAGGAGGAGATTCTTTTGACCGTCCCTGACGAGCCCCAAGAGAAATCGAACAGCGCCCCCGTTGCCCAGGCCAAAGGGGAGCAGGCGCAAGAAGGGGTAGAAACCTCCGGAGATGCGGCCTCGCCGGCCGGGGCAGGAAAGCCCGGGAAAGAAGAACGGCGGGCCGAGGCGACTTCGGACGCCTCCTCCTCCGGTTTGCCCAGGATTCGGGTGGAGAACCTCAGCCCCCGTCAACTTCTCGAACTGGATGCGTGCACCCGCTGCAGCGAGTGCGTTCAATGGTGTCCCGTATACGCCCAGGATCCGAAGGAGGACTTGACGCCTCGGGCCAAGGCCAGGGCCTTCCGAAGGATTCTGACGGCTCAAGAAGGGATTCTCTCGGTTCTCGCTCCTCCCGAATCATGGCTGGGCCGCCGGCTCGGCCGGGCCGAGCGGCAGCAGGAGCGGATTCGGAAGTTCGTACAGGGCCTTTACGAGTGCAGCACCTGCGGCCAATGCCACTTCGTGTGCCCGTCTTATATCGACACGGTGGAATTGTGGGAGGGAATCCGCAAGTCCATCGTGGGCGCGGGCTGCGGCCCACTGGAAAACCACAAGGCTCTAACGTCCAGCGTGAAATCCTACGACAACCCCTGGCAGCAGCCCCGGAGCACCCGGGACAAGTGGGCCAAACGGGCTTTCAAGCAGAAACAGATTGCGGCTGTTCCGAAGAGCTTGGGCAAGGAACGGGCCGAAGTCCTGTATTTCGTGGGGTGCACGGCTTCGTTCGACGTGAACATCAAGGACGTGGCGGTCAATACAGTCAGGATGCTCCAGGCTTGCGACGTGGACTTCGGTATTCTGGGCGTGCAGGAGAAGTGCTGCGGAAGCGTGCTGCTGCGGGTGGGGGACCCGGAGTACGAACGATTGGCCCGGCAGAACATCGAGACCTTCAACAACCTGGGGATCGGGACTCTGGTGACGAGTTGCGCGGGCTGCTACAAGACGATCAGCCAGGACTATCCGAAGGTGGGCCGGATGAATTTCGAGGTCCTCCACATGGTGCAGTTCATCGATCGCCTCATCCAGGCGGGCAGGCTCCAGTTCCGGCACCCCGTGCCGATGAAAGTGACCTACCACGACCCCTGCCACCTGGGCCGGGCGTCCGGAATCTTCGATGCGCCCAGGAGGATCCTCAGAGCCATCCCGGGCATTGAGTTCGTGGAGATCGAACGGCACCACGAGAATTCCCGTTGCTGCGGCGCCGGCGGAGGGCTGAAGGCCGGGTTCCCGGAGATCCAGCAGAAGATGGCCCAAGCCCGAGTGCGGGACGCCATGGCTACGGGCGCGACCGACTTTGTCACCGCCTGCCCGTTCTGCTACCAGGGACTCTTGGTGGGAATCGCGGCCGAGGGAGCCCCCCTGCGCATGCGGGACATCACGGAGATCATCACCCGGGCGCTCGGCGTCGCCCAGGAAGGGTCTGACGAGAAAGGCTGATCTCGAAAGGGGCGATTCTCTTTTCGGGCCTGGACCGGGTTCGGGTCGGGGTTGTCTTCCTGGCCGTGGACCGGAAGCGCAGAGTTGGCCCGGGACGCCTTTGTCCCGGGTTTGCCCCGTGGGGCGGCCTCCTGTAAGATAGCGGGGGCAAAGACCCCTCCCGGAAAGGGGAACTCCCATGGAAGAGAAGCCTTCGGCAGTCGGGGGAAAAGGAAAAGAGCCCGAACCTTCCCTGGGCAGGAGACGGGATGCCTGGCTTCCGGAAGCCGTCAGGCGGGCACTTTTCATCGGTGCCGGGACGCTCCTGCTCACCGAGGAGGGGATCCGAAAGGTGTTGGGGGAATTCAACCTTCCCCGGGAACTCGTAAGCTATGTGGTTCGGCAGAGCGAAAAGAGCAAGGGCGAAATTCTGGCGATCGTTCAGAAGGAGATCAACCGGTTCCTCTCTCGGATCGACGCCACCCGGATCGCCCGTGAGGTCTTGGAAGGGGTGAGTTTTGAATTTCAGGGCAAGGTGACGATTCGGAGGAAAGACCCGGGCGGAGATTCCGGAGCAGGGGCTCAACCGCAAGGGCATGCGAAAGGTGCGAAGTCCCGGGCGAGGAGCTGATGGAAGAGAGGCAGCGGTGTTGGACCGTGTTTTCGCAGGCTCCTCGGGCGCCTCAACCCGCTCTGCCGAAAGCGCTGCGGATTTCAGACGCGGGCGCGCGGTGGTAACCTCCCGGTTCGTTCCCCTTCCTGAAAACCGAAAATCGGGGTTTTTCTCCTCATGGCGAAGATCACCCGGTTCGTCGTGATGGTGGGCGAGGGCCCGTATGCGTCTCTCAAACCATACAGCGCCCTTCGTTACGCCTGGTCAGCCCGCAGGCGGGGTTTAGAAACCACGTTGATTTTCTATGGGGACGGCCTGTTCTGCGCGAAGCGGGGCGTGGGCAGAGAGAGCCGGACCGTGGGGGATTTCGAGGCCAAGGTCCGGGAACTCATCGAGAACGGAATCCGGGTTCAGGTCTGCCAGGCTCCCATGCGTCTGTATGCGCTCGCGCCCGAGGACCTGATCGAGGGCGTCGAAGTCGCTGAGGATGTCATCGGCCACTGCCTGGACGAGGAGACTTGTGTGATATGGCTCTAAGGGCTGTGGCTGAGGTGAAGAGCGAACTGCAGTCCAGGGGAGTGCGCCTTTCCTTCGGCTCCCGGGATCTGGAGGCCCCGTGCGGCCGCAAGGGGGGGGCGGGGCCTGCCGAGGGCCTCACTCTTCTGTTGGAGGAGTCGCCCGCCTCGGTGCCTGTGGCGGCCTCCTATGTGGCCGAGTCCCCTTACGAGTTGCGGCCAGAAGAATCAGGGATCGGATACGGGCTGTACCGGCAGGGCGAGAGAGTGCGCGTTTCGGCCTCGATTGTGCCCGAGCCCCAGTTTTACCGAGGCGAGACGGCCTCCGGCATCCCGTACCGGAAAATTGCGCTCCTCCATGGGACGGACTGTCTGGCTTCGACAGTTCTGCAGTCCTGTATGTTTTGGGCCACCCCCTCTGCCTGCCGGTTTTGCGGGATCGGGCTCTCCTTGGTGGACGGCCGGACCGTTTTGGCCAAAAAACCTGCGGATCTGGCCGAGGTCGCCCGGGCGGCTGCGAGGGAAGGGGTGCGACATGTCACGCTGACGGCAGGAACCACAAGGGACCGGCTTGAGGAGTGGCGGCTCTTTCTGGAGAGCGCCCGGGCGGTGCGGAGGGATGCGGGCCTGCCCGTGCACGTGCAGATCATGCCGCCCATAGGCCGCCGGATGCTGGAGGCGCTGCGGGAGGCGGGGGTCTCCACGATCGGCATCCACGTGGAATCTTTCGACCCGGCTGTGCTGCGGGCGGTTTCTCCTTGCAAGGCCGCTCTTCCTCTGTCCGTGTTTCGCCGTGCCTGGGCGGATGCCGTGGATGTTTTCGGGCCGAACCAGGTGACGACCTTCGTGCTCCTTGGGCTTGGTGAGGACGCCGCAAAAACCCTGGAGGGATGCAAGAGGCTGACCGAGATGGGGGTTTACCCTTTCCTGGTACCGCTGCGACCCATACCCGGAACGGCTCTCGCAAAACGGAACCCTCCGGCAGTGAGTTTCGTCAGGGATCTCTACGAAGAAGTGGCTGGCCTGCTCAGGACGGCCGGCATGAGCTGGCGGAAGGTCCGGGCGGGCTGCGCGCGATGCCGCGGCTGTTCGGCTCTGGCCGACTACGAGGAAACTCTGGCCAGCGACGGTGGGGAAAAGGTGCGAGGGAGCGCGCTGACCTGTGAGGTTGTCAGAAGCGGGCCTCTCGTGGATTCCTGTCTGGCGGTCCGTCACGAGGTTTTCGTGCGGGAGCAGAAGATCTTTCGGGAGTCCGACGGGGACAGTCTTGATGGCGTTTCCCTCCATCTTGCGCTCCGGCGAGGGAGGGAGGTGGTGGGAACGGTTCGTATCACGCCCCTCGAGGACGGCACCTGGTTGGGAAGCCGCCTGGCGGTCCTGCCCGCATGGCGGGGCGCCCTCGGATCCCTGCTCGTTCGCAGGGCGGTCGAGGAGGTCGAAAGAAGAGGGGGGAGGCGGTTTCTGGCCTATATCCAGCTTTCGAGAGTCCGGTTTTTCCAGCGCCTGGGCTGGAGGTGTGTCGAGGCCGTGCCGGAGTACTGCGGTATGCCCCACATGCTGATGGAAGGGCCCCTCGGCTTGGATCGGAGCGGCCGCAGGGTCGATTCGGTTCCGAGGGATTCGAGTTTCTTCCGGCCTCGAGCCGAGGCCGGGACAGGTTCTTCCCTCTGATATTCTGTGAGGTTCTGTTTTCTTTTGGCCAACGTCTTCGAACAGCAAGTACGGGCGCTCGCGGCTGCGCCTGCGATCCGAAGAAAGCGGGCGGCGGGGAGGGCCCTGCAACGGCTCGCGGACGTCGCGGATTTCGGCCGGACCGTGGCAGGCCCTGGCGACGACGCGGCGGTTCTGCGAAAGGCCGGCTTTCAGGGGTATCTCCTTCTGGCCGCTGACAGCGTGCTTTCCTCTCTGGTGGAGCAGTGCCCCCGGGAGGCGGGTAGGGCCGCCGTTTTGGTCAATGCGAACGATATTTACGCCATGGGGGGCAGGCCTGTGGCGATGGTGAATGTTCTGGCAGGACTGAGCGAGGACCAGCAGGACGAAGTTTGCGCCGGCATGCGGCTCGAGTGCCACAGGCTCGGGATCCCCATGGTGGGCGGGCATGTGAGCCCAGAGGGTAGGGAGCCTTTCGTCGCTGTGAGCGTCCTGGGCGAGGCCAGAAGACTTTTGGAGGATCGGAGGGCGGGCCCGGGCGAGAAAATCCTTCTGGCTGTGGATCTCAGGGGAAGGAGGTGGGGCGACGGGATTCTCAACTGGGATTCCCACGAGGCCAAGGGTCCGGAAACCTTGCAGGCTGACCTGGGAATCCTCTGCTCCCTCGCGGAAGAAAAACTCTGCACCGCGGCCCGCGATGTGAGCAACGCAGGGATCCTTGGCACCCTGGCCCTGCTTCTGGAGCGGGCCGGTCTAGGCGCCGAGGTCTTCCTGGACCGCGTTGTCGTGCCGCGAGGCTTCGATCTGTTCGAGTGGCTGCAGACATACCCGAGTTACGGATTTCTGCTCTTGTGCCAGGCCGGCCGGGAATCACAAGTTCTCGGCCGGTTCGAGGAGCGGGGTATCTGGGCCGCTGAAATCGGCGTCACGGACCGCTCCCGCGTCGTGCGGCTCCGCCTGGCAGAGCAGGAGGCTCTCTTTATGGACTTTCGCCGGGAGGGCATCCTTTCTTCCCCTGGAGAATCGTAAGGGCGATGGAGCCATTCACAAACTTCGGTCTGCCGCCTTGGGCGTCGGAAGAACTCGCAGCGGTCCAGAGACTCTTGGAGGAGGAACTGCCGGCCGGTCTGGCGCCTTTCCTCGACAGGACCGGCCACGGGCTGCCCGAGGACGCTTCAGTTCCCCTTAGGCCCTTGCTGGTTCTGGCCGTGGCGAGACACTATGGTTTTCGGGACGAACGCAAGATCCGCCTGGCTGCGGCCGTGCACATGATTCACCTGGCGTCGATTCTTCACGATCGGTTGGGAAAGCCGGCTCTTGACGCATCCGCGGCTGCTGTGGAGGACCCTGACGACGCCCACCGGCGAGAGGCAACGGATATCCTCCTTGGGGACTTCCTTTTTGCCAAAGCCTCCCGGATCGTGGTCGAAGACGGAGACGTTGCGATCATCGAAGACATGATCCGGACCTCGGCCCGAAGCGCGGAGGCCAGGGCGCGGGTGCTCGCTTTGAGCGAAGGAGAAGGAGAGCCGGATCCGCGTGCCTGCTTTGACGCCTGTTCGGAGAAGGTCACCCTGTTGTTGTCTTTGTGCGCTCGGATCGGTGCGGTCTTGGGGAATGCGCCCCTCGGGGAGAAGGACCGGCTCTCCGAATATGCCCAGTTCTTGGGTAGGGCCTTGAGGATCCTCGAGGACGTGCGGTTCTGGCAGGGCAAACCCCCGGGCCTGCCCCTGCCCGCCTACGAGCGGGCTCTGACGCATCCCATGCTTCTCTGCTGGGAGAGGGAAGGCCTGGATGCCTGGCGGGAGATGGCCCGAATCCTTCAGAGCCTTGCGCCCGGGGAGGGGTATGGTGCGGTGTGCGTTCGCCTGGCCGCTGGCGACTACCTGGACGCCTCGATCAAGGAGGCGAGGCGGTGGGAGGCAGACGCCGTCCTGAGTCTGGACGGACTTGCGGCGACTCCCGAGCGGGATCTCCTCACCCGGCTTGCCCGGAGCCTTGTAAGCGGAGCGGTAGCGGGGAAAGGGAGCGAAGTCCTTGAGAGCTATGGTTTTGGCCGCGGGCAGGGGTGAAAGACTCAGGCCTCTGACCGAGAGTCTTCCCAAGCCCTTGATCCCCTTGGGGGGTAAGCCGCTCCTGGATTACACCCTCACGTACCTGCGCAACTGCGGAATCGACGAAGTCGTCATCAACCTTCACCACTTGGCTTCAGCCATTCGGGATTTCGTGGGGGACGGTTCTCGTTGGGGACTGCGGGTCGTCTATTCCTTCGAGAGGACTCTGCTCGGTACAGGCGGGGGCATCCAGAAGGCCGCTCCGCACCTCGTCGGGGACACCTTTGTGGTCATGAACGCCGATATCGTGCTGGAGGTCGACCTTCGAGAGGTCTTGCGCTTCCATCGCGAAAAGCAGGGATCCGTGACCCTGGTCCTGCGCCAGGATCCGGACGTGGAACGGTACGGCGTCATCGAGATCGACGCCGATTGCCGCGTGCGGGAATTCCTGGGCAGGCTCGGTTTGCCGAGGCGGCCGCGCAAACGTCTCATGTTTACGGGCTTGCATATTCTGGAACCCACTGTGTTTTCGTACATGCCTGTGGACAGGCCCTCTTTCAGCATTACCGACGTCTATGTCGAAATGATTCGGGCGGGAGAGACGGTTCTCGGGTACGAAATGAAAGGGTTCTGGACCGACCTCGGGACTCGGGAGCGCTACCGGCTCATGCAACGGATGATCGAACGAAACGAAATCTCCCTGGAGAGGCTGGCGTCGGCCTGCTGCGGCAGCGGCCTTAAGACTCCGTAGGCGCAGGTGCACCTGCGCCGCGACGCAGGAGGGTTTTGATGTCCTTCGCGAGGCTGGACGGGGGGTCGATCCATTCGAGACCGGCCCGGAACGCGCAGGGGCTGCCCGGTTCGGCCTTGTCGTACCACACGATGCGGCCCTGCACGAGGATGGGTTCGCCGGTCCCGGGGAGTTCGACTTCGACCGTGCACTGCTCAGAGAAAGGCACCGTTGGATGAAAGAAATGCAGGCCTCGGTGCTCCACGGTGTCGGTCAGGAACGAGACGCCGTGCCGAGAAATGTCGTAGAGCCGGGCTGGGAAGAAGGTTGTTCGCGAATCGTCAGGACGAGAAGCGAGATAGAGACGAAACCGCACCGGGAGGTCGAGACGGTATCGCTCGGATCGGCGCCGCTCGGTTCGATGAGTTCGGCGAGTCACTCTGAAATTTGCCCCTCAAGGTCAGCCAAGGACGCAGCGCCCCGGCGGGCCCAGCGAAGGTATTCTTCCTCGACCTTTTCGAGCCACCTTCTTTCGGTTTCTTTGCTCTCGAATTGGAGCAGGCTCCAAATCCGATCCTCTCCGCTGGCGGGGTCCCGGTAGGTCTTGTGAGGCGGCAGGACTGTGACTTTCCCGTCCCGTTCGTAGATATACCAGCCGCGCAGGTATACGCCGCGGAACAGGGGTACTTCCGCAACAGCCACCAGGTCAGTTCCGGAGTCGATCTTGTAAAACTGAATGGAATCAGATGCCATGGTAGGGCCCTTGCCGGAGTCTGTCTTTCGGATGGGACCGAAACACATGATAGAGGCAACGCCTTCGGGTTGTCAATGGAGTGCTTGAGCTCGTATCCCCGAGCTTGGCGTGCGTGCTTTGCGTTGTCGCGTTGCTACGCTACCACACTACTACAGCGTGCGGTTGATCCCGTTGTTTCGGCTATGGTATTTTATGATCTTTAGATGTCAAAGCGTCAGAAGGAATTTCGCTCGTTCTGTTTGCTCCAGATCCCTCCTCGTGGATTCGACCCATGAAACTCAGCCGCGAAGCCGTGCAGCACGTGGCCATGCTGGCCCGGATCGAACTCACGCCTGAAGAGGAAGACCTTTATGCGGAGCAGCTCGGCTCCATCCTGGAATTTTTTGACCGCCTGAAGGAGGTGGACACGACCCGGGTCGAGCCCACCTCCCATGTTCTGGAAATCGTGAACGTCCTGCGGGAAGACGAACGGAAAGAATCCTACCCTCCGGCAGACATCCTCCGAAACGCGCCGGACCCGTCGGCATCGTTTTTCCGAGTCCCCAAGATTTTGGACTGAGGTCCCATGCGGACGACCGAATGAAGCTCTACGAAGAGACCATCCAGGGACTGAGCGAGAAACTCTTTCGGCGCGAAGTGAGTTCGGTCGAGGCGACTCGAAGCGTCCTCGACCGGATCGGAAACCTGAACCAGCGGCTCAACGCGTTCATCACCGTGACCGAAGAGGCAGCCCTTGAACAGGCCCGAGAGGCGGACCGGAGAATCGCCCGGGGAGACGTTCCGGGACCCCTTTGCGGAGTTCCCTTGGCGATCAAGGACGTGCTGTCGACCCATGGCATCCGGACAACCTGCGGGTCCCGCATGCTCGCAGATTTTGTGCCCGTCTTCGATGCCACGGTGATCGCCAGGCTTCGGGCGGCCGGAGCGGTCTTCGTCGGCAAGACGAACATGGACGAGTTCGCCATGGGCTCTTCCACCGAGACGAGCTTTACGGGGCCTTGCCGGAACCCCTTCGATCCGAGCCGTGTCTGCGGAGGCTCGAGTGGGGGGTCCGCATGCGCCGTGGCAGCGGATTTGTGCGTGGCTGCGATCGGAAGCGACACTGGCGGGTCCATCCGGCAGCCCGCTTCCCATTGCGGCGTCGTGGGCCTAAAGCCCACGTACGGCAGGGTGAGCCGCTTCGGCCTCGTGGCCTACGCTTCATCCCTGGACCAGGTCGGGCCGATCACCAAAGACGTGAAGGATTGCGCGCTCTTGCTTCAGGCGATCGCGGGATACGACCCCCTGGATTCCACGAGTGTTGACCGGGAGGTCCCGAACTACGCAGCTCTTTTGGACGGCGAGGTCCGGGGGATCCGCATCGGCGTGCCCCGGGAGTATTTCGTCGGCGGTCTCGAGCCAGACGTGGAGCGTTGCATCCGCAAGGCCATCGGAATCTGGGAGGCTTCGGGGGCGGCGATCGTCGAGGTGAGTCTGCCCCACACGGAATACGCTGTGCCGGTCTATTATCTCATTGCGCCCGCAGAGGCGAGTTCGAACCTGGCTCGGTATGACGGCGTCAAGTACGGATATCGAGCCAAGGGACCCTTCCGCAACCTCGCGGACATGGTTCGCAGGACGCGCTCCGAGGGGTTCGGCTCCGAAGTCAAGCGCAGAATCATGCTGGGCACCTACGCGCTGAGTTCGGGATACTACGACGCCTATTACCGGAAGGCCCAGCAGGTCCGCACCCTGATTCGAAGGGATTTCGAGGGGGCCTTTCAATCGTGCGACGTCATCGTGGCACCGGCCGCGCCCACGACGGCCTTCCGGATTGGAGAAAAGATCGGAGACCCGCTCCAAATGTACCTCTCGGACGTTTTCACGGTTTCGGCCAACCTTGCGGGCCTGCCAGGCATCAGCGTGCCGTGTGGAACGAGCGCAGGGGGCCTACCGGTGGGCGTTCAGGTCTTGGGGCGGCTTTTCGACGAAGGGACCGTTCTTCGGGTCGCCTATGCCCTGGAATGTCGGGATCCCCAAGCCCGGAAAAAGCCGGCGATCGGCTGACGGAACGGGCCAGAGGTGCGGCGGCCCTTCAAGGGGAAAGAATGGAATACGAGGCTGTGATCGGTCTGGAGATCCATGCGCAGCTTCTGACCGAGAGCAAGATCTTCTGCGGCTGCAGTACCGCCTTCGGCGCTGAGCCCAACAGCCAGACCTGCCCGGTCTGCACCGGCATGCCTGGGGTTCTTCCGGTTTTCAACCGAAAAGTGCTGGAATTCGCCCTGAGGGCCGCCCTCGCCCTGCATGGCGAGATCGCCCCGCGAAGCGTGTTCGCCCGAAAGAACTACTTCTATCCGGATCTGCCCAAAGGCTACCAGATTTCGCAGTTCGAGCTGCCCTTATCCGTTGGAGGGTATCTCGAAGTGGATGCAGACGGATCCTCGAGGCGGATCCGCCTGCGGCGCATTCACATGGAGGAGGACGCGGGAAAACTCGTTTACGAAGGCACGATGGAAACCGCGGACGCGAGCCTGGTGGACCTGAACCGCACCGGGGTGCCTTTGATCGAGATCGTGACCGAGCCGGATATCCGCACCCCTGCCGAGGCAGGAGCGTTCCTGCGGAAGTTGAGGAGCATCCTCCGCTACCTTCAGGTCTGTGACGGCAACATGGAGCAAGGCAGCTTCCGCTGCGACGCCAACGTGTCGCTCCGGCCCGCTGGAAGCCAGGGCCTGGGCGTTAAGACCGAGCTCAAGAACATGAACTCCTTTCGATTCGTCGAAAAGGCTCTCCAGTACGAGATCGATCGGCAGCGGGCGGTTCTGGAAGACGGAGGCACGATCGTTCAGGAGACGCGGCTGTGGGATGCCTCGCGGGGCGTGACCGTGGGGATGCGGGGCAAGGAAGAAGCCCACGATTACAGGTACTTTCCGGACCCGGATCTTGTGCCGGTTGTTCCTGACCCGGTCTGGGTGGAGGAGATCAGACGGTCGCTGCCCGAACTTCCGGACGAGAAGGAAGCGCGGTTCGTCCGCCAGTACGGCCTCGCCGGGCAGGAGGCCAAGGTTCTCACCTCGAGCGCAGAGCTCGCGGATTTCTTCGAGAAGACCGTGCAGAGGTTCCCCAAGCCCAAGGCTGTGAGCAACTGGATGCTTTCGGAGCTTCTCAAAGAACTTCGCCGGCAGGACCTGGAGATCGACGCGTGCCCTGTGACCCCGGACAGCCTGGCGGCCATGCTCGCCATGATCGAAGACGGGACGATCAGCGGCAAGATCGGCAAGCAGGTTTTCGAGGAGATGATGCGGTCCGGAGCCGCCCCGGAGGCGATCGTGCGCGAAAAGGGATGGGTCCAGATCCAGGACGAGTCCGAGATCGCCTCGGTCGTGGACAAGGTTCTGGGAGAACATCCGGAGGAAGTGGCGGCGTTCCGCAAGGGCAAGGAGAAGCTGCTGGCCTTTTTCGTAGGACAGGTCATGAAGGCGACCCGCGGGAAGGCCAGCCCGAAAGTGGTCAACGATCTTCTGCTGAGACGTCTGAAATCTGGCTCGTAAACGCCTGGGGCGGGAAGAGCCTGCCAACCAGGTCGCGGCCGAGCGGTTCGAGGTCTCCAGACAAAGGAACTTTCGTGGAAAGACCGTCCTCCATCCGGGCGATCTCGTGGGAGCGAGACCGGCTGGTTCTTCTGGACCAGAGGGTTCTTCCGCACCGGAAAAGGTATTTTCTCTGCCGCTCGGGCGAAGACGTGGCTCGCGCGATCCGAACCCTCGTCATCCGGGGCGCGCCTGCGATCGGGATCGCTGCGGCCTTTGGCGTCGTGTTGGAGGCGCTCAGGATTCAAGAGCCGGAGCTGGACCGTTTTCTGTTGGTTCTGGAGAGGCGAATGGGCAAGATCGAGGCAGCCAGGCCCACGGCCGTAAACCTCCGCTGGGCCCTCAACCGCATGTCGAGTCTTTGCCGAAGTCGCCAGTGGAAGAGTGTCGCGGAACTGAGAGAGGCCCTGAGCGGAGAGGCCCTGCGGATCTTTCGTGAAGACGTTGACACGAACCGGAAGATCGGACGGGCCGGGAGCGCTCTAATCCGGCGCCGCGCCCGCATTCTGACCTACTGCAACACGGGAAGCCTTGCCACCGGTGGGTACGGGACCGCGGCTGGGGTTATCCGCGCATGCTGGGAACAAGGCAAGGGCATTGAGGTTTTTGCCTGCGAGACCCGACCTTACCTGCAGGGAGCCCGGCTCACCACCTGGGAGTTGATGCAGGAGGGAATCCCTGTGACCCTGATCACGGACAACATGGCGGCCCACTTCATGGCAGAAGGCCGCGTGGACGTGGTTCTGGTCGGAGCGGACCGGGTTGCAGCCAACGGGGACGTGGCCAACAAGATCGGGACCTATGGGCTTGCCGTGCTGGCCAAGAAGCACCGGATTCCCTTCTACGTGGCGATTCCCGTTTCCAGCCTGGATGTATCGTGTCCTTCCGGGCGCGAGATCCCGATTGAATACCGAGATCCCCGGGAGGTGACGCGGATCGTCGGGGCGAGAATCGCACCCAGGGGATGCAAAGCGCTCTACCCGGCCTTCGATGTCACGCCTCACGAACTGGTCACCGCCTTTGTGACCGAAAAGGGAGTTGTCAAGCCGCCGTATCGGAGGAACCTGAACAAGATTGCGGGCGGGGGGGTGAAAGAAGATAGAGGGTGCGGAACTCAGCCGGTAGGAGCAGATCGAAGAGGGAGGAAAGCGGAAAAAGATGGTGCAAAAGACCGACTGGATCTGGATGGACGGAGAATTTGTTCCCTGGGATGAAGCCCGGGTCCATGTGCTCACCCACACCCTCCATTACGGCCTGGCCGTGTTCGAGGGGATCCGGTGCTACGCGCTGGCAGACGGCGGTTCGGCGGTCTTCCGCCTGGCCGAGCATGTAGAACGTCTGTTTCATTCCGCGCTGATTGCGGGCTTCGATATCCCCTACTCGGCCGATGCCATCTTTCAGGCCATTCTGGAGACTCTCCGGCGGAACCGGATGAAAGAAGCTTACATCCGGCCTCTTGCCTTCATCGGCGAGGGTCCCATGGGCCTGCTCTTTACCTCGGAAAACCCGATCCGGGTGTGTATCGCGGTCTGGAGTTGGGGAGCGTACCTAGGGGACGAAGGCCTGCGCAACGGCATCCGGGTGAAGACTTCTTCCTACGCGCGCCATCACGTCAACGTCATGATGACCAAGGCGAAGATCTCGGGCAACTACGTCAACTCGGTCCTTGCCAAACGGGAGGCCGTCGGCCTGGGGTACGACGAAGCCCTCATGCTGGACACGGACGGTTTCGTGGCCGAGGCGAGCGGTGAGAACGTGTTCATCGTCCGCAAAGGTGTGATCAAGACCACGCCCCGCACGTCGATCCTGCCCGGCATTACCCGGGACTCGATCATTGCCCTGGCCCGGGACCGGCAGTTTCCGGTCGTAGAGGAGCGGTTCAGTCGGGACGAACTCTACACGGCGGACGAGGTGTTCTTGACCGGAACGGCAGCCGAGATCACCCCGGTCCGGGAAGTGGATAACAGGAGAATTGGGTTGGGCCGTCCCGGCCCGATCACAACGTCGCTCCAGAAAGATTTCTTCGCCGTGGTCCGGGGCGAAAACGGGCGATACAGAGCCTGGCTCACTCCGGTCTAACCGCGCCTCAGCGCCGTCAGAGAGTGGGGCAGCGCGGCGTCTATTGCGCCGGTGTGGGCGCCTCCTCGGGCTGGGTCGCCGCAGGCGCTTCTTCGGATGCTTTCTCGCCGTGGCTCTCCTGCTCCGCTTGCGGAGCCGTTTCGCCTGCGGCCGGTGGCGGTTCCGGCTGCCCCTTGAGCAGCTCGAGGAGCGAGCGGATCTCTTCCAGGGCCTTTGCGGCACGGGAGGCGATTTCGCCTGTGGACTGGCTTGCGATCTGTTCGAGATCGTGCACCGCGAGTTCGAGCTCGATCATGGCCCGCTTCTTCATGGACTCGGCGCGGGACGCGATCAGGGCTTCGATCTTGCTTTCCACCTTGGCGATCTGCTGGCTGCGGATAGCCTCCAGGGGCGTGCTGACCTCCTTGAACAGGAGATAGGTGAAGGCGAAGGACAGAAAAGCAGCCAGAAGGGCAAGGGTCACGAGGATGCGGATGCTGCGAAGGTGCTTTCGGATTTCGTCGTCCATGGATTTCCTCCCCGAACTTTTTTGGATGCATTCCGGAGCGCCGGCCCGCGAGCATTGTTTTTCCCTCGGCCGCGCGGGAGCCAAGTCTAGACGGCCTTTCCGACGAAGTCAATCTGGCGCGAGGATTGGTTTCGCGGCCGGTTCTTGGCTGCGGCCGCGCTTGGATTGAGTTGACAAGTGATCGAGTTTCGTTTAGCTTCAGGCCTTCCCATCGGCCTCTGGATGAGTTGGCCGGGCAAATTGCCGAGAGAAAGGAAGGGATTCAACCGCCATGGACAAGATCGTGCATCAATTCGTCAAGAATGCCACCGAGGAGGTCAGGGTTTCCTTGACTGAGTTCAAGGGACACAAGCTCATCGATCTGCGAATTTACTTCGAGCCCGAAGACGGGGGAGACCGGAGGCCGACGAAAAAGGGGATCACCATCGACGTGGGCTTGTACCCGGAGCTGAAGAGGGCCTTGCTCAAACTCGAAAAGGAACTTCTCAAGGAAAAGCTCCTGGAAGCCGAGGCGTTGGAGCAGATCGCCGGGGAAGAATCCGCCTCGTGCCCTTGAAAGGCTGAAACCAAAGCCGTTCTTAATGGCTCTATGGGAATAAGGGGAGTGGAAGAGACCGGAAGGGCCAAAGGCGAGCGAAGGATCGGAGGGTGGCTTGAAAGAGATCGGCATTCTTCTGGTATTTTTCGCCTTGTGGCTCTTGCTGCAAACCGTGGTCCTGCCCAGGTTCGGCGTTTCGACCTGACTGAAGCCCTCCTGCAAGGCCGCGTCGCGGCCGAAAGGGTCGGAGGGCGAAATCCTCGGCCGAATCGAGGAGCAGAGAGAACCAGAGGAGACAATCAGAATGCAAGAAGGAAACATCGTGCATCTTTCGGACGCAACTTACGATCAGGAGGTTCTCCAAAGTGCGACACCGATTCTGGTGGATTTCTATGCGGATTGGTGCGGACCCTGCAAGATGATCGGGCCTGTGCTGGAAGAGATCGCCGCTGATTACAGGGGGCGGATCAAGGTGGGGAAGATGAACGTAGACCAGAATCGCCTGGTCCCCACCCGGCTGGGCGTCCGGAGCATCCCTACCCTCATGCTCTACAAAGGAGGCCAGGTCGTGGACCAGATGGTCGGAGCGTTCCCGAAAGCCCAGATCGTGAAGTTCATCGAAAGATGGCTGGACCCGGCCGTATCCTGAGCCGGGCACGGTGCCTTCTCGCGCTGACTGGCTCCGCGCTTCCTTCCCGGTCGCTTACTTTACCGGAACCATTCGTACTCCCCGGAGAGAAACCGTTGCGCGTATTCGTGGGCCGTCCGTACGTCTCCGATCAGCATGTCCATCTGGCGTGAACACGCCATCAGCCTTCCCAACAGGGCCAGGGCTTCTTCGCATCTCGCCTTGGGATACCTTCTCAGCCATGCCGTCACCAAGTCTCCCCTCCGGTCCGTGCAGAACTGCGATCTGAGCAGCACCTCGGAAAGAAACCTCGCCCGCAGTTCCCGGCGGTCGGCCCTCGATGCACCTCCCCGGAACCTGGAACTGATGAAATCATTGGTTCGAAAGCCATAAAATTTTTTCTTGCATCCCGCCAAAGGAGGCTTTATATCTAAAGACGACAAAAATCGACGCGGAGGACCCGACCATGAAAGGGATTCCAAGGGTTCTTCACGCGGGATCTTTGTTTTTCCTCTCGTTATGGCCTCTTTCTCCCGCCCTTGCCGATGTGTCGCCTGGCGACGTTCTGGACAAGACGAATTGGCACAAAGCGCAGGGACTTCTCCCCGATCCGGTCCTCAACTGGGTCCGGGCCGGGGACTTCATCCTGGAGATCGGGGAGCTGAATTACGACCCCTCGGACTATTTCCCGGCCTTTGCCAAAGAAGCCAGGAAAAAGAATCTGGGCAAGTATCAGATCGGGCCGAACGACAGCATTGTCGAAACGGCGACGGGCCAGCCGCCGGAGCACATCCTGGGCCTTCCCTTTGCCCAAATCGACCGTGAAGACCCCGGCATGTCCGTCAAGATCATGCAGAACAACCACTACATGCAATACCTGCCGGGCAACCTCCGCTTTCCTTATCAGAGCATCCTGCTAAACCGGAGAGGGTTCGAAAGAGAGATCGAGTCCATCTGGCACCAAATTGCCATGGACGGCTATCCGGGGGCTTTCGGGATCCCGAATCCGAGCGGCATCGAAAAGTACGCGATTGCGGTCGTTCTCAAGCCATACGACGTGGCCGGCACTGCGATCATGCTGTGGCGCTACCTGGATCCAATGAAGCAGGACATGACCTTTGGCTATGTGCCCGCCATCCGCAGAGTGCGAAGGATGAGCCCTGCAAACCGTTCGGACGCCATGTTCGGCACGGACATGACCGTCGACGACGCGAACGGGTACGACGGGAAGGTGTCTGCTTTCGAGTGGAAATTCCTCAGGAAGCAAGACGCCCTGCTGGCGTTCCTGGACAAAGATCCGGTCCGGATCGTCCAGAACGAGCAGGGCGAATGGTACACCACCCAAGAAATCAAACCTGTGGTGTATGGATATCAGAAGCAAGGCTGGCAGGGCTCAGCTTGGGCCCCGACGAATCTCCTGTGGGTCAAGAGACCCGTCTATGTTCTGGAAATGATCCCAAAGGATCCTTACTACAACTACGGGCCCCAGGAGCTCTGGGTGGATACGGAGATTTACGGGGCTGCCTACAAAGTCATTTGCGACAAGAGCCGGGCCTACTGGAAAACGCTTTATATCTCTTTCATGGCGTGCCAGAGCGACGACAAAAGCGTGACGTTCATGTCGCTTGCCACGCAGCAGTTGATCGACGACCGGACGGACCACTCCACTGTGGTGGAGCCCGCGAGTCCCCGAAACCTCTGGGGCTATTACGCCGTGCTCGACGTCAATGATTTCTCCCTCAGCGGATTCCAGAAGTTTTGCAAGTAGAATCGGGCGGCCCATCCTCGGAGGGCCTCTCCCTCGGCCGGCATGGAGAAGGCGGGAACCCAAATCGGTCCCACGCAGGCGGAAACAGGCTCAAGATCGTCTTGCCCTTTTGCGGGGGCCTCGAAGGGGCTTGGAGTCGGCCCTCACATGAATGGCCTTGTGCGTGGACCCGGACTTCCGGGAAGGACTTCCGGGAAGGATTGACTCCGAAAGGGGGGGCTGCCTATCATGACGGCTCCCGGTGCGCACGGAAGCCGCCCTTCATGCTCGTCCAGCGCAGGTTTCCTCTGAAAGACTACAACACCTTTGGCCTCGACGTGCGGGCGAGCGCCTTCGTGCAGGTGCGGTCCCTTGACGATCTCAAGGCCGCGGTCGATCTTGCCCTGGGTTCGTATCCGAAGTTCGCGGTGCTCGGTGGCGGCAGCAATGTGCTTTTCACCGGGGATTTCGACGGCCTCGTGATCCAGATGGGTCTCAGGGGCGTCCGGATCGTACGGCAAGACGAGAGATCCGTTTGGATCGAGGCTGCGGCGGGCGAGGACTGGGCCGGGCTCGTGCGGTTCTGCGTGGAGAGGGACTGGTGGGGCTTGGAGAACCTTTCTCTCATCCCGGGCACGGTGGGCGGAGCGCCGGTCCAAAATCTGGGCGCCTACGGAGCGGAGTTGAATGAAGTGCTCTGCGCCGTTCAGGGGCTCGATCTTCGGAGCGGGAGCTTGAGAGTCCTTGGTCGAGACGAGTGCGAGTTTGGGTATCGCACGAGCATTTTCAAGGAAAAGCTTTGCCAGAAGTTCGTGGTCACATCCGTGCTTCTTCAACTAAGCAAGGAGCCCAGGGTCAGGACGCAGTACGAGGGCTTGGCCAAGGAATTGGAAGGGCTGCCGTCCGAAAAGATTTCTGTTCGGGACGTCGCGGAGGCTGTGGGCAGACTCCGGCGCGCCAAGTTGCCGGATCCCAAGGAAATCGGGAACGCGGGGAGCTTCTTTCGAAACCCGGAGATCCCGGAGGCCGACTTTGAGGATCTTCGGAGCCGGTACCCCACCGTGCCTGGATTCCCGGTGGGGCCTGGCCGCATCCGCGTGCCGGCAGGGTGGCTGATCGAGCAGTGCGGTTGGAAGGGGCGGCGCAAGGGCAATGCGGGCGTATACGAAAAGCACGCTCTCGTGATCGTCAATTTCGGAAGCGCCACTGGCAGGGAGATTCTCTCCCTCTCTGAAGAGGTACGTGCATCGGTCTTGGACCTGTTCGGGATCCGGCTGGAGCCAGAGGTTCGCATTCTGTAATGGGTTCTGCTATTGGGGAGGTCGTCATGGAAAAGAAAGACAAGGGCGCCAGCCGGTTCGATCGGAAGCCGGATCCTGTGAGAATGCGGGCCCTGAGAAGCCTTCCGCTCGAAATCAAGCAGGCCTTGACGGCCGAGGAAGTCAACGCGTTTCTGTTCGAACAGGAGTGGCCGGATTCTCTTCGGGAGAAGCTCAAGGACTATCTCGTGGATGAGGACTGACGGCAGCCTTTGCCGCCGAAAGAGGGGTGTCGGTTCATGCTGGAAGCGTCGATCCTCCTGATCGGAGACGAACTGCTGGCCGGAGAGGTCCAAGACCAGAACGGCTTTTTTTTCGCGGAAGAGCTTGCGAAGGAGGGGTTCCGGACCCGGGAGATCCGCGTCTTGCCGGATGATGTGGAATCGATCCTGGAGGCGGTGCGGGCCTTGCTTTCCCGGTCGGCTCTGCTTGTGATGTGCGGGGGGCTGGGGCCGACTTCGGACGACTTGACGACCGAGGCAGTCGCGAAGGCCCTGGGCCGGCAGCTGCGACTGGACGAGGCGCAATGGGAACGGATCCGGAGCCTTTTCAGGACCTTTCGGGGCGAGGATCCGCCTCCGGGCAACGAGAAACAGGCCCTGATTCCTGAAGGGGCGGAGGTATTGAATAACTCGCTCGGGACGGCTCCCGGATACGTGACCGAGGAAGGATCCTGCGTCGTGGCCGTTTTCCCGGGGCCGCCGAGGGAAAACCGTCCCATGCTGCGGAGCGAATTGCTCCCCTGGCTGGAACGCCGCTTTTCGGCCCGCGACAGGCGCGAGACCCGGGTGTTTCGGGTCTTCGGGCTCGCCGAGAGCGAGGTGGGCCACCGGCTGCGCCATGTCGAGAAGGACTACCCGGGCGTGCGGGTGGGGTACCAGTTTCACTTCCCGGAAATCTTGGTGAAGCTCAGGGGTTCTTCGGATGAGAAAGATCTTCTGGACAGTGCTTCTCAGGCGCTCACGGCTGCGCTCGGATCGAGCATGTACGCAAGGGGGGAAGAGAGGCTCCCGGCCGTGCTGGGCCGGCGACTGGCCGAGGCGGGCTTGAAGATCGTCACGGCCGAGAGCTGCACCGGGGGACTCGCCGGAAAGCTTCTCACCGACACGCCGGGATCGAGCGCGTGGATGGAGGCGGGCTTCGTCGCTTACAGCAACGAGGCGAAGGAGAGGTTGTTGGGGGTACCCGGAGATCTCATCCGTGCCCACGGCGCGGTGAGCGAGCCGGTGGCTCTGGCCATGCTGTCAGGCGCTTTGGAAAGGTGCTCAGCCCATGTGGGCCTTTCCATCACGGGCATCGCGGGTCCGGAGGGCGGCACGGCGGAGAAACCAGTCGGGACGGTTTGCATCGCCTGGGGGATGCGAGGCCGCCTCAGCGCGCATACGTACCGTTTCGCTTGGGACAGGGAGTATAACCGCCTGGCGAGCGCCTGGGCGGCGATGCACCGCCTGTACGGGGAGCTTGCGGAGGGTTAGAGGCTCGGGGGATCTAAAAACGAGGTCCGTGGGGCAATTCGCCTGCGGGATTCGGACCGGCTCTGGAGAGGGAAATTGGACACGATCGGTTACCATTACATCGTTGAAGCGGCCGGGTGCGACAAGGAGATTCTCGGGAACCCGGACAGTATGAGGGAGATTCTGATTCAGGCCGCCCGGGCCGGCGACATGGGCGTCCGCACCTCGTATTTCTACCGGTTTGCGCCTTCTGGTGTGAGCGGCGTGGTGATCGTGGCCGAGTCCCACTTGTCGGTCCACAGTTGGCCGGAAAAGGGGTACGCGGCCCTAGACGTCTTTGTTTGCGGGGAGACGGCCAAGCCCGAACAGGCCATTCATTTCATCCTGGAAAACCTCGGGTGTACGGACGCCCATGTCACCGAGATCAAGCGGGGGATCCAGGACGAGGACGTGTACACCCACGCCATGATTTCCTGGGACGAGACGCTTCGGTCCAAAACGCCTTGAAGACGGACCCCGCCGTCACAGACCCGCGTGCTTCACAATCTCAGAAAGAAGCTTGCTCGCGTCGAAGAACTCCCGGGCGATTTCCCACGCGGCCTTGCAGTGCGAGGCGTAGTCTCGGTTGACCTTCTCGACCGCGTCCACCGCCTCTTCGAGCGTGTCAAAGGCGAAAAGGCCGCGTCCGGTCGGGATGTTCCTGCCGAAGCCCGTATCCTGAACGATGACGGGCTTGCCCGCGGCCAGATAGCAGACGCTTCGGTCGCTAAACCAACCGCACCGGGTCCTCACCACGAGGTCTTTGGAGACCGAAAATTCCCCCCTGCAGGCGTAAATGTAGTTTTGGTAGGCGTCCGGGTCCGAGGATTTGGGCACCGGGTCCGTGATCTCCCAGCCGTGCGACTCCAGGAGCGTGCGGTGTTCTTGTTTGGCGATCTCCATGGCGAGTTCGAACCGTTGGTTCGTGCGTCTGGGCAGATCCAGGAACCGGGTGAAGGTGACGTGCTTGGACCAGTAATAGCGCTCGCCCCGGAACGTGATGTCCTTGCCCACGTTGTAGAGCGTTCCCACCGTGGAAAACACCTTGCCCTCAGGCCCGGGCCGGGGCCCCCAGAGATCCAGCACTACGGGAGGCCGGGTTTTCTTCCAGTCATACTTTTCGAGAGGGATCGGACATTCGGGGGTGCCCAGATTTTCACCGTACGTGAAATGGTGAGTGTGGCTGTTTAGGAACTGGATGGTCTTTTCGTTCCCTTGAGCGAGCTGGATCTGTTCGAAGACCGGATCGGTCTCCAGATAAATCCGGACGGGGCAGGCCAGATGTTCCTCCCGGAACCTCGTCGTGCCGCACAGATTCACCAGAGCGTCGGCCTCACGATAGAGGTCGAACACTTTCTGCCGCGACAGACCGTGCCAGACGTCCCGACCCGAGTCCCAGTAAGCCCAGCGGTCGCCCAGATCGAACCGCTTCATCATCCGTCGGATCATCTCCACGCCGTAGGAGCAGTCCTCGACCACGCTCCGCGCCCGGGGATCGTACGGCGGGGCACCCGAATCCTCGATGTAGTAGACCTCGTATCCGAGGCGGTCCAGGGCCACGAGATGGTGGGCCGCCTGCCACACAATGCCGGCCATGGGATATTGGCCCACCAGGTGCAGGAGAAGGATCTTCTTGCGGGGAGACATTTTCTTGTTCCCCTCACAGGCTGAATTGGGTCCGGTACAGAAGGGCGAAGGGCCCCTCTTTCTGCATGAGGTCTTCGAACTTCCCTTCCTCCACGATCCGCCCGTCTCGAAGCACCACGATGCGGTCCGCCTGCCGGACCGTGGACAGGCGGTGGGCGATGATGAAGGTCGTTCGGCCCTGGGTCAGCTTTCTCAGGCCTTCCATGATGAGGGCCTCGGTCTCGGCGTCCACCGAAGAGGTCGGCTCGTCCAGGATGAGGATGGGTGCGTTGCGCAGGATGGCTCTGGCGATGGTCAGGCGCTGCCGCTCTCCCTCGGACAGGGTCGCGCCTTGCTCTCCCACGACCGTGTCGTATCCCTGGGGCAGGCGTTCGATGGTGTCGTGGATGCGGGCAAGCTTGGCTGCCTGGACGATGTCCTGCCGGGAAGCGCCGGGCCGGCCGTACGCGATGTTCTCCGCCACGGAGATGGGAAACACCAGGGGGGGCTGTAGAACCATGGAAATCTGACGCCTGAGGTCCTTGAGGACGAATTCCCGTACATCGATTCCGTCAATGGTCACCCGTCCTTCCTGGGGGTCGTAAAAGCGCGGCAGGAGGCTGACCAAGGTGGACTTGCCCGCTCCGGTCGGGCCCACGATGGCCACGGTCTGTCCCGGGAGGACGCGGAGGGAAAGGTTCTTGAGCACCGGCTGACCCGGCACATAGTGGAACGAGACGTTCTCGATCGACACGTCTCCCCGAGCGCCCTGGCTTGGGAAGGTTCTCGATCCGTCCGCCAGGCCTTTTTCGACCTCAAGGATCTCGAAAACCCGGCGCACGCCTGCGCTCGCTCCTTGGATGAGGCCCCAGGTCTGGCTGATGCTGTTGATGGGGCCATAAAGAGAGGCGAGGTAGGAGGTGAAAACCACGATCTCGCCCACCGTGAGTTGGCCCGACAGAACGTGCCGCGCGCCGACCCAGACCACCACTGCGGTTCCGACCGCGATGACGACGTTGACCACGCCCGAATAAAGGGTTTGGAGGGTGTAAAGGCGGAGGCTCGCAGCCAGGCTCCTGTGGCTGGCCGACATGAAGGCTCGGTGTTCCTCTTCTTCCTTTGTGAAGGCCTGGATCACGCGGATGGCGGACATGGCCCGCTGGACGATGGAATACACCGCGCTCTCCTGTTCCCGTGCCTGCGTGGCGGCTGCGGAGATCCTGGCTCCCATGAAGGAGATCGAGAAAAAAAGGATTGGACATACTCCCAGAGCGAGAAGAGTCAATTGCCAGTCCAGGCGGACCATGACGAAGAACATGCCGACCAGGAGCACAAGAGCCGAAAGAATCGGAAAGAGGCCGTTCATGGTCAGGGTCTGGATTGCGTACGTGTCGGCCGTGACCCGATAGAGGAGATCCCCGACCTGGTGTCGGCTGTGAAAGGCCAGAGAAAGGCGCTGCAGGTGGGTGTACAAGTCGCTCCTCAGGTCGTTGACCATTCTCTGGCCGATCCGGATGGTCGTGAAGTTGTTGAGAACCGTCAGGCCCCCCAGGAGCAGATAGATCAGGACCAGGGCGCTGCACGCCGCGATCAGCAGGGTCTGGGCAGGCCAGGAAGACACGGCCTGAAGGGGCAAAGGCTTTCCCGCCAGGACGTTGTCGATCACGACCTTGAGCGGCCAGGGCTTGGCCAGTTCGAACAGACTCATCAAAAAGACCTGTCCCAGGGCCGCCAGGAAGGGATACCGGTACGGCCACAGGTAGGCGAGGACGCGCTGCCCGGGGATCTTCATGGCTGTTTCCGGTCGTCCCGGGCCTCTGTCGGGGTCTTCCGGGTCTGGGGCGACACCAAGTTGAGTTTCTTGGCGACGATTTCGACCGTGTGGTGAAGGGTCCTGCCGAGCCGGAAATTGGCTCTTCCGATCGCGGCTGCGTGCAGGATCCCTGCGCCCGCGGCCACGGAGCCGAAGACAGGGGCTCCGAGCAAGAGGCCTGCGGACGCCAGTACTGCATAGCCGGACAGAGCAAAAATGGAAAGCCTCGTCATCCTCAGCACACATTTGACGCGAAGGAGTCGCCTGCTGCCCCCGTGGTTTTCCCCGATGACCCGGATGAAGGCCTTGGACCAGATCCCCCGGTAGACGGTCAGGTCCCAGGGCTTCCATCCCTGATCCGGCAAGAGGAAATACTTGCGGGGCAGCAGGAAATGCTCGAGACCGTGAATGAGATCCTCCTTTTCTCGTCCTTCCTCGCTCCAATAGGCGAGGGTGAACGATCTGTCAGTCCAGGAGATGAGCGGTTTCTGCACGGTTCGTTCGTACTTGACGGGTTCCACGCCCGAGACGCCCCGGATCCGCCACCGGTAGCGGGAGAGGCTCCGGAGGATCGGACCGAGGTAAACGAGCACAGCGATGAGAATTCTGGCCCGGATACCCCGGAAACGGGGATCCACGGGCGCTCGTATGGCGCTGGCGACGCACCAGGCAAACGAAATCAGGAGGGGAAGACCCCCTACGAGGTGATAGCCGCCATAGACGATACCGTAGACGAGCAGGACGAGGGCCAGTACGTTCCACTCGAGGGTCAGGGGAATGTACGCCAGCAAAGAAGACGGGGATTCGTAAAGCGTCTGGAAAAGCCCCCTGCCGAAAACCCCCGAATAGATGACCGGTTTGTGGGAAAGGAGATGGGAAGTCAGGTCTCCATAGATGCGACCGAGCCAGCGCGCCTGGCCCAGCAGGTTGAAGCGGTAAGGGTGCTTGAAGTACACGAGGGCCTCGGCCTTTCCGTATCCCCTCTGCTGGTTGATGTAAGCCTTGACGGTATTGCGGCGGAAGTGCCAAACCACGGCGGCCGGACAGAAACCGATCGTATAGCCGGCGTTCTGGAGGCGCCAGCAAAGATCCACGTCGTCGGCGGCCGCCCGGAACAGAGGGTCGAAGCCGTTGATCTGGAGAAGAGCCTCCTTGCGGAAGGCCATGTTGCAGCCTGCGATGTGCTCGGCCACCTCGTCGCTCAGAAGCACGTAAGTCGGCCCGCCCGGGGATACGGCGACGCAGGCCGGCACGAGGGTGTCCTCAGGAGGGGACAGGTTCGGACCGCCCACGGCGGAGAGGTTGGAGGAGAGCATTTTGGCTACAAGGTAGGTCAGCCAATCCCGGTCGGCCACGCAGTCCGAATCGGTAAAGGCCACGATTTCACCCCGGGCCGCGTGAATGCCCGCGTTTCGCGCGGCGCTGAGGCCCTGGTTTTCCTGGTCGATGATGCGCACATAATCGTAGGATTTCGTGATCTCCAAGGTGCGATCCGTGGAGCCGTCGTTGACCACGATGACCTCGTAGTCCGGGTAGTTCAGCTCCCGCAGAGACGCGAGGCACTTGTCCATGGTGCGCTCAGCGTTGTAGGCGCAAACCACGACCGAAACCTTGGGATATCGGGGCAGGACGATGGGGTTGGGCTTCTTGTAATGTTCCTTCACCGCAGGGTAAGCCGGCTTGGGTTTCCGCTGGCGGTCCACGATGCCGAAGGCCCATTCCTGCACGTCGTATCCGCCGGTGAACCATTCGTCTGTCCAGGAAAAGATCACGGTTCCAGCCACGCCCATCTCGAAGGCCACCCGGACCTGCCAGGAGAGGGTCTCGGCCTGTACCGTCTCTCCTTCCCGGATGGAGTCCATGCCGAACTCCGTGAGGACAAGAGGCTTCTCGCCTGCCCAAACATGAAGGTGGTGGAGATATCGTCGGAATGCTTCTTCTGTGTGCAGATATACGTTGAAGGCGGCGAAGTCGACGAAATCGGTGACCAGGTATTCTGTGGATGGGTAATTGGCGTAGCTCACCAGAGCCGTCGGGTGCTGTTCCTTTGCGACCATGTACAACTGGCGCAGGAACTCGCTCACATGCTTGGGCCCGTGCCACCGGATGACGTCGGGCGGAATTTCGTTTCCCACCAGGTAGCCGAGGATCGCAGGGTGCCGCTTGCAGGACCGAACGCCCTTGGAAACCCGCCATCGGATCTCTTTGCGGAGGCGGGGGGAGTCCAAGAAGCACACGTGGTGGGTCCAGGGCGTGCCGACCAGCACTTTGAGGCCGAAGCGGTGCGCCTGGTCCAGAAGCCATTCCGGCGGGACCGTGAAGGTCCGAACGCAGTTGATGCCGGCTTCGGCCATGAGAGCGAAGTCTTTCTGCACTACGTCCTGTTCCGGGAAGGATGCCCCATGGGACCCTACGGCGAAGGGACCGTACGTGACGCCCTTGACGAAAAATTTCGTGCTTCCCTCGAAGAAGAACTTCCCGCGGACAGTGATCGATGTGCCTGCGGGGGATGCTTCGGGAGCAGCCCTGCGGGCCTGAGCCCGGCCTTTCACGAATCGATCCTCCCTTGCTCTCTAAGCTTTTTATGGTGGATGTCCCTGGATGGAAGGCGCATCCGCCTCACCGAGGGATGGCGGCAGACAAGCCGGATGAATTTCATTAACATAGCGCAAATGACCCGGAATCACAATTTATCGTCAGGCTGGAGCGCAGGGCCACGTCAATCTGGAGGGTAAGGGGGTGAATTTTTGCGCTTCTGCATTTTTTCCTGGACTTTTCCCTCCCCTTGTCCTATTCTGGCCCCATGCTCGATCGTTGCCTTACCGACAAA
>Ga0101944_10000607_pt1:92500-100121 | contig 100121 bp, 96 predicted proteins | sample DewCreD2012metaG_FD_75245 | JGI IMG/M metagenome (GOLD analysis project Ga0101944, IMG submission 75245) | Hot spring sediment bacterial and archeal communities from British Columbia, Canada, to study Microbial Dark Matter (Phase II) - Dewar... ... | reverse complement strand
TGTCCTTGTGCCATAATCCCCTCACCTCGTTGGTGATAGAATCATCTTGCCGCAGGTATTCTATCATCCTGTAACCACAGGACCAACGAGGTCCTCTACTTTTTTTGACGGTGAATCAGGGCCAACCAGGATTCTTGAATGGATTCTAGAACTCTGTTATTCTGTGCCGGTTCCTGCAAAAGGGAGGGTCGTAGAGAGGCGATCCAACCCGGGTAATCTGTTTTCAAAGGAAAAAAAGAATGTTGGACTTCATCTTCGGCCTGTTTTCGAACGACATGGCCATCGACCTGGGAACTGCTAACACCAAGGTCTACGTCAAGGGCAAGGGCATAGTGCTTATTGAGCCCTCTGTGGTGGCAGTGCGAAGAGACACCAGGGGCGTGCGTCGTGTAGTGGCGGTAGGCGAGGAAGCCAAAAAAATGCTCGGTAGAACGCCGGAGGAGATAGAGGCAATAAGACCCATGAAGGACGGGGTCATTGCCGACTTCGAGGTTACGGAAATAATGCTTCGGCATTTCATAACCAAGGTGCACAACAGAAGCAGCTTGGTGAGACCTCGAATAATCATATGCGTGCCTTCAGGTTGCACCCAGGTGGAAAAGAGAGCAGTAAGGGAGTCGGCCCAATCGGCGGGAGCCCGGGAAGTTTACGTGATCGAGGAGCCCATTGCCGCAGCCATAGGAGCGGGGCTGCCCATCACAGAGCCCACTTGTAACATGATTGTGGACATGGGAGGGGGTACGACAGAGGTAGCGGTTATCTCTCTGTCCGGGATCGTGTTTGCCAGGTCTGTGAGGGTAGCAGGGGATAAAATGGATCAGGCTATTATTCAGTATATCAAGCGCAAGTATAACCTTTTGATAGGGGAGAGCACCTCTGAGGCCATCAAGATGACCATCGCTTCTGCGTACCCCTTGGAGCAGGAGACCACCATCGAGGTGAAAGGAAGGGATCTGGTGGCTGGAATTCCCAAGACCCTTACCATAGGATCTGAGGAAATCCGAATGGCCATAGCGGAACCTCTCAATGCGATTGTGGAAACAGTGAAGGTGGTATTGGAGCAGACCCCTCCTGAGCTGGCTGCGGATATTGTGGACCGAGGTATAGTGCTAACAGGCGGAGGGGCTCAACTGAAAAACCTTGATGTGTTATTAAGGGAGGAAACCGAGCTGCCGGTGACCGTAGCGGACAATCCCCTCACCACAGTGGTTTTGGGCTCTGGCAAAGCGCTGGATGATCTGCGTCTTTACCGCGAAGTTCTATCGCGTGAATGAGCGTCTCAGTCCGCCGTAGCCGGCAGGCGACCAGATGTGGTGGAGAAAACACCCTACCCTATGGGTTACCTTGGCCCTGATGGTGACGGCCCTGGCCATCATTTCCTCGCATCGGCGTGACCCGGGAAGCCTCAGCCTCTTGGAGAGATCCATATACGCGCTGGTTCGTCCTGTTCAGTCAGGCCTGGCGCATCTATTATCTGGAGCCCGCTCTACCTGGGAGGATTACCTAACCCTCGTTAATGCTCAAAAAGAGAACAGGCGTTTGGCTGCCAGGATTCAAGAGCTGGAGCAAGAGATGGCCGAGTGCCGAGAAATAAGGGCTTCCAATGAAAGACTGGAGACTCTTCTGAACTTCCAAAGTTCCATGAGAATGCCTACTGTGGTCTCCAGGGTCATAGGGGAGGACTCCAGCGGCTGGTTTCACACTTTGTTGATAGACAAGGGCACTCGCGACGGGGTGGAGCGGGCAATGCCAGTGGTTGCAAGGGAAGGGCTTGTTGGGCATGTTGTGGAGTCAGCTGACCGCACTGCCAAAGTTCTTTTGATAACAGACAGAAACAGCGCTGTGGACGTTCTTTTGCAGGAGAGTCGGACAAAGGCTGTTTTGGAAGGGGTGGGCCGACATGATCTTTGCGTGCTCAAATATGTGCCCAGAAGCGAAACCGTGCAGAAAGGGGAGATGGTCATAACTTCAGGGCTGGGCGGGATTTATCCCAAGGGACTGTTGGTAGGCAAGGTGGCAGAGGTCTGGAAGGAAGGATACGGTCTTTTCCAGCGGGTAGAGGTGTCACCCAAGGTGGATTTTCAGCGTTTGGAAGAGGTACTTGTGATCAAAAAAGGGGAACCATCAGAAGCGCCCCAGCAGGCAAGTGAAAAGCCTTCTGGCGGGCAGTCCAGGAAAGGCTCTCGATGAACTTGCTGGGCCTTTTCCTTTTGGGTTTGGTCTTGTTGGCCCTGCAGACAACTGCTTTTCGATTCCTGGGAGTCTCTTCCCTCAGGGCGCCTTTGGTGCTGCCTGTGGTATTGTTCGCTGCTTTTCGCCTGGAGCCAACGAGGGGTTTGATCCTGGCGTTCCTACTGGGATATGCCTCGGATCTGTTCGGGGGAGGTACCAAAGGTATCGGGCCCTTAGTGATGATCTTGCTTTGTCTCATAGGACACTGGATGCGCCGGGGCCTGCTTCTTAAAGGGTCATGGGCATTGGGTTTCATGGCCGGGCCCTTTGGTTTTTTCCATGGGGTACTCTTGATGGGGATGGGGGCTGTGGTGGAGGGTAGCCTTTGGTTGGAGGATCTCCGGCCTACACAACTGCTGGTCCAGGCTGGAGTGCTGTGGGTTTTGGGTCCTGCTCTTGTTTGGTTGTGCGGCCTAACAGAGCGGTTGGTGAAAAGGGGCTTTGGAAGAAACCGCCATGTAAGGACGTGAGCTGGTTGGAGCGGGTGGAAGCTTATGAAAAGCTTGAGATGGGAGGAAGAACAGCAAGAAAAAGGCCCTCCGTCCAGGAAACATATACAGTGGGCCGCAATCTTGATCACAGCGGTTTTCCTGGTTCTCTTTTTCCGTCTCTGGCAGCTCCAGGTCCTGGAGAGCGAGACCTTTGAGAGGCTATCAGAGAAGAATCGAATAAGACTGAGGAGAATACCCTTCCCACGTGGAATAGTGATGGACAAAAGGGGACATGTAGTTGCGGACAACAGAGCTTCTTTTAACTTGATGGTAGTTCCGGCGGAGGTAGAAAACCCACCTTCCACCATGAGACGGCTGGCCATGGGAGTTCAACTGGACAGCCAGAGTTCTGCCTCCCTGGTGAGCCAGGCTAGAAAGAAGGCCCCTTTTCGTTCCATGGTGCTTAAAGAAGGGCTTAAATGGGAGGAGGTAGCCTGGGTGGAGACCAACAGACTGGATCTCCCCGGGGTATGGGTGGAGGTGGAACCAAGGCGGTATTACCCGGAAGGCCCCAAGGCTGCGCATGTGTTGGGCTATGTGGGGGAAATACCGGAGGAACTTCTGCGGGCTTGGAAGGGAAAGGGTTACAGGGTTGGAGACCGGGTAGGACGTTCTGGAATCGAACGAGCCCTTGAATCTTATTTGAGAGGCAGGGACGGGGGACTCCAGGTGGAAGTGGATGCCAAGGGCCGCCAGCTTAGCGTTCTCCAGGAGGTGTCTTTTCAACCTGGGGCTGATGTGGTCTTAACCTTGGACATGCGCCTTCAGGAGGTGGCAGAGGAGGCCTTGGGGGACAGAACTGGGGCGGTGGTGGCCGGAGATCCCAAAACAGGCGCTATTTTCGCAATGGTATCCCATCCCTCTTTTGATCCAAACCTCTTCTCAGAGGGTATTTCCCATGAAACCTGGAGAAGTTTGGCAGAGTCAAAGGATCATCCCTTGACGAATCGAGCCTTGATGGCCCAATACCCTCCAGGTTCAACTTACAAGATCGTGACGGCCGTGGCCGCGCTGGAAGAGGGTATCATTACCAAAGACACGCCCATATATTGCCCTGGCCATTACACTGTGGGGAACCGGGACTACCGGTGCATGAAAAAAGAGGGCCACGGCTGGATAAAATTCAGGGAGGCAATCATACAGTCCTGCGATGTTTATTTCTATCATTTGGGCCACCTCCTGGGCGTGGATCGCCTTGCCAGGTATGCCAGAGGCTTTGGACTCGGGAGCCCCACCGGGTTTGATCCGGATCAAGAGAAGCCGGGGCTGATCCCCACCAGTGCATGGAAGAGGAAGAGGTTCGGGGCCCCTTGGCATGCTGGGGAGACCGTTGTGGCCGCCATAGGCCAGGGATATGATCTGGTCACCCCTATCCAACAGTTCGTAATGATAAGTGCTGTAGCCAACGGTGGGGAGGTGATTATCCCCCAGATCGTGGAGCGAGTGACGGGGCCCGATGGGCGGGTTTTGTACTCCTTTGAGCCGCGATCTCAGGGGCGTGTGCCAGCCAGTCCCCCCACTTTGCGACTCCTAAGAGAGTCCCTCCGGGGGGTTGTGCAGGACCCAAGGGGAACAGGGCAACGGGCTAGAATCCAAGGGGTGGATGTGGCCGGCAAGACAGGGACAGCCCAGGTGATCCGGATAAGCGAGAGGATAAGGGAACGCAAAGTTGCTGTGCCCTATAAATTCAGGGATCATGCCTGGTTCGTGTGCTTTGCTCCGGTGGAGGAGCCAAGGATAGCGGTGGCAGTGATAGTTGAACACGGTGGTTTGGGAGGAATGGAGGCAGCACCCATAGCCCAGAAGGTGATCCAGGCTTTCTTGCAGATGCAGAGGTCTTGAAAATGGGGGGGGAAGTTCTAAGGCCCAACCGATTTCTGAGAGACGCATGGCCCCTATTGGTTCTTGTGGCCTTCCTGGGAACAGTTGGAGTTGTGAGTCTTTACAGTGCAGCCGGCGGGGAAGAGACTTGGTCCAGGCTGCCCATCTACTTGAAGCAGGGGCTTTTTTTGGGGCTGGGCCTCCTGATTGGGGCGCTGGTGGCTCTTATTGATTACCGGAGGTGGCTGGATTATGCATGGATAATTTATGGAGTTTGCGTGTTACTGCTTGTGGCCGTTTTGGTGATAGGAAAGGCCACATCAGGATCCCAGAGATGGCTAAACTTAGGGCCCATAACCCTGCAGCCTTCGGAACTGGCCAAATGGGCTCTTCTTTTGGCGATAGCCCGCCATTTCCAATCCAATGAGACTGCCCAGGGCTACTATACCCTAAGGGATGTAATTAAACCCTTGGCAGCGGTGGGGCTTGTGGCCCTGCTTGTGGTCTTGGAGCCGGATTTGGGCACAACGATTCTGACAATGCTGATATCCTTGAGCATCATGATAGCAGCGGGGCTCAGGATTCGTTCATTGCTGAAGGTGTTGGGAGTGGGGCTTCTTTGCCTTCCTGTGGCTTGGAGGGTTTTGGCTGATTACCAAAAAAAGCGGATCATGACATTCCTGGACCCCCAGCAGGATCCCCTCGGGGCAGGCTATCATGTGACCCAATCCAAGATAGCTGTGGGTTCAGGAGGGTTGTTCGGCAAGGGGTACCTTCAAGGGACTCAGAGTCAATTGCACTTTCTGCCTGAACATCATACGGACTTCGCCTTTTCGGTTTGGGCAGAGGAATGGGGATTCGTGGGTTGCATCCTGCTGTTGGGAGCTTTTTTGCTTTTGCTATTCTATGGTCTTACTGTAGCATCCCGGGCAACAGACCCTATAGCAAGACTCATAGCCCTGGGGGTGGTGGCCTTTTTTTTCTGGCCGGTCTCCATAAACGTGGCCATGACCCTGGGCTTGGTACCTGTGGTGGGAGTAGCTCTGCCCTTCATAAGCTATGGGGGCTCCTCGCTTGTTACCTCCATGATGGCTTTAGGGCTCCTTTTGAACGTTCACACCAGGAGGTTTCTTTTTTAGCTCGCATCATTCAGGGGCACTGCACAATTCAGGTAGTCCTCCATGATTGACAGGGTCCAGGCGGCCATGTTAAGAAGCCTTGTCAGGCTTGAGAAAAAAGGAAGGTGTAAAGTGACGGGTGGTTCTCACAGGGGCAAAGAATTTGTCTGGTTCATTTTGGGGGCCTGTCTTCTCGTATGTTGGGGCTGTACGCCCAAGGAACAAGACTCCCAGGCCCCTTCCACGGCCAGGGTGGAGAGCCTCAAGACCATGGGGGATGTGCACCTAAGGGAGGGGCGCTTCAGGGCAGCCATGCAGAGCTACATGGAGGCCGAAGCCTTGGATCCAAACGACCCTGAGCTTAAGTTTCGGATTGCCTTGGTTTACGCAGACTATTTCCAGCGCTTGGAGGATGCAGTCAAGTATTACCAGGAAGCCATTAGATTAAAGAAAAATTATTCAGAGGCTTACAACAACTTGGGTACGGTCTATCTGAGGCAGAAACGCTGGGATGATGCCATAGCAATGTTTCAAAAGGCTTTGGAGAACCTTTATTACGCCACCCCTGAGATGGCCTACTACAACCTGGCCAGGGCGCACGAGGAAAAAGGTGAGGAGGCCAAGGCTGTAGAGTATTATGAGACAGCCATAGAGCTGAAAAAACAATATCTGGACCCATATGGCCGTTTGGGGCTCCTTTACCAGAGGCAAGGTAAATACGGCCAGGCTCTGGGGGTTTTTCAGCAATTGCGAGCCCAGTTGGAGAAGCAGGAACCCAAAGCCGGCAAGGCCACCCAGGAGGAGTTGAAGGAGTACCGTGCTTCCTTGGCTGGAGCTTATTATCACCAGGGGGTTTGCTTGCAGCATTTAGGCCGAGTGGCAGAGGCCAGAGAGTCTTTTGAGAGGGCCCTGGGAATCGCCCCGGATTCTGAGACGCAAAGGCTTCTAGAGAGGGCTCTTCGCTTTTTGCCTCCCCGTTGATCATTTGTGAGGATCTGGAATTCCCATGAACGTTTTGGACGTACTTGAGCAAAGGGGTTTTATCCATCAGGTTACTGCAGAGGATCCCGAGGAGAAGGATGCTCTGAGGGTTCTTTTGGAGAGGCCTACCACTTGTTACATAGGCTTTGATCCCACCTCGGCAAGCCTCCATGCCGGGAGCCTTGTGCCCATCATGGCTTTGGTGCACATGCAAAGATGCGGGCACAGGCCCATTGCCCTTGTGGGGGGAGGAACCGGACTCATAGGGGACCCGAGCGGTAAGACCGAGATGCGAAAGCTGCTCTCCAGGGAAGAGATAGAGAACAATGCCGAAGGCCTCAAGAGGCAGCTGGCCAGATTCCTTAGTTTTGAAGGTGATAAGGCTTTGCTCTTAAACAATGCCCAGTGGCTTACAAAGCTGAACTATATTGAGTTCTTGAGGGATTTTGGAAAACATTTCAGTGTGAACAGAATGCTTACTGCCGAATCCATTCGGAGGGGGCTGGAGCGGGGTCTTTCCTTTATTGAATTCAATTACATGCTTCTTCAGGCCTACGATTTTTGGTACCTCTTCGTCAACTACGACTGTACCATTCAGATGGGGGGAAGCGATCAGTGGGGTAACATAGTGGCCGGCATAGAGTTAATCAGAAAGATGGAGGCAGGGAAAAAGGCTTACGGCATCACCTTTCCCCTTTTGGAGACAAGTTCCGGTCGCAAAATGGGGAAAACAGAGCAGGGCACTGTCTGGTTGGATCCGCAAAGGACTCCGTCCTACCAATATTACCAGTTCTGGATAAACACAGAGGACGAGGATCTGGTGCGCTTCCTCAAGCTGTTCACCCTACTTCCCACAGATGAGATCTTGGAGGTGGAGAAGCTGAACGGAAGTGAACTCAACCCGGCAAAAGCCATCTTGGCTTATGAGGCCACGAAGTTGGCTCATGGGGAGGAAGCGGCCAGGGAGGCGCACAGGGC
>Ga0101944_10000607_pt1:0-87500 | contig 100121 bp, 96 predicted proteins | sample DewCreD2012metaG_FD_75245 | JGI IMG/M metagenome (GOLD analysis project Ga0101944, IMG submission 75245) | Hot spring sediment bacterial and archeal communities from British Columbia, Canada, to study Microbial Dark Matter (Phase II) - Dewar... ... | reverse complement strand
AGTGCAAAGGCATAAGGGAGCTTGACTGCGAGAGAGACATCTCGAGCAGGTGGGAAACCAGGTCTTAGTGATCCGGCGGTTCCGTATGGAAGGGCCGTCGCTCAACGGATAAAAGGTACGCCGGGGATAACAGGCTGATCGGGCCCAAGAGTTCACATCGACGGCCCGGTTTGGCACCTCGATGTCGGCTCATCGCATCCTGGGGCTGAAGTCGGTCCCAAGGGTTTGGCTGTTCGCCAATTAAAGCGGTACGCGAGCTGGGTTTAGAACGTCGTGAGACAGTTCGGTCCCTATCTACCGCGGGCGCAGGATATTTGAGAGGTGCTGTCCCTAGTACGAGAGGACCGGGATGGACGAACCTCTGGTGTACCAGTTGTCGCGCCAGCGGCATCGCTGGGTAGCTATGTTCGGACGGGATAACCGCTGAAAGCATCTAAGCGGGAAGCCCACCTCAAGATGAGATATCCCTTCCCGCTTCGGCGGGAACTAAAGACCCCTCGAAGACCACGAGGTTGATAGGCCGGAGGTGTAAGTGCGGTAACGCATTAAGCTAACCGGTACTAATCGGTCGTGCGGCTTGACCACAAACCCTTTACGTTGGTATGAATTCAAAAGGTTTGAGACCCGAACCAGGTTCTGTTGTCCAAGAAGGCTAGAGTTTCCCGGTGGCCATAGCGGAGGGGAAACACCTGTTCCCATCCCGAACACAGAAGTTAAGCCCTCCAGCGCCGATGGTACTGCTCTGGTGACGGAGTGGGAGAGTAGGTCGCTGCCGGGAAACATTTTGGCCCGTCGCCGCATGGAAAAAGCGGTGGCGGGCTTTTTTTTTTGAGCGAGCTGGGAGCTCGTCTTTCCAAAGCCCGGCCTTTGTGTTAGTTTTTCTTGAAATTCATTTTGCAAGGCTTTGCCTTTTTGGATCAGGGAGGGAGGGGGAAAGAAAATGTCTGGGCACTCCAAATGGGCCAGCATTAAACATAAGAAGGCCGCCGTGGATGCCAAACGGGGCAAGATCTTCACCAAGATCATAAAGGAGATCATGGTGGCCGCACGCTTGGGAGGGGGAGACCCCGATGGAAACGCCAGATTGAGACTGGCCGTGGACAAGGCCAAGTCCGTGAACATGCCCAAAGAGAATATTGAACGGGCCATTAAGAAAGGCACGGGAGAGCTGGCGGGAATGGCCTATGAGGAGTTTATGTACGAGGGATATGGCCCCGGGGGAGTGGCAGTACTTGTGGAGGTGATGACGGACAACCGCAACCGAACTGTAGGCGAAATCCGTCACCTCTTCACAAAGCACAACGGTAAACCCGGGGAAGCCGGAAGCGTGGCTTGGATGTTCGAGAAAAAAGGCCTCATCTTGGTGGACAAAAAGGGGTGTGAGGAGGAAGTCCTAATGGAGGCGGCTCTTGAGGCCGGGGCTGAGGACATTCAAGAGGAAGAGGAGGCCTGGGCTGTGCACACCCGGCCGGCCGAATTTGAGTCAGTAAAAAGAGCTGTTCAGGGTCGCGGCTGGAAAATCCTTTCCTCGGAACTCACCATGGTACCCAAGAACACAATTCGTCTTGAGGGCAAGGAAGCCGAGCAGATGCTCAGGCTCATGATGGCTCTGGAAGACAATGACGACGTGCAGAACGCTTATGCCAACTTCGATATCCCAAGAGAGATCATGGAGAAGATGGCGGTCTGAAAATTAAAGTGTGCGCCCGAAAGGATTCGAACCTTCGGCCCCAGCATCCGGAGTGCTGTGCTCTATCCAACTGAGCTACGGGCGCATGTGGAATTTTTTATCATAGGCCATGTTCATTGGCAATCCCGGCCTCAGGCACCTGGATCACATCTTTAGTATGGAAGATCCGGGCCCAATCTGTAGGAACAAGGATAACGTAGCTTTGACCCCCATAGTGATTCTGGGAGTGGATCCGGGTTCTTGGAAAGCTGGCTACGGGCTCATACAGGCTCAAGGGGTTGCTTTAAAGCATCTGGCCCACGGAGTCATCCATGCAGGGGCTGCAGGCCTCAGCCTCCCTGAACGTTTGGGAAGGCTGTATCAGGGGTTCACAGAACTCCTGGAACAATATCGGCCTGAGGTGATGGCCGTGGAGTCGGTCTTCCACTCTCGAAATGCCCGCAGTTGCCTGATCTTGGGGCATGCCCGTGGGGTGATTCTCCTGGCTGGGATTCATGCGGGAGTCTTGGTGGAAGAGTATAGTCCCCTGTCGGTAAAACAGGCTCTCACCGGTTTCGGGGCTGCCGAGAAGCAGCAGGTTCGCTACATGGTGCGCTCCATTTTGGGTTTGCGTGCCCTCCCCCCCATTGATGCCTCCGATGCACTTGCTGTGGCGGTGTGTCATGCTCACTCTTACAAGGTATCTCCCCTGGGAGCAGCTCTGAGATGATTGCCTGGCTGCGCGGGTTACTGGTGGAAAAAGAGCCGGACTCGGTGGTGTTGGATGTGGGGGGAGTGGGCTACAGGCTCTTTGTTACCAATCAAACGCTCGAAAGGTTGCCTGCAAAGGGGCTCGCAGTGGAGTTGCTGGCACACATGGTGGTTAGAGAGGATGCCATACAGCTTTACGGGTTTTTGGAAAGCGAAGAAAGACAGGCTTTTCTATCCCTCTTGGGAGTAAACGGCATCGGCCCCAGATTGGCTCGTGTGATCCTTTCAGGGATCCGACCAGGGGACCTGGCAGATGCTGTGGTGCAAGGCAAAAGTGAAAGGCTCCAGAGCATCCCGGGAGTGGGCAAAAGGATGGCCCAGCGGATTGTAACGGAGTTGAAAGGAAAGGTGGGGGGATTTCAATCTATTACCCAGCAATGGAGGGCCGAGCAGGATCATGCTGTGGAAGCCGAGGGTATGTTTGGAGATGTGGTCTCCGTGCTCACTAATTTAGGCTATAGGCCTGCAGAGGCCAGAAGGGCGGCTGCGGAAGCCAGGGAATTCTTCCAAGGTGTGCCTACGGTCCAAAACTGGGTTAGAGAAGCCCTCAGACTATTGTCCCCTTGATAGGAGTTTGGAATGACTCAGGCCGACTCCAGAAAAAGAACCGTTTCTCCGCTGCTAGAGCCGGCTGATCATGGGCTTGAGGTGTCCCTAAGACCCAAGAGGCTTTCCGACTACATAGGCCAGGGACAGCTTAAAGAGAACTTGCGGGTTTTCATAGAGGCGGCCAAACAAAGGGGCGAAGCCCTGGACCACTGCTTGTTTTACGGACCTCCGGGACTAGGCAAAACCACTCTTGCCCACATAATAGCCGAGGAGATGGGGGTCCAGATCAGGGTCACATCAGGTCCATCATTGGAAAGGGCCGGGGACTTGGCGGCAATACTCACCAATCTGGAAGATCGTGACGTGCTTTTTATAGACGAGATTCACAGATTGGGTCCGGTGGTGGAAGAGACCCTTTATCCGGCCATGGAGGACTTTCACCTTGACCTAGTAATAGGCCAGGGTCCCAGCGCCAGGACCTTAAAACTTGAGCTGCCCAGGTTCACCTTGGTAGGGGCTACCACCAGGACAGGACTCCTCACATCCCCTCTTAGGGACCGTTTTGGAATTTCCGCCAGGCTCCAGTATTACACGGAGGATGAACTTTTGGAGATAGTTGAAAGGTCGGTGCGGATAATGGGGATAAGGGTTGAACCTGAGGGTGCCAGGGAGATAGCCGGGCGCTCCCGCGGAACCCCGAGGGTGGCTAACAGGCTTCTAAGGAGGGTGAGGGACTTCGCCCAGGTGGAGGGGGATGGAGTAATAAGCAAAAGGATCGCGGTGGGGGCCTTGGAAAGGCTGGGTGTAGACTCCAGGGGACTGGACGACATGGATAAGGCCATCTTGAGCACAGTAATAAAGAAATTTGACGGAGGGCCGGTGGGAATAGATACGCTCTGTGCAGTGCTAAGCGAGGAGCGTGATACCCTGGAGGAGGTTTATGAGCCTTTTCTCCTGCAAAGCGGTTTTCTGAAGCGAACCCCTAGAGGAAGGGTGGCCACCCGTTTGGCTTACGAACATCTTGGCTTGCCTTTGCCCCGCGCAAGACAAGCCTCCATGGCTTTCGAGGAGCCATGAGGCTTCTTCTCCACATCTGTTGTGCCAACTGTGCTCTATACCCTGTCAGGATACTCAGGGAAGAGGGGCATGAAGTCACGGGATTGTTCTTCAACCCCAATATCCATCCATACGAGGAATTTGTGCGCCGCAGGCAGGCGGTGGAGACCCTTTCTCAAGAGATGGGCTTCCAGGTTATCTTTTGGGACCGTTACCCCTTGGAGGAATTCTTTCGAAGGGTGGCCTTTAGGGAGGCCCAGAGGTGTAATCTATGTTTCCAGTGGAGGCTTGAGACAACGGCCAAGGTGGCCCGAAGAGGTCGTTTCGATGCCTTCAGCACAACTTTGCTTTTCAGCAAGTATCAGCCTCATGAGTTGGTGCGCCAGGTGGGGGAGGCGGAAGCTCAAGGCAGTCTCCTAAACTTTCTGTATCGTGATTTTCGTATAGGGTGGAAAGAGGCCACCCGCCTATCCCTGGAGATGGGGATATACAGGCAGAAGTACTGCGGCTGTGTGTACAGCGAAGCCGAGCGCCACGTGGGCCGCAAGAGGATAAGTGTGCGATAATTTCCACACCCTTGTGTGATTTTCGCAACACTAACAGTTATGCCGTGATTGTAAATGCTCGCGGGGTTTGCAATCTATGGCCAATTTTCCAAACAATCTCAATCAGCTCCGCTCTGGCAGCCCACCTCTTGGAAATTTCTACAGCCTGGCATGTGTATTTCATAACAAAACCAGGAATCAGGATCTCGGAAGGGGATAACTAATGCACTTTCAGCGTACGTTAAAAAAGGCCATAGCCTTAGAGGGGCTTGGACTTCATACTGGCAGGAATATCCGTATGAGTATTCACCCGGCCCCCCCAGAGCATGGCATTGTTTTCGTGCGCTCGGATCTTTCTCGGGGGGTTCGCATCCCGGCCAGGCTGGAGTTTGTTGTGGACACTACTCTTGCCACTACTTTGGGCAGGGAGGGAGCAGTGGTGTCCACTGTGGAGCATTTAATGTCCGCCCTTTTTGGCACAGGAGTGGACAATGCTTTGATTGAGGTGGAGGGTCCGGAGATACCTATTCTGGATGGGAGCGCGGCTCCTTTTGTGCGTCTGATCAGATCCACTGGAACCGTGTTGCAGCCGAGACTCCGGAAGTATCTCGTAGTACAAAAACCCTTTAATATTAGCGATGGTGACAGAAAGGTCTCCCTCTTGCCCTGCCCGGAGTTTATGATTTCCTTTGGGATCCAGTTTGATCACCCGGCCATAGGCAATCAGTTCCTAAAGGTTCGACTCTCCGAGGAGGATTACGACAGGGAGATCAGCAGGGCCCGCACTTTCGGATTTCTCAGGGATGTGGAGGCCATGAAGGCCCAAGGTTATGCACTGGGAGGATCCTTGGAAAATGCTTTGGTCCTGGACGAAAAAGAGGTGCTCAATTCAGGGGGACTTCGCTACCAGGACGAGTTTGTGAGGCACAAGGTTTTGGATTCCGTGGGAGACCTTTCTTTAATAGGTTTTAGGCTGCTGGGGCATTTTGTAGCCCACAAGGCAGGCCACTCCCTAAACCACAAGCTCCTAAAGCATCTCATGGATAGCCCTGTTGGCTGGAAAATAATGAGTGCCTCCAAAATGGAGCATGGTGAGGAAGGCTATTGGCTCCCTCCAAGCCATGCAGAGGCCTCAGAAAGAATACCCGCAACTGCTTGATGCAATAAAAACTTCTTGTCTCAGCCCAAATCCGGGCAAACCAAGGATCCCCTCCTGAGTATCAGAGAAGGTTTCTTGGGCAAATCGCTGCAGTCCCCATCCAATTTGGGTCAGGTAAGTCAAGTCCAAAGAGAGCAAAGGTCTTCCCCAAAAACAGGCGGCCTTGCAAGCCTTGGAAAGCTTGTCCTAGAATTGTTTAATATCGATTTTTCGCGACCAGTGGAAAATAAGGGCTGAGATCAGCTCGCATTGTTCACGATCAGCGGATAGTGCGGGCTGTCTTGGAGCATATGTTGGGACAGAGCGATCCATGCTCAGAAACACCCTGATTCTGGGCCTCAGATTTGGAGCTCTTTTGGGCCGGGAACTGCCAAAGCGTGAGCGGGGGCTTTGGGGTGGCCTCAAAGTGGCCGGTCTCGGCGAACAATTCAGATTAACTGTGGTGGATGAAGGCCTTTGGAACAGTAAGATCCCTCCAATAGTTTGGGGAGAGGGTTGCCTCGCGCGTCCATGGACCCTTCAAGCCAGTTGTCTGCCGATTTAGCCGAGCAGAGAAGACGCCGGCGGGAACGCTACATCATGGTTGCCGTCGGGTTGCTACTCATTGGAAGTACCGCCCTCACTGTGTACCTCTCAGGCCCTTCCACCTTGGTGTCCCTAGCCAGCAACATCCTGGTATTTGGTTTGCTCTTCCTCAATATCATTCTTATCCTGCTGCTTCTTTTTCTGGTGGTCCGAAACCTTGTAAAGCTGCTTTTTGAAAGGCGCAGGAACATCTTCGGGGCCAGGCTCAGGACCAAGTTCGTGGTCGCCTTTGTAGGGTTCTCTGTTACGCCTGCAGTAGTGCTTTTCGCGGTAGCCATCTCTTACATAGGCAAGAGTACCGATCTTTGGCTCAACTACCAAATAGAGCAGTCCTTGGGAATGTCCAAGGAAATTTCCGAAGCTTTTCGTAAAGAAAAAGTGGCTCAGGCCCTAGGCTCTGCTAGAAACGTTGCTCGCTTCCTTACAGCCAGGGAGGAGTTGATTTCCCAATCCGGTTTGCTCAAACCCTATTTGGAGGAAAAAAGAAGGGATTTCCAGCTTGATCTCTTGGCCGTGTACAGCAAGGACCAGGAAATCTTGGGCTACGTTTACTCCTCCAACGTGAGCTCTGAGTCAACTCGCATTTACCCTCGGGCCAAGTTTCCCAAAGCAAAGATCATGCGGGGGGAAGAATGGGTGGGAAGCAGGCGTTCCGAATTGGGAGAGCTGGTGGAGGGCATTGTGCCTCTCTACTCCGGTTACGATCCCAAGGACATAAACGGGGCTGTGGTAGCAGGTTTTTTGATCCCTCCCCATGTGGAAGACCCGGTGGAGATCATTTCCCAAACATATGAGCAGTACAGGGAGCTTGCCAGCCGCAAGGGCTTGATAGAGTTGAATTACTATGTGCTCTTGAGTGTGGTGCTCTTGGTGGTCGTTTTCTTGTCCACATGGTTTGGTTTTTATCTCTCCAAGCAGATAACCATCCCGCTCCAGGCCGTGGCCGAGAAAACCAGGGAGGTGGCCCAAGGCCGTCTTGACTTTCGCTTGGAGGAAGTTTCAAGAGACGAGGTGGGCCTTTTGGTGGATTCTTTCAACCAGATGGCCCAGAGGCTAAGGGAGAGCCACCAGGCTTTGGAAGCCTCCCACAGAGAACTGCAAAGGGCAAACGCCGAGTCAGAGCAAAGGCGAAGGTACATGGAAATCATCCTAGGGAACATAGGCTCCGGAGTCATATCCCTGGATGAACAGGACAGGATAGTCACGGCCAACAAACCGGCCCAGAGGGTAATGACCAAACCCTTGCAAGAAGCTGTGGGCCGGCCAATGGAGGAGGTGCTCATCCCAGAGGCTGCGGGGGTGGTAAGATCCCTGATGGAGGAGTTGGGTAGAGGTCGCACCGAAGAGCTACAAAGCGAGACCCATTTACCCATGGCTGAGGGGCAGGTGCCCTTCAGAATTCTGGTGAGTGGCCTAAGGGACGAAAGCCAGGTTTCCCTCGGAAGCGTGGTGGTCTTTGACGATCTAACCGATATGGTGAAGGCTCAAAAGGCCTTGGCCTGGAAAGAGGTGGCCCGCCGAATGGCCCACGAGATCAAGAACCCTCTCACCCCCATAAAACTATGCGCCCAAAGGATCCGAAGGAGACATCCGGATCTGTTGGAAAAGGAGGGGGGAATTCTGGATGAGTGCACCCGCACCATAATACAGCAGGTGGATCACCTCCATGAGATGGTTAACGAGTTCCAGCGATTTGCCAGGATGCCCGAGCTCCAAAGAACCCCTCAGGATCTAAACCAAGTGATAGGGGAGGTGGCCGGGCTTTACAGGGAGAGCCATCCACAGGTGTGCCTTGACCTGGATCTGGCGGAGGATTTGCCCCAGGTGCCTCTGGATAGGGAACAGATGCAAAGGGTCCTCATCAATCTTTTCAACAACGCTCTGGCCGTGCTGCCCGAGCAAGGGGGAAGTATCCAGGTGCGCACGGCCTTCAACAGGGGGCTCAGAATCGTGCGGATGGAAGTGGCGGACAATGGCCCCGGCATCCCATCCTCCCACAAAAAAAGGCTTTTTGAGCCATACTTTTCAACCAAAGAGGGAGGTATGGGCTTGGGGCTCACCATAGTGAGATCCGTGGTGGCAGAGCATGGCGGGTACATAAGGGTTGTGGACAACCAACCCAGGGGGACCCGCTTTGTCATAGAGCTGCCCCTTTGAGACCTGGTATAGGCGCAAAAGGCAACGGCATCATGAAACCAGAGCAGACCAGCATCCTGGTGGTGGACGACGAAGAGAGCATCCGCAAGTCTCTCAAAGGTATATTGGAGGATGAAGGGTACAGAGTCCTTTTGGCCGAAGACGGGCAGAGCGCCCTCTCCATGTTGGAGGAGGAGATCCCGGACGCGGTTTTTTTGGATATCTGGCTGCCGGATAAGGACGGCATGCTTGTGCTGGAGGAGATGAGGAGGGGTTGGCCCACATTGCCTGTGGTCATGATCTCAGGTCATGGCTCCATAGACCTGGCAGTTAGGGCTACCAAGCTGGGGGCATATGATTTTGTGGAAAAACCCCTTTCTCTGGAAAAAGTGCTCCTGGTGGTGAGAAATGCCCTTAGGTACTCCTCCCTGGAGCAGGAGAACCGCTGGCTTCGCCAGCAGGTGAGCCCCAGGGAGGAGGTCACGGGGGTGAGCCTCCCCATTCAGAGGCTCAGAGAGCAGATCAGGATAATAGCCCCTACCTCCAGTTTTGTGCTCATACACGGGGAAAACGGCACAGGCAAGGAGGTGGTGGCAAGGGCCATATACAGACAAAGCAAGAGGTCTCAGGGACCCTTTGTGGAAGTTAATTGTGCTGCTATCCCGGAGGAGCTCATAGAAAGCGAGCTTTTCGGCCACGAGCGAGGGGCCTTTACAGGCGCCACCCAAATGCGCAGGGGCAAGTTTGACCTGGCTCACGGGGGGACCCTTTTCTTGGACGAAATAGGGGACATGAGTCTGAGCACTCAGGCCAAAATCCTGAGGATCCTTCAGGAGCAGAGATTCCAAAGAGTCGGGGGAAGCCGTTTCATCCAGGTGGACGTAAGAGTCGTGGCCGCCACCAACAAGGACCTGGAGGAAGAGATCAGGGCTGGGCGCTTTAGAGAGGACCTTTACCACAGACTCAATGTGATTCCCGTAGAGGTACCCCCATTGCGGGACAGAAGGGAGGATATCCCGCTTCTGGTGGAGGAGTTTGTGGATGAGTTCTGCAAAGGGAGGGGATATCCCAGGCGGCAGTTCTCGGGTGGGGTCATGGAGGCCTTTAAGCAGTACAGTTGGCCCGGAAACGTAAGAGAGTTGAAAAATGTGGTGGAGAGGTTGTTGATCTTGGCTCGCTCCCAGGTAGTGGAGGTTGCGGACCTAACCCCACCCATATGGGCCGGGCCCCAGGTGGTGACCAAGCCTGGTTTGCAGACCCCGCAAAGCTTAAAAGAGGCCAGGGAGGCTTTTGAGAGGGCTTTCCTGGAGGCCAAGCTAAGGGAGTGTGGCGGGAACGTCTCACGCACTGCAGAGGCTGTGGGTCTGGAAAGAAGCCATCTACACAAGAAGCTCAAAGAGCTGGGCATAAGGATGAGAGGGGAAGCATAGGGGAAGAAGATCCGGGGGCTGAAGAAAAGGGTTAGTCCGGATTATCCATTGATCGTGAATAATGCGGGGTAAGGTTGAGCTTTTCCTCAAGCCTCCAGTCCAGATGAAGAGGTTTTTTATGCGAGAGATAATCATCGGAACAGCCGGGCACATAGACCATGGAAAGACAGCCTTGGTGGAGGCTATAACAGGGATCAACACGGACAGACTCAAGGAAGAGAAGCTAAGGGGCATCACCATCGAGCTTGGCTTCGCCCACCTGAGTCTTCCCAGCGGGAGATTGGCTGCCATAGTGGATGTGCCTGGCCACGAGAGGTTCGTCAAGACCATGGTGGCAGGGGCCACGGGTGTGGACCTGGTAATGCTGGTGATCGCCGCGGATGAGGGCATAATGCCCCAGACCAGGGAACATCTGGACATTTGCCGATTGCTCAGGGTGAAAAAGGGTTTGGTGGCCCTCACAAAGGTGGATCTGGTGGAGGAGGAATGGTTACAGCTGGTGGAGGAGGATCTCAGGGAGTTCCTGAAGGGAAGCTTTCTGGAAGGGGCTCCGGTGGTGAGAACTTCGGCTGTGACCCGGCATGGCCTGGGAGATCTTCTGGCCAAGCTGGATGAGCTGGCAGCCCAGATCCAAGAGAGGCCTCCTGCAAAATTTTTCCGGCTTCCCATTGACCGAGCCTTCACCATGAAGGGTTTCGGCACAGTGGTCACCGGCACCCTCATGGCCGGGAGAATTCTGGAGGGGGACTCGGTGGAGGTGGCCCCCAGGGGGATTCGAACCAAGGTGCGAGGCTTGCAGGTGCACGGCCGTGCCGTGAAGGAGTCTTTGGGGGGTATGCGCACGGCCGTGAACCTCCAGGGGGTGGAGAAGGAGCAGATAGAGAGGGGGGATCTGTTGATACCTCCCGAGTCTCTTCCCGTGACCCACATGGTGGACGCTCACCTGGAATACCTTCCCTCGGCCCCTTGGAAGCTTAGGAACAGGGCTAGAGTGAGGTTCCACACAGGTACGGCCGAGATCCTGGCAAGGGTTGTGCTTCTGGATCGAGAGCTCTTGGAGCCCGGGCAGGAGGCAGATGTGCAGATCCGGCTTGAATCCCCCACAGTGGTGGTGCATGGGGATTCATTTGTCATCAGAAGCTATTCCCCGGCCCACACCATTGGGGGAGGGGTTGTGCTGGACGGCTTTCCCCGAAAACACAAGCGCTACTCACAAGAGGTCATGTCCTATCTGGAGGGTCTAAGAAGAGGCCAGCCAAGCCAGGTTAGCCTCCTTTTGGTGCAGGCTAGTGGCACCAAGGGGTTCAGCAAGGCTGAGCTGGACCGAAGGCTTAATCTGGCAGAGGAACTCTGGGATCAGGTTTTGGGCTCAGAGCTCTTCAAGAGGGGAGTCAGGGAGATAGACGGGGGCTCAGGAGGAAAGGCCAGGCAGGAGGATCTGCTATTTGTGGCAGCCCAGGTGCATTCCATGGTAAGGAGTGAAGTCTTAAAGGCTCTTCAAGAGTACGGTCAAGCCCATCCTTTGGAACCCGGGATTCCCAAAGAGGATCTGAGGGGCAGGTGTAAATCCCGTCCTTCCCCCAGGGTATTCTCCCAGGTTTTGCAGGACCTCTTGGAAGAGGGGGAGGTGTTGGTGGAGGGTGATAGGTGGCGCTGGAAAGGCCACAAAGTGGATCTTGGAGAAAAGGAACAGGCACGCCTTGGGGAACTGGAGGCTATCTTCCTAACTGCCGGGCTTCAGCCCCCTTTGCAGAAAGAAGTGGAGGACAAACTTGGTCTTCCGGAGAAAGAGGCCAAGGACCTGTTGGAACTCATGGTCCGACAGGGGAAACTGGTAAAGGTGAAAGAGGGTCTTTACTTCCACTCCAATGAGGTGCGGGCTTTGGAGGAGAGACTTGTGGCTTTCCTGAAGGAAAAGGGGGAAATACAGCCGTTGGATTTCAAGGAGATGACTGGTTTGTCCCGAAAGTACATGATCCCTCTTTTGGAGTATTTCGACAGAAAAAAACTCACCATGCGGGTGGGAGACAAGAGGGTCTTGAGGAAGTAAGAGGGGGGGGAATATATGGGAAGGCGATGGGGAGTTGTCCTGACCCCTGAGAACCAAGAAATGGAAGTGGGAGATATGGGAGATGATGTGTTAGAAAAAAAGAGCGTTCTTTTGCTTCAAAATGGGGTTCTTACAGAGTCCCATGTGAAATTGGTCCGGGAGGTGCCCCTTACCATTTATTTGGACGGGCAAGAGCTGGTCACCCTTCTTTGTACCGGGCAATACCCTGAGGATCTGGCAGTGGGTTTCTTGCGCTCAGAGGGGATCTTGGACAACTGGGCGGAGGTCTCATCCCTGAGGGTGGATGAGAAGGCTGGTGTTGTTTGGGTGGAGCTAAGAGAGAAACGCAAGCTAAGGCAAGAGCTCCTGCACAAAAGGACCCTTGGGGCTGGATGCGGAAGAGCCAGTCTTTACTATCAACCCTTGGACGGCATCCAGATCAAGAACGTGGGGCCAGGACCTCGATTGAGCCCCGAAAGAATAGTGGATCTGATGCATAAAGCTAGTGTCATGGGGGCTCTTTACAAGGAAGCTCGGACCACCCATGCAGCAGGTCTTGCCACCCCGGATCAAGTGGTGGTTTTCAGGGAGGACATAGGACGCCACAACGCAGTGGACATGATTGTGGGATATGCCATGAGGAACAACATTTCCTTGGGGGATAAGATCCTTCTTACCACCGGCAGGGCTTCCTCCGAGATAGTGCTCAAAGCTGCCCGGGTAGGCATTCCGGTTGTGGCTTCCCGCTCGGCTGCCACGGCCCTGGGTGTGGCCCTCGCCCAGAGCGTGGGGATAACTCTCCTGGGGTCCGTGCGAGGGGGCAAGCTAACCGTTTATTGCCACCCTGAGCGCATTGTTTTTTGAAGGGGCAGTGGATTGGGTTATGCTGATGCAAGCCTTTTGCTTGGGGCCCAAATTGCTCACAAAGGAGCAATGATCCAAGCTATTGGTTCTGAGAAAGGCGGGGTTTGCCCCCGCCTGTCTTTGCCTACCAGCAACCCCTCATGGGCCCTCTACCCCAGCCGCCCCCAAATCCGGGTCCTCTGCCTGCACCCAGTTTTTGCTGCTGCTCTGGGGTCAGAATGCTTCTGGCCTCCAACAGATGCTTGGTGGACATCTCCTGCATCTGGGCTTGAAGCTGGCTTATCTCCCTCTGTTTGGCCATTATCTGGTCCGCGTCCGTGTTGGGGTTGGCCCAAAGGAGCCTCAGCTCCTGCCTCTTATTAAACAGCTCTTGCTGCAAGGGGGAGATCTCCTTGAAGTGTTTCTCCCTCATGGCCTGAAGCTGGGCCTCTTGCTCCTGGGTAAGCCCCAGATAGGAGGCCATATAGGGATGGGGCCCCGAGCCTCCTCCCGGACCCATGCCCCTGCCCCACCCAGGGCCTGCCACACTCGATACTGCCCAGCCCAAAAGGGCCACTCCTGCCACCAGACCTACCCAATTCCTCTTCATAGCTCTTACCCCTTTTTGATGATCTCTGAATCTGCTCCATGGGAGCCTTATCCTGTCCGCTTTTAGCGGCTTCTTGATCAGTATATTAAGCAAAGGGTATGCCATACACTTTTTGTCCAGCTATCTCGAATAGTTAAACCCCCAAGCCGGCCACCAACTGCTCTCGGTCTCCGGAAAAAATGTCGAGAGAGTTTCCCATTCAGAAGAGCAAAACCTTGAATCTTGCAATGACTTACGATTCAACTGAAAAGTCGGAGGTTTTCGACGTTTTTGTCGAGGGGGGGGGTCCTCTTTTAGTCGGTCAAAAGTGCAAGCACTCAGTCCTACCCCATCCGGATCCAGGCCCCTGCTCCTGCATTGGGGTGGAGAGTTCTTGCCTTGGATCAGGGTTGATGGCCTTGAGGACCTCCAGTTTAGCTCCGGTGGTAGCCTCCTGGATCTAGGCCTGGGTCTCGTCAATCTCCTTGTACTTGGCAGCGATCTGGGCTTCGTCAGGGTTGGGATCAGTCCAAAAAAAGCCGGCCTTCTGTCTCAGGGTCCGGCATTTGCGGTGGCCGCTGCCACCAAAAAGGCCAGTCCAACCGCATATCCTGAGAATCCCTTCATCGCTTCGCTACCTTTTGCTGAGATCATCCCGGTTTTTGGTGGGTATTCCCAAGGAGGCGGGAGGGCTGCCCTGAAAGGCCTCAGAGAAGGGGTACGCGCGGGTGCACGGATCGCAATCCTGCAGGTGCTCCAGGAGCGCGGCATTTTCCTGCGGGGAGATCTTCTGTAACAGATCCATGAGCAAGGCCACGCGCCAGGAGGGGCACGCCCCGGTGGCCCTGGGCCTTGAACCATCGGAACCCTTTGGGGCTCGAGCCATGAACACCTCCTGGGCCCTGGGAGGCAAACCGGGGATGCCCCCAGTACTGACGGCTAGCTCACTGGCATGACGGCCCATTTACTCCTGGAGGCAGAGGCTGCTGAGGCCCATAGCTATCCTGACAACCCAAAGGCTCTTCCTCCTCCATTTGCAAGAGTGTCGAAATCGGCTGTGAAGGCACTTGCTGGCCCTGTAGTCTCACCCATGCCTGGACATAGCCTTTTTCTCGTTTTTCGGCCCGAGGGACTTGCGGACCCTCCCCCATAAAAGCTGTGACCTGGATTCGGGCTGGCCTATTGTCTTGCCCGGGCGGGGAGCTGATCCAACCTGGCTTCTCCTCCAGGGTGAAGAGGAATATTCCCACCTCCAGACACGCGAATGCCCCTATGATCAAAATGGCCAAAAGCATCCTGCGGATGTCTCCTCTGTCGAGTGCTGAGTGGAACCTTTTCTCCCAGATATCCTCTGCCTTGTTGGGGTTGGATGGCATCTCGGGCCTTTCGTACTGTGCAGCCCCAAAGGCCGCGACAAAAAAGGGGGCGGGGGTAATCCCCCGCCCCCTGTGCGTGGACTACCAACCTCTGGCCATCCTGCCCTTGCCCCAGCCGGGACCCCCGCCAAGGCCCGGGCCTCTCATCACAGACAGCTTCTGCTGCTGTTCAGGGGTGAGAATGCCCCTCGCCTCCAGTTGATGCTTGGTGGACATCTCCTGGATCTGGGCCTGGAGAGCAGCGATCTCCTTCTGCTTGGCTGTGATCTGGGAGGCATCCGGGTTGGGGTTGGCCCAAAGAAGCCTGAGCTCCTGCCTCTTGCCGAAGAGTTTCTCTTGCAAGGGCGAGATCCCCTCGAAGTGCCTCTCCCGCATTGCCTGGAGCTGGGAAGTCTGCTCTGGGGTCAGCCCCAGATAAGATGCCGCATAGGGGTTCGCCACGCCTCCCCCACCAGGCCCCATGCCCTTGCCCCACCCCGGCCCTGCCGTAGCCGCCCCCGCCCAGCCCACCATGGCCACTCCTACCACCAAACCTACCCATTTCCTCTTCATCTTCTTTCCCTCCCTTTGTGAGAATTTCGTGGTCCCCTCCTGGGACCCTCTTGTGACCGGCTCGGTCCTCTTGACCAGGGCATACTGCACGGGTTGTGCCAAGCTCCTTCCAACGAGCAGTTGGAATGGAATTACAACTAGTTACAATTCCAAAGGTCTCTTGCTTGGCCGGCACTGCCCCGGGAAATAAACGTCGAGGGCAACCGTGGGGTTCCGCTAAAAAGATAGGAAATACAATAAGTTATAGGCTGACAAGGAACAACCGGGAGTCTCGACAACACTGTCGAAACATGACCCTTCCATGGATGGTAGGCCCAATGGGTTCTCCCCAGCCCTTATAGGGCCCCCTTCCCCATGTTCAACTGGCTGGGCTCCGTCTTTCCTGCCGGCGCGCAGTGGGTCTGCCCATCAGACTGCATTGGCCAGGATTACCCAAGCGCCAGAGAGTCTCTCGCACCCAACCGCCTCAGGCGGGCTCCACCTCCCCCTCGATCCAGAGGAGAAACTAGAACCTGGGGGAACCGGCAAGGATTGTGGAAGCCTTCTGCCTCTTTTTTCCCTCAAGTATTGAGTCCATTGCTGTTTGTCTGGGCATATTGCACGTGGGCGGTTCGACAAAAGAATAGACTGAGGGCCTAACACAAAGTTGCGGAGTCCCACTCCAGGCAGAGCGCCGCCCTGTAGTGACCGGGAAGGGTCGGCATGGTATGTTCATTGCATTACATCTGGGGAGACTCCTTCCATGAGAAGGACATGGGTGTGTGCAATGGTGGGGGCTCTGGTGCTCCTGGCCTGGGTGGCACAGGCTCGGGGGCCCAAGGCCAGACAGGGAGAGGGATCACCCCCATGGCAGAACAAGTGCGTGTCCCTGGAAGCACTGGACCTCTCGCGGGAACAGAGATCTGCCCTGGAGAGGCTCAACGCAGAGTACTCCTTTAAGGTCGCACGGATGAGAGAGGATCTGCTCGCCAGGAGATGGGAGGTGGAGGCGCTGCTGAGGGATGCAGAGGCCAAGGAGGAATCCATTCGGGCAAAGGCCCAGGAGATGGTCCTGGCCCATAACCAGCTCCGGGAAAAGCTGGTGGAGTACCAGCTGTGGCTCCGTGCTATCTTGAGCCCGGAGCAGCTCAATAAGTGGTGCACTCTAATGGGTCCTGGCCCTGGGCCAGGAAGATGGGGGAAGCCGTGAGCCGGGATCAAGGGGTACACCAGTCGAATCAGGGTGGCGCGTCTCTGGGGGCAAGAGCCTCCCAACCTATTATCCTGGTTCTCTTGGGGGCGGTTTTCGTCTCTCTCTTCATGGGCCTTTCCATCTTGAACTGGAAGCGACTGGAGGCCACCCTTTATGAGGTTCAGGCCAACAAGGCCATATCCATAGTGGAGGGTGTGGAGAGGGCGGCAAGGGAGCTTTTCTCCTCTCTGGGACGGATGGAGGGGGCATATGATGCCATCAGCGCCAGCTCGGCATTGAGCGAGGAGAGTCTCTCGGCCCAGGAGTTCCTTGTCAGCTCCATCATCGATGTGGCCAGGGATCTGGATACGGCCGAGGAAAAGGGAGGCCTGAGCAGCCAGGAGCTTGCAGAGATGGCCAGAAGCCTGCGCCTCCTTTCGATAGCCTTCCTCAACGAGCGAGCTGAGTTGGGCCTCCACAGTGGCCCGCTTCCCGAAAGCGTGCTCCAAGAGGCGAGGAGCCTGATGGACAAAGGGGAGGGAGTGTCCATCATGCTGCTCCCGGGTAGGGTGGATCCAGGGTCTGTCCCGTACGTGGTTTTGAGAAGAAGGAGCGTGCCCGGGGTAGTGGCCATAATCTTAGGAGAGGAGGACCTCACTGACTGGAGGATGAGGGCCTCCTTGCAGGAGGCCATAGAGGTGGCCGGCTGGCGAAAGGGGGTGATCTACTTCGCGGTGGAGGATTTGCAGGGCCGCGTTCTGGCAAGAGCCGGAGAGGTTTCCCAGGCAGGTCTGGAGGCCACCAGCTTCGGTCCATCCCAGGTGATGGGTGATGCGACTATGTTGAGGCGGGAGGTCATGGGGCAGCGGGTCCTGGAGGTTTCACTTCCTTTCCGCATGGGAGACGCGCCCCTGGGCCTAGCTCGGCTGGGCCTGGACTCCATGGAGGTGGATGAGCTTCTATCCAGAAACCGCCTCCAGATCTACCTCTCCACAGGGATGATCACCCTGCTGGCCCTTTTGGCCGTGGTGTTACTCTATACCACACAGATCCGGCATCAGAGGAGACTGCGGGAGATGCAGGAAAGGCTGTATCAGGCAGAGAGGCTCTCGGCCCTTGGGAGGCTTGCCGGGGTTGTGGCCCATGAGGTAAGAAACCCCCTCAATGCCATAAGCATGGCTGTCCAAAGATTGGGCAGGCAGTACACTCCTGCCGAGGGGTCCTCCCGAGAGGAGTTCTCCCGGATGATCCAGGTGCTTCGGGATGAAATCCAGAGGATCAACCGGATCATAGAGGAGTTCCTGGGCCTCACCAGAAAGGGCACACTCAGGATCCAAGAGGTTCCAGTGAGGGAGATTCTGGAAAGATTGAGGACCTTGGTGGAGCCTCAGGCCACCTCAGGCTCTGTGGAACTCAGGGTGGAGGGGGATGGGCAGGATCTCTCGGTATTGGTTGACCGCGACAGAATCATGCAGGCTCTGCTGAACCTCCTGAGCAATGCCATGGAGGCAATGCCCCCGGGGGGCGGGGTGGTGTCCCTCAGTTACAGGCCTCATGGGAAGGACAGGGCGCTCATCCAGATCTCTGATACTGGAAAGGGGATCTTGCCTGAAGAGATGGACAAGATCTTCGACTTGGGCTACACCACCAAGGGCAAAGGCCTAGGGCTGGGGCTTCACGTAGCCCGCGAGATAGTTGAGTTGCACGGCGGGGGCGTTGATGTGAGAAGTGAGAAGGGCAAGGGAACCGTGTTTTCGGTTTACCTGCCAGCCAGATAGGATTCAACCCTGGAAGGGGGGAAGGTGATGTGAGACCTCTTGAGATCCTGATTGTGGAAGACGAGCCCTCCCAGAGGGAGATGCTGGCGGAGTTTCTCAGAAAAGAGGGGCACCATGTGGAGGAGGCTTCGGATGGCAGGGCGGCCCTGGATGTGGTGAGAAACCGCTCCCTGGATGTGGTGCTCTTGGACCAGAAGATGCCCGGCATGGGCGGCCTGGAGGTGCTGCAAGAGGCAAAGAAAATCCAGCCCGAGCTGGACCTCATAATGGTGACCGCCTACGGGACAGTGGAAAGCGCTGTAGGGGCCATGAAGCTTGGGGCCTACGATTACATAACCAAGCCCGTGGACTTGGATGAGCTCTTGATGGTTCTGGAGAGGATATCAGAGAGGCAGACGCTCCTGCGCGAGAACCAGATCCTAAGGGAGCGTTTAAAGGAGAAGGGCATTGGCGCAGGCCGTCTGATTTACAAGAGCCCCCAGATGGCCGAGGTGGTCAACCTGGCAGGGAGGGTGGCCCCCAGCAAGGCGGCCGTGCTCCTCCTGGGGGAGAGCGGGACGGGCAAGGAGCTTCTGGCAAGGCTCATTCACTCCCTCAGCCCGCGTTCCTCCAAACCCCTTGTCACGGTGAATTGCGCGGCGCTGCCCGAGTCGCTGCTAGAGAGCGAGCTTTTCGGCCACGAGAAAGGGGCCTTCACAGGGGCCATACAGAGGCGCATCGGCCTTTTCGAACAGGCCGAGGGCGGCACGCTCTTTCTGGATGAGATCGGGGATCTCTCCCCCACGGTGCAGGTGAAGCTCTTGAGGTTCCTCCAGGAAGGCGAGTTCCAGAGAGTTGGGGGATCCGTGGTGCTTCGCTCGGATGTGCGAATCATAAGTGCCACCCACAGGGACCTGGAGGCCCGCATGAGGGAAGGGAGCTTCAGGGAGGATCTTTTCTACAGGCTGAACGTGGTCACGATCCATTTGCCTGCGCTTCGGGAAAGACGAGAGGACATAAGGCCGCTCGCAGAGCACTTTATCAAGATCTACGCCGCCGAAAACGGGAAGCAGATAGATGGGATGAGCCGGGAGGCCATGGATCTCCTCCTGCGCTACGACTATCCCGGGAACGTGAGGGAGCTGGAAAACATAATAGAGCGGGCCGTGGTGATAACAAGGGGGAACCTGATACAGAGCGAGGACCTCCCCTTCGGTCTCAAATCCAGGGAGAAGCCCATGGAGGGTTCGGTCCACTCCAAGAAGGGTCTCAAGGCTCGTGTGGAGGCCCTGGAGAGGGAGCTCATAGAAGAGGCCATGGCCGAGGCCAGATCCAACCAGACCAAGGCGGCGAGCCTCCTGGGCCTCAGCGAGAGAATGCTCAGGTACAAGCTCAAGAAATACGGCCTCAAATCCCCCCTGGAGCAATAGCAACACCGAGAAAAAAGCGGTAAGAGGGTCTGGAGCCGGCCGGTCCCTTTGGATGAATCCCCCAGTTCCCCGGACTCTCAGGCAGGATTTGTCGAGGGCTCTTCTCTGCGGCCACCCAAAAGGCCAAAGGATTTCCCATGGCAAGCCTGGGAGGCCACTTGTGTCGATATTCGACCAAAATGTCGAGCCCTACAGTTCACCGTGCCCTCCAGCCCGCGGGGATATGAGCTTCCGGGGCCACTAGCCCGCATTATTCACCATCGCTGAACAATGCGGGCTATCCTTAATGACATGTTTTGACAAACCAGTCTATGCTCAAAAGCACCCTGATTTTGGCTTCCAGATTTAGTCCTGCTTTGAGTTGGAATATAAGGTTGCATTGAGTCCCAAGATGTTCTCCACAGGATGCGCCAATTCGAGGCACGTCTCTTGCACAGATAAAAGGGGGATTGCCGCGGCCGACCCCGTTGTGAGGGGATCCGCAGCGAGGAGTTAAAGAGAATCCGCATAAGGGGGGAGACATGGGTGTTGTTGAGGCTAAGGGCCTTGTGAAGACTTATGGGGAGGGGGATGCCAGGGTCGAGGCCATAAGAGGGGTGGACTTCGCCATCCAGGAGGCAGAGTTTGCAGCCTTTGCAGGGCCTTCTGGCAGCGGCAAGACAACGCTGCTCAACCTTGTGGGCTGTCTTGACAGGCCCACAGGAGGCAAGCTCTTTGTGGCCGGGGAGGATGTGTCCAGGCTTTCCTGGCGTCAGAGGGCAAGATTCAGGGGGGAGAACATAGGCTTCGTGTTCCAGAACTTCAACCTCATAGCGGTGCTTACGGCCTTCGAGAACGTGGAGTATCCCCTTTGCATGGTCAAGAGCGTGCCTCCAGAGCGAAGGAGACAGAAGGTGCTGGAGCTCCTGGAGGCAGTGGGGATGATGGAACACAAGGACAGGAGGCCCGACCAGCTCTCCGGGGGCCAGAAGCAGCGGGTGGCCATAGCACGGGCCCTGGTCACAGAGCCCAAACTGGTCCTGGCAGATGAGCCAACGGCGAACCTGGACAAGGAGACCTCCCGCACCATCATCTCTCTCATGAAACGACTGAGGGAACACACAGGCACGGCCTTTGTTTTCTCCACCCACGACGCCAGGCTCCTGGGGGAAGTGGACAAGATTTTCACCCTCGAGGATGGAAAACTAAACGGAGGGATCAACTCCCAAGGAGGCGGCCATGTGGAACACCTTTAGGATAGCGGCCCGAAACCTCTTGCGCTACAAGAGAAGAACCCTTCTCACCGTTGGCCTCATTGCCCTGGGCACGGTATTTGTCCTGGTATTCATGGCAGTGGCCGGCTCCTTCAAGAACATGATGATTCGCCAGATGACCGACTCCTTCATAGGACACCTGCAGATCCACAGGAGGGGTTACCTGGCAGCCATAGACAATCTGCCTCTTCACATGAACATGAACGCCAAACAGATGGGGATGGTGGATAAGGCCTTGGCCGAGACCCCAGAAATAGAGAGCTACTCCCCCAGGATCAAGTTCGGGGCCGCCTTCAGCAATTTCGAGCAGACAACCAATATCAGGGTGAACGGAGTGATCCCGGAGAAGGAGTTTGCCACCTGTCCCCTCCTGGTCTCCAGGATCACGGAGGGAAGCCGCGACCTGAGCGCCTTGGAAAGGGGAAAGATCCTGGTGCCCGAGCTCCTGGCCAGGGGCCTGGGGGTCAAGCCGGGGGACACGGTGGTGCTGGTGGCCACCAACAAGGACGGCTCTGTGAACGGGAAGACCTTCCTGGTGGGAGGGGTCCTGGAGAGCGCCACAGGCCCTGGAGGAAGGGATGGATACATCCACATGGAGGATGCCAGAGAGCTCCTTCGCATGAGCGACTCGGAGGTGAGCGAGGTGGCCATCCGCATCCGGGATTTCTCCATGCTGGACAGCCTGGCCCTGCAGCTGGAGGCCAAGTTCCCCAGCATGCCCAACATGCCGGGTAAGTCCATGCTGGAGGTGAGCACCTGGGAGAAGCTCTCCCCCTTTTCCAGCATTGCCAGGATGATCGATGCCCTGGCCCTTTTCATCCGGGTCATCCTCGTGGCCATAGTGCTTGTCAGCATAATGAACGTGATGGTGATGGCAGTGTACGAGCGCATCCGTGAGATCGGGACCATGGCAGCCATGGGAACCCTGCCTGGCAAGATCCTGTCGCTCTTCATTACCGAGGGCCTGCTCATAGGGATTCTCGGGGGACTGGCCGGTTGGCTGCTCAGCGGGATCATAGTGGTGGCCCTTAGGCTCGCCCAGATCCGCTTCAGCTTTGGCCGGCAGGAGAACCTGCTTCTGGTGCCCTCCTGGGATTTGCTCCAGTGGTGCGCCATCTTCCTGGTCGTGATGGTGGTGGCCGTGCTGGCAAGCCTCCAGCCCGCCTGGAAGGCCTCCCGCATGGAACCCATAGATGCCCTCGGGCATGTTTGAAAGGAGACGCTCATGCGCAAGTCCTGGTTCAGCATTTTGTTAGTCACCATATGGCTTTCGGGAAGCGGGATCTGCCTGGCTCTGGACGGGGCTTCCATCCTCAAGCAGGTGGACAGAAACATGATGCCCGAGTCCTTCGAGTCTTACAGAAAACTCGTGAACATAGAGCCGGACGGGAGAAACAGGGAATACACCCTCTTCACGGTCAAGAAGGGAGACAAGGTGGCGGCCCTGTTTCTGGCGCCTGCAAGTGAGAAGGGCAGGGCCACCCTGAGGCTCGGGGACAACATGTGGCTCTATATCCCCAATGTGGCCAAGCCAGTCAGGATCACTAGCCTCCAGTCGGTGGTGGGCGGGGTCTTCAACAACTCCGACATCCTGCAGCTGGATTACAGCGAGGAGTATGACGTGGAGAGTATCGAGGAAAAAGATGCATCCTACCTGCTGAATCTAAAGGCTAAAAACAACACCGTGGCCTATGACCGGCTCAAGATGACCGTGGACAAGGAGGCACTGGTGCCAACCCAGATCCAGTGCATAGCCGCATCGGGGATGCTCATAAAGACGCTCTATTTCAAGGAGATCAAGGACTTCGGCGGGGGCATCGTAAGACCCGCGGTCCTTGAGACGGACAGCCCCCTTTACAAGGGTTACAGGTCCATCCTGATCTTGGCCCGGGTCAAAAAAAGGGAGATCCCGGACGAGGCCTTCACCCTCAACTTCCTGCCCAAACTGGAGGGGCTCAGATGAGGCAAATCCTTACATGGCTGGCGGCAGGGGCCTGCGTGAGCTTCCTGATTCACCCATGGGATCCTTCGGCCCACGGCCAGGATCAGTATAAGGTGGATCTGGAGGCCATAGACAAGGAGACCGAGGTCAAGCCTTACAGCTTCGGGGGGTTCCTGGAGTTCCAATCCACCCTTTTCGGTCTCGATCGGGACGCTGCCTTCTACAGGCTGCGATTCAAGGACAGGGATGAGGGGCCCACCGTGGAACAATACGAGATGCGCCTCAGGCTGGAAGGGGGCTACAAGTGGTCCATCGGCTCCTTCAGGTTCAGGGTTGACGGATTTGCCCAGAACAGTTATCTGGGCTGGGACGGTGACCCGGTTCTGATGGAGGGTTTCTTCACCCTGAAGCCGTCGGACAACCTGAGCGTGGACCTGGGCAAGAAGCCCAACAAGTGGGGAAAGGGCTATGCCTGGAACCCGGTCTCGTTCGTGGACAGGCCCAAGAACCCGGAGGATCCAGAGGAGGCTTTGGAGGGGCTCTACGTCTTGACAGCAGACCTGGTGAAGAGCTTCGATGGGCCGCTCAAGACTTTGGCCTTCACCCCTGTGTTCATGCCCGTGATGAGGGAGATCAACGATGATTTCGGTCAAAGAGGGGATCTCAACGTGGCAGGAAAGCTCTATATGCTACTTCTGGACACTGATCTGGACTTCATGTTCTTCACCGGTGACAGTAAGAGCACGAGATATGGCTTCGACTTCGCCCACAACATCCTCTCCAACTTCGAGGTGCACGGGGAGCTTGCCTGGATAAACGATGCGGAGGTGCTTTCCCTGGAGCCGGGTAGGCCCCTGAGGGTGAAACACAAGGACGTGCTAAGCGGGCTTGTGGGGATCCGATATCTCACCCCGACGGACCTCACTGTCATCTTGGAGTACTACCACAATGGTCCTGGCTTTGGCCGGGAGGACTTGAAGAGCTTCGTGGGGCTTTTGAACAAGGCTCTAGGGCCCAAGCCCCCCGGGCCAGGACCAGGGCCCGGGGGCAGGCCTCCGGGGCCCTCTTTCCAGCTTCCCAGCGCAGAGGAGAGCCCTTTCTCCAGGCCAAACCCCATGAGAGATTATATCTATTTTAGGGCAAGCCAGAAGGAACCCTTCGACATCCTCTATCTGACCCCTGCCATCACTACCGTCTGGAACCTTGAGGACAGGAGCTTCACCCTGATCCCCGAGCTCCTCTATAGCCCCATGACCAACCTGGAGCTGAGGCTGAGGGGGGCCATGCTCTTCGGGGGCAGCGCCACAGAGTACGGCGATAAGCAAAACGATTTCAGGGTGGAGTTCCGGGCCAGGTACTTCTTCTAAGAGGGCTTCTGGATAGGAGAAATTCACCCACTAATGGATTGACTTCCTGGCGGATTTGAGAGTATATTCCAAGTTAGGCATGGAGAATATTAGGAATGCAAGCTCAATACGCCCCATCATCGGGATTTCATCCTAGCCAAGCCCCTGGGCCGGGACAGTGTGATGAGGCCCCCGGCAGACCATCCAAATCGTGGAGGAGGCTGACATGGAAGAGAAGAAGATGACGGTGGAGGAGATACTCAAGGGTATGGAGCAGGGGCTGGGAGAGGAGCCCAGGCCCATGGTGCTCATGTCCAAGCTCATACCAGAGTGGATACCCAGACAGGCCCAGGAGAGGAAGTTCGTCATGGAACTTCCCCATATCCCACCCAAGTACAAGCACCTGATCATGATAGCTGCCTCGGCTGCGGTTGGATGCCACCTCTGCACCGAGACCTTCATCAAGCTTGCCCACAGGGCGGGGGTCACCAAGGAGGAGATAGCCGAGGCCATCCTGGCTACCCGCTTCGCCCTGGCCTCGACAACATTTGCCACGGCCATAGAAGGAATGGAGTACCTGGTTTCCAAGGGCTGATGGGGCTCCTAAGGGAGGGTAGCACGAAGGCATCTCGCTTTTGGGGATCCGTGGCAGGGGTCTTTGCCCTGGGTTTCCAAGAGACCCAGAGCGCAGAAAGGAGGAGATGAGAGATGGAGCTGAGCACACTCACTTACGTGATTCTCTTCCTGGTGGGGATAGCTGCAGGGATCATCGGGGGGCTTCTTGGCACGGGCGGGTGCGTGCTAATGCTGCCGGCTGCCCGTTTCGGCTTCGGCTTTCCGCCCGCCCTAGCCGTGGGCACGACCATCACGGCCGTGGTTTTCACCGCTGGCTCAGGGGCCTGGAAGCACCTCAAGATGGGCAATGTGGACAAGGGGACCTCCTTCTGGGTGGGCCTCTTCGGGGTGGGGGGCGTCGTCCTAGGCTCCATAGTCTTCGGTTACCTAATCCCTTTTGGGAGCACCATAGACCTGATAGTGGGGCTGGCCTTCATCTGGGCAGCCCTTCGCATGCTCTACGAGGGCCTCTTCATAAAACAGCCCCCAGCCGGACAAGGGGCGCAAGTTCCTGGGAAGAAGAGCAGCAAGGGCATATTGGGGGCCTTCATAGGTTTTCTCACCGGGATCATCGGTCTCGGGGGAGGATACGCCCTTGTGCCCTCCTATGTGTACCTCTTCAAGGCGCCCATGAAGATCGCCATAGGGACCTCCATGGCCTCCTTCTTCTCCATTGCCCTTGTGGGAAGCCTGATCAAGATCTATCAGGGAGTGGTGGAGATACCCGCTGGGATAGTGATGGGGATCGGGGCGGCAATAGGCGCGGTTTATGGAGCGAAGCTGGTGGCCAAGGTCCCGGCATCGGTGCTCAAGACCCTCTTCGGGCTTTTATTCACGTACGTGGCCCTGAAGTACATCCTTCGTTACTTCGGGATCACCATTTAGCCCGGATTATTCTCCAAGGCCTTTGACTTTGGGGGCTGAGGCCCCCAAAGCCCCCGGGCATGCTTTAGCATATTCCGACTCAAACCAGGGCCGGAGCTGAAACCAAAAATCAGGGTCTATTTGAGTATGAACCGTTTTGTCCAAACGGTTCATTAAGACAGCCCGCATCATACCCTGATCGCGAATAATGCGGGCCAGCACTGGTGGCAGAGCCGAGATGGAGAGGGAAGAAACGATGTTTTCGGCATATGCTCGATTCATGCGGGAGAGGTATAGCTATGTTATCAGCGGAACTCTGATTCTGGCAGCGATCTGGGGGCTTTTCTCATCCGCCCCCGGGCTCTTACTGGGGAGGCTCAGCGCACTGTTCATGGTAACTATGATCGCGGCCATGGGTTTCACCATCACCCTAAAGAGTCTAGCCATGGCCGCCAAGGACTGGAGGTCTTTCTCCCTGGGCATGGGGTTGAATTTCGTCCTGGCTCCCTTGCTTTCATGGCTGTTGGCACGTGCTGTCTTTTCTGGTCATTCTGATTTGGCAGTGGGGGTCATCCTCATCGGGGTAGTCCCGTGCGCAGGGATGGCGATGGTCTGGGTGGGTCTTCTGGACGGGGATGTGCCTTTGGCCACGGTGATCAATGCTTCAACCATGATCCTGGCCCCGTTCCTGATCCCAACGTTTATGCTTTTCTTTGCAGGGAGCCTAATGGCGGTAGACACGATAGGGATGTTTAGGACCGTGTTCTACACGGTGCTGCTTCCCCTAGTCGGAGGGATCGCGCTGCGGGAGTGGATCGGCAGAAGGGTCGACCTCAAGGAATGTATCCCGGTCATGCCAGCTGTTTCAGGAACTGCTGCGGTGTTCCTTATGTTCGTGGCTGTCAACACCCAGATCCCTAAGCTGGCTGAGAACCTTAGTCTTCTCATCCCCTTGGTGGCCGTGACCATCATCATATTCCCGGTGCTCTTTTGGTCGGCCCATCTGGTGGGTAAGAATTTTCTGACCCCAAGAAAAGACATTGCCCTAACCTATTCCGCGGGGATGAAAAATCTCCCCATAGCCCTGGGAATGGCCCTCATGAGCTTCAAGGGGCTCTCCGGGCTTCCGTTGGCGGCGGGTTTCATTTTCCAGATGATCACTGCCGTATGCTTCTACCGGTTTTTCAGGAGGGTGCAAGCCCAGCCCCGGAGCAGCGGCTCCGGTGATGGACCTGTGTGAGGAAGGAGGTCGATGTGAGGGAAACTGGCGCTGCTGAGGAGACTTCTTGAGGGGGGTTGCAGGTGCAACGATCAATCGGGCCAGGGCCATGAAGCAGGTGATTTAGATCGCTTCCATGGCTCCTTTCCTGGGCCTGACCACAAGGCTGGAGAGGTGGTTTCCCCATGAAGCCTGGGTCAAGGCATTTGGGTGAGATCTCAACATTTGAAGTTATGGAAGAACAGAAAAGAGCCGGTCTTTTTAGCCGAGCTCTGGAATAGAACAATGGGTTTTGAAGAACGAGGAGGGAAAAAATGAAAGGGCTTTGGTTGATCGCTGTCGGGATTTTAACCCTTTTCGTCCCAAGAGCGGACGGGCAGGAACAGAGACTAGGAAATTACCTCTCCCGCTTCGATTATGAAGAACGTGCCAAGATGAGGATCACCAGTAGAGAACTCATTCCACTGCTCCGGGAAGGCAAGGCCCAGTTGTTGGACATCCGGTTCAGGGAGGAAAAGGAGGCTTGGAGTATGGGATTCGGGATCCACATTCCTCTCAACGAGCTTCCCGACCGGCTGGAAGAACTGGACAGGAGCAAGCTCATAGTAACCGCTTGTCCTCATATGGACCGTGCTATCCTGGCCAGAACTTTCCTGGTCCTGAAAGGGTTCCAAGCCAGATACTTGCAAGATGGTCTTCTCGGCCTGGCGGATTACCTGAGAGGAGACAGAGTCCTGGAACTGAAAGTGAGGCATCAAAGGGGAAATTGATGAAACAGGACCCGGCGCCAAATTGGGCCGAGGGGAAGGGACCGCATTGAGTCCCATTAATGTCAGCAGACTCTTCGCGCAGGTCAGTCTCGGGGGGCCTGCAGAATGTGGAAGCTCTTCGATGTGCGAAGTCTCCGGGTAAAACGCCGATCAGTTATGGGGTAGTATTGACTCGCTGGGAAAGTAAGAGTATATTCCTAAGTAGGCATGAAGTTGGAGGAAGATATGAGCACCCGTTACTATGAGAAGAAGGCGGCCATTCTCAAGGCTTTGGCCCAGCCCACGCGCCTCAGGATCCTGGACATGCTCAAGGGGGGTGAGAGGTGCGTGTGCGAGATGTACCCCGAGCTGGGCCAGGAGCAGCCCAATATCTCCAAGCACCTCAACATGATGAAGCAGGCCGGTGTCCTGGACTCCCGCAAGGAAGGCCTGAGGGTGATCTACTGGATCAAGAACCCGGAGGTGCTGGAGATCCTGCGCCATGCCGAGGCGATCCTTCGCAAGGAAGCAGAGGAAAACCACAGGGTCGTGCAGGTTGCCTGAAACAGTCGCTTTGTCGGTTAATTGGTGCGCGCTGGGGATTCTAAGCCCGCACGGAAGGGGAGGCTTACGTTGAGGGAAAGATACAAGCTGCTAATACTGGTTCTGGGCTTTGTTGCAGCCTACTATGTGCCCTTTTCGGACGAAAAGGTGAGGCAGGCAGGGCTAGAGGCCTTCATGATGCTCCAGGAGTATGCCAGGGAGCACGTTCTCACTTGCCTTGTGCCGGCATTCTTTATCGCCGGGGCCATAGGAGTTTTCGTGTCCCAGGCGGCTGTCCTAAAGTATTTCGGGGCAGGGGCCAAGAAGATCCTCTCCTACTCAGTGGCCTCCGTCTCAGGGACCATCCTGGCTGTGTGTTCCTGTACGGTGCTTCCCCTTTTCGCCGGGATCTACATGAGAGGGGCTGGCATTGGGCCTGCAACCGCATTTCTTTACTCAGGGCCGGCCATAAACGTTTTGGCCATAGTGCTCACGGCCAGGGTCCTGGGCTGGCAGCTGGGTCTGGCAAGAGCGGTGGGGGCAGTGCTGTTTGCCTTCTTTGTGGGGCTGGCCATGAACTTCATCTACAGAAAAGAAGAGCAGGAGAAGGCAGCGGGTCAGCTCATGTTCCCCGAAGAGGAGGAGAAAACCAGACCCCTTTGGAAAGAGGTCTTGTATATGGCCACCTTGGTTGGCATCCTCATCTTCGCTGCCTGGGGGAAGCCCAAAGAGCCTGTGGGCTTTTGGATGGCGGTCTGGGAGGTGCACTGGTACATAACAGCGGCGCTTCTGGTTGTGCTGGCCCTGGAGCTCTGGGCATGGTTTCGAAAAGAGGAGCTCACCACCTGGGTGGATGCCACCTGGGGGTTTGCCAAGCAGATATTCCCCCTTCTCTTTGGAGGGGTTCTGGTGGCGGGGTTCCTGTTGGGAAGGCCGGGCCACGAGGCACTCATCCCCGAGAGTTGGGTTTATTCCCTGGTGGGAGGCAATTCCCTGGGGGCGAACCTCTTTGCATCGGTCTTTGGAGCTCTCATGTACTTCGCCACCCTCACCGAGGTGCCGATCCTTCAAGGCTTGTTGGGAAGCGGAATGGGCCAGGGCCCGGCTCTGGCCCTGCTCCTTGCGGGACCGGCCTTGAGCCTACCCAATATGCTAGTGATACGAAGCGTCATAGGAACACAAAAGACCATCGTGTACGTGGGTTTGGTAGTAGCCATGTCTACTTGTGCGGGGCTCCTCTATGGGAGCCTTGTGGTGTAACCAAAAAGTAAACTACTTCTTGGAGGTGGAATCACATGAAGATCGAGGTTCTGGGGACTGGATGCCCCAAATGTCAGGCAACGGAGACCAATGTCAAGAAAGCTGTGGAAAGCCTAGGGCTCCAGGCAGAGATTAGCAAGGTCAGCGGCATAAAGGAGATAGCCAGCTACGGTGTCTTCGGGACCCCCTCAGTGGTAGTGAACGGAAAGGTGAAATGTGTGGGTAAGATCCCCACGGTGGAGGAGATCAAGAAGTGGCTCCAGGAAAAATAGGGATGGGGTGAGAGCCTCTCTCTTTCATCAATGTGCGGGAGCGAGGAGCCATGAAAATAGAGGTATTAGGGACCGGATGTGTCAAGTGCCAGACAGCAACAGCCATGTGCAAGGAGGCTGTAAAAGAGCTGGGCATGGAGACAGAGGTCAAGCATGTCACCCGAATTCAAGAAATAGCAAAATACGGGGTCCTGGCAACTCCGGCGGTGGTGATAAACGGAGAGGTGAAGTGCGTTGGGAGGATTCCCAGCCTGGAGGAGGTCAAGAAGTGGCTTGAGGAGGCCACTTAACCGTGACCCGGCGGGAACGTCCATGCCTGAACGCCTACTGGCAGCCAAGATGCCGGAGCGGAGACAAAAAATGGCTTCCATAACACAGATACGAGTGAAGGGCCGCTCGGTGGGTATAGTGGGTTTGGAAGAGTCTTTAGAGGATGCAAGCAGAGAGAATCTGGGCTATGAGGATGCCAAGAGGTTTCTCCTTGAAAGGATCAGGCGGAAGAACTATGTCCCGGCTGGTCTGGAGCAGGAGTACGGAGAGGCCTTGGCTGGTCTTTACTGCCAGAGAAGGGGGCTGCCTCTTCCCGAGAATCCCTCGGGGGAAGCCCCACCCCTCACCATACGCATCCTGGGACCTGGCTGCGCCAGCTGCCAGAGGCTGGAGCAGGAGGTCATGACAGCTCTCATGGAGTTGGACCTCCCAGCCGATCTCCTGCACGTGACGGACATAAAAGAGATCGCATCCTATGGCGTGATGGGCACACCCGCATTGGTCATCAATGGAAAGGTGGTGAGCGTGGGAAGCATCCCCTCCAGGTCCAAGCTAAAGGAGATAATCCTGGAGCAGAGGGGCACGGGCCGGTAACCCCATGGGTGCAACCCCGCAGCATGGGCGAGAAAGGAGGAGGCAGAGCCGCAGATGAGCTTACACAAAGGAAGAGCAAGGCCTCTTGTAATGACTTCCCTGGTGCTTCTGGCCCTGGCCGGCTTCGCGGCTAGCTTTTATTTGGCTGTGTCCCACTACTCAATTCTCTCTGGCCAGCGCACAGGGGCGAGTTTCTGCTCGGTGAGCGAAGTGGTGGACTGCGATGCAGTGGCAGCGAGCCCTTACTCGGAAATCCACCAGATCCCATGGGCCTCCTTTGGGGCTCTAGTTTACCTCCTTTTGATCTCCTTCGGGCTACTGGGACTGGCCTTTGAGCCCCTGTCGGCCTTCGCTCTCAGATTCACATTTCTGATATCCCTGTTCTGCGTTCTTTTCGACGCATACCTGGCTTTCATCGGATTTGCGGTCCTCAAGCTCATCTGTATCGTGTGCATTTTCACCTACCTGGTAAACCTGGGGATTCTCGTGCTCTCCAAGGTGGCCCTCGGGGAGGGAGTGAGGGGCATTATAAAGGGAGCGTGGAGGAGCCTACCGTTTCTGGATGCCTCCTTGGGAGAGCAAAGGCACATGGCAAGGCTCTTCCATTCCCTCATCCTGGTGATCCTGATCTTTGGCATGGCCGGCATCATAGGGACGCGCCACCATTTCGTGGGGGACAAGGCACAGACGGTCGCCAAGATACTGGAGAGCTTTGCGCAGCAAAGGCCCGTGGCCATCGCCCTTGAAGGCTCACCCAGGCTGGGGCCCGAGAGGGCCAAGGTGACCATTGTCGAATTCAGCGATTTTCAATGCCCTTACTGCAAGGAGTTCGCCTCGGCGCTCAAGATGCTCCAGAAGCGCTATTCCAGGGATCTGGCCCTTTACTTCAAGCACTATCCTCTGGACAACCACTGCAATCCCTATATGCAAAGACCCTTCCATCAGCAGGCTTGTGAACTGGCCCAGATAGGTGTGTGCATTGAGAAGTCAGGGAAGTTCTGGGAGATGGATGAGGTGCTATTCAATTCAGGTAAGACCTCGGCCACCTCTCTGGCAAAGGCCCTGGAGGCCAGGGGGTTGAATCCAGGGGAGGTCTACTCTTGCTCAGGGGAGTCTTGGGCACGGGATCGGGTACTGCAGGACATTCACGAAGGCCGGAAGCTGGGAGTTAAGGCAACGCCGACTATTTTCGTAAATGGCTACAGGCTCGAGGGATCACTGGACTCATATATTCTGAACTTGTTGGTCGAGAGGTTTCTGGAAGGAAGAAAGCCTTGAAAGGCGGCAAGGAGTGGCGACTTATGGAAAAGGATACAATCAGTGTGGAAATCATCTATTGCGTTGAATGAGGGTTTTTGGGTGCGGCCTCCAGTTTGGCGGCCAACATAGAGAGAAAATTTGGTCTCAAGCCAACTCTCATAGAGGGACACGACGGGATCTTCCAGGTGCGGGTCAATGGGCGATCAATTTGGGACAACCAGAACAAATGCACCCGTATTCCGGCAGAAGGAGAGGTCTTGTCCTCACTAAGGCAGCACGCAGATCCCCTCCCGGGCGAGGAGATCAAGGAGACGGTGGTGTTCCCAGTGTTCACTCAAAGGTGATGGTAAAGGAAGAAGACAGGCCATCCAAACGTCTCGCTCCAAGAAAGCCTTTTCGGGCCTCAAGTGCAAGGGCAAAAAAGGAGAGGATGGGTGTGGCTCCAACTGATGAAGGATCTTTAGGCAAAAAGGTAGGGTAGAGGGGCGCTCATGGTGAGCAAGAAGTCCAAGGCCAATTTCTTCCTCAATGGGGCCATGTTTTTCCTCATGAGTTTTATGACCTCGAGTGGCCTCCTCATGAAGTTTATCCTTCTTCCAGGCTCCCAGAGGCAAGTGAAGTTCGGAAGAAACGTGGACTTTTTCCTTTTGGGCATGGACAGGCATGACTGGGGTACTGTTCACCTCGTGGTGGGGTTTGTGCTCATAAGTCTCCTGGCCGTCCACATAGCCCTTCACTGGAGGGAAGTAACGGGAATTTTCTCCAAATTGGTAAGCTCTCGGGGCCTAAGGGCCCTCATTTGTTGGATATTCACAATAGCCTGCGCGTTGCTTCTGATTCTTCCCTTCATCCTGGAGCCCACTTTGGTGGAGAGGGGCCCGGGTGCAGGGACGGGAGCTGGCTGGGGCCAGATGCAGAGGGCCCGGTGAATGGGATCGGCTCCCCAGTTGAGCAAAAGAGCAGATTTTCGATGGCAAGAAGCACTTACCCGAGGGAGGTGAAGGTGAGACGAGCTTTTCTTTTCCCGATTGTTGCCCTTATAGCAGGATTGACACTTAATTGGGCCTTCTTGGTGAAGGATGTGACAGCCCAGGTGGTTGAAGTTCCGGTCAAAGGCATGGTGACCATGGTGGATTTGGGTGCCAGGTCCTGCATCCCGTGCAAGATGATGGAGCCCATCTTGGAAAAGCTCGAGCGGGAATACAGGGGAAGGGCAGCCATAGTCTTCATCGACATCTCAGTTTACAGGGATTCTGCCAGGAGATTCGGGATAAGGGCCATCCCCACCCAAATCTTCTTCGACAAGGAGGGGAGAGAAGTCTATCGCCACATGGGATTCATGAGCGAGAGGGACATAGTGGCCCAGCTTCGCAAGATGGGGGTCGAGTGATGACGGACGGCCGATGGAGCCGGGTTTTCCCTGGGCTCGTGGGGAGGTGAACCAGTAGATGCTGGAGTCGGCTGTTGTGGCCATAAACGAGTGGCTTCAGGGAGCAACCCTGGCCGCTGGCCTGGGGGCCTTCTTGTGGGGAATGGTGAGCGTGCTTCTGAGCCCCTGTCACATGGCTTCCATCCCACTCATGGTGGCGTATGTGGCAGGCCAGAGCCGAGCGCTCAGGCCCAGGGAGGCATTTCATTACGCGGTCTCATTCACAACTGGGTTGTTCCTCACCATCGCCCTTGTGGGAATAGTCTGCGCCATTTTGGGGCGCATGCTAGGGGATATAGGGAGTTACTGGCAGATCCTGGTGGGCCTGGTTCTTCTGTGGGTGGCCATGGGGCTCTGGGGGGTGGAGAAATGCTCCTTCTCGGGGGGCTTTCTCCAGAGATTCAGGTTCACCGGGCTTCTTGGGGCCTTTGGCCTGGGTCTGGGATACGGACTGGTATCCGGCTCCTGCACTTTTGGTTTCATAGCACCCATTTTGGCCATCATCACGGTCCAGAAGGAGGTTGGATCCGGGGTGCTGTTGATAGTGCTTTTCGGGCTGGGCCACTGCCTGCCCATCGCCCTGGCCGGGAGCTCCACGGCCTTTGTGAGAAATCTCCTTGAGAGCCGGGCCTGGCAGGGGGCAGGCCAATGGTTCAAGAAGGGGGCCGGTGCCGTGATCGTGCTTTTGGCAATTTACTTCATCCTCAACCCTTTCCTGGCCCCCTGAACCCCAGTGGGGCCTCAAGAAGGAGGTGGCAGATGCTACTCAACTCATACACCAGGGAAGTATTCAGGGCCAAGTGCAATCCCAGCTTCGAGTCGGTTCACTGTATTGCGCATCTGGAAGAGGACATAGGGGAAGTGCTCCCCTATTTGAACACTGTGCTGGGTGGGTTCAGCTACACCGAGGACCCCCCTTCTCTGACTCTTTGGATCCACGGCAGGCTCATTACCCTCCACCCCAGGGAAATAGCCATAAACGCCCTGGAGGATGAGGCGCAGGCTGAGAAGATTCTCCAGTGGCTCATGAAGGAGATAAATGCCACCTGGGAGCGTCGGCACGAGATAGAACCCACCACACAAGTTCCCCCACGGCCTCAGGTTTTCGAAATAGTCAAAAGGCTTCCCAAAACCAATTGCAAGGAATGCGGCCAGCCCACATGCATGGTGTTTGCGACTCTCGTGGCAGAGGGCATCAAAGGCCCAGAGGATTGTCCAGGCCTGGATCAGACTGGAAAGGAAAGCCTTTCCAAGTATCTCACGGGATTCCCCTCCTGGGTCTCATCCAGAGCTCAGTTGGAGTGAAGGGAAATGAGCAGAAAGGCTGGCAAGGCTCGAGTATTGGAGAGGGGCAGACTGGAACTTCCCGACACTCTAGCTTCGGAATTGGGTTTGGAGCCGGGATATGAGATTACCCTGGAGGTATTGGGAAACACCGGAGCACTTCTCAAGCCCTTCCATTGCTTGGCCAAGCTCTATATCGAACCTACCAACCATTGCAATCTGGACTGCGAGATGTGCATGAGAAAAGCGTGGAAGGATGTGTCCACGGGGTTCATGGAGTGGAGCACCTTCGAGAGGATCATGGAGGGTGTATCAAGCTTGCCCAGACCTCCTATTGTATTTTTCGGAGGATACGGAGAGCCGCTGCTTCATCCACAAATTCTCCAAATGGTTGAACGGGCCAAGGAAGTGGGATGCCAGGTGGAAATAGTCACCAATGGGACCCTTTTGGACAGGTCAGTTGCAGTGGGACTGATAACCGCTCGTCTGGACAGGCTTTGGGTCTCCTTGGATGGGGTGACTTCCAAGGGTTATGGGAGCATGAGACCTTCCTCTCCCCTGGAGTCGGTTTTGGAAAACATCTCAACCTTCCGTGATCTTGCAACTGGATTCTGGCCGTTTGCCCTTCCCAAGCCCGCCATGGGAATCGTATTTGTTGCAACCAAGAGAAACCTGAAGGAACTTCCCCAGGTAGCTTCCCTCGCTTCGAGGCTCAATGTCACGGAGTTTTTGGTGACCAATGTTCTTCCACATACAAAGGAGATGGAAAAAGAAGCTCTCTTCGCTTCGGGGATGAGAGAGGTGGCCTTCGAGCCATCGATTTTCAAGCTCTCTCTTCCCAGGATGGACACCTGGGAGCTGGGAAGGCCGGAGCTCATGTCTCTTTTCAGAAGCGGGTTCTCGGTTTGTTTGGCTGGAGCTGACCTCTCCAGGGCCCACAATCGCTGTGCATTCATAGAAAATGGTTCCCTGGTGATGGGTTGGAGAGGGGATGCGAGTCCTTGTCTCCCTCTGCTCTATGACCACATCCAGTATCTCAATGGGTTTCAAAGGAACTGCAGACGGTTCACATTGGGAAACATTGAGGAGATGGGGCTCGAGGAACTTTGGAACCAGGAGGTTAATCTGCTCTTCAGGAAGAGGGTTTTGGAGTTTCCATTCTCTCCATGCACTGTTTGCGGGGGGTGCGACATGTTGGAGAGCAACCAGGAAGACTGCTTCGGCAACGAGCACCCCACATGTGGAGCATGCCTCTTTGCCCAGGGGATCGTGATGTGTCCATGAGGCCAGAGATGAGAACTTGGGAGGGAAAGGACGCCTCCCTATCCATAGGAGCCAGATTTTCCAAAGCCTTGATTCAGGCCGCGGGGCTACTGTTCATCGGGATTGCCCTGGGGGTCTTGTTCCGGGGGATTCGCGGGCCGGACATTCCCTGGAGTGGGGGGTGGTCCGAGAAAGAGGTGGTGGCCAGGCACTTGGAGGGCCTCGAGGAGATCTCGTTGCAGGAGGCTTGGGAAAGTCACCAGGCCGGGAAAGCCCTTTTTCTGGATGCCAGGGATCCGGGCAGCTTCCAGGCAGGGCATTTGCCAGGAGCCCTAAGTGTACCCCCTCCTGATGCCGAGGGCTTCTCGGAGGAGATCCGCGGCCTGGCGCAAGCCGGGATGATTCCCATAGCTTACTGTGACGGGGTGGATTGCCCCCTCAGTGCCGAGCTGGCAAGACGCCTCCAGGAGATGGGGGTTGAGGGCGTGAGGGTCCTGGTCAACGGCTGGAGCCGCTGGAGGGATTCAGGTTACCCGGTGGAGGATGGCGGATCATGATGCGCATGGTGAGCTCCCAGTGGCTCTCCCTTCTCTTTCGCCTGGCCCTGGGGGGAATTTTCCTCTATGCAGGGGTCGTAAAGTCTCAGGATCCAGCCGGATTCGCCCAGGCCATCTATAATTACAGGATCCTGCCAGGCTGGGCCATAAACCCAATGGCCATCCTGCTCCCCTGGGTGGAGATGGTCCTGGGGGCAGCTCTTGTTCTGGGCATCTGGATCCCAGGAGCCAGCCTTCTGGCCTCGGGGTTGTTGGGGATCTTCGCACTGGCTCTATGCATTAACCTTGCAAGAGGCCTGGATATAGACTGCGGATGTTTTTCAACGGCCAGCTCCGGGGCGGGCAGCACCACCTGGTACTTTCTGAGGGACATTCTGCTCATGGCCATGGCTATACAGGTGTTCTTCTTTGACAGGCAATGGGTGCCGCTGGTGGGGTTCTTGGCAAGGAGAAGGAATTGAGACTCACGGGCAAGGTGGTGGTTGAGCTTTCGGCCCTGGAAGTGGAGAGCCTTCTGGCCATCCTCATGGATGAGGACCGCGAAGGGGCCTGGAGGTTCCTCAAGGAGTGCCTGGGGAAGAAGATTCAAGAACAGACCCGCCCGCACTGCGTGCCGGTCTTCGAGGTATCTTACAGCCCGAGGCAGAAGGACCGGTTCATCAAGAGGTGATGGAGACGTGGCAGATCCCAGGGGCGATCCTCATGAGATCCTGGGCCTCAGGCCCGATGCCACCAGGGGAGAGATCCGCAAGGCGTATAGACGCCTGGCCATGAGATGGCATCCTGACCGGAATCCGGATGACCCAGGGGCTCTGGAGCGATTCAAGGAGATCCAATGGGCCTACAGTAGCATCATGGCCCGGGATAAGAGGCCCGCGGCCCCACCCAGTCCCGGGTCTGAGTCAATCTCCGGAGGCCCTGATCACCCTTTCTGGAGCTTTTTCTCTGCCCTGAGAAATCACATGGCTCGCTTTTCTTCCCAGGGCTCCCAGGACCCAGACTCACCCGCAGGGCAGGCGGCGAAGGAGGGATCCAGGGGGAAAAAGAAGAGAAAGAGGGCTTAGCCTCCAGAGCGGCTGGGTTCAACTCCCCAGGTCTCGGTACACCACCTTTCCCCCCACCACGGTCATCCTGACGCGACAGGAGGGGATGGCCTGGGCTGCCACGCTCACGGGGTCCTGCTCCAGCACAACCAGATCCGCCCATTTGCCAGGAGTGATGGCGCCCATTAGATCCTCCTCCTGGGAGAAATAGGCTGCCTCCTTGGTATACAGAGCCAAGGCCTCTTCCACGGTGAGCCTCTCCTGGGGCCCCAGCTCCCTTCCGCTCCCGGTCCTTCTCAGCACCGCGTCCCTGACTCCCACCAGTGGATCCGGATCCGCCACAGGGGAGTCTGAGGACAAGGCCAGTCTTATTCCTTTCCCCAGCATGGTCCTGAAGGGGTAGAGTCTCGCGGAACGTCTGGGCCCGAAGGCCTCCATGAATCCATCCCCCAGGAGCGAGAAGAAGTTGGCCTGGCTGGCTATGTAAAGGCCCAGCCTGGAGACTTTCTCCATCTGTGGGGGGGTGATGTTGCCGGCGTGCACCAGGTGGTGGCGAAGGGGGTTGCCCTTCTCTGTGCCCCTCTGGAAGACCTTGATCAGGATCCCCAGGGCCCTGTCCCCCTGGGCGTGCACAGAGATCCTGTAGCCTGCCTGGCTAAGGCGGCGGATTTCCTCTAGCAGGGCTTTGAAATCATAGTTCAGAATCCCCCGGCCCCCTCCCACGTAGGGCCTCGACACTGCCGCTGTCCTACTGCTCATGCCCCCATCCAAGAAGATCTTTACGGCACCGATTTTGAGCCACTCAGAGCCGAACCCATGGAGGATCCCCGCCTCCACGAGGGGGGTCACCCATTGGTTGAGCACATAAGGCCTAAGCCTGAGGGTGAGCCTAGCTGCCTGCTCGGCCTCCTGGAAGGTCCTCAGGGTCAAGGCATCCACCAGGGGATCGTGCACCGCCACTATGCCCAGCTTGTTGTAATCCCTGGCACAGTCCACCATCATCTGGACCCGCCCCTGTGGGGATTGCTCTGCCATGACCCTGGAGTAAATGGAAGGGCTTGCGAAGAACAGCGGCCCCATTATGGCCGATTCCTGCAGTATGCCATTGGGGACACCCCTGCTGTCCCTCAGGATCCTGCCCCCGGGTGGATCAGGGCTGCGGCCTGAATAACCCAATTTCTGCAGGGCCAGGGAGTTTACCACTGCCCCGTGAACCGACACGTGCACCAGGCAGATGGGGTGGCGAGTGGAGGCCAGGTCAAGATCCTGGCGGGTGAGTTCCTTTCGGTCCTCCAGAAGGTATGAAGCGTAACCCCATCCCAGTATCCATCTGCCGGGGGGCGTATTTTCTGCCCTTTGGCGAAGAGCATCCACAACATCCCGGCTGGTGAGGCAACCAGCCGCCGGCCTGCAATCCACCTGGCTTCTCAGAAAGGCCGTCATGCAAAAATGGTTGTGCGAGTCGATGAATCCGGGAAGCACTGTCCTGCCTCCCAGATCCACCACCTCTTTGGCTGACTGGGAAAGCTGTGTGGCCTGCTGGCTCAAGCCTACCCATTGGATCCTCCCAAAACGAACAGCCAGGGCTTCGGCAAAGGGTAATTTAGGATCCATGGTGCGTACCCTGCCATTCGTGAGGATCAGATCCATGAGATAACCCCCTTTCAGGTTCTAAATGCTCCTTCCCACGTCGTAACCCTCCCAGATGGCGTCCAGGGCCTTTCTGGGGCCCTTGGCGTCTCCTACCACGTGAATCTCGGGCACGATCCCCACAAGCCTCTGGGAGAGGTCCTCCTGGGGCCTTGAACCCATGGCCAGGACTACCGAGTCGCAAGGGATCTTCTCCTCTTTTTCCCCCCGCCATACCACAACCCCATCCTCCTGGATCTCCTTTGCTTTGGCGCCTGTGAGGGCCTTCACCCCGAAGCGGTGCAGGTCCTGGAGCATGGCCCAACGGGTGGAGATGCCTATGTCTTGCCCGATACGCTCCAGCATCTCCACTATGGTTACTTTTCTCCACCCGCGGGTTATGAGCTTTTCCAGGACTTCCCAGCTCTCGGCCCTCTGAAAGGCCAGGAACTTCAATGCCTCTGCTGAGATGGTCCCGGACTCGCAAAGGTGAAGGGCTACCTCGCACCCCACGGCCCCTCCTCCTATGATCACTACATCTTTGCCTACAGTGGCCCTCCCGGCCAAAAGGTCCCAGGCAGTGACCACATGGGGGCTCTTGATCCCCGGAATGTCAGGGATAAGGGGCCTGGCTCCAGTGGCCAGTATCACCACATCTGGCTTGCCCCGGCGAATCTTTCCCCGGTCCACCCTTTCTCCGAGACGTACCTTGACCCCCGCTACTTTGAGCTGGGCTTCCAGGTCTCGGGCTGCCTTGCGAAAATCCCGCCTCATGGCCGGGGCCCCTGCCAGGCGAAGCTGCCCTCCCAGCTCCCCTTCCTGCTCGAAAAGGGTCACATGGTGGCCCCTCCTGGCTGCTGTGGCTGCCGCCATCATACCCCCCGGCCCGCCCCCTATGACCCAGATTTTTTTGGCTCTTGGGGCAGGCTCTTCCTTTATCTCGAACTCTCTTCCAGACCTTGGGTGCATGAGGCAGCTGACGGGACGCATCATGAAAACATGATCAAAACAGGCCTGGGCACAGCCTATACAGTGCACGATCTCCTGGGTTCTCCCCTCTTTGGCCTTGAGAAGCAGCTGGGGATCGGCCAGAAAAGCCCTGGCCATGCCCACGAAATCACCGCAGCCCTCTTTCAGCACCTCCTCAGCGATGAGGGGATCGTTTATGCGGTTGCACGCTATGACCGGGACTTTCAAAGCCTCTTTCACGCCCCTGGCCAGATAGGTAAAACTGGCGTGGGGTATGCTCATGAGAAGTTGAGGCACTCTGGTTTCGTGCCACCCTCCTGTAACGTTGATCCCGTCCACACCTTCTTGCTCCAGGGCCTTGGCGAAGAGTTTTGCCTCTTCGTTGGTGTGGCTGCCAGGCACGAAATCGTTCCCGGCGATGCGACAGATGATTGTGTAGTTGTTTCCCACTGCCTGCCGGACAGCTCTGAGGACCTCCAGGCCGAAGCGCATGCGGTTCTCCAGAGGGCCTCCGTATTCGTCCTGCCGCTTGTTGGTGACAGGAGAGAGGAACTGGCTTATGAGGTAGCCGGCGCTGGCCAGGATTTCCACAGCGTCGAAGCCCGTCTCTTTGGCCCTCAGCGCGGCACGGGCAAAGTTCTCTATTACCCAGGAGATTTCAGATCGGGTCATCTCCTTGGGGGTTTCCTTTGTAAAACGGGAGAAGACCCCCGAAGGGGAGAGCGCCTGCTTCCCGCCCAAGAAGAAGGAATGGGCGTAGCCTCCAGCATGGTAGAGCTGGGCGCAGATCTTGCCCCCAGCCTGGTGGACCGCATCGGTGAAACGCTTGAGCCCTTCCTTGTCGCAGTCCTCTTTTAGGCTCAACATGTCGGGAGAGCCGCTGTACTCGTCAATGCTGCAGCCTCCCACTATGGCCAAGCCAAGACCGTAACGAGCCCTTTCCTCGTAGAAGGCCACAATCCTGTCCGAGACCTTGCCTCCGGGGGTGTAGTTGAGGTGCATGGCGGTCATGACCACTCGATTGGGAAGCTCCAGGTTTCCCATTTTGCCGGGTGTGAAAAGGCGCTCCAACATGAGGTACCTCCTGTCTGCATTCGATATGGGGACAGAGACCCGGGCCACAAGTTACCCCGGGGCTCTCCAAGGGTCAACCCCCACAAAAATTATCCAGGTGGAAAGCTGTTTCTGTAGAGCACCTTTCGAGGTACAATGAGCCCAAGTCCCATGGGGCTCCTAGGGGTCGCCTGGAGGGGCCTGCATGGAAAGGCGGGAGAGGAGGTCGAGGCCGACGCAAGGGTTTTTGGGGAGCCTCCAGAAAAAAAGCTCCAAGCCTCCGGCCTTCAAGTGGAGCAGGAGAGAATAAATGGGCCCGCTTTTCGACCATGACATGGCTCGGCGCTACGACGCCTGGTTCATGTCGGCCATGGGCAGGCACGTGGAAGAGGTGGAAAACCAGCTTATACTGGACCTTCTAAGGCCCCAGGCCGGAGAGAGCTTGCTGGATGTGGGCTGCGGCACGGGCAATCATCTGTTGCTTTTCAAACAACTGGGCCTGGATGTATGCGGGGTTGATCCCTCCGAGCCCATGCTGGAGGTGGCCAGGCAAAAGCTGGGGCATGCGGCTGAGCTTAGGGTTGCCTCGGCCGAGGATTTGCCTTTTGATGACAATTCCTTCGACATTGCCACCCTCATTTCCAGCATGGAATTTGCCCAACCTTTCCATGCCCTTTCGGAGGCTGTGAGGGTGGCCCGCTCTAGGGTTTTCGTTGGGGTTCTAAACAGTTTTTCGGCCAACGGTGTGCAGCGACGAGTGGAGTCCTTATTGAGGCCGACGGTTTACCGTCACGCTAGATTCTACAATATATGGGAGCTTCAGTCCCTGGTGCGCAGGGTGGTGGGGATGTGTCGGGTGCAATGGGGCAGTGTGCTGTGGCTTCCCCTCCAGTTTCACTCTCTGGACAGAAGCCTTGGCCGTTGGATGCCTCGTCTGAGAAATCCTCTGGGGGCTTTTCTGGGAATGAGAATAGAGCTCGGCTACACCCAGCGCACGCTGCTGGAACCCTTAAAGGTGGGCTGGGCAGGTGGCGGAAAAGCCAATCCCTCTTGCTGCCCGCTCCACAGGGACTTGGGCGCTGTTGCTTCAGGAAAGATGTTTGCCGGACATGATGCCCGAGTCAGCCTGGCAAGTTGGCATGGGGCAGGAGGTGTACCGTGAAGGAGGCCTTGCTTTGGGGCAAGAAGCCTGACGGCCGCATTCAGTGCAGGCTTTGTAACCACCGATGTGTAATAGAGGAAGGGAAAACAGGTGTCTGCCAGGTGCGGATAAACAAGGGGGGGGTCCTGTACAGCCTGGTGTACGGGAGGCTGGTGGCCGAAAACGTGGATCCCATAGAGAAGAAGCCCCTGTTCCACGTCCAGCCTGGGAGCCGATCTTATTCCATTGCCACCTGCGGTTGCAATTTTCGCTGCCTTCACTGCCAGAACCATGAGATATCCCAGATGCCCAGGGATGAGTCCCGCATAGTGGGGTGGGAGCTCAGCCCTCAGGAGGTTGTAAGAAAGGCCAAGGTCTCGGGCTGCACAAGTATCTCCTATACCTACACGGAGCCCACCATATACCTGGAGTACGCCCTGGATGTGGCGAAACTGGCAAGTGAGGAGGGCCTTCTGAACGTTTTTGTGACCAACGGGTACATGACAGAAGAGGCCCTGGAGGAGTTCCACCCGCATCTGGATGCGGCCAACGTGGACCTGAAAGCCGCAACCGACGAGTTCTATAGGAAGATTTGCGGAGCAAGGATAGAACCTGTGAAGAACTCCATCCGCAAGATGCGCTCTTTGGGGGTCTGGGTGGAGGTCACCACCTTGATCATCCCGGGACTGAACGACGAGCCTGAGGGGCTCAAGGAAATAGCCCGCTTCATACTCTCGGTAGGCCCGGAGATCCCCTGGCACGTGAGTGCTTTTCATCCTACCTATCGCCTCATGGACCGTCCTCGAACCGCAGCGCAGACCCTCAGGGCCGCAAGACAGATCGGCCTTTCAGAGGGGCTGAAATACGTTTACTGCGGGAACATCCCTGGGGAAGGAGAGGACACCTACTGCCCTGGATGCGGGGAGCTGCTTCTTAGAAGGGTGGGCTTCAGGGTCTTGGAAAACACTCTAAAGCACTCCCGCTGCCCACAGTGCTCTACCCGCCTGGACGGAATAGGACTCTGAGAGCATGGAAGGGGCTTCTGGAGGGCGCTCCCACACAGACCAAGAGTTGTCTCAGGAAGACCGCAGTTGCTTTTGCATGGATCCCAAGCTCAACCCATCGGGGAAACGCGCTTTTCGTATTCAAGTAAAAGGTGTGGTCCAAGGGGTCGGGTTCAGGCCTTTTGTACACAACTTGGCCACGTCCCTTGAGCTTACGGGATTTGTCCTGAACTCCAGCGAGGGGGTGCTGATCCATGTGGAGGGGGCACCACCTGACCGGGTGGAGAGCTTCCTCCATCGCTTCACCAAAGAACTGCCGCCCCTTGCCTCTGTTGAAGCTTTGGAAACCACTGAGGTGGAACCAACAGGCCACCTGGAATTTAGCATCCGGGAAAGCCTTTCAACAGGTGGAGGTTATGTGCTGGTCTCCCCAGACATAGCCCTGTGTCCTGACTGCAAAAGGGAAATGGAGGATCCCTCGGACCGCAGATACGCTTACCCCTTCATCAACTGCACCAATTGCGGACCACGCTACACCATAATAGAAAGTGTCCCTTACGACCGTCCCCATACCACTATGAGGGTCTTTCCCATGTGTCCCAAGTGTCGGTCCGAGTACTTGGATCCGGCCAACAGGAGGTTTCACGCTCAGCCCATCTCATGCCCCGAATGTGGACCCACTTTGTGGCTGGTGCCATCGGAGAAATTTGTGGGACCTGATTCGGATCAGATCCACGGGACCAGACAAGCTTTGGAAAAGGCCCGGTTTCTCTTAAAACAGAGCCGGATTCTGGCCATCAAGGGCCTGGGAGGGTTCCACCTGGCCTGCGACGCTACAAACCATGAGGCGGTAAGGAGGCTCAGGGAGGCAAAACGCAAGAGCAACAAGCCCTTTGCAGTGATGTGCAAGGATTTGGAAACAGCCAGGAGATACGTTTTTGTGGGGAAACAAGAAGAGTCAATTCTTTGCAGCCCTAAAAGCCCCATATGCCTTCTCCCCCGGAAGGAAGGCTCCACCGGGGTCTCTCCACTGGTAGCCCCCGGAAACAGATACCTTGGGGTGATGCTGCCTTATACACCTTTGCACCGGCTCTTGTTCGGGGAAGGGATCCAGATCCTGGTCATGACCAGCGGGAACTGGTCTGAGGAACCCATCCTAGCCGAGAATCAGGAAGCCCTCATCCAATTGGCTCCCTTGGTGGATGGATTCCTGCTTCATGACAGGGAGATACATGTGCGGCTGGACGACTCAGTGGTAAGGGTTTTTCTGGGAGGGGAGCAGGTTGTACGGAGGGCCAGGGGGTTCGTTCCCTCCCCCATAGACCTGGGTAAAAACCACCCCCAGGTCATTGGCTGCGGGGCGCACCTCAAGAACACCTTTTGCCTTATAAGGGATCGCTTTGCCATCTTAAGCCAGCACATAGGGGATCTGGAAAACCTGGAATGCATGGAATTTTTCACCCAGGTCTTGGAACACTTGAAACAGCTCTACAGAGTTGAACCAGTGGCCATAGCCCATGACATGCATCCCGATTACCTCTCCACCCGTTGGGCCATGGCTCAGAAAGGCAAGAGGCGTATGGCGGTTCAACACCACCATGCCCATGTTGTGAGCTGCATGGCGGAGTGGGGCCTGGAGGACCCTGTCATAGGAGTGGCTTTTGACGGAACCGGATATGGCTTGGACGGGGCTGTCTGGGGAGGAGAGTTCCTGGTGGCTGACCGGGTTTCCTTCAAAAGAGCCGCCCATCTTGCCTATGTGCCCCTTTTGGGGTCAGAGACAGCGGTAAGGGAACCCTGGCGGATGGCCTTAAGTCACATGTGGGCTGCGGGTCTTGAGAAGTCTGAGATCCTGCAATGGGCCTTCCCCTGGGGGGAGGATAGGGCTTGGAATCTGCTCTTGATGGCTGAAAAGAAGCTTCACAGCCCTCCCACCTCCAGCGCTGGAAGGCTGTTTGACGCCGTTTCCTCCATTTTGGGGATCTGCCATAAGATCAGTTTCGAAGGGGAGGCTGCTGTGAACCTGGAAATGCTCTCGGATCCCTCAGAGCCGGGGCTTTATGAGTTCGACATATTGAACGGGGATCCTGTGTTGGTGGACCCGGCTCCTGTGATCAGGAGCATTTGGAGCCAAAGGCAAAGGGGTGAGCGGGTTTCGGCCTTGGGCGGCCGCTTTCATAATGGTGTGGCTAAGATGGTGGCCAGAGTCTGCGGGAAAATAAGGTCCACAGAATCTTTGCACAAAGTCTGCCTAAGCGGGGGGGTTTTCCAAAATTCACTTCTTCTGGAAAAGACGGTTTCTGCCTTGGAAGACCAAGGATTCCAAGTGTATGTCCACAGAAGGGTGCCTACTAACGACGGAGGGGTTTCCCTGGGCCAGGCTGTGGTGGGGGCCTCTTTGCTGGAGGATGGAGATGAAGTTCCTAGAGGAGTTCAGGGACCAGGAAACGGCCCATGGGCTTCTTAGAAGCATCGGGCATCTGGCCCGAGATCTGCCGCGGGTGCGGTTCATGGAGGTCTGCGGCACCCACACTGTGAGCATATTCCGCCACGGAATAAGGGATCTTCTGCCTGAAAACGTGAAACTCATCTCCGGTCCTGGCTGTCCGGTGTGTGTGACCCCTAGGACCTTTCTGGATCAGGCCGTACACCTTTCCCAAAAACCCCATGTGAGCCTTGCTAGCTTCGGGGACATGATGAGGGTTCCAGGATCACAATCCAGTCTTGAGGCAGAGCGGGCAAAGGGGCGGGACGTGAGAGTGGTTTACTCCCCCTTGGACGCTCTTCAGACCGCCAGGGAAAACCCCGGGCGTGATGTGATTTTCCTTGGGGTGGGTTTCGAGACCACGGCTCCGGCTGTGGCAGCCACTTTGCTTAGAGCCAAGGCCGAGGGAATCAAGAATTTCTGGGTGCTTGGGGCTCACAAAAGGGTGGTCCCAGCCATGGAGGCCATACTTCAGGCAGAGGAGGTTTCCCTGGAAGGCTTCATATGCCCGCCCCATGTGAGCGCTGTGATAGGGAGCCAACCTTACCAGATATTGGCCGAATCCTGGGGGATGCCTTGCGTCATAACAGGATTCGAACCCCTGGACATCCTCCAGGGGATTTACATGCTGCTGAGTCAGGTTATTAAGAAAGAGCACAAGGTGGAAGTCCAGTATCGTAGAGGCGTCCCCCCACAGGGGAATCCAGCCGCCTTGAGGATCATGGGAGAGGTTTTCCAGGTGGAGGACAGCCTCTGGAGGGGACTGGGCAATATACCCAAGAGCGGACTTGGGATAAAGGAGTCCTTTGCCGCCTGGGATGCAAGGATTGGTTTCGGGCTGGAGCCAGAGGATGCGGGGGATCCGCCGGGTTGCAGCTGCGGGGAGGTTCTAAGAGGGCTGATGGAGCCGGCAAACTGCAAGATGTTCGGGACTCTTTGCACCCCCCAAAAGCCTCTGGGACCCTGCATGGTCTCCGGTGAGGGGGCCTGTGCAGCTCATTTCAAGTACGCACAAGTAAGCCTTGTGAAGGGAAAGAGGCCGCTTTGAAGGAGGTTTCCTTGGAACAGAGGGTTTTGCTGGATCATGGAGGAGGGGGGCTTTTGATGGGGGATCTCATCCGGGAGATCCTGCTTCCTATGCTGGACAATGAAATCCTGCGCAGGCTAGGTGACTCGGCCGTGCTCCAGACTGAGGGGGGTGAGCGTCTTGCCTTTACCACCGACTCCTATGTCATATCCCCCATCTTTTTCCCAGGTGGGGATATTGGCCGGCTTGCTGTAAGCGGGACCGTGAACGATCTGGCCATGGAAGGGGCCAGGCCTTTGGCCCTGAGTCTTGGGATAATCCTGGAGGAGGGGTTTCCCATGGAGGATCTGGTCAGGATACTAAGATCCGTGAGGGATACTGCCCGAGAAGCCGGAGTCTCAGTGGTTACAGGAGATACCAAGGTGGTAAGAAAAGGCGAGGCCGACGGAATTTTTATCAATACTTCCGGAATCGGCACAGTTGCCCCAGGCATAGACACTTCGGGTGAAAAGGTTGCTGTGGGGGATGTTGTTCTTGTAAGCGGTCCCATAGGGGATCACGGGGTGGCCATAATGATTCAAAGGGAAGGCTTGAGAATGGAAAGCCTTCTTGAAAGCGACGTGGCTCCCTTGTGGGGATTGGTGGAGGGGCTTCTAAGCCTGTCGGGTGGGGTTAGTTTTCTCAGGGATCCCACCAGGGGGGGATTGGCCTCGGTTTTGACGGAGCTGGCCCGTATCACGGGCAAGGGAGTGGAACTCCAAGAGAGCCAGATACCGGTCAGAGCAGAGGTGCGTTCTGTGTGCGAGCTTTTGGGCCTGGATCCCCTTTACGTGGCCTGCGAGGGGAGGTGTGTTGCGGTGGTGGCCCAAGAGCGAGCGCAGGAGGCCTTGGAGCTCTTAAAAGCTCATCCTTTGGGTAGGCAGGCCAGGATCATCGGCCGGATACTGGAAAAGCCTCCTGGGCATGTCCTATTGAGAACCGCCATAGGGGGAAGCCGCTTGGTGCAGCTTCCCCTGGGGGAGCAGTTGCCGAGGATCTGTTGAAACTAAGGCCCTGCACAGGGGGTTTCGGCTTGGAAGGCCCTTTGAGAGGTTTTCGATTCCCTTCCATATCCAATAAATAACCGCCCTCTACGACTTTCCAAACCCCCTTTGAACGCCCAGGTTTTTCCAAGGCTACTACCACCACCACCGTGGCCTTGGCTCCCCTGGCCAGGAAGTAAAAGCTTCCTTTCCAAGGCCCGGAGGTGGATTCCTGGCTCCTCCAAAAGAAAAAAGGCAAAGGTCCCCACTGAAGTTCCCAGCCCAAATTGGAGGCCAGAAGGGAATCCTCGCTCAAGAATGTTTTGGAAACCTCATAAGCTTGGGGGACTTGCATTTCCTGAAGTACCGGCATCAGCACCAGCACTAGGAGCACCAAACCCGTAGAGAGTATTCTAAACCATGGGAAACTCACAGTTGGTTTGGGCGCACCCGGTGTCTGGGCCGGAGGGGGAGAGCCTTGCGGGAATGGGTTCCCACACCACTTGCAGGAAGGAGCTGGCTCTTGGCTCTGGCCGCAGCGGGCACAGGTCACCTGCCCTCCAGAACCCCCCGGGAGTCTTTGCTGCAACCTGGAGCGCAACAGCTCCGTCAGATCCGCCCCGCAACGCTGGCACTTTGGCTTGCGAAGCATCTTGAGAAGTCCCCACTGGGAGAGTTGGTAACGGGCTCCGCAGGCCGGGCACGTCACCTCGCTTACTGTTGCTCTTGTTGTGGCCATGGCTCGGCTCCTGAGCGCCTCTCACCAAAGGCGCGTGGCATTGATGGAGGGGAAGCCTTTCTCCAGTATCTTGGCTGCGGCAGAAGCTATATCGTAAGGCACAAAACGCGCCTCGATAACTCCCTCCTCAGGGTCCCAGAGTACGTACTTGGCCCTGTTGTCCCCGTCGCGTGGCTGACCAACACTTCCCACATTTACGATGTACTTGCAGTCGCGCCGAAGGAGACAAGGGCCCTTCTGCAAGGGCGAGATCTCAAGGTGGATTCCGTCGAACCTTATTATCTCTAGCTGGTGTGTGTGGCCAGTGAAACAGAGCTGCTGCTCCATGGATCCCATAATTCCCATCAACTCCCGTCTACTCAATTCAAACAGATAGGTGGTCACAGAGTCGGGAGGTGAGCCATGCACCAAGAGGGCTTCTCTCCAAACCATGGTAGGTTCCAGTCCCTCGATGTACTCCATGGTCTCAGCAGAGAGAAGCTGCCTGGTTATCAAAAGGGATTTCATGGTGGGGGGGTTGAACCATTCCAGCATGGAAGGATCCCTCAAACCCAACTCATGGTTTCCAAGGATGGACGGGACTTGCCTTTTCCTGAGCTCGGCTACCACGGCCTCCGGATCAGCCCCGTATCCAACACTGTCCCCCAAGCAGACCATCTCCTGGGCCTTGCAGGACTCCACGTCCAAAAGCACTGCCTGAAGCGCCTCCAGGTTCCCATGCACATCGGATATGACCGCCACCTGCATGAACAGATTCTACCAGATCATGGAGCTTCCGAAGAAGGGGGAGCTGCTTTATGTCTCTCCAAGATCAAAAAAAAAGCACTGCAAGCCACCAAAGAAAAGCGCCGGATCCTTGTTAAGGCCGCAGGCCTGTGGTACAAGAAACAAATTCCCTTTGTCCTGGCAATGGGGTCCAAGGGGGGACGGGAAACCGGGGATTCTCATGCTTGGAGAAAGAAGACTCAAGAGGGCGCAAGTGAGAACGGCTCGTAGCTTCGTGGCTCTACTGGGGCTTTTGGTGTGTTTTTTGGTTAATTGGGAGGGGCAAACCTGGGCAAAAGAGCAAGCCCAGAGCAAGCCTCGGTTATTCATATCAGGACTGATCTTGGACTCCCAGTTGTCCCCTGTGAAGGATGCGGTGGTTCGGATTTTCCTAGAGGGTCAGGCGCAGCCTCTCATACAGGCTGGGAGGGAAGTCTTGGAGGTAAGTTCCGCCTCGGATGGCTCTTACATTTTGGAGTTTGACCCCAAAGTTCCCCTCGGGGAGAAGAGCAAGGTTGAGGTGGAAGTGAGCAAGCCCTGCTTCATGACCATGCGAATTCCACTGGAGATTTCGGACTTCGCCTACAAAGGGGATTCCTTTTACTTTCGAAAAGATGTGTCCCTTCCAAGGAAGGGGAGTCCGGCTCTTTGGATAGCTGTTTCGGTTTTCGCGGCCGTGTATTTTCTTATGGCCTTCGAGCTCGTGCACCGCCTGGTGGCTGCCATGCTGGGGGCAGCTGCCTTGCTCTTGATTACATACACTGCTGGGGGCTTGGATGCGGACTACAGGATCATTACATTCCAGGCGGCAGTGGAGTATGTGGACATGAACGTCGTGCTCCTGCTTCTGGCCTCCATGGTCATGGTGGGGATTGTGCGCCAAAGCGGAGTTTTTCAATGGGCTGTTTGGAAGTGTTTTCTTCTTAGCCGGGGCAGGAAGATGACCCTGACTGCGCTTCTGATCTTTCTTTCGGCAGGGATTTCCACCCTGGTAGACAATGCCGCCACCATGGTGGTTTTGACCCCTGCAACCCTTGTCCTGGCTCAGGGTCTGCGCATGAATCCCCTGGCTTTGCTTCTGCCCCAGGTAATGGCAGCCAATTTGGGAGGCACGGCCACCTTGGTGGGGGACATATCCAACATGATGATAGGCTCACGAGGGGGGCTGAGCTTCACGGATTTCGTGGAAAACCTCGGCCCTGTGTGCGGCTTGGGGTTAATGGCTTTACTGTTGATGAGCTGGATCTGGTATCGAAAAGATTACCGGGCTCCTGCAACGGATACAGGGGAAAATCCAAGTTTTGAAGCTCGTGGCACAATAGAGGATCCGGTTCTTTTGGCCGTGGGTTTGGGGGTCTTGGTACCGGTGATCCTACTGCTTTTCACCCAGAGATACTGGAAGATGGAGGCCAGCGTGCCCATGCTGGCCGGTGCTTCGGTCCTGTTCGCTTACGGGGTTTTGAGCCGCAAGATAAAGATGATGGACTTTCTGGAAAAGGAGATGGAGTGGCCTACGTTGCTTTTCCTTATCTTCCTTTTCATCCTGGTAGGAGCTCTGAAGCAGGTGGGGGCACTATCTTTCCTGGTAGAGGCCATTCGTGGGGTTTTCTCGGTCAGCCCAAGGGCGGGTGTCTCTCTTTTGCTTTGGGCAGGTGCTCTGAGCGCAGCTTTTGTGGACAATTTGCCCTTTACGGCAGCCATGTTGCCTGTTGCGGCTCATCTTCAAGCCGGTTTGCCTGAATTACATCCTCATGTGCTGTGGTGGGCCTTGGCCTTGGGGGTCTCCCTGGGCGGGAACGGTACCCTCCTGGGAGGCTCTGCGAACATGGTGGCCATGGGGATAGCCAGCTCAGCCGGCTACCCCACAAACTTTGCCAGATTCATGAAGTTCGGTTTTCTATATATGCTTATAAGCGTGGGTATCTGCAATGTGTGGTTGCTGGTATTCTATCTTTGAGGCCCGGCTGGCCTTTCCCTTTGGGTCGGCCCGAAAGGGGGGGGCCTGGATCCAAGAATCCTGGAAGAGGAGGTGAGACCATGGAGGTTAAGATCTACACAACACCCACTTGTCCCTGGTGCAAGAAGGCGAAGGAGTTTCTTTCGCAGGCAGGGGTGAGTTACACGGAGCTGGATGTGACCAGGGACCCTAAGGCCCTGGAGGAGCTGGTGAGGGTATCGGGGGTGAGGAGCGTGCCGGTGATAACCTGTGGGGCGGACCTGCTTGTGGGGTACGATCCGGCCAGGATGGAATCCATAGTCAACTGCGCGAAGCAGCACTCGGAGGTTTAAGCGCCCCATAAGAAACTGGAATCCCGTTTGGGGGCGCCAAAGCCCAAGGCTTGGATTTGGGGGTGAAGGAATCAGTGAACCAGATGCAGGGCCCTTTTTACAGCGTTGTGATCCCGGTTTTCAATGAGCAGGAGAACCTGAGGCCCCTGGCCCAGGGGGTGAGGGAGACCCTTGAGTGTTTGGGGGGGGACTTCGAACTCATATTTGTGGACGACGGGAGCCAGGATCAGACCCACGAGATCCTTCGAGGTTTGCACCGGGAGGATCCCAGGGTGGGCTACCTGCGGCTGGATGCCAACTCAGGCCAGTCCACAGCTCTTTGGGCTGGGCTCAAAGAGGCTCGGGGGCAGGTGATCATAACCATGGACGGGGACCTCCAGAATGACCCCCATGACATTCCTTTCCTCCTGGAGAACCTGGAAGGTTGCGAGGTTGTCACGGGCTGGAGGCAAAAGAGACAGGACCCCTGGCTCAAGAGAGTCTCCACAAGGGTTGCCAACTTCGTGCGGGACATAGTCACCATGGAGCAGATAAGGGACACTGGATGCGGCTTCAAGGCATTCAGGAGGGAGTGCCTGGAAGCCGTGGTCCCCTTCGACGGGCTCCACAGGTTCCTGCCAACCCTTTTCCGCATGAGGGGCTACAGGGTAAAGGAGGTGCCTGTGCCCCACCATCCCAGGCGCCACGGGGTATCCAAGTACAACATCCGAAACAGACTCTTCAGAGGCATGCTGGACCTGCTTGGGGTGCGCTGGCTCAAGAAAAGAAGGCTCAGCTACCAGGTGGTGGAGAGGGGGAGATGAAGCTTCTCTCGGAGCTATCCAACCCGTGGGTGATCCTGGGCCTCTCTGGCCAGGTGCTCTTCTCCTTGAGGTTCCTGGTGCAGTGGATCGTCTCTGAGAAGAGGAAGGAGAGCGTGATACCCATCGCCTTTTGGTACCTGAGCCTGGGAGGGAGCCTGATTCTGCTTGCCTATGCACTTTACAGGCAGGATCTGGTATTCGTGCTGGGCCAGTCAACAGGCTCCCTTATTTACATCAGAAACCTGATGCTCATTTACAGAAGACAGAAAAAAGAAAAGGGCAAAAGGTTCTAAGCAATCCTCAAGCAGAATAATCCGCTTCCAGGACCGGGTGAAAAAAACAACCCCCTTCTCCAAACCCCTGGGGACTCAAAGGCTTCCTGCGGGCGGGATGAATCCCGCCCGAAACTCAGCCGAGAGGGGCTTAGCACCCCTGCCTTGAACATAAAGAATGTCTCATACGAAATCATTTCTGCCATGATCCATCGAAATAACGCACTTTCGTGGTGAGCCTTTCTCAGGTGGCCGGAACCACCGGAGCGGGGTGCCAGTAACCCGTTATCTTGGGAAGCCAAAGAGCAAAGTCCTGCCAGTAAGTCAAAAGGAACAGGACCGCCATCTGTATTATGAGAAATGGCAGGACAGACTTGGTCACATAGATGAGATCCCTCTTGGCAATGGCCCCCACTATGTAAAGGCTTACCCCCACGGGCGGGGTGCAGTAGCCTATGGCCAGGTTAAGGGTGAAAAGGAGCCCGAAATGCATCATGTCTATTTCGAAGACCCTCAGCATGGGGATGAAAATGGGCCCCAGGATCAAAGTGGCGGATATCACGTCCATAAACATGCCGACCGTAAACAGGAGCAGGTTGGCCACCAGAAGGAACATAAAGGGGGAGTGCACCACGGAGAGCACCGCCTCTGCCACCTGGTTGGGGATGTTCTGCAGGCTCAGGTAACGGCCAAAGCAGGTGGCCCCCGCCACTATGATGAGGAGGGTGGCAGAGGTGACAGCCGAGTTCACTATGACCTTTTTCACCTCTCTGAATTTCATTGACTTGTGAATGAAGATCTCCACTATGAAGGCATAAACGCAGGCCACCACCGCAGCCTCATTGGCCGTGAAGATGCCCGTGAAGATGCCGGCAAAGATGACAACGGGGAGCATCAGGGCCCAGATGCACTCCCTCATTATGCCCCAGAACTCCCTGAAGCTGGGCACAGGGGGCCTGATGTAATCCGCCCTGTTCCTGTAGTAGAAATAGGTGTAAAAACACACCCCCAGAGTTATGAGGATCCCCGGGATGAACCCTGTAAGGAAAAGCCCCTCCACAGAGACGTTGGTGACCATGGACCAGAGGATCATGCTTATGCTGGGCGGGATAATGATCCCCAGGTTCCCTGATGTTGCCATGAGCCCTATGGCGTACTTCTCCTGGTAGTGGTATTGGATCAGTGCCGGGATCATGAAGCCGCCCAGGGCCACCACAGTTGCCACAGTGGAGCCTGAGATGGCCCCGAACATGGCGCAACCCAGAACTCCGGCCATTCCCAGCCCTCCTGGAAGCCAGCTAACCATGGCGTTGGCTGCCCGGATCAGCCTGTCCACTAGGGAGCCGGAGGTCATGATGTTCCCGCAAAGGATGAAAAAGAGCACCACCACCAGAGAGAAATTGTCCATGCTCCGGAACATGGTCTGCACGAGGGTGGCAAGAGGCAGATCAGTGTACAGGACGAAGCCCACCACAGCAGCGAAGAAAAGGCACATGAACACAGGAACCAAAGCGGCCATCCCACCCAGCACAATGGCCAGTATCACCAGGTGACTCGTCTCCATGGCAACTCTCCGGAAAAGTAAGTGAGATTCAAGGCCACTCTATCGCCCCCCCCTCAGCCCCGTCTGAGCTGGAGGATGTCCTCCCGGATGGCCAGAAGGGTCCTAAGAAGCATCATGAGGCCCATGAGGGGCATTATGGCGAAGAGCGCCTCCAGGGGTATCTCCAAGATGAGGGTGGTCTGCCGGGTCTGGGCCTGCTGGAGCACCACTTCCCAGCCCAGGACCATCATGATTACCGAGAAGGCAATCGTGGCCGCGTGGCTGAAAAACGTCAGGGGGGCCTTCAACCATGGCACAAACTGAATTAGGGCGTCTATCTTGATCATGGAGCGGTTTTTGATGGCGGCACTGCACCCGATGAAGGTGGTATAGATTATCACCTCCCTCACGAACTCCTCGGACCATGAAAGGGTGTAATTGAACCCGTAACGCAGAACCACGTTGAAGAAAAGAGCTATGAGACAAACGAAGGTCACCAGGAAAAGGGACCACTCTTCGAAAAACCCCAGGATCTTGTCAAGCCAATCCGCCAACTTGTGCATGGAACCATCCCCTTAGTAGGCCGCCGAAAAAATGGGCGGGGGGGGAGTTCTTCCCCCCCCGCCGCCCGGGCCACCTCACGGTCTTTTGTAACCCATAAGGTCTTGAACTTCCTTGAGATAGTTCTCGAACTTGTGCTTGTCTCCTGGATAGAGCTTGTTGATCTCCTCCGCGTACTTCTCGTGCACTTTGTTGCTTAGCTTTCTCAGGGTCTCCATCTCCTCGGCCGAGAGCTTGAAGAACTGCACCCCGTCCTTCTTGGCCTTCATGATCTCCTCGTCCTCCTGGGCCACGGTCTCCTTTCGGATCTGGGCGCAGACCTCGTGCACCACATCCTTGAAGGTCTTCTGGAGATCCGCCGGGAGGGACTCGAACCACTTCTTGTTGAAGAGCCAGATGAAGAGACCCTGGGCATAGTTGATTTGGGTGAAATTCTTGACCACCTCGAATTTCTTGGTGATGTTGCACACCGCCGGGGTGTGGTCAAGGGCGTCTATCACACCCTGCTTGAGGGCCACGTGCACATCGGGCCATGGCATGACCACCGGGTTCACCCCCCAGGCCTCATAGCTTAGCTTGTTGACCGCTGCCTCGGCTATGCGGATCTTGGTTTTCCTGAGATCTGCGATGGTCTTGATGGGCTCGCGGCTGGCCCAGCCGTAATTGCCGTACCCGGTAATGTCCAGGGCCATGATCCCCTGGTGGTCCATGGCCATCAAAAAGTGCTCGAAGAGCTTGCCGCTTGCAACAAACTTGTCCAGCTTTTCGAAGGAGTCCACCAAGAAGGGAAGGTTCACGATCCCGAAACGAGGGCCCAGGTTGGTGGAGGCCACCGAGCTAACCGACATTCCCTGGATCGTGCCCATCTGGAGCTGGTTTAGCACCTCCACTTCCCCCCCCAGGATGGAGAAGGGCTTGTAGTCGAGATACATCTGGCCATTGGTGCGCTCCCAGAGCTTGTCCCTGATGAGAAAACCAGCATACACGCCCTTTAGCACGGGATTGGAGACATTGGAAACCGTGAACTTGTACTTGGCCCCGGATGGGTCAAACTTGGGCTTCCAGGCCTCCAAGGGGTCCTTCTGCTGGGCCAAGGCCGCTCCTGCCAGGAAGGCCAGGCTCAAAAAAAGGGCTCCAAACATCATCAAATTCTTCCTGAATCCCATGGGTGCCTCCTCCTTTCGGTGAAATGCCTTACGTTTCGGTTTTGGGATCGCCTGTTCCAATGCGGATCCTATCCAAGGCCTAACAGTCCCCCAACGGGATCTAACTTCCCCTGGGGCCGTCTTATCCCGCCTCACAAAGAGAATTCCACCCACCACTCCAGGATGCCGGTCTTCCCCCCATCACCTCCTCCCGGGGCCTGGGTTCACCCCTTTTCCGGGCTCTCCCCACATCTGCACCATGCCGATCTTTTGGACGTGGCCTGTGTATACATTCTCTTGAGGTGGCTTGTCAAGCGTTTTTTGGCTTGAAGCCAGCCCAACCTTCGGTTATGTTGGTCGCCTAGAGATCTTACCTGATTTCAGGAGCCTTCCCCATGCCGGAGGCAGAAAAAACCATTTCCCTGGATGTTGCCCAGGAGGAACAGAGGCCCATTTCGGATGAGGAGATGCGCCTTCACAGGGAGAGGTATAGGGTCTTTATAGAAGAGGTGGCAGACGGCTTCTACGAGGTGGACTTAAGGGGCAACTTCACCTTTTTCAATGATGCCTTGTGTCGCATCTTTGGCTACCCCCGCAACGAGATCCAGGGGCGTAACTACCGAGCTTTCATGGACGAGGAAAACGCCCAGTTCGTTTTTGAGAATTTCAACAGGATCTACAGGACTGGTCAGGGCGTGACTGACCTGGTCTGGGAGATCCAACGAAAGGATGGTGAGAGAAGGGTCCTGGAGGTATCTGCGAGCCTCATGAGGGACGACCAAGGGGAGAGGATAGGTTTTAGAGGCATAGCCAGGGACATAACCGACAGACACAAGGCGGAGATTGCCCTGAGGGAGTCGGAAAAGAGGGCCCACCAGCAATCCTTGGCCAGCCGAAGGGCCGAGAGGCGCTACAGAACGCTCCTAGACTTCATGCCTGATCCTGTGGCGGTGTTCAATATGGACAACACTGTCTCCTACGTGAACCCTGCCTTTGTCAGAGTGTTCGGCTGGAGCCTTCAGGAGCTGGAGGGCAGGCATCTCCCATTTGTGCCCCCGGGACTCCTTCAGGAGACTAGAGAGGGGCTCAAGAGGCTTCTGAGGGAGAAGGTGGTCCTGGGTTTCGAGACCCAGAGGCTCACAAAGGACGGTAGGCTCAGGGAGGTAGTCCTGGGGGGGGCCTTGTTCTATGACGAGGAGGGAGAGCCATCAGGGCAGGTGGTGATCCTCAGGGACGTGACCGAGGAAAAACGTGTCGCCCGCACCAATCAGACTCTTTTCCGCATAAGCATGGCCCTCCCGCGTTTCTGGAAACTGGAGGAAAGGCTGGAGTATATCATCCGGGAGGTCAAGGAACTAATAGGAGTTGAAGGGGCTTCGGTGATCCTCCTGGACCAGGAAAAGGGGGAGTTCTACTTCCCGGTGGCCTCTTATGACGATCCTGAGACGGGTCGCAGGATGACCGAGATCCGTTTCCCGGCAGAGAAGGGTGTGGCAGGGGAGGTTTTGCGCACAGGGGAGCCCATCATAGTGCCCGACACCTCCAAGGACCCCCATTTCTTCAGGAGGGTGGACGAGCAGGCCGAGTATCAGACCCGTAACATGCTGGATGTGCCCATCCGCACAGAGGATAGAATCATAGGGGTCCTGTGCGCCGTGAATAAAAAGGATGGAGCCTTCGACCAGAAGGATGTAGATCTACTTAGTGCGGTGGCCAGCACTGTGGCCTTCCCCATTGAGAATGCCCGAATAGCAGAGCAGCTCAAGCGCTCGTACGAGGAGGTGCAGAACCTCAACCGGGCCAAGGACAGGGTAATCCACCACCTTTCCCACGAGCTGAAGACCCCTGTTTCGGTGCTCTCCGCATCCCTGGCCCTTCTGGCCAGGAGGGAGGCGCACAATGATGAAATGGCCTGGCACAAGGCACTGGAGAGGGCGCAGAGAAACCTCTCCCGCATACTGGAGATCCAATACCAGATCGAGGACATAATGCGCGAGAGGGACTTTCGGGTCCAGGGCATGCTCATGGGCTTGTTGGAGGTCTGCGCGGATGAGCTGGAGGCCCTGGTGGCCCTGGAGATAGGTGGAGAAAAGCTCACGGACAGGATCCGAAAGCGCATCCAGGAGACCTTCGGGCTGGTATCCTTTCCCAGGCAAAGGATTCAGCTCAAAGGGTTCCTGGAGGGCTTGCTGGAGGAGCTCAGGCCCAAGTTTTCCCACAGGAGGGTGGAGGTGCGAGCCAGGCTGGATCCCCGAGCCCCGGCCGTTTTTCTCCCCCCGGAGGTCCTAAGAAAGGTGGTGGAGGGGATCTTGCGTAACGCCATAGAGAACACCCCTGACGGGGGCAGGGTGGAGTTGAGCCTGAGTCCTGGTGGTTCGAAGGTGGTCCTGGAAGTGAGGGACTGGGGGGTGGGCATCACCCCTGAGAGCCAGCCTCTCATTTTCAAGGGGCCCTTCACCACCCAGGAGACTCTCCACTATTCCTCCAGAAGGCCTTATGACTTCAACGCCGGCGGGAAGGGACTGGATCTTTTCCGGGCCAAGGTTTTCTCCGAGAGATATGGCTTCACCATCGGGATGGAGTCAAAAAGATGCGTGTACATACCCAGGGAGCAGGATCTTTGCCCTGGGGACATAAGTCTTTGCCCCCATTGCCAGAGCCCACAGGACTGCCTGGCCTCAGGGGGCACCAGAGTCATCCTGGAGTTTCCAGTGGCCGAAGCACAGTTGGGGGGTGGTTCCGGGGGCTCCGGGTGAGGCAGGCTTACTTGCGGCGAGGTCATTGATCAACAGGAGTGAGGTCGGAATGAAGCTCTCAGGTTCCCAGACAGACGGGGCAGGAGAGGAGAGGCAAGGCTTTTTCAAGGAGCTGAGGGTGGAGTTTCTAATCCACGAGCTCAAGGACCCTTTGGCCGTCATAGAGACCGGGCTGCGAATGCTCTTGGAAAAGCAGGAGAGCTACGGTGGGCTTTCCCGCAAGCAGGAAAGGACCATCCAAAGGAGCCTGAGGGCGGCCCGCAAGGCAAGGGCAATGCTTCACGGCTTACTGGAGGTGGGCCGCTCAGAGGCAGGCTGCTTCTCCTGCGAGAGGTTCCCGGTGTCCCAGACTCTCTATGGGGTTATCCTGGAGGCAGTGGAGACCATGGACTCCGCTGCCCAGGAGGAGCTGGCAGACGGGGAGATGACTCCGGCGGTGCTGGCCAGATGCGGGGTGAAGGTGCAGATGGATCCATCCCTGGACGAGGAGGTAATGTGCCAGGACCAGGCCAAGTTCTGCCAGATAGTGGGGAACCTGGTCAAAAACGCCCTCCACCATCGCCAGAGCAAGGTGGAGGTGCGTGTGGCCCGTCAAGGAGAGGCTCTGGCTGTGGAGGTGAGCGATGACGGTCCAGGGATCCATCCAGAGCATCAGGAGCTGATATTCAAAAGATATGCCCAGCTTGAGGCCCCCGAGGGTCTGGCCCGGCGAGGGCACGGGCTTGGCCTGGCCGGGGCCAAGATCCTGGCCCAGGCACTGGGGGGAGGTCTGGAGGTCAGAAGCGAGCGGGGCAGAGGCGCTGTTTTCAGACTGGTGGTCCCCATGAACCTGGAGCAAACGGTGGAGAAACCTCCTCGGGAGGGTTGATTAGAACGCACGGAGGTAACAAATGTCGGGGAAATCGTATCTGAAAGGCAAGAGGATCCTGGCCGTGGACGACGAGGAGGATGTGCTTGAGACCATCGAGGATATTCTGGATGAGAGCCGGGTGGAGACGGCTAAGGACTACGAGACGGCCTCCCGAAAGCTCAAGGAAGGGGGATACGATCTGGCCATCCTGGACATAATGGGGGTGGACGGCTTGAAGCTCCTGGAGGAGGCTGTGGAGAAAGGGATCCCGGCCGTGATGCTGACGGCTCATGCCATCAATCCAGAAGCCCTCATGGCCTCCATACGCAAAGGGGCCATTTCCTATCTACCCAAGGAGAGACTGGCCGACCTGGATGCCATGCTCAACGAGCTCCTGGCAGCCAATGAGAGAGGGGAGCCCACCTGGAAGCTTCTCTTCGAGAAACTTGGAGAATACTTCGACGAGAGGTTCGGCCCTGGTTGGAAGGAAAAGGACAAGGAGTTCTGGAGCGAGTTCAGCCGCACATATCAGGTGGGAAAGGGCATAAGGGAGAGGCTACTGCACGACAAGGGCATAAGGGACAAAGGTATTTAGCCCTGATCCTCCGGCAAAAAAGGCCGCTTTTGTCCCAACACAACTCAAGGGGGAGGCATGGGATCTGTCAAGACGAGAGTTATCTGACAGTGGAGGGCCTCCCCCTCCTCCCAGGGCCAAACCTCTACATGCAGGTCTCCCCAGGGCGTGGGCACAAGACCGGTCAAGATCACATGATTCGCCTTGGAGTCCCCCAGGGAATCCAGTTCCACGCAACGGCCCTCGAAAAGAATCCTGCCTCCAAGGGCCTCCATGCTCTTTCTCAAGTTTCTTCTGATTTCCACCACACTGGGCCGGGGCGAGCCGGCTATCAGGGTGTGAAGTTCCTTTCGGACCCAACCCCTGGGCTCCAGGAGGCCCTCGGGAGAACAAATCCTGTATGCCGAGTCTTTGGTTTGGCTTGCCTGGGCCAAAAGAAAATCTCCAGGAGGAGCAATGACTCCTGCCTGAGGCTCGCTCATAAATCCAAAGGACAGGGTTCCTGCAATGCACCACGTATTAATAAACAGGGCCATGCTCAAGATTACAAGCCTCACTGGATCTCTCCTTTATTTCCCCCGGGCCGGTGTCCTCATCCCTTGCGGCCAGAGGATCGTGTCCTGATATTCCAATAGATCCAGACCCCGGATGAGGCCATCCAAAGAGTGAGGCCCCCCAGGGCCAATCTGTAAAGTGCCCCAAGAACCCCTCCCCCGTGGTGGAGGGATCCAGCAGGATCCCAAGTGGCCCCCTCCGAGGGTTCAACCGCACCCAGGGCTCCCTGATCCGTGTGAGCTTCCCCCTTTGAGAGGGGAAGCCCTTCCAAGCTGAGAAGTATTCCTGTGCCCGCCTGGAGGAAAAGAAAAAGGGCCAAGACCATTCCTGCTCGGCGATGCCATTTGCGAAGCTGAAGCTCCTTCACAGGCCACCTCCTGTTGGAGAATCATTCTGCCAAAAAACTCCAGATCATCTTATACCGCCCCAAGAATTATAGGGAGGCGTGGATACGGTCAAGACTGGAGCTTGCCCCCTGGCGTTTACGCAAAGGGTGTAAAGGCCTCGGAACCTCTAAGGTTTCTTGACAGATCCGCGCGGGGCTTCTATATTTAAGCCTCATCTCGAAAAGGCTCGCCTGAACATAGGGGTTTCCTGGTCTGGGCCGCTTGGCGGGCTTCATGTCGGGAATTTATTTTTGGGGGTGAGAGGTGAGGTGGGCAGAAAGCCTGGTTCGGTTCATAGACTCAGTGAATCTCAAGGTCGGCACGGGTGTATCATGGCTTAGCTTCAGCCTGCTTTTGCTTGTGGTATTTGACGTAGTTATGAGGTACGTGTTCAAGAAAAGCTTTGTGGCTGTACAGGAGGCGGAGTGGCATATCTTTGCCGTCTTCTTTCTCATCGGGGGCGGCTACACTCTTCTTAGGGACTCCCACGTGAGGGTGGATATCTTTTACCAGAAGGTGTCCACCAGGCTTCAGGCTTGGATCAACCTGCTGGGGGTTACGCTCTTCCTCCTTCCTGGCTGTTACCTTGTAATCAAGACCTCATCCAAGTTTGCGTGGACCTCCTGGCTCATAAGGGAGGCCTCGGCCGATCCTGGAGGGCTCCCGGGGCGCTATCTGCTAAAGGCCGTGGTGGCTGTGGCCTTTGTGCTTATAGCCTTTCAGGGGATTTCCATGGGGCTCAAAAGCCTCATGACCCTGTTGGGAAGGCCCATGCCTGAGATCCAGCGCAAAGGAGGCCACTGATGCACGATGCACTTCCCGGGATAATGTTCCTGGTTCTAACCATCCTTCTCATGGTGGGATTCCCCGTTGCTTTCACTCTTCTGGGAACTGCTCTTTGCTTTGGCCTTATAGGCTTCGGCTGGGGTTTCTTCGACCTGTTGCCCCTGCGTATCTGGGGAGTCATGACCAATTTCACCCTCATAGCCGTGCCTCTTTTTGTGTTCATGGGTGTGATGCTGGAGCGCTCGGGTATAGCCGAAGAGCTGTTGGAGACCATGGCTGTGCTCTTTGGGAGAATCAGGGGAGGGCTTGCTATTTCGGTGGTGATCGTGGGAGCCCTTTTGGGGGCCTCCACAGGGATCGTGGGGGCCACTGTTGTGACCATGGGGCTCTTGTCCCTGCCCACCATGTTGCGCCACAACTACAGGGCCGAGCTGGCCACAGGCACTATAGCTGCCTCAGGCACCCTGGGTCAGATAATTCCCCCCAGCATAGTCCTGGTGCTCCTGGGGGACATAATAGGGGTCTCGGTGGGGGACCTCTTCATCGGAGCTGTGATACCGGGGACCGTACTGGTAGTTCTCTATATCATATACATCACTGTTGCGGTTAGGTTCAAACCCGCCTGGGCACCTCTAATACCCAAGGAGAAGTGGAGGGGGATGATGGGGCCCGGCTTCGGCCGCAGAGTGGCAAAAGCGCTTTTAGCTCCCTTGGTCCTCATGATAGCGGTTTTGGGATCCATCTTTGCCGGTATAGCCACCCCCACTGAGGCCGCAGGGGTGGGGGCCGCCGGGGCTACCATCATGGCCGTCCTGAACAGGAAGTTCAACGCGCGGGTCCTCAAAGAGGTGATGGAGACAACCACCAGGCTTACCAGCATGGTTTTCATAATACTTGTTGGGGCCAGCGCTTTCGGGCTTGTCTTTAGGGGCTTGGACGGGGACCGTGTTGTGAGGGAGTTCATCCAGCATATCCCATACGGGAAATGGGGGGTCCTGGCCATAGTCATGGGACTCATTTTCATAATAGGTTTTTTCCTGGATTTCATTGAGATAACCTTTATCCACATTCCAGTTTTGGCACCCATCATGAAGCATCTGGGCTTCGATCCTCTTTGGTTTGGGATTCTTTTTGCCGTGAATCTCCAGACCTCCTTTCTCACCCCACCTTTTGGTTTTGCCCTGTTTTACCTAAAAGGGGTCTGCCCGCCCCAGATCAGTACAGGGCATATCTACAGGGGGATAATCCCCTTTGTTGCCTTACAGTTGATAGGACTTCTGGTTGTGGTCTTTTTCCCCCAGTTGGCCACCTGGCTGCCCAGGGTGGTCTTCGGGTGATCCTGAAGGCAGGAAACAAAAAAGGCCACGGGAATGGCCCCTCGGAATCGGGAAACTCTTTTCCCGTGGCCCCAACGGATCTCAGACTTTGATCCCTGCTATGAGATCATAGTAGGTGCGCTCGGAGATCTCCGACCACTCTCCATAGGTCTTCTGGAAGGCTTTGAAGGCCTCATGTACTTTCTTGGCCTGTGGCTCCTTGGAGGCCTCCTCTTCCAGGGCTTCCGACGCCAACTTCTTGAGGGCCTTCATGACAGGTTCAGGGAAGCGGATGACCTCCACCTTGTGTTTCTGGATCAATTCATCCAGGGCGGCTCCATTTTGAGCCTCGAACTCGGTCAGCATCCACACCGTGCTCTCGGCGCAGGCCCCGTCCACTATAGCTTTCAGATCGGCCGGAAGTGACTCATAGGCCTTCTTGTTGAACAAATACTCCAGCACGCTTCCAGGCTCGTGCCAGCCGGGGTAGTAATAGTATTTGGCGGCCTGGTGGAAACCCATGCGCATATCGTGGAGGGGGCCCACCCACTCGGTTCCGTCAATGGCTCCCCGCTCTAGGGAGGTAAAAATCTCCCCACCTGCCAGAAGTACCACAGTGGCCCCGGCTTTGGCTATGACTTTCCCTCCCAGGCCAGGTATGCGGAACTTGAGCCCCTTGTAGTCATCGATGGTCTCTATCTTCTTTTTGAACCAGCCTCCCATCTGGACCCCTGTGCTGCCGCCGAGCCTGGGGATTACGTTGAAGGGGGCATAGGTCTCCTCCCAAAGCTTCTGACCTCCCCCAGAGACGATCCAGGTGTACATGCCTTGGGCGTTCAATCCAAAGGGCACGGCACAGAACCACTGGGAGGCCGGGGTTTTCCCGGCCCAATAGTAAGCTGCGCTGCTTCCCACCTCCACAGTTCCCTGGGAAACCGCGTCGAAGGTGTTCAGGGGTGGCACCAGCTCCCCCCCGGCGTACACGGTAATTTTCAGTCTCCCGCCGCTTAGTTCCTCCACCCTTTTGGCGAACCTGTCCGCCCCGGTCTGCAGGATTGGTAATCCTGGAGGCCAGGTAGTGACCATTTTCCATTGGATGGCCTTACCCTGGGCCCATATGGTGGGGGCCCCGATCCCGGCGGTGGTGGCTGCCGCCGCCCCACCCACAGCCGCCTTCTTGAGGAATTCCCTGCGCTTCATGCACACCTCCCTTTCTTTGGTATGGATTTTGTCAATAAAGATCAATTGCCGGATTTTGTCAAGCTTTTGGACTGGCTTGAAGCAAGACCAGGCTTCAGGCTACCATTCCCCAATGTGAAGCGGAGCTTTTGGACTAAGGGGAGGTTGAAGGGGGATGGGAAAAGGACTCGTGATCGTGCTGACAGGGGAAGGTAAGGGCAAGACCACCTCTGCCCTTGGCATGGCCCTGAGGGCAGCGGGCCAGGGCTTGAAGGTGCTCTTGCTTCAGTTCGTCAAGGGAGGGAACTTTTACGGGGAGCACAGGGCCCTGGAGCGGATCGAAGGGATCCAGGTGCGCTCACTGGGCCTGGGAATGCTTCTGGACAGCCCGCACAGCTTGGAGGAGCACCGGAAGAGGGCCAAACAGGCCCTGGGGGAGGCCCGCAAGGCCATGTTCTCGGGGGATTGCCAGATGCTCATCCTGGATGAGATCCTCTTTGCGGTGCAGGCCGGACTCTTGGAAGAGGAGGACGTCTTGGGCCTGATAAGGGAAAAACCTGAGGAGCTTCACCTGGTCTTGACCGGAAGAGGGGCCACCCCTGCCATTGTGGAGGCGGCTGACACCGTGACCGAGATGGTCTCTCAGAAACACCACCACGAGGTCCTGGGAGTCCCAATCAGAGGCACCGATTTCTGAGGCCATGGCTTGACTGATCCCGAAAATGGCGGTTACCATAAAAGCGTTCCTTTATCTATCTACCCCGCGAAAGCCGCAGCTGAACCTGCTCCCGCTGCCGTAGAGTGTGGGCGTGAATCTTTCTGAACGGCTTGAGGCCTGGATGCTCAGGCTTCAACCGGGCCTATTTGCAAGGGGGGACCCCAATGCCCCTTGATTGGCGAGCCGCACTCACCCGCGAAGGGCACCGGGTCATCTTGTCCGGCCTGCCCATCGCCATGCACTGCCATCATTACAGCATCAACCTGCAAAGGATGCTGGAGGAGACCCTCGACAGCGAGGGGGTGGGCTTGCTCTTTCGGGCCGCGGAGGAAGCTAGTTTGCTTGGGTTTCGCTCTATACTCAGGCAATATCCCAAGATACGCACCGTTAAATCCAAGCTGGAGTTGGCTTCCACCGTGTACCAGAACTGCGGGATGGGGATCATCCATTTTCAGCAGATTGGCCCCAAAGGGGGCATAATCGAGAGCCCCTCCAGCCATCATGTCACAGGATGGCTGGCCAAGCACGGGGGCCGCCACAGCCCGGGCTGCCACTTCGCCCGCGGTTGGATAGCCGGGGTGTTGGAGGCCATCTACGGCAAGCCTCTTGGATCCTACCTTGTAACAGAGCTGGCCTGCAAGATGACGCGTGAGCCCAAGTGTGTTTTTCAAGTCAAGGAGGCTTAGATGGCCATAGACGGGCACAAGATAGTGCAGGCCGTGATGGAAGGGAGCCGGATTCGGGATGCCAAGGGCATAATACCCATATTCGGGGTGTACCTATGCCTCTTCTTTGTCCAGTATTACAACCGGCTCTCCTTCGAGTTCGAGAAAAAGATGGGCAAGACCCGCCGGGATGAGTCAGCCCGGCTCCTCATCGAGGCGGCCCAGGAGTGCGGTTATGCGACTTTCCAAGGGATACGTAATTCCTGGGAGTGGGAAGAGATCGTGCAACCCATGATAGAGAAGAAAGAAGACCAGATCCTGGGCTTCACGGCCGTGGCCGTAGCCTTTGGTTGGGGAGACCTGGAGGTAAAGGAGCTGATCCCTGAAGAAAAGCTGTTAATCCGGGTCCAGGATTCCTACGAGGCCACGGGCTACCTGCAGGGGTATGGCCTGGCGGATTCCGGGAAATGCTACATGCTAAGAGGGGTGACAGCTGCTTTCATGGATTTGCTTTACGGGGGCCAGTACCCGGAGGGGTGCTTCGCCTTCTTGGCTGAAGAGCCCTTTTGCCGGGCCAAGGGAGACCCTTACTGTGAATTCGTTGCGCGAAAAAACCCTGGATTTGGTTCTCCATAACAGGGCCAGACTCCAAGCCCAGGAGTGCTGGGAGTCACTGGACTGCTCCAAGGTCCTCTGCCCGGCTCACGGGAAGCGGGGGACCACTTGCTGGCTCATTCCCGAGACCCACTGTACCAATTATATTGTAGAGGATTTCCTCCAGAAGCTCTCCAGCTGCCTCACCTGTCCCTTCTTCAGGAGCAAGGGAGAGACTGATCCCAGAGGATGGCACCACTTTGTGGCCGAGCAGGTGAGAAGGTACAACTTCAAGGCCCTGGAACAGATCTACCAGAAGGAAGAGAGCTTCGTGGAGATCCTCAACCGCATCCCGGACGGGCTATTTACCACGGACCGGGAGTGGCGTATCACCTATTTCAACCCAGCGGCCGAGAAAATAACCGGTTTCTCGGCCTACGATGCAGTGGGGATGTACTGCAAGGATGTATTCAAGAACACCATCTGCGAGGCGGACTGCGCGCTCAAGCGAGCGGTGGCAGAAGGTCAGGACATCCACAACAGGGAGTACGTGATCTCCAACATCCATGGGGAGAGGGTCCCCATCATGTGTTCCACCTCGGTTTTCAGGGACAGGGAGGGGAGGATCACCGGGGGCATAGAGATCTTCAAAGATATGACGGAGTTCAAGAGACTCCAGGAGGAGGTGGGGAGGAGGGAGAAGAAGTACAGAAGGATTTTTGAGGGCAGTCACGACATGATCTACACCACCAACCTGAACGGCCGGATTCTGGACGTGAACCAGGCCGGGGTCCAGATGCTGGGTTACGAAAGCAAAGAGGAGATGCTTGGCATTGGGTCGGCGAGAAAGTTGTACAAGAGGCCCAGGGACCGGGACAGATTCATCCAGCTGATGAAAGAGGAAGGGTATGTAAAGGATTTTGGAGTGGACTTCAAGAAAAAGGACGGAACCCCCATCCACGTGCTCATATCCAGCCGCCGCTACGAGGACCCTGAGACCGGGGAGGTGCAGTTTGAGGGGATCATCAAGGACATAACCCAGCGCAAGCTTGTGGAAGACGCCCTCAGGGAGAGAAACCGGGAGCTGTCCATCATTGCCGCCATCGCCTTCGCCCTCAACTTCACCATGGACATGGATCACGTGCTCAAGGTGATCCTTTCCAACGTGCTCAAGCTCCTGAAACTGAAAAGGGGGGCCATCTTCCTTATTGACTGGTCTAAAAGGACGGCCAGGCCCCATGCCATTTACGGGCTTCCCTCGCAGGAACCTGATATTTCGGACGGTTTGGTGTTTAAGGATGTGTTGCTCAAGAAAGCTCTTTTGGAGGGCAAGAATTCTTTGATCCCCAGCCCCAGCTTTCCCCCTTTCAGGGTGAGTTATGTCGCGGAAGGGGAGGCGGTGCCCTGGCTGACATGCTATTTGATAACTTCCAAAGGAAACGCGCTAGGGTTCATAGGCCTGGATGTGCCTGAATCCAGGTTCTTGAGTCCCCACGAGGTGACTCTCTTGAGCTATCTTTGTAATCTCCTGGGCGGGGCTCTGGAGAACAGCCAGCTCATGGAGACCATCCGAAGGCATCGCCAGGAACTGCGCAGGCTGACCGAGAGGCTCTTCCAGAACCAGGAGGAGGAGCGAAGGCGCATAGCAAGGGAGCTTCATGACGAGGCTGGCCAGGCCCTGACAGCCGTGAAGCTCAGCCTAGACAGCCTCGAGCAGGCTCTCAATGGGGAAGGCGCCCTCATCAAGGAAAGGATAGGGGAAATCCGCTCTATGTTGACCCGCACCACATCGGAGATCAGGAGGCTCTCCTACCGCTTGCACCCCACGCTTCTGAGCGACCTAGGTTTGGAGCCGGCTTTGGAGTTGTATTTGAAAGAAACGGCCAAACATTCCAGGTTGGAGATGGAGTTCCGGATGGTGGGCTTTGACCGAAGGCTTCCACCCGAGATGGAAACGGTTCTTTACAGATTCAGCCAAGAGGCATTGACCAATACCCTCAAACATGCCAGGGCCAAGCGATTCCGCCTCTCAATCATCAGGAGCTACCCTAAGATCATATTTCAAGCCGAGGACGACGGCTGCGGTTTTGACGGCCAGATATCCGGGCTCAACAAGAGGAGCCTGGGATTGCTGGGCATGAGAGAGAGAGCCTCTCTCTTGGGCGGGAGCTTTTCACTGAGAACAGCTCCGGGTAAAGGCACTCGCATCCGCATCGAGATCCCTTATGAGGAAGGCCATGGCAGTAGGAGAGCCGATCAAGATTCTGCTGGCTGATGATCACACCATTGTGCGTCAAGGCCTGGCCCGCCTGCTGGAGGACCAGCCAGGACTGAGAGTCGTGGGCGAGGCCGAAAACGGCAGGGTCGCCGTGGAGAAGGCCTTGGAACTCAAACCAGACGTGGTCATCATGGATATTGCCATGCCCTTTCTAAACGGCATAGAGGCCGCCAAGAGGATCAAGAAGCATTTGCCAAAGGTCAAGATACTGATCCTGTCCATGTATGCCCAGGAGAACCATATCCACGAGCTTCTTCAGACCGGGGTGTCTGGCTACCTGCTCAAGGAATCCAGCGGGCGAGACATCACCATGGCCATTCAGTCAGCCATGAAGGACGAGGCATACCTGAGTCCCTCCATCTCCAAGCTGCTAGTGGACAGCTACCTTTCTCCGCGGAAGAGCTCTCCCAAAGAACAAAGGTATAATGACCTGTCCAACAGGGAGAGGGAGGTCTTTCAACTTCTTGCCGAGGGGCACTCCACCAAGGAGGTGGCAGACCTGCTCTGCGTTAGCGTGAGCACGGTCAAGACCCATCGGATCAACATTATGGAGAAACTGGGTATCCGCACCAACGCCCAGCTAGTTCGTTTCGCCATTCAGCTGGGGCTGGTGGCTCCTGAGTGAGAAATCCCCCTGAGAAGCTCAAGAAATCCTCCTTAAATGAGGCTGAAATCGTCTTTTGGACGATTCCCTTGATTCCCGTGGTTTCTGTATATTTCGCCTAAGCTAATCTCCCAACCATTACCGGGCTGCGGGATGAGTTCCCGCAAAAGGGTACCTGTGCCCAGAAGGAGGAGACATGTTTCGTTTCCAGACTGAACAGAAGGTGTGTCACATCGGGGGGGTGAAGGTGGGAGGTCAACCAGGTGAGTATGCAACGGTTTGCTGTTTCTCCATTTTCCAGGAGAGTGATCGGGTCTTTGACAAGGGAGCCAGGAGAAAAGGTTTTAACGAAAAGAGGGCTGAAGAGCTCCTGAGGACCGCTGACAAGTTCTCCAAAGAGACCGGCGTTCCCGTGATGGCGGACATCGTGGCTAGCCCGGGGGAGAAGTTCAACAAGTACATAGACTTTGTTACATCCATAAGCGACATGCCTTTCTGTGTTGACGCCATCATGATGAAGACCAAGCTGGAAGGGGCGGCCTATTGTGCGGAAAAGGGGCTGCTGGATCGCATGTTCTATAACAGCATCACCGTGTGGGCCGATGACCTTGTGACCGAAGTCAAGGAGATGGCCCAAATAGGGGTGAAACACGTGCTTCTGGTGGCATTCGACCAGAACGACCAGATGCCCACAGGCAGGATAACGGGGGCGCAAAAACTCCTCGACGCCATAGAGGCGGCTGGGGCTAGGTTCGAAAGCATCATGGTGGACACCTCTGTGCTCAACGCTCCGGCCACTGCCCTCTGTGGAATGGCCAACCGCCTCATAAAGGAGAAGTGGGGTTATGCCACGGCCAGCGCCCCCAGCAACGGCTCCTACATGGAGATGAAGCGTTTTCGGGACGAGATGTGGGGCTTCAAGGGATGGGCGGCCATCGACGCGGTGGTGGAGGGCCTTGCCGCATTTTTCTTCCACGACTTGGTCTTCACAGGCCCCATGGCCGGGGCACCTCGGGTGGTTCCAGCCGTGGCCACAGCCGATGCTTTCTTGGCTGCCGCGGTCTTTGACGAGACAAAGGAGCTTCCTAAGGATCCCAACCATCCCCTGTTTAAACTCTGGCCTGATTTCGCGGAGCAGCTCAGGGTGCGCTGGGACAAGGCCGCAGAGCTCAAGAAGGTGGAGCGCTAGCATGAACAGCTCCGGGATTCTCTTTTGCTCCTGGGGTGGATCCGTGGTGGACAACCGAGGGAAAGCCCCGGAGGAGTATGAAACCGTCGAAGGCATAAGCCTGCCCGAATCCTTTACCGAGACAGAGGAACTCAAGGCCTTGGCCGGGTGGAAAGGTATAGTGGTCAGATCCAAGGGGGTGGACATCATTGATCTGTGTCGCGCCCACCTGGAAGCCGTAAGGGAAGAGTCCAAGAAGTGTGACAAGTGCAATTACTGCAGCACTGGCTACAACGAGCTTTTGGATGTTTTTCAGGACATCCTCAAGGGAGAGGCAACCGAGGAGGACCTGGAGTTCCTTGAATCCGCAGCCGAGGCCATCCGGGAGGCAGGGAAGTGCAGTATAGGCAAGGCCGGCCCGATTCCTTTGCTTCACACCCTGAAGTTTTTCCGAGAGGAATTCCTGTCAGTTCTAAAAGGCGAAAGAGAAGTGAGGGAGGGGAAATACCACTCCAAGCTGACGGCCCCTTGCATGGAGGCCTGTCCCATTCACCTGGATGTGCCAAGGTACGTGGAGCGGATCAAGGAGGCCAAGTTTGCCGAATCCTTCCGGGTGATCACGGAGAGACTGCCCCTGCCGGGTGTTTTGGGCCGGGTCTGTTTCCGTCCCTGCGAGAGCCATTGCCGGCGGGCCAATGTGGACAGGGCTATCTCCATAAAGGCTTTGAAACGCTTTGTAGCGGACCAGGCTTTGCTGTCTGGAGATAATTGCGGTCTGGGGGTGCTCCCCTCTCCCAGAACGGGCAAGGTGGCCGTGGTGGGGGCCGGTCCTGCGGGTATCACCTGTGCCTATCACCTGGCCAGGAAAGGGCACCGGGTGACGGTTTTCGAAAAATTGAACGAACCTGGTGGGATGGGGGTTATGGGGATCCCATCCTACAGGCTCCCCCGCCAGGTGCTTTCCCTGGAGATACAGAGCCTGGAGAGATTGGGTGTCCAGTTCCTTTACGGCAGGAGCCTTGGAGAAGACATCAGCCTTTTGCAGCTTGAGGAAGAGTTTGACGCGGTTTTTCTGGCTGTAGGAGCCCAAAAGAGCATTCCCATGAAGATAGAGGGCGAAGCCGAGGGCTACACAGGAGTATTTCAAGGATTGGATTGCCTGAGGGAGATCAACCAAGGGAGGGACCCGTATCCCGAGGGGAAGAGAGTGGTCGTCATAGGTGGAGGCAACGTTGCCATTGATTGCGCCCGCTCTTGCGTGAGGTTGGGGAAAGAGCAGGTCTCTGTGGTGTATCGAAGAAGCCGCAAGGAAATGCCAGCCGATCCGGAAGAGATCCGAGATGCCGAGGAAGAAGGGGTGGATTTCCGATATCTTAGCCTGCCAGTGGAGATTCTTGCCAAGGGGGGCAGGGTGGTCGGGCTAAAGTGCGTCCGGATGGAGTTGGGGGAGCCGGACCGAGATGGAAGACCGCGTCCTTTGCCTATCCCAGGATCAGAGTTTCTCATCGATTGTGACATGGTGATCACTGCCGTGGGACAGGCAGTTGATCCCTCGGCCTTGGAAGGAGTCCAAGGGATCGCAAACAATCCATGGCACGCCGTGGCGGTGGATGAGGCCACCTGCCAGACTAGCCGTCCCAAGATTTTTGCCGGCGGGGACTGTCAGACAGGGCCGGACACATTTGTGGCAGCCTGTGCCGGAGGGCTTCGCGCAGCCCAAAGCATCGACCGCATGCTCAACGGCCTGCCCCTAGGGCAGGGGGAAGAGGCCGGTTTTGAGAGGCTCTTTGGGATTACAGGAGTGTATGACCCGCTGGAGGTGATCCCAAAGGTGGAGAAGCATGAGCGTAGAGAGCCGTCCAAACTCCCCCCAGAGTCCCGCCGGGGCTCCTGGGAGGAGGTGGAATCCACCTTGGGGGTTCAGGAGGCTGTGGCTGAAGCCGAGAGATGTCTTCGTTGCTACTTCGTGGTTACCGTGGCCGTGTGAGGTTTGAAGGAGATGAGGACCGGTAGGCTTGAACCTGGATGATCCCAAGCAATATCCAAGTGTGGTGCTCCTTGGATTGCGCCTGCAGGCGGTTGGAGGAGACATCATGGAACGCGAGGCGAGGATCTGTTGCAGCTCCCAGGGACTAGATCCCGAAGACCAGATCGAAAGGAGTGTTTTCATGAGCGAGTTCACCCCTAAAGAGAGGATCATGAGACTGTTCAGGAGAGAACCTCTTGACACCATGCCCTTCTTCAGTGGGATGGGCATGGTGGTGATGCCCGCCATCAAAAAGCTGGGATACCACTTTGCCCAGGTACACACCGACGCCAACCGGCTGGCTCAGTCAGCCATCTGGTCCAGCAAGCTTATGGGGTTTGACTCAATCGTGGTCCCTTACGACATGTGCTGGGAGTCAGAGGCCATGGGGAACAAGATAAGCCTTTACGAGGACTCGGAGGACATCCTGTACCCCACCATACCGGAGAAACGCTGGAAGAGCATGGACGAGGTGGAGATCCCCGAGAACATCATGGAGTTGGGCAGAATGCCCCTTATTCCCAAAGCCATCCAAATCATCAAGCAGGAAGCACCAGAGTACCCGGTGGGGGCCTGGCAGCTGGGGCCTTTCACACAGGCAGGGCAGATCCTGGAGTTGGATATGATCCTCAAGGCAGTCTTCAAGCAGAGGGAGAAGGTGGAGGAACTCCTGGACAAGCTCACGGACATGATCATCAAGATAGGGCAGGCCCTCCAGGCTGCAGGGGCGGACTACATCACCTTGAGGGAGCCCGGGGTTGCCGCTGACCTGCTCAGCCCCAAGACCTTCCGCGAGATGATAAAGCCTCGCCTCACCAGAATCTTGGCCGCGTGGGAGTCTCCCAAGATCCTCCACATTTGCGGGCAGACCGACCCTCTGGTGGAGATGATGAACGAGTGCGGGGCCGACGCCATAAGCGTTGACATCAAGAACAACCTGGTGGAGACCAGGAAAAAACTAGGCAACAACGTGCTGCTTTTCGGCAACTTCGACGTGTTTGCTTTGCCTTGCAAGGCTGAGACCACAGTGGAGCAAGCAGTCGAAGGCATAAAAGTGAACATTGATTCCGGGGTGGATGCGGTGATGCCAGGCTGCGACCTTTGGCCTGACATAAAAGAAGAGAACATGCTGGCCATTGTGAAAACAACCAGAGAATACGGCGGGGCCAGGCCGAGTCCTGCTGTGGGCCGGCTCCACTGAGCCTGTCTCGGAGCATGGGAGGCAATAGGAAAACCGTTAGTCCAGAGTGTCGGGACACCACGAGAAACATATTAACCAGACAAGGAGGAGAGGGGACATGGCGAGCAAGGAAGAGCTGCTCAAGGCATTGAGCGACGGGGTCGTCAACTACAATGAGGACCAGGTCAGGGAAGCGGCCCAGGCCGTGGTGGACAACGGCCACGACCCCCTGGAGGCCATCATGGACGGGCTGGCCCATGGCATGGAGATAGTGGGAGGCCTTTACGAGCGCAACGAGTACTTCGTGCCCGAGGTCTTGATGTGCGCGGATGCCCTCTATGCGGGACTTGGAATTCTCAGGCCGCACGTGCCCAAGAAGGAAGGGGAGAGCAAAGCTCAGGTGGTCATAGGCTCGGTGCAGGGAGATGTCCATGACATAGGGAAGAACCTGGTCAAGATGATGTTCGATGTGGCTGGCTTCACGGTTCATGACTTGGGAAGAGATGTGCCCCTGGAGAACTTTGTCAAAGAGCAGCTCAGAACCGACGCCGAGATAGTGGCCATGTCCGCCATGATGACCACTACCATGCTCGGGATGCGCAAGGTCATTCAGATGATCAAGGAGAAAAACCCCAACGTGGCCATCATGCTGGGTGGGGCTCCTGTTACAAAGGATGTGGCCAAGCTCTTTGGGGCGGACGGCTACGCCGAATCCGCCGGAAATGCCGTGGAAGAGGCCATAAAGATGATCGCCCGGTTGCGGGAAATGAGAGCGGCGGGACAGGTCTGAAAGGGCTCCGAGGAGGAGGTCTTACAAAGGAGCAAGCCTAAAGCCAAAAAAACTGAAATCCTGGAGATGAAAGGGTTCGATTTGGAAGGACAGGAGGCTGGCTGAGGTAATCTTGCGCTCAACAGGAGGTGGGGATGGAAGAAGATAAGACCATGGTCATATTTCAGCCTTCAGGAAGAAGGGGTCCTGTGCGAAAGGATATGACCCTTATAGAGGCCTCAAGGCTCCTCGGGGTGGACATAGAGACCCTTTGTGGGGAGAAGAAGGTGTGCGGGAAGTGCAAGGTCCGCATTGAAGAGGGCTTTTTCGAGAAGTTCGGCATCCAATCCAGCAGAAACAACGCGAGCCCGTGGCAGGAGGAGGAAGAGAAGTTCATAAACGCGGAGCAAAAGGAGGCCGGGTATCGGCTTGCCTGTTGTGCCAAGGTCCAGGGGGATCTGTTGGTATTTGTGCCCGAGGAGTCCCGGGCGGGCAAACAGGTGGTGAGCAAGGCGGCCAGGGCGATTCAAATAGAACACAATCCTGCCGTGAAGACCTACTACGTGGAGGTGGAACCGCCCAGCTTTGAGGAACCCACGGCTGATTTCGAGCGGGTGTGCCGTGAACTGGAAAGGCAATACGGCCTGACCAATCTGGGGATCGACCTTCTGACCCTCAGGCAACTCCCGGGGATCTTAAGACAAGGAGACTGGAAGGTCACAGTAAGCGTCTGGATGGACAAGGAGATCATCCGCGTGAGGCCCGGAAAGCGTGCGGCCCACTACGGGATAGCCATAGACATCGGGACCACTACCGTGGCCGGATATTTCTGCAACCTGGACACCATGGAGGTGCTGGACACGGTCTCTCTCATGAACCCGCAATGCAAGTACGGGGAAGACGTGATGTCCCGCATAACCTTCCACATGACCACAGAAGACGGTCTTCAACGCATGAGTCACGACATTGTGGAGGGGCTAAACTGGATAATCGATCAGGCTGTTCAGGGCACTCATCCTCCCAAGAAGAAACTCAAGAAAGGCAAGGGGGCAGAGGACCAGGAGGAGTGGGTGGAGGTCCCGGAGGAAGGCAAGACCTATCTGAGGCTCTCCAGGGAGGATGTGGAAGATGTGACAATAGTGGGCAACACGGCCATGCACCACATTTTTCTGCAGCTGGATCCTCAGTACGTGGGACTAGCCCCTTTCCCGCCTGTTATACACCACAGCCTGGACATCAAGGCCAGGGACCTGGGCATCAAGGTGAACCCCTCGGCCTATGTCCACGTGCTTCCCAATGAGGCTGGATTTGTGGGGGCAGACAATGTTGGGGTGCTCGTGGCAGAGGAGCCCTACAAGAAAGACGAGATGGCCCTGATCATCGATATAGGCACCAACGGGGAGCTGGTCCTGGGCAACAAGCACAAGATGATCTCCTCCTCCTGCGCCACAGGCCCTGCCCTGGAGGGGGCCCAGATACTGTTCGGCATGCGCGCCGCCCCGGGGGCCATAGAGCGGATCAAGATCGATCCCGATACTCACGAGGTGGACTACAAGTTGATCGGCCGGGATGCCTGGAGGAGTTACTCGGAGCCCAAGGAGATGAAGGCCAAGGGGATCTGCGGCTCCGGAATTCTGGATGTGCTGGCTGAGCTTTACGCGGCTGGGGTGATCACCAAGAGCGGGGTCTTCAACAAGGAGCAGAAATCCCCTCGTTTCAGAAGAAACGCCGAGAGCAACCAGCCCGAGTTCGTGCTGGCCTGGGCCGAAGAGACAAGCATCGGCAAGGACATCGTGATAACCCAAAGGGATGTGCGCCAGATCCAGTTGGCCAAGGGCGCCCTACACGCGGGCTGCAAGCTCATGATGAGGCGCATGGGAGTCGAACACGTGGATTCGGTCAAGATTGCCGGGGCTTTCGGGACCCACGTGGACAGGACCAAGGCCCTGGTCATGGGCCTTTTCCCCGACTGTGAGATCGAGAAGATCGTCTCTGTGGGGAATGCGGCGGGGGATGGTGCCAGGGCCTGCCTCCTTAACAGGGAAAAGAGGGTTGAGGCCAACTGGGTGGCCCGAAATGTGGAATACATAGAGCTCACAGTGGAGAAGGACTTCCAGCAACAGTTCATGGAGTGCATGCAGATACCTCACATGAAGGACAAGTATCCCCATCTGGAAGGGATAGTAAGGCCGGAGATCCTGCACCAGAAGTAGAAAGGATTCTTGGAAGGAGAGTCTCTTTATAAGGGGCCGCTGTCAGATGGCAGAAGCTGTTCGGGTCAGCGTAGAGCCCGGTGTATGCGGTTTTCTCTGTGAGGTTTTTGCCAGAAGAGAAGGTAAGTGGTCGGTTGGATTGGAGGTCAGATCTGAGTGCAAGCACATTAGGAGGCTGGGGGAACGGCTTTCCAGCATAAGCGTGAGAGGGCTTTTCGCCCCCATCACCAAGAACCCGGTCAGCCGGGCGGCCGAAGATGCAGGTTGTCATGCTTCCTGCCCTGTGCCTCTGGCCGTGATTAAGGCAGCCGAGGTGGCCATGGAGGTGGCGCTTCCTCGGGACGTGAGGATTCTGTTTGATCCTTCTTCCCGGCGGGAAGAAGCTGAAAGTCGGCGGCCTCAGGAAGGGAAACAAGCTAAGCCATGAGAGCAGGAAAAGTGATCCCTCTGGAAAAAAGGGGAATTCCTCAGAAGCTTTTGAGATCCCTAAACAAGAACGGGAGACGATATGGTTTGGAGCTTCTTTTGCCGTTCCCGGCTGAAAAGATAGTTGTGGCCCGCTGGGTGCACCTGAAATGCCGCTACGGGTGCAAGAGGTATAACACCAACTGGTGTTGCCCCCCTGCCACACCGGGTCCTGAGATGGCCAAGTCCATATTGAGTGAGTTCCGGGAAGCCATCCTCCTTGTGGGAACTCAAGACTGTCCGGATTTCTACCTGGACAACGGCCGCAAGCGTGCCAAACAGGTCAGATGCTGGAAAGGCACCGTAAGTCTGGAAAGATCTCTTTTCCTGGAGGGTTACTACAAGGCTTTCGGACTGGTTGGGGAAACCTGCGGATTGTGCAAGGAATGCGCATACCCCGGGGATTGCCGTTTCCCCCAAGAGAAAAGGCCCTCTGTGGAGTCTTTCTCCATAGACCTCTTTGGCACCCTGCAAAACCTGGGCATCAAAGCCAGGCTGGCCCAAAAGAGGAGGGACCTTTTTCAGTATTACGGAATCATCCTGGTGGAGTGAAAGGGCAGGTAATGCTTGAGGCGAATTCAGCTCCTTGTGAGGTAACCGTTATAGCCGGTTTTCTGGGGGCCGGGAAGACCACTCTCCTTAGGCACATTTTGAGTTGGCCGGGGGAGCTTTCCTCCACTGCGGTTTTGGTGAACGAGTTCGGGCAGATAGGTATTGACGGGGAGTTGCTAAAAGGGGCTGGCACACCTGTGGTGGAGCTGACCAACGGATGTATTTGCTGCACGATCCAAGGGGATCTTCTCAGGAGCGTGAGAGAGATCCTGAGAAGTTACAGGCCCGGGCGTCTGCTCATAGAGGCCACTGGAGTGGCGGATCCACTGGAGATCTTGGGAGTCCTTGGGAGCAAGGAGCTCTCAGGATCCCTTACAGTGCGTAAGGTTGTGACCGTTGTGGACGCGGATTTCTGGGAGAACAGGGATTATCTTGGCCCTCTGTTTTTCAACCAGATACGCGCGGCGGACCTTGTCCTTTTGAACAAGGTGGATCTTCTGGCGCCAGAGAAGGTTCCCAGTTTCTTGGGCGAGATTCAGCAAGAAAATCCGCACACAGCAGCCATTCCTACTCACCACTGCCGGGTGGACCCACAGGTTCTTTGGAGTTCTTCGGAGGCTCATCTGCTGGATTCCAAGCTGCAGGAGTTCCACGGGCATGGGAGCCATGAGGATGCCCCAGGTATGGGCTTTGTGAGCTTCTCCTTCGAAGTAGAGGTTCCGCTGCGAAGGGAATGCTTTAGGGCATTTCTAGGTGGGCTTCCGTACGAGCTTTACCGTGTGAAAGGTTTTGCGCTCCTGGAGAATGGGTTTTGTTTCATAAATCATGTTGGAGGGAAAACCGAGTGGGTGGATCTGGAAGAATCGGGGCGGACCCGTCTGACCTTTGTGGGATGGAAAGTGGATCAAACAAGCATCATAGAGCATCTCAAAGAATGTCTCTGCGCCCAAGATGCACGGCACAGAGAGCATAGGCCTAGCCTACGCTCTAGTGAACCAAGCGCCCTCTGACGGTTAGGCATTGCAAAGAGAGAGGAGGTGATGCATCGAAACAAATCAGGACTATGGGACGGCTCATGTAGATCAGAACCTTAACGGTAAACAAGGAGGTATCACATGGCCAAACAGAGGTTGATAGATGCCTACAGGGGAAAAAGAACGGACATTCCCCCCTGGGTCCCGTACTCCGGGGTCCACAGTGCTTTTCTGATCAACGAGCCTGCTGACAAGTTCCTCAAGGATCCCCAGCTTCTGGCCAAAGGGGTGGTCAACGCGGCTAAGCGTTACCATGCCGATGGGATCCCGCTGCTTTTCGACCTCTCTGTGGAAGCCAACGCTGTGGGCTGCGAACTCAAGTGGTGGGGAGACAATGTCCCTTCGGTGGTGACGCATCCATGCTCAGACAAGACCCCCTCTGAGGCCGGGCTCAAACTTCCCACCAAGGAATCGGGCCGTTGGCCGGTCATCTTTGAGGCAGCCAGGATCGCCAAGCCCCAGCTGGACGAGCTGGATTGCGTGATGATGGGCTTGCTTTGCGGCCCCCTAACCCTGGCCTCCCATCTGGCAGGGGTCAGGATCTTCACGGACGTGTACAAGAGGAAGGACTTTGCCCACGAGGTGATCAAGTTTGCCGGAGAGGTGGGAGCCTGCTCCGCCCGGTTTTACGCGGAGATGGGATGCGACATCATATGTGTCGTTGATCCCGTGGCCTCCCAGATAAAGCCCGAGACCTTCAGGGAGTACGTGACACCTAATTCTCAGCCGGCCATCAAGGCGATTCACGATGCTGGCAAGACCTCCTCATTTTTCATCTGCGGTGACTGCACGAAAGTCATGGAAGAGGTCTGCAAGGTGGGCACCCACGGCTTTGCCATAGACGAGCAGCTCAACATGGTGTTCGTAAGGGACATGGCCATGAAGTACAAGGTGGGGTTCGGTGGGAACCTGAAGCTGACCTTGGCGCTCAGCTTAGGACTCCTGTCCCCCAGGGAGGACGCCATCGTGAGCCTGGCTGCCGGGGGCAACATCGGGTTCACTTTCGCCCCTGGGTGAGACATGCCCTACGATGTTCCGGTGGAACATATGGACCAGGCGTATGAGGCGAGGGATTGGTATTACCAGTACTACACCAAGTATCCGGAGTCCTGGTGAACACATCTGACAAGGAGGATGCAAATGTCTGAGGAAAAGATCCATATCGATGTGCTCACCTTGGACAGTGTGCAATGCGCGGCGTGTGGCTACATGATGGAGTCCATAGCCGCCATGCCCATTGAGGTCCAGGACATGATCGAGTACCGGGAGTGGTCCATTAAGAACAAGGACGGGATCGGCAAGTTCTTGGAGCTGAAAGGTAGGGTCTTGCCGACCATATGCATAGAACGCGATCTCGTCTTCGAGAGCATCATTCCCCAGTACGAGGAGCTCATCGATGAGATGGCCAAGAGGGCCCCGACTCCCGCCATGAGGGACAAGATATTGTCCCTTAGGGAAAAGGGTTTCGAATTCGACAAGATCCAGGAGAACCTGCAAAGGGCCGGAGCGGGCCGGTTCACAAGATCCGACTCCAGCATCGTGTGAGTGCGTTGGGTTTTTGAGAAGAAGGCCGGGATGGGAATCCAGGCTCCAGGATCCCATCCCGGCTGCCCCTGCAAAGAGAATCCTCTCGGAGGATGGGGAGGAACCGGGGATGCCTGGAACAGGAGAAGCGCTTTGCGCGCTGCAGGAGAAAGAAAAGATCCTCATAGAGGTCATGTATAAGGCAGACTACTGCCTTCTTTGTTATTACATGGACGAGGCGGTCAGAGAAGTTTTGCCTCAGTACGGGGAAAAGGTAGATTACAGGCGAGTGCTCTTTATGACCCAAGAAGGGGGAAAGCGTTTCCTGGAGCTTTCCAGATCTCTCTATGGTGAGGAAGGGGTCCTGAAACACCTGCGGCTTGCCCCTGTTCCTTCCCTTTTCATAGAAGGTGAGTTGGTCTTTGATATGATCCCCACAAGAGATGAACTGGAGGAGGCCATTCAGGAGGCCTTGGAGAAATTAGCAGGATGCACCCAGGGAGACCTGAGATGAGATCGGTTCATTTGGAGATATTGCACGAGGGGGAGCACTGAATCCCCTGTGATTACATGACCCGGGTGGTCGAGGCGGTGGCGCAGGAATACGGTGGAACCCTTCTCTGGGAGAAGGTTATCACCAAGGAACTGAGGGGAGCAATGAGGTGCATGGAGCTCTCCCGGGCTCTGGGCCGTCCGGCCCCGGTGCCTTCCATTTTTATAAATGGAGTGCTGGCCTTCGAATCAACACCGAGTGTGGAGGAATTGAGGGAGCGGCTGGATCAACTTCTGGCTAACTCAGAATAAGAGCCTCAAGGGAGGTTTCAGGATGTCCATGGATCGAAAGGTGATGGTAGAGGTGCTTCTAACCGACTTCCGGCAATGAATGGCCTGCGTCTACATGGCGGAGTCGGTAAGGTCCTTGCCGAGTGAAATTCAGCAGCTGATAGAAGTCCGGGAATGGGACATGCGCACCCTGGAGGGTTTTCTGCGTTTCAAGGAGTTGAATGTGAGATCCTTGCCCAGTCTGGCCCTAAACGGAGAACTGGTTTTCGAGGCTCTTATTCCAGGCCAGGAGGAATTGATCAGGGAGATACTGTCGCGCAGTGGGAACAGGTGTGAAGATATTTAGTGAGGCTTTGCCATGTACTTGGAAGGACTAAGCGTAGAGGGTTTCAAATCCTTCTCCGAGCCCACCAGCATGGGTTTTGAACCCGGCATTGGGGTGATAATCGGGAACAACGGGGTGGGGAAATCAAATATCCTGGATGCTATTGTTTGGGCCATGGGAGAGGATGACCTGGGCAAATTGAGGTGTCAGAGGGTGGAAGATCTGTTCTTCTCAGGCAGCGGGAGCTACACTGCGGCAGCCCGGCTCAAAGTGGAGCTCAAGTTCAAACAAGGCCCTGAAAAAACATCTCCCGTTACGATCCTGGCCAGGGAGAAGAGCAGGGAGGGCGTGGAGCATTACTGGATAAAGGGAGAGCAGGTCGAGCGGCGCGATTATGAGAAAGAACTTGTCCGGCTCGGGCTGGGCAACACCTTGAAGACCATTGTACGGCAGGAACAGATCAACGACATGATTTCCCTGGAGCCCTCCCAAAGGTTTTCCTGGGTTCAGGAGCTGCTTGGATTATATAGCTCTGAAGACGCAATGCGATGTTTGAAAAACGAGGTCGCCCCCTGCTTCCAGGAGTATCTTTCCTTGCTTTTCCCAGAGGTGGCGGCCGGAATCATTGTTTCTGGGCAAGACGGCAAACCAGGACTGGAAATCGAATTGGCCCTGAGAAAGGAGTCAGTACGAAGGGCTCATCAACTCTCTGGGGGCCAGAAGGCGGTCACCAGCTTGGCTTTGAAACTGGCGCTCTTCGAGCAACTGGGCGCTCCGCTCTATCTTTTGGACGAGGTGGAGCCTTCCCTTGACTACACAAACCACAAGTCCATGCAAACACTCCTGAAAATGCTTGCCAAGAAAACCCAGCTCATAATGATTACACATCTGCGCAGCACCATCGAGCTGGCCAATACCGTCCATGGAGTCAGGACTCGGATGGACGGCTCCTCCTTCATGAAATTCTATTTTCTCATGGATGAGCGACTTCTTCGGTTGTACAAGTGCTGTTGAGGGCAAGAGAGATGGAGCTTTGGGAACGGATAGAGCAACTTCGAAGCCTGGTCATGGAGATGGGACTGCCGCGTCATGAGATGGCCTATTTCGGTGTGGTTTGTCCTTACTGCGGCAAGTCTGATCGGATCCATAGATTGGAGGAGCCCTCCGAGTTGGATGCTGCGCCTTGGGAATATCACCAGGCCTGGCAGGAGTTTGCTGGGGAGGGGGAATTGGTGCTTTGCAAGTTCTGCCGCCAGGTGCTTCGGCTCGAACAGGGGAAAGGGGCAGTAGGCCTGGGTGGGGATTCTTGACCTGGGGCGCCTGAGAATCCCGGGTCAAGGGGAGGAAATGGGGATGAAGATCGAGGTCCTCGGACCGGGCTGCAGGAATTGTGAGGTTCTGTATCAAAACGTGACAAAGGCATTGGAAATAGCAGGCTTGAAAGATCAAGTTCAGGTGGAGAAGATCAAGGAGCCGCAATATTTCTTAAAGATGGGCGTGTTCACCACCCCGGGACTTGTTATAAATGGTGAGGTGGTCTCCACGGCCAGGGTCCTCACAACAGAACAGGTTCTCGAAATACTAAAGCCCAAGCTCAAGGCAGAGGAGCCGGGCTAGGTGAGGCGGGCCATGGGTCAAAGAACCGAGGTCTTCTTGATTACCGGATTTCTGGGAAGTGGCAAGACTACCTTCCTGAATCGCGTTATTGCATCTTTTCCCAGGGATCGAAAGCTCATGATCCTCATGAACGAGTTCGGAGAAGTCGGCATCGACGGCACCCTCATAGAAGGCGAGGACCTGGATATCCTCGAGATCAGCAAAGGTTCCATCTTCTGCGTGTGCGTGAAGACGGACTTCATCAGAGGGATGCACGAGATAGCCCAGAAGATCCAGCCGGACGTGCTCCTCATCGAATCCACCGGTGTTGCCAACCCAACCGATCTCAAGAGGGACCTGAAGCTGCCCTTTTTTCAGGACAGGTTTCACCTCGTAGAACAGTTCTGCATCGTGGATGCCGCCAATTTCGAGGAGGCCTACGAGACATTCTCTGCGGTGGAAAAACAGATTGCATCATCCACCTCGTTCATAATAAACAAAACGGATCTAGCCTCACCAGGGCAGATTGCGCGGGTTAAAGAGCTCATTTCCAGGCACAACCCGGCTCCCAGATTCTTTGAGACAACCTTTGCCGAGATCCCTATGGAGATGTTCTTTGGAGGGCTCTCTGCAAAACCTTTGGGGGAGCCCACCTCATTGAAGGGACGGGACGCAGGCATTCTCTCGGCAGAAGAGTTGGAAAAGGCCATAGACGAACTCCTAGCTGACCCCAACAGGGAGGTCACACCTCCTGACTTGCTGGTCTCTGCAGTGTACAGGTGGGAAGGCGTGGGGCTGGAGGCTTTCAGACAACTGGCCACTCAGCTGCCCAAGGCGGTTGTTCGGGCCAAGGGCTTCCTGGGAGAGGGGAAGGGGACATATCTGTTCAGCCTGGTGATGGGGAAGTGGTGTATGGAGGAACGTTTGCTGCCGCCTGAGCGCTGCCAGCTGCTCAACCGCCTGGTCTTCATCGCCCCACCGGAGGTGATGCCGCAACTCGAAGCCCTCACAGATAGATTTCCTGGCTTTTCCAAGGAGTCCACCTGGGACCCCATGAAGACGAACACCCAATAAAGGCCTTGTTCAATAGGAATTAGCACCCCTTACGCTGAACGAAGCCACAGAGGTCCATTAAAAGACCGGCATTCTTATTGCGTCTCAAGAAAATCATCCATTTTGAGCCGAAAAATCATCTTCTGGAGGATTGTGGGGTTTTTAGGAGGGAGCTATTCTACATTGTAGAATAACTGACAATGTAAAGGAGTAGACGTGGGGATACGTTTCCAGGAATGTCCCTGCTCGGGCAAGTCCATGAAGCGCAATCTGGCCCCATGGATCCTTCTCACGGTGTACAAACAGGAGGGTGTGTACGGATACGAGATCAACAAGATCCTCCAGAGCCGCTTTGAGGATCTGGAGTTCTCCTTGAACATGGCTGGGATCTATCGGCACCTGAAGAGCATGGAGCAGAGGGGGGTCTTGCGAACGCAGTGGGACACTCGAGAGCCAGGACCTGCCAAGAGGAGATACTATCTCACCCAGGATGGCAAGGAGTGTCTGGCATATTGGCTTCAAACTTTGAGGGTCCACGGCCAATGGATAGGGCGATTCCTCCATGAGGCAAGAAAGGTGTTCCCGGTAAGGGCCGATGTGGAAACCATTGGCCGGAAGAGGAGTTGACATGAACGCGCCAAAACGAATCATTACAATAAAACCGGTCAAGCTCATCTTCGCCGGGGGATTTCTGGGTTCCGGCAAGACCACCGCCCTGGCGGCCCTGGCAAAGCGGCTAATCGAGCGGGGCCTGTGGGTGGGCTTTATCACCAACGATCAGACGGATAACCTCGTGGACACGGCCATTGTTAGGGAAATGCTGAGCCAGCTCGGGGTGCCTGTGGAGGAGGTGGTGAAAGGCTGCTTCTGTTGCAAGTTCGAGGAACTCATAGAAGGTGTGGAGAAGGTCCTGGCCCATGACCCGGACGTGATCATGGGAGAGCCGGTGGGCAGTTGCACGGACTTCGTGGCCGCGGTGGCGAACCCCATAAAGATCCATTATAAGGGCGCATTCAAGTTTGCTCCGTTTTCCATCATGTGTGATCCCAACAGGGTGAAGGAACTCCTTTTGAAGGAGACGGAGACCCTTTTCCCTGGGGAGGTGGCCTATCTCTTCCAGAAGCAGTTGGAGGAGGCGGATGTCATAGTGCTGAACAAGATTGATCTGATCACACACCAGGAGAAGGAGAGGCTCGTCAAGATCCTGGGGGAGAGGTTCCCAGACCGAAGGGTGATGGCGGTCTCGGCCCGGCACGGACATGGCGTGGATGCATGGCTGGAGCTCCTTCTGTCCGGAAGGCCTGGGGCCAACGCGGTCCTAAGGGAGATCGACTACGACCAATACGCCACTGCTGAGGCGGTTTTGGGCTGGCTGAACGCGGCCGTGAAGCTCAGGGCCGCCAGGGACTTTGAACCTGACAGCCTCCTCCTCAGGTTAGCAAGGGGGCTGGAGGCAGAGTTCAGGCAAATGCATGCGGAGATTGGGCACCTCAAGTTCGTCCTGACCAGCTCAGGGAAGGCCAGGTGGGCCAATGTGACACACCTTGGATCCGAGCCTTCCATGGGAGGGGTGCCTTTGAAAAACAGTAGATCCGGAACCCTCATCGTGAACGCCAGGGTGAGGCTTGCCCCTGAGCAGCTGGAAAAGGTCGTCAGGGAAAGGCTCACCCGTGAGGCGGATCATCTAGGGATTCTGGCCGAGGTCAGTGATTTACAATGCTTCAGCCCGGCCTACCCGCAGCCGCCGTATCTCATACGGGAGGCCGTAGTGCAGTGAACCGGGTTACCTTTACCACAGGGTGCGGCCGCTTGAGATCAAGGCAGACGACCTCGAGTCGCCAGTGATCGATGGGCGGTGACAATTAGTCGACACCGGTTCGTAAAATGACTGAGGTTCACTGAGGTCCGGGTGGATGATTCGCAGGCCGTCCGGACCCAGGCGAGTCCACACGGGGGTGGAGATGCTTCGTGTTGAAGTGATAGGTCTCGAACCACCATGCGAGAAGTGCACTGAACTGCTGAACAACGCCAAGGCCGCCGTGGAGAAGTTGGGGATCGAGGCCGAGGTGGTGAAATTGTGGGTACTGGCCCCGGAGGTCCTCGGCAAGTATGGACTTCTGCTAAGCCCAGCGTTGGCCATCGCGGAGACGGTGGTAGCCCAGGGGAAGGTCCTCAAACCCGAGACCATAACCGATTTTCTTGGCGGCCGTTGACACCGATTTGCCTTGTCCCTGTGCAGCCTGGAGCAACAACTTGAATCACGTGCGCGACATCGTGGGAGAAGTGTTCGGGACGTTCGTTCTCACATTCTTCCGTTGTGGGGCAGTGGCCGCCTCAGTGCTCTTTTCCGCCCATGTGGGCTTGCTCCAGGTGGCAATGATCTGGGGTGTGGGAGTGACTCTCGCGATCTACGTCACTCGTCATTTGTCCTGCGCTCACCTGAACCCGGCGGTTAGTCTGGCTATGGTTATCGCTGGGAGGATGGATTGCCGCAAACTGCCTGTCTATTTCCTGGGCCAACTGCTGGGTGGAACCCTTGCGGGTGTCACTCTTTACTCGGTCTTACGCGAGTCCATATCCTCTTTCGAGGCGTCACTATCCATAGTGCGCGGGAGCGCCGCCTCCGTGAGAAGCGCCATGATTTTCGGCGATTACTTTCCGAATCCGTCCGCGCCCTTGAACCCCGCCCAGGTGTCCCTGCCTCTGGCATTTTCGGTGGAGGCGCTGGGGACGTTCCTCTTGGTGATCATCATCTTCTTTTTGACCGAGGACTGCAACGTGGGACGCCCGCCCAGCGACATCGCCCCAGTGTTCATAGGCCTCACAGTGATGGTAATCATCTCGGTCCTGGCACCCCTGACCCAGGCAGGGCTGAACCCCGCCCGCGACTTCGGTCCCAGGCTCGTATCCTATGTTGCCGGGTGGGGTCAGGTGGCCATTCCAGGTCCGCGGGGTGGGTTCCTGGTGGTCTATATCCTGGGACCCCTTGTCGGGGGTTGTGCCTCGGCTCTCATGTTCCGTTTCGTCTTTGAACCTCTGATGGCACGCAAACAAATGGTGTGCGACTGTAGATCTGGAGGCTCGGAGTTCCATCCCGTTCAGTAGAGTGGCCGAACTAGGAGAGGCTGCGGCCTTACCTGAACCTATGGGACTATTTTTCCCCCAGGCTTGAAGTAGGCTGCAAAAATCATCCTTGTCTTCTCCAAAAATCGTCCCACAGATGATTCTGCCCTGTGTCAGCATGGGTTTAGCCCAACTTCCGCACTCTGGGGTGTTTTTTTGGGGGGTTTTGTTGTTTTGGTGGTGCTAAGGGGTTGAAAAGCCTAGGGGTGGGATGGGGGAGGCTGAAAATAGTGACTACCAGTGTGGATTATTTATGTTGACTTGTGTAGGCTCTTGTGCTACCGTAGTGATATGTACATACGTAAGAGCATACGCAAGGCCAAAAACGGTAAACACTATGTGAACTACCTCCTGGTGGAGTCAGTATCCACCCCCAAAGGCCCAAGGCAAAGGAGCATTTGTTCCCTGGGCAGCTTGGAGCCAGGACCGCCTGAGAGGTGGCATGCCCTGGCAAAGAGGCTGGAGGCGGCTTTGGCAGGCCAGCTTTCTTTGGGGGAGCCCGATCCCCTGGTGGAGGGGATCGTGGCCAAGGCAAGGAAGCGGGGCCAGA
>Ga0101944_10000606_pt1 | contig 100150 bp, 89 predicted proteins | sample DewCreD2012metaG_FD_75245 | JGI IMG/M metagenome (GOLD analysis project Ga0101944, IMG submission 75245) | Hot spring sediment bacterial and archeal communities from British Columbia, Canada, to study Microbial Dark Matter (Phase II) - Dewar... ... | reverse complement strand
GCCGGCGGGCGCGCTCGGACTGGATGGCGATCGAGCAGCAGCGCGGCATCTCGGTCACGACCTCGGCCATGAACTTCGAGCATGCCGGCTGCGTGATGAACCTCTTGGACACGCCCGGCCACGAAGATTTCTCCGAAGACACTTATCGAACGCTCACCGCGGTCGATTCGGCGATCATGGTCTTGGACGCGGCCAAGGGCATCGAATCGCAGACCTTGAAGCTCTTCGAGGTCTGCCGGCTGCGCGACGTGCCGATCGTCACCTTCGTCAACAAGCTCGACCGCGAATCGCTCGACGCCTTCGCGCTGCTCGACGAGATCCACGACAAATTGGCGCTGGATGTGGCCCCGGTCCTCTGGCCGATCGGCATGGGGGTCAACTTCCGCGGCTGCGCGGTACGTGGCACCCGCGAGGTCCTGCTGTTCGACCCGGAGGCCGGGCCCGTGCCCGAGCGGCCGCTCGAGCGCGGCACGCCCGAACTCCTCGAGCGCGTGCCGGCCGAGCAGCTCCAGGCCCTCGACGAGCAGATTGAGCTCGTAGACGGCGCGCTGCCGGCCTTCGATGCGCAGGCCTATCGCGAGGGGCACCTGACCCCGGTCTTTTTCGGCAGTGCCTTGCGGACCTTCGGGGTGCGCGCGCTGCTCGACTTCCTGGCCCGCTCCGCCCCGCCGCCGCGAGCGCAGCCCGCGGCCGAACGGCTCGTCGAGCCCGGCGAACCCCGGGTCACGGGCTTCGTCTTCAAGGTCCAGGCGAACATGGACCCGAAGCACCGCGACCGCGTCGCCTTCGTGCGGCTCTGCTCGGGTCGCTTCACCCGCGGCATGAAGCTCGTTGCGACCCGCGAGCGGAAACCGGTCGGCACCGCCGCCCCGATCTTCTTCCTCGCCCGCGAGCGGGCGCTCGTCGAGGAGGCCTATGCGGGCGACATCGTGGGCCTGCCGAACCACGGCCAGCTCCGGGTCGGTGACAGCTTGAGCGAGGGCGAGCCGATCCGGTTCACGGGACTTCCGGACTTCGCGCCGGAGATCTTGATGCGGGTCCGCCTCGGCGATCCGATGCGCGCCAAACATCTCAAAAAGGCGCTCGAGGACATGGCGGAAGAGGGCGTGGTCCGGGTGTTCCGCCCCGAGATCGGGGCCGAGTGGATCGTGGGCGTGATCGGCCAGCTCCAGCTCGACGTGTTGAAAACGCGGCTCGCCGCCGAATACGACCTGCCGATCGACTTCGAGACCGCGCCCTACGTCACCGCTCGCTGGTGCCACGCCGAGGACCGCGCGGCGCTCGACCGGCTCCTCCAAACCAAGCGCAGCTCGATCGCCCGTGACCGCGACGGCGAGCCGGTCTATCTCGCCCGCAACGCCTGGGACCTCGCCCGGGTCCAGGAAGACTTCCCGAAGGTCCGCTTCACCGCCACGCGCGAGCGTCATTGAGGCGGCCCGACGGCTGCCGGCGCCTTGCCGCCGCGCCCGGGCGATGCCATCTGCTGACCGTGGAAAAGGACACGCCCATGCGCGAGCGGATCACCATCGCGAGCGGCTCGCCTTGGAGCCTCCTTCGGCTCCTGGGCTGGCGCGAGATCGCCGCTTTGGCGGCAGCGCTCACGCTCGCGGTCGTGCTCGCGGTGCTGGCGGGCGTTCTCTTCCTCCTCGTCTTCCCGGTGGCGCTCGCGGCCGGGCTCGTCATGCGCTGGCTCGCCGGCCGCAAGGCGCCACCCGTCGGCCGGAGGGGCGAGCTTCGCGTCGAGACCTGGGAGCGCGAGATTGAGGTCCGGCCCGAGGAGGTCGAGATCCTGCCGCCGCGCCGGCCGCGCTGAGGCTCGGCTCAAGCGGCGAGGGGGCGCTCCGGCCGGACCGTCCAGACGGCATCGGCTACGAGCCGCTCGCCGCGGCGATAGGCGTCGCGGAACCGCTCGAAGCCGTGCAGGCCGCCGTTGACCAGCCGGCGCGCCCGGCGGAGGTCCCCCTCGAGGAGCGCCTCCTTGATCGCGAGCTGACGCTCGGCGAGGAACGAGGCCAGGATCGCCCCGGCGGTCGCCGGCTCGTTGGCCAGTTCGGGCTCACGTAACAGCCGGTCGGCGAGGCCGAGCCTGCGGCTCGTCCGCTCGTAATTGGCCCGCCCGGTGAGCTGGACGAAGCCGCGGCCCTTGAAGCGCTCGCCGTCCGGCGGCCCTTCGTTGCCGAGGTCGGCGCGGTGGTCGTAAAGGTCGAACGGGCGACCACCGGGCGAGGTGTTGAAGCGCGAGATGGCCTCGTCGACCGGCTCGAACCCTTCGCTCTCGGCGCGGATCGTGGCGAGGGCGACGAGCACCATGGGCTTGTCGACCAGACCCGCCGCGTCGAGCCCGGCCTTGACGTGCGGCAAGTTGCGGGCGATCGGGTCGAGTGCGGTGAAAGGGAAGAGCTGGGCGGTGAACTCGACGTCGACCCGGGCCAGCACGGAGGCCGGCTTGCCGGGCCGCCCCTCGATCAGCATGGCCCAGGTCACGGGCCCGCACACCCCGTCGGCCAGGAGCTCGTGGGCGCGCTGGAAGGCCACGAGCGCGGCCTCGGTGGCCGCCCCGAAGCGGCCGTCGATCGGTCCGGGCGGGAAGCCGGCCGCGGCGAGGAGCTCTTGCAGGCGGGCGACCTCGTGGCCGCTCACCCCGCGGCGTAGGACGGGACGCATTGTTCTTTCCTCGTTGTTCGGTGGAAATTCCTATAAACCCGGAGTTGAACGGAATCAAGGCCCTCCACGGGCCATCGGGCGCGAGCGGTGATCTCGACGGCTCGGAGGTGGACATGCGGATCGGTGGGGAGCATCGACGGACCGTCTGGCTGGCCGAGGACGGCCGCACCGTCGCGACCTTCGATCAGACGCGGCTGCCCCACGAGCTGCCGGTCCTCACCCTCGAGCGGCTCGCCGATGCGGCCCACGCGATCCGCGAGATGAAGGTGCGGGGCGCTCCCCTGATCGGGGCGATCGCAGCGTACGGGGTGGCGCTCGCGATGCGCGCCGACTCTTCCGATGCGGCCCTCGACGAAGCCTGCGCCACCCTCGCGGCGACGCGTCCGACCGCGGTCAATCTGCGCTGGGCGCTCGAGCGGATGCGCGCGGTCCTCGCACCGCTCGCGCCCGGCGAGCGGGAGGCGCGGGCCTATGCCGAGGCGGCCGCGATCTGCGAGGAGGACGTCGCCGTGAACCGGGCGATCGGCGAGCGCGGCCTACCGCTGATCGAAGCCGCGGCGCGGCGCAAGCGGCCGGGCGAGCCCGTCCACATCTTGACGCATTGCAACGCCGGCTGGCTCGCCACGATCGACTGGGGCACGGCGACCGCCCCGATCTATCTCGCCCACCGCAAGGGTATCCCCGTCCACGTCTGGGTCGACGAGACACGGCCGAGGAACCAGGGAGCGGCGATCACCGCCTTCGAACTCGGCCAAGAGGGCGTGCCGCACACCGTGATCGCCGACAATGCGGGCGGCCACCTGATGCGCCGGGGGATGGTCGACCTCTGTCTCGTCGGGACCGATCGGGTCGCCCGGAACGGCGACGTCGCCAACAAGATCGGCACCTATCTCAAGGCCTTGGCGGCGTTCGACAATGCCGTGCCGTTCTACGTCGCGTTGCCGTCGAGCACGATCGATTGGCGCCTCGCGGACGGCTCGGCGATCCCGATCGAGGAGCGGGCGGGCGAGGAACTCGCGCTCCTTTCCGGGCGGACCCGCGACGGCCGGATCGAGACCGTGCGGATCACCCCCGACGGCAGCCCCTGCGGCAATTGGGCGTTCGACGTGACCCCGGCGCGCCTCGTCACGGCCTTCGTCACCGAACGGGGCGTGTGCCCGGCGAACGAGGCCGGGCTCCTCTCGCTGTTCCCGGAGCGCGCCGCCGCCTGAGCCGGGCGGCGCGCCCGCGAGCCCCCGCCTCCGTGCCGTCGCTCAGCGCAGATCGAGGCCGCGGACCCGGGCGATCACCGTGCGCCGCCCGTCGATGCCGAAATCGTCGTCGTTGATCAGCATCAACGACCCGTCGGCGAAGAAGCCCATGCCCTCGATCTTGCTCGGCAGCTCGGGATGCGCGCTCGAATCGAGGACGAGCTTCTTGCTGACCGGCACGATCCCCGCCTCGGCGAGCGAGACCTGCTCGAGCGAGGGGGCGGTCGCCGGATCGTCCCACTTGGAGCCCAAGATGTCGGTGGCGCCGCGTGTGTCGATCAGGACGATCTTGCTCGTCCGTTCGGTGCGGTCGACGAGCAGGAACCGGTCGGCGTCCAGCGCGAGGAGTTCGGAAATCCGAGCGGTGCTCTGGGCCTTACCCTCCTCGCCCTTGAACTCGGCCATCGGCGTGAGCTCGTAGACGTATTCGCCCACGAGCCGGTCCTCGAGCCGGTCGTAGCGGAAGAGGCGCGTGTTGCGGGCCGTTTGGTAGGCCTTGGCGTCGGGGTTGGCGAGCGGGTTCTGGACGACGAACCAGAGAAACCGCTCGTCCGGGCTCACCGCCATCGATTCGATCCCGCGGTTGAGCTGGCGCTTCGCGAGGATCGCGGGCAGCTTCCCCTCCACGGGGTAGCCCGCGCCCGCGAAGTCCCCCTCGGTCCCGGCCGGGACGAGGCGGCGGATCACCTTGCCGTCGGCCGCCACCTGCAGGATCGAGGTCGCGTTCTCCTCGCCGATCCAGAAGGTTCCGTCGGAGAGCTCGACGATCCCTTCGGCGTCGATCGCGGAAGCCCGCGGCTCGAGCTTCCGCCCCCGGGCGTCGACCGGGGTCTCGGTGGTGGCCTTGCCGAGCGGGTTGGGCATGCCCGTCACCGGGCGGCCCTCGCGGTCGGTGATCGGGATCGCCTGGAGGACGCGGAAGCCGCCCTCCTTCACCTCGATCCGGTAGATCGTCGGGCTGTAATCCGGCAGCGGGTAGATCCGGCCGCCCTTGATGCCGGCGCAGAGCTTCTCGCCGTCGACGCCCGCGATCTCCTTGGCCTCGGCGCAGGGGAAGTTGGGCCCGCGGTCGGACAGGGTCACGAAGACGCCGTCCGGGGCGTCGGCACGGCGGAACGCGGCCGAGCCGATGCCGACCGCGAGCTCGAGGGTCTTGCCGCCCTCGAAGGGCACGCTGCCGAGCCGGAGCTGGGGATCGTCGCTCCGGTAGAGCTCGATCATCGGCCCGGCGAAGGCCGGCAGACCCAGACCCCACCCGAGCAACGAAACCGCGACCAGACCCGTGCGCCGCATCCTCACCTCCTCCCGCTCCTGCACCGGGAGGCTTGGCGGCGCTCGGTGACGAGCGCGTGACGATCAGGCGGCGCGGGCGAGGGACCGGGCGGGCAGGACCTCGAGCAGCGCCTCGACCAGCCGGTCCATCGAGCGATCGTCGTGGAGTGGCGTGGGCGTGATCCGCAGCCGCTCGGTGCCCTTCGGCACGGTCGGGTAGTTGATCGGCTGGATGTAGATGGAAAAGGTGTCGAGGAGCCGGTCGGAAGCGGCCTTGCAGGCCACCGGATCGCCCACCATCACGGGCACGATGTGCGAAGGCGAGGGCATCACCGGGATGCCCACGGCGGCGAGCCGGGCTTTGAGCGTGGCGGCCCGCTCCTGGTGCCGGGCGCGCAGCCGGATCCCCTCCTCGCTCGTGAGCACGCGCAGGCTCGCGAGCGCGGCGCCGGCCACGGCCGGGGCGAGCGAGGTGGTGAAGATGAAGCCCGCGGCGTGGCTGCGGATCGCATCCACGAGGGCGGCCGAGCCCGCGATGTAGCCACCCATGCAGCCCATCGCCTTGGCGAGCGTGCCCTGGATCACGGTGACCCGCTCGGCGACGCGGTCGCGGTCGGCGATGCCGCCACCCTTGGGGCCGTAGAGCCCGACGGCGTGGACCTCGTCGAGATAGGTCATCGCGCCGTAGCGATCGGCCAGATCGCAGATCGCTTCGACCGGCCCGAAATCCCCGTCCATCGAGTAGACGCCCTCGAAGGCGATCAGCTTCGGCCGGTCGAGCGGCTGCGCCTTCAAGAGCGCCTCGAGGTGGTCGAGGTCGTTGTGCCGGAAGATCGCCTTCTCGCAGCCCGAAGCCCGGATCCCGGCGATCATCGAGGCGTGGTTCTTCTCGTCCGAGAGGATCAGGCAGCCGGGCAGGAGTTTGCCGAGGGTGGAGAGGGTGGCCTCGTTGGCCACGTAGCCCGAGGTGAAGAGGAGGGCCGCGGGCTTGCCGTGTAGCGCCGCCAAGGCCTTCTCGAGCTCGACGTGGAGATGGGTGGTGCCGGAAATGTTGCGGGTGCCACCGGCCCCCGAGCCGTAGCGGCGGACCGCCTCGACCGCGCCCTCGAGCACGGCCGGGTGCTGGCCCATGCCGAGATAATCGTTCGAGCACCAGACCGTGATCTCGCGAACCGTACCGTCACGGTACAGCCGCGCCGTCGGGAACCGGCCGGCGATCCGCTCGAGCTCGGCGAAGATCCGATAGCGGCCCTCCCGGCGCACCCGCTCGACCGCTTCCGCGAACCGGGCCTCGTAGTCGATCATGTCCGGCGCTCCCCGTACGCGTACCTTCCGCACAGTTTCCGGACGAACGCGGCGCGGTTCAAGCCGAACCGGGGTCACAGCGACGGGCGGTCGCGGGTCTCCTCGAGAAAGGCCGCGTAGGCCCGCGCGAGACCCTCGCGCAGCGGGGTCGTGGCGCGCCAGCCGAGCGCCTCGAGCCGGCGGGTATCGAGCCTCTTCCTGGGCGTGCCGTCGGGCTTGGTGGGATCGAAACGGAGTTCGCCCTCGAAGCCCACGACCTCGCACACGAGCCGGGCGAGCTCGGCGATCGCGACCTCCTCGCCGGAACCGATGTTGAGCGCGATCTCGTCGCTGTACCGGCGGAGCAAGAAGGCGCAGGCATCGGCGAGATCGTCGACGAACAGGAACTCGCGCAGCGGGGTGCCGGTCCCCCAGACCTCGAGGACCCGCTCGCCCCGCTCCTTCGCCTCGTGCGCCTTGCGGATCAAGGCGGCGGCGACGTGGCTCGAGGCGAGGTCCCAATTGTCGCCGGGTCCGTAGAGGTTGGTCGGCATGGCGGCGATGAAGTCGGCGCCGTACTGGCGGCGATAGGCGCGGCAGAGCTCGAGCCCGGCGATCTTGGCGATCGCGTACCATTCGTTGGTGGGCTCGAGCGGGCCGGTCAGCAGCGCCTCCTCCGAAATCGGCTGCGGCGCGTGCTTGGGGTAGATGCAGGAGGAGCCGAGGAAGAGCAGCTTTTCGACCCCCGAGCGGAACGCCGCGCGGATCGTGTTCACCTCGATCAAAAGGTTCTGCTCGAGGAAGTCGACGGGGTAGGTGGCGTTCGCGAGTATGCCACCGACCTTGGCCGCGGCGAGGATCACGACCTCCGGCCGGTTGCGAGCGAACCAGGCCTCGACCTCCGCTTGGCGAGTGAGGTCGAGCTCCTCGCGGCCCGCGGTCAAGATCTCCACCGGCTCGCGGGCGAGGCGGCGGAGGAGCGCCTTGCCGACCATGCCGCGATGGCCGGCCACGAACACCCGCTTGCCCTCGAGCGGGAAGGGGACGCGGTCCGCCACCCGGCTCACTCCGCGGCGCGGTCGAGGCGACGACCCTGTGCCTCGGCTTCGCGCCGGACTGCCCGGAGGTCGGCGCGCACCATCTCGGCCACGAGCTCGGCGAAGCTCGTCCGGTGGCGCCAACCGAGCTTCGCGCGGGCCTTGCTCGGATCGCCCTCGAGATGATGGACCTCGAGCGGTCGGAAATAGCGCGGGTCGACCTCGACGAGGACCCGGCCGGTGCGCCGGTCGAGCCCCTTCTCTTCGACCCCGGCGCCGCGCCAGACGAGCTCGATACCGACCTCGGCGAAGGCCCGCTCGACCAGCTCGCGCACCGAATGGGCCTCGCCGGTCGCGAGCACCCAGTCGTCCGGTTCGTCGTGCTGGAGGATGCGCCACATGCCTTCGACATAGTCGCGGGCATGGCCCCAGTCGCGCTTGGCCTCGAGGTTGCCGACCCAGAGCCGGTCCTGCAGGCCGAGCGCGATCGCCGCTACGCCGCGGGTCACCTTGCGCGTGACGAAGGTTTCGCCGCGCAACGGGCTCTCGTGGTTGAAGAGGATGCCGTTGGCAGCGAACAACCCGTAGCCCTCGCGATAGTTCCGGGTGATCCAATAGGCGTAGAGCTTGGCGGTAGCGTAAGGGCTCTGCGGCCGGAACGGGGTCTCCTCGTTCTGCGGCGGCGGCGAGGCGCCGTAGAGCTCGCTGGTCGAGGCCTGATAGAAGCGCGTCTTCTTTTCGAGCCCGAGGATGCGGATCGCCTCGAGCAGGCGGAGCGTACCGATACCGTCGGCATTGGCGGTGTACTCGGCCGTCTCGAAGCTCACCTTGACGTGGCTTTGAGCGGCGAGGTTGTAGATCTCGTCGGGCTGGACCTCCTGGACGATGCGGATCAGGTTGGTGGCATCCGTGAGGTCGCCATAGTGCAGCTTGAAGCGGGCGCCCGGGGTGTGCGGATCGACGTAGAGATGGTCGATCCGGCCGGTGTTGAAGGAGCTCGAGCGGCGCTTGATCCCGTGCACTTCGTAACCTTTGCCGAGCAGGAGTTCGGTGAGGTAGGCACCGTCCTGGCCGGTGACGCCGGTGATCAAGGCCCTGCGCATCGCAGTATCGCTCCCGCCCGTCGCTCGAGCCGCTTGGTGCCATGCTGGCACGCCGTGGTAAACAGTCGGTGAAGCGCGGCGCGCGGAGGAGGCGCGACGAGCCATGCTGCCCGAGGGTCGGACGTTCGAGGAGATCGCGGCCCGGTTCCGCTGGGCGATCCCGGAGCGCTTCAACATCGCCCGAGGTTGCATCGACCGGCACGCCGCGGCACGCCCCGATGCCACCGCGCTGATCGAGGAGGCGGCCGACGGGACGGTCCGCCTTTGGAGCTTCGCCGAACTCCGTCGGCTGTCGTTGCGCCTCGCCAACCTCCTGGCCGAGGCCGGCATCGGCCGCGGCGACCGGCTCGCGATCCTGCTCGGCCAACGGGTCGAGACGCTGCTCGCCCACTTGGCGGCCTACCGGCTGGGTGCGGTCGCCCTGCCGCTTTTCACCCTGTTCGGCCCCGAGGCGCTCGCCTTCCGGCTCACGGACAGCGGCGCGCGCGGCCTCGTCACCGACGCGGCCGGGCTCGAGAAGGTACGGCCCTTGCTCGAGGCGTTGCCGGCGCTCGAGCGGATCTGGACGGTCGAGCCGGCAGCACCACCGGCCGAGGCCCTGTGGCCGGCCCTGGAGCGCGCCGGGGAGCAGGATCCCACGGTCGACACGCTCTCCGAGGATCCGGCCCTCTTGATCTACACCTCGGGCACGACCGGTCAGCCCAAGGGCGCGCTGCACGCCCATCGCGTGCTGCTGGGCCATCTGCCCGGTGTGCAGCTCCCGCATGAGCTCTTCCCGCAGCCGGGCGACCGGTTCTGGACGCCGGCCGACTGGGCCTGGATCGGCGGCCTGCTCGACGTGCTCCTGCCCTCGCTCTGGTTCGGCGTGCCGGTGGTCGCGGGTCGAGCCGGCAAGTTCGACCCGGAAGCGGCGGTCGCCTTCATGGCCCGGCACGCGGTGCGCAACGTTTTCATGCCACCGACCGCACTCCGCCTGCTGCGCCGCTCCGGCGTGCGGCCGCGCGAGGCCGGGGTGGCGTTGCGTTCGATCGGCACGGGCGGCGAGCGGCTCGGCGAGGAGACGCGGCTCTGGGCCGAAGAGGCCTTCGGCTGCCCGGTCGACGAGTTCTACGGGCAGACCGAGGCCAATCTTGTGGTCGCCTGCTGCCGGGCCCTGTTCCCTCCGCGACCCGGGTCCATGGGCCGCACCGTGCCCGGCCACACCGTGGCGGTGCTCGACGGCGGGGGACGCCCGCTACCGCCGGGCGAGGTCGGGGTGATCGCCGTGCGCCGGCCGGATCCCGTGATGTTCTTGGGCTATTGGAACCAGCCCGAGGCGACCCGTGCCAAGTTCGCGGGCGATTGGCTGCTGACCGGCGACACAGGCCGCATCGAAAAAGAAGGGTACTTCACCTATCTTGGGCGCGAGGACGACGTGATCAACTCGGCCGGGTACCGGATCGGCCCGGCCGAGATCGAGGATTGTCTCATGCGCCATCCGGCAGTCGCGCTCTGCGCGGTCGTCGGGGTACCCGATCCGCTGCGCGGCGAGCGGGTCAAGGCGTGGATCGTGCCGCAGCCCGGCGTGGTCGCGGACGACGCTCTGGCCGCGGCCATCCAGGCCTTCGTCAAGGAGCGGCTCGCCGCGCACGAATATCCGCGCGAGATCGCCTTCACCGACAGCCTTCCGGTGACCGCCACGGGTAAGGTCCGCCGCGCCGAACTCCGCGCGCGCGACGCGCCCGCCGCGCCGGCGGGGCTCCGCCCGCGGGGCGAGACCGACCGGGGCGCCGAGGCGCGGGAGCGATCGCCCTGAGAGCGCTCACCCGGCGGAGGACCCGTCGGCCGCCTGCCGGCGGTCCGGTGCGGGCGCCGCGGGGCCGCTTCGCCGGCCTCGAGCTCGGGCCGCTCCTGCACATTTGCGGCCTGCTGTTGTTCGGGCTGGCGCTCGCCATGCTCGTGCCGATGCTCGCCGACCTCACGGTCGGGCACGAGGACTGGGAAGTGTTCCTGGCCTCGACGGGGCTCACCCTGTTCGTCGGGGCGGCCCTCGTGCTGGCCAACCGCGGCGCCGATGTCACCGCCTTGACCATGCGCCAGGTGTTCATGCTGACGACGCTGGCCTGGACCCTGCTCGCGGCGTTCGCCGCCGTTCCCCTCGCCCTTTCGGGGCTCGGGCTGTCGATCGCCGATGCCGTCTTCGAGGCGGTCTCGGGCATCACGACGACCGGTTCGACGGTGATCACCGGGCTCGATTCGGCGCCACCCGGGATCCTGCTCTGGCGCGCCATCCTCCAGTGGCTCGGCGGGATCGGGATCATCGTGACCGGGGTGGCGATCCTGCCCGTGCTGAGCGTCGGCGGCATGCAGCTCTTCCGCAGCGAAAGTTCGGACCGCTCGGAGAAGGTCCTGCCGCGCAGCGCCCAGATCGCCTCGGCAATCGGCGGGCTCTATCTCGCGCTCACGATCGCTTGCCTGACCACCTATTGGTGGCTCGGCATGAGCCTGTTCGATGCCACGGTGCACGCCATGACGACGGTGGCGACCGGCGGCTATTCGAGCCACGACGCGTCGATCGGCCATTTCGCGAGCCCGGCGATCGAGTGGGCCGCGACCCTCTTCATGGCCGCCGGCGGTGTGCCGTTCGTCCTCTACTTGCAGGCGTTGCGTGGGCGACCGGGGCACCTCGTCGGCGACGTCCAGGTCCAGTGGTACCTGGCCGTGCTGGTCGTCGCTTCGCTGCTCCTGACCGCCTGGCTGGTCCGGGAGCACGCGGCGGCGCCGCTCGATGCGCTGCGCTCGGCCGCCTTCACCGCCACCTCGATCATGACCGGGACGGGCTACGCTTCGACCGACTACGGCCTCTGGGGCACCTTTCCTGTCATCCTCCTCTTTTTTCTCAAATGTATGGGTGGCTGTACCGGCTCGACCACGGGCGGGATCAAGATGTTCCGCTTCGTCGTCCTTTATCAAGTCGCCCGAATGCAGATGGCTCGTCTCGTCCAGCCCAGTGCGGTCTTTCGGATGACCTACAACGGCCGGGCGATCGGCGAGGAGACGGCGATCTCGGTGATGGCCTTCTTCTTCCTCTTCGCGCTCACCTTCACCGTCGTAGCGGGTGCGCTCGCGGCACTCGGTCTCGATTATCTGACGGCGATGTCCGCCTCGGTCACGGCGCTCGCCAATGTCGGCCCGGGCCTCGGTCCGATCATCGGGCCCGCGGGCCATTTCGGTGACCTACCGGAGGCCGCCAAGTGGGTGCTCTCGGCGGCCATGCTCTTGGGCCGGCTCGAGCTCTTCACCGTCCTCGTGCTCTTCACGCCGCTCTTTTGGCGGGGATGAGCGAGGTGCCGTCCGCGGATCCCCCGGGCTGCGCCGGCAGCTGGCGAGCGACGGGCCCGCTCAGCCGACGAGCCCGGGTTCGGCCTGCAGCCTTCGATACAGCGCGAGATCGCGGGTGAAGACGAAATTGTTGACGTAGCGCCCGATCCGTCCCGGGCCGTGGCCGAGGTTGCGCGGATCTTGGTGAACCGCCGGGTCGAATTCCGCGATCGGCCGCATCGTCTCCCCGGCCCGGAACAGGCCGCGGTAGCCGTAGCCGGCGAGCAGCCCGGCCACGTCGGCTACGGCCCCCGGCCGATGGCGCTCCTCGGCCTCGATCAAAAGGTTCGGTCCGTCCTCACGGAGGACGCGATCGGCGCCGCGCAGCACGGCGAGCTCGTGGCCCTCGACGTCGATCTTCACGAACCCGACCGGGTCTTGGGCACAGTCGTCGAGGCGTGCCAGCTCGACCTCGTGGACCTCGGCCGGATCGGCGATGTCCTGGTCGAGAGTCGCGAGGTAACGGTTCGCTTCGCCGTCGACCCGGGGAACGCGTAGCTCGGCCCTACCCTTCCTGTCGGAGAGCGCGCAACAGAGAACGTCGCACCGGCGCGGGAGCGCGCGACGCAGCAAACGGGCGAGCTCCGGGTTCGGCTCGACGGCGAGCACGCGGGAAGCGTGGCGGGCCATCACCACCGCGTAGATTCCGTGGTTGGCGCCGACGTCGATCGAGAGTCGATCCGGCATCGAAAGAGCGGGGACGAGCCGGAGCTCCGGTTCGCCACTGCGCAGGTGGCGGTCGGCTCGGAGCCGCGCGACGAGCCGCGGCAGCAGCGTCTCCAACGCGCCGAGAAGGGCGGAACGCAGGCGGCGAAGAGATCCGGCTCCGCTGCCGGATGCGGCGGCGGAACGGCCCGGTCGTCGCACGGGTGAGGACGTCATGGGGGCTTCGTTTAGGCGCATTCGGGCTCGTCGTCGACGAGAGAGCGTGCGTTGTGGGGCGGATCCCCCACCACGGCGGACGCGGGAGCGCGCGCAGCTGCTCGAACGGAATCCACGTCGCCTGCCGCTCCGTGGGCGTGCGGGCCGGGTGTGGCCGGCCCCGCTCAGGCGGACTGCGGGACCAGGTGGAGGGCCGGCCGGGGATCGAGGAGCCGCTCGAGGGCCTCGACCACCAAGGGCTCGGCGAACCGTGAGGCGATCTCGATACGCAGCGATCGGGTCTGGGCCAGGAGTTCGGAGCGGAAGGCTTCCGGCTCCGTGAGCAGGCGGGGCAGGACATCGCGGTCGAAACCGAGCGCCGGAGGCTCGGCGACGATTCCCTCGTAGGCGGCGTCGTTGGCCAAGACCGGGCAGCCGAAGGCGAGTGCTTCCAAAATCTTTGTTTTCACACCGCCGCGCACGAAGGTCGGGGCCAGGAGGATCGAACGGCCGTCGTAGACCTGGTCGAGATCGTCGATCCATCCCCGCAGCTCCACCCCGGGCGGCAAATCGGCCGCACGGCGTGATTGGTCGCCGAAGATCACGAGGGGTCGCGGCGGACGGAGCGTGCGCCAAAGTTCGATCAAATAATCGATGGTGGCGCGGTTCTGGAGGAGGCGGTCGCTACCGAGGAACACGAAGCGCAGACGGCCATCGAGCGGCGCCAGCTCGCGCTCGGCCCGCCAATGTGGTCGCAGCGTCGCGATCCTCGGCGGCACGATCTCGGGATAGTCGGCGAGCCGCTCCTCGAGCAGCCGTGCCTCGTGATCGGAGATCAGGGCCACTGCGTCGACCCGGCGGCACAACTCGATCTCCTCACGGGCCAAGGCGTCCCGCTCGTGGGCCGTAATCACACGGCTGATCCAGCCCAAACCCAAGAGCCCGCGCAGCCAAGAAGGTATGCTCTCCTCGAGATAACCGAGGCCGATGCCTCCACCCACTGCGAGCCATTCGGCCATGCGCCTCGAGAGCAGATCGTCCATGTCGACGACGATGCGCAGAGCCGGAAACAGGCGCCGGACGGCCAATACGAGGTCGAAAAGACGCACCGAGTCGACCACCATCACGTCCGGCCGAAACCGCGCCAGCGCCGCGAGCGCTCGGTCGATCGCCGGCCGATTGGCGAAGAGCAAGCTCTGGAGCGATCGGTCACCCCGCAACAGCGCGCGGCCCGCGGCAGGCAGGATCCGCAGGCCGCCCGCGACGCCCCGCTGCAGCACGCTGGGGACGATCAGGTTCAAAACCGTGTACCGTTCCTCGAGGCTTCGGCGGCGAAACCGGCAGATGTTGACCCGCCCCACCGGTCGGGCAGCCGCGTAATCGCGTGCCCAGACGGCGGCGACTCGGAGCGCCGCGCCGGTGCGCATCGGCTCGAGGAGCGCGTCGCGGTCGATCCTGCCGGTCAGAGCGCGCACGCTGAGGGCCGGCGCGGATAATCTGGAGCGCGAGAAGCGGACGTTCACCAAGCCGGCTCCTGCTCGACCGCGCACGACAAGCGACGAGCGATCGGGTCGACTCCGACCGACGTCCACCCGAGCGGGCGTCCGGTGAGGCCCTTGGACCCGCCGGCTCGATCACCGCCGGCTCGACGTTCCTCCCGAACGGTCACGCGTGACGTGCAAGCGACACCCGACCAGGTGGCGTGATGCCACCGATGCCGGGGGCCGTCGAGTGCACCGAACCCACTCGGCATTCCGGTGTGTCCTCCAGGTCGCGCTCGCGGGCGGAGCTACGCCGACCGTCGTCGAACCCGAGCATCCGCCACGATCCTCACCATGCCAAGGCCACGGCCCCAATTGGCGCCCCTGGGTATGCCTTTTCGAGGCCGGGCCGAGAGGCACGACGATCGTCGATGAAGGGCCGCCGGGAATCGGCGGCGACCCGACCGGGTAGCACCTCGATCGGCGGTCGAGAGCGATCCACGCGCGTGCCGAACGCGCCGCTTCTGCGCGGGCCACCCCCGTGCTAGCCCCGTGCAGGGGACGGACCGCGGAGGTCGCTTGGACGAGGCCTTCTCCTACCGCGAGGGTGTGCTCTGCTGCGAGGCGGTGCCGCTCGCCGAGCTCGCTCGACGGTTCGCCACACCACTTTACGTCTATTCGGCGAACGCGATCCGCGCCCGCTATCGGGCCTTGGTCGAGGCTTTCGCGCCGGACCCGCCGCTCGTCTGTTACGCCTTGAAGGCCAATCACAATCTGGCCGTCATCCGCACCCTCGCGGCCATGGGCGCCGGCGCCGACACGGTCTCCGGCGGCGAGATCCTGCGCGCCCGCCGCGCCGGGGTGCCGGCTTCCAAGATCGTGTTCGCCGGGGTCGCCAAGACCGATCAGGAAATCCGCCTCGCCCTCGCGGAAGGGATCTTCCAGCTCAACGTCGAAAGCGCGCAGGAGCTCGAGCGGATCGCGGCGATCGCCTCGGCGATGGGGCGCCGCGCACCGATCGCGCTCCGGGTCAACCCCGACGTCGCGGCCGCCACCCACGACAAGATCGCAACCGGCCGCAAGCACGACAAGTTCGGCATCGACCTCGCCGACGCCCCGGCCCTTTACGAACGGGCGCTGGCCCTGCCGGGGGTCGAGCCCGTCGGCCTCCATCTCCACATCGGCTCGCAGATCCTCGATCTCGCCCCGTTCGAGCGGGCCTACGGCCGGGCGGTCGAGCTGATCCGGGAACTGCGCGGAAGAGGGATCGCGATCCGCCGGCTCGACCTCGGGGGCGGGCTCGGCGTGCGCTACGGCGAGGAGCGGCCGGCCGATCCGCGCGCCTTCGCCGATCTGGTGCGCCGCGCCACGCGCGGAGTCGACCTCGAGCTCGTCCTCGAGCCCGGCCGCTATCTCGTGGCCGAGGCGGGTGGCCTTTTGGCCTCCGTGATCTACCTCAAGGAGGCCGGGGGCCGGCGCTTCCTCGTGCTCGATGCCGGGATGAACACCCTCGTTCGACCGGCGATGTACGGCGCGCGGCACGCGATTGCGCCCGTGCGCGCGCCGCGGCCGGAGGACGAGCTTTTGCGTATGGACGTGGTGGGGCCGATCTGCGAGTCGTCGGACATTTTCGGCCGAGACTATCGCCTGCCGCGGCTCGGTCCCGGGGATCTCTTGGTGTTCCGCACCGCCGGCGCTTATGGCATGGTGATGGCGTCGGACTACAATTCCCGACCGTCGCCGGCCGAGGTGCTGGTCGACGGCGAGCGGTTCGCGCTGATCCGTCCGCGGCGCGAGCCCGAGGAGCAGATGGCGAGCGAGCGGATCCCGCCCTGGCTCGAGGAGCCCGGGTGGGGGGACGAGCGGGAGAGAGGTAGATGAGCGACGACCCGAGGTTGCAGCGTGGCTTCGAGCTGCGCGTCCGGCTCGCCCGGGTGGTCGTCGCCGTGGAGCGGATCTGGCCCGCGATCTGGCCGGCGGTGGGGGTGGCCGGGCTCTTCCTCGCGGTGAGCCTGCTCGATCTCTGGCACAGGCTCTCGCCGCTTCTCCACGTGGCGGGCCTGCTCGCCTTCGCGGTCGGCTTCGCCCTCACCCTCTGGCGGGCCCGCGGCGCGTTCGGCGGCGTCGGCCCGGAAGCCGCACTCGCCCGGCTCGAGCGGGACAGCGCGATCCCCCATCGGGCGCTGCGCGCGCTGGACGACCGGCTCCCCGAGGAGGTCGCGGACCCGGCCACACGGGCCCTCTGGGAGGCGCACCGGGCGCGGCTCGCCCGGCTGGTCGGCCGGCTGCGGCTCGCCCCGCCGCGCTCGGCGCTCCCGGCGCGCGATCCTTGGGCCTTGCGCGCGGCGCTTCTTCTCCTGCTCGTGGTGGCGCTCGTCGACGGCCGCGGAGAGTACGGCGCGCGGCTTCGCGCCGCCTTCTCGCCGGCCGTCGCCGAGACGGTGCCCCCGCCCGCGGTCACCGCGTCACTCTGGGTCACGCCTCCCGCCTACACCCGCAAGGCGCCGCTCGGGGCCGAGCAGACGCGGAACACCGAGCGGCTCGTCGTGCCGGCCGGTAGCGAGGCGCTCGGTCAGCTCCACCACCTGCCGGAAGGGCTCGACCCGACCGCCGCGCGCCTCGCGGTGCCGGGCAGCGAACCGCTGGCCTTCGCCGCACTCGGGCCGGGCAGCGGCGAGGCCAAGGCGACGCTCGGCGAGTCCGGCCGGCTCGCGATCCTCGGCCCCGACGGGAAGGAGCTCGCGGGCTGGATCCTCGAGGTGGTGCCCGACCTCGCGCCCACGGTGAGCTTCCTCGACGAGCCCAAGCAGACCCACCGGGGCGTGCTGCGGATCGCCTTCGAGGCGGCCGACGATTACGGGGTGGCGGAGATCGCCCTCGAGCTCGCCACCGCGAGCCGGCCCGAGGAGACCGAGCGGCTGCCGCTCGCCAAGACCCAACCGAAGCCCGGCAAGTTCGCTTCGGCCGCGTACAGCGATCTGTTGGCGCATCCCTTCGCCGGGTTGCCGGTCCGGATGCGCCTCGAGGCGGTCGATTCGATCGGCCAGGTGGGCAAGAGCGGCCCGCTCGAGGTCGTCCTGCCCGAACGGCAGTTCCGCAACCCGCTCGCGCGCGCCGTGATCGAGCAGCGCAAGGCGCTGGTCGCGAGCCCCGAGCAGCAGCCGCAAATCGCCGGCCGGCTCGCGGCGCTCGCCGAGACCCAGGCGGCCGCGGCGATCGGCGCCACCGTGCCGCTGAGCCTGCGGATCGCCGCCTTGCGGACCCGCGACGCCGAGACCCGCGAGCAACGCCGCGCGGTGATCGACCTCCTGTGGGAAATCGCTCTGTTCATCGAGGAGGGTACGCTCTCGCAGGCCGAGCGCGAGCTGCGGGCGTTGCAGGAACGGCTCGAGCGGGCGCTCGCCGAGCAAGCGAGCGATGCCGAGCTCGAGCGGCTGATGGCCGAACTCCAAGAGGCGCTCGACCGCTTCCTCGAAGAACTCGCCCGGCAGGCCTTGGCCGAGCAGCAGGACCGGGCGGCCCGCGAGCAGCAGCCGATGCAGCCCGTCGACCCCTCCCAGCTGGTCGACCGGCAGGATCTGCAACGGATGCTCGATCGGGCCCGCGAGCTGATGCGCTCGGGCCAGCGCGACGCGGCCCGTCAGCTGCTCTCGCAGCTCCGCGAGATGCTCGAGAACCTGCAGGTGGCGCGCGGCCAGCAACGCCAGTCGCCCGAGCAGAAGGCGTTGTCCGACCTGCAGAAGATGATCGAGCTGCAGCGCAACCTGTTGGACCGCAGTCACCGGATGCAGCAGGGGGCCTTGGGTGACCAGCAGCGTCGTCAGGAGGGCGCGCAGGGGCAGCAGGGCCGACAGGGGCAGCAAGGTCAGCAGGGTCAACGTGGTCGCCAGCCGGGCCAGCAGCAGGGTCAACGCGGCCAGCGTGGCCAGGGGCAGCGCGGCCAGCAGGGGCAGATGGGCGAGGGCCAGCCCATGGAGGGTGGCGAGGCCGAGAACGCGCTACCCGACTCCCCCGGCCGCGCCGCCGCCGAGCAGGAGGGCCTGCGCCGTGCGCTCGGCGAGCTCATGCGGCGGATGGGCGAGCAGGGCATGCCGATCCCGCGCGAGCTCGGCCAGGCCGAGCTTTCGATGCGCAGCGCCCGCGACGCGCTCGGTGAAGGCGACCCCGGCCGCGCCGCCCCGCCGCAGGCGCAAGCCCTCGATCTCTTGCAGCAGGGCGGCCAGGCGATGCTCGAGCAGATGCAGCAGCAGATGGGCCAGGACCAGGGCCCCGGCCCCGGCCGCGAGCCTCTGGCCCAGGGCCGCCGCTCGCGCGATCCTTTGGGCCGCTCGCAGTTCAACGACGGGGGCTGGGATCCGCGCGGCGAACTCGTCCCCGAGGAGGCGGATCTGGGTCGCGCCCGCGAGGTTCTCGAGGAGCTCTACCGGCGCTCCGGCGAGCGCAACCGCCCGCCGATCGAGCTCGACTATTACAAGCGGCTCTTGGATCGGTTCTGATCGACGTCCTGCATGTCCGCCGCTCGCCCAACCGCGACGCGCGGCCGGCGGCGGCACGAATCGAGCTCGTGATCCTGCACTATACCGGCATGGCGGGCGGTGCCGCGGCCGCCCTCGATCGCCTGTGCGATCCGGCGGCGGCGGTCAGCGCCCATTACCTGATCGAGGAGGACGGCAGGCTCTGGTCGCTCGTGCCGGAGGCCGAGCGGGCTTGGCACGCCGGCCGGAGCTTCTGGCGCGGCCGCGACCGGCTCAACGACGTCGCGATCGGCATCGAGCTCGTCAATCCGGGCCACGCCCACGGCCTCCGGCCCTTCCCGGACCGGCAGTTGGAGGTGCTCGAGGCGCTCCTCGCCGAACTCTTCGCGCGCTGGCCGATCGGACCCGCGGGCGTGCTCGGCCACAGCGACGTCGCACCGGAGCGCAAGCTCGACCCCGGCGAGCGGTTCCCCTGGCGGCGTCTCGCCCGCGCCGGGCTCGCGATCCGGCCGGAGCGCGCGGTGCCGCGCCCGCCCGATCCGGCCGTCGCGAGCCGGCTTTTGGCCGCGATCGGCTATCGTGAGCCGGCCGACGCACGAGCCCGTCGGGCTTCGCTCGCCGCCTTCCAGCGCCGGTTCCGGCCGTGGCGGGTCGACGGCCGGCTCGATCCCGAGACGATGGGCCTGCTCGAGGCGGTCGCGGGCTTGTCGAGCGGCTCCTGAAGCAGCATGTGAAGGTTGCGGCGCGAGGCGGCCGGATGGCCGCTCCCGAGTTCGCTCGGGGGAGGAAAGTCCGGGCTCCACGGGAACACGGTGCCGGGTAACACCCGGCGGGGGCGACCCCAGGGACAGTGCCACAGAAAAGAGACCGCCCGCCGGGACGGGAGACCGTCTGCGGGTGAGGGTGAAACGGTGCGGTAAGAGCGCACCGCGCCCCCGGCGACGGGGGCGGCACGGTAAACCCCACCGGGAGCAAGACCGAGTAGGGGCGACAGCGTCGGCTCCGGCCGACGCGCGGCCGGTTCCCGGCCGGTCGCCCGGGTGGGTCGCGCGAGGCGCCCGGCGACGGGCGTCCCAGAGGAATGGCCATCGCCCGGGCTTCGGCCCGGGGCACAGAACCCGGCTTACAGGCCGCCTCGCCGCCGCCCCGGGGCGGCGGGGATGCGCCGTTGCACAACCTGAGGTTGATCGCAAGACTTTTCCCGGACTTGTCCACAAAACTTTTCTGTTGCCTCGAATTTCGCCTTGACAGAGGCTTGCCGACAACCGCGCAAGCGGCTTGACCCGAACGCGAGGTCGGGGTACGGTTCAATGAAGATCACAGGTCCGATGCTTTCTTTCTTGCCCGGAAAGTAATCGGATCGAGACCGTTTCGAATTCTCTGTCCCGAGGACGACGTGACGGGGCGCGAGCAGCTCGACCTTCGTGGGCCCTCGCTCGGGGGTCAAAGGAGAGCCATTGCCGGCGGGGCATTCGCGCGCCGCCGTGCGATGGACCCGGCGAGCCGGCGACCGTTCGTCTTGCCACCGAAGGATTTCCCTTGGCAGAGCTCTGTCGGTCCGACGGGGGCGTCCATGCGAGGACGGTGCGCGTGGTTCCGCGACCTTCGCCGGGTCCGGGGGTTCGCTCTTCTTGAGGTTGAAGACCGCCTGTGGAAAACGTGGTGAACGAGCCCCGCCACGTCCCCGTCCTGCTCGCCGAGGCGATCGCCGCGTTGGACCCCCGGCCGGGTGGCACCTACGTCGATGCGACCTTCGGCGGCGGCGGCTACAGCCGCGCACTCCTCGCCCTGCCGGTCGGCCGCGTGGTGGCGGTCGACCGCGACCCGGCGGCCGCCGCCCGGGCTCGGGAGCTGGCCCGCGACGAGCCCCGTCTCCTGCCCCTCGAGGGGCGTTTCGGCGAGCTCGAGCGGCTGTTGGGCGAGGCCGGCATCGCTCGGGTCGACGGGATCGTGGCGGACCTCGGACTCTCTTCCGACCAGCTCGACGACGCGGCCCGCGGCTTCTCCTTCCAAGCGGACGGCCCGCTCGACATGCGGATGGACCCGCACGGGCCGACCGCGGCCGATCTGCTCGCCCGTCTCGACGAGGCGGCCCTCGCCGACCTGCTCGCCCGGCTCGGTGACGAGCCCGACGCGCGGCGGATCGCCCGGGCGATCGTGCGCCGGCGGGCCCGTGCGCCGTTGACCCGGACCGGCGAGCTCCGTGCCCTCGTGACCGCGGTCAAGGGCGGGCGGCCGGGCCGCCACGATCCCGCGACCCGGACCTTCCAAGCGCTGCGCATGGCGGTCAACGACGAGCCGGGCGAGCTCGCGCGGCTGCTCGCCGCGGCGACCCGCTTGTTGGTTCCCGGAGGGAGGCTCGCGATCGTCGCCTTCCATTCCGGCGAGGACCGTCTCGTCAAACGCTGGGTCGAGAGCGACGGCGGCCGTCGCCGGGCCGGCTCGCGCCACCGACCCCCGGCACCGGACGCGGGGCCGCCGCGCCTCGTTTGGGCGGTGCGCGGTCCGATCTCGCCCACGCCCGCGGAGATCGCGCGCAACCCCCGAGCCCGCTCGGCCCGGCTACGGGTGGCGTCGCGCACGGAAGCGCCCGCCGAGGCGGAGGGCGAGCCGCGGTTCCTCGGGAAGGCAGCATGAGCGTTCGGCCGGCCCTGCCCGTGGGGATCGCAGCCTTGCTCGCCGCGATGGGCGTGTTCGAGCTCAAGCGGGTGGTCCATGAGCGCGAGCGCGAGCTCGCCCGGCTCGAGCGGGCGATCGCCGAAGAGCGGGGCCGGATCCGCAGGCTGCGCGCCGACCTCGCCTGGCTCGCCCGGCCGGAGCGGCTCGTCACCCTGGCTCAGCAGCTCGGCCTCGAGCCGGCGCGGACCGACCGACTCGTGCGCACCGAGGATCTGCCGGATGCCACCGCCCTCTTGTTCGCCGGCCGGAGTCTGACCGTCGAGCTCGACGCCGGCGAGGCGATCGAGCTGCGGTTCAAACCGCTCCCCGCACCGCGGCTCGGGCCGGCGCGGGGCGGAGGCCCCCGACCTTGAGCCGGTCCGCTCTCGACCCCTCGCTCGAGCCGCCCGATCCGGCGCTGCGCAGCGGCCGGCGGCGGCTTGCCTTGGTCGGTGGGGTCTTCGCCCTGCTCTTCGCCGGCCTCGGCCTGCGACTCCTCCATCTCGCCCCCGAGGAACGGACCGCCGAAGCCGCCGCGGAGCCGCCCGTCGTGGCGACGACGCACCGCCGGCCGGATCTCCTCGACCGGCGCGGTGAGCTCCTCGCGACCGATGTCCCCGTACCCTCGCTCGCCGTCGATCCGCTGCTGGTGAGCGACCCGCGGCGGACGGCCGAGCGGCTGGCGCGGATCGTGGGCGGCATCGATCCGAGCGCGCTCGAGCGGCGGCTCGTCAAGGCCAAGGCGGCCGGCCGAAGGTTCGAGTGGGTCGAGCACCGGATCACCCCTGCGGTCCAGCTCGCGGTTCTCGAGGCGGGTCTGCCGGGCGTGCTCTTGCGGACGAGCGAGCACCGCGTCTATCCGAAGGGTCACGCGGCCGGCCACCTCTTGGGTTTCGTGGACATCGACAATCGCGGACTCGCCGGCGTGGAGCACGCGCTCGACCACGGTCGGCTGAGCGCCCTGCGGCAGGCCCGCGAGCTCGCCTTGAGCCTCGATCTGCGGGTCCAAGAGGCGCTGCGCGCCGAGCTCGCGCGCGCGTTCCGCGAGTACCGCGCGGTCGGCGCGTGCGGCATCGTGCTAGACATCCGCACGGGCGAGCTCCTGGCGTTGGTGAGCCTGCCCGACTTCGATGCCAACGCCGGTGGCAAGGCCCGCTCCGAGCAGCGCAAGAACCGCTGTACCGGCGGCACCTACGAACTCGGCTCGGTGTTCAAGGTGATCGCGCACGCCGCCGCCCTCGACAGCGGCCGGGTGCGCGTGGGCCAGCGCTTCGAGATCCCGCCCGCGCTGCGGATCGGCCGGCACACGATCCGCGACGTCCGCGCCGCGCGCCGGCCCTACACCGCGGCCGAGATCTTTTCGCATTCCTCGAACATCGGCACGGCACAAATGGTGTTCGCCGCCGGCGGTGCGGAGCCCTTGAAGTCCATGCTCGGTCGGCTGGGCCTGTTCGAGCGGGCCCCGCTCGAGATCCTCGAGGTGGCGCGCCCGCAGGTCCAGCGCGCCTGGCCCGACGTGGTGACGGCGACGGTCTCGTTCGGTCACGGCATCGCCGTGTCGCCCCTGCGTTTCGCGGAAGCCGTGGCCTCGCTCGCGGGTGACGGCACCCTCGTGCGGGCGACCCTGCTCAAGCGGCCCGAGGGCGTGCCGTTCGAGCCGGGACCGCGCGTGGTGAGCCGCCGCACGGTGGAGGATCTGCGCTGGATGATGTGGCTCACGGTCGCCGAGGGCACCGCCAAGAAGGCAGCCGTGCCCGGCTATCTCGTGGGCGGCAAGACCGGCACCGCCGACAAGCCCGGCCGCGGCGGCTACCGACGCGGTGCGGTGCTCGCCTCCTTCGTCGGCGTCTTCCCGCTCGATGCGCCGCGCTATCTCGTGCTCGCGATCGTCGACGAGCCGAAGGCCACCGCCGCCTCGGGCGGGACCCGCTACGGTGGCCAAGTCGCGGCACCGGTGGTCGCCTCGGTCATTGCCCGGATCGGCCCGCTCCTGGGCGTTCCTCCCTCCGATCCAGCGGTCGAGGCCCGCTTCCGCGAACGTTGGGCGGCCATGCGGCCCGCTGCACAACTCGACACGGGAGGCCCCCGCCTTGCGGCTGTCGATGCTCGCCGCTGACCTCGCCCGGCTCCACGGGCCCGACTGCGAGGTCGAGGGCCTCGCGCTCGATTCGCGTCGGGTGCGGCCGGGCGACCTGTTCGCGGCCCTGCCCGGCTCGCGGGCCGACGGCCTCGCCTTCGCCGAGGCCGCGGTGGCGGCCGGTGCGGTGGCCGTGCTCGGCGACCACCGCCTGCTCGAGCGGCCGCCGGGCGTGCCGATCCTGGTGGCCGCGGACCCGCGCGCCGCGCTCGCCCGGATCGCCGCCCGGTTCTTCGGCGCGCAGCCGGCGATCGTGGTCGGGATCACGGGCACGAGCGGCAAGACCTCGGTCGCGGGTTTCACCCGCCAGCTCTGGGAGCGGCTCGGCCACCGGGCGGCGAGCCTCGGCACGCTCGGCATCGTCACGCCCGACGGCGTCCGCCCGGGTGCGCTCACCACCCCCGACCCGATCGAGCTGCATCGCGAGCTCGCGGCACTCGCCCGCGCGGCGGTCGATCGGCTGGCGATGGAAGTGTCGAGCCACGCCCTCGACCAGCGTCGGGTCGACGGTGTCCGCTTCGCGGCCGCCGCCTTCACCAACCTGTCGCGTGACCATCTCGACTATCACGGCACCATGGAAGCCTACCGCGCCGCCAAGCTCCGCCTGTTTTCCGAAGTGGTGCCCGAGGGCGGCGGCGTGGTGGCCGACGCTGACCTCCCCGAGTTCGCCACGATCGCCGCGATCGCCCGCGATCGAGCGCTCGCGCTCGTCGATTACGGCGCGCGGGCGCGCCGCTTGCGGCTCGTCGGGCAGCGTCCCCGGGCCGCCGGTCAGCACCTCCTGCTGGAGCTCGACGGTCGCCGGGTCGAGGTCGAGAGCCGGCTCGTGGGCGCGTTCCAAGCCCGCAACCTTCTGGCCGCACTCGGGCTCGTGGTCGCCACCGGTGCGCCGCTCGAGGCCGCAGCGGTCGAGCTCGGCGCCCTCCAGGGGGCTCCGGGCCGGATGCAACACGTGGCCGACCACCCGTCGGGGGCGGCGATCTACGTCGACTACGCCCACAAGCCCGACGCGCTCCGGCAAGCCCTCGACGCCCTCCGGCCGCACTGCTCGGGCCGGCTGCACCTCGTCTTCGGCTGCGGTGGCGACCGGGACGCGGGCAAACGCCCGCTCATGGGTGCGATCGCCGCCGAACGGGCCGATCGCGTGATCGTCACCGACGACAATCCACGCCGCGAGGATCCGGCCGCGATCCGCCGGGCGATCCTCGAGGCCTGCCCGGGCGCGCGCGAGATCGGCGATCGGCGGGCCGCGATCGCCGCCGCCCTCGACGGGCTCGGCCCCGGCGACGTCCTCCTGATCGCCGGCAAGGGCCACGAGACCTACCAGCTCGTGGGTGAGGAGGTCCTGCCCTTCGACGATGCCGCCGTCGTCCGCGAGCTCGTGGGAGCGGTGCGATGAGCTCCATACTCTGGACTGCCGAAGCCGCCGCGAAAGCGACCGGCGGCACGGTCACGACGGCGTGGCGCGCGAGCGGTGTCTCGATCGACAGCCGCAGCCTCGCCCCGGGCGATCTCTTCGTGGCGCTCCGCGGCGAGCGGCACGACGGTCACGCCTTCGTGGCGGACGCGCTCGCCCGCGGCGCGGCGGCGGCGATGGTGGAGCGTCGGCCGGAGGGCCTCGCGGCCGACGCCCCGCTCCTCCTCGTCCGTGACACGCTCGAAGGGCTCTGGGCTCTCGGCCGGGCCGGGCGGGCGCGCAGTGCGGCCGGGGTCGTCGCGGTCACCGGCTCGGTCGGCAAGACCGGGACCAAGGAGGCGCTGCGCCACGTCCTCGACCGCCAGGGCGGCTGTCACGTGAGTGCCGCGAGCCACAACAATCACTGGGGGGTGCCTTTGACCCTCGCGCGGCTGCCCGAGCGCGTACCCTGGGCGGTGGTCGAGATCGGGATGAACCACGCGGGCGAGATCCGCGCGCTCGTCCCGTTGGCCCGCCCCCGGGTCGCGGTGATCACCGCGATCGCGCCCGCGCACATCGGCAATTTCGCCGACGGGATCGAAGGGATCGCGCGGGCCAAGGCGGAAATCCTCGAAGGTCTCGAGCCCGAAGGCGTGGCGATCCTCCCCGCCGACTCCCCGCAGCTGCCGATCTTGCTCGATGCCGCGCAGCGGGTGGGGGTGCGCCGGATCGTCACCTTCGGTGAGGCTCCGGGGGCCGATTGGCGGCTGATCGACGCCCGGCTGTTCCCCGACAAGAGCGAGCTCGAGGTGGAGCGCGCCGGCCACCGGCTGCGGCTCGGCTTGGGCGCCCCGGGCGCCCATTGGGCCACCAACGCGCTCGCGGTCCTGGCCGCGGTCGAGGCGCTCGGCGCGGACGTCGCGCGCGCGGCGGCCGATCTCGACAGCTTCGCCGTGCCCGCGGGGCGCGGTCGGCAGCGGTGGATTCCCGTACCGGGTGGCACGGTCCTGCTGCTCGACGAGAGTTACAATGCCAACCCGGCCTCGATGAAGGCCGCGATCGCCCTTTTGGGTCTGCAGCCCGGGCGCCGGATCGCCGTGCTCGGCGACATGCTGGAGCTCGGGGCCGACGCCCCCGCGCTCCACGCGGCCCTCGCCGAGCCGCTCCGGGCGGCCGGGGTGGCGCGGGTTTTCACCTGCGGGCCGTCGATGGCACGGCTGGCCGAAGCCCTGCCGGCCGAGCTTTCGGGAGCACACGCGGAGGATTCGGCGGCCTTGGCGCCGCGCGTGGTGGAAGCCCTGCGGCCGGGTGACGTCGTTCTCGTGAAAGGATCGCTCGGAAGTCGGATGGCCCGGATCGTCGAGGCGCTCGAGCGGGCGGGGGCCGGCTGAGCATGTTCTTGGAGCTCCTCTACCCGCTCGCGCCCACGGTGCCCGGGTTCAACCTGTTCCGCTACATCACCTTCCGCACCGGCGGGGCGGTGATGACCGCGCTCGTCGTGAGCTTCCTCTTGGGCCCGGCCCTCATTCGCTGGCTGCGCCGCACGCAGAAGGGCGGCCAGCCGATCCGCAACGACGGGCCCGAAAGTCACATCCTGACCAAGGCCGGCACGCCGACCATGGGCGGGGTCCTGATCCTGATCGCGATGGCGGTCTCGACCGTCCTCTGGGCCGACCCGAAGAACGGTTTCGTTTGGGTGGTGCTGCTCGTGACCTTGGGCTACGGGGGGATCGGCTTCCTCGACGATTACCTCAAGGTCACCAAACGCTCGAGCAGCGGGCTTCCCGGCCGGCTCAAGCTTTTGGGTCAAACCGTGATCGGCCTCGTCGCGGCGATCGTGCTCGTGAAGCTCACCGACCCACGGCTCGCCACGAGCGTGGCCGTCCCGGTCTTCAAGGATCTCTTGATCCCGCTCGGCATGGGCTTCCCGCTCTTCGCCGCCTTCGTCATGGTCGGTGCATCGAATGCCGTGAACCTCACCGACGGGCTCGACGGGCTCGCGATCGTGCCGGTGATGATCGCGGCTGCCTGCTTCGCGCTGATCGCCTATCTCGCGGGCAACGTGATCTTCTCGAATTATCTGGGGATCCCCTACGTCGCCGGGACGGGCGAGCTCGCCGTGGTCTGCGGCGCCATCATCGGCGCATCGTTGGGTTTCCTCTGGTTCAACGCACCGCCCGCGATGGTGTTCATGGGCGACACCGGCTCGCTCGCCACCGGCGGCGCGCTCGGTGCGATCGCGGTTGCGGTCAAGCACGAGCTCGTGCTCGCGATCGTGGGCGGCCTGTTCGTCCTCGAGGCGGTCTCGGTGATCGTCCAGGTCGTCTCCTTCAAGCTCACCGGCAAGCGGGTCTTCGCCATGGCGCCCCTGCACCACCATTTCGAGAAGAAAGGCTGGAAGGAGCCGACGATCGTCATCCGCTTCTGGATCATCGCCGTGATTCTGGCGCTCGTCGGTCTCTCCACCTTGAAGCTGCGTTGAGGCCGCCCGTGCCCGCGATCCGCACCGCACTCACCCGTTTCCGCGATCGCCGGGTGGGCGTCCTCGGCCTCGCCCGCAGCGGTCTCGCCGTGGCGCGGGCGCTGCGCGCGGGCGGCGCCGACGTGGTCGCCTGGGACGACGATTCCGCAGCGCTCCAGCGCGCCCTCGAGCTCGGCGCTTGGCCCGGCTCGATCGACGACCTGCCCGAACTCGCCGCCCTGGTCGTGAGCCCGGGTGTGCCGCTCCACCACCCGACCCCGCATCCCCTGGTCGCAGCGGCCCGTGCCGAGGGTGTGCCGATCACCGGCGACGTCGAGCTCTTCGCCGAGGTCGTCGGCGAGCGGCCGATCGTCGGTGTCACCGGCACGAACGGCAAGTCGACGACGACCGCGCTCGTCCATCACTTGCTGGTCGCGGCGGGCCGTCCGGCGCAGCTCGGCGGCAACATCGGCCGTCCGGTCTTCGACCTGGTCCTGGGTGGCGAGGACGAGACGCTCGTTCTCGAGCTCTCCTCCTTCCAGCTCGACTTGGTCGAAACGCTCGCATGCCGGGTCGCCGTCTGGCTCAACCTCACCCCGGACCATCTCGATCGCCACGGCAGCCTCGAGGCCTACGCCGCGGCGAAGAAGCGCATCTTCGCCGCGCAACGGCCCACCGATCGGGCGGTGGTCGGGATCGACGATCCGATCAGCGCCGCGGTGGCCGAGGAGCTCGCGGGCTCCGGTCGCCATCCGATCCGCGTGAGCGTCGGTCGCCTCCCGGCGGAGGGGGTGGGCGTGGTGCGCGACGAGCTCTTCGACGCGCTCGACGGCCCGGCGCGACCGGTCGTCCGGCTCGAGGGCCTGCGCGCGCTGCGGGGTGCGCACAACCAGCAGAACGTCGCCTGCGCCTACGCCGCGGTCCGCGCCCTCGGTCTCACCCCCGAGGAAGCCGTCCGCGGTCTCCCGACCTTCCCGGGCCTGCCGCACCGGATGGAGGAGGTGGGTCGGCTCGGCCGGGTCCTGTTCGTCAACGACAGCAAGGCCACCAACCCGGATGCCGCGAGCAAGAGCCTCGCCGCGTTCGAGCGGATCTACTGGATCGCGGGCGGGCGAGCCGGCCCGGGCGGGTTCGCCTCGCTCCGGCCGTTCCTCGGCCGGGTGGAAAAGGCGTTTCTCATCGGCGAGGCAGCCGCGGCGCTCGAAGCCGAGCTCGGCGACCTCGTCCCGCTCGAGCGTTGCGGCACGCTCGAGCGCGCGCTCGACGCCGCACTCGCAGCCGTTCACGACGTCGGGCAGGACGCCGTCGTGCTGCTCGCCCCCGCGTGCAAATCGTTCGATCAGTTCGAGAGCTACGAGCACCGGGGCGACGCCTTCCGCGAGCTCGTGCGCGCGCGGATCGCCACCCGCCGCGTGGAGGCGCCGGCGTGACCAGCGTTTTCCCGCGGACCGACCGCTCGCTTCTCGGCAGCTGGTGGTGGACGGTCGACCGCGTGCTGCTCACCGGCATTCTTCTTCTCTTGGCGATGGGGGTCGTGATCGTCTTCGCCGCGAGCCCGCCCGTCGGGATGCTGCGCTTCAACGATCCCTACTATTTCATCCTCCGCCACCTGGTCTTCGCCGTGCCGGCGGCGCTCTTGATCGTCGGCTGCTCCCTGCTGTCGCCTTTGGGCGTGCTCCGGCTCGCCAAGGGCTTGTTCGTGCTCGGCGTCGGGCTCATGGGGCTCGCGCTCGTGTTCGGACCCGAGATCAACGGCGCTCACCGCTGGCTCCGGATCGGCACGCTGCAGCTCCAACCGAGCGAGTTCGCCAAGCCCGCCCTCGTCGTGCTGGTCGCCCGGATCGCCGCGAGCCGCCCGTGGCCGGCCGCTACCGCCACGAGCCTCGCGCTCACGGGACTGGTGATCGGCCTCCTCCTCCTGCAGCCCGATCTCGGCATGGCGGCGATCGTGCTCGCCACCACGGGCCTTCAGCTCTTCGTCGCGGGCCTGCCCTGGCCGATCGTGGGCGCGGTCGCCGGGATCGGTGTAGGAGGCGCGTTCGCGGCCTACGAACTCTTCCCGTACGTGGCGGCGCGGGTCGATGCCTACCTCGCCCCGCCGGCCGAGTTCACCCAGATCGAGCGCGCCTTGCGGGCGGTCGCCTCGGGCGGGTTGTTCGGCCGCGGCCCGGGCGAAGGGATCGTCAAGTACAACCTCCCCGATGCCCACACCGACTTCGTCTTCGCTGCGACCGCCGAGGAGTTCGGGATCCTCGCCTGCCTTTCGATCGCCGCCCTGTTCGCGGCGATCCTGCTGCGTGGCCTCTGGCGCGCGCACGAGGCGGTCGACCGGTTCTGCCAGATCGCGGCCGTGGGTCTCGCGGCCCAGTTCGGCCTGCAGGCGCTCGTCAACATGGCCGTGAACCTCAACCTCGTGCCGACCAAGGGAATGACCCTGCCCTTCATCTCCTACGGCGGCTCCTCGATGCTGGCGCTCGGCATCGCCACCGGCTGCCTCCTCGCCCTCACCCGCGCCCGCGCCCGGCTGGAGCCGGGACGATGAGCCGGCCGCTCCTGATCGCCGCGGGCGGGACCGGCGGCCACATGTTTTCCGCCCTGGCGGTCGCGGCGGAACTGCGCCGGCGCGGCCGTGCCGTGGCGCTCGTCACCGACCCGCGCGGAGCCCGCTTCGCCCGGGACGAACGGGATTGCGCCGTGATCGCCGCCGCCTCGCCCACGGGCGGCGCGCTCGCCCGGCTCGCCGCGATCGCCACGCTCGCCCGCGGCTTCTTCCAAAGCCTCACCCTGGTCCACCGGACCCGCCCGGCGGCCGCGGCGACCTTCGGCGGCTACGCCTCGGTCCCGGCGGCCCTCGCGGCACGGCTGGCCCGCGTGCCGCTTCTGGTCCACGAGCAGAACGCGGTCATGGGCCGCGCCAACCGCCTCCTCGCCCGCTTCGCCGCCCGGGTCGTGCTCACCTTCGCCGGTACCGCCGCGGTTCCGACGCTCGCCCCGGGCCGCGTCCTCGTGGCCGGCAACCCGGTTCGCCCCGGCTTCGCGGCGACCAGCCCGGCCGCCGACCGAGCCGGCTCCGCGAGCGACGACCGGCTCCGGCTCCTGATCTTGGGCGGTAGCCAGGGAGCGCGGATCTTCGCCGACATCGTCCCCGCCGCGGTGGCGCTCTTGCCCGCGGCACTGCGCGCCCGGCTCGCGATCGCCCAGCAGTGCCGCAGCGAAGACCTCGAGCGGGTCCGTGCCGCCTACGCCGCGATCGCCCAGCCGGTCGAGCTCGCCACGTTTTTCGACGACGTGCCGGCACGGATGGCCACAGCCGACCTCGTCCTCGCCCGCTCGGGCGCTTCGACCGTGGCCGAAGTCCTCGCCCTCGGCCGCCCGGCCTTGTTCGTCCCCTACGCCTTCGCCGCCGACGACCACCAGACCGCCAACGCCCGCGCCCTCGAAGAGGCCGGCGCCGCGGTGGTCCTGCCGCAGGCCGAAGCGAGCCCGTCGACCCTGGCTCGGCAGCTCGCCGCCTTGCTCGAGGATCCCGCCCGCCGGGCGGCGATGGCCGAGGCTGCCCGTCGTCTCGCCCGGCCCGACGCCGCCGCGCGCATCGCCGACGCGCTCGACGCCCTCGCCCGGGGAGGGACCGCCCGATGAGGCTCGACCCGCGCGCCCTCGGCCCGGTCCATTTCATCGGCATCGGCGGGATCGGCATGAGCGGGATCGCCGGGCTCATGAAGAGCCTCGGCTTCACCGTCCGAGGTTCCGACGTGGCCGAGAACGCCAACGTCCAGGCCCTGCGCGCCGCGGGCGTCCCGGTCGCGATCGGCCATCGCCCGGACAATCTGGGCGAGGCGCGGGTCGTCGTCTTCTCCTCCGCCGTCAAGCCCGACAACCCGGAACTCGTCGAGGCCCGCGCCCGCCGGCTGCCGGTCGTGCGCCGCGCCGACATGCTGGCCGAGCTCATGCGCTTCAAGCGGGCGATCGCGGTCGCCGGGACCCACGGCAAGACCACGACCACGGCGATGATCGCAGCCCTCTTCGAGGCCGCGGGGCTGGACCCCACGGTGGTCAACGGCGGGATCATCAACGCCTGGGGCACCAACGCCCGGCTCGGCAACGGCGACTGGATGGTGGTCGAATCGGACGAGAGCGACGGCAGTTTCCTGCGTCTGCCCGCCGAGATCGGCGTGGTCACCAACATCGACCCCGAGCACATGGACTATTGGGGCGACTTCGAGGCCGTGCGGGCCGCCTATCGCAGCTTCGTCGAGCGCTTGCCGTTCTACGGCTTCGGCGTGCTCTGCCTCGACCATCCCGAGGTCCAGGCGATGCTGCCGAAGATCACCGATCGACGCGTCGTGACCTACGGCTTCAATCCGCAGGCCGACGTGAGCGCCAGCGCGCTGCGGCCGCACGGGCCGGGTTCCCTCGTGGACGTGCGGCTGGCCGCCGGACCGGGCCGTCCCGAGCGCATCTTCCGCGACTTCGCGATCGCCCTGCCCGGCCGGCACAATGTCCAAAACGCCCTGGCCGCGGTGGCGATCGGCGTCGAACTCGGCATCGAGGAGCGGGTGATCCGCGCCGCACTCGCCGGCCTCGAAGGTGTCAAGCGCCGCTTCACGCGCACGGGTGAAGTCGACGGGATCACGGTGATCGACGACTACGGCCACCATCCCGAGGAGATCAAAGTCGTGCTGGCCACCGCCCGCGAGCGCTGTGCGGGCCGGATCCTGGCGGTCGTCCAGCCGCACCGCTACACCCGCCTGCGCGATCTCATGGAGGCGTTCTGCACCTCCTGCCAGCACGCCGACATCGTGCTCGTGGCACCGGTCTACCCGGCCGGCGAGGCACCGATCCCGGGCGTCGACCACGAGGCGCTGGTGCGCGGCCTGATCGCCCACGGCCAGCGCGCCGTCGAGGCGGTCGACGGCCCCGAGCAGGTGTTCGAGCGGGTGGCGACGCTCGCCCGGCCGGGCGATTACGTCGTCTGCCTCGGCGCCGGCTCGATCACCCAGTGGGCCAACGCGCTGCCGGCCGAGCTCGCCCGGCGTCGCCGCGAGGCCGCCGCATGAGCCGCGCGCCCGAAGGCCTGCCCGCGGTCCGCGGCATCGTGCGGGAGCTCGTGCCGCTCGGGCCTCTGACCTGGCTGCGGGTCGGCGGGCCCGCTCGGTTCCTGTTCCAGCCGGCCGACCTCGAGGATCTCGCGACCCTCCGCCGCGAGCTCGGCGGCACCTGGCCGCTCTTCCCCATGGGGGCGGCCTCGAACCTGCTCGTGCGCGACGGCGGGATCCGGGCGGTCGTGGTTCGGCTCGGCGGCGAGCTCGCCCGGATCGAAGTCGAAGGCACCACGCTCGTGGCCGGCGCCGGCGCTCGCGACCAGCGGGTCGCCCGAGAAGCCTGCCGCGCCGGTCTCTCCGGCCTCGAGTTCCTGATCGGCATCCCCGGCACGATCGGCGGAGCGGTCAAGATGAACGCCGGGGCGTTCGGCAGCGAGACGGCGGAGCGGCTCTCGTGGGCCGAGCTCCTCGATGGCGAAGGTCGGCTCCACCGACTGCGCCGCGACGAGCTCGGCCTCGCCTATCGGCGGAGCGCACTTCCCGCCGAAGCGATCGTCGTGCGCGCCGCCTTCGCCCTCGTACCCGGTGATCCGGCGGCGATCCGGGCGCGGATGGACGCGATCCGTGCCGAGCGCGAGGCGGCCCAGCCTTCAGGGGTCGCGACCGGCGGGTCGACCTTCAAGAACCCGCCGGGCGCGAAAGCCTGGCGGCTCATCGAGGCCGCCGGCTGCCGTGGCCTGCGGCAGGGGGCCGCCATGGTCTCGGAGAAGCATTGCAACTTCCTGATCAACACGGGAGGCGCCACTGCGGCCGAGCTCGAGGACCTGGGCGAGCTCGTTCGCGCGCGCGTGCGCGCGCACAGCGGTGTCACGCTCGAGTGGGAGATCGTGCGGGTGGGCGATCCGGCACCGGTAGGAGCCGCGGCATGAGCCGGCACGTGGCGGTGCTGATGGGCGGCCTCTCGGCCGAGCGCGAGGTGAGCCTCGTCTCGGGCGAGGCCTGTGCGCGTGCCCTCGAGGCGCGCGGCTACCGCGTCAGTCGGGTCGACGTCGGCCGCGACCTGCCGCAGCGGCTCGCCGAGCTGCGACCGGACTGTTGCTTCAACGCGCTGCACGGGCGGATGGGCGAGGACGGCCGGGTCCAGGGGCTCCTCGACCTGATGGGCATCCCCTACACGCACTCGGGAGTGCTCGCTTCCGCCCTCGCCATGGACAAGCCGATGGCCAAGCGGCTGTTCGCTTCGGCGGGCCTGCGCTGCCCCGAGGGGGTCGAGACGACCCCGGCACGACTAGCTCGCGAGGGCGCCCCCCTCGCCCCACCCTTCGTCGTCAAGCCCGCCTGCGAGGGCTCGAGTGTCGGGGTGGCGATCGTCACCGACGGCGATCTGGGTCCGGTCCTCGCCCGCAACAGCTTGCAGCCGGACGACCGCCTGCTCGTCGAGACTTACGTGCCCGGTCGTGAGCTCACCTGCGCGGTGCTCGGCGATCGGCCGCTCGCGGTCACCGAGATCGCCCCCACCTCCGGCTTCTACGACTACCGAGCGAAATACACCGAGGGCCTCGCCCGCCATCTGGTGCCGGCCCCCCTGCCCGAAGCACTTTACAGCCAAGTCATGCACTGGGCACTCGAGGCGCATCGCGTCTTGGGCTGCCGCGGGGTCAGCCGCGCCGATTTCCGCCTCGACGATCGGTGGGGCCCCGAGGGGCTCTACCTGCTCGAGGTCAACACCCAGCCGGGCATGACGCCCCTCTCGCTCGTGCCCGAGCAAGCCGCCTATTGCGGCATCGCCTTCGAGGATCTCGTGGTCCGGCTCGTGGAGGAGGCACGATGCGACCCGTGACCCGTCTGTCCCAGCGCCTGCGCGGCGCCATCCGGCGCGATCGCGAGCGGCCCTGGCGGCGCCGGGCGAAACGCGCGGCACCCTTCGCCTTGGCCCTCCTCGTGGTGCTGGCCGGCGGGTGGTGGGCGCATCGCTCGGGAGCCCCGGCGCGGCTCGCCGCCACCCTCGATGCGGGCCTCGATCGGCTGGCGCGAGCCACGGGCCTCGTCGTGCGCGAGGTGACGGTCGAAGGGCGCGTCCGGACCGATCCCAAGGAGCTCGCCAAAGTGCTTGAAAGCCGGGTCGGCATGCCTATACTTTCGGTTGAATTAGACGACGTCAGGAAACAACTCGAAGGGCTGCCGTGGGTCAAGTCCGCCGCCGTCCGGCGCCAGCTACCCGGCACCCTGCACGCGGTGATCGAGGAGCATCGGCCGCTCGCCCTCTGGCGCGAGAAGGAAGGGGCACGGACCCGGTTGATCGACGAGGAGGGCGAGATCGTTCCCGTCGCTGACCTGCGACCCTTCGCCGGCCTGCCGCTCCTGATGGGAAAGGGCGCGCCGCGTGCCGCGGCGCGGCTCCTGAACCTGCTCGCGAGCGCGCCCGAGATCGCCAAACGGACGACCGTGGCGAGCTTCGTCGGCGGCCGCCGTTGGAACCTCTACGTCGACGGCCGGATCGAGGTCCGCCTGCCGGCCGAGGGAGAGGCGGCCGCCCTGCGCCGGCTGGCCGCCGAGGACCGCGCCAACCGCCTGCTCGATCGGGCGGTCGAGGCGATCGACCTGCGCTCCGCCGATTGGATCGTGGTCCGCACCGTCGAGCCACCGGCCAAAAAGCCGACCGCCGCTGCGGGACGCGGCGCATGAGCCTCGCCCTCCCGCTCGGTCGCGGCCAAGCGATCGGTGGCCGGTCGGGGACCACCCTGGCGGCACTCGATCTGGGTACCAACAAGCTCGCCTGTTTCATCGCCCAGCCCGGGCCGGGTGGCGGGCTCGTGCTGTTGGGCCGGGGCCTGCAATCGGCCGACGGGCTCCGGGGCGGCGAGATCGTCGACCTCGAAGCCGCCGAGGCGGCGGTCCGCGCGGTCTTGCAGGAAGCCGAGGAGCAGGCCGGTATCGTGGTCGAGACGGTGGTCGCAGCGATCGGTGCCGGCCACCCGCGCTCGATCCTGCTCGAGGTCGAGCGGCCCCTCGGCGGGCGGAGCGTGGCCGAGAGCGACATCGAGGCGGCGCTCGCCCGGGCCCGCGAGGAGGTGGTGGCTGCGGGCTCGGCCGTTCTCCACCTCGTCCCGCTCGAGGCCCGGGTCGACGGCGGCCGGCCGGTGCTCGACCCGCGCGGCCTCGCCGGCCGACAGCTCGCCCTCCTGGTCCACGTCGTGGCGGCCGAACGCGAGCCGCTGCAGGCCGTGCTGCGCTGCCTCGAGCGCTGTCACGTGGCCGTGCGCGGGCTCGTGGCCGCCCCCTACGCCGCGGGGATGGGATGCCTCACCGAGGACGAGCGGGAGCGCGGCTGCCTGCTCGTCGACATCGGCGCGGATGCCACCCGGATCGCCCATTTCGCCGGGGGCCGGCTGGCCCATGTCGACCGGATCGAGCTCGGTGGCGAGCGGATCACCCACGACGTCGCTTGGGGGCTCTCGACCACGCGGCGCGAGGCCGAGCGGATCAAGAACCTCTACGGTGCGGTGGTCTGGCGCGCCTGCGACGATCATGTGCGGATCGCGTTGCGTCAGGTGGGGGACGGACCCGACCTCACGACCGGCGAGGTGCCGCGCACCCGGCTCACCACGATCGTCCGGGCCCGGGTGCTCGAGATCTTCGACGCGCTGGCCGCTCGGCTGCGGGAGCACGGTGAGATCCTCCGCGCCCGGCCGCCACGGGCGCTGGTGCTCACGGGCGGCGCGGCCCAGCTCGAAGGCATGGACGAACTCGCCCAGGAGCGCTTCGGCCTGCCCACCCGGATAGGCCGGCCGCGAGGCGTGCTGAGCGGGTTGCGCAGTGACGAGGACCCGGGCTTGAGCGCGGTGCTGGGCGCCTTGGCGTTCGGCCGCGAGGGATCGGGTGCGGTGTCGCTGTCGGCCCTCGAGGGCCGGCGCGGGGTCGGTGACCGGCTCGGTCGCTTCCGTGCCTGGTTCCGGGAGAATTTCTGAGGCGGGCGGGGGTCGCCCGACCGGCCGCGCTTGCCCCGCGGCCGGGAAACGGCCGAAGGCCGCAACGAGCGTGGAGGAGGAGAACGGGGATGACGATCAACCTTTCGATACCGTTGGGCACGGAGCTCAAGCCCAAGATCAGCGTGGTCGGCGTGGGCGGGGCCGGCGGCAACGCGGTGAACAACATGATCACCGCGCATCTCGAAGGTGTGGAGTTCGTGGTCTGCAACACGGACGCCCAAGCGCTCGCCAATTGCCTCACCGACCGCAAGATCCAACTCGGCGTGTCGATCACCCACGGGCTCGGTGCCGGGGCTCGGCCGGAGGTCGGCCGGGCGGCCGCCGAGGAGGCGATCGACGAGATCCTGGACCAGCTCCAGGGCAGCCACATGGTGTTCATCACGGCCGGGATGGGCGGCGGTACCGGGACCGGGGCCGCGCCGGTGATCGCCCGGGCGGTCCGCGAGCAGGGGATCTTGACCGTCGCGGTCGTGACCAAGCCGTTCCACTTCGAGGGGGCGCACCGCATGCGGCTGGCCGAGCAGGGGCTCGCCGAGCTGCAGCAATATGTCGACACGCTGATCGTCATTCCCAACCAGAACCTGTTCCGGTTGGCCAACGAAAAGACCAGCTTCGCCGAGGCGTTCCGGATGGCCGATCAGGTCCTGCACATGGGCGTGCGCGGCGTCACCGACCTCATGGTCATGCCCGGCCTGATCAATCTCGACTTCGCCGACATCCGCACGGTGATGAGCGAGATGGGCAAGGCGATGATGGGTACCGGCGAGGCCTCGGGCGAAAATCGCGCGATCGAGGCCGCCGAAGCGGCGATCAACAATCCGCTCCTCGACGACGTCTCGATGAAGGGGGCGCGGGCGGTGCTCATCAACATCACCGGCGGCTACGACATGACCCTCTACGAGGTCGACGCCGCCGCCAATCGGATCCGCGAGGAGGTCGATCCGGACGCCAACATCATCTTCGGCTCGGCGTTCGACTCCTCGATGGAAGGGCGGATGCGCATCTCGGTCGTGGCGACCGGTATCACGGCGCCCGGCGAGCAGCCGGTGACGCGCGAGGCCGACCGCGGCGCGGAGGGCTTCGTCTTCAAGACCCAGATGCACCGCCAGCAGCCGTTCCCGACACCGGGGCGGTCGGCCGCGCGCTCGATCGAGACCAGCCCCGCGGCGCAGCTCCGCACGCCTTCGGGCGACCCCGCCATCCCGAGCTTCGGCGGACCGGCGGCGAGCGAGCCTCGGCCGCTCCGACCGGGTGCCCGCCAATCCGCCCCGGAGGTCCGTGCCCCCTCCTTCATCGAGCGGATGCGCAGCTTCGGCTTCCACCGCACCCCCCAAGCCCGGCCGGCGGCGGCTCCGGCGGGCGACGAGCCCAAGGTGCACAAGCCGGAGCTCGCCGAGGCGGCCGACATCCCCGCCTTCCTCCGCCGCGAGTCCTCCGACCGCTGACGTCGGGCGGGTGCCGCGCTAGCCTCCGGCGCGGCACCCGCTCTCGCCCCGGGAGGCGTCCATGCGGATTTCGGAGCTCGACACGCCCGCGGTGCTGGTCGACCTCGACCGGGTCGAGCGCAATCTGGCCCGCTTCCAGGCCTATTGCGACCGGCACGGGATCGAGAACCGGCCGCACATCAAGACCCACAAGGTCGTCGAGTTCGCCCGCCGCCAAGTCGAGCTCGGGGCGGTCGGGATCTGCTGCCAGAAACTCGGCGAAGCCGAGGTCATGGCGGCGGCCGGGCTGCGCGACATTCTGATCCCCTTCAACCTCGTGGGCGCGGCCAAGCTCGGCCGAGCGCGCGCGCTGGCCGAGCGGGTCGCCCTTCGGGTCTCGGCCGACGATCCGCTCGTCGTCGACGGCCTCGCCGAGGCTTTCGCGAGCGCGTCCCGTCCCTTGCCGGTCTTGGTCGAATGCGACACGGGCGCCGGACGTTGCGGCGTGCAGACCCCGGAGGCCGCACGCGAGCTGGCGCTGCGCATCGATCGTGCCCGAGGGCTCCGCTTCGCCGGCCTCATGACCTATCCCGCCAAGGGCGCCCCGGAGCGCGCCGCCGCTTTCCTCGCCGAAGCGAAGGCTTCGATCGAAGCGGAGGGGCTCGCCGTCCCGACCGTCTCGTCGGGCGGCACGCCCGACATGTGGCGGGTGCACGAGCAACCGGTGATCACCGAATACCGGGTCGGCACCTACATCTACAACGACCTCATGGAAGTCGCCTGCGGTGCCGCCCGCCTCGAGGACTGCGCGCTCACCGTCCTCACCACGGTGGTGAGCCGACCCACCGCCGATCGGGCGATCCTGGATGCCGGCTCCAAATCGCTCACCTCCGATCTCAACGGCCAAAGGGGCCACGGTCGGATCGTCGAATACCCCCAAGCGGTGATCTACGGCCTGAGCGAAGAGCACGGCCACGTCGATCTGCGCGCGTGCACCACCCGCCCCTCGATCGGCGAAAAGGTCCGGGTGATCCCGAACCATGCCTGCCCGGTCTCCAACCTGTTCGACCGGATCGTTACGGTCCGCGGCGAGCAGGTCGAGGGCAGCTTGGTGGTCGCCGCCCGCGGCCGGGTCGACTGAGGTGGCTGCTCAACAGGTCCGAGCGCGGCCGATCACCCAAGCGAGGCCACGCGAAAGATGCTCGCGCATCACCGGGTCGGCGAACAACTCGGCGCGATGGCCGAGCCCGGTGTACCAGCTCCGCCCCCGGCCGACCTTGTGGCACCAGGCGATCGGATGGTCGGCGCCCATGCCGCCGCCCTCGTAGGTCCGCTCGTCGATCGTGGCGATCACCTGCACCCGTCCGCGCGGGTTCGAGCGGAAGTCGTAGAGCTCGTCGGTCACCCACCATTCCCGGCCGCCGCCCAGCGCCTCGAGGCCGGGTAGATCCGGGGCGAAGCGGACCAGGGTCGTCTGCAGGCCGGGCGGATGCGCGCGGAACCAGGCGCCGACCAGCTCTTCGAAAGCCGGCCAGCCATAGTGCGCGTCGGCCGCGGCGTGCACCGCCAAAAGGCCGCCACCGCCGCGCACGAACGACTCGAGGGCGGCCGCCGCTTCGTTGCCCAGGAAGTCACCCGTGGTCTGCGCCAGGACGACGGCCACCACCCCCTCGAGCGGCAGGCGAGGGAGCGGGACCGGCCCGTCCCGTCGCTCGACCACCAGTCCCAGAGGTCGGGCGAGGCCCTCGATCGCCGCGGCGGTGGCCGGGATCGATTCGTGCCGGTAGCCGGCGGTGGCGGTGAGAACGAGGAGCCGCTCGGCCACGACCGGGCCCGCGCCGAGCAGGCTCGCTGCGACGACCGCCACGAATCCGAGCCGTAGGCCGGCCATCGGCCTCAGTGCGAGAACAGAACGGGCACCGTCATGTGTTTCAAGATGTGGGCGGTCGTCCCGCCGAGGATCAGCTCCCGCAGCCGCGAATGGCCGTAGCCGCCCATCACCAAGAGGTCGGCGGCCTCGTCCGCGGCGGTCGAAAGCAGCACGTCGCCCGGGTCGAGACCGCCCGAGACGACCGTCTTGACCGTGACCTGGATGCCGTGCCGGGCGAGATGGGCGGCGATGTCCGCCCCGGGTACCTCGCCGACCCGCCCGGCCAGCCTTTCCGGGTCGATGATCAAAAGCGAGACCTCCCGCGCGCGCTTCAGGAGCGGCAGCGCGTCGTTCAGGGCCCGGGCCGCCTCGCGCGAGCCGTCCCAGCCGCAGATCGCCCGCTCCGGCGGCATCGTCCGTGCCCCGATGTAGGGGATCACGAGCGCCGGCCGGCCCGAAGCCATGAACGCGGCCTCGACCATGAGCGTGTCGTCGACCCCGCTGCGCTCGGGATCCGGTTGGCCGACGATCGCCATGTCGGCGTGCCGGGCCTGGCGGGCGAGCGCATCGGCGAGCCGGTCGACCATCACCGTCTCCTGCCGCCGCTCGAGCGTGATCCCGTCGCGCTCCGCCCGTGCCACCGCCCGGTCGAGGATCGCCGCGGCTGCAGCTTCGGCCTGCTCGCGCTGCTGGGCCAGGACTTCGGCCGGCAAATTCACGCCCACGACCGCCGGCACGTAGGGCTCGACCACGAGGCAGAGGGCCGAAAGATGCGCCTCGAAGGCACGCGCCAAGGCGAGCGCCGCCTCGAGCCGGGCGTTCGACGCCTCGGTCGCATCGAGCTGCACGAGTAGATCCTTCAAGCTCACCGGACTCCTCCCCACTGGTCCCGCCGTCGGCGCTTAGCACGAAACCGCGCCCCCGTCGCGTTGCGAGCGCGCCGCCCCTCGGTTACCACCGGGCTGAAAGCGAGCGCAGGAGCTCTCCTGCAGGGTTGAATGTGACAAAACGATGACGGATGACGAACCATCATCGATCCAGCTGGTCGAAACGGCGCAGCGCGAGGCCCGCGAGATCGAGCTCAAGCTGCGGGTCCCGCCGGAGCATCTGGAGCACCTCGCGGCCTGCCCGGTCCTCGTGGACCGGGCCCTGGGCCCGCCCCACCGGCGTCAGCTCGTCGGCACCTATTTCGACACGGCCGACCGACGCCTCGCTCGCCGTGGGCTGGCGCTGCGCGTGCGTCGGATCGGCCGGCGCCGAGTGCAGACGCTGAAGGCCGCGCCCGATGCCGCCGGGGCCATCGCCGACCGTCCCGAGTGGGAGGCCGCGATCGCGGGCGAAGCCCCCGACCTCACCGCCTTCGCCGACCCGGCGGCGCGCGAGGCGGTGGGCCTCGTCCTGCCGGGCGAGCTCGCGCCCGTTTTCGAGACCCGGATCGAGCGCACCGAGCTGACCGTCGGCTGGCCGGATCGCGAGCGGCCGGAAGCGGTGGTCGCGGTCGCGATCGACCGCGGCGTCATCCGGGCGAACGGCAAGGAGGAGCCGGTGAGCGAGCTCGAACTCGAGCTCGCGCGCGGCCCGGAGCGGGCGCTCGCCGCGTTGACCGAGGCGTTGCGCGGCGTCGCCCCGCTCGCGGTCGAGACCCGCGACAAGGCGGCCCGCGGCTGGGCGCTGGCCGAGGGGCTGGTCCCGCCGCCGCGCAAGGCGGGCAAGCTCGAGCTCGACCCCGAGCTCACGGTCGCCGAGGCGTTCCGCCGGATCGGCCGCGCCTGCCTCGGCCACTGGCTCGCCAACGAGCCGGCCGCCGCGGACGGGCGCGACGTCGAGGGGGTGCACCAGCTGCGCGTCGCGCTCCGGCGCCTGCGCTCGGCCTTCTCGCTGTTCCGCGCGGTCCTGCCCGAGGCCGAGCGGACGCGGCTCGTGGCCGAGCTGCGCTGGCTTTTGGGCGAACTCGGTCCGGCCCGCGACCGCGCCGTCCTCGCCCACGATCTCCTGCCGCCCTTGCGCGGCGCGGGCGTGCTCGAAGCCGAGCTCGCCGCCCTCGAGGAGGCGCTCGCCCGCGGCCGCCCGGCCCTTTACGACCGCGTGCGCGCGGCACTCGCGAGCCGCCGCTACGCCGATCTCGTCCTGGATCTCGCGATCTGGCTCGAGCTCGAGCGGTTCCGCGAGCAGGCGAGCCCCGAGGCCCGCGCGATCCTCGAGGGGCCGATCCTCCCCTTCGCTCGCGACGCGCTCGAGCGGCGCTGGCGCAAGGCCAAGAAACGCGGGCGCAAGTTCGCGGCACTCGACGCCGAGGAGCGCCACGCGCTCCGGATCGCGATCAAGAAGCTCCGCTACGGTCTCGATTTCTTCGCCGCCCTCTGGCCCGGCAGCGCGACCCGCAAGTTCGCGCGCCGTCTGGCCGAGCTCCAGGATCGGCTCGGCCACCTGAACGACGTCGTGGCAGCCGAGGAGCTCGCGCGAGCGGTCGCGGCCGAGACCCGCGGGGAGCCCGCGGGCGGGGCGGTGGCGCTCGCCGCCGGGGCGCTGATCGGCTGGTACGCACGCGCGAACGACCGGATGCTGCGCGAAGCCGCCGATCGATTCGAGGCGTTCGCCGACCAAGAGCCCATCTGGCGCGAGACGGTATGATCCGGATCCTGGTCACCAACCTCAAGGGCGGCTGCGGCAAGACCACCCTCGCGACCAACCTCGCCGGCGCCTTCGCGCGCGGTGGTCTGCCGACCACGCTCGCCGACGTCGACCGCCAGCGCTCGAGCCTCGCTTGGCTCGGGCTGCGCGCGGCCACCGCGCCGGTCGTGCGCGGCGTCGACTGGCGCAAGCAGCCGGGCGAGGTACCGGCCGACACCGCCCGGCTGGTGATCGACGCCCCCGCCGCGATCCGCGTGAAGGAGGTCGAGGAACTCCTGGTCGCGGCCGACCTCGTCGTCGTCCCCGTCCTTCCCTCGCTGTTCGACGAGGCGAGCAGCGCCCGCTTCCTCGCCCGCCTCGACGAGCTCAAGCCGGTCCGCAGGGGCAAGAAACCCGTGCTCGTGGTGGCCAATCGACTGCGCGCCCGCTCGCGCGCCGTCCAGCGCCTCGAAACCTTCCTGACCGATCTCGGCCATCCGCCCGTGGCCCGGCTCGCCGACCGTGCGCTCTACGGCGAGCTCGCGATCAAGGGGCTTTCGGTGTTCGACGCGCCGGCGCGCGAGGCGGCCGCGACGCGCGCCGAATGGCAGCCGCTGTTGCGGGCGATCGAGGAACGCGGCTGAGCGGCGGCGTCGCTGCCGGTCGTCAGATCCGCCGTTCGGCCAGAGTCCGCACGAGCCCCACGAGTGCCGCCTTGACCGTCGCCGATCGCAGCGCCCCGAAACCGCGCGCCACCTCGAGGACGCCGCGCGCCTGCACGAGCCGACCGTCCTCCGGCCCGACCGGAGCGTCCGGCTCGTCGAAGAACCAACCGACGGGCACCTCGAGCCGGCGGCCGATCTGCCAGAGCCGCGCCGCGCTGATCCGGTTGGCTCCGTTTTCGTATTTTTGGATCTGCTGATAGGAGACCCCGAGCGCCGCCGCGAGCTGGTGCTGCGTCATGCCGAGCTCGGTGCGGCGCAACCGGATGCGCTCGCCGATCCGCCGGTCGAGGCTCGCGGGCTCGAGGGTCATGGGCCGGTGCTCCGACCTCCTTGGCCGCGCGCGCCGGCTTCCGGGCCGCGCGCCTCTTGACTATGGTCGCGCCGTCGTCGACGAGGCCAATCTACCAGCCGGTTAGACCGCCCGCAAGGCGACGCCCGATGGTTGATGCTCGGCCCGTCCGCCGCTCGGAGGACCTGGATCCACCATGCCGTCCTCGGCACCCTCGCCCGATCGCCCGCGCTCGCTCCGCCGCGGGCTCGCCGCCCTCGCCTTCCTCCTGCTCGCCGGCTGCGCCGGTGGCCGACCGTCGCCTTATGCCGACCGGCCGGTCGACGAACTCTACAACATCGCCCAGGATCTGCTCGACAAGGGTGAGTTCCGAGAAGCCGGCCGCGCGTTCGAGGAGGTCGAGCGCCAGCATCCTTATTCGCAATGGGCGGTCAGGAGCCAGCTCATGGCCGCCTACGCCTATTACGAGGCGAACGACTACGAGGAGGCGATCGCCGCCGCACGCCGCTTCATCGAGCTCCACCCGGGCAATCCCGACACGCCCTACGCCCAGTACCTGATCGGCATGAGCTATTACGAACGGATCTCCGACGTGCAGCGCGATCAGGAGATGACCGAGGAGGCCGCCAAGGCCTTCGAGGAGCTGATCCGCCGCTACCCGGACTCGGACTACGCCCGCGACGCCCGCCTCAAGCTCGACCTGACCCGTGACCACATGGCCGGCAAGCACATGGAGATCGGCCGCTATTATCAAAAGCGCGGGCAATATGTGGGCGCCATCAACCGGTTCCGGACCGTGGTCGAAGAGTTCCAGACGACCACCCACGTGCCGGAGGCGCTGCACCGGCTGACCGAATGCTACCTGGCGCTCGGCGTGCGCGAGGAAGCGCAGAACGCCGCGGCCGTGCTCGGCTACAACTTCCCCGGCAGCCCCTGGTACGAGCGCGCCTACGCGCTCCTCCAGGGCCAGAAGCTCGAGCCGGCGCGCTCCGCGCGCTCTTGGCTGGGCGGCCTCTTCTGAGCGATGCTCACCGGTCTCTCGATCCGCGACGTGGTGCTGATCGAGCGGCTCGACCTCGAGCTCGGGCCGGGCCTCACCGTGCTCACCGGCGAGACCGGCGCCGGCAAGTCGATCCTGCTCGACGCGCTGGGGCTCGCGCTCGGCGGCCGGGCCGAACGCGAGCTGGTCCGCCGCGGCGCCGAGCGGGCGCTGGTCGCGGCGAGCTTCGCCCCGCCCGCCGATCACCCGGCGCGCCGGCTCCTCGCCGAGCAGGGCCTCGCTCCGGCCGACGGCCCCGCGGGCGAGATCTGGCTGCGGCGCAGCCTCACGGCCGACGGCAAGAGCCGGGCCTTCCTCGACGATGCACCGGTCGCGAACCAGCTCCTTCGTCGGCTCGGCGAGAGCCTGGTCGCGGTCCACGGCCAGCACGACACCCACGGCCTGCTCGACCCGGCGGTGCAGCGCGCGGTGCTCGACGCCTTCGCCGGGGCGGAAGGGGCGGCCGGCGCCACACGCGCCGCCTGGCAGGCTCGGCGCACGGCCGAAGCCCGTCGCCGCGAGCTCGCCGAGGCGGCCGAGCGAGCCGAACGCGACGCCGAGGAACTCCGGCAGCGCGTCGCGGAGCTCGAGGCGCTCGCCCCCGAACCGGGCGAGGAGGGGCGGCTCGCCGAGGCGCGGGCCCGGCTGCAGGGCCGGGAACGGCTGCTCGCTGCCCTCGAGGAAGCGCTCGGCGGGGCCGAGGCTGCCCGCGAACGCCTCGCCCAGGCCGCCCGTCGGCTGGAACGGGTGCGCACGCTGGCCGAAAGCGAGCTCGCCCCGGCGCTCGCCGCGCTCGAGCGCGCCCAAGTCGAGCTCGACGAGGCCGAGGCCGGGCTCGAGGCGCTGCGCCGCGGGCTCGCCACGAGCGAGGACTCGCTCGAAGCGATCGAAACGCGGCTCTTCGCCCTGCGCGCTGCCGCCCGCAAGCACCGGGTCCCGGTCGAGGGCCTGACCGACCTCTTGGAAGCGAGCCGGGCCGCGCTCGCCCGGCTCGAGGATCGCTCGGCCGAACTCGCCGCGGCCGAGCGCGACGCGGCGGCCGCCGAGGCGGCGTTCCGCGCCGCCGCGGCCCGGCTTTCCGGGTTGCGCGCGGCGGCGGCCGAACGGCTCGCCCTCGCGGTCTCGAGGGAGCTCGCGCCCCTGCGCCTCGAGCGGGCCCGCTTCGAGGTCGCCCTCGAGCCCCTGCCGGAGGCCGATTGGGGACCCGAGGGTGCGGAACGGGTGAGTTTCCGGGTCGCCACCAACCCGGGCCAGGCGCCCGGGCCGCTCGCCAAGATCGCTTCGGGCGGTGAACTGTCACGGCTGATGCTGGCGCTCGAGGTCGTGCTCGCGCGCCTCGACCCGACCCCGACCTTGGTCTTCGACGAGATCGACGCGGGGATCGGCGGGGCGACCGCGGATGCGGTCGGCGAGCGGCTCGCCCGGCTGGGCCGCGACCGCCAAGTCCTGGTCGTCACCCATGCCCCGCAGGTCGCGGCCCGGGCCGACCGCCACCTCCTCGTCCGCAAGCGGATCGAGGCCGGCGCCGCGCGGGTCGAGGTGGAGGAGCTGGGCCCGGCCGGACGACGGCAGGAGATCGCCCGCATGCTGGCCGGTGCCGAGATCACCGAGGCCGCCCGGGCGGCGGCGCAGAGCCTGCTCGAGCTCGCGAGGCGAGGCTGAATGCGGCGCCCGCCGAGCCTCGCGCTCCCCGTCGAGCGGCTCTCGCGCGAACAGGCGGCGGCCGAGCTCGCCTGGCTCGCGGCCGAGATCGCCCGCCACGACCGGCTCTATTACCAGCTCGCCCAGCCCGAGATCTCGGACGCGGAGTACGACGCGCTCCGCGCCCGCAACACGGCGATCGAGGCGCGCTTTCCGGATCTCGTGCGGCCCGACAGCCCATCCTTGCGGATCGGCGCGCCGCCGGTCGAGGCGTTCGGCAAGGTCCGCCACGCCGTGCCGATGCTCACCCTCGACAATGCCTACAGCGACGGCGAGGTCGCCGAGTTCGTGGCGCGGATTCGCCGCTTCCTCGGCATGGCCGCGGACGTGCCGCTCGACTTCGTGGCCGAGCCCAAGATCGACGGGCTCTCCTGCTCGCTGCGCTACGAGCACGGGCTTTTGGTGCGGGGTGCGACCCGCGGTGACGGCTTCGAGGGCGAGGACGTCACCGCCAACGTCCGCACGATCCGCGACATCCCCCAGCGCCTCCTGGTCGAGGACCCGCCGCCGCTGCTCGAGGTCCGCGGCGAAGTCTACATGGAGCGCGCCGATTTCGAGGCTTTGAACGCCCGCCGGGCCGAGGCCGGCGAACCGCTCTTCGCCAACCCGCGCAACGCCGCGGCCGGCTCGCTCCGCCAGCTCGACAGCCGGATCACCGCGAGCCGCCGGCTGCGCTTCCTGCCGCACGGCTGGGGCGAGGCCGACCCGCCGATCCGCGGCTCCTACTTCGACTTTCTGCGTGGCCTCGAGCGCCTCGGTTTCCGAACGGAACCGTTGGTCACCCGCTGCCGCGACGTGCAGGAGTTGGTCGCGTACCAACACCGGCTCGAGGCGCGGCGCTTCGCGCTCGCCTACGACATCGACGGCGTGGTCGACAAAGTCGACCGCATCGACCTGCAGGAGCGGCTCGGCTTCGTCGGCCGGGCACCGCGCTGGGCGATCGCCCACAAATTCCCGGCCCAGCAGGCGACCACCCGGATCCGCGCGATCACCGTGCAGGTCGGGCGGACCGGGGCGATGACGCCGGTGGCCGAACTCGAACCCGTGACCGTGGGCGGGGTCGTGGTCGGCCGCGCGACGCTCCACAACGAGGACTACATCAAAGAGCGGGACATCCGCGTCGGCGACACGGTGATCGTCGAGCGGGCGGGCGACGTGATCCCCCAGGTGGTCCGGGTCGTGCCCGAGCAGCGCCCGCCGGAAAGCGAACCCTTCCGGTTCCCCGATCGCTGCCCGGTCTGCGGGGCGATCGCCGTGCGCGAACCGGGCGAGGCGATCTGGCGCTGCACGGGTGGCCTCGTCTGCCCGGCGCAGGTCGAGGCGCGGCTCGAGCATCTCGTGAGCCGCGCCGCGTTCGACATCGAGGGGCTCGGCAAGAAACAGATCCCGCAGCTGCACGCGGCGGGCCTGATCCGCGAGCCGGCCGATCTCTTCACCCTGCCCCGGGATCCCGACCGCCTGGCCCGGCTCGCGGCGCTCGAGGGCTGGGGCAAGAAAAAGATCGAGAACCTCCTCGCGGCGATCGAGGCGCGCCGCCGGCTGCCGCTCGACCGGGTGCTCTACGGGCTCGGCATCCGGTTCGTCGGCGAGGTCACCGCCAAGCTCCTGGCTCGGCACTATCACGATTGGCCCCGCTTCCGCGCCGCGATGGACCGGCTCGTCGCGGGCGATCCGGCCACCCGCGAGGATCTCCTCGCGATCGACGGGATCGGCCCGGTCGTGGTCGATTCGCTCGCCGAGTTCTTCGCCGAGCCGCACAACCGCGCCGCCGCCGATCGGCTCGCGGCCGAGCTCACCATCCTGCCGGTCCAGGCGCCGCAGGCCACGACCTCGCCCTTGGCCGGCAAGACGGTGGTCTTCACCGGGACGCTCACCCATATGACGCGGGCCGAGGCCAAGGCGCGCGCCGAGGCGCTCGGGGCCAAGGTCGCGGGTTCGGTCTCGCGGGCGACCGACCTCGTGGTGGCGGGTGCCGAGGCGGGCTCCAAGCTCGACCGAGCGCGCGAGCTCGGGGTCGAAGTGATCGACGAGGCACGGTGGCTCGAGCTCGTAGGTGGCGCATGACCCGATTGGCGATGCTGGGGCTCGGCTACGGCTTCCTCGTCCTCGGCGTGCTCGGCCTTTTCCTACCGATCCTCCAAGGTGTGCTGTTCATCACGGTGGGGCTGCTGATCCTCTCCCGTCACGCCGCCTGGGCCGAGCGGCTGTTGACCCGCCTCAAGGCCCGTCACCCCGGGTTCGCCCGGACGGTCGTCGCGGCGGAGGAGCTCGCCCAGCGCTGGATGGACCGGATCGCCGTGCGCTTCCGCCGCCTGACCGGCCGCTGACGTGACCGCGCGCCATCCGCCGGTTCGCGGGGCCGGCGCGCGCCGGTCCCGGACCGGGCGGGTCGCCCGTGCGGGCTCGCCGGCTCGCCCCGCCGCGGGCCGTGGCGACCCGTCCGGCCCGGACCGACCTCGGGTGCGGCCTGGCAGGGCACCGACTCCCGGCTCGTTCGGCCGATCGGACGCGCTCGCGGCCCTGCGGAGCCTGCCGTGCGGGTGACGCTGCTCGGAACCGGCTGCCCGGTGCTGCACCCCCGACGGGCCGGCGCCGGTCTCCTGGTCGAGGCCGGCGGCACGCGGGTCCTGGTCGACTGCGGCCACGGCGTGGCCCAGCGGCTGGCCGAGGCCGGTGTGCGGATCGCCGACCTCGACGCCGTCCTCGCGAGCCACCTCCACACCGACCATCTGGCCGATCTCTGGACACTCGTGGTGGGCGGCTGGCACCAGGGTCGGACACGGCCGCTGCGGCTCCTCGCGGATCCGGCGGTCGCGCGGCTCGCACGTGGCCTCGAGTCCGCTTGGGCGGAGGAGCGGGCGCAGCGTCTGGCCTTCGAACGACGGCCGAACCCGGCGGGCTTCGGCCTCGAGATCGAGCCGCTCGAGGCCGGCCGGCGGCTCGTCTTCCCGGGGCTCGAGGTCGAGGCCGTGGCGGTCGACCACCGCCCGGTGGAGCCCGCCTTCGGCTTCGTGTTCCGGGCCGGCCGGAGGATCCTCGCGACGAGCGGCGACACCCGCCGCTCGGAGGCGTTGATCGCGGCAGCCCGGGACTGCGATCTGCTGGTCCACGAGGTGTTCGTCCATCGTGCTTTGCCGATCGTCCCGGGGGTGCGGGAGGCGGCCACGATCGCCGCGGTCGGCTCGTACCACACCGCCATCGAGGAGGTGGGACCGATCGCCGCCGCCGCACGGGCCCGCGCCCTTCTGCTCACCCACATCGTCCCGCCGACCGCCGATCCCGGCGAGCTCGTGCTCGAGGCGGGTCGAGGCTTCGCCGGCCCGGTGATCGCGGGCGAGGACTTGCTGAGCGTCGATCTGGCGACCGGAACCCTCGCCTGGCGCGGCTTGGCCGCGAGGCTCGGGGATCGGACGGGCGGTTGAGCGCGGTCGAACGACCGTCCGTGTGGGGCTCACCCGCTGCCGCCGAGCCGAACCGCCAGGGTGAAGGTCGCGAGCCACGCCACGGCCAGGGCGACGGCGAGCCTGCCCACGCGGCGACCGCCTGCAGCCCCCGGCCGGTCGGCCGCGGCCAGGACGGCGAGCCCCGCCGCCGCGAGGAGCGGCCAGCCCAGGACGATCCAGGGTGAGGGAACCTCGCCGAGGAGCTCGAGCTCCGCCGCCAACGCCAGCGCGAACGCGCAAACGAGCGAGAATGCCGCGAGCAGCACGAGATCGAGCGTCCCGCGTGCGGCGGCACGATCCGATTCGGCAGGCGATGCCCGCGCGGCGCGCGCCCGGGCGAACGCGACGAGCGCCACGAAGCTGCCGACGAGGAGCGGCAGCAGCGCTCCCCGGCCCCCGCCGAGGAAGAGGGCTCCGGCATCGACCCGGAGCGCCGCGCCGAGCGCGAGGCAGGTTGCGTCGAGCGGTGTCGTGGGACGGACCGCGCGGGCCCATTCGCAACCAGCCACGAGAAGGACGAGGACCAGCAATCCCGGGCCGTGCGCGGCCGCTGCGGCGAGGGCGAGAACCGCGGCGGCGGCGCTCGTCCACGGTAGCTCCCGAAGCGAGCCCCGCGAGGCCGGAACGAGCGGCGGCACCGCCCGCTCGATCACGAGGAACAGCAGAAGGCCCGCCAGAAGGTCGCGCAGCGCCGCTGCCGATGCCTGCGGACCGAGCAGGAGCGGCACGAGCAGGAACGTCGCCGCCGGTGCTCGTAGCTCCGCCTGGCCGAGCCGAGCCGCGAGCCGCCGGCCCGACCCGACGGACGCCCCCACCGACCGCCGAGCGCCCTCGGCCAGCAGCCGCATCGCCGCCCGCCCGCCGCCGGTCGTCCGCGGGCCCGTGAGCGAGACGCCCATCGCCGCCATCCTCCGGGGATCCGCCCCTGGCGCCAGTTTGCGGCGTCCTGGTTAACGAAGGGTTGACGTCCCGCGGGAGCGATCGGCGCTCGCGTCCTTGAAAGAGAACCGATCCGGTTCTATTTCGGTGCGCGACAGGGACGGGGCTCGCGGTGATCCGGCTGAGTAGGCTTTCCGACTACGGGATCGTCATCCTCACGCGGCTCGCGCGCGAGCCGGGCCGGGCGATGGCGGCCTCGACGCTGGCGCGGGCGACCTCGGTTTCGACGGCGATGACCGGTAAGATCCTCAAGCTCTTGGCGCGCGCCGACATTCTGGTCTCGCAGCGCGGCGTGCGGGGCGGCTACGCGCTCGGCCGACCGCCCGAGGCGATCACCGTGGCCGAGATCATCGAGGCGCTCGACGGACCGATCGCGCTCACGAGCTGCGCGGATCCCGGGGCCCACGACTGCGGCATCGAGGCGCTCTGCCCGGCGCGCGACGGCTGGCGGCGGATCAACCGGGCCATCCGTGACGCGCTCGCCGGGATCACGCTCGCCGAGATGGCGCAAGCGGTCCCGCGCGACCTCGTCCCGGCCTTCGCAACCCCGCCGCGTGCCGCCGCACCCGAGCCGGCGGCCGCCGCCTCGATCGGAGCCCGCTGATGGCGACCGCCCTCGATACGGTCAAAGACTACACCGAGGCCGAATACAAATACGGTTTCGTGACGCCGGTCGAGGAAGACCGCTTCCCGCCCGGCCTGAACGAAGAGGTGGTGCGCCGGCTGTCGGCCAAGAAAGAGGAGCCCACTTGGCTCACCGAGTGGCGGCTGGCGGCCTTGCGTCGGTTCTTCTCCATGGAGGTGCCGGATTGGCAGAAGGTCCGCTTCGAGCCGATCGACTTCCAGGCGATCTCTTATTACGCCGCACCGCGGCAGAAAGAGCGGCCGAAGTCGCTCGACGAGATCGACCCCGAAATCCGGCGGACCTACGACAAGCTCGGCATCCCGATCCGTGAGCAGGAGATCCTGGCGGGCGTCGCGGTCGACTACGTGTTCGACAGTGTCTCGGTCGCCACCACGTTCAAGCGAAAGCTCGAACAACTCGGCGTCATCTTCTGTTCGATGTCGGAGGCCGTGCGCGAGCATCCGGAACTCGTCCGTAAGTATCTCGGCTCGGTCGTGCCGCCCGGCGACAACTTCTTCGCCGCTCTGAACTCCGCGGTGTTCAGTGACGGCAGCTTCGTCTACGTGCCGAAGGGCGTGCGCTGCCCGATGGAACTCTCGACCTACTTCCGGATCAACGCCGCCGGCACCGGCCAGTTCGAGCGCACGCTGATCATCGCCGACGAAGGCTCGTACGTGAGCTACCTCGAGGGCTGCACCGCGCCCATGCGCGACGAAAACCAGCTGCACGCCGCGGTCGTCGAGCTCGTCGCCTTGGACGACGCCGAAATCAAATACTCGACGGTGCAGAACTGGTACCCCGGCGACAAGGAAGGGCGCGGCGGCATCTACAATTTCGTCACCAAGCGCGGCGCTTGCCGTGGCAAGAGGTCCAAGATTTCCTGGACCCAGGTGGAAACGGGGTCGGCCATCACTTGGAAATATCCGTCCTGTATTTTGCAGGGTGACGATTCGGTCGGCGAGTTCTACTCGGTGGCCGTTACCAACCACCGCCAGCAGGCCGACACCGGGACCAAGATGATCCACATCGGCAAGCGGACCCGCTCGCGGATCGTCTCCAAGGGCATTTCGGCCGGCCGGTCGGACAACACTTATCGCGGGCTCGTCCGGATCTTGAAGTCGGCCGAGGGGGCGCGCAACCACACGCAGTGCGATTCGATGCTGATCGGCGATCGCTGCGGCGCGCACACGGTACCCTACATCGAGGTCCACAACCGAACCGCGCGCTGCGAGCACGAAGCGACGACGAGCAAGATCAGCGAGGACCAGCTCTTCTACTGCCGCCAGCGCGGCATTTCCGAAGAGGACGCGGTGGCCCTGATCGTCAACGGCTTCTGCCGCGAGGTCATGAACGAGCTGCCGATGGAATTCGCAGTCGAAGCGAGGAAGCTCCTCGGCATCTCGCTCGAGGGGAGTGTCGGCTGAGACGCCGCCGAGCCACGACGGAAGACGGAACGGATCGAGTACGGGAAGAGCCGCGGATCATGTTGACGATCGAGAACCTCCAGGTGAGCGTCGAGGGCAAGCCGATCCTCAAGGGGCTGTCGCTCACGGTCGAGGCCGGGCGGGTGCACGCCATCATGGGCCCGAACGGTTCCGGCAAGAGCACGCTCGCCCACGTGCTCGCCGGTCGCGAGGGCTACGAGGTGACGGGCGGCAACGTGCGCTTCGGCGACGAGGACCTGTTGGCGCTCGAGCCCGAGGAGCGCGCGCACGCCGGTTTGTTCCTCGCGATGCAGTACCCGGTCGAAATCCCTGGCGTCGCCAACATGTATTTTTTGCGCCAGGCGATCAACGCGATCCGCAAGGCACGCGGCCAAGAGGAGATCCCGGCCGCCGAGTTCATGCGCAAGGTGCGCGAGCAGGCGAGGCTCCTCGGGATCGGTGAGGAGCTGTTGAAGCGCGACCTCAATGCCGGCTTCTCGGGCGGCGAGAAAAAGCGCAACGAGATCCTGCAGATGGCCTTGTTGGAACCGCGCTTGTGCATCCTCGACGAGACCGACAGCGGTCTCGACATCGATGCGCTGCGGACCGTGGCCGACGGCGTCAATCGCCTGCGCTCGCCCGAGCGCGCCTTCCTCGTGATCACGCATTACCAGCGGCTGTTGGACTACATCGTCCCCGACGTCGTGCACATCATGGCCGACGGCCGGATCCAGCGCACGGGCGGGCCCGAGCTGGCCCGCGAGCTCGAGGAGCGCGGCTACGAAGGGCTCCTCGGCACCAAGCTCGCCGCCTGAGCCCGGGGGTCACCGCCATGCTCGCCGTCAAGCGGACCCGCCGGCTCGATCCCGATCCCGCCTTCACCGCGGCCTTCCGTGAGCTCGCCCCGCGCCTGCCCGGGAGCGCGAGCGAGGCCCTCGCCCGGATCCGCGAGGAGGGGTTCGCGCGGTTCCTCGCCCTCGGCATCCCGACCCAGCGCGACGAGGCCTGGAAGTTCACGAACGTGGCGCGGATCGCCAACCGCCCGATGCGGCCGGCGACCGCCACGGAGCTGCCGCTCGATCGGGTGCTCCCCTACCTCCTGGGTGGCCCGCGGGCGCGCCGGCTCGTTTTCGTCGACGGCCGGCTCCAGCCGCAATGGTCGCACACCGGCGGCCTGCCCGACGGGGTGATCGTCGAGAGCCTGGCGCGCGCCGCCGAGACCCGGCCGCTCGCCTTGGCCGAGGCACTCGGCGAGCTCGACGACGGCCGGTCCTTCACCGCGCTCAACACCGCCTTCGCCGATGGTGGTGCCTGGATCGAGCTCCCCGCCGGCGTCGCGCTCGAAGCCCCCTTGCAGCTCCTGTTCGTCACGACCGGCGGCGAGGTGCCGGTCATGAGCCATCCGCGCTGCGTCCTCCGCCTGGGCGACGGCGCCTCGCTCACCCTCCTCGAAACCCATGTCGGGCTCGGCGAGGGTGCGGCACTCACCAATGCCGTGCTGCAACTCGCGCTCCGCCCCGGCGCCCGGCTCGAGCACGATCGGATCCAACTCCCGGCGGCCCAAAGCTCGCTCCTCGCCAAGATCGACGGCTCGCTCGGCGCCGGTTCCCGCTACCGACAGACGACCGTCGTGCTGGGTGGGGCGCTCGTGCGCAACGAGCACGAGCTCCGCATCGACGGTGCCGGAGTCGAATGTCTGCTGTCCGGCGTCGCGGTACCGGGAACGGGCGAGCAGTCGGACACCTTGGTCCGCATCCACCACCGCGCCAGCGGCAGCCATTCCGACCAGTACTTCAAGCACGTGGTCGAGGATCGCGGTCATGCTGCTTTCGCCGGCAAGATCGTCGTCCACCCCGGCGCACAGAAGACCAATGCCTATCAAAAGAACGACAATCTCCTCCTGAGCGACGACGGCGAGGTCGACACGAAGCCCGAGCTCCAGATCTACGCCGACGACGTCAAGTGCAGCCACGGTGCGACCTGCGGCGAGCTGGACGCCGGTGTGCTCTTCTATCTGCGCTCGCGCGGGATCGCCGCCGAGGCGGCCCGGGCGATCCTGGTCCACGCCTTCGCGGCGGAAGTGATCGGCAGGCTCGCCGATCCGACCGCCCGAGCCCTCGCCGAGACCCGGCTCGTGGCACGGCTCGGCGGCGGGCTCGATGGCGCCCTCGTCGAGACCGTTTTGGGCGAGGCCGCGTGAGCGCGCTCCCGGCCCGACGCGACGCGCCGGTCTCGGGTTTCCCGGTCGAGGCCGTGCGGGCGCAGTTCCCGATCCTCGCCACACGAATGCGCGGCCGTCCGCTCGTCTATCTCGACAGCGCCGCCTCGGCGCAGAAGCCGCGCGCGGTGATCGAGGCGCTCGCCCGCTTCTACGAGCACGACTACGCCAACATCCATCGCGGCGTTTACGAACTTAGCCAGCGCGCCTCGGCACTGCACGAGGAGGCTCGGCGCGAAGTCGCCCGCTTCCTGGGCTCTCGTGACCCGCGGGAGATCGTCTTCGTCCGCAACGCCACCGAGGGTGTCAATCTCGTCGCCTACGCCTTCCTGGAGCCGCGCCTCGAGCCGGGCGACGAGATCCTCGTCACGGAGATGGAACACCACGCCAACATCGTGCCCTGGCAGCTCGTGGCCGGCCGCCGTGGTGCCCGAGTCGTGCCGGCGCCGATCACGGACGAGGGCGAGCTGCGGGTCGAGGACGTCGCCGAGCGGATCGGCCCGCGGACCCGGATGCTGGCCGTGACTTGGGTTTCCAACGTGCTCGGCACGATCACACCGGTCCACGCGATCGCCGAGCTCGCCCGCCGTCGCGGCGTGCCGCTCCTGGTCGACGCCGCTCAGGCGGCACCGCACCTGCCGATCGACGTTCGAAGCCTCGGCGCGGACTTCCTGGTTTTCTCCGGCCACAAGACCTACGGGCCGAGCGGTGTCGGCGTGCTCTGGGGACGCGCCGAGCTCTTGGATGCCATGCCACCTTGGCAGGGTGGTGGCGACATGATCGAGCGGGTGTCCTTCGCCGGCACCACCTTCAACACGATCCCGTTCCGTTTCGAGGCCGGCACCCCGGACATCGCCGGCATCCACGCCCTCGGCGTCGCTCTCGGCTGGCTGCGTGGCCTCGGCCTCGAGGCGGTCCGCGCCCACGAGGAAGCGCTCGTGGGCTACGCGCTCGAGCGGCTCCCCCGGGTGCCCGGCTTGCGCGTGCTCGGCAGCCCACGGGCGCGGGCCGCGGTCGTCGCCTTCACGATCGACGGCCTCCACCCGCACGACGTCGGGACCCTTTTGGATCTCGACGGCATCGCCATCCGCACCGGCCACCATTGCGCCATGCCGCTCCACGAGCGGCTGGGCCTCGTGGCCTCCGCGCGGGCTTCGATGGGCGTCTACACCACCGCCGCGGACATCGACGCGCTCGCGGCCTCGCTCGAGCGGATCGTCGCACGGTTTCGATGAGGGCGGCCATGGAAGAGGTGGGGACGAACGGCCAGCCGACGGCGGCAACGGTGCAGGAGGCGGCGACGCGCGCCGCGGCGTTCTTGGCCGAGCCGCAAGGCGAGCAGCCTTCACCCGAGCGGATGGCGGAGGTCCAGGCTCTCGGCGAGAAGATCGTGGCCGCGCTCAAGACCTGCTACGATCCGGAGATCCCGGTCGACATCTACGAGCTCGGCCTCGTCTACAAGGTCGATGTCGAGGACGACAACACGGTCAAAATCGAGATGACCTTGACGTCGCCCCACTGCCCCGTGGCGGAGAGCCTTCCGGCCGAGGTCAAGGAAAAGGTCGCGGCCGTCGAAGGTGTGAAGGGCTGCGAGGTCGAGATCGTTTGGGACCCGCCCTGGAGCCCGGCGATGATGTCCGAGGAGGCCCGGCTCGAGCTCGGCATGCTGTGGTAGCCGGGCCGGTCGCCGTACGTCGCCTGCCGATCGCCCCCGGCGCCCCCAAAGCGCCCAGGCGCAAGGCTCGTCCGCCTCACGCCGGCGAGCCGAGCCAGCCGGCCGCCGGCAGGAGGATCGCCGCGTAGCGCGCGGCCTTGCCGAGCCCCACCAACACCAGGAAGGGCAGGAGGGGGGTCCGGAGGATCCCGGCCACGACGGTGAGCGCGTCGCCCACGAGCGGTACCCAGCTCAGGAGGAGTGCCGGCCGGCCGAAGCGAGCGAACCACGCCTCGGCCCGCGCGAGTTCGCGGGGCCCCACGGGGAAGCGGGGGTGCTCTCGGTAGCGCGCCGCGAACCGGCCGAGCCACCAGCCGACCACGGCCCCCGAGGTGTTGCCGAGGCTCGCCACCGCCCAGACCATCCAGGGATCGCGCCCGGCGGCCAAGAGAGCCAGGGCCAGCGGCTCCGAGGCGACCGGTAAGATGGTCGCCGCCAAGAACGCGTTGGCGAAGAGGCCGGCGAGCGCCGGATCGGCGAGGTTCACCGGCCGCCGGTCGCGCCGGGCGGCCCCCTACCGCCGGCGCGCAGCGTCTCGATCGCCTCGACCAGCTCCTGCGGCTCCTTGAGCCCGGTGATGCCGAGCAACCCCTCGGGCAGCTCGATCAGCACGTGTCCGATCCGCGGCCGGGCGCCACCCCGGCGAACCCGGTTCATCTTTGCATCGCGCGCCTCGACGTGACCGATCGCAGCGAGCGGCCAGCGCCGGGTCGGCGTGAGCAGGCCTGGCCGCAGGCGCAGCTCCCGGCGCGTGAGCTCGAGGCGGAAGGCCTTGTGGTTGAGCCAAGTGAGGAGGGCCCCCAGCGCCGCAGCGGTCAAGACCGCGTCGGGGAACAGGAGCCCGAGCGGCAGGGTCAGGCCGGTGAGAACCGCCCAGCCACGGAACGCCGCCGCAGGATCGCGCTCGGCCCAGAACAGCACGGGGTCGGGTTCGGCACCACGCCGGACGGTACGTTCGCGGCGTACCACGGGTTCGGCCGGCTCGGCGCGCTCGAGGAGATCGCGACCGCCACTCTCCATCCTCCGTCTCCGGGGCGCGAGCGACCCGTCGGGGCCGCGCGGGTTCGCCTCGTTTTGCCAGGAAAGCGTCAACGAAGGGTGAACGAGACCATGGGCTTCGGTCATCCGACGTCCTGGACCTCGACCTCGACGGCCACGCGGCGACCGTCCCGCAGCACGTCCAGACGGGCGCGACGACCGATCCCCACCCGCTCGAGCTCGAGCGCCAGATCGGCCAAGCTGCGCACCGGACGGCCGTCGACCGCGAGGATGACGTCGCCGAGCCGGCCGCGCTCGAGGTCGGCGCCGCGCAGCCCGGCCCGGGCCGCGGCACTGCCCGGGACGACCGCCTGGATCGCGACCCCGCGGATGCCCGCTCGCGCCGTCACCTCCTCGGGCAGCACGAGGATCCCGATCCCGGGCAGCGGCGCGCGACCGGTCCGCACGAGTTCGGGGACGATCCGGTTCACGGTGTCGACCGGCACGGCGAAGCCGATCCCGGCGTAGGCGCCGGCCGGTGAGAGGATCGCCGTGTTGACGCCGATCAGCCGGCCGGCACTGTCGATCAGTGGTCCGCCCGAGTTGCCCGGGTTGATCGCCGCGTCGGTCTGGATCACGCCCGCCACCTCGCGGCCACCGGCGGTCGGCAGCCGGCGGTCGAGCGCACTCACGATGCCTTGGGTCAGCGTGCGCGACAGGCCGAACGGGTTGCCGATCGCGAAGACCGTCTGGCCGACCTCGAGGTCGGCCGAGCTGCCGATCGCGATCGGCGGCGGCCGGAGCTCCGGCGACTGCAGCTTCAAGACCGCGAGATCGGTCCAGGGCGCGGAGCCGACGAGCCGCGCCGGCGTGACGCTGCCGTCGTCGAGCACGACGGCGATCGAGCGGGCCCCCTCGATGACGTGGTGGTTGGTGACCACGTGGCCGGCTGCGTCCCACACGAAGCCCGAGCCGGTGCCGCCCTCACCGCGGCGGCCTTCGGTGACGATCGCGACGACCGAGGGTGCCACTGCCTCGAACAGACGGATCGCCCGCTCCTCGTCGGGCCAGAGCGGGCCACGCGGCTCGACCGGCCGCGGCCGGTCGGCCGCGAAGAAGACGTCGCGCCAATAGCGCTCGCCGAGCAGGAGGCTGAGGAGCACGAGCGCCCAGATCGCGAGGAACCGCCAGAACCGCTCGCCGCTCACGAGAGGATCCCTCCCTTGCCGAGCCCTGACACACGCTTCGCCGGATTGCCGTCCCGAGGGCCTGCCGTCGAGCGGCCGATCGCCTCAGGTCACCGGGTCGGGAACCGGCTTGCCGGCGAAGAAGCAATCGAGATTGTAGAGGCAGCGGAAGCCCATGGCGTTCCTCGCATCGCGGGTGGCCGAGCCCAGATGCGGCAGGAGCACGACGTTGTCGAGCTCGAGATATCCCGGATGGAGATCGGGCTCGCCCTCGAACACGTCGAGCCCGGCCGCGAAGAGCCGGCCGGAGCGGAGTGCCTCGATCAGCGCCGCATCGTCGATCAGCGCGCCGCGCGCGGTGTTCACGAGCACCGCATCCCGGGGCATCAGCTCGATCGTCGCGCGGTTGATCATGTGCCGGGTGGAAGGGGTGGCCGGGCAGTGCAGGGAGAGGAACGGGCAGAGCGGCAGCAGGGTCTCCAACGTCTCGTGGTACGTCGCGCCCTCTTCCTTCTCCGGTGAGAGCCGGGTGCGATTGTGGTAATGGATCCGTAAACCGAACGCCCGTGCACGCTTGGCGACGGCGAGACCGATCCGGCCCATGCCGACGATGCCCAAATTCTTGCCGGCGAGCCCGAGGCCGAGCAGCTGGGTGGGTCGCCAGCCGATCCAGCGGCGCTCGCGGATCAGCCGCATCCCCTCCGCGGCCCGGCGCGCGGCGGCGAGCAGGAGGAGGATCGCCACGTCCGCGGTCGCGTCGGTCAAGACGTCGGGCGTATTGGTGACGGTGATGCCGCGCGCCCGGGCGGCCTCGAGGTCGATGTGATCGTAGCCGACCGAGAAGGTGGCGATGATCCGCACGCTCGCCGGCAGCCGCTCGATCAAGGATGCCGGCAGCCGGTCGATCGCCGAGGCGAGGATGCCGTCGGCGCCTCGGGCACGCGCCAAGATCTCCTCGGCCGAGAGCGTCCGGTCCTCGGGGTTGAGGCGCGCCTCGAAGTCGCGCGCGAGGCGGGCCTCGACCGCCTCCGGCAGCCGCCGCGTCACCAGGATCACCGGCCGTCTTCCGCTCATCGCCATCGCCTCCCGCTTGCCGCCGTCGACCGCACGTGCCACCTTGGATGGTGGCCGGGCGCGGAGCCAGCTTGTGTCGATCCGACCGTGAAGGGAACGCCCCAGCGATGGAATCAGTGATGACCGCACCTGCCACCCGAATCGCCCTCGCCGTGCTGCTCGGATGCGCGGCCACCGCCGCCGATGCCGGCCCGATCGAACTGTTGCCGCATCGCGCCGCCTATCGTGTGACCCTTGCCGAGAGCGGCCGGAACGGCGCGGTGACCGCCGTCAAGGGCGGGCTCGTGCTCGAGTGGCGGGCCGAGTGCGAGGGCTGGATCTCCAACCAGCGGCTCGGGTTCGTCGCAGCCACCGAGGACGGTCCGGGGTTCAGCTACGACGTCCGCTTCACCAGCTGGGAATCCCGCGACAACACGCAGTTGCGCTTCTCGGTCAAGAGCTTCGACGACGGCGAGCCGGCCGAGGAATATCGCGGTCGAGCGACCCTCGAGGCGCCGGGCGGCAAGGGTGTGGCGCTCTTCGCCTTGCCCGAGGAGACCCGGCTCGAGCTGCCGGCCGGGACCATCTTCCCCACCGAGCACATCAAGCGGCTCATCGCCGCGGCCGAGGCCGGCGAGCGGCTGCTCACCCACTCGGTGTTCGACGGCTCGGGCAAGGACGCGCTCTCGACCGTGAGCGCGGTGATCGGCGCGGCCCGCGAGGTCGATGGCGCCCCGCGCTGGCCGGTTCGGCTCGCCTATTTCGGGATGGGCAAGAACGACGCCCTGCCCGACTTCTCGATCGGCTTCGAACTCGACCGACGCGGCGTGCTCTACGACATCACGCTCGATTACGGCGAGTTCGTGCTCGAGGGTCGGCTCGCCCGACTGGAGCCGCTGCCGAGCCCCGATTGCCGCTGAGCGCGCCACCGCGGTCGCCCCGGCCGAGCCAAGCGGCACCGCGGACCCCCGAGCTGTCGCCGTGGCGGGCCGGGACGAGTCGAGTGACGACCCGGTCGGAAAAGATCCAACGGCTCCAGAGCTGCGGAACGGCCTCGTAGATCAGGGGCACGCGCGAGAGTCCGCCGCCCACGACCACGACCTCCGGGTCGATCAGGTTGATCACCGCGGCGAGACCGCGGGCCAGCCGGCCGACGTAGCGCTCCAGGGTCGCCCGGCAGGCCGGATCGCCGGCCTCGGCGCCGGCGACGATCGCGGGCCCGCTCAGCTCCTGGCCGGTCGCTCGGCGATGGTCGGCGGCGAGCCCCGGCCCCGAGAGCCAGGTCTCCTGGCAGCCGTCGAGGCCGCACCAGCAGCGCGGCCCGGGCAGCTCTTCCGCGCGGGGCCAGGGCAGCGGGTTGTGCCCCCATTCGCCGGCGATGGCGTTGGCCCCGTCGAGGACCTTGCCGTCCACCGCGATGCCGCCGCCCACCCCCGTTCCCAAGATCACCGCGAAGACGAGCCCCGCGCCGGCCGCGGCGCCGTCGGTCGCCTCGGAGAGGGCGAGGCAGTTGGCGTCGTTGGCGAGCACGACCTCGCGACCGAGCCGGGCCGCCAGGTCGGTGTGCAGCGGGCGGCCGTTGAGCCAGGTCGAGTTCGCGTTCTTGACGAGTCCACTCGCCGGCGAGATCGCCCCCGGATGGCCCATGCCGACGGTGCCGCGAGCACCGAGCCGAGCTTCTTCCTCCTCGATCAGCCGGGCGATCGTTTCGATCGTCGCCCGATAATCCTCGCGCGGGGTGGGGACCCGTCGTCGGGCGAGCTCGCGACCCTCGCGGTCGAGGGCCACGATCTCGATCTTGGTGCCACCGAGGTCCACTCCGAAGGCCAAGTCCATGGTCGGCGCTCCCTGGCACGACATCCCTTTTAGCGAGCCGGGATGCGTGCCGGGAGGTCGGGCTCAGCCGCCGGCTGCGAGGCGCACCGTCACCCGACGCGACGGATCGTCCTCGGCATAGGCCGTGCCGATCTCGATGCGGCGGCCGCCGGCGTTCTGCTTGAGCCACTCGGCGACGCGGCCGACCCGACGCTCGGCGAGCCAGCGATTGTAGCGGACCGCCGCGGTTCCCTGGGCCTCCTTGACGTCCGCGCCGCCCACCGCACCCACGATCTCGAGCCGAACCACCCCGCCGGCCGGCAATCCCTCGAGGAACCGCCGGAGTTCGGCCGCGGCCCCCTTCGGCAGGTAGCTGCTGTTGACGTCGAAGACGATTTCCAGACTCGTGGACCCGCGCGCCCGAGCCGGGTCGACGGCCGCCGAGGCGGCCGGTGCGCCCGCCTCGGTTCCAGGAGCCGCGCTCCGGGCGGCGCCCGCAGCCGAGGCAGCCGACGTCGTCCGGGGCGAGCGCTCGGCCGCTCGTCGTTCCGCCGCCGCCTCGGTCCCGTCGCGTCCGGCGCCGCGTCCGGCGATGTCGGGCCCCGACGGAGCTCCCGGCGTCGCCCGGTCGGCCGGCCGGGCCTCGGCGAGCGCGGCCGACGGCAGGCCTCGAGCCGTCGCGGCGTCGGCTGGTCGGGGCTGCTCGCCCGCGGCGGGCGGCGACGGGCTTTTCTCCGTCGTTCGCTCCTCGGCCGAGAGCGGGCTCACCAGGACCTCGTCGGCCGCTGCCGAAGCTCCGGGCAGGGAGGGAGCGGGAGGTGACGTCGGCCGGGAGGCGATCAACGGCCGTGGTGGGGGTGTGCTGCCGGGCATGGGCGCCGGTGCCGCGGCACGGGCAGCCGGGTCGGTCGGTTCCGACGGCGCGCCGGTCGGCCGCTCGACCCGAGCCGTCGCAGGCGCTTTGCCGGTGTCGCCGGCCGGGGCCGGCGCGGTCGCCCGCTCCGCCGTCGATCGCTCGGCAGGCGAAGCTGCGGTTGCGGTGCGGACCGGCAGCTCGCGGGCGCCCGGCGGGCTGGAGGGCGTCGACACCGCCGGTCGCTCGAGCCGTTTGCCCTCGCAATCCTCGCCCTCGTGCAGGCGGAACACCCAGACCGTGACGCGCGGCTCCTTGACCAGGAACTGCCAGTCCCAGACCGAGGCGATCGCGCTCGCCTGGAGCCCCCGCTCGACCATCACCTGCTGGATCCGGTCGGCCCTGGCCCGGGCCAGGCGGTGGGCGGCCAGGCTCTCGCCGGCCCTGGCCGCCTCGGGCTCCACGTGGCCGATCGCTTGGGCGGTGAGGAAGCAGTCGGTCGCGAAGGTCTCGACGAGGCCGGCGAGCTCGACCTTGACCTCGGGGTCGAGGTCGCTGGCCCCCGGCCTGAACGGGACCGCCCAGATCGCCACGTGGGCGATCCGGCCGTCTTTGAGCACGAGCGGGGTCGCCTCCCGCGCGAGCTCGCGCAGCTGGCCGGCCGCAGCCGGCGCCGTGCTGCCGAAGGCTGCGATCGCCCCGAGGGCGCTCGCGAGCCACCGGCTGCCCCTCGCAGCCGGTCGCCGGCGCACGCCGATGCCGCACATCGCTCGCCGGTCCGCCACCTGCAGCCCTCCTCGCCCGACCGGCGGCCCGTTCGAGCCGGTCCGCCGGCACTACCTTCGAGCGAGGAAATTAGCGCATCTTCGCCTTTTTGGACAATAGGCCAGCCGGAAACGGCAGCGGCCCGCGTCGCCGCGGGCCGCCCCTTCCGGTGAGCCGGCGCCTGCGCCGGCGGCTCACTTGATCTTGGCTTCTTTGAACTCGACGTGCTTCCTGACCTTGGGGTCGTATTTGCGGAAGCTGAGCTTCTCGGTGCTCGACCGGGTGTTCTTCTTGGTCGTGTAGAAGTAACCGGTGCCGGCCGAACTCACGAGCTTGATCAAGGTGGTAGCGGCCTTGGCCATGGGTCGGGATCCTTCGGAGGGCTTCGGCCGCGCAACATAGGGACCGACCCCGCCCTGTCAAGGCGAGCTGCCGGCCGCGCGGGCCGACGGCCGGGCGAGAGCCGCGACCAGCGCCGCCACCGAGGCGAGCGCGAGCGGCCAAGCGAACGCCTCGGCGCCGAAGGCGCGCATGACGCCGCCGACCGTCGCCGGGCCGATCAGGAGGCCGATCTGGAAGGCCACGACGAAGGCGGCATTGGCCCGCACGAGTTCGCCCGCCGCGAAACGTTGGCCCAAGATCACGAGGCTCACCGTGTAAAAGGCGCCCATGGCACCTCCGCCGACCAGCAAGAGGGGCCACATCGCCCAGCCGTTGCGGACGGCCGGATCGAGCAGGAGGAGGCTCGCGGCCGCGACGAGCGCGCAGGCGGCCAAGCTGCGTTCGCCACCGAGGCGGTCGACGAGCCAGCCGATCGGCAGCTGCAGGAGAATGTTGCCGGCGATCCAGATCGACAGGAGCAACGCCGCGAGGCTTTCGGGCCGACCGATGGCGAGGAGGTAGACCGGCAGGAGCGCGAAGAAGCTGGTTTCGAGTACGGCGTAAACGAGGACGCCCGCGAACGGGAGGGCGGCCCGGCGGACGAGCGCGATCGGCCCCGGCCCCCGACCGCGCCGCTCGGGTTCCGCGAGCACCCGGTCGACGCCGGCAACGAGCCGCAACGGCCCGGCCGCGAGAAGGAGAAAGGCGGCGGCGACGAGGAAGGGCAAGAAGCCCTCGCTGCCGGTGAGCGCGAGCAGCAGCGGGCCGGCCGCGTAGCCCAGGCTGAACGAGGTGGCGTAGAGGGCGAGGATCCGGCCGCGCCGTTCGGGTGGCGCCATCGCGTTGATCGCAGCCTCGCTCACGATGAACAGCACCGCGCCGGAACCGCCCAGGAGGATCCGCCAGAGAGCCCAAAGCCAGAGATCGACCGCGAGCGGGAAGAGGAGAAGGACGGCGGCCGCCAGGAGCAGGGCGAGCTGCATCGCCGCGACCGCCCCGAGCCGGCGGGCGATCGGTTCGGCGAGCGGGGCTGCCGCGAGGCTGCCCAAAGCGCCGGCGGTGGTGTTGAGGCCGATCGTGAAGGAATCGACCCCGTGGCCGTGGAGGACGATCGAGAGCAAGGGCAGGCCGAGCGAGATCGTCACGCTCGCGAGCGAGGCCGTGGCGACGATCGCCACGAGCTCGCGACCCGCAGCGCCCGCGGGCAGGATGCCGGCGATCACGCGCGCACGCGCCGGCGTCGGATCGGGCCCGTCGGCCGGCCTCGGGCCCGGCCGCGCGGCGAAGGCAGGAGGGGCGCGCCGGGGGCGCGCTCGTGTTCCTCGAGGCGCAGGAGGAGCGAGCCGGTCGCCGCGTCGGCCTCCAGCAGGGTGACGACCACCCGATCGCCCATACCGAAGACCTCGCCGGTCCGCCGGCCGATCAGGAGATGGTGGCGCGGGTCGTGCTCGTAGACGTCGTCGTCGAGCTCGGCGAGCGGCATCAGGCCCTCCGCACCGGTCTCGTCGAGCGCCACGAACAGTCCGAAGAATTGCACGCCGGTGATCCGACCGGTGAAGCGCGCGCCGACGCGGTCGGTCAAGTAGAGCGCGATCATCCGCTCGAGCGCACCGCGCTCGCACTCCATCGCTCGACGCTCGCAGAGCGAGAGATGGCGGCCGAGCTCTTCGAGCTCTTCGATCGTCGTCTCGGGTAGCCCTCCGGCGCCGAGTCCGAGCACACGGATGAGCGCGCGGTGGACGACGAGGTCGGCGTAGCGGCGAATGGGCGAGGTGAAATGGGCGTAGCGCCGCAAATGGAGCCCGAAATGGCCGATGTTGCGCGGGCTGTACACGGCCTGGGCCTGGCAGCGCAGGATCAGCTGAGCCACTTGCTCGCGCAGAGCGTGGTCGGCCAAACGCGCCAACAGACGGTTGAAATCGCCGGCCGACTTGGGGCCGCGGCTCCAAGGCACACCGATCCGCTCGAGGTAATCGGCCAAGATCTCGAGTTTCAGCGGATCGGGCTTGTCGTGGACCCGGTAAAGGCAGAGCTGGACCGCCTGCTCGAGCACCGTGGCGGCGGCCACGTTGGCGAGGATCATGAACTCCTCGATCAGCCGATGGGCGGCGAGCCGCTCGCGCCGCTCGACGCCCGCGACGCGGCCGTCCGGATCGAAGAGGATCCGGCGCTCGGGTAGATCGAGGTCGATGGTGCCCCGGAGCCGGCGGGCTTCGGCGAGCACCGCGTAGGCCGCGTAGAGCGGGCGGAGGACGGGCTCGAGGAGCGGCTCGGTGGTGGCGTCGGGGGCACCGTCGACGGCGGCCTGGACCTGCCGGTAGGTGAGGCGGGCGCGCGAGCGCATCAAGCCGCGCTCGAAGCGCCAAGCGAGGAGCCGGCCCTGGGCGTCGATCCGCAAATGCGCGGCGAGGCAGGCCCGATCCTCGTTCGGGCGCAGCGAGCAGAGATCGTTCGACAGGGCCTCGGGCAGCATCGGGATCGCGCGGTCGGGGAAATAGACCGAGTTGCCGCGCTCCCTGGCCGCCCGATCGAGCGCGTCGCCCGGCCGCACGTAGTAGGCGACGTCGGCGATCGCGACGGTGATCCGATGGCCCCCCGGGTTGGCCGGATCGTCGTCGGCCGCGGCCCACACCGCGTCGTCGAAGTCGCGCGCATCCTCCCCGTCGATCGTCACGAGTGGCAGGTCGCGCAGGTCGACCCGGAAGCGCCGCGTCGGCACCCGCGCCTTGGCGGCGAGCGCGAGCGCCTTCGGTGCGAACGCGAGGGGGAGCCCGGCCTGGACCGCGAGTGCCGTCGAGATCGCAGCGGGCTCGGAGAGCGGGCCGATCCGTTCGAGCGCGGTCGCCATCGGCCGCGAGAGCGGGCGATCGGCGGCGAGCGCGGTGCGGACCAGCTCGCCCGGGCGGGCGGTACCGAGCGCGCTCGGCGCGAGACGGTACTCGGTGCCGCGAGCATTGCGATCGAGCGGGCGGACGTGGAGCGCGTCGCCTGCGCCCTCGAGCACGCCCACGACCGCGCGCGGGATGCGCGGCAGGAGCCGGATCGCTTCGGCCTCGTAGCGGCCGCCGCCACCGGCAGGGCGGAGGCGCGCGAGGAGCCGGTCGCCCTCGGCGGGAGCGGGTCGGCCGGCGCGCGCCGCGGGCAGGACGATCCGAGCCTGCGGCAAGGCTTCGGCGCGGCAGCGAAGGTCGCCCTCGGCGTCGACCGCGACGACCTCCACCACGGTGACGGATGGCGCGCGGCGGGGCGCAGCCGCGGGCCGCTCCGGCCGGCTCCGCCGCGGTGGTACCGCTGCCTCGGCCTCCAGTTCCCGGAGGAGCGCGCGCAACGGTCGGCGATGCGCGCGGCCGAGGCCGAAGGCGCGCAAGAGCTCCTCGAGGCGTGGCCGGTCGCCCCGCTCGGCGACGTACCGGGCGAGTTCCGCCTTGCTCGGGAGAGCCACGGGTCGGCGGGTTCGGACCAAGCGGGTCAGCCGCGCCGCCGGCGCGAGGCGGGCGGGCTCGCGCTCGTCTCGCCGGCGCGCGAATGGGCCCGCGGGCGGGACGCGGGCTCACGCGCCGGGCTCGCCACCCGCTGGCCGGCCGCCACGGAACGGGGCGCCGGGGCCCCCTTCCCGGCACCGCTCGCCTTCGCGCTCGCACGGGGACCGCTGCGGGCCGGACGGGTCTTCGCGGTCCCCTCCCTCGCTGCCTTGGCCGCGAGCAATCCCAGCGCCTCCTCGAGGGTCACGGCCTCGGGGCTGATGCCTTTGGGCAGCGTGGCGTTGACCTCGCCGTGCTTGACGTAGGGCCCGTAGCGGCCGGCGTGGACGGTGACCGGAGCGCCGTCGTCGGGATGCGGACCGAGCTCGCGCAACGGCCCGGCTGCCGTTCGACGTCCCGCCCTGTCCTCGGCACCGGCCAAGAGGTCGATCGCCCGATTGATGCCGATCTCCAGCACGTCCTCGTCGGGCGGCAGGTTGACGAACCGCCGGCCGCGCTGGACGTAAGGGCCGTAGCGGCCGATCCCGGCCAGAACCGGCTCGCCGGTGCTCGGATCGCGGCCGAGCTCGCGCGGAAGGGAGAGCAGCGCCAGGGCGCGGTCGAGGTCGATCGAGGCGGGATCCGTGCCGGGCGGCAGGGAGCAGCGTTTGACGCTCTCGCCCGAGCCGCGCTCGACATAGGGGCCGAACCGGCCCTCCTTGAGCCGGACCTCCTCCCCGGTCGCGGGGTCGACACCCAGGACCTTGTCGAGCTTGGTCTCGCTCGGCTCGGCCTCGCCGTCGAGTTTGCGCGTGTAGCGGCATTCGGGATAGTTCGAGCAGCCGACGAAGGCGCCGAAGCGGCCGAGCTTCAAGGACAGCCGGCCGGTACCGCAGGCCGGACAGGCGCGCGGATCCGAGCCGTCGGCGCGCGGTGGGAAGAGCTTCGGGGCCAGCGCCTCGTTCAAAGCGTCGAGGACCTCGGCGACGCGCCGCCGCTTCACCTCCTCGACCGAGCTCGAGAAGGGCACCCAAAATTCCCGCAGAACCGCGCGCCAGTCGATCTCACCCGCGGCGATCTCGTCGAGCTTGCTCTCGAGTTCGGCGGTGAAACCCGGCTGTACCCATCGGTCGAAGAAGCTCACGAGAAAACCGTTGACCAGCCGACCCCGATCGGTCGGCACGAAGCGGCCCTTCTCGACGCGCACATAATCGCGATCCTTGAGGACCGAGAGGATGCTCGCATAGGTCGACGGCCGACCGATCCCGAGCTCCTCGAGCTTCTTGACGAGCGAGGCCTCGGTGTAGCGCGGCGGCGGCTCGGTGAAGTGCTGGGCGGGCGTGACCTTTTCCTGGGCGAGCCGGTCGCCCGGGGCGAGCGGTGGCAGGATCCGGCCTGCCTCCTCCTCGTCCTCCTCGGCCGGCTTGTCGTCCCGGCCCTCCTGATAGACCTTCAAGAATCCGTCGAAGGCGACCGTCTGGCCCGTCGCCCGCAATCCGACCGCCCCGTCCGGGCTCGCGATCTCGGCCACCACGCGATCGAGGAGCGCTGCGGCCATCTGGCTCGCGATCGTGCGCCGCCAGATCAACTCGTAGAGCCGGCGCTGGTCGTCGTCCAAGAAGCGGGCGACCTGCTCGGGCGTGCGGGCGAGATCGGTCGGGCGGATCGCTTCGTGCGCCTCCTGGGCGTTCTTGGCCCGGGTCTTGTACTGGCGCGGCTTGTCCGGCAGGTAACGCTCGCCGAACCGGGCACCGATCAGCCGCCGCGCCGCCTGGAGCGCCTCGTTGGCGAGCGAGACGCTGTCGGTGCGCATGTAGGTGATGAGACCCACGGTCTCGCCGTCGAGGTCGACACCCTCGAACAGCCGCTGCGCGACCTTCATCGTCCGGTCGGCGGAGAAGCCGAGCTTCCTGGCCGCCTCCTGCTGCAGGGTCGACGTCGAGAAAGGCGGCGCCGGGTTCCGGCTGACCTGCCTCTTCTCGACCGAAACGACGGCGAGCTCCCGGGCGCGGATCGCCGCGACCGCTGCGGTCGCGGCCTTCTCGTCGGCGAGGTCGAATTTGCCGAGCTTCTTGCCGTCGAGGCTCGCGAGCCGGGCGGTGAAGGTCTCGCCGCGCGGGGTCCGCAGCAGCGCTTCGACGGTCCAATATTCGCGTGGGACGAACGCCTCGATCTCGGCCTCGCGCTCACAGACGAGGCGCAAGGCCACCGACTGCACACGGCCGGCCGAGCGGGCCCCCTGCAACTTGCGCCAGAGCACCGGCGAGAGCGTGAAGCCCACGAGATAGTCGAGCGCGCGACGTGCCTGGTAGGCGTCGATCAGGTTCTCGTCGAGGTGACGCGGGTGGCGCATCGCCTCGAGCACCGCGGGCTTGGTGATCTCGTGGAAGGCGACGCGTTTGACGTCGACGCCCTCGGTGGCTCCGCGTTCGTCCAAGAGGCTCTTGAGATGCCAGGAAATGGCCTCGCCTTCGCGATCGGGGTCGGTCGCCAGCCAGAGGCGGCGCGCACCCTTGACCGCCCGGGCGATCTCCTCGACGCGCTTCTTCTTCTCCGCCAGCGGCTCGTAGACGATCTCGAAGTCTTTCTCCGGGATTACCGAACCATCCTTCTCGGGTAAATCACGGACGTGCCCGTAAGAAGGAAGGACCTTGTATCCCTCACCGAGATATTTGGCGATCGACTTGGCTTTGGTCGGCGATTCGACGACGACGACGTCCATGGAACTGGCCGGCTGTTGCGCAACGCGATGCCGTGACCAGCACTCAGCCGAGCTTGCGCGCGATGCGATTGCCCGGATGGCGCTCGATCCGGCCTGCGAGCTCGAGCTCGAGGACGGCGTCCTGAACCACGGCCGGGCTCACTTGGCATTCGCGGACCAGATCGTCAATCGCCACGGGCTCGGCGCCGAGCCCTGCCCAGACCCGCTCGACCAGCGCGTCGCCGCAGGCGGGGGCGGCCTCCGGGTCGGGGGACGCCGGGCCCACGCAAGGGCGAGAGACGCCGCGGGCGATCCGCGGAGCCCGTGGCGCGGCCGGGCCGGCGCGGACCGGGCGGACGCCGAGTGGACCGAGCACGGCGAGCACGTCGGCCGCGCCCTCGACCAGGTGCGCGCCCTCGCGCAGGAGCCGGTTGGTGCCCTGGTGGCGCGGGTCCAACGGGCTGCCCGGCACCGCCATCACCTCGCGGCCCTGCTCGAGGGCGAGCCGGGCGGTGATCAAGGAACCCGATTGCGGCGCCGCTTCGACCACCACGACCCCGGCTACGAGGCCGGCGATGATCCGATTGCGCCGAGGGAAATGGCGGGCCTGCGGCTCCGCGCCGAGCGGACGCTCGCTGACGGCACAGCCGGCGGTCGCGATCCGCTCCAGAAGCGGCGCGTTTTCCTCGGGATAGGGTCGATCGACCCCGCTCGCGAGCACCGCCACCGTCGAGCCGGGCCCGTCCAAGGCGCCCGCGTGGGCGGCGGTGTCGATCCCGCGCGCCAGACCCGAGACCACGACCAGACCCGCTGCCGCGAGCTCGCGGGCCAGCTGGGTCGCGAGGAGCCGGCCGTGGGTGCTGGCGTTGCGCGCGCCCACGACCGCCACGGAAGGCGCGCCCAGGAGCTCCGCCCGGCCGCGACAGACGAGCACCGGCGGGGCGTCGTCGACGCCACCCAACCGTTCGGGATAGCCGGCCTCGCCCGCGCACAACAAAAGCGCACCCGCAGCCTCGATCGCCTCGAGTTCGCGCTCGATCGCATCGAGCGGGGCCAGCTCGACGCCCGGCCAGCGGCCGGTGGCCAAGAGCCGCGGCAGAGCCTCGACCGCGGCGCGGGCGCTGCCGAACCGCTCGATCAGCCGGGCGTGGCTCTTGGGTCCGATCCCGGGCGAGCGGGCGAGCCGCAGCCGGGCGAGCCGCTCGGCGTGCTCGAACGAACCGACGGGGGCCGAACGATGAGCATTCATAAACCCGAGGTTGTATCAAGCCGCCATGGCCCGCAAGCGCCCCGTGCGGATCCCGCAGGTGGTCGCTTCCGAAGGACGGGGTTCGGCCCTTCCGGATCGGGCGGCCGCCGGGCGCGATTTCGGACCCTGCACCCTTCGCCGGTGGAGGGCGCCGCCACGAGCCTGGTTCCAGCGTCCCGTGGCACCGAGCCGCGGCGCGATGCTCAAGGACCCCGTTTCGCCCCGAGCGAGGTCTTGGGTTCCTTGCCGGCGAGCAGTCGGCCGATGTTGGTGCGGTGCTGGAGGATCACGAGCAAGGCCAAGAAAAGATAGAGCTCGGCCGCCTGGACATGGCCCCAAAGATAGGCCGCGAGCGGGACGACGAGGGCGGCGAGCATCGAGCTCAAGGAGACGTAGCGGGTGAGCGCGAAGGCGGCGGCGAACACGGCCAGCGCCGGGACGACCACGAGCGGGGTCAGGGCCAAGATCACGCCGCCCGCGGTCGCCACGCCCTTGCCACCCTTGAAGCCGAGCCAGACCGGGAAGCAGTGGCCGATCACGGCCCCCGCCCCCGCGGCCATCGCCGTGTCGGGCCCCGTCCAGCTCCAAGCCGCCCAGACCGGGAGGAAGCCTTTGAGGAGATCGAGGAGCAAGGTGGCGGCGGCCAGCCCGCGCCGACCGGTGCGCAAGACGTTGGTCGCGCCGATGTTCCCGGAACCGATCGAGCGGACGTCACCCGCACCGGCGAAACGGGTGAGGAGGAGCCCCCACGGGACGGAGCCGAGCAGATAGCCGAGCAGGAACGCCGCGAGGAGCGGCAGCCAATAGATCCCGCCACCCAAGGGTTCGACCATCGCCACCCTCCCGCGCCCCGTGGCCAATCTACCGAGTCAGCGATCGTCCGGCAGCCGGTCGTTCCGGTCCGGTGGCTGGTCCAGCCAGTCGAGCAGGAGCCGGTGGGCGACGGCGATCACCACCGCACCGAAAAAGAGGCCGATCGGGCCGAAGGCCAGGAGCCCGCCCACGACCCCCAAGATGATGAGGAGCACGGGCAAGGGCGTGCCCTGGCTGATCAGATAGGGCCGCAGGACGTTGTCGATCAGGCTCACCGCGACGACCCAGACCGCGAGCGCGATCGCGGTCGGGGTCGGGCCTTCGCGGAAGAACAGCCAGAGCGGAGCGGGAAGGGTCGCGATCAGGACCGGGAGCTGGACCGTGCTGAAGCCGAAGACGAGGAGGGCCAAGAGCCCCGCCGCCGGCACGTCGGCGAGCACGTAACCGGCGAGCGCCAACAACGCCTGGACGAGCGCCGTGCCCACCACGCCGAGGGCCACGGCGCGGACCGTGCCGCCGGCCACGTCGACCAAATGCTCGGCCTGCGCGCCGGCGACGCGGACGACGAAACGACGGACATAGTCGGCGCAGAGCTCGCCGTGGACGAGCAGGAGCCCGGTGAGCAGGACGGAGAGCAGGAGCTGGAGGGCCACGAGGCCGAGCCCGGCGCCGAACTCGAGCAGGCGAGGCGCGACGTCTCTCAGGTAGGGAAGAAGCTGGTCGACCGCCGCTTCGCGGTCGACCAGGAGGGTCGACCAGAAGCGCTCCACCCAGCCGCCGAGTACGGGCAGGGCGGCGAGCCAAGCGGGCGGGGCGGGGGTCGGAGCGCGGAGGAGTTCGTTGCCCAGCCGGACGAGCTCGTCGACTTGGCGGCCCACGTCGAGTGCCAAGCGGACGATCGGGACCACCATGACCGCGAGCAGGACCAGGGTGACCAGCAGGGCTGCCAGGCCGCGGCGCCCGCCCAGGGCGAGGCGCAGCCGATCGAACAGCGGCCAGAGCGCCACGGCCAGCACGATCGCCCAAATCAGGGCGCCGGCGAACGGCTGGACGATCAGGAGCACGAGCCAGATCAGCAGGGCGAGGAGAGCGAGGCCGATCGACCGCTCGACGAGGCTCTGCCGCATGCCCTTTTCCGTCGCCGGGACGCAGGAGGATCCTAGGCGCGCGTGGAGGCCCCGTCGACGCGGTCGACTCGGCCCGGGGATGGAACCGCTGCCGGCGCAGGCGAGCGCGATCGCCGCCGGCGGCGCCGCTCAGCTCGCATCCTCGGCCGAGTAGACCGTGCGGCCGTCGACGACGGTGCGGATCACTTTGCCGCGGAAAGTCCGGCCCTCGAACGGTGTGTTCTTGGCGAGCGAGAAGAGGCTCTTCTCGGTCACGGTCCACGACGCCTCGAGATCGAGGAGCACGAGATCCGCCGGAGCCCCCTTGGCGAGCCGGCCGGCCTCGAGCCCCAGGATGGTCGCGGGCGCGCTCGTGAGGCGCCGCAGCAGGTCCGAGAGACCGATCCGACCCGAAACGACGAGTTCGAGTGAGGCGGACAGAAGCGTCTGCAAGCCGATCACACCGAAGGCGGCTTGAGCGAAGGGCTGCCGCTTGCTCTCCTGATCCTGCGGGCAGTGATCGGAGGCGATCGCGTCGATCGTGCCGTCCACCAAGCCCTCGACGACGGCCTGCCGGTCGGCTTCGCTGCGCAGTGGCGGGGAGACCTTGGCGAAGGTCCGGTAGCCCTCGACCTCGGCTTCGGTGAGCAAGAGGTGGTGCGGGGTGGTGTCGCAGGTGACCCCGAGCCCGCGCGCCTTGGCGGCACGGATCGCGGCGACCGCCGCCGCGGTCGAGACGTGGGCGAAGTGGAGTCGGCCGCCCGTGAGCTCCAGAAGCCGCAGGTCGCGCTCGATCGTGATCACCTCGGCGGCGGCCGGTATGCCGGCGAGCCCGAGCCGGGTGGCGACCGGCCCTTCGTTCATCACCCCACCCTGGGCGAGGCTCGGCTCCTCCGGGTGTTGGACGATCAGCGCATCGAGCATGCTCGCGTAAGCGAGCGCCCGGCGCATCACCCGGGCATCCGCCACCGCCCGGAAGCCATCGGTGAAGGCGACCGCGCCCGCCGCTTTCAAGAGCCCGAGTTCGGCGAGCTCACGGCCTTCGAGCCGGCGCGTGAGGGCAGCCTGCGGGTAGACTTTGGCGAGCTTGGCGCGCCGAGCGCGACGGGCCACGAACTCGACCATGGCCGGATCGTCGATCGGCGGGTCGGTGTCGGGGAGAAGGGCGAGCGAGGTGACGCCGCCCGCGACCGCCGCCAGGCAGCCGCTCTCGAACCGTTCTTTGTGCTCGGCGCCGGGCTCGCCGAAGCCGGCGCGGAGGTCGACCAAGCCCGGGACGAGGCAGCGCCCGCGGGCATCGACCAGTTCCGTCCCGGGCGGCGCCAAGGCACCGGTGACCTGGGGGCCGAGCTCGACGATCCGACCGTTGACGGCCAGCAACCCGCCGCGCTGGTCGAACCCGCTTCCCGGGTCGAGCAGCCGGGCGTTCACGACGAGGAGGGGGCGGCTCATGGCCGACGCCTATGCTCGGCAGGAGCCGCCCCGGCAAGAACCGGCGAGCCGCGCCGCCGGTCCTTTCCGTTCAAGCGGCGCGGCGTTCGCGCGCCCGGGGCTCACCACCCTCGGCGGGTGCCGCGGGCGCGGCGGCCGCTCGCGCGGTCTCCTCGCGCACCGTCTCGAGGCTCGACGACATCTCCTTCGCCAGGGCTTCGATCTCCCGACGATAATCGTCGAAGGCGCGGCGCAGCCAGTCGCTCTGCGCCTCGGCGAGCGCGCTCATGTCGCGACACTCGACGAGCTTGCGGCCGTGCTGCAGATCCGCTTCGAGCCGCTGGCCCACGAAGCCGATCAGGCGCGCGCCGCAGCGGCCCGCCGCCTCCATCCAAACGCGGTTGGCGCGCATCCAGGCCTCGAGGAGCGGCGCCGCGGCGAACGGCCAAGCGCCGGCATCACCCGTGCGTGACGAATCGGTCATCTCGTCCTCCCCTGTGCCGGGAGAGCCCCCCTGACTCCCCCGGTTTTCCCTAACCCGAGGTGGCCGCCCGCGCAACCGAGAATAATTCCTTTCGCAAATGCAAACGCGCAACAGTAGTGTGATCGCGCTGCCTCAGCCCTGCGCGCGCAGCCGCCGGGTGAGCGCGTCGAGGACGGCCATGCGGACCGCGACGCCCATCTCCACCTGATCGAGGATGGCGCTGCGGTTGATGTCGTCGGCCACCGGCCCGTCGATCTCCACGCCTCGGTTCATCGGCCCGGGATGCATGATCATGGCATCGGGGCTGGCGGCCTCGAGCTTTTCGTGGGTCAGGCCGAAGAAGTGGAAATATTCACGGACCGACGGCACGAGGCTGCCCTGCATGCGCTCGCTCTGCAAGCGCAGCATCATCACGATGTCCGCGCCCTCGAGGCCGCAGCGCATGTCGGTGACCGCCTCCACGCCGAGGCTCTCGACCGCGGCCGGCAGGAGCGTCGGCGGGGCCACCACACGGACCCGCGCGCCCATGGTGCGAAGCAGCAAAATGTTCGACCGGGCAACCCGCGAATGGAGGATGTCGCCGCAGATCGCCACGGTGAGCCCGGCGATCCGACCCTTGCGGCGGCGGATCGTCAGGGCGTCGAGCAGGGCCTGGGTCGGGTGCTCGTGCGTCCCGTCACCGGCGTTGACCACCGCGCACCGGACGTGTCGCGCGAGGAGCGCCACGGCCCCGCTCTCCGGATGGCGGACCACCAGGAGATCGGGGTGCATGGCGTTCAAGGTTATGGCCGTGTCGATCAGGGTCTCTCCTTTGACCACGGAGGACCGAGCCACGGCCATGTTGACGACGTCCGCCCCGAGCCGCTTGCCCGCGAGCTCGAAGCTCGTCTGGGTACGGGTGGAGGGCTCGAAGAACAGGTTGATCAGGGTGCGGCCGCGCAAGAGTTGCAGCTTCTTCTCGCTGCGGCGGTTGAGCTCGACGAAGCCGTCGGCGAGGTCGAGGAGATGTTCGATCTCCGCGGCCTCGAGACCCTCGATCCCGAGAAGATGTTGCCGCGCGAAGACGGGCTCGTTCGCGAGCGCCATGGCGGTCCCGATCATGCGCGCGGCCAGCGCGGGCGGCAAGCTCCCGGGCGCGAGCGGGCGGGTCAGCGGGTGGGGACCGGTCGCTCGCCGCGATAATCGTAGAAACCGCGCTTGACCTTGCGGCCGAGCCAGCCGGCCTCGACATATTTCACGAGCAGCGGGCAGGGCCGGTACTTGGTGTCGGCGAGCCCGTCGTGCAGCACCTGCATGATCGCGAGACAGGTGTCGAGGCCGATGAAATCGGCGAGCTCCAACGGCCCCATGGGATGGTTGGCGCCGAGCTTCATCGCCGTGTCGATGCTCTCGACCGTGCCCACGCCTTCGTACAGCGTGTAGCAAGCCTCGTTGATCATCGGCAGCAAGATGCGGTTGACGATGAAGGCCGGGAAGTCCTCGGCCGTCACCGTGGTTTTGCCGAGCCGCTCGCAGAATTTCTTGGCCGCTTGGTAAGTGTCATCCTCGGTGGCGATGCCGCGGATCAGCTCGACCAGCTTCATCACCGGCACGGGGTTCATGAAATGCATGCCGATGAACCGCTCGGGCCGATCGGTGACCGCCGCGAGCCGAGTGATCGAGATCGACGAGGTGTTGGTCGCGAGAAGCGCCGCCGGCGCGAGGTGCGGGACCAGATCCTTGAAGATCTTGCGCTTGACCTCCTCGTTTTCGACGGCGGCCTCGATCACCAGGTCGCAGTCGGCGAAGTCGGCGTAGCCGGCAGCCGTGCGGATCCGTGCCAGCGCCTCGCCCTTCTGCGTCTCGCTCATCACGCCCTTGGCGACTTGACGAGCGAGCCGCGCTTCGATCGCCGCGCGCGCCCGCTCGATCGCCTCGGGGTCGATGTCGAGCAGCCGGACCTCGAGCCCGGCCACGGCGGCCACCTGGACGATGCCGCTGCCCATCTGGCCGGCACCGATCACGCCCACCCGACGGATCTCGGGGATCGGCGGGTAGCCCTTCGGCTGGTAGGGGGCCGGCGCCATCTCCGCTCTCCGCGTGGCTCAGCTGCGCGCCCGGCGCAGCTCGGCGGTCAGCTCGGGGACGAGCTTGAAGAGATCACCCACGAGCCCGTAGTCGGCGACCTGGAAGATCGGTGCCTCCTCGTCCTTGTTGATCGCCACGATGACCTTGCTGTCCTTCATACCCGCCAGGTGCTGGATCGCACCCGAGATGCCGACCGCGATGTAGAGCTCGGGCGCCACGATCTTGCCGGTCTGACCGACTTGGTAGTCGTTCGGCACGAAGCCGGCGTCGACCGCGGCCCGCGAGGCGCCGACCGCGGCACCCAGGACGTCCGCGAGTTCCTCGAGCAGCTTGAAGTTTTCGCTGGAGCCCAGGCCACGACCGCCCGAGACGACGATCCGCGCCGAGGTCAGCTCGGGCCGCTCACGCTTGGCCACCTCCCGACCGAGGAAGGTCGAAAGGCCGGTGGGCTCGACCGCCGCGACCGTGGCGATGTCCGCTTTCCCGTTCCCCGAGACCGCCGCAGGGAAGGCGGTCGTGCGCACGGTGAGCACGCGCCGCGCATCCCGGCTCTTGACGGTGGCGAGCGCGTTGCCGGCGTAGATGTAACGCTTGAACGTGTCGGGCCCGAGGATCTCGACCACGTCGCTCACTTGCGCCACGTCGAGAAGGGCTGCGACCCGCGGCATCACGTTCTTGCCGAAGGTCGTCGCGGGCGCCAGCAGGTGATCGTAGTCCCCGGCGATCGTCACGAGCAGCGCCGCCAGATCCTCGGCGAGCGGGTGCGCGTAGGCCGGGTGCTCGACCTTCAGCACCTTCGCCACGCCCTCGACGGCGGCCGCCGCCTCGGCGACCGCGCCGCAGCCACTGCCGGCCACGAGCACATGGACCGGACCGGGCAGGCGTGCGGCCGCGGCGACGGTGTGGAGCGTCGCCTTGTCGAGCGCTCGGTTGTCGTGCTGGGCGAGAACGAGCACGCTCATCTCAGATGACCCCCGCCTCGCCCTTGAGCTTGGCCACGAGCTCCTGAACCGACCCGACCTTGACCCCCGCCTTCCGCTTCGGCGGCTCCTCGACCCGCAGATAATCGAGCCGCGGGGTCGGATCGACGCCGAGCGCTTCCGGGGTGAGCGTGTCGAGCGGCTTCTTCTTGGCCTTCATGATGTTCGGCAACGAAGCGTAGCGCGGTTCGTTCAACCGAAGATCGACGCTGATGACCGCCGGTAGACGCACGCGGATCGTCTCGATGCCCTCGTCGACCTCACGGGCGACCGTGGCGGTGCCGTCGGCGATCTCGATCTTGGAAGCGAACGTCGCCTGCGGCCAGCCCAAAAGCCCGGCCAACATCTGCGCCGTCTGATTCGAATCGTCGTCGATCGCCTGCTTCCCCATGAGCACGAGGCCCGGCTCCTCACGGGCGACGATCGCCTTCAAGAGCTTGGCCACGGCCAAGGGCTGGAGTTCGACCGCCGTCTCGACCAGGATCGCCCGGTCGGCCCCCATCGCGAGGGCGGTCCGCAAGGTTTCCTGGCACTTGGCCTCGCCCATCGAGACCGCGACGATCTCGCTGGCCACACCCCGCTCCTTGAGCCGGATCGCCTCTTCCGTGGCGATCTCGTCGAACGGGTTCATCGACATCTTGAGGCCGGCGATGTCGACCCCGCTCTGGTCGGCCTTGATCCGGATTTTGACGTTGTAGTCGACGACCCGTTTGACGGGCACGAGCACCCGCATCGCCGCTTCCTCTCGATCGCCGCCCGAAGGGCGCGCGCCTTGGCCCGCCACGCTTTATTGCAGCGCACAACGAAGGCTAGGGCGCCACCCGAGCCTTGTCAACGATCGCCAACACTTCCCGTTCTGGGCGGCGACGAGCCGCCTCCCCCTACCGTCATGGCGGGCAGACCGTCGCGAATGCGCGCCGAGAAATCGGGGGCGTCGAGCGACGCACGCGCCGCCTCGTTGATCCGGCTCTTGGCCCGCAGTTCGCTCATCGGCAGGTCGGCGGCGAGGCCCCCGCGCTCGCGCACGTAGTCGGCGAAATAGCCCGAGAGCAGGACCTTCCAGGTGAGCGGCAGGCCCCCACCGTGAGCACGGGCGTGGCTCAGCACGGCGGTCGTGCAGTTGGTCGTCAAGGTATTGTACCAGCGGGGCACCTGGTGCAAATCGTTGATCGCCACCGCGTAGTCGAGGAACAGTCGGCGCATGCGCTCGGGCGAGGTCCGCACCCGGTAGAGATACAAATCCTCGACCGGATCGCGGAGTGCCCGGCCGCCCAGGAGATCCCGTTCGTCGCCCACCACGTAGACGAGCTCGAAGCGACGGAAGAACCCGGCGATCGGATCGTAGGCCTCCTCCGCCTCGCGGCGGATCTCGATCGAGACCGCGAGCCGCTCGGCACCGAAACCGAAGCTCGTGATCACGTGCGCGATCGCGTCACCCATCCAGTGGACGGCGATCAGATCGACGCTGTCGAGAGCGGAGAGGGCGAAGCGGCGGGTCTCCCAGCGCTCCTCGAACCGGGTTCCGTCGAGCCAGCGGAAGTTGCGCAGGTTCTCGACCGTGACGATGTCGCCATCGACGTGGATCGCGGCGAGCCGCGCGACCTCGGGCGCCCAGACCCGCTCGTTGCTCGGCTCGATCCGCGACCACCAGAAGAGGAGCGAGGCGGTGAGCGCACCGAAGATCAGCAACGCCCGGTAGGCGGCACCCCGGACGAGGAGGACGACGCCGCAGATCGCCACGACCGCCACGAGCCCGGCGCAGGCCCGGCGAACGGCCGCCGGCTCCGGGCCGGCGTAGAGGACGGCCAAGACGCCCCATCCGGCGATGCCCAGAGCGAACCCGCCGATGAGAAGCCGGCCGAGGATACAGACCGGCCCGGTGCGCGCCTCAGCGGTGGGCACCCGGGACCCAAAGGACGTCGTGCCGACCCTTGTCGTTCAGGTGGCGGGCGAGGACGAAGAGATGGTCGGAGAGCCGGTTCAGGTACCGGATCGCCGCCGGGTTGACCGCCTCGTTCTCGGCCAGGGCCACCACGAGCCGCTCGGCCCGGCGGACGACCGTGCGCGCCAGGTGGAGGAAAGCCGAGGCCGGGGTGCCGCCCGGCAGCACGAAGGAGCGAAGGGGCGCGAGCTCCGCGTTCATCGCATCGATCTCGCGTTCGAGACGGGCGACTTGGCTGTCGATCACCCGCAGCCGGCCGTCCTCGACGTCGGCACCCGGTCGGCAGAGGTCGGCGCCGAGGTCGAAGAGATCGTTCTGGATGCGCGCGAGCATCGCATCCGCCTCGCCCGTCGTGTGCAGCCGGGCGAGACCGATCGTCGCGTTGGCCTCGTCGACCGTGCCGTAGGCTTCGACGCGCGGGCTGTGCTTGGCGACCCGGGCACCGTCGCCGAGCGAGGTGCGACCTTCGTCACCGCCGCGGGTGTAGATGCGCGAGAGGGTGACCATCACGCGACTCCGAGCCGACGGCCGCGCTCACCTCAGCCGTGCGCAGCGAGCAGCAGGCCGAGGATCACGACGGCGACGAGCTGCAGCCCGACCCGAGCCTGCATGAGCTTGTTCCCCCAGCGCTCGTTGAAGCGGCCGCCGAGCGCGAAGCCCGTGACGCCCACCAGCAGCACCGCGGCGGTCGCGACCATGAAGAGGAACAAGAGCACGATGAGCGCGTTGTTCATGGGCGACGATGTAGCCCTGCGGTGCGCCCGCGGCCAGTGGGGCGTCCGGTCGCGGCGGACGGATGCGCGCCGGCGCGCCACTTCTCACTTGTCACGAGGCCTGCCCGTGCACTACCCAGGGTTGTAGTCGATCCAACCGCCGACCGCCCCGTGCCCGCCACCCTCGAGCCGCGCTGGCCCCAGTCGATCCTCTTCGCGCTGTTCATCGCGCTGCTCGCCTGGGCGCCACTCCCGCTCGCCAGCAATCGGCCTTGGTCCTGGGCGCTTTTGTCGCTGGTGATCGGTCTCCTCGTCGTCCTGTGGGCGAGCGCGAGCCTCGCCCTCCCGGAGCGGCTCCGCCTGCCCTGGCCCGTCGGCCTCGCCCTGCTCGGCGCACTTCTCGTGATCCTGTGGATCTGGGCGCAGGTTCGCCCCGATCTGGTCGGCTCGCACCCTCTGCTCACGGCCCATCCGATCTGGGAAGCGGCTCGCCGGGCGGGCCTGGAGGTCGAGCCGACCATCGCCTTGGACCCGTGGAACGCACGCGACGCGGCCATGCGGCTGCTCGCCTATTGGGCAGCCTTCTGGCTCGCCTTCGCTCTGTGTCAGCACGCCCGACGTGCCCGTCGACTACTGCTCGCGATCGTCGGGATCGGTACGATCTACGCGACGGTCGGACTCGTTCTGCATTTCGGCGGGATCGAGTGGCTCTTGAACGAGCCCAAGACTTGGTACCTGGGCGACGTCACCGCGACCTTCGTGAACCGCAACCATTTCGCGACCTTCGCGAATTTGGCGCTTCTGGCCGCCCTCGGCCTCTCGGTCGAGACGGTGCTCGCAGCCCGAGGCATGCCCGATTTGCGACGCCGTGCCGCCGAGCTCCTGAGCCGCCTCGTCGGTCGGCGCAGCCCCCTGCTCGTGGCAACGTTCGTTCTGGCGACGGCGATGCTCTTGACCCACTCGCGCGGTGGTCTTTTGAGCGGACTTGCGGGTGTGGCCACCCTCGTCTTGCTCCTCCTCGCCGCCACGCGGCCGGGTTGGCGTACCATCCTCGGGAGTGTGATCCTCGCCGTGAGCCTCGGCGCCGGTCTGGTCGCCTGGAGCGGCGCGACCACGCTCGAGCGGCTCGATGCGATGGCGGGCGAGACCGATTTGCAGTCGGGTACGCGGTTCGCGGCCAACGAGCTCGCGCTCCGCGCCGTTGCCGACCGACCCTGGACCGGGCACGGCTACGGCGGCTTCGAGCAGGTGTTCCACCTGTATCGCGACGCCCGCTTCAGCACGGTCTTCGACCGTTTGCACAACACCCCGCTCGAGCACGCGGTCGAACTCGGCATTCCGGCGACCGTCCTGCTCTATCTCGGACCGCTCCTCGTCACGGGGCTCTGCCTGCGCGGCGTGTTCGTCCGGAAGCGCGATCAGGTCTACCCGCTCGTCGCAGCGGCGGCCACCGTTTGCGTGGGGCTGCACGCCCTGGTCGACTTTTCCCTGCAGATCCCCGCCGTGGCCGTGACCTACGCCGCGCTCCTCGGGGCGGGGGCGGCGCAATCCGTTCCGAGTACATCTGGCCGACGGACCGCGGCCCCGACCGGCGAGCCTTCCCCGGCGCCCGCCTGATCGGTGTCAGTTGCCGTCTGCGAGCAGCTCCGCGGGTAGCGGCAGCGGCAAGACGGGGACCCCGTCCTCCCGCCAACGGAAAAGGCCGCGGAACTGCGGGTGCTCGACCGCCTCGGCGAGCGAGCGAACGATCGTACGACAAACGTCGAGGCCCTCGAACGCGGCCTCCCACTCGGCTGCGGTCCGCCGAGCGATCCGTGCCGCGACCGCTTGCCGGGTGCCTTCCGGGTCGATCCCGTCGTCGCGCAGCACGGGCGGCAGATCGATCGCCTCGCAGAACTGCTGCCAGAAGCGCTCCTCGAGCGGCGCCACGGCCAGGAGCCGGTCGTCGGCGGTCCGGTAGACGGCGTAGCGGGGGGAGCCGCCGTCGGTGAGCCCGCTCCCGGGCGCGGGCCAGCCCGATCCGCCGAGCCCCTGGGCGAGCGCCCAGGGGACGAGGGTGAAGAGATTGGCGGCCATCCCCATGTCGAGGTGCCGACCACGACCGGTCCGCTGCCGCTCCTGCAGCGCCAGGAGGATCGCCATGACCGCAGGATAGGCCCCGCCCGCGATGTCGGCCAGGAGCACGGGGGGCAGGGCCGGCAAACCTTCGGCGGTCGTCTGGGCGAGCGCGAGCAGGCCCGCTGCCGCCAAATAGTCGAGATCGTGGCCGGCGGTCCGAGCGAGCGGGCCCTCCTGGCCGTAGCCGGTGATCGAACAGATGACGAGCGAGGGATGGCGCTCCAGGAGCCGCGAGGGATCGAGTCCCAGCCGGGCCATCACCCCGGGCCGGAACTGCTCGACCAGCACGTCGGCCCGGGCGAGGTGACCGAACAATTGCTCCCGGTCCGCCGGGTCCTTCAGATCGAGTTCGAGGATCTCTTTGCCGGCGTTCAACATTTCGTAGACCAAAGAGCGCCCGTCGCGCAGCGGCGGCATCCGTCGCATGTCCTCGCCGCCCGGTCGTTCGACCTTGATCACGCGGGCCCCGGCCGCTGCCAGGATCCGCGTGGCGAGCGGGCCGGGCAAAAGGGTCGAGAGATCGACCACCGTGATTCCGGCGAGCGGCCCCATCAGGCCTGCGCCCCGAGCCCGCGGGCGATCAGGATCTTCTGCACGTCCGAGGTCCCCTCGTAGATCTGGCAGACCCGCACGTCCCGCCAGATCCGGGCCACCGGATAGTCCTCGAGATAGCCGTAGCCACCGAGCGTCTGGATCGCCGCCGAGCAGACCGCCTCGGCGGTCTCGGAGGCGAAGAGCTTGGCCATGCACGCCGCCTGCAGCGCCGGCTCGCCGGCATCCAACAGGCGCGCGGCGTGCAACGTCAATTGGCGGGCGGCCTCCAGCCGGGTGGCCGCCTCGGCCAGGCGGAAGCCGACCGCCTGATGATCGAGGATCGGTCGACCGAAGGCTCGCCGTTCGCGGGCATACGCGATCGCGTGGTCGAGTGCCGCTTCGGCCATCCCCACGCTCTGTGCGGCGATCCCCACCCGCCCGGTCTCCAGCGCCGAGAGCGCGATCCGATAACCCTCACCTTCCGCGCCGAGGAGCGCATCCTCCTCGAGCTCCAGGCTTTCGAAGGCGAGCGCACAGGTGTCGGACGCTTTCTGCCCGATCTTCTCCTCGATTTTCAGGACCTTGTAGCCGGGACGGTCGGTCGGGACGAGAAACGCCGAAATGCCCCGCTTGCCCGCAGATGGATCGGTGACGGCGAAGACGACGCAAGGGCCGGCGATGCTGCCGCTCGTGATGAATTGCTTGCTGCCGTCGAGCACCCATCCGCGACCTTTGCGGACGGCGCGAGTGCGCAGGTTCGCGGCGTCCGAGCCGGCTTGCGGTTCGCTGAGCGCGAACGCGCCGATCATCTCACCTCGGGCGAGCGGTACGAGCCAGCGCCGCTTCTGTGCCTCCGTTCCGAACCGGGACAGGAGCGCGTTGACGGGCGCGTTCTGCACGCTCATGACGGTCGAGGTGGAACCATCGCCCCAGGCGATCGCCATGAGCGCGAGGGCGTAGCTCACATGGTCGGCACCCGCTCCGCCCCACTCGGGCGGGACGGTCATCCCGAGGAAGCCGAGCGTCCCCAACTCGCGCAGCACCTCGGCAGGGATCCGCCCCTGCTTCTCCCAGAGGGCGGCGTTCGGCGCGAGCCGTTCGCGGGCGAAGGCCCGGGCGGTCTCGGCGACGAGCCGTTGCTCCTCGCTGGCCACGCGGTGATCCTCCAGCGTCGGGCGCCGTTCCTTGGCACAGGGCCCGAGCATCGGCAAGCTCGTGGGCGCTCTGGCCGCCGGTCCGCTGCGGCTGCTATGGACGGGCAACCAGCCCGGGAGGAGAGACGCCCTTGCGACTGCACACGAGCCCGGCCTCGCCCTTCGGCCGGAAAGTCGCCGTGGTCCTGCACGAGACCGGCCTTTGGCCGAAGGTCGAACGACGCGACGCGAGCTTGACCCCGCTCGCTCCGGACGCCGCGGTCTGCGCCGCCAACCCGCTCGGCAAGATCCCCTGCCTCGAGCTCGACGATGGTAGCGCGCTCTACGATTCCCGCGTGATCTGCGAATATCTGGACGGCCTGCACGACGGTCCGAAGCTCTTTCCCCCGAGCGGGCCGGCGCGATTTGCGGCGCTTGGGCTCCAGGCCCTGGCCGACGGGATCCTCGATACCGCCGTCGGGCTCCGCTACGAGACCTTCCTCAGGCCGGAGCCCTTGCGCTGGCCCGAGTGGATCGCCGCACAAAAGGCCAAGATCGACCGCGCGCTCGACCGTCTCGAGCGCGAGTGCGACGGCTTCCCCGAGCGGGTCGACATCGGCACGCTCGCGATCGCCTGCGCGCTCGGTTATCTCGACTTCCGGTTCGCCGCCGACCGCTGGCGCGAGGGTCGGCCGCGCCTCGCCGTCTGGGAGGAGCGGATCGCCCAGCGCCCCTCGCTGCTCGCGACCCGGCCGAGCTGAGCGGCGTGGCCGGCGGTCCGACCATTCCCGATTTCCCCGCGATCGCCATGGTCGCGGATGCCTACCGGGCGACGCTCGCCGACCGCGTCGCCGTCCTCCGCGCGGGCGGACTTTGGGTCCTCGCGAGCCTTCTCGGCGACCTCTTGTCGGTCCTGGGCGCGACCGGCACCGAGACGGAGGGGGCCGAGACCGGCAACCTCGACATGCTGGCGCTGCCGTTCCTCCTGATCGGCTGGATCGGTGTCAGCGCCCTGACGGTTCACCGGATCCGCACGCTCCTCCTGGGCGATCCGCCGCCCGCGCTCATGGCACCATTGAACCGGCACGTCGCCCGCTACGTCGTGGCCGAACTCGTCATCGGCGCGCTCGCCGTGCTGCCGAGCTTCGCCGCGCTCGTGCTCCTCGCACCGATCGGCGGCGTGGCACTCGCGTTGGCCGCGGGCACGGTGGCGGCGATCTTCGTGTTCACCCGCCTCCATCTGGCCCTTCCCGCGGCGGCCCTCGGTGAGCCCGGGATCGCGATCGAGCGCTCCTGGCGGGCGACCGCCCCGGTCTGGCCCAAGGCCGCGTTCGGCCTGATCGCTTCGAGCGCGCCGCTCGCGATGATCGCGGGTTCGATCGGGGCCGCGGTCGCCGCGGCCGGTGCCCCGCTGAGCGGCAGCACGATCGCCACGATCGCCGCCTTCGCCCAAGCGGCGGTGCTCGGCACGTTCCTCGCCGCGAGCTGGCGCCGGTTGGTCGGCCTGCCGCCCCGAACGGCGATTTGAGCCGGAGCGAGGAACCTCGCTCCGGCGCCCGTTCAGCGGAACAGTTCGCCGCCGCTCTTGCCGACGATCGCGAGGAACTCGCGGCGGGTCTCGGGATTGGTCTTGAACTCGCCCAAAAGCCGGCTCGTGACCATGAGCGAGCCCGGCTTGTGGATGCCGCGGGTCGTCATGCAGTGGTGGGTCGCCTCGATCACGACACCCACCCCGCGCGGCTGGAGGACCTCCTGGATGGCGTCGGCGATCTGGGCGGTCATCCGCTCCTGGATCTGCAGCCGCTTGGCGAACGCCTCGACGAGGCGGGCGAGCTTCGAGATGCCCACGACGCGGCGGACCGGCAGATAAGCGACGTGCGCCCGGCCGATGATCGGCGCCATGTGGTGCTCGCAGTGGCTCTCGAAGGAGATGTCCTTCAAGACCACCATCTCGTCGTAGCCCTCGACCTCCTCGAACGTCTTCCGGAGGATGTCCGCCGGGTCCCCGAGATAGCCTTTGAAGTGCTCCTGGAAGGCCTTGACCACACGGTGCGGCGTCTCTCGCAAACCTTCGCGGTCGGGATCCTCGCCGATCCAGCGCAGGAGCGTGCGGACCGCGGCCTCCGCCTCCTCGCGCGAGGGTCGCGGGCGCGATTGGGCGCGGTCCGTGGCCCGCGCGGCGAGCCGGTCGAGCAAAATCGGGGACGGGGTCACGGCGCTCCTCCGCTGACGGTGTGTCATGTCCAGGTCCTTCTACGCCGGGGCGCCGCGTTCGGCTCACCCCCGGGCGACGATCCGAGCCCGATCGGCGACCGATGCGATATCGGCGAACTGCTCGGCCTCGACGACGAGTTCGCGGGCAAGGGCGAGGTTGCGCCGCTCGCAGGCTGCCCGGCGGTCCGGGTCCGGGATCGTCTCCATGTCGGCATTGTGGGCGAGACCGAGGGTGCGACGGATCATCGAGGTGCCGGCGTAGCCCAGGCTGTCGGTGAAGATCCGCCGCACGAAGGTGCGGCGCGCCGCCTCGAGCGCCCGCTCGCCGTCGGGTCCCGTGAAATGGGCCGTGGGAAAGGCATCGCCTTCGGGCCGCCTCCGCCAGAGCTCGAGGAAGCGACGCTCGAACCCGTTCCACACTTCTTGGACCGTAGCGAGGATCCATTCCTGGTAGTCGGCCCGCTCGCCCGGCCGAGCTTCGTGGCCGGGCTGGCTCGCATGGCTCATGAGGAGGTTGCCCAAAAGCTTGCCGACGTCGAACCCGATCGGGCCCATGAACGCGAACTCGGGGTCGATCACCCGGGTGTCGTCCGGCGTGACCATGATCGAGCCCGTGTGCAGATCGCCGTGGATCAGCGCTTGGGCCTCGGAAAGGAATTTGAGCTTCAACCAGGCGACCGCCCGTTTCAACGGCAGATCCTCGCGGATCGCGCGCGCCGCGTCGTCGAGCTGGGGGCTCGTCCAGCGGTTGCGCTCGTGCTCCATGTACGGGTCGGTGAAGATCAGATCTTCGGTGATCTTGCAGAGCTCGACATTCGGCGCGAACAACTCCAGGAGTTTCTTCTTCTCGGCCGCTTTCATGCCGAGATCGCTCGTGAAGTAGAGCGTTCGGGCGAGGAACTCGGCGATCTGCTCGGAAAAACGGGGGTAGACGGTCGCCGCGATCATGCCCTTGCGCATGATGATGTGCGGCGCCAGCCGTTCCATCACGATGGCGTAGAGCTGCTCGTCGAAATGCAGCGGCTCGGGCACGCGCTCCGGGGCGAGCCGGTGCTGGATGCGGAGAGCTTCCCACTCGAAGCGAGCCCGCTCGAGCCCCAAGGGCCAGCTCTCACCGACGAGGCGGACATAGGGAAGCGCCTGCTTCACGCAGACCGAGCCCTCGGGTCCCTCGACCAGAAAGACGAGGTTGAGATTGCCGTCCCCGACCTCCCGAACCCGCCAGGCGCCAGGATCACCGCCGAGCCGGTCGCGGATCGCGGGCAATTCGGCCAGGAACGCCGTGACCGTGTGTTCGCTCAGCGCCCGATAGCCTTCCGGTGTCGCGATCGCCACGCCTGCCTCCCGCCGCGCCGCCGATGACCGGGGCACTGCATGCCACAGCGCCCGCGCCCGGCGAAAGGGCTGGACAGCGAGGCGGTGCTCATGGTCCTGGGCTTGGGCCGCATCGGAAGCCCTCGGGACCATGCCGCGTCGCTTCGCTGTCCTCGCCCTGCTCTCCCTGGCGCTTCTCCTCCTGGGCGCACCGCTCCGTGCCCAGCCGAGCGAGGAGGCCGATCGGGCCTATCGGCGCGGCGTCTCCCTGCTCGAGGCCGGTAAGCTCGCGGAGGCGGCGCGCGAGTTCGAGAAGGTGTTGGAGCTCGCCGAGCGGGCGCTCGGGCCCGACGATCCCCGCCTCGCGGTCGACCTCAACAATCTGGGCGAGGTGTACCGCCGAATGGGTCGGCTCGATCGCGCGGCCGAGCTCCTCCGCCGGGCGATCCGGCTCGACGAGGCGGCCGGTGGACGCGGCCCGGCCTTGGCCACGAGCCTCAACAATCTGGGCCTCGTGCTGCGCGCGCAGGGGCGCCTCGACACCGCGGCCGACCTCTATCGGCGCGCGCTCGCCCTGCTCGAAAATTCGCTGGGCCCGGACCATCCGGACACCGCTCGGGCCCTCAACAACCTGGCCCAGCTCGAGCTCGAGCGCGGCGATGTGCGAAGTGCCCTCTCGCTCCAAGAGCGCGCCGCGCGGATCGCTCGGGCGAGCCTGGGCCCCGACCATACCACCACCAAGGCCATCGAGGCGGCGCTTGCGCGGACCCGCGCCGCAGCCGGCGCGGCGGGGACGACGCCGCCACCGGCGTCTCCAGCTTCCGCGCCGACCGGTTCCCGATCACCGGCCGCCACGGCGCTCGCTCAGGGTGCGCCACGCTCGCTCGCCGTGCCCCCGGCGCGCGAGGTGCTGCCGCCCCCGGGGCCCGGCCTCCCGCCGCCGGCGCCCGCCCCTGTGGCGACCGCCCCGGCGCAACCCGCGGCCCCGGAACCCATCCGACCGACGGCCGGCTCGAGTGGAGCCCGGCTGCATCTGGGCTCGATCGGTGACCGGAGCCGGCTCGAGGCGGAATGGAAGCGGCTCACCGGCCGCCATCCGAGCCTCGCCGGCCTCTCGCTCTTGCCTCCCGAACGCGTCGAGCTCGCCGGCCGCGGAACCTTCTGGCGGGTGCTCGCCGGGCCCCTCGCCTCGCGCGAGGCCGGCGCGCGGATCTGCACCGAGGTCACCGCCAAGGGTGATCCTTGTGTCGTGCTCGGGCCGTGAGCCCGGCGGTGGACCGGAGGGAGCTGGACCCCGGCGCCCTGGTCGAGGCCGGGCTCGCGACCGCGTGCGGCCAGGCGGGACCGACCCGGTCCCTGCTCGGCTTCGATTTGCACCGGATCCCCGACGAGCACCCGTTCCTGCGCTCGCTCGCTTTACCCCGCGGCGACCCGCCCGACTGGGCCGGGCCGCTCGACGAGCTCGTGCGCGTTTGCGCCACGCTCGGGCTCCCGCCGCGCCTCGAGTTGTTGGCCCGACGGCGAGCGCGGCTGCGCGCGGCACTCGCCGCGGCGGGCTGGGTCCGCACCCTGGCCGTGCCGGTGCTGGCCGAGCCGGTGCGGAGCGGCGCGCGGGCCGAGGGTGGTGCGTGGCGGCTCGACGCCGCCGCTCCGGAGGATCGACTCGCCGCGACCTTGGCCGCGCAGCACGCGATCCTCGGCGCCGCTCCGCCGACCGCCGCCGAGCTGGCCTTCTTTCGCGCATGCCTCGCGGACGGCCATGTCCGGACCTGGGTCCGGCTCGACGAGAGCGGCCGGCCGGTGGCTGCCGTCTCGCTCCTCGGCGGCCCGCCCGCGGTCGAACTCGCCGGCCTCTGGACCCGCCCCGACCGGCGACGCAGGGGGCTCGCCCGGAGCCTCGCCCGGGCGGCACTCGCTGGCGCTGCCGAGACCGGTGCCCAGCTCGTCTGGGCGGGGGCCGCGAACGGCGCTTCCGAGGCCCTCCTCCGCGGGCTCGGAATGACCGCGATCGCTACCCTCGAGAGCTGGGAGCGGCCGGCCGGCCGCTGAGCCGCGCCCCGTTCAACCGGCGACCGCGCTGCGACGTCCGCGGCGCGGCTTGCTCGCCTCGCCGGCTTCCGGCTCGGCCGGAGGCGGGACCGGTTCGGCCTCGATCGCGCCGTTCTCGACCACGGGGCCGGTCTCGGTCCCGACCGCCTCGACCGTCGGCGCGACCGGCTCGACCTGGTCCGTGATCGACGAGTCGGCGGAGGCCGGTCCGGTGTCACCGCTCGTCTCGCCCGAAAGGGCGCGTGTGAATTCCTGCAGAACGGCGAGCTGTGCGTCCATCCAGGTCCGCTGCATGGCGGCCAGCACACCCCCGACCTCCTCGACCAGGCCGGCCGCACGCTCGGCGGAGAGCAGCGGCTCGCCGGCAGCCATCGCCCGCACCGAGGCCGCGCCCGCGCCGCCGAGATCGCGCCACAGCGTTCCGGCGATCGTCGCCTGGCGCTCGGCCCAAGACCGGACCGCCCCGGCGAGGATGCCGTTGCAGCGCAGCGTGGCGTCCAGGAGGCGCCGATGGACCTCCAGGAGTGCAACCAGGTCGGTGGGCGGGAGCGTCGGAGCGCTCCGCGGGCTGGTCGGTTCGGTCATCGGGCCCTCTGCAGCAGCTCATGTTGCGCTGCAGCATGGTAGCGGAAGGAGCCGACCGCGGCAACCGGGCGGCGGTCGCGGCGGGCGGTCGCGCGCTGTGGCCGATCTCACTGGTCTCCACGGTGCGAGGGCCTATCCAAGGGCTGGTAACGTTTCGTTCACCCCGGGCGTCCAAGATCGACGCGGACGCCCGAAGCGCGAGCAGGCACGAGGATGGTCGACGTCTCAGCGGACGCCCATTCGGTCGGCACGGGCCGCCGGCTCGATCCGCCCGTGCGGGGTCACACCGCCGACTGGCTGGCACCGGACGTGCTGGGCGGACTCGTACGGGTCGCCGACGGGGCGATCCTGCTCGGCAGCGGGCTCGCCACGGCCACATGGCTCGGCGGGAGCCCGGCGCGCTACCCCCTCCTGCCCTGGGCGCTCGCGCTGGGACTCCTCTTGGCCCTGCCCTTCTGCCAGCTCGCCGGCACCTATGCCGAACGCTACCGCCTCGACATGGCAGCGCAGGCCGGTCGCGTCTTGCTCGGCTGGGCCGCGGCCGTGGCGACGCTCCTGGCGTTGGTCGCCGGCACGACGGTGGCCACCCCTCTGCCGACCGGCTGGCTCGGGGCCTGGGCGCTCGCCGGTGCGGTCGGCCTCGGGGTGTTCCGCCTGGCTCTCGCGTGGCGCGTCGCTCGTTGGCGGCGCGAGGGCCGGCTCGGCCGCAACACGGTCGTGGTGGGTGCCGGCGAACTCGGCCAGCGCTTCGTGGAAGAGGTGCGGCGGCGCGAGCGGGGGATCCGGCTGATCGGCCTGTTCGACGACCGGCGGGAGCGGGTGCCGGCGTTCGTGGGCGGCTTTCCGGTCCTCGGGACGATCGACGATCTCTTGGTCTTCGCCCGCGAGAACCGGGTCGACGAGGTCGTGGTGGCCTTGCCCTGGAGTGCCGAGGGCCGCCTCTTGGACTGCCTCAAGAAGCTCCGGTCGTTGCCCTGCGATGTCCGCTTGTGCTCCGACCTGATCGGCTTCCACTTGCCGCACCGCGGCGTGAGCCACCTGGCCGGCCTGCCGGTCTTGAACGTCTTCGAGCGCCCGATGCCCCCCGCGGCCCTGATCGCCAAGGCGGTCGAGGATCGGCTCCTCGCGGGGCTCGCGTTCCTGCTCACCGCGCCGCTCGCCCTGCTGATCGCGCTCGCGATCAAATTCTCCTCGCCCGGCCCGGTGCTCTACCGACAGCCACGCGGCGGCTTCAACGGCGAGGTCTTCGAGCTCCTCAAGTTCCGCACGATGCGGCTCGAGGCGTGCGACGCGGGCACCGAACCGGATCTCGGCCACACGCGCAAGGACGACCCCCGCGTCACCCCGGTCGGCCGATGGTTGCGGAGGACCAGCCTGGACGAGCTGCCGCAACTCTGGAACGTGCTGCGGGGTGACATGTCGCTCGTGGGCCCGCGCCCGCACGCCTGCGCCCACGACGACCGCTACGCCGCGCTGATCGACGGCTACCTCGCTCGGCACCGGGTCAAGCCGGGGATCACCGGGCTCGCGCAGATCTCGGGCTGCCGCGGCGAGATCCGTTCGCTCGCCGAGATGCAGCGACGGGTCGAACTCGACCTCGACTACATTCAGCGATGGTCGGTGTGGCTCGACCTCGAGATCCTCCTCCGGACGCTCCTCCGAGGGCTGCGCGATCCCCGCGCCTATTGACCGGAGCCGAGTCACTGCACACCTCGCCTCGTGTCGGGCCGTTCGGCTCCGAGCGGCCAGCCGGAGCTTTTCATGCCCGCCCCCCCCGACCTGTTCGTCGCCGGCATGCGGCTGCACGCCGCCGGCGTCACGGTCGTCGCCACGAGCTTCGAGGGCAGACCCAGCGGGCTCACCGCGACCGCCGTTTGCTCGGTCTCGGCCGAGCCGCCGCAGCTCCTCGTCTGTGTCCACCGCGCGGCGGAAGCCAACGAACCGATCCGCCGTAGCCGGCTGTTCAGCGTCAACGTGCTCGCCGCGGGTCAACGCCGTCTCGCCGATCGGTTCGCCGGGCGGCTCGGCCACAGCGGCCCGGCGCGCTTCGAGGAGGGCCGCTGGACCCGGCTCGTGACCGGAGCCCCGGTGCTCGAAGGAGCCCGGGCGGTGTTCGACTGCACCTTGGTGACCGCGATCGAGGCGGGAACCCACACGATCTTCGTGGGCCTGGTCGAAGCGGTGGCGATGCTGCCCGAGCTGGCTCCGCTCGTCTATCACGAGGGGGAGTACGGCCTCGTGGCCCAGCTCCCGAGCTGACGGGGCGGGCGGATCGCGCCCTCAGACTTCGAGTACCGCGCGGACCGCGGCGAGCGCCCGATCGATCGCCGCGCGGTCGACCCCGAGATGGGTCACCGCCCGGACCCGCCTCGGGCCCATGGCACCCATCCGCACACCCCTCTGGGCGAGTTCCGCGACGAACCGCGGCGCATCGAGGTCGGGCCTGTCGATCGTCACGAACACGATGTTGGTCTCGATCTCGGGCGGGTCGAGGCGGATGCCGGGCAGCTCGGCGAGGCCTGCGGCGAGCTTGCGGGCGTTCGCGTGGTCCTCGGCCAGCCGCTCGACATGGTGGCGCAAGGCCCAGCGACAGGCGGCGGCGAGCACGCCCGCCTGGCGCATCGCGCCGCCGAGCATCTGCTTGTAGCGCCAAGCCTCCTCGACGAAGCCGCGCGATCCCGCGAGGACCGCACCGACCGGCGCCCCGAGTCCCTTGGAGAAGTCGAGCCAACAGGAATCGAACGGCGCGCAAAAGGCGGCCGCCGGCACACCCGTTGCGACCACGGCGTTCATCAGGCGCGCGCCGTCCAGGTGGAGCGAAAGCCCGTGCGCGCGGGCGACGGCGGCGACCTCCTCGATCCGCGCGAGCGGCCAGATCGTGCCGCCGGCGAGGTTGGCGGTCTGCTCGATCGAGACGAGGCGGGTGCGCGGTGCGTGGCGGTTGCTGCGGATCCGTGCTGCCACCTGCTCGGCCGTGAACACCCCGCGGGCCCCGTCGAGTGGCGTCAAGACCACCCCCGCCCAGGCGGCGGGACCCCCGGCTTCGGCATGGATCGGATGCGCCGTCCGATCGAGCAGCACCTCCTCGCCGCGCGCGCAGTGAACGCAGAACGCGATCTGGTTGCACATCGTCCCGGACGGCAGGAACACCGCCGCTTCCTTGCCGAGGAGGGCCGCCACCTCCTCGCAGAGCGCGTTGACCTCGGGATCCAAGAAGGCTTGCTCGTCGTCGACCTCGGCCTCGGCCATCGCCCTGCGCATGCCCGGCACGGGCTTGGTCCGGGTGTCGCTGTAGAGATCGATCGGGATCGGGGTCACGGGGTCCTCCGGGAACGAGCGAGCCTCCGGCACGACCGAGGAAGCCCGACGATCACCGAACGGTCGCGGAGGCGTGCGCATCCTGCGCCACGATGCGACGATCGGGGAGAAGGCCGATGGCAGGGCAGCTCGCGATCTTCTGGACCCCCGCGGGGATCACGCTCGATGCCCTCGGCAGCAAGCAGCTGATCGACCTGACCGACGGCGACACGCCGAACATCCGGATGCCGATCCGGATGCTTTCGATCGACACACCGGAGACCTATACGGACGGCCCCCGCCTCGATACCGCGTTCGCCGCCCTCGTCCCCTGGATCGAGAGCGGCCGAGCGCCGATCGACCCGGTCCTGGCCGAGGCCCTGTTGCCGAAGCTCCGAGCATCCGAGCCCGTGACCAGGCACAAGGCCATGGGGGAGCGGGCCAGAAAGGCGTTCGAGCGCCTGCTCGACGAGCGGCTCACACGCCCCGACGGCTCGCGCCGAACGCTCTTCCTGCGCACCGCCGACCAGCCGTTCGACAAGAACGGCCGTCTCTTGGCCTATGTGGCGCCCAATTATTCCAAAGCCGAGCTCGAGAAACTCTCCCGCCGGGAGCGGGCGACCTTCAACCTCCTCCTGGTCGCGGAGGGCTGGGCCGCCCCCTTCGTGCTGTACCCGAGCATTCCGGGCGAGCTCGACCTGCCGCTCCTGCATGGCGCCGCGCGTCGGGCGATCGCCGAAAAGCTCGGGATCTGGTCGGATCCGACCCTGCTGCTTCCCTACGAGCTGCGCGCGCTCGAACGGCTCGTCCAGCTCAAGGCCCGGCTCGACAAGGGCGAGAAGCTGCCCCCTGCCGAGCTGTGGTCGTGGACCAGCCGCTATTGCGCGGACATGACGACCCGACTCCTCTACCGGCCGCAGCGCTATTGCGAGGTCGCCCCGGAGGATCGGCTGTTCATTTGGCCGGAGGACGTGCGCGAGGCGGTCGCGAGGCTCGGGCTCGCGCCCGCGCCGTCGACCGTGGCGGTCGGCTGAGCCCGCGTTCAGGCCGCCTCGGCGGTCATGACGAGATGGGCGAGGCGGTCGGCATCGAGCCCGGCCGCCTCGCGTACCGCCGCGAGCCTTCCTTTGCGCAGGACCACGACGCGATCGGCGACCGCGACGACGTCCTGCATGTCGTGGCTCACGAGCAGCACGGCGACGCCCTCGCCCTTGAGACCGCGGATCAGCGTTCGGACCTCTTCGGTCTCGCGCACGCCGAGCGCGGCCGTGGGCTCGTCCATCACGAGGAGCCGAGCGTTCCACAAGAGCGCCCGGGCGATCGCCACCGCCTGGCGCTGGCCGCCCGAAAGCTCTCCCACCGGCCGATCGACGTCGGGTACGCGGATCGCGAGCCGCGCCAGCGCCCGCTCCGCTTCTTCCCGCATCCGCGCGACGTCGAGCACCGGAAGGCCGAACAGCAGACTCCTGCGGACCCGCTCGGCGCCGAGAAAGAGGTTGTGCCAAACGGGCAGCCGCGGGGCGAGGGCGAGGTGCTGGTGGATGGTCGCGATCCCGGCTTCGAGCGCGTCGCGGGGACCGCGCGGCGCGTACACCCGGCCCTGCCAGCGCATGGTGCCGGCGGTCGGCCGATGGACGCCGGCCACGAGCTTCACCAAGCTCGACTTCCCGGCGCCGTTGTCGCCGACGAGCCCGACCACCTCGCCCACCCGGATCGCGAGCGAAACGTCGGCCAGCGCCCTGACCGGCCCGTAGCTCAGCGCCACCCGGTCGAGCTCGAGGAGAGGCTCGACGGCGGCCCGATCCGCTTCGCTCACGCGCGCCCGGCCCGGCTCACCAAGGCCACTCGCCCTCGGCCGGCACGTTGTTCGCGTCGACCAGGACCGCGTCCATGAACAGGTAGGGCCCGGGGGTGATCTCGCTCTTGGGCGTGCCCGAGAGGATGTCGTCGAGCGAATCGACCGCGGCCTCGCCCATGAGCTCGAAGGGGATCGCCACGGTCGCGGTGAACAGGCTGTTGGGATCGCGGATCCGCCGGAAAGCCTCTTGGCCGCCGTCGACGCCGGTCAAGAACACTTGGCCCTTCTTGTAGCCCTGGGCCTGGAGAATGTCGTCGATCACGAAGGCTTGGCCGTCGAAGCTCGCCCAGATCGCCTGGAACTGGCCGGCATGCCGGAGGATCAGCGCCTCCATCCCGGCCTTGACGTCCTCGCGCCAGCTCTGGGTGCGGGCCATGGCATGGGTGCCCAGCACTTTGACGCCGGTGTTCTCCTCGAGAATGATGTCCATCACCCGGCCGCGGATCTTGGTGCCGCCGTGGCCCTCGTAGCGCGACATCAAGATGTTGCCCTGATAGTTCAGGAGACCCAGCAGATAGACGCCGATCTTGGCGCCGACCTCGAACTCGTTGACGGTCACGTCGAAGAGCGTGTGCGGGCTCGTGCCCGACATCACCGTGACCACCGGGATCTTCTTGGCGGCGGCCGCCTTCAGCTGGGCCTCGGCCTGCAAGGGCTTGCCCATCGCCAAAAGGATCGCATCCACGCCCTTTTGGACGAGGTTTTCGATCTGGGCGGCGTGGTCCGGCACCGAGCCGGCCGAGTTCAAGAGCGTGACTTCCCAGCCCTTGTCCTCGGCGACGGCCTTGGCCGCGTTGGCGGTGCGGGCGTGCGTCTCGGCCGACATCTGGAACGCGACGATGCCGAGCTTGACGGCCCCCGCCGGGGCCGGCGCGGCGAGCGAAATCGCCGCAGCGGCGGCGAGCGTCACGAGCGTGCGCAAGGGCGTGCCTCCCGCAGATGAACGGCCGGCAAGATGGCGGGCGTCCCGGCAACAATCAACGTGCCGGCAGGTGGCGAGCCGCCGTTCACCGCGCTCCGCCGAACGCCGCCTCGGTGAGGAAGCGGGCGGAAAAGCCCACCGAGACGAGCATGATGAGGCCGAGGGCGATGTCCTGGACGTAATAGGGAAAGCCCAGGAGGGTGAGGCCGTTGCCCAGCCCGGCGATGACCAGCGTGCCCAGGAGCGTGCCGGCGAGGTTCGGCCTGCCGGGCTCGATCGTGGTCATGCCCAAGAGCACGGCGGCGATCCCGCGCATCAAGAACTCGTTGGCGATCGTCGGCGAGGAGGAGGCGAGGGCGGCGGTCAGCACGAGGCCGCAGAGGCCGGCACAGCCGGCCGAAAGGACGAGCCCCAGGAGCTTGATGCGCGCGATGTCGATCCCGGCGAGCCGCGCCGCCTCCGGGGCTTCGCCGGTGGCCGAAAGGGCCGCTCCCGTGCGGGTGCGTTCGACGAGGAACCAGGCTGCGGCGAGGAGGAGGACGAGCCACACCACGGGAAGCGGAACCGGCCCCAACGTGCCGCGGCCGAGGGCGACGAACCCCGCCGGGAAGCGGCCGACATAGGCGATCCCGCCGGTGATCAGGAAGGCGATGCCGGTGGCGATCACGCCCACGGCCAAGGTCGCGATCAGGGACGGGATCTTGAAACGGGTGACCGCGACCCCGTTGACGACCCCGCAGACAAGCGACGCGAGGAAGCCCGCGAGCGCCGCGAGCGGCCAGGGCTGGCCGGCGAAGACGAGCGCCGCGCAAACGACCGAGGCCAAGGTCGCGACCTGACCGACCGAAAGATCGAGCTCGCCCGCCAGCAGAGCCAAGGTGAAGCCGATCGCGAGGATTGCGAGATAGCTCGCCTGCTTCACGACGTTGAGGAGGTTCATGGGTGCCGTGAAGTTCGGCGCCAGGAGCGCGAGCAGCGTGAACAGGGCGAGCGCCGCGAGCACCGTGCCGTAGCGCCCCAGGATCTCGTTCATGCTCACCGCTCCTCCCGCGAAAGGACGCGATCGAGTTCCTCTTTCCACGAAAGAAAGCGGCGTTCGGCTCGCTCGATCCGACGAGGTTCGGCGCCGATCCGAACGGGGGTGGCGGCCGTTGTCAGCGCCGCCTGGACCGCCCCGAGATCGGCGTATCGCCCGATCGCCACGAGTGCGAGGCCGGCGGCGCCGAGAAGCGCGGTCTCGCGGGCCGGAAAGAGCAACAGGTCACGGCCGAGCGCGGCGGCGACGCACCGCGTGAAGATCGGGTTCGCGGCGAGGCCACCCGTGAGCCGAAGCGTCGGGGCACGGACGCCGGCCGCCTCCTCGGCACGATCGAGCGTGAGACGGAGCCAGAAAGCCAGACCTTCGAGCACGGCGCAGGCGAGATCACCCGGGCCCACTTCCCCTCCGAGGTTCCAAAACCGCCCCCGAAGCCCCGAAGCGAGGAACGGTACCCGTTCGCCTGCCGGCCAAGGATGAGAGAAAGGTGCGTCGTCGCGCTCCTCCACCCGCTCGGCGAGGGTGAGGAGAGCTTCGACCGTCGTGCTCGAAAGGCGAGCGAGCCAGTCGAGTGCCGCCCCGCCGGTCCGGCTCGGGCCGCCCAAATGCCAGAGCCCGTCGCCCCACGGAGGCGCGAGCAGCCCCGGCGCGACGATCGGACGGTCGACCAAAAGCCCCGTCACCAACGAGCTCCCGGCGCTCGCGTAGGCGCGACCGGGCTCGACCGCGCCCATCGCGAGGGTAGCGCACCAGGCGTCCATTGGCGCGACCACGACCGGGATCCCGGGTGCGAGGCCGAGCGCCCGGGCCGCCTCGGCTCGCAACGCGCCGACCGCCGAGCCGATCGGCCGCACGGGCGGCAGAAGGTGCAGCGGCAAGCCGAACCGCTCGGCCACGGCACGCAGGACCGCATCGTCGAGCCGTTTCGCCGCGAGCGGATCGCGCACGGCCGAACCCGTCAGTCGAAACGCCAAGAACGGCGCCGGCTCGAGGATCCGGGCGGCCCGTTCGAGCAGGTTGCGAGCGTGCCGGTGCAGCCAGAGGATTCGAGCGAGCGGGTGCGAGGCGTCGATCGGGCCCGCGGCCGCGAGCGCCGGGTCGGCGGCGAGCGCCTCGGCGAGGCCTGCCGCGCGCTGGTCGCGGAACATGATCGCCGGAGCGAGCGGCCGCCCCTCGCCGTCGACGAGCACCTCGCTGCGCGTGGCGCCGGTGAGTGCGATCGCCTCGATCGGGCGCCCGTTCGCGGCGCAGAGTTCGCGGGCGAGCGCGACGAACGCGGTCTCATCGACCGCCACGCCGGCCTGCCGCAGCTGCCGCGCGATGGCCCGCGCCGACCAGCCGGCCGCGATGCGCACCTCGACGCGCTCGGCCTGCATCGGCAGCGCGCGCTGGTACGCGTGCCACGCATACGCCGCGGCCAGCGCCGCGCCGGCGAGCAACAACCAAGGAACGATTCGCCTGAAGCGCACGGTCGAGCGATGACCTTCGCAGCGTGGATCGGCCAGGATGGCGGCCGCTTCGTATGATACTTTTCAGGTCGATTTCTCTCCGTCTCGTCTCGGATGCCAAGCGACATCGCTTTCGCTTCTGCCAGCGGAACCTGGTCGGCGCCCCCGGCGCAGGTCCGCGCGGCGATCACGGAGCCGGTGTATGCGGTCCTCGACGAACTCGGCGTGATCGCCGCCAGCGGCGCCGACGCGGCCGCCTTCCTGCATGCCCAGTTGACGAACGACGTCCTTCATTTGGACGCGACGGCCGTGCAGTTGAACGGTTACTGCACACCGAAAGGTCGTCTGCTGGCGGTGTTCGACAACTGGCGCGATGCGACGTCGATCTATCTGCAGTTGCCGCGCGAATTGCTCGCGCCGACCGTCAAGCGCTTGTCGATGTTCGTGCTGCGGCAGAAGGTCAAACTCGAGGACGCCAGCCAACGCTGGTGCTGCATCGGGCTGGTCGGACCGGGCGCGGCGACGCTCGTCGCCGGAGTGCCGGCCGACCGCGGCGTGCGCGTCGCGCGCCTGCGCCCGGCGGCGCGGGTCGCCGAGCGTTACCTGATCCTGGCGCCGCGAGAGGGCGCGTCCGAATGGCTGTCCAAACTGGCACCCGCCCGCCGGGTCGACTCTGCGGCCTGGTGGTGGACGCAGATCGACGCCGGCATCCCGAACGTGTTCGCGGCGACGGTGGAGAAGTTCGTGCCGCAGATGATCAACCTCGAAGTGCTCGGCGGGGTGAACTTCAAGAAGGGGTGTTATCCGGGGCAAGAAGTCGTCGCGCGCAGCCAGTACCTGGGCAAGCTGCGACGCCGGATGAGCGTGGCTCACGTCGAAGGCGAAACGCACGCCGGAGCCGACGTGTTCGCCGCCGGCTCCGAGCAGCCGGTCGGCACGGTCGTGATGGCGGCCACGGCGCCCGAGGGGGGCATGGACCTTCTGTTCGAATGCCCGATCGATCGGCTTGCCGACGCGCTGTCCGTGAACGGGGCTACGGGGCCTAAGCTCACACCGCGCCCGCTGCCGTACGAACTGATCGATCCGACCGCTTGACCGATGCAGTACTGGTACGTGTATTACAAGGTCGGCGCGGCCGAAGCGGATGCGATCTGCGCGCGCGTGCGGAAGAT
>Ga0101944_10000605_pt1 | contig 100179 bp, 53 predicted proteins | sample DewCreD2012metaG_FD_75245 | JGI IMG/M metagenome (GOLD analysis project Ga0101944, IMG submission 75245) | Hot spring sediment bacterial and archeal communities from British Columbia, Canada, to study Microbial Dark Matter (Phase II) - Dewar... ... | reverse complement strand
TTTCGAACGGGGATTCGCGCCACGTGAAGTTTCAGGTATACTGGCCATTAGTGAACCGCTGGTCAACGCCTACATTGCCATCATTCGCGAACATCACCCGGACATCCTGGCGCGCAACCCGCATTTCCAGGAGCCAGCGCCGCCGAACTGAGCTAGCTGGGGGTCAAGTGACCCTAATAGAGACCGGCCCGAGCGTTTATTGACACCCCTGGCGATGGAGCAGCGCCGCCGCCGGTTCGTCGAGAAACAGCTCACAGTGCGGGTGCTGCTGCAAGATGGATGAAGGATGCAGATTCGTCACCGGGCCTTCGACGGCTTTCTGCACGGCGACGGCCTTGCGCGCGTCGGGCACGGTGCAGACGATGGCGGCGCTCTTCATGATCTGGCGGATGCTCATCGAGATCGCCTGCGTGGGCACATCCGCGAGCGTAGGGAACCACCCTTCGTCCAACTGCTGGCGGCGGCAGGCTTCATCCAGGTTCACAACGATGTACGGCGCTTCGGTCTCGAAGTCGGCAGGCGGATCGTTGAAGGCCAGGTGGCCGTTTTCGCCAATGCCGATGCAGGCTACGTCAATCGGGTGCGCGGCGATGATCTCGCCCAGACGCGCGCACTCGGCGGTAGGGTCGGCGGCTTCACCGTTGACGTAGTAAAACATTCGCAGCGCCGGAACCTGGTCGGCGAACCGCTCCCTGAGATAGTTGCGGAAACTCGCCGGATGCGTTTCAGGCAAGCCGATGTATTCATCCAGGTGAAAAACCGTCACCCGCGACCAATCCACATCCTGCTGCACGAGGCTTTCGAGCATCTCGAACTGGCTCGCGCCGGTTGCCAAAATCAGATTCGCCACACCGCGTTCCGCCATCGCTGCGTTTAGCCATTCCGCTGCCCGCTTCGCCGCCGCTTCGCCCATCTCACGCTTCGTCTTGTAAATACGCACCTTCATCGCATAGCTCTCCGACGTAAACCGCTAATCGCGCGAATCTACGCGAATCTCTTCCCTAAAAACTAGCGAAAATTCGCGTGATTCGCGGTTACGATTTATTTATTCACCAGCAGAAAGTCTGAATCGAGTGCGCCGGACTTTCCGTGACGGCGACGCGCCCGTCAAACTTGAGCGCGAAGGGGACGTCCTTCTCCGTGCGGTTGAGCACGACGACGGCAATCCGCCCGTCGAGGTTGACGAACGCCGTCGTTTCCAACTCGTCGCACGTCGGCGCGGCGATGATGCGCTGCGCGCCGGGGCGGATGTAGCGCGAGAAGTGGCCGATGTAGTCGTAGGAACTCTGGTAGAGCACGTCACCGGTGCGCGTGTCGGCGATGATCGGCGCGCTGCAATAGTTGCCCACGTGGTTCGGCCCGCCGATTTCGTCCAGCACCAGGTTCCAGTCCACCCACCCCACCGTCCAGCGGTTGAGGTCGTGGATCATCGAGCGGGCGTACCGCTCGCCCACGGCCCACTCGCCGAGGTGCGGCCCGCCTTCCTGGCAGCCCTCGGTGAAGAGCAGGTGCTTGTCGGGATAGGCGTCGTGCACACGCTGCACGTTGTCGAAGCAATCGACGACGTACCAGTGGAAGCCCGTTCCCCACACGTAGCGCGCAGCCTCCGGGTCGTCCAGCACGACTTTGGCGCGCTCGTAGACCAAATCGCGGTTGTGATCCCAAATAATGAGGTTGACATCGCCCAACCCTTCACGCTGCAACGCCGGGCCGAGGTAATCGCGCACGAAATCGCGCTCTTCCTCGCCGGTGTAGATGCACGAGTCCCAGGTCTGCACGGCCAGCGGCTCGTTCTGCACGCTCAATCCCCAGATAGGGATGCCTTCTTTTTCGTACTCGCGGATGTAGCGGCAGTAGTAGCGCGCCCAGGCGTCGCGGTATTCAGGCTTGAGCTTGCCGCCGTGGTTCATCTCGCCGTTGGTCTTCATCCAGGCGGGCGGACTCCACGGCGAAGCGAACAGCTTGAGCGCCCCACCCGCCACAGCTATGGCCGCCTTGATCATCGGGATCAGCGCCTGGCGATCGCGGGCGATGGAGAAGTGCTCGAGCGCCACATCGCCATCCACCTCATCGTAGGCGTAGTTGCCGAGCGAAAAGTCACAACTGTTGATGTGCGTCCGGCAGAGTGTGTACCCGTGGCCCGCCTGAGGATCGAAATATGCCTTGAGGATTTCGGCCTGCTTGTCTGGCGGCATTTTGAACAACGTCACCGCCGCAGCCTCGGTGAACGCGCCGCCAAAGCCTTCGATGGTCTGGAAGCGCGTGCCGGCGTCCACGGTGATAGACGCCATATCGGGCGCAGGCCCGCCGGTAAACGCCAGCGGCGCTTGCGCAGCCAGGCGCTCGCCGGTAGCTTTCGCAGTACGAACCCATTGGATGGATGAGTCTGTCATAATCACCTCCCAAAATCGTCTTGTAGTCTTTAGTCCGGTAGTCTAGTCATCTTTCGTAAAGTTTCAAGTACAGGTATAATGCAACCAGTTTGACCAAGTCGCAATGTGGAATTCCACACCAACGAGACCAAAAATCCCAACCGCGAATCACGCGAATCTTCGCTAATTTTTAGGAGCTTCGCGTAGATTAGCGAGATTAGCGGTTTATTCTTAGAGGAGAACCTATGAACTGGATTGTTTCAGAAACCGAATTCGATCCGACAAAGTTGCATCACAAAGAAACCGTGTTTACCATCGGCAACGGCTACCTGGGGACGCGCGGCGCGTTCGAGGAGGGCTATCCCGGCGCGCAGCCGGCGACGCTCATCCACGGCGTCTTCGACGATGTCCCAATCGTCTACACCGAGCTGGCAAACTGCCCGGACTGGCTGCCGCTTTCCATCGTCGTTGAAGGCGAGCGTTTCCGGCTCGATCAAGGCACGGTGTTGGCCTACCGGCGCGAACTCGACGTGCAACGCGGCGTGCTCAGCCGTGACGTGCGCTGGCGCAGCCCGGGCGGTCACACGCTCGACCTGCGCTTCGAGCGGTTCGCCAGCCTCGCCGACGAGCACGTCGTCGCCCTGCGTTGCGAAATCACGGCGGTTGACCAACCTTGCTCGGTCACAGTGCAGGCCGGCATCAACGGTTATCCTGACAATATGGGCGTGCTGCACTGGATGTGGCTCGATCAAGGTGCAGACGCCGGGACAGCCTGGCTCCACACACGCACGCGCCATTCGGGTCTCACGTTGGGGATGGCAATGCGGATGACGGTGAGTGAGACTTCAGCCCCGCTGCAGACGCTGGACTGCCATAACTGCCCGGCATTGACGGCAACGTTCACGGCGCACCCCGGACAAACCGTCATCATTGAAAAAACGGTCACGCTCTTCACCTCGCGCGATGTCGCCGAGCCGGTACGGGCGGCGCGGGAAAAGCTGGCGGCGTTGGACGATTACGCCGCATTGCGCGCCGCCCACGAAGCGGCCTGGGCTGCGGTTTGGGAAGACAGCGACGTGGTCATCGAGGGTGATCCCGTCGCGCAACTGGCCGTGCGCCACAGCCTGTTCCAGATTCTCGCCGCCGTCCCGCGCCATGATGACCGGGTGAGCGTCTCGGCCAAAACGCTCTCCGGCTTCGGCTATCGTGGGCACGTCTTTTGGGATACTGAGATTTTCCTGCTGCCGTTCCTCACCTACACGCAGCCCGCGCTGGCCCGCAATCTGCTCACCTACCGCTATCACACGCTGCCGGGCGCGCGCCGCAAAGCGCGCGCGAACGGCTACGAGGGCGCGATGGTCGCCTGGGAAAGCGCGCAGACCGGCGACGAGGTGACGCCGCGCTGGGTCCCCGGCCCGCAGGGCGAGGAGTTGGTGCGAATTTGGTGCGGCGACATCGAACTGCACATCACCGCCGACGTGGCCTACGCCGTGTGGCACTACTGGCAGGCCACCGGCGACGACGCCTGGATGCGCGACTACGGCGCGGAAATCCTGCTGGATACCGCCGTCTTCTGGGGCAGCCGCGCCGGGTGGAATCCTGCACGGGGAGGGTACGAGATCAACGACGTCATCGGCCCGGACGAGAACCACGAGCACGTGGACAACAACGCCTACACCAACGGGATGGTGCGTTGGCATCTGCAAACCGCGCTGGATACGTTGGCCTGGCTGCAAGCGACCGACGCCGCGCGCGCCGCCGCCCTGACCGCGCAGCTCGATCTGACACCCGAACGGCTGGCGCGCTGGCGCGACATCATCGCGCACATCGTCATCCTGCACGATCCAGAGAGCGGCTTGATCGAACAGTGCGACGGCTTTTTCGCCCTCAAAGACATCAACCTGGACGAGTACGAGCCGCGCACCAAATCGATGCAGGCCATTCTCGGCATCGAGGGTGCGAACCGGTGTCAGGTACTCAAGCAGGCCGACGTGCTCATGCTGCTGTACCTCTTGCGCGACCGCTACGACGACGCCACGCTGCGCGCCAACTGGGACTACTACAACCCGCGCACCGACCACACCTACGGCTCGTCGCTCAGCCCGGCGATTCACGCCGCCGTCGCCTGTATGATGAACGACCCACAGCAGGCGTACACACACTTCATGCGCGCCGCGCTGGTGGATCTGGAGGACGTGCGCGGCAACGCCGCCGAAGGCGTTCACGCGGCCTCGGCGGGCGGGCTGTGGCAGGCAATTGTGTTCGGCTTTGCGGGCGTGCGCCTGACCGGCGCCGGTCCGGTCGCCGTCCCCCGGCTGCCCGCGCATTGGACACGCCTCACATTCCGCCTGTACTGGCGCGGGCAGGCATACACATTCGACATCCGCCCCAACCCCGCTCCCAATGACATTCGCGGCGTGATCTTCGACCTTGACGGCGTACTCACCGACACATCCGAGTTCCACTACCTGGGCTGGAAGCGGCTCGCCGACGAGGAAGGCATCCCCTTCGACCGCGCGGCCAACGAGGCGCTGCGCGGCGTCTCGCGGCGGGAGTCGCTGTTGTTGCTGCTCAACGGGCGCCCGGCCACAGAAGACCAAATGCAGGCCATGATGGCGCGCAAAAACCGCTATTACCAGGAATACGTCGAAGGCGTGACGCCGGAGAATCTGCTGCCGGGGGCATTGGCGCTGCTGGAAGAGTTGCGCGCTGCCGGGATCAAGATCGCCATCGGCTCGGCGAGCAAGAACGCGCGCGCGGTGATCGAGAAGCTGGGCATCCAGGCGTACATTGACGCCTTATCCGATGGGTACAGCGTGGACAGGGTCAAACCGGCGCCCGACCTCTTCCTGCACGCCGCCGCCCAACTGGGGTTGCAGCCCTGGCAGTGCATCGTCGTCGAAGACGCCGCGGCAGGTGTGGAGGCGGCGCTGGCGGGCGGTTTCTGGACGGTGGGGCTAGGCCCGCAGGAACGTGTGGGCGCAGCGCACGTTGTTTTCCCCGACCTGGAGGACGTCCGCTGGCAGGATATGCTGGCGCAATTGCGCGGGTAAAAAGTCAAACCCGGGATTTTAGAAAATCCCAGGTTTTTTCATCAATTCTGTGTATAATGACGCCATGGTTTCACTGTATTTGACGCCAGCCGCGTTGAGCTATCTGACCCAATTGATCCTGACCGTGCTCATCAGCGGGTATTTTGTCTTTCTGGTGCGACGTCAGGCAAACCCGCCGCAGCACCTGCGCTGCCTCACGTCTTTCTTTCTGAGCCTCGCGGCCTTTATGGCTACCCTCTTTTTTGAGGCTGCGCTGCCACCCACAACGCGCCTGTACGCCGTCTTTCTGCAGGTTCCTCTGCTCGCAGCAAGTTGGCTCTGTATGACGCAATTTGCCTATCACTTTCCCCCCATACCCGCGTCGCTGCGCCGTGAAGCGCAGGTAAGCTTGTGGGTGAGTGGCCTCTACACGCTGTGGGAGACCGGCTACGCAGTCTTTCGCTTCATTCGCCTGCAAGCCGGCGTCGTTGAATACCGCATCGACTGGACCGACTATCTATTGTTGCTATTCCTGATATGGCCGGCAGTGGTCTGTATCCGGGAACTGTATCGGGTAACGCCGACAAAAGGCAGCTTCTGGGCGCGACTGAGCGTGCCCTGGCGGCATCCCGCCGACCGCGAAGCGCGCGCCTTGCGTGACTTGATCTTTGTCTTCCTGTTCGTCGCCGGGTTGAGCATCTTCAATATCTTACGCACCTTCTATCTGGTGCCGGTTGCGCTGGCGAATACCGGCATCGCCATAGGCGCCTTGTTCGCACTGTTCATTTTTGCCCTGGCCTATCTGAATCAACAGGTGGAGACCACATCCTTTATGATCAAACTGGCGGGCATCACGCTGACGACGATGCTGGCGATCATGAGCGCTGTTGGGTGGGTCATCACCCCAGCTCACACTGCGGATTACCAGTACAACCTGACCGCGCCGCGCGCGTGGCGCTTCACAGCCGAAGCCACCGGCGGCTATCACATTGACGCTATCCCCTACGCCTTCGAGACCGCTCCAGGACGTGATCTGCGCCTGGACGACGGCCTCCATCGCGGATGCAGTGAGGCGCTCGATTTCGCCTTCCCTTTCTTCGGACAGGAATACCACGCGGTCTACGTCTGCAATGATGGGGTGATCAGTCTGGGTCAGCCTGTGCGCTACCGCGAATTTCAATACCGCTATGGCGCAGGGACGCCGTTGCTGTTACCGCTGTTGTTGGACCTGGATCCCACCATCAGCCCTGGAGGCGTTTTCGCGCGCCAGGAAGCCGACCGCCTCGTCATCACCTGGGAGCGCTTGTACGCATTTCGCCAACCGCACGAGGAATTCACATTTCAGGCGGTGCTGTACACCGATGGTCGCTTCGACTTTGTCTACGCCGACTTGCCGGAACATATAACTTTTCTTCCGAACGACGATCCCGGCGCAAGTTTGTGGGCAATAGGCGCACTCCCTGGCAGACTTCACGGCCCTGGCCCGCGCCCGGCGACGCTGACCGGCGAGCTGCCCATCCACAGTGGCGCTGAAGGGATCGTGCATGATTTTCACCTGGACTACCGTCTGCACCTGCACCGGTTACTCGCACCGTTGGCCCGGTTGATCCTGGCGGCGAGCGCCCTCATCGTCCTCGGCTTCCCGCTGCTGTTCCGCGTGAGCCTGGTACAACCGCTCAACGCACTGCTGGCGGGCGTGCACCGCATCGAGGCCGGAGAATACGATGTCGCCGTGCCGGAGCAAGCTGCGGACGAAATCGGCTTTCTCACGCGCACCTTCAACGCGCTGTCCGGTGAGGTAGGCAATCTGATCCGCACGTTGGAAGATCGCGTAGCCGCCCGCACTACCGCGCTGGACGCCGCCAACGCCCAACTACGCGCCGAGATCGTCGAGCGCGAGCAAGCGCAAATCACGCTGCTCGAACAACAACGCCTGCTGGCCCGCTACGAAGAACGCGAGCATATGGGCCGCGAACTACACGACGGCCTGGGCCAGGTGATGGGCTACATCAACGTGCAGGCGCAAGCCGCGCAGACACTGCTCCAGACCGGGCAGATCGAGGCGGCGCAAAACGCGCTTACCGACCTGATCCCGGCAGCACAGGATGCCCACACCGACATCCGCGCGCACATCCTGGGATTGCGCGCGCGGGAGACAACGTCGCAAGACTTCAGCAGCACACTGCGGGACTTGCTGGAACAATTCGGCCAGCAACAGCACATCGCCACGCGGCTGAGCGCGCCGGAACCCTTTCCGCGCGTACTCTTTGCCCCTGCCGTGGAAGAACAAGTGGCGCGCATCCTCCAGGAAGGGCTGGCGAACATCCGCAAGCACGCCCACGCGCAGCGTGTCACCCTCACCATCAGCCTCATCGGCGACTATGTGCAGATTATGCTGGCGGATGATGGCGTCGGATTTGATGCGAATCAGCGAATCAGCGAATCAGCGAATCAACAGATTGCGCATCCAGCATCCAGTATCCAGAATCACTTTGGCTTGCAGATTATGCGCGAGCGGGCGGAACAGGTGGGCGGGACGCTGGAAATCCGTTCCGCGCCGGGCGAGGGGACACGCCTGCTGCTGACCATGCCGCGTTTCGTCCCCACCGTGGGGAATGCAGAAAGCGCAAGCTTACAGCATGTGCGGCTGCTGCTGGCCGACGATCACCCACTATTCCTTGACGGGCTGCGTAACCTGCTCACTGCGCGCGGGCTGAACGTGATCGGCGTTGCCTACGATGGCATCGAGGTGCAGGAGAAAGCGCGCGCATTGCGACCCGACGTGGTGGTGATGGACGTGAATATGCCCAAATGCAATGGACTGGAGGCCACGCGCGCCATCAAAGCGGAATTCCCGGAGATGAAAGTCCTGATGTTGACTGCCGCCGAAGACGAGCGCGTGCTCTTCGAGGCCCTCAAAAGCGGCGCGTCCGGCTACCTACTCAAGAACCTGGACGCCAACCGCTTCTGTGCGGCGATCACCGATCTGCTGCGCGACGAGACGCCCATCGCGCCGGGGTTGGCCGGGCGGATGCTGGCCGAGTTCGCGCGCCTCGCCAGTACGCCAGCGACCGCCGCTGGTACTCCAGCGACCGCCGCGCCAAAGTCCGCTGCCGCGCCTGATCTCACCCCACAACAATGGGACATCCTGCGCCGGGTAGCCGAGGGCATCCCCTACAAGGAAATCGCCGCCACGCTGCACATCACCGAGCAGACGGTGAAATACCACATGACCCAAATCCTCACCCGCCTCCAGGTAGAAAACCGCGCCCAGGCGATTGCCTATTACCGGCAAACGCGCGGTTAAAATGCTGCCGGAGTATGCTATAATGATGTAAATGAAGATGGGAGGAATAATGACAACAGTGCAGGTTTCCTTGAAATTTCCGCAGAGCGTGTTCTCAGCCTTGCGCCAAGACCCGGATCACTTTGTCTCTGAAATGCGTCTGGCTGCCGCGGTCAAGTGGTATGAAATGCGCACCCTTTCACAAGCCAAAGCCGCCGAAGTCGCCGGACTGTCACGCGGCGAGTTCCTCACCGCGTTGGCACGTTTTGGCGTATCCCCTTTCCAGTATGATGCGGACGAAATCATAGCGGAGGTTATGGGTGACTGAACGCTGGATATTGAACGCCTCGCCGCTGATTGCCTTGGGGCGGATCGGATATACCCACCTGTTCAATGCCTTAGCCACGGAGATAGTCATACCCCGCGCCGTGGCCGATGAAATCAAAGCCGGGCCAGCCAACGATCGCGCTCACCGCGCAGTAACGGACAATGCCCGGCATATCGTAGACACCAGCCTGGCACCAGAAGTTTTGGCCTGGGATTTAGGGGCCGGTGAAACGGCGGTCATTTCGTATGAATTGACTCAGCCAGAATGGAAGGTTATCCTGGACGATGCGATGGCCCGCAGGTGCGCCCGCAGTTTCGGACTGCAAACCAAGGGGACGCTTGCTATCATCATCCTGGCAAAACAACGCGGGCTAATTACCTCCGCAGCCGACATATTGCATTTGCTCCTCAAAGCCGACTTTCGCCTCGACGAAAAAGTAATTCGTAAAGCCTTGGCGCGCACAGTCGGCGAAAGATGGGATTAACCCTCTCTCTGCTAGAACACCACCAGCACCGCCCCGAACGCTACCTCACCGCGCCCCAATACGCCGCCGTGCAAGCCTTCCTTTGACGCCAACCGCTTTGAGCGGATCGCCAGATCCGCGCCGCCAACGCGAAACGCCAACCACAAAAATCTCCCTTGGAAGCGTTGCGCCTGATATGGGAATGTGGTATACTAAAAACAGAGATAACGACTATGGACAAACTCATTTTGGACGCTGGACCACTGATCACAGCCTGTCGATTCAGTGCGCGCAATCAACCTATTATCGATCACATCTTAAGATATTGTCAGGTTGCAATAGCAGCCTCGGTGTGTGATGAGGTCATCATCGCCGGCGCTCGTTATCCAGATGCCCGGATAGCACAACAAAGGATCGAACAGGATCGCATTGTTGTGCTCTCCCCACCTGAAAATCTCGATCTGGAGACGCTCATCGCAGTCTATGACTTGGGAGATGGAGAACGAGACACCATTCTGTTAGCCGAGCAAGCAAACTGGCAAGACGCTATTCTGGTGATCGATGACCATCTGGCCTACCTGGTAAGTGACAGAGTAGAGAAGCAAAAGCGTTTTCTGTTGGATGTAATTATCAACCTGGTCAAAGCCAGGAAGATGGATAACAGACTGGCTGTGGAGATCGTGAAAGCGATTCGCACTCGTTATCCGCCAGCCTTTGTAGAGCATACGTTGCTCGTATTGGAGAGTTAAAGTATGTCATTAGTGAGTATCACACTCGAACGACCGATCAGCCGGTTCGTCGAGCGTAAAAGCCAAGAGCATCACATCTCACCGCAGGAAACGGTTGCGGAGTTGGTCACTCTCGGTTTTGAGACGCTCATTGGAAAACTCTACCAACGCTATCGCTTGGGAGAGATCTCATTTGGCCGGTTGGCTCAAGAACTAGGCGTAACCACGTGGGAACTGGGTTACCTGTTGGAAGAGCGTGGTTGGCCGGCTTATAATTTGCCGTCCACATCGTAATCGTTCCAAACCGAAAGACGCATCTACTCATTTGGAACACCACCAACATCGCCCCGAACGCTATCTCGCCGTGCCCTCATACGCCGCCGTGCAAGCCTTCCTTTGACGCCAACCGCTTGTAGCGGATCGCCAGATCCGCGCCGCCAACACGAAACGCCGCGATCTGACGATCCCTGGCAAGCATTAGCACGCAGCACATAACAGCCCAATCCCCCCACCACGGGGGATTTTTTGTATCTCCCACACCCTCGCCCTGCCTCCTCTCCTCCCCGTCTACCGTCTACTGTCTGCCGTCTACCCCCTATACCTCAAGACTATACCTTTCCTATACTAAAGTATAGTGACAACGCCCCGCGTTTGTGATAAAGTTTGAGTGTTTCTGACCTCAAAAAGGACTGGTGTATGAGAAACGTTTTGCTCTACGGTGATTCCATTTTTCTCAGTGGTTTGATGGCGCAATTGCAATCCATGCCTGATCTGGCTGTGCGCCAGCAATCTCCGCACGTAGGTCCACTCAACCTGCGCGATCTCGATGTCGTCATCGTAGATTTCAACGCCGTGGAGGCTGCCGCCGTGCTGGATATGCTGCGCGCGCAGCCCGACATCAAGGTCGTCGGCGTCAATCCGAGCGGCGGCGCAGTGACGGTACTCAGCGGCCAGGTCTACCTGGCGCGCACCCTGACCGAAGTGATGACGTGTTTGGATTGAGGAAATACGAAACAAGGGGGGTGATGCACACAGATAACAGAATTTAATCTCGGTGGTTTTTGGTTAGAAGAATACGATAACTTCACATTTAGAGGAGGACAGATATTATGCACACTCACACTAGCAAGCCCTTTGGGCAACTATTATTGTCGGCCATCACGTTGCTCGCGATGGTATTGGGGATGATGTCTTTCACATCCCTGCAGTTGGCATCCGCTGCGCCAACCGCCGATCAGACCCTCACCGGCAGTGCGGTGGACGGAAATCTGCGAATCACGGTAAAAGACTCTGGCTCGATGGGCGTGTGGCGTTACGCCTCCGGGACGTGGCAACGGCAAATCTACAACGAGTTTGCCAAAGGCTCGCGCCTGTACTACAACGGTAGCGCCTATTCCTTAGCCAGGGAAGCAACCTGGGTGATGAATGGCACCCTCCCCACCCTGGTCAGCAACTCCACCAGCGGCAACACCATCACCACCGTGTGGAACGCCGGCTCCCACTTCCAGATCACGCAGAAGACGACCTACAATGACGGTAATTCCTACTACCGCCTGGAATGGAACATCACCAATGTCAGCGGCGCGGCCATCAATGACCTGCGTTTCTTCCACGGTGAAGACACCTACCTGTCGGGCGGCGACAATGGCGCTGGTTGGTGGGATGCCGTCAACACCACCGTTGGTGTGCAGAAGGACGTTAGCGGCGTCCTGCAGCGCATGTACTTGCAAGGCATCACCACCCCCTTCGCGTATGACAGCATTTACTACAGTATCGCTGAAAGCCACGCCAATGCTGGCGCGCTGACCAACACGGTCGATCCCAACGTCGACACCGACAACGGCTACGCCCTGGAATGGCGCAATGCCTCCCTGGCGGCCGGCGACACCTGGACCATCGTCGCGTTCGAGCGCTTCACCAGCGGCACATCCGGCTCGGTGTACGTCATCGCGCCCGTCAGCACCGACTGCAACGTCGGCACATCTTGTGATGTGACCTACCAGGTCTCCAATCCCAGCGGCACGGCTGTGCAAGTGAACCTCTCGGTCAGCAGCGACCGGCCCACCTGGAATCCCACCATCACCTCGCACACCAACCCGGCCACCGTCCCCGCGAACGGCGCGATCAGCGTCGTCGTGCAGGTTAGCCCGCCGGCAGGTACAGCCGATGGCGCAATCGGCAACTTCACCCTGACGGCCACACCCACCGCCGGCGGCTCGGCGGCCAGCGATACGGCTGCGGTCCGGGCAGTTGCAACCGCTCTTGACACCGACGGTGACGGCATCCCCGACGATACAGACATCGACGACGACAACGACGGCATCCCTGACAGCGTCGAGATCGCCAACGCGCCCGCCAACGGCGACACCGACGGCGATGGCATCCCCGACCATCTGGATCTGGACAGCGACAACGACAGCATCAACGACGTCCACGAGGCGGGCGGCACCGACGCCGACGGCGACGGGATGCACGACGGCGCGCAGGGTGAACTCACCACCCCACCCGACACCGATGGCGATGGTCAGCCCGACTACGTCGACCTCGACAGCGACAACGACTCCGTCTCCGACCTCGTTGAAAGCGGCAGCGGCGCAACGGACCTCGACAACGACGGCGTGGCCGACGGCCCTGACGCCGACGGCGACGGCATCGTCGATAGCGCCGACGACAACGACGCTCTCTTCGGCGAGAATAACGACGCCGGCCCGCAAGATTCTGACAACGATGGCGACCCCGACTACCTCGACCTCGACAGCGACGGCGACGGCACCGACGACATCGACGAAGCCGGCAACGGCAACCTGGACGCCGATAACGACGGCGACATCGATGATCCCACCGACGCCGACAACGACGGCATTGCTGACGTCATTGACGACGATGACGCCAACTTCGGGGGTCTAGCCGATCGTGATACCGACGGCGATGGCATTCCCGATGCCCAGGACGTTGACGACGACAATGACGGCATCCCCGACAGCGTCGAGATCGCCAACGCGCCCGCCAGCGGCGACACCGACGGCGACGGCACTCCCGATCACCGCGACCTGGATAGCGACAACGACGGCATCAACGACGTCCATGAGGCCGGCGGCACCGACGCCGATGGCGACGGTATGCACGACGGCGCGCAAGGCGCACTCACCACCCCGCCCGACACCGATGGCGACGGCCAGCCCGACTACGTCGACCTCGACAGCGATAACGACGCTATCTCTGACCTTGTCGAAGGCGGCAGCGGCGCGACCGACGCCGACAACGACGGCGTAGCCGACGGGCCAGACGCCGACGGCGACGGCATCGTCGATAGCGCCGACGACAACGACGCCCTGTTCGGCGAGGACAACGACGCCGGTCCGCAGGACACCGACACCGATGGCAACCCCGACTACCTCGACCTCGACAGCGACGGCGACGGCACCGACGACATCGATGAACCCGGCGGCAACAGCGGGCTGGACGGCAACAACGATGGCCGAATCGATGACGCCACCGACAACGACAATGACGGTATCGCGGACATCATCGACGAGGATGACGACAACTTCGGTGGCCTGGGTGATATCGACACCGATGGCGATGGCATCCCCAACGCTCAGGACATTGACGACGACAACGACGGCATTCCCGACAGCGTCGAGATCGCCAACGCCCCCGCCAACGGCGGCGACACCGATGGCGATGGCATTCCCGACCACCTGGATCTCGACAGTGACAACGACGGCATCAACGACGTTCACGAGGCCGGTGGCACCGACGCCGATGGCGACGGCATGCACGACGGCACACAAGGCGAACTCACCACCCCGCCCGACACCGACGGCGATGGCCAGGAAGACTACATCGACCTCGACAGCGACAACGACTCCATCTCCGACCTCGTTGAGGGTGGCAGCGGTGCAATCGACCGCAATCATGACGGCGTAGCCGACGGGCCAGACGCCGACGGTGATGGCATCGTCGATAGCGCCGACGACAACGACGCCCTGTTCGGCGAGGACAACGACGCCGGCCCGCAGGACACCGACAACGATGGCGATCCCGACTACGTCGATCCCGATAGCGACGGCGACGGCACCGACGACATCGACGAAGCCGGCAACGGCGACCTGGACGCCGATAACGACGGCGACGTCGACGATGACACCGACAACGACAACGACGGCATCGCCGACATCATCGACGACGATGACAACAACTTTGGCGGCCTGGGTGACACCGATGGCGATGGCATCATCGACAGCCTGGACATTGACGACGACAACGACGGCATCCCCGACAGTGTCGAAATCGCGAATGCCCCCGCCAGCGGAGATACCGATGGCGACGGCATCCCCGATCACCACGACCTGGACAGCGACAACGACGGCATCAACGACGTTCACGAGGCCGGCGGCACCGACGCCGATGGCGACGGCATGCACGACGGCACCCAGGGCGAACTCACCACCCCGCCCGACACCGACGGCGACGGTCAGGAAGACTACATCGACCTCGACAGTGACAACGACTCCGTCTCCGACCTGGTCGAGGGTGGCAGCGGCGCGATCGACGCCGACAACGACGGCGTAGCCGACGGGCCAGACGCCGACGGCGACGGCATCGTCGATAGCGCCGACGACAACGATGCCGTGTTCGGCGAGGACAGCGACGACGGCCCGCGAGACACCGACAACGATGGCGACCCCGACTACGTCGATCCCGATAGCGACGGCGACGGCACCGACGACATCGACGAAGCCGGCAACGGCGACCTGGACGCCGATAACGACGGCGACATCGATGATCCCACCGACGCCGACGACGACGGCATCGCCGACGTCATCGACGACGATGACAACAACTTTGGCGGCCTGGGCACCGACACAACCGCCCCTGCACCGGTTACCGTCACCGCGCCTATCAGCGGCACGGTTACCAATGACAACACGCCCACCTTCGTGGGCACCGGTGAGCCGGGCGCCGACATCACCATCTACGACGAAGAAGGCAACGTCGTTTGCACCACCACCGTCAACCCGGATGGGTCGTGGTCGTGCACGCCAACTGTCCCACTGGCCGAGGGCGAGCAGACCTTCGAGGTGACCCAGACCGACGCGGCCGGCAACGAGAGCAGCCCCGTCGAAGTCACTGTCACCATCGACACCGTCGCCCCTGCACCGGTTACCATCACCGCACCCATCAGTGGCACGGCCACCAATGACAACACCCCCACCTTCGCAGGTACCGGTGAGCCGGGCAGCCAGATCAAGGTCTACGACGCAGGCGGCAACGTCATCTGCACCACCACCGTCGCCGGGGATGGCTCTTGGTCCTGCACACCGTCCACGCCACTGGCCGAGGGCGAGCAGACCTTCGAGGTGACCCAGACCGACGCGGCCGGCAATGAGAGCGCCCCCGTCGAAGTCACCATCACTGTCGACACCACCGCCCCCGCGCCGCCCACCGTCACCGCACCCATCAGTGGCACGCTCACCAACGACAACACCCCCACCTTCGCGGGCACCGGTGAGCCGGGCAGCCAGATCAAGGTCTACGACGCAGGCGGCAACGTCATCTGCACCACCACCGTCGCCGGCGACGGCAATTGGTCCTGCACACCGTCCACGCCGCTGGCCGAGGGCGAGCAGACCTTTAGAGTGACCCAGACCGACGCGGCCGGCAACGAGAGCGCCCCCGTCGAAGTCACCATCACCATCGACACCACCGCCCCCGCGCCGCCCACCGTCACCGCACCCATCAGTGGCACGGTCACCAACGACACCACGCCCACCTTCGCGGGCGCCGGTGAGCCGGGCGCTACGATCAAGGTCTACGACGCGGGCGGCAACGTCATCTGCACCACCACCGTCGCCGGCGACGGCAGTTGGTCCTGCACGCCCTCTACGTCTCTGCCGGAAGGCAAGCAGACCTTCGAGGTCACCCAGACCGACACGGCCGGCAACGAGAGCGATCCCACCCCTGTCACCGTCACCATCGACACCACCAACCTGCCGCCGGTCGCCGAAGATGACAGCTTTGCCGTACCAGAGAGCGTGCCCGCGCAGACCTCCAGCACGCTGGATGTGTTGGCGAACGACAACGACCCCAACGATGACGATCTGACCATCGTGGCCGTCGGCGCACCAGCGCACGGCGTCGCCACAACGGACGGGGCCACCATCGTCTACACACCGACGACGGGATACCTGGGCCAGGACACCTTCACCTACACAGTCAGCGATGGTATGTACGAAGATACCGCGCAGGTCACCGTGACCGTGTCGCCGGTCGCCGATGTGGCGGTCGCGCAAACGGTACGCGGCACGCTCAGTGGGCTGGAGTTCACCCTCGTCGCCCGCAACCTCGGCCCGCGCCCGGCGCCCGGTGCGGTCATCTCCGACACCTTCCCGTCTAGCGTCAGCAACATCACCTGGACGTGCGTCGCGGCAGGTGGGGCGGTGTGCCCCAACGCCAACGGTACCGGTCACATCGAGGAGACCCTGGCAACCTTCCCGGCCGGCGGCGTGATGACATACACCGTCAGCGTGACGATCCTGTTTAGCGCGATAGAAAACAACACCGTAACCATCACAGTGCCAGAAGGCATCTTCGATCTGGACATGAGCAACAACAGCGCCACACGCCCAACGCTCTACCGGATCATTCTCCCGCTCATCTTTAGAAAAGCTACACAGTAGTGTAGACTCCTCCTCACCAAGACCTGGCAGGTCTGGCTTACCTGCCAGGTCTATTGTTAACTACACCATAGTGCGCTCTGGCTATGCAAACCAGGTGTTTCGCGGTATACTGTACTCACCGTAATCTTTCAGCCATACGACCCCAATGGAGACGTTGAAAGTGATGAAGGCGCGTTATTTCCCCCAAAAGGAGTGTGGATGTCGATAATACGTTTCCTGGTGCGACGTGCACTCTTGATGCTGATGACGTTTTTGGTCATCACGGCGGTGTTGTATGGGGTGATGATGCTGTCTCCGGCGGAGGCGCGGGCGGTGTTGTACATGCCCAGGAGCGATTTTGGAATTTCGATTAATCAGCTCCGCGTCATCATCGAGCAGCAAGGCCTGGATGATCCTTACCCGGTGCAGTATGTGCGGTGGCTGGGAAACCTGTTACGTGGCGATTGGGGCTGGAGTCCCGGATTGCGCGATGACGTGCTAAAGGCATTGCTCCGACGCACACCGGTGACGGCTGAACTGACGCTGTGGTCGGTGGTCCTGTTCATCCCTTTGGGCATCGTGAGCGGAGCCGTGGCGGCCTGGCAACGCGGGTGCGCGCCGGATCACGGTTTTCGCCTGTTGGCCTTCATTGCCACTTCGGTCCCCCCGTTTATCCTGGGATTGATGTTACTGGCGATCTTCTACGTAGGGCTGCGTTGGTTCCCCATAGGGCGGCTGGCGGTATCCAGCGAGGTCGTGGTGAAATCCGCGGCGTTCAAGACCTATACCGGACTGCTGGTGGTGGATGGCCTGCTCAACGGGCGCTCCGACGTCACCATAGACTCGCTGCGCCATCTGGTGTTGCCGGTCTTTACCCTGAGCCTGACACACTGGGCTACAATAGGCCGGGTGACGCGCGCGGCAGTGTTCGAGGAACTGCACAAAGACTACATCACGACGGCGCGCGGCAAGGGTTTATCGTGGCGTAAGTCGATCTGGCGGCACGCGCTACAAAACGCCATGCTACCCGCGTTGAACAGCAGCGCGCTTTCAGCCGCCTCGCTGGTGACGAGCGTGTTTGTGGTGGAAGTGATCTTCGCGTTGCCTGGCGTCTCCGGACTACTCGGCGCAAGTACGCTCCACTTTGGATCACTTATGCCTGACGTCGCAGCCACGATGGGATTCGCGGTGTATGGCGTGCTGTTGGTATTGCCGTTGATGTTCATCCTGGACGTGCTGCAGGCGCTCATCGATCCCCGCCTGCGTGAGGGAGCAGTGCTATGAGACGTCTCCGCCATTTCCTTGCAGTACGGCTGAATTGGCTTGCTATGCTCATTGTCGGCTTCTATTTCGTAGTCGCCGCAATCGCTCCTCTGCTTGCGCCGCCGGATGATCCGGCTCACCCGACGCCGTACCGGTATGTGGATGGAGAATCGCAATCAACGCCGCTGCCGCCGGGTCCCGGTGTGCCATTGGGGACGGTGATGTATTTGATGGATAGTACGGATGGGCGTGACTTGCTGCACTTCGACATATTCTACTCGTTGGTATGGGGGACGCGGGCTGTGTTACGGTTTGGACTGCTCACAGCCCTGACAGCCGCCACCCTGGGGGTAATCGTCGGTGCAGTCAGTGGATATGTGGGCGGCGCGATCAACTTTGCGTTGATGCGGATCACGGATGCATTCCTGGCCTTTCCAGTGATTGCCGGAGTATGGCTTTTCCGTACAATCATACAGTCGGCTGACCTGGTATTGGTGGATTATACCAGTCTTCTGCCGGTCAGAATTCCTTCTACCCCCTTTCAACAGTTGATGCTGACATCAGGGCTTGATCCAGTGATGTTGACGTTGGTTTTATTTTCCTGGATGAGTTACGCACGGCTGATCAACACCAATATAGTCACCTTAAAAGGAGTCGAATATGTCCAGGCCGCCAAAGTGATAGGACAGCGCCCGCTGCGCATTGTCTTCCGGCATTTGTTGCCCAATGCCATTGCGCCTGTGATCGTCCTCCTGGCACGTGATATCGGCGGGATGGTGGTGATGCAGGCGGCCTTCGCCTTTATCGGCGTCAGCGGTACGGTCAACAGCACTGCCATTCCGGAATGGTCGCGTTTGCTGATGATGGGGCGGGACTGGATTATCGGGCAGAATGGTAATCCCTTCATGTATTGGTGGCTCTACCTCCCCGTGACGGCGGCGCTAATTTTATTCGGCATCGGCTGGAACCTGCTTGGCGACGGGTTGAACCTGACACTCAACCCGCACGAAGTAACACACAGACGTCCTTAGGAGTTAGGAGGCTTCACTATTTGCACACTCTCATCATTGGACTATAATACGGTTCTAGTTCATCAGCCTGACAAGGAGGGACCATTATGGCAGACATAGAACGAGCAATAGACATTCTTAGCAAAGTGCCCTTATTCGAAAACCTGAAAAAGCGTCAAATTCATGATCTGGGACGGCTTTTCATCGAACGTACGTGTGCGCCCGGTGAGGTGATCGTGCCGCAGGGACGCGATGGCTATGGCTTTTTCGTCATCGCTTCTGGCAAGGCTGAGGCCGTGCGCGAGAAAGCCGACGGCAGCACAGCGGTGGTCAATACGTTTGGACCGGGCGACTTCTTCGGCGAGTTGGCCCTGCTCGACAACGGCCCGCGCACCGCGTCGGTCATCGCCACCGAGCCGACGGAATGTCTAATCCTCCCCCGCGAGAACTTTCTCGGCGTGCTCAAGCGGGATGGCGAAATGGCCGTGGATATCATGGTGGAACTCGCCAAGCGTTTCCGTATGGCCCTGGACGCCTATTACTAGATCATGAATCATGAATCATGATTCATGATTCATGATTCGTCATGATTCATGAAATGTCCTGAGTGCGGCTTCAAAGCACGCCCGCGGGCCAAATTCTGCGGGATGTGCGGCACGCGTCTCCGCTTGCTCTGCCCGGCTTGCGGAACGGCAAATCCGCGTGTCTATCGTTTTTGCAGCGAGTGCGGCAACCCTCTTGATGCCGATGCCACGTCTGGCATTCCCCTCCGTACACAAGAACTTGTCCCGGAACGCACGACAGAGCGTGCGCCAGACAGCGCGTTGGCAAGCGCGCCGGAACCCGGCGATCTTGCGCCACTCGAGGGGGAGCGCCGCCTGGCGACGATCATCCTCGCGGACGTCAAAGGCTCCACCGATCTGATGGAACAGGTCGGCACTGAAGCCTGGGTCAAAATGATGAACCGCGTCCTCCAAATTCTGGAAACGGAGGTCTACCGCTTTGGCGGCAAAGTCGACCAATTCCGCGGCGACGGCCTGGTGGCCTTCTTCGGGACGACGATGGCGCACGAGGACGATCCAGAACGCGCAGTGCTGGCGGCTCTGGCCATGCAATCCGCGCTGCAACCCTTCGCCGCCGACCTGGAAACGCGCGAGGGGATCAGCCTGGCGCTACGCGTGGGCGTCAACACGGGCGAGGTCATCGTCACCAGCGTGGGCAACGATCGCCAGTACCGGGAGGAGACGGCCATGGGTGAGGCCATCGCGCTCGCGGCCCGTATGGAGACCGCCGCCGAACCCGGCACCGTGCTGGTGAGCGAGAACACCTATCGCCTCACGGCCACGCAGTTCGAGTGGCTGCCCCTCGGCGAGATCAAAGTCAAGGGCGTGAGCGCCCCCATCGCCGTCTACCGCCCGCTGGCACCTTACGCCAACCCCGAAAGGCCCGCGGCCTACGACCTGGCCAGCCCACTCATCGGGCGCGATGCGGAGGTGGAAAGCCTCAAAGCCTGCATCGAAGACCTGAACGATGGTATCGGCGGCATCGTCATCATCACCGGGGAACAGGGGATGGGCAAATCGCTGCTCACCAACGAGGTGCGGCAGTACTTCGCCCGGCAGAACGCCCTCCTGGCCGAGGCGCGGGACAAAGGCGCAAGCTCGACGGCGACCAATACAGAGATTGGCGTGATCTGGCTGCGTGGACGCTGCCGCTCCTATACCCAATCGCAACCTTACGCGGTGTGGCAAGACATGCTGCGCAACTGGCTCGGTATCCGCCCGGACGAACCGCACGAGCAAACGCGCGATCGCCTCCACCAGCAAGCCGAAATCCTCTGGGGCGAGCAGGCCGATGAGTATTATCCCGACCTGGCAACACTGCTGTCGCTGCCGCTGGAGGCGGAGCACGCCGAGCGCATCAGACGCCTCGACGCCGATAGCCTGCGCCAGCAGTTCTTCCTCACGCTGCGCAGTTGGGTCGAGGCGCTCACCCATCAAGGGCCGGTCGTGCTTACCTTCAGCGATATGCACTGGGTGGACGCCACCTCGCTGGACTTGCTCAAATATTGCCTGCCGCTGTGCGATTACACCGACCTGCTGTGGCTGTTCGTCTTCCGTCCAGATCGGACCTCGCAAATATGGGAATTCCGCCATTACATCGAAACCGAGTACCCGCACCGTCTTACCACCCTCAACCTGGCCCCGCTGGACGCCGAACAAAGCCGGGAGATGATCGCCAAATTGATCGGCCCGGACGTGCTCCCCCAAGCTACCCAAGACCTCATCATCAGCAAGGCCGAGGGCAACCCGTACTACATCCAGGAATTGGTGCGCGCGCTGATCTTCGATGGAATTTTAACCCGCGACCCGGAGGACGGACGCTGGCGCACCACGCAGGCCGTCACCTCCCTCACCCTGCCCGACAGCTTGCAGAACCTGCTGCTGGCCAGCATCGACCGGCTCACGCCGGAAGAGCAGCACGTCCTGCAAATCGCCTCCGTGGTCGGCACCGTGTTCTGGTCGAAAATCGTCGAAGTGCTGGCCGCCCATCCCGCGCGCGTCAAGGCCCATCTCACCGCACTGCAACGCGCGCAATTGATCCGTGAGCGAGGGCGCACGACGGAATTGGGCATCGAGTACGTTTTCCGCTCATCGTTAATCCGTGACGCCGCCTACGAACGCCTCCTCAGCAGTCAACGCGCCAGCTATCACTTGCGCATTGCCGAGTACATCGAAAGCTACTGTTGCAGGGCGGATGCGCCTCAACCTTCTCCGCAGTTCTATGGGGCGCTGGCTTACCACTTTCAACGTGCCGGCCTGCCAGAAAAGGAGCTGGATTACGTCCTCAAAGGGGCCGAGCACGCCAAGCACATCTACGCCAATGCCGAAGCAGGCAAGCAGTACACCCGCGCCCTCGAAATCCTCGACGCGCTGGAGCGCGAAGCAGACGACGAGGCTCGACGCCGCGCCCTACGCGCGCAGCGCTTCCGCGTGCTCAACGAACGGCGCGCCGTCTTCTATCTTATGGGACAATTCGAGGCCATGTGGGAAGATGCGAAGGCGCTGCTGCCCCTGGCGGAGCAGTTAGCCGACGATCCCACGTTCACCATTGATGCGTTGCTCCAACAACCGGGCGTGGCCGACTACCAGTGCAAGGAAGAGATCGAGGCCGGTATCCCTATGGCGCAGAAGGCCCTGGAGCTGGCGCAACAGTTGGGCGATCGGCGGCGCGAAATGGAAAGCCTCATCGCCATTGTCAACCACCGCCTGGCCTTGAGCGATCCAACGTGGCAGCCGCTGGCCGAGCGCGCGCTCGAACTTGCCCGCCAGTTGCAGGATGAACACTACGAGGCGCGACTGCTCATCGGCATGGGCGGCGTCTTCGCCTTCAGCGACGAACCTGCGCTCAGCATGGAGTACCTGGAAGCTGCCGCGGCGCTCGCCATGCGCCAGGGCCTCGACGACAAAATCACCCAGATGTCACTGCTCAACCTGCTGGGGTTGGAATTCGAGCGCAACGGCGACTATTACCGCCTGCTGACAGAATACCAACAAGAGCGGCTCAACATCAGCCGCGAGATCGGCCACCGCCCCAACGAGAGCAAGGCTCTACAGGCGTGTGGACGGATTCAGGGCATCTACCTGGGCGATTACCAGGGTGGCCTGGCGCTGCTGGAGGAATGTCGCCGCATCCTGATCGGCTCCCGCGACGAAGTGTACCCCCTGTTCCACATCGCCCAAATCCAGAGCGAGCAGTACCAGTACACCGAGGCGCTCGCCAGCCTCGAACGCATCCGCGCCATCGGTGAACCGGTTCAGGATCGCGGGCTGGCCAGCCTGAAACTGGTCTGGATCATCCTCTACAACGCCCTCGGCGACGAGGCCCATCTGAATATGGCGCTGGACCTGGCCGAAGAAGTCCAACAGCTCGCCCGGCAAAGCCCGCTGGTCTCACGACAGTACGAGATGGCGGCGCTGTGTAAAGCCGCCGCCGCGCACCTCAAACTGGCCGTGCTTGCCAGGGATGCGGCAACAACCCAACCCGGCGCAGTTTACAACCATCTCAAAAGTGCGCTGGACACCGCGCAGAAGGCGCTAGACCTTTACAACACGTTCGGCTTTGTGCAAATTACCGAGTGCGTCAGTGAGGAAATCCTGTTCCGCTACAGCCAGGCGTTGGCCGCCAATGAACAGCAAGAAGAGGCCACCAAATATCTGCGCCGCGCTTACGACGAGATGGCGCGCAAACATGCGCTCATTCCCACAGACAGCTACTTCCGCCGGACTTACCTCGAAAACATCATCCTGCATCAGGAGATTCGGGCGGCCTATGCCGCGCGGGTCGGACTGATTTTGACAGAGTCCGGCCAGGTCCCCCATCTCAGTCACATTCCAGAGACGTTTTGATATTGCCCCATCCGTGTCCTCCGGATCCCGTTGCTGAAACCAAAGCTAACACAACTGCTACGGAATCGCCACACAAACTTTACCCTAACGGCATAAAATTGTGCTATGATTACCTTATAGTAGCGCCAGCCGATTTTGCCGGCGGCGAGCGACAGTAATTCATGTCGATGAGAAAGTCCTTAAGGACGGTGCAGATCATGATGCGATTCCTCAACAAATTATTCAACGTTCGTTCGGAAGAGTGGCCGCGATTGCTATTGCTCTACGCGATGCTCCTGGCGGTCACGCTTGGCGCGGTCTGGGGTGAGACAATCGTGGCAGCCGCCTTCCTGGAACAGGTAGGGGTGAAGGGCCTCCCCTGGTTCTTTATGATCAGAGCCATCCTCTCTATCCCGGCGGTCGCCATCTACACCGCCTTTGCCGACCGCATCGCCAGCCGCAAGCTCCTGATCGCCATCTTGCTCATCGGCGGCGCGGGCATCCTCGTCGGCCTGGGGTTGCTGAACCTCGGCATTGTTACCATCGCCTATCCCCTCCTCTACCTGCTGATCTACGTCCCGCTCACCGACATTCTCTCCGCGCACTGGTACACTTACATCGACAGCTTCTACGACACACGAGCGGCTAAACGCGTCGTGCCGGTCTTGGGCACGGCGGGCAGCATCGGCGGGATCATCGCCGGTTTGAGCATGGAAGCGCTCAACAAAGTTCTCAGCCCCAACGGCATCATCCTCGTCTGGCTCAGTATGGTAGGTGTGATGGCGCTCGGGGCCTGGCTGATGCCATACCTGATCAAATCCGGCCATGGGACAGCGCAGAGCGGCGCGTCCGTCGTCAAAGCCAAAGGGACGGAGAAAGCGCACATCTCCTATGTCGGTGAACTGCGCGAAGGCTATCACTACGTCACCCGGTCGCCCTTCCTGCGGGGGATCGCCATTGCGACGCTCGTTGTCGTTATCCTGCTCAACTTCGTCGGCTACCGGACCAGCGAGATCATCGTCGACAGACTCCAAACCACCGAGGCCATGGCAAACTTCTACGGTCTGGTCACCGGCATCGCCAACCTGATTATGCTGCCCTTCCAACTGTTCCTCCTCAGCCGCATCATCGGCTGGATTGGCGTCGGTAACGCCTACATGCTGTTTCCGGTGGGCAACCTGGCGATTTGCGCGGGTCTGGTGTTCTTCCCCGGCCTCCCCATAGCAGCCCTGGGCTATTTCGACAGCACCGCCTTTTATGGCAACGTCGGCTACCAGATCAACAGCCTGCTCTACAATGCTGTGCCGCTGCGCATCAAGGGACGCGCGCGCGCCTTCATCGACGGGTTGGTCGCGCCGGTCGGTGCGTTCCTCGGCAGCATCCTGCTGTTACCGCCATTCGTCGCGGTGGGGTGGTTCCTGCCGACGTTCATTCTCTCCCTTGCCGTCGCCTACATCGCCAATACCCTGATTGTGCGCCGCCAGTACGGGCAGGCGCTTGTTAAAATGCTCGAACAGGAAGACTACTCCTTCCTGCTGACCCAAAACGTCTCCGAGTTGACCGTCGCCGACCCGGCGACGCTGAACAAACTGCGTGAGAAGCTCGAAAGCAGCACCAGCCACGAGCTGACCGTTTTTATGGCCCAGCTCATCAGCCGCATCGGCGGGCGTGACGCGATCCCCATCCTCAGCCACGCCGCCCACGCCGCAGCGGAAAGTCACACACGCGCCGCCATCCTCGACGTGATCACCGCCGCCGACTTGCGCGGTGACGCAGTCCGCCAACTCTATCTCGACTTTATGAACGATCCCGCCGGACAGGTGCGCCAGTCTGCCATCGTGGGATTGCAGCAGCTTGCAGCGCCCAATGACCCCGAATTTCTCACCTATATGGCGAACATGGTCTACGATCCCGACATCAACGTGCGCGGTCAGGCGCTCACCGTCCTGGTGCAGATGGACAAGTTGTATACCCTCAAGCCTGCCGTGGAGGCGCTCGAAGCCATCCTGAGCGGGGAGAATTCTCAGCACCGCGCCTATGGCGTGCGCATCCTGGGGCAGATCAAGAGCGAGCACACGCTCAACCGGCTGATGACTTACCTGGACGATCCCGCCGACGAAGTCCGGCTCGAAGCGGCGCTGGCCGTCGAAGCTGCCGTGCAGAAGGTGGTGCTCACCGACGCGCAGAAAGCCGAAATCGAAGCCAAAATCAGCTCCCGCCTCAACGACCCCGTCGAACGCACGCGCCAGGCTGCGCTTGTCGTGTTAGGACGCACAGGCAGCCGCAAGACGTATCCATTGATCGTCAACGCGCTTACCGACGCCAGCCCGCAGGTCCGCGAGACCGCCGCCGCAACGCTTGTCGCACTTGGCAAGGCCATTATCCCGGTGATCCATCCCCGGCTCGATGCGCCGGATGTGCAACTGCGCAAAATGGCCGCCGTCGTCCTCAGCCGCATCAACCCCAAGGAGTTCGGCCCGCTCATCGTCGGCGCGAACATCACCGGCAACCTGCTTGCCATCTACGGGAACTTCGGCCTCATCGAAGCGCTGGAACCGTGCGCTACCTATCCGGCTGTCGGTGTACTGCAAAGCGCCCTGCGCGAACAGAGCCAGCGCCTCACCTCCGAAATTTTCTACCTGCTCTCTGCCATCCAGGACCCCAACAGTGTGGACATCATCAGCGACTCGCTACGCAGCGACAATCCCCGCACACGCGCCAATGCGGTGGAAGCCCTGGAATCGCTCACTTCGCCCAAGACCGCCGAGTTGATCGCGCCGCTGTTCGAGCCGGAGATTCCCACCAGCAAACTCCTGGAACTGAGCAAGGAAACCTGGGATATGGATCCGCCGGACACCGTCGAAGCCATCCAAAAACTCGCCACCACTCCCGACGATGCCTGGGTGCGCACGATGACAGTTTTTGCGTTGGGACAACTCGGCGCGGCCATCGCTCCACCTGCGCCGGCGACGCCCCCCACTCCCGAACCACCGCCCGCTGCGCCGGAAGGTGAAACGCGCCGCGCCCGCCGTATGCCCAAGGACTTGTTCGCCGCCCTTGACGCGCCGAAAGCGGAAACGCCCCCACCCACTGCGCCGCCCGCAGACGCTGCGCCGGCAGCCGGCGCGCCGGCAAACGGCGCGCCGGCAAACGGCGCGCCCGCGCCCCGCGCGCGCCGCCGCCCCCCCGCCGACCTGTTCGGCGCACTCGACGGCCCGAAAACCGAAACGCCAACCGCCGATACCGCAGCCGTGGAGTCCCCCAAACCAGAAGCATCTCAACCCGTCACCCCCGCCGTCTCCCTGCCCATCACCCTCGCGCAGATCGAGGCGCTGCTGGCGACGGCGCTCAGAGACCCGGTCGAAGACGTGCGCCTCGCCGCCCAGGCCGCCAAACGGCTGATCGCCGGCGTTCACACCGACTTTATGAAGGAGGACCTTATGCTTTCTGCCATTGAAAAGATCATTTTCCTCAAAGAAGTCCCCTTCTTCCAGGGGATGACCATCGACCAGCTCAAAATCCTGGCGAACGTCTGCGAGGAAGAAATGTACGAGGAAGACACGCGCATCTACAACGCCAACGATCCCGGCGGTGCGCTGTACGTCGTGGTCAACGGGCGTGTCGGTATCGAACAAGAGAAGCGCGCCGGTTCCTTCGCCCGGTTGGCGACCATCGAGGCACATTCGTACTTCGGCGAGGCCAACTTCTTTGACAACAGCCCCCACACCACCTCTGCCGTCGCCATCCAGGACACGCTCACGCTGCGCCTGCGCCGCGAACCGCTCATCGCCCTGGCGCGCCAAAACCCGGAGATGTCGCTGGCGCTGATCAACGTCCTCAGCGAGCGGCTCCGCGAGTCCAACGACCGCATCGCCGAACTCACCCGTGCCCGCCCGCGCCAGCTTAACAAGCTGTTCGACCAATACGAGTAGATCCTTACCACGAATCTTCACGAATCCTCACTAATTTTGACTTCTATGCGTGGAAATTCGTGCAGATTTGTAGTGGTCAAAGACATATTGCACCGCAGAGAGCGCAAAGCTCGCAGAGATTTATAGAATTTCTCCGCGCTCTCAGCGAACTCTGCGGTAAAAAAAGCCGTCCGGCAAGTTCAAACTCTCGTTGACCAGTACAAAATTCGTGCAGATTCGTGGTTTATTGCTGGGAACGATGACAGACGAATCACTCTGGCGACAACAATCAGGAGAATGCCCGGCGCCGACGCCGCTGGCGATTGCCAAACCCCTGCCGCCCTCCGGCGGGGTAACGCCGCGCGCCTGTTTCGAGACCACGCCCACGCCCGCACTCGCCGAAACATTGCGCGACTTTGCGCGCCAGAACAACCTCGACATCCCCACACTCATCCAGGGCGCGTGGGCGCTGCTCCTCAGCCGCTACAGCGGGGAAATGGAGGTGGCTTTTTGGGTGCAACTCGCCCACACACGCGAACCCACCCTCACCTGCGTAACCATCCGGCCCAAGCACGCAGCGCGCGCCTGGCTGACGGCCCTGCGCGCCGACCTCGCCGCCGCGCGTCAGCAGCAGGTCGCGCCGGAGCACGCCGTGGAAAGCCTGCTCGTCTTCGGTACGCCCCCCGCCGGCAAGTATGCTGACCTTTCCCTTTTCATCGCCATCGACGAGGCGCTGCGCCTGCACATCGACTACGATGCCGCCCGCTTCGAGGCTACCGCCATCGCACGGCTGTCCGGTCACCTGCTCACACTGCTGGAAAGCCTCGTCACCATGCCGCAAGCGCCCCTCAAGACCCTGCCGATGTTGACTGTGGCCGAACGCCAGCAGATACTCGATACCTGGAACGCTACCGCGGCCGACACCGGCTACCGCGGGCAGTGCATTCACCGCCGCTTCGAGCGCCAGGTCGCGCAGACGCCGGACACCGTCGCCGCGGTCTACGTCGAGCCGGGAGCGCCCCGGCAAACCCTCACCTACCGCGAACTGAACGCCCGCGCCAACCAACTGGCCCGTCACCTGCGCGCGCTTGGCGTCGGCCCGGAAGTCCCCGTGGCGATGTGCGTCTCACGCTCAACGGCGATGCTCGTGGGGATGCTCGGCATCCTCAAGGCCGGCGGCGCTTACGTCCCCATCGACCCCGCCTACCCGCCCGACCGCCAGGCGTTCATGCTCGCCGACACACAGACGCCCGTTCTGCTGACCGAACGCGCCCTTGTCGACACGCTCCCGTCAACCCAGGCGCGCATCGTCTGCCTGGACGCCGACTGGCCCGCCATCGCCGCCCACGCGGACACCGACCTCGACGGCGGCGCGCAAGGGCACAACCTGGCCTACATCATCTACACCTCCGGCTCGACCGGCCAGCCCAAAGGCGTCGAAATCGCCCACCAGAGCGTCATCAATCTCGTGGAAGCCACCCGCCCGGTCTTCGGGTTCAACGCCGATGACGTGTGGACGGTCTTCCACTCGTATGCCTTCGACTTTTCGGTGTGGGAACTCTGGACGCCGCTGCTCTGCGGCAGCCGGCTGGTCATCGTGCCGCAGAGTGCGGTGCAGTCGCCGGCGGCGTTCCTCGAACTGCTGCGCAGCGAGCGCGTCACCATCGTCAACCAGACGCCGTCGGCCTTGCAGCGGTTGGTGGGCCTCTACGACCCGGCGAACCCGCTTGCGCTGCGCCTGATCTGCTGTGGTGGCGAGGCGCTGCCGCGCGCGCTGGCGCAGGACGTCCTGGCGTGGAACATCCCGCTGTGGAACTTCTACGGCCCCACCGAATCGACCGTGTGGGCCGCCTGCTACCCCGTTACCGCTCCGGGTGACGCGCCGACCGTCCCCATCGGGCGACCGCTCGGCAACATCCGCCTGTACATCCTCGACGCCGATATGCAGCCCGTGCCCGTGGGGGTTCCCGGCGAACTCCACATTGGCGGCGTGGGGCTGGCGCGCGGCTACTTCAACCGCCCACAGCTCACCGCCGAGAAATTCGTCGCCGACCCATTTTCGGCAGAACGGGGCGCGCGCCTCTACAAGACCGGTGACATGGCCCGCTACCTGGAAGACGGTGCCATCGAATTCGTGCAGCGCCTCGACCATCAGGTGAAAATCCGTGGCTATCGCGTCGAACTGGGCGAAATCGAAAGCGCACTCGCCCGCCACCCCGCCGTGCGCGAAGCCGTCGTCATCGTCCGCCCCGGCGTTGACAACGCCCCGCGCCTCATCGCCTACTACACCCCCGCCGACCACCCGCCCACCGACTCCTCGACCACCCGCCCATCGACTCCCGACTACGCGACTACCGGACTATCGACTATCGACTACCCGACTACCCGACTAACAACAACCGAACTCCAGGACTTTCTCAAACGGCGTCTCCCGGCCCACATGATTCCCGGCGTGTTCGTCCGTCTCGACGCGCTGCCGCTGACGCCCAACGGGAAAATCGACCGCCAGCGCCTGCCCGTACCGGAAGTTGCCCGCCCCACCCTCTCCACGGCCTACGTCGCGCCGCGCACGGAGGCCGAAACGACGTTAGCGCAGATATGGGAACGCGCGCTGGTCGTCTCGCCGGTGGGTATCTACGACAACTTCTTCGAGCTGGGCGGCGACTCGCTGCTGGCGCTCACCATCATCGCCGAAGCGCGCGCTGCCGGGCTGCTCATTACCGTCCAACAGCTTTTTGAATACCAGACCGTCGCCGCGCTGGCTGCTGCCTGTCCCGCCCAATCCCTCAGCCCTCTCCCGCTCGTCTCGCCCGAAGACTTTCCCGAGGTGCACCTGACCCGAGACGAATTCGAGGCATTGCTGGGCGAACTCGGCGACGTGATCCCATCAAAGGAGGGGGTGGCCGGCCTCTGACCGCGCCACCAACAACGCGCCTATGAACACGCCAGACACCATCGAAGCCATTTACCCGCTCTCCCCAATGCAGCAGGGGATGCTGTTTCACTCGCTCTACACGCCGGAATCCGGCGTCTACTTCGAGCAACTATGCTTCACCCTGCACGGCGCTCTCGATATCGCCGCTTTCGAGCGCGCGTGGCAAGCCCTCATCGACCGGCATCCGGCGTTGCGGACCGTCTTCGCCTGGGAGACGCGCGACAAGCCGCTGCAAGTGGTACGGCGGCACGCGACACTCCCCTGGAGCACACACGACTGGCGCGATCTATCACCCGCCGTCCAGCAAAGCCAGCTTGCAGCCTGGCTCAAGGACGATCAGGCGCGCGGCTTCGATCTGCACCAGGCCCCGTTGATGCGTCTGACCCTCTTCCGCCTGGCGGACGAGACGTGGCGCTGCGTGTGGAGCTTCCACCACCTGATCCTCGACGGCTGGAGCCTGTCGCTGGCGCTCAAGGACGTGTTCGCCTTCTACGAAGCGGCGCGCCAGGGGCAAGCCCTGCGCCTGCCTGCGCCGCGCCCCTACCGCGACTACATCGCCTGGCTGCACGCCCAAGACCTGGCGGAAGCCGAGGCGTTCTGGCGCGAGACGCTGCGCGGGTTCACCACACCCACGCCGCTGCACATCCGGCGGACAACAGAGGCCGACCCCGCCGCAGACGACTACGCCGAGCAGCACCTGCGCCTGTCCGCCGCAACGACGACCGCCTTGCACGCCTTCGCCCGGCAGCAGCGGGTGACGCTCAACACGGTCATCCAGGGCGCGTGGGCCGCGCTCCTCAGCCGCTACAGCGGTGAGCCAGGCGACGAAGTCGCAGGCGACAAAGTCGCAGGCGACGAAGTCGCCGTGGTCTTCGGCGCGACGATTGCCGGGCGGCCCGCCGCGCTCGAAGGCGTCGAAACGATGATCGGACTGTTTATCAACACGCTGCCCGTGCGCGTCCACGTGCTCGACGACGGCGCGCTCGGCCCGTGGCTGCAAACGCTGCAAGCGCAACAGGCCGCCGCCCGCCGCTACGAGTACGCGCCGTTGGTCGATATCCAGCGGTGGAGCGACGTCCCGCAGGGGCAGAGCCTGTTCGACACGCTGCTGGTCTTCGAGAACTACCCCGGTGAGGCGGACATCCAACCGGCAGATCCCCGGCTCCGCATTGCCGACATGGTCACGCTGGAAAAGACCAACTACCCGCTCACCGTCATCGTCGAACCGGGCGAGGCGCTGCGCCTCAGAATCAGCTATCGCCGGCAGTACTTCGATGACGACGCCATCGCGCGGATGCTCGGACATCTACGCACGCTGCTCGAAGGGATGCTTGCCGCGCCGGAAGCCGCGCCCGGCGACCTGCCGCTGCTCACCCCGGCAGAGCGCGAGCAGCTCCTCGTCGCGTGGAACGATACCCGTACCGATTACCCCCGCGACACGCCCGTCCATCGCCTGTTCGAGGCGCAGGCTGCGCACACACCCGACGCGGTGGCCCTCAGTTTCGAGGGCGCGACGCTGAGCTACGCCGAACTCAACCGCCGTGCCAACCGCCTGGCGCGCCATTTGCGCGAACTGGGCGTGGGGCCGGAAGTCTGCGTCGGCGTCTACCTCGAACGCTCGTTCGAGATGATCGTCGGCGTGCTGGGCATCCTCAAAGCCGGCGGGGCCTACGTCCCGCTCGACCCCACCTACCCCCAGGAACGCCTGGCGTTTATGCTCGATAATACGCAAGCGCCGGTCATCCTGACGCACACGCGGCTGCTGGATAAGCTCCCGGCATACAACGGGCGAATCGTCAATCTTGACGGCGACCTGTGGACCGGATATGCGGACGACAACCTCGACGGCGGCGCGACCGCCGAAAGCCTGGCCTACGTGATGTACACGTCCGGCTCGACGGGCGCCCCCAAAGGCACGAGCATCATCCACCGCGCCATCGTGCGGCTGGTCAAAAACACGAACTTCGCCAGCATGACCGCCGACGAGACGTTTCTGCAACTGGCGACGCTCTCCTTCGACGCCTCGACGCTGGAACTCTGGGGCAGCCTGCTCAACGGCGGGAAGCTCGTCATCTTCCCCGCGCACAAGCCATCGCTCGACGAGCTGGCGCGCTTCATCGAAGAGCACGGCATCACAACGCTGTGGCTCACCGCCGGGCTGTTCCACCAAATGGTCGAAAGCTACCCCGAAAGCCTCAGCCGCGTCCGCCAACTGCTGGCGGGCGGCGATGTGCTCTCCGTCGCCCACGTGCGGCAGATGCTCGACCGGCTACAGCCAGGGCACACGCTCATCAACGGCTACGGCCCCACCGAAAACACCACCTTCACCTGCTGCTATCCAATGCGCTCAACTGCCGACCTCACTTGCGCCGGATCACAATTGAGCACTGTCCCCATCGGACGGCCCATCGCCAACACGCAGGTCTACATTCTGGACCGCGCCATGCGGCCCGTGCCGGCCGGCGTGCCCGGCGAGCTGTACATCGGCGGCGACGGGCTGGCGCGCGGCTACTGGCGGCTGCCCGAACTGACCGCCGAGCGTTTTGTCCCCCACCCCTTCAGCGCCGAACCGGGCGCGCGGCTCTACAAAACCGGCGACCGCGCCCGCTACCTGCCCACCGGCGACGTCGAATTTATGGGACGGTTGGACAATCAGGTGAAGATTCGCGGCTACCGCGTCGAGCCGGGCGAAATCGAGGCGCGGTTGGAGCAACATCCGGCGGTGCAAAATGCCATCGTCGTGGCGCGCGAGGACATCCCCGGTGACAAGCGACTGGTGGCCTACGTGGTCGCTGCGCCGGGACAGCACCCCACGGCGGACGCGCTGCGCGAGGCGCTGCAAACCGCGCTGCCCGACTATATGATCCCTGCCGCCTTCGTGCAACTGGACTCCCTGCCGCTCACGCCCAACGGCAAAGTCGATCGCGCCAGGCTCCCTGCCCCCGATTGGACGCAGGCGACCACAGCCCACGTTGCGCCGCGCACGCCCACCGAAGAGACACTGGCGGAGATCTGGCAGAACGTGCTCGGCGTGCCCCAGGTGGGCATCCACGACAACTTCTTCGCGCTCGGCGGGCATTCGCTGCTGGCGACGCGGGTGATTTCGCGCGTGCAACAGGCGTTCCAGATCGCCATCCCCCTGCGCGCCATCTTTGAGGCGCCGACCGTAGCGGGGTTAGCCGCCGCCGTCGAAGAAGCAATCATCCGCGAGATCGAGACCCTCGACGAGACTGAAATGTCAACGGATTAAACGGATTCAAACGGATTTTTTTCTTCAATCCGTTGACAAGTTGAGAGAAAACAATGACCGAAATTTACGAAACGCTACGTTCTCCGCTGACACACCGGACGCTTTCACCGGCCCAACGCGCGCTGCTCGAAAAACGCTTGCGTGGACAACTGAAAGCGCGCCCGGCGGGAATCCCGCGCCGCACGGATGCCGGGCCGGCGCCGCTTTCCTTCGCCCAGCAGCGGTTGTGGTTCCACGAGCAGTTGGAACCCGGACAGCCGACCTACAACGTCCCCATCGCGGTGACGCTGCGCGGCCCGCTCGACGTCGCCGCGCTGGAAGCCGGCCTGCACGCCATCGCCCGGCGGCACGCCATCCTGCGCACGACTTTCACGGCTGTGGACGGTGAACCGGCGCAGATCGTCGCCCCAACGCCGAATGTTTCGCTACCGGTCAGAGAGGCACAATCGCTATCCAATGCAGACATCGAGGCCGAACTGGTCGCCGAAGCGCGCGTCCCCTTCGACCTCACGCACGGCCCGCTGTGGCGCGCGCGACTGCTGCGTCTGGATGCAGCGGAGCACATCCTGCAGTTGACCTTCCATCACATCGTCTTCGACGGCTGGTCGCTGGGCGTCTTCTTCCGCGAACTCAGCGCCCTATACACGGCGCGCATCACGGGACAAGCACCGTCGCTGCCCGAACTGCCCATCCAGTACGCGGACTTCGCCGTGTGGCAGCGCGAATGGCTGCAAGGCGCCGTGCTCGAACGCCAGCTCGCCTACTGGCAGGGACGGCTGAGCGGCCCATTGCCGGCGCTCAACCTGCCCACCGACCGGCCCCGCCCGCCCGTCCAAACCCACAACGGGGCGTTGCACCGCTTCACGCTCCCCGGTTCGCTGTACGCCGCAGCGCAGGCGCTCGCCCAGCAAGAAGGCGTCTCGCTCTTTATGCTGCTGCTGGCGGCGTTCGAGGTGCTGCTCTATCGCTACACCGGCCAGGAGGACTTCGTCGTCGGCGCGCCCATCGCCAACCGCACGCGCAGCGAGGTCGAAGGGCTGATCGGCTTCTTCGTCAACACGCTGGCGCTGCGCGGTGACCTCGCCGGACAGCCCACCTTCCGCGAGCTGCTCGACCGCACGCGGCGCATCGCGCTCGAAGCCTACGATCACCAGGATTTGCCCTTCGAGCGGCTGGTAGAGGCGCTGCAACCGGAGCGCGATCTGAGCCGGTCGCCGCTGTTCCAGGCAATGTTCTCCTTCCAGGCCAATAACAGCACCGACCTGCGCCTGCGCGATCTCACCGCCTCGTATCACGTGCTCGACAACCAGACGGCGCTCTTCGACCTGTCGCTCGACATCGAGGAGACGCCGGAAGGGCTGCGCGGCAGCTTCGAGTACAACACCGATTTATTCGACGCCGCGACGGTGCAGCGCATGGCCGGACACTTCGAGACGGTGCTGGCGAACGCGCTGACTCACCCGGAGCAGTCCATCGCCACGCTGCCGTTGATGCCGGAGGCCGAACGCCAGCAAATGCTCGCCATCGGGCGTGGCCCGACGCTCGACTATCCCGGCGATGTGTGCGCGCATCACCTGTTCGAGGCCCAGGCCGCGCGGACGCCGGAGGCGCTGGCGGTCATCCACGATGACCGCCGCCTCACCTACGCCGACCTCAACCGCAAGGCCAACCAACTGGCACATTATCTGCAAACATTGGGCGTAGGGCCGGAGACACCGGTAGGGCTGTTCATCGAGCGTTGCCCGGAGATGCTCGTCGGCCTGCTCGGCATCCTCAAGGCGGGCGGAACGTATGTGCCGCTCGATCCGGCCTACCCGCCGGAGCGTCTGGCGTTGATCCTGGGAGACGTGCAGGCGCGCGTCCTCGTCACGCAGTCGCCACTGGCGCGCGCGTTGCCTGTCCAGCCGGAACACGTGATTTGCCTGGACACGGATTGGCCCATCATCGCACAACACAGCGCGAAAAACCCCGATTCCGGCGTGAGCGGCGAGCACAGCGCCTACATCATCTACACGTCAGGGTCGACGGGCGTGCCCAAGGGTGTCGTCATCCCGCACAGCGCGCTGCATAACTTTGTCCTGGCGAGCCAGGAGGTCTACCAATTCCGCGCGGATGATCGCGTGCTGCAATTTGCCTCCGTCAGCTTCGACGCAGCCGCGGAAGAAATCTACCTGAGCCTGGCGATCGGCGCGACGTTGGTGCTCAGAACGGATGAGATGCTAGGGGCGACGAACACGTTCTGGCAAAAGTGCCGCGAATTCGAGATCAGTGTGCTCGATCTGCCCACTGCGTACTGGCGCGAACTGGTACACAGCTTTGCCCTGTCCCCCCACGCCGGCGACAATCTCCCGGCATCGCTGCGGCTGGTCATCGTCGGCGGGGAAAAGGCGCTGCCCGAAGATGTGGCCCTGTGGCGCGCCCACGTCGGCGAGCGCGTGCATCTGATCAACAGTTATGGCCCTACGGAGACGACCGTGGTTGTGACCACGCACGACTTATCGACGCAGGAGGCGTTGGATGAGGAACGGGATTGCGTGCCCATCGGACGCGCCATTGCCAACGTCCAGACCTACGTACTCGACGCGCGTCTGCACCCCGTGCCCATCGGCGTGCCCGGCGAATTGCACATCGGGGGGGCGTGCCTGGCGCGCGGCTACCTCGGTCGCCCGGAACTCACAGCGGAGAAATTCATTCCCAATCCGTTCAGTGACGTGCCCGGCGCGCGATTGTACAAAACCGGCGACCTGGTGCGCTACCGCGCGGATCACACACTCGAATACTTTGGGCGCAACGACGAGCAGGTGAAAATCCGTGGCTTCCGCGTCGAACCCGGTGAAACGGAAGCGGCGCTACAAGGTTTGCCCGATGTCAAAACGGTCGCCGTGGTCGTCGCCAAAGATGCGGCAGGCCAGGAGCACCTCGTGGCCCATGTCGTGGCGGAAGAAGGGCGCACGCTCACCGCCGCCGGTCTGCGCACGGCGCTCAAGCGCGTGCTACCCGCCTACATGCTGCCCGCCGGTTACGTCTTCCATGAGGCGCTGCCATTGATGACCAACGGCAAAATCGACCGCCAGGCGCTTGCGGCGCTCGGCATCAGCCGCGAAAGCGCCACGGATTACGTCGCGCCGCGCACCGAGACGGAAAAGCAGCTCGCCGCCATCTGGGCCGAGGTGCTCCACGTCGAGCGGGTGAGCCGTCACGACAACTTTTTCGATCTGGGCGGGCACTCGCTGCAAGCCGTGCAGCTCATTTCTAAAATTACGGCGGCATTGCGCACGTCGCTCTCGATCAAGACGCTCTTCCTGCACCCGACCGTCGCAGAACTCGCCGACGCGCTTCAGACCGCCGCCCCCACGCTGCCCGCCGGTGAAACGCCCGCGCCGGTGACCGCTTCCTTCATCACCGTTGAGCGGCGTCCGCTGTTGACGCTGTTCGCTGCCGGCAGACTGGCACCCGTAGAGTCGGCGGCGCTGGGCTACCTTGACCGCATCAACCCGCAGCGCGACGCGCTACTGCACGCGCATATCGCGGGCATGCCGCTCTTCACCGATGTCATCGAGACGGCGCTGGGCCGCATCGCTATCATCCTGTTGCCCCGCTTCGAGGACGAATTGTACAATGACCCGCAGGATTTCGTCGCCCGGATCATCGACGGGTTGCACATGGCGCACATGCTCGGCGCGCGCACGGTCTCGCTCACCGGATTGATTCCCTCGGCAACGGACTACGGGCGCGCCATCGTCGACAACAGCGCCTATGGCACAACACTGCCCGCCGTCACCACCGGACACGCCGCTACGTCTGCCGCCGTGATCCTGGCCGTGAAAAAGATTCTCCGGGAAAGCGAGCGGCAACTGGAGCGCGAACGGGTCGGGGTGTTGGGACTGGGATCCATTGGGCTAACCTCGTTGCGCTTGATGTTGAGCACGTTGCCACATCCCCAAAAGCTGCTGCTGTGCGACCTGTACGACAAGCGCGATGCGCTCGAAAGCGCCCGGCAGGAGATTGTCCACGAGTTTGGCTTTAGGGGCGAGGTGCAGATTGTGGCAGCGCGGCGCGAAGTTCCACCGGCGTTCTATGGGGCGTCGCTGATCCTGGGCGCGACGAACACCGCCGATGTGCTCGACATCGCGCAAGTGCATCCAGGGACGCTCATCGTCGACGATTCCAGCCCACGCTGTTTCGCGTCGGAGGCGGCGCTGCGCCGCCTGCACACCGACGGCGACATCCTGTTCACCGAAGGCGGCGTGCTCAAGTCGCCCACGCCGGTCGGGCAGACGACCTATTTGCCGGAGTCGTGGAGCGAACCCCTGATCGGGTACGCGCGGCGCGACGTTCACGACATCACCGGCTGCATCCTGGCGGGGTTGCTCGCGGCGCGCTTCGATAATCTCGCCCCCACCGTCGGCCCGGTGACCGTCGTGGAGAGCGTGCAGCATTACTACAAGCTCAAGGAGCTCGGCTTCGAGGCTGCCGACCTGCACAGCGATTCGTACACCCTGGAGCCACAACGCATCGATAACTTTAGACGGCGGTTTGGAGGTCAACGGTGATAACCAAACGGAGAACTGGCGTTCCCCTCATAGCGCGAACAACAATGCCTGCTCCGAGCGGATCGTCAGATCCGCGTTTCGTGACGCATCTTAGCGCAAAACGGGGAACTGGAGTTCCCCTCATAGCGCGAACAACAATGCCTGCTCCGAGCGGATCGTCAGATCCGCGTTTCTTAGCGCAAAACGGGGAACTGGCGTTCCCCTCAAAGCATGAATAGCAACATTCACCTGCTCCGAGCGGATCGTCAGATCCGCGTTTCGTGACGCATCTTAGCGCAAAACGGGGAACCGGCGTTCCCCTCATAGCGCGAACAACAATACCTGCTCCGAGCGGATCGTCAGATCCGCGTTTCGTGACGCATCTTAGCGCAAAACGGGGAACTGGCGTTCCCCTCAAAGCATGAATAGCAACATTCTGTTGCCTGGTTGAGTATGCCCGTAAAGCGAGTACAATATAGCAGTGAGAAGCGGCCTCTGGCGAGGGGGAATCCCTGCGCAAGTGCAAGCGTCCCACAAGGAGGATGCCACGAGTATGAATGAATATAGATTGAACCGCAGCGTGCTTTTGTTCCTTATCGTTGTCAGCAGCCTTTGGAGTCTCACGGCTTGCAACGGGGCAGGCCCCACGCCGGAAACCGTCACGCCAACGGTTACCCCCACTGTCGCCAGCCAACGCGGCAGCGGTGGGACGTTGCGCATGGTGTATTGGGAAGCGCCGACTACGCTCAATCCGCACCTGTCGCTGAGCATCAAGGATTGGGAGGCGGCGCGCATCACCTACGAGCCACTCGCCAGTTTCGATGAAAACGGCGAATTGGTGCCTTTCCTGGCCCTGGAAATTCCTTCGCTGGAAAACGGCGGCGTCGCGGAAGACGGGAAATCGGTCACATGGAAGTTAAGGAACGACGTTACCTGGTCAGACGGCACACCATTTACTGCCGAGGATGTCAAGTTTACCTACGAGTACCTCATCGACCCGGCGGTCAACGCGCAGTCGGCCTACATCTACGAGAACATCGAAGCGGTTGAGGTCATCGATCGGTTCACCGTCAAGGTGACCTTCAGCGATGTCACACCGGCCTGGTCGCTGCCGTTCGTCGGCATCCAGGGGATGATCCTGCCAAAGCACGTGTTCGAGGCATACAAAGGCGCAAACGCCCGCGAGGCGCCCGCCAATACGCTCCCGGTGGGCACAGGGCCGTATCGCGTCGTCGAGCCGGGCATCAAGCCGCAAGAGGTGTTGCTGCTGGGCACACAGATCGTAGAGACGAACAAGATCGTCTACGAACCGAATCCCTACTACCGCGATCCCAACCTGCCGTATTTCAGCAAAATCGAATTGCGTGGCGGTGGCACGGTCGCCGAGGCAGCCCGCATGGTGCTACAAGCCGGGGAAGCCGACTATGCCTACTACCTCACCCCCCTGCCCATCGAGGAACTGGAAAGGCTACAGGAAGGTGGCGCGGGCGTGGTGTTGGCGAAGTTCGGCTCCAATGTCGAGCGCATCCTGCTCAACCGCAGCAATCCACGGCAAGCCGCGCCCAACGGCGAGCGATCGAACCGCGACATTCCGAATCCCTTCTTCAGCGACAAGCGCGTGCGGCAGGCGTTTGCCTATGCCATCGACTATCAGACCATCGTGGCGCTCTACGGGCCGCTGGGCAAAGAAACCCACAACAACCTGGTCGCGCCTTTGCAGTACAATTCGCCCAACACGTTCTACACCTACGATCCCGAAAAAGCCAGGGCGCTCCTGGACGAGGCCGGTTGGATACTCGACCCCGCCACAGGCATCCGCGTCAACCGCGACAGCGGCATGCGGATGAACCTGGTCTTGCAGGCCCCCGCGGCCCCGCAAGGCACAGCCCTCGAAAAGACGCAACAAATCATTCGCCAAAACCTGCGCGACATCGGCGTCGATGTAGAACTGAAAATTGTCGATCCCAGCATTATGTTCAGTGACGACCCCACCACCACACCCGACAACTTCCTGCGCTTCGCGGCAGATATGCAGACGTTCGGCATCTCCAGCGATAGCCCCGACCCAGGCCCGTTTATGCAGTTTTGGACCTGCGCGCAAATCCCTCAGCAAGATAACGGCTGGGCTGCCGGACTCAACGTCGAGCGGTGGTGCAACGCCGACTACGACGCCCTCTACCAGCAAGTCGCCACCGAAATCGACCCCGACAAACGCCAACGGCTCTTCATCCAGATGAACGATTTGCTCATTGAAGATGTCGTTATGATTCCCCTGGTGCACATGGCCGAAGTCCAAGGGGTCAGCAAAACCCTGACCGGCATCACACTGACCCCGTGGGATATGAACACCTGGAACATCAAGGATTGGAGGCGCACGCCATGACCAAACAAACAACGTCCATCACAACGAATACAAAAATGGCTCCCTGGGTTGAGAAACTGCCCGGCATGACCTGGATCAAGGATTTGAACATCGGGAACAAACTCACGTTAGGATTCGGCATCCTGGTGCTGCTCATTTTCGTGAGTGCGGGGGTAAGTTACATGGGAAGTGGACGCGCCACCCAGGAGATTATGCGCGTGACCGACGTGCGCGCGCCGACGGCGCTCGACGCCTCACGCGCGCAGGCCAACTTACTGCGGATGCTGTCTGACGTGCGCGGTTATCTCGCGTTGGGCGATCAGACGTACCGCGAGAGTTACGCCCAATCCGCGCGCGCCTTCGAGGCAGACCTGGAGCGCCTCAACAGCCAGCTCCAAAACCTGGACGAGGCCAACATCCGCCGCCTGGTACGATTGCGAATCGCCTACGACCAGTGGGCGGCGTTGCCTGAACCGCTGTTTGATCTGCGCGACGATCAGCTCGACCGCGAACCGGCCTACAAAATCCTGGCGACCGACGGCATCCGCTATGCCGGTGAGGTACTCATCGCCACCAACACCCTCATTGAGTTACAGGGTCAGCAAGAGCCAACGGCGGAAAACCTCGCGCTGTTGAGCGATATGGCGAAGTTCCAGGGCAATTTCGCCGCGATGCTGTCGGCGCTACGCGGGTACGTCACGACCAACAACCGCATCTACCGGGGCGAGTACGAGGTCAACCTCGTGGACAACCAAAACGTATGGGAACGTCTGGCGGGCAATCGCAGCGCCCTCAACGATCATCAACAAGCGTTGCTCGACACCATCGCCCAGAATCGTAGCGAATTTCTAAACCTGCCTGAAAAGATGTTCGATTATTTGGAGGGAGAACACGCGCGCGAAGACCTGTACCTCTTCCGGACCCAGGCTGTGCCGTTGGCAGATGAAATGCAACGTTTGCTCAACGAAATGACCGATGACCAGCAGAACCAACTTACGGAAGACCTGGCGACCGGACGGCGCGATCTCCGGCAAACCAACGTCATTATCCTTGGCGGCGGCATCTTCGCCTTGCTCGTTGGCACCGGCCTGGCTTACGTCACCCGCGAGACGATTGCCGGCCCTGTGGTACGGCTCACCGATGTCGCCGAGCGCATCCGTGAGGGCGACCTGGACGCGCAGGCGCAGGTGGAATCACGAGATGAGGTCGGCGTACTGGCGACCACGTTCAACAATATGACGACGCAATTGCGGATGACGTTACAGCAAGTACGCAAAGAGAAGCGCCGCGCCGACGATTTGCTGGAAGTCGTGATCCCCATCGGCGTCGAGCTGACTACGGAGAGGGACTTCAACCGGTTGCTCGAAAAGATGCTGCTGGAAGCCAAAGACTTCTGCCACGCCGACGCCGGTACACTCTACCTGATCGAGGGGAACGAACTCCGATTCGTGATTGTGCGCAATGACAGCCGGAATATTGCAATGGGCGGCACGACCGGCAATCCGATCACTTACCCGCCATTGCGGCTCGATTCGGTGACGAGCGGCGACACGCCCCACCTGGCATATCAAGCCGTCGCCACCCAGGTCGCCTTGAGCGGCGTCTCCAGCAACATCCCGCAGCACGGTCAACAGAGCACCATCCTCGGTGACTATGCGATCGATTCGCTGCTCACCATCCCCCTCAAGAACAGCACCGGAACGGTGTTGGGCGTGCTTCAATTGATCAACGCCGAAGAGCCAGAAACCGAGATGCGCATCCCCTTCGATCCCAACTTGCAACAGATGATGGAGTCGTTCTCCTCGCTCGCCGTCGCCGCGCTGGAAGCCTACATCCGCGAGCAGGCCCTGCAACGCCAGATTCAGGAGTTGCGCATCGAGATCGACATGGCGAAGAAAGAGCGGCAGGTCGCGGAAATCACCGAATCGGATTATTTCCAGGAGTTGCGGCAAAAAGCACGCGAACTCCGCACCAGAACGTAAATCTTAGACAATATCCATTTTATACTTATAATGGGAGTAAACCCTTTTCAAGGAGGCCAAACATGTCAAAAATTGTTTCGATCCATTCGTTTCGTGGCGGCACAGGCAAATCGAATATCTCGGCAAACGTAGCGGCGCAAATTGCCAAGGACGGCAACCGCGTTGGCGTCGTTGATACCGACATCAACTCGCCGGGCATCCATGTGCTCTTCGGCATGGATGAGGAGGAGATGACCCGCTCGTTGAACGATTATCTGTGGGACAAGTGCACCATCGAGGAAGCGGCCTATCCCGTCGGCGCGCGCATCGGGAAAGGGGAAGTCTTCCCGATGAATGGCGAAATCTATCTCGTCCCCTCCAGCATCCGCGCGGGCGACATCACGCGGGTGCTGCGCGAAGGCTATGACGTGGGGTTGCTCAACGACGGCTTCGAGGCGCTCATCGACAAGCTCAGGCTGGACTACCTCATCATCGATACGCACCCCGGCTTGAACGAGGAGACGCTGCTTTCCGTCGCCATTTCCGACGTCCTCATCATCATTCTGCGTCCAGACCAACAGGACTTCCAGGGCACCGCCGTCACCGTGGACGTGGCCCGCAAGCTGGAAGTGCCCAACCTCTTCCTGGTCATCAACAAGGCGCTGACCTCCTACGATTTCGCCGCGCTGAAGAAACAGGTCGAAACCACCTATAATAGCCAGGTCGCCGCCATTCTACCGCTCTCGGAGGACGTAGCGCGCCTGCAATCCTCCGACATCTTCTCATTGCGCTACCCGGAGCACCCCTTCAGCCAGAGCATCCGCAACATCGTCGCCCTCATCGAGGCCGTTTAGGGGACCCACGATGATCTGCCATAAATGCGGTCAACCGGCCATCGGGATATGCAAGTTTTGCGGGCGCGGGGTCTGCAAAGATCACCACTCCACGTCCCTGCCAACCATTATGGCGATGTACCTGGGAAGAGATAACACGCCCAAAGCGGTGGTCGTCTCCAACGTGCTATGGTGCGGTGAGTGTCAGCCGCAACCGGAGCCTATCGAAATGCCGGAGTTCTTCTAGGAGGTCACGCCATGGGCATTTTTAGTTCAATCTCAAAGAAACTCGAAGAACGGCAGGAAGGCATCAAACCCTCCGATCTCCTTGAATTGCCCAAGTCGATGCGCACCCTGATGCTGACCATCAACCGCGTCAAAACGCTCGACGTTGAAACGGCAGCGGCGCAGATTGGACAATCCGCAGAAGAAACACAACGCGATCTCGACCTGCTTGTCGAAAAAGGCTATTTACAGTACGATCCGTTGGCTCAGCAGTACCGGATCCGTTATGGGCGCACGGAGCCACAAAACATACCGGGGAGCCTGTGGGCCGCGCTGGATGATAAAACCAAAGGAACAACGGACTGAAAGCGACGGTGGTCTGACCCGATGAATCCATTAGCCCTGCTCCTGGCCGCCGGTATCCCGGCCATCTTCTTGCTGATTATCTACACACAAGACCTGTACGCCTCGCGCACGTTCCGGCTGGTGCTCATCTGCTTCGCCTGGGGCGCGCTCGGGGGGGTGGGACTGTCCTATCTTCTCAACACCTACGTGACTTACCCCACGCTTCGCAAACTCGGCTGGGACCTGCTTTTGCTCTACGTGCTGTTCGCGCCTATCGCCGAAGAGCTGACCAAATCACTCGCCTTGTTGTACGTCTCGCGCCGGCCGGAATTCACGTACTTCGTGGACGGCGCAATCTACGGATTTGCCTCCGGCATCGGCTTCTCCATCGTCGAAAACTTCATCTACCTGAGCCAGAACCCGCGGATGGGAATCACCCTGGCGGTATCGCGCGCGTTTTCGACGTGCTTGATGCACGGCGTCGCAGCCGGACTGGTGGGTATCGCTATCGGGCGCGTGCGCTTTCAGCAAAAAGCAGGGCGGGGATTGGGACTGGCGGGCGGCTGGATCGCGGCGATGATCCTGCACGGCGTCTTCAATGCTATCACCCAGGCCGACCTGCCGGACACGCTCCTGGCGATCATTCCCATCGGCATCGGCTTTGCCGGTGTGGGCCTCATCGCTTACGTCATCGCCTTAGGACTACGCGAACAAAAGCAGTGGCTCGCGGACACGCTGGACCGCAAAGTCGGCGTCAGCGGGGCCGAAGTGCGCGCGGCGCAGTCGTACAGCTCGCTCGAAGAGATGCTCGAACCCATCGCCAAACAGTTCCCCCAGAAAATGGAACAGGTGCTGGCGCTTGTCTTGCGCCAGGCGCAGTTGGGAATCAAGAAAAAGGTGCAGGAAAAGCTCGAAGACCCCAAGCAGAAAGATCAACTGATGCAAGAAATCGCGCAGATGCAGGAAGAAATGGAGCAACTCCGCAAGGCCATCGGGCCCTATGTGATGGTGTTCGTGCGCAGCGTCTTCCCGGAAGGCGCGTTGAACATCTGGGGACGCCTGGAACTGGTCGCGGCTCAGAGCGGTCCGGCAGACGTGCAAAAGTGGCTCAGCATATTCCCGGTGTTCCAATCTGGCACGCCCCAAATTGAAGCGTCTCAGGATAAAGAACTCCCTGCGCCTGCCACGGCACCGAAGCGCAGCCTCTTCGGCACAATCCAGGCCCAGGCGGAAAAACAAACAAACACCCGGTCATGAAAGCCCTGGCGAAGGTCCGCATGGCAACCTTCGCCAGGGTCCAAAAATAACGTGGGCGCGAGTGATGATTGCATGGGCCAGGCCAGGGACAGCCTCGACACCAAAACCTCGGCAGCGCCGGATATGCGGCTGCCGCCCAACCTCGCCGCTTACTTACCGGCAAAGCTGCTACTCCCCCTCCGCGAACCGCGCTTCAACCGACGGGCGTGGGGCAATGCCCTGAATCACCTGCGCTCGCTGCGCTATTTGCTCTCAACCTACATTCCAAGCCACCTCGCGCAGGCTAAACTGCGGTATCCCGTTGCCGGACAGCCCGCGGGCGACTGGCTCGACGGCAGTTTGCTCTTCTCCGATGTCAGCGGATTCACCGCCCTCTCCGAACGCCTGGCGCATCAAGGGCAGGAAGGCGCGGAACAACTCACGCGCGCCATCAACGCCTACTTCGAGCGTATGCTCGACATCCTCGCCTGGTCGGGTGGCATCCTTTTGAAGTTCGCGGGCGATGCGCTGCTCGTGTATTTCCCCGTGGATAAAGACGGAGAACACGCGCACTGGGCCGTGCGCGCCGGGCAGCGGATGATGCGCGCAATGAGCGAGTTCTCCGCCATCCCCACCGCCCTGGGCAATGTGGCGCTCAAGATGAAAATCGGCATCAGCACCGGGCGTTTCGCCGCGTTGAGCGTCGGCTCCGCCAAACGCATGGAATACGTGCTCCTCGGTGCTCCTGTGATGCGTGTGATGGGCGCCGAGGGCGCAGCCAGCGCCGGGCAAATCGTCGTCGATAGCGCGACCTTCGGGCACCTTGCTCCCACGGTGTTTGCCGATCTCGGCAATGAGTTCTACGCCGTGGAAGAGGAACCCGGCGAGACGCTCGATGATTTCGAAATCCGCGCGGAAACAGGCCACGCGCGCCCCACCGAAGGCAGTGGTCTCACCCCCACAGAGATGGCGGCGGACATGCAGCGTCTCGTCGACCAAATCGCGGCGCTCAGCCCCTACCTGCCCCACCCCCTGGTCGAGCGCATCATCGACGCTGCCGAACAGCGCCGTATCGAAAGCGAGTACCGGCTGACGACGGTGCTGTTCACCAACGTCACCGGCTTCGAGAACCTGCTCCCCGCCGCCGACGCCCCGCTCGACACCGTCACCCGGCTGATGAGCGAGTATTTCAACGCCATACACACCGTCGTCACGCGCTATGACGGCGTCATCACCCGCATCGACCCCTACAGCAAAGGCTCGAAAGTCCTCGTCCTCTTCGGCGCGCCCGTGGCCCACGAGGATGACCCCGAACGTGGCACGCGCGCCGCGCTGGAGATGATGGCGGAACTGGCGGCGCTCAACGCGCGCTGGCAGACTGGAGACCCGGTCATCCAACAGCGCACCGGCATCACCCACGGGCTGACCTTCGCGGGGCAGGCCGGAGCCGCCACCCGCCGCGAGTACACCGTCATGGGCGACGACGTGAACCTCGCCGCCCGGCTGATGTCGGCGGGGACGCCGGGCCAGATATTGCTCGCGCCGTCGGTCTACGCGAAAGTTGCGCCGCGCTTCGCCATCACTGCGCTGCCCGCCATCCGCGTCAAAGGCAAGACCGACCCCATTCCCATTTACCAGGTGGACGGCCTCGCCGAAGAGAATCCGCTGACCCGCCGTTTGCGCGATCTCACCCCGCCCTTCGGACGCGAGACTGAACTTGCGGCGGCGCTCGAATTGGTGCATGCTGCGCTCGCCGGTCGGGGGACGCGGCTGACATTGTGCGGTCCGGCAGGCATCGGCAAGAGCCACCTGGCCTACACCCTGGCCGCCCACGCCCTGGCGAAAGGCGCGCACGCCGTCCGGGTCGAGTGCCACGCCTACACCGCCGAGACGCCCTATCACGTCTGGACGTCGCTACTGCATACGCTTGCCGGCTTTACGGCAGACGAAAGTGCACCCCAACGCAGCGAGAAGCTCTACGCCTGGCTCACCGGCCTGGGGATGACCGACAGCCGCGCCATCGACGCGCTCTTCATCCTGCTCGGCCTGCAAAACCCGCATCCACCGTCCTTTATCCCGCCCCCGCCTCGAGAAGCAGAGACACCCGCCGCCGCAAAACCGCCGACGCGCGCGGGCCTCTTCGCCCAACTGGGTCAAAAAATGGCCGACGCGCCTGCCAAACCGCGCGAGGGGCCGCCCGCGCCGAACCTCTGGAAGCTGGCGCAGGAACGCCAGGAAGCCGAGCGACTCAAATCCGGCGGTGCTCCGATGTGGCAGCGGCTCGAAGCGCGCGTCACCGCCCGCGAGCGCGAACGGCTCTTTGCCGCCGTCAGCGCCCTCGTGGAACGCCTGACGCACCATGCGCCATTCATGCTACTCGTGGAAAACGCGCAATGGATGGACACGCTGTCCCAGGCATTGCTCGACGACCTGCAAACGCGCATCGGCGCATGGCCCGTGCTGATTGTGCTGGCCGAACGCACAGAAGACGACGACGCCAGGGGAAGCGCGGACGCGAACACGCTCATTCTGCGTCCCCTGGATGAAACCGGCACATGCACTCTGGTCGCCCACATCCTGCAAGCCGAAGCAGCCGCCGATATGCCAACGCTGTGTCAAAGCATCCATCGGTATAGCGGAGGCAACCCGCTCTTCAGCGAAGAAATCGTGCGTTGGATGCAACGCACCGGACGGCTGACGCCCGACGCCGTTGAGGCCGGGTTGCGCAGCTCGGACGTGCTGCAAGAACTCATCATCAGCCGGGTGGACAGCCTCCCGTACAGTGAGCGCGTCGCCGCCAAAGACGCTTCCATCGTCGGCGATGATTTCCGCGCCGGCGACCTGGCAGCGCTACAGGACGGTAACGCCGATGATGCGCATCTCACTGCCTCGCTGACCGGGCTGGAGACCGCGCAGATGGTGCTCCAGACGTCGCCCGCCGATGTCCACTACGCCTTCCGCCAGACGCTCACCCGCGAGTTCATCTACAACAGCCAACCCTTCGACAAGCGCCGCACGCAGCACGCGCGGCTCGCCGAATACCTGGAACGGCAACACGCCTCAGTCCTCGCCGCATACGCCGAACTGCTGGCCTACCACTATGCGGCGGCGCAGCGCTGGCTTTCGGCAGCCCGCTACCTGATCCTCTCCGGTGACAAGGCGCGGCAACGGTACGCCTTCCCCCAGGCTGCCGCCTGTTACCGGCGCGCCCTGGAGATGATCGAGCGGTTGCCGGTTGACCCGACCTTGCCGGACATCGCCGCGCACAAAGTCCACGCGTATACGGGACTCGGCGACATCGCCCTGCTGACCGGCGATTTCGCGGCGGCGGCGATCCACTACAGCGCCGCCCGGCAGATTGCCGGGCCGGAGACGCCCGTCACGCTGCTCATCAAACTGGCGCTGGCGCTTCCCACACAAGGGCAGGCCGAAACAGCGGAAGCGTGTGCGCGGGAGGCGTGGTCGTTGTCGCCGGTCGGCGAAGATTTGGCCGCGAGTGCGACCCTCGCCTGGCTGTTGTGGCGGGTGGGCAATCCCGCCGCGCCTGCGTGGATCGACCATGCGCGCCCGTTGGCGGTGAACCCCGTCGACCGCTGGTCCGCGGGCATCGCCGCGCTGCTCGACGACTTCAGCGACGAATGGGAAGCTGCCCGGCGCGCCTACCTCGCGCTCGGCCACACCGACGCCGCGGCGCTGGCAGCCTGCCGTCAAGGCGACCATGCCCTGCGGCAGGGTGATATCGCCGCGGCGCTCGCCCATTACGAAAGCGCCGCCGACCTATGGAAACAGGAGAACGATGCGCCCGGGCTGGCTCTTGCGCGCTACCGGCAGGCCGAAGCCTACCGGCGTGCCGGGCAAGGCGCTGCCGCCCAAGCCGCGCTCGAAACGGCGCTGGCGCTGCTCGACGATGGCGATGAGGCGGATCGAGAAGTTGTCCGCACGGCGCTGGCTATTGTCGCAGAGGACAGCACGGCAGACTGGCCCGTGTGGCGCCGGCAGGCCTACGACGACGCTTGCCGTGTTCTGTTGTTATTTCCATTCTGAGCTAGAATGAAGGGGTTGAACTGGCAGTTGCCATAATTCTAACCGCGAATCACGCGAATTTTCGCCAATTGTTAAAAAAGTGTACTGGTCAACGAGAGTTTGAACTTGCCGGACGGCTTTTTTTACCGCAGAGTTCACTGAGAGCGCGGAGAAATTTTATAAATCTCTGCGAGCTTTGCGCTCTCTGCGGTGCAATATATCTTTGACCACTACACAATTTTTAAGAAAGTGGACTGGGCTGAAAATGGGCGCAGGACTATTTGACTAACGACTATCAGACTACTTTCAAAGGAGACCAAGATGATAGAAACCACAGGACTCAAATCCATAGTGATGTTTAACCGTTTGCCGGAAGCCGCACTCGCTGAAGTTGCCGCTGCGCTCAAGCCCCGCGCGTTGGCCGCAGGAGACGTTCTCTTCGCCATGGGCGACCCGGGCGACGAACTCTTCATCGTCAAAGCCGGACGCATCGCCATCTACACGCCGAATCCGGAGAAGCCGGGCGATGAACGCCCTATCCGCATCTTTGAAGCAGGCGAGGCGCTGGGCGAGATGGCGCTCATCGATAACCGGCCCCGCTCGTTGAGCGCGCGCGCCGTGGACCCCACCGAAGTCCTCGTCCTGACGGGCGACGACTTCCGGCGGTTGCTGCGCGCCTACCCCGACATGGCGCTGGCGGTGATGGCCGGCCTGAGCGACCGCATCCGCTATACCACCGACTTCCTGGCCGAAGTGCGCGGGTGGATTCAGCGTGTCGCCGCCGGGCAATACGACCGCAGTTTCGCCACCAACCAGGGCTACCAGGATCACTCGCTGCAAAGCCTGGCTGCCGACTTCGCGCAGATGGCGGCCCAGGTGCAACAGCGCGAAGAGGAACTGCGCCGCGAAGTGCAGGAACTGCGCATCGAAATCAACGAGGCCAAACGCCAGAAACAACTCGAGGAAATCACGGAGACGGATTACTTCCAGACGCTCCAGAGTAAGGCCAGTTTGTTGCGTAGACGCAGGTAAGTTGTCAACGGATTGTAACTGTTCAGGCCGGCCAGTTTTTGACAGGATTTACAGGATGACTCTACTGCAAAAAGGGAAATTCACCACAGAGGCACGGAGAACACAGAGGAATCTTTATTTTTATCTTGAATGAAATTGATTTTCCGGTTAGCAATATCAATTTTATCAAAATACAGTTAAATAGAACTCCGTGACCTCTGTGTCTCCGTGGTGAAAATCTTGGTTTTTTCAGTAGACTCACAGGATTGACAAGATTTTGAGCCTGTTTTGTTACCAAATCCTGAAAATCCTGTTAATCCTGTCTAAATTCGCGTTCAGGCTGAATAGTTGCAACGGATTTTATATTCGTGGTTGTGGAGGAAGTGGCTATGCAATGTCCAGCATGTGGAACCATCAACCCGACGCAGGCCCGCTTCTGTATGGGCTGCGGCCTTAAACTGATTCAGGGCGTCGTCTGTGCGACGTGCCACACCCTGTTGCCGCCGCACGCGCGCTACTGCACGTATTGCGGCGCGTTCGTTCAACAGCAACCTGACGAAGGTTCATTCGCCAGAGTCGCGCAGCCTCAGCCTGTCGTCGCGCCTGTACAACCACCGCCACAACCCCTCGTCGCGCCAGAGCCGACACCCGCGAGGCCGGAAGCGCCACGCCAGGCTATGGCGACGCCGCCCTTGCCGGAAGCGCGCTCGCTGGATGATTTGCGCGCTTCGTTGAAACGCTACCTGCCCGAAACGCTCTACGAGCCGCTGGAACGCCGTCCCAAAGACCGCGACTTCGACGCTGCGCGCGACCATCTGGCCGAGTTGCTCGCCACCGTCAAGACCTATCTGCCGCAGCCCGTGTGGATGCATCCACAGCCCGTGGGAGAAGCACGCGGCGGCATGGAGCGCGGCGTGTTCCTCTTCGGCGACGTCTCCGGCTTCACCCCACTGTCCGAAGCCCTCAAGCGCGTGCCCGGCGGCGCTGAGCGCGTCGCCGAGATCATCGACAGCCTGTTCACCGAGCTGGTGCGCGCTTTGTTCGACCACGGCGGTGTGCTACTCAAGTTCGGCGGCGACGCACTGCTCGGCGTCTTCCCTGCCACAACCGATGAAGAGATGCGGGCCAGCGCGCTCAAAGCGTCCCAGACCGCCCTGGCGATGCTGGAGGTGATGAAACAAGACAAATACGCCGCCATCGAAGCCGCCGGAGAAACGCGGGCGCTCTTGATCAAATGCGGCATCTCCGCCGGGCCGTACTTCGCGGCGCACATCGGCGTGCCGCCTAACCCGCGCTACAACGACGAAAACGGCCTCATGGCCTACGTCACCACCGGCCACACGGTCAACCTCGCCGAAGAAGCCGAAGGCCACGCCAACCCCGGCGAGGCCGCGATGACCCGCGCCACCTACGAGCTGCTCGGCGATAGCGTCACCGTAGCCGCCGTCACCAAAGAGCCGGACGACGACTACGTGCGGCTCGTCGCCGCGCCCCCCGCCGACCAGGGCACGCTCGCCCGCGCCGTCTGGCAGGAGCCGCCTGCGGGCAACGTCCACCAGCAGATCACCTACCTCGTCGACCGCCTCGACCGGCTCACCCCCTACATCTCTGACGAACTCGTCGCCCGCATCAAGGACAACCCCGGCAGCGCCCGCATCACGCCCGAATACCGCCCGGTCACATCGATGTTCGTCAACTACAAAGGCATCAGCGCGCTGATCGAAAAGCTCGGCGACACGTCCCCCGGCACGATCACCAAACACCTCAACGACTACTTCCGCCACATGGCCGAGATCGTCCAGGGCTATGGCGGCACGCTGGCGCGCATGGACCAATACGCCGTCGGCGACCGCCTCGTCATCTTTTTCGGCGCGCCCATCGCCCACGACGACGACCCCGCGCTCGCCGTCTACGCCGCGCTGGATATGCAGCAAGCCGTGCGCAAATACTTCAGCGCCCTGCGCACGCCGGCGGGCGTCTTCCGCTTTGAACAGCGCATTGGCATCAACACCGGCTTCCTCTTCTCCGGCAATGCCGGCGCGCCCAACCTGCGCCAGGAGTACACGCTTATGGGCGACGACATCAACATGGCCGCCCGCCTTATGTCCTACGCCAAGTGGGGCAGCATCTACATCAGCAACAAAACCGAAGAGCAAGTGCGCGCCCACTTCATCCTCAGCGACCGCTTCGACCTCAAGGTGAAGGGCAAGCAAATCCTCATCCCCACCTACGAAGTCCTGGGCAAGCGCGAGGAAATCGGCGCGACGCGCGGGCTGGCGGGCAGAGTTGCGCCGCTCACCGGGCGGGATGCGGCGCTCGAAACCCTGCGCGCGCGGGGAAACGATTTATTGCAGAACAGGCGCGGGCAAATCGTCGCTGTTTTTGGTGACAGTGGCCTGGGCAAGTCCCGGCTCAAGCGCGAGTTCAAAACCTGGCTGTTCGAGCAACCGGGGAGCGCAGACCTCCTCTGGGTCGAAGGCCAGTCCATGTCGTTCAGTGAACCAATCAACTACTGGCTCGCGGCGCACGTCCTGCGCAGCACGCTACGGCTCCCCCCCGACGCCACGCAAGAGGACATCCTCTTTACTCTCTGGGAACGCGGTGAGGCGCTGCTGGGAGAAGAAGCGATGGACGCCATCCCCTTCCTGGCGCACCTGATGGGACTCGAACTCGGCGAAGAATGGGCGTGGGTCACAGAACTGGCCCCGAAAATCCGCCAAAAACAGACCTTCTGGGCCGCCGCGCAATTCTTCACAGCCCTGGCGAAGCAACACCCGCTGGTCATCGCGTTGGACGACCTGCACTGGGCCGACGAGGCATCGCTGGCCCTGTTCGAGGAGCTGATGAGCGTTGCCGACCGCGCGCCGCTGATGCTGTTGCTCATCTCGCGCGTCATCCGTGACAAAGGCTGCTGGCGTCTGCGCGATGCTGCCGCCGGCAACTACCCGCATCGCTTCACCGAAATCACGCTCAAACCACTCGCCGAAGACGATACGCACAGCTTGTTGGCTGCGCTGCTGCCGGGCGCGCAATTCGAGCCGCGTCTGTACGCCGACATCGTCGAAAAGACCGCCGGAAACCCCTTTTACCTGGAAGAAGTCGTGCGCACGCTGCAAGATAGCGGGGCCGTCGTGCAAAACCCCGACGGCACGTGGACGGTCGTTCCCGACAAAGTCGCCGCCATCCAGGTGCCGAGCACGCTGCACGCCGCCATCGTCGCCCGCATCGACCGTCTGGCCGAAGATAGCCGCCAGGCGCTGCAAAAAGCCGCCGTCATCGGGCGGCAATTCCAATTGGCCGTATTCCGTGAGCTGGCGAAAGCCGACGAACAAATCGATGCGTGGCTGGCCGAGTTGGAGCGCGGCGGCCTGCTGCGCCCCGAACACGCCGCCGGTGTCGATTACGCCTTCCCCGACGCGCTCGTCCACGAAGTCGCCTACAACAGCCTGCTGGTGAAGCACCGCCGCGAGTTTCACCGCTCCATCGGCAAGACCCTCGAATCGCTCTACGCCGACAAGCTGGAAGCGCACTGCGACCTGCTGGCCTACCACTTCCACCGCAGCGACGACGACGAAAGCGCCGTCAAATACCTCGAAATGGCCGCCAAAAAAGCGCGCAACGAGTACGCCAACCTCACCGCCATCGAACGCTACAAAGAGCTGCTGGAACGCCACGAACAGCGCGGCGACCCAAAGGGCCAGGCCAATGCTCTCTACCAGATGGGCGTGCTCGCCTACGAAATCGGTGACTACGCGCAAGCCAGGCCGTGGCTGGAGCGCGCGATTGCGTTGTACGAAGCCGGCAACGACCCGGCCAACGTCGGCTGGAGCGTGATGTACGTCGGCATGGTTGATCTCAAGCAGGCCAACTACGACGCCGCGCTTCACCATCACACGCGCGCGCTCGAACTGGCCGAAGCGCACGGCGACTCGTTCCAGGCGGGCATCCACATGACCAACCTGGCGCGCGTCTTGTGGCGCATGGGCGCTTACGCGCGGGCGCTGGAGATGTTCGAGAAATCGCTGGCCCTGAAGCGGCAAAACAACGACCTCACCGGGCAAGGCTTCGCGCACTTCTACATGGCGCTCATCCACATCGACCAGGGACGCGACGCCGAGGCGGAGGCGGCTTTGCAGGCCTGCCACACGCTCTGGGAACAGGTCCCCAACAACGCCCGCGTCATCAGCTACTATCACCAGGGCATGGGCCTGCTCGCCCTGCACCGCGAACAGTGGGAACAGGCCGTGGAGCATCTGCGCCAGGCGCTCGACCTCAGCGAGAAGCTGGTGCTCAAGGCCGAAATCATCGAGAACCTGTCGTACCTGGGCCGCGCCTATTTGGGACAAGGGGATCAAGAGGCGGCGCTCGCCGCCTCACAGCGCGCCGTGACGCTGCTGGCGACGCAGAAGGACGTCGAAGAGGCGCAAAAGATCGCGCTCAACCACGCCATCATACTCGCCGCACGCGGTGCGCCGGAGGCGGAGACCTTCCTGCAGCAGGCCCACGCCGAAATGCAGCGGCAGGCCGAACGCCTGACCGACGCGCAAGACCGGGCCGTCTTTTTGGAACAGGTCAAAGTCAACCAGGAGATCAACACCCGTATGCAAGCGCGCGCCAGCTAGGAATCCATACCACGGAGACACGGAGAGCACAGAGTTTTTCCATTTTCTCCGTGTCCTCTGTGGTTAGTGTTGAAGGAGGAAAGCCAGTGTTGCCTGACAAATTATCACCTGTAGAACTGGATCACTTGTTAACCGCCGAACTCGATGCGGCGGTCTCAACCGCATTGGTCGACGAACCGCAGCTCTTGCGCCTGATGCCGGAAACGGCGCGCAAGGCTTTGATGCGGGCCATGACCGAGCAAACCTACGCGCGCGGCGACGTGATCTTCCACGAAGGCGCGCCCGGCGATATCGCCTATCTCGTCTGGGCCGGCAAGGCGCTCGTCTTCAAGGGCAATCTGGATTCGCCCACCATTCTGGGGTATCGCGGACCGGGCGACATTCTGGGGGAAATGGCGCTGATTGAAAATCAACCGCGCTCGGCCTCACTCGTCGCGCTGACAGACTTGCGCCTGCTCCAAATCCACAAGGATGACTTTATGCGACTGCTGAGCGACATCCCTTCCCTCAGCATCGAGATGATGGCAACGATGAGCGCCCGGCTGCGCGCCGCCGACACCATCCGCGACGCGACCACACAGGCCGGCCACCGGCTCAAAAAACAGATTTCAGCCCTGAAGACGCGCGAGCAAGAATTGCTCGAACTGCAACACATGCGCCAGGAGACCGTTGACCTCATTGTCCACGACTTGCGCAACCCGCTCAATATCATCATCAATGTCCTGGAGTTGCTCGATGTCACCTTGCCGCCGGAGGTGCGGGAAGATAACCGGCAACTCATCGAGGTGGGGCGTGCCTCCTACAACCGCATGAAACGGCTGGTCGATACGTTATTGGATACGTCGCGTTTGGAATCCGATGAAGCGATTTTGAACTTGAGGGCGACTGACGTGGCACAACTTATCCGACTTGCCGTCGCCTCGATGACACTATCCTCGGTGCAGAAAGATGTGCACTTCCAGATACACTGCCAGGAAGGATTGCCCACCGTGCCATTGGACGCGGAGCGGATCGAGCGTGTGGTGTGCAACCTGCTCGACAACGCGGTGAAGTACACGCCCAGAGGTGCAATCACCATCGCTGTGGGGCTGGAGGGAGAGCACATCAAGGTGAGCGTTAACGACACGGGGCCGGGCATCCCACCGGCAGAACGCGAGCGCATCTTCGCGCGGTTTGCGCAAGTCGCGGGTGAGGAAAGCCAGCGGCGCGGGTTTGGGCTGGGACTGCGGTTCTGCTATCTGGCCGTGCGCGCCCACGGCGGCGACATCTGGGTGGAAACAGGAGATGACGGGATCGGCAGCAAGTTCGTGTTTACGCTGCCGGTCAAACAAACCTGACAGGTCTTCCGAGACCGGTCAGGTTTGGAGAAGCGCTTCGAGTCGCCGGATGTTTTCCTGTTTTCCGGCATCGCGCAGTTCGCGGGCGACCTCGGTAAAGTAGGTGTGGTTGGATAGGAAATTCAACTGGCGTTGGTACCACTCCTTGAGTGAGATCGACGCGCCGTAGGCAATCAACTCGGCATACAAATCGAGGCTGGTGTCGAGATAGTCTTCACGCCCCAGGGAATCCAGGTCGGCGTCACAGATCAGTTCTTCGAGATAAGTCTGCGGGGATTGTGGCATCCGGGTTGCCATAATCATTCCCGCGACAGTTTCTATTTGGTCAGGCGTGTAGCCGAAAGCGGGCAGCGTTTCGCGGGCGAGGGCCGCGCCAATCGGCTCATTGTCGGTATACCGTTCCATATAGCCCATGTCGTGATACAGAACGGCGGTGCGCAGCAACAGAAGATCGTCCCCATCCACCCCGGCTAACGTTGCCAGCCGTTCGACCGCCGGCAAAACGTCAGCGCAGGTGTGCCGCATACTGTGATAACGCAATTCCTGCGGCAAATCACACGCTAACCGCGAGAACACATACGCCTTCACACCTTCCCAATCTGGCTCAGCCACGATAACACACTCCATCCGCTGTTATGAAGAACAAGCAGCGCCCTGTGACAGGGCGCTGCTTGTCACAACCGGACAACCCCAAGCCGCACTTTAGCTGTGCCGGAGGACGGCCTGCGCCGCCGCCAGCCGCGCTACCGGGACACGGAACGGAGAACAAGAAACGTAGTTCAGGCCAACCAGGTGGCAGAACTCGATAGACGACGGGTCTCCGCCGTGCTCACCGCAGATACCGCACTCCATGCCGGGACGAGTCTGCCGCCCATCCCGCACGCACATGTGCATCAACTTGCCCACGCCGTCGCGGTCCAACTCCTGGAAGGGGTTGCTCGGCAGGATGCCGTTTTCGACGTACTTGGTCAGGAAACGGCGCTCGGCGTCATCACGGCTGTACCCGTAGGTCATCTGGGTCAAGTCGTTGGTGCCGAAGGAGTAGAACTGGGCGTACCGGGCAATCTCGGACGAGGTCAAAGCCGCGCGCGGGATTTCGATCATTGTCCCAAACTTGTAGTCAATCTGGATGTTCTTCTCGGCCATCACCTGCTTGGCGACGGCTTCCAACTCGGACTGAGAGACGGCCAGTTCGTTGACATGGCCGGTCAAGGGGATCATGATTTCGGGATGCACGACGATGCCCTTGAGCGCCGCGTCACACGCCGCCTCAAAGATAGCGCGCACCTGCATCTTCGTGATGTCGGGATAGGTGATGCCCAGGCGGATGCCGCGCAGGCCCATCATCGGGTTGGCCTCGTGCATCTTGTTGACGGCATCCAGCATCGTCTGCTTGGCTTTGAGTGTGCTTTCCAGCAGTTCCCTGGCGGTTTCCGTGCGCGCCCGGTCAACATCCGCCTTCAACTCGGTCACAGCCACCAACAGCTCTTCTTGCCCCGGCAGGAACTCGTGGAGTGGCGGGTCAATCAAGCGGATGATGACAGGATAACCGTCCATCGCCTCGAACAGACCGTAGAAGTCCGACCGTTGGGAGGGCAGCAGTTTCGCCAGTGCGCCGAGATAGGCTTTCGCTGCGTCAGATTTGGCGATTTCCTCTTTCACTGCCTCCAACTCGGCGGCAACCTCGGCCCGACGTTCGGCGGTGATGTTCGCGCCCTCTTCCTTGCCGGTATCCACAATCGTCTGCAGCCGCTTCTGGCGGTCGAACAGAGCCTGGGCCGCATCCGCATTGAGGATCATCTGCTGCACGTAAGGTAGCCGCTCTTGCTCAAAGAACATATGCTCGGTGCGGCACAGCCCGATGCCCTTCGCGCCGTACAAGCGAGCACGGCGGGCGTCTTTGGGGTAATCGGCGTTGGTCCAGACCTGCAACCCACGGGTGGGGAAGCCTTTGTAATCGGCGGGCCAATTGCGGACGCCATCGCGGGCGGCGATTTCATCGGCCCACTCCAGCAGCGTGCGCAGCTCAACTTCCTTGTCGAAGTCGGGATCCGTCAGCATGATTTTGCCTTCGTACACATGCGCCGTCCCGCCATCCAGGGACACCCAATCGCCTTCCTTGAGGACTTTGCCGTTGACGCGCACTTCGCGGGCTTCCACATCGATGTCCAGGTCACGCGCGCCCACCACGGCGGGGATGCCAAATTGCCGGGCGACCACGGCAGCGTGCGCCGTCGCCCCACCCCGACTGGTGAGAATCCCCTTGGAAGCGATCATGCCGTGCACGTCCTCGGGCTTGGTTTCCGGGCGGATCATGATGACATTCTTGCCGGCCTTCTTCCAGGCCTCGGCAGTGTCGGCATCGAACGCCAACTGCCCCACCGCAGCGCCCGGCGAAGCGTTAACGCCGATCGTGCTCAACAGGCGACCCGTTTCTTTGGCTTTCTTTACATCCTTTTCATCGAACTGCGGGTGCAGGAGTGCATCCACCTCTTTAGGGGTAATGCGCATCACGGCCTCTTCCCGCGAGATCAAGCCTTCATTCGCCATGTCCACGGCGATTTTGATAGCAGCGCGGGAGGTGCGCTTGCCGTTGCGGGTTTGCAACATCCACAGCTTGCCACGCTCGATGGTGAACTCGGTGTCCTGCATATCGCGGTAGTGACGTTCCAGCTTGTGGGTGATATCCAGCAATTGTTGGTAAATTTCCGGCATATCCTCACCCATCCGGCGGACAGGCTTGGTATTGCGGATACCGGCGACCACGTCTTCACCCTGAGCATTGAGGAGATAGTCCCCGTAGAAAACCTTTTCACCCGTCGAGGGGTCGCGGGTAAAGGCCACACCGGTGCCGCTATCGTTGCCCATGTTGCCGAAGACCATCGTGCAGACGTTGACGGCGGTGCCCCAATCGTGGGGAATGCCTTCGTGGATGCGGTAGTCCACCGCACGCTTGCCGTTCCAGGAATTGAACACGGCCTTGATGGCGGCCTCAAGTTGTTTGTAGGGATCGGTGGGGAAATCCTCCCCGAAGTGGGTCTTGTACATCTGCTTGTACTCTTCCACCAGCGCCTTTAACCCTTCCAGACTGACCTCCGGATCGGCGGTGACGCCTTCCTTAGCCTTCAACTCGTTCAACTTTTCCTCGAAGTGATCCCGGGAGTAGCCCATCACGATGTCCGAGAACATCATAATGAAACGCCGATACGCATCGTAGGAGAACCACTCGTTGCCGGTCAACTTCGCCAGGGCGGCACGGGTATCGTCATTCAGCCCCAGGTTGAGAACGGTGTCCATCATGCCGGGCATCGAGGTGCGCGCACCGGAGCGCACAGAAACCAACAGGGGATTGGTCGTGTCACCGAATTTTTTGCCGGTCTGCGCTTCAATATCCTTGAGCGCCGCAAGCGTCTGCTCCCACATTCCTTCCGGGAATTCACCCGTGTTCATAAAATGCACACAGGCTTCGGTCGTGATTGTAAAACTTGGCGGAACCGGCGCCCCTGAAGCCGTCATCTCTACCAAACCGGCGCCCTTGCCGCCGAACAAAACCTTCATCTCATCGAGACTTGGCGTATGTCCAAGAATCCTGGCATACTCTTCCTTACCATTCCGTGCTAAATACACCCACTGCTTGCTCATACTTCTTTTTCCTCCACGACTTGATTAAACATAACTGCGTTATTATACCTGAAAGTGCGACAAAAACAAGAAAAGAAGCTAACAAAGTGGCAGATTGCGCTGAAGCTTTTTACAATTCGCGTTACGGCTTTGGTTGACTTGCCACCACCCGCCGTTGCAACACGTACCAATCGGCGATGGTGCGGAAACGGTCGCCGGTGCGCATCAGCGGCCCTATCTGATCGCCGTTGACGCGGACATCAATCGCATACGTGTAAACCGGGACGTACAGCGGAAACGCCGGCACTTCGGTCATAAACAACTGCTGAAATTCCCGATACAGGGCCAGCCGCGCTTCGGGATTGACCGTGATGCGGGCTTGCTCGATCACTTCGCTAATGCGCCGATTCTGGAACCCGGTGTAGTTCTGCCCCTGCCCCGGCAACGCCTGCGTTTCATGCCACAGAGGATAGGGATCGGGGTCGCCGGGCAGGATCAAGTGAACCAAAGCCGCTTCGTAACTCCGCGACTCTAACAAGCCACTGAGCGCCAACGCGGGCACTGCCTGCACCGTCGCCGAAATCCCAATGCGCGACCACTGCTTGACGATTTCTCGCGCCACGGCCAAATCCTGCTCGTCGTTCGATGCAATCAACGAGAAGTTGAGGGGAACGCCGGCGGCGTTGCGCAATGGGTCAGCAGTGGTGGTACGCCGCCAGCCGGCCTGCTCCAACAAACTAAGCGCCTGCTGCGGATTGTAAGTGTAGGCCGGGACATCCGCAGTGTTGTAGGCCCAGGTGCCGGGCAGCAATGGCGTTTGGGGGATAATGGCCTGCCCCATCAAGACGGCGTCCACAATAGCCTGACGGTCAAGGGCATAGAACAAGGCCTGGCGCACCGGCGTGCTGTTGAACGGCAATGTGTCTGTCACCAGTTCGTTGAAATACAACATCACCATTTCGGAGGTCTGCGCGGAGTGCAGCTTCAGGTTCTCATCGGCAAAGGCCTGCGGCAGAATATCGGCGGTGATGCGCGCTACGCCTTCCACGATACCATCCTGATATGCCTCGAAAGCCGCCCGCGCCGTTGGATAGAAACGCAGGATGATGTTCTCCAGATATGGCTCCGGGCCATAATAACGCGGGAAGCGTTTGAGTGTCACCATCGTGATCTGCCCCTGGTCGGTTTGTACTTCGGTGAGCCGGAAAGGCCCGGTGCCGATAGGTTCACGGTTGAACTCCAGGTTGGGCAAATCGGCAGCGCGGATGCCTTTCAGCCGATGCAGCGGGAGCAACCCGAACGTCGTGTAATCCAGGAACGGCGCATAGGGTTCTTGCAGAACAAACTGTACGGTATAATCGTCCAACCTGGTGGCTTGGACTGACCGCCACAATGCGCCGATGTCTGGCGGGCCAGGATAGTCGGGGTCTTGCAGCAGATTCACGGTAAACAGCACATCATCGGCAGTGAAGTAGAAGCCATCATGCCAGAGGACGTTGGAGTTTAGACGGAAGGTATAGGTGATTCCACTTGGGTCGATATCCCACCCGGTCGCCAGGTCTGGTTCCACCGCGCCCGACATCCCGATGCGCGTCAGACCGCTGAATACCAGGGCCACCACATCGCTGTCGGCATCGTTGTAGAAGCTAAGCAGGGGATTGAGAGACTGGGGATAGCCCCCCACACTCTCGATGTACGTACCACCGTTTGCCGGGCGGAATTCGGTGGTGTACGTGGTCGCCATGTAAAAAAGGATCATGCCGGCGAGCACAAAGCCCACCGCGACCAGAAACATTTGCCAGCCAATTCGACGGAACATAACATCAGCCGCAAGACACAGAAAAAGGACGAAGAAGGAAGAGGGGAATTGCTTCCCTGGGGACGACTCCCCTTACACTCCCCGGCCTCGTCCTTTCAGCGAGAATAAGACGTTACCCGACCAGTAAAACGTTGATTACTGCGACCAGGAAAAACAAAACCGAGAATCCTACGGTTAAGCGGAACAACAAGAGTTCAGGGCCACGCCGCTGGCGAATCAAATTGGTCTGCGAGCCGCCGAAGACGCCCCCCATCCCACTGCTGCGCACTTCAAAAAGCACCAGGACGATGAGCACAATCCCCAACAGGATTTGTATGATATTCAAATAAGTCTGCATTCGTGATCTCCCTCCAGGTTCAGGTAGGCGGATTATAACACGCTACCCCAAAATGACAATGCACAGGAGGCAGGAGGCAAGAAGCAGAAGGCCAGAGGCAGGTTGATCTCCTGGCACGTCCGAATGTCGCTTGTCATGCAACGCGGGCATAAAACAGAGGCAGAGGCGCGACCGGTTCGGGTGCGAAGGTCAACGCGCGCAAGGCGCGCCGCACGGCTTCGTCCCGATTGATGGCGTCGGTGGCATGAATGGTGAAAAGCGGCGCACCGGCTTCGATCTTGTCGCCCACTTTGCAGTGCATCACGATGCCCACCCGATGATCGATGACGTCACCCTTTTTCTCGCGGCCCCCACCCAGTCCCACAACAACCAGGCCGATTTCGTCAGCGCGCACTTCGGCCAGATAGCCAGCCTGCGATGCCGACACGGTCTCGATAAGCGGCGCCCGCGGGAAGCGCGCCGGCTCATCCACGTACCGCACATCTCCGCCCTGGGCGATGATCAACTGGCGGAATTTCTCCCAGGCCTGTCCAGAAGCGATGGTTTCTTTCACCTGTGTTACCGCCGCTTCGAGCGTGTCGGCTTTCCCACCCAGGCAGAGCATCTCAGCAGCAACCATAACGCAATGTTCGTAGAAATCCTGCGGGCCGTGGCCATGCAGGACGTCGATGGCTTCGCACACTTCCAGGCTGTTACCGACTGCGTAGCCAAGGGGCTGGTTCATATCCGAGATCAGCGCCGTCACTTTGCGGCCAAGCGTTGCTCCGATGCGCACCATGCCTTCGGCCAGCGCCCGCGCCGAATCCAGGGTTTTCATAAACGCCCCACTGCCCATCTTGACGTCCAGCAGGATCGCATCGGCGCCACCGGCGATTTTCTTGCTCATAATCGAACTTGTGATCAACGGCATGCTGGGCACGGTGCCGGTCACATCGCGCAGGGCATAGAGTTTGCCATCCGCGGGTGCCAGGTTAGCCGATTGCCCGGTGAGCACGATACCGATGCGCGCCAATTGCGCCTTGAACTCGGCCACACTCAAATCGGCACGATAGCCGGGCACGGATTCCAGCTTATCCAGCGTTCCGCCGGAGAATCCCAGCCCGCGCCCCGACATCTTCCCCACCGGCAAACCGCGCGCCGCGACGACCGGAATCACCACCAGACTCACTTTGTCGCCGACGCCGCCGGTCGAGTGCTTATCGATGACGAAGGGCGCGACATCCTTCAAGTCCAACACTTCGCCGGAATAGGCCATCGCCAACGTCAGATCGCCGGTTTCACGGTCATCCATCCCCCGCAGCGTGATCGCCATCAACAAGGCCGATGCCTGGTAATCCGGGATGTAGCCATCCGTATACCCCTGGATGAAATAGTTGATTTCCTCCGTCGTCAACGTTCCGCCATCACGTTTCTTCTCGATCAGTTCTACCATGCGCATAAATCACTCTCCGTTGTTCAAACAGGTGCAACGCACTGAAATCCATCTCTATCTGTGCGTTGCACCCTGTCATCTGGGCTGCAGTCCAATAAAGTGCGAGCGGTTAGTCCGCCACGTAGAAAGCCACCCCGATGGTGCCGGGGCCAGCATGGGTGCCGACCACAGGGGTCAGCAGCGTACAATACATAACCTCCGGGGCGAAAAGTTCCTTGATCCACCCCTGCATCAAGTTGGCGTCCTCCTCTGCCTGGGCGTGAATCACAGCGACCGCCGCCAAAGGCCGTCCATCGGCGCGCTCCTTGAGGATCTCCACCACCCGCTGCAAGGACTTGCGGCGCATGCGCACTTTCTCCAAGGGCATCACCTTGCCATCTTCGATGTGCAAAACCGGCTTGAGATTGAGCGCCGTGCCCAACAGACGCGCCGCCCCACCGATACGTCCACCACGGTGCAGGTATTCCAACGTATCCACGGCAAAGACGATTTGCATATTGTCACGAACGTGCTGCACCCGTTCGATGGCGACCTCAAGCGGCTGGCCCTCGCGCGCCGCGCGCGCCGCCACCAGGACTTGCATCCCCAATCCCATCGACACCGAACGAGAATCGATCAATTCAATATGCAGATCCGGCATTTCAGCCTTCGCCTGTATCGCCGAAGCCAACGTCCCGCTCAACTCCGCGGAGATGAAAATCCCCAGAATGTGCGTCGTTTCATATTTCTCCGCCACGCTGCGGAAGAACTCGATAAATGCTCCGGGTGAAGGTTGTGATGTCGTCGGGAACGTTTGACGTTCTTGAAGCCATTTGTAGAACGTCGGCGCATCCAAATCGATGCCATCGAGATACGTTTCCTCGCCCCAATGGACGGTCAGGGGAATTATGGGAATATCGTACTCAGCGACTAACTCCGGTGGCAAATTCGCCGTACTGTCTGTCACAACAACAAAACGATTCATGGGTCTCTCCTTACGCATAAGAACTGAAGAATAAAAAAGCATAAGACTGCAGCCTAGTTGCATCCATACTATAGCGGACAAAGCCCAGATGACAAGGGACAACGTAAATAAATCCAGGGCTTTATCATTCTCGTCACAGTTCCCTATTTTTGCTTCGAGCGGATCGCCAGATCCGCGTCTTGTGAGCTTAAAACGGGGAACTGGCGTTCCCCTCGGAGCAAGAATGATAAGACCCTGAATAAATCAACCTCTATTATACTAAATATATCAAATGTGGTACAATGAGCACAAAAATAGAATTGACGCATGACTGGATAAGGAGTTCACATGCCCAGGATACTCGTTGCGGACGACGACAAAGTGATGCTTGGATTACTCAAGACATTGATGGAGATGGAAGGGAATGAAGTTGTAGCTGTCACCCGCCCTGAGGATATAGTGCCGGCTGCGCAGGCACAGAAGCCTGCGCTGATTCTGATGGATTACCATCTGGCAGGGGGAGATTCGATCAGCGCGCTGCGCGTATTGAAGGGTGATGCGGCGCTGAAAGATATCCCGGTTCTCGTCACCTCCGGTATGGACCGCGCGCTTGAGTGCCAAAAAGCCGGCGCAGAGGGCTTCATTCTCAAACCTTTCCGTCCTAACGAACTCCTTGATCGTATCAGCGCCATGATCACCCCCATACAATAAAGGTCTGAAACACGATAATGGCTCGTAGAAGGCGTAAGAAGAAAACACAATCCAATACACAATGGTATAAAATGGATCTGCATATCCACACCCCAGCATCAGCAGACCATCAACAGAAAAATGTCACCTGCCTTGAAATTTTGCAGGAGGCCGAACGACGCGACCTGGATATCGTCGCATTTACCGACCACAACACCGTGGCCGGCTACAAACAGATGCTCGAGGAAATCGATGACCTCGAACTACTCAAACGCCTCAATCGGCTGAAGCCGGAAGAGGAAAAGAAACTTCAGGAATACCGCCGTTTGCAAGATAAACTCCTCCTGCTCACCGGTTTCGAGTTTACCGCAACGTTTGGCTTCCACATCCTGGGCATTTTCCCGCCCGACACCTCCATACGCGAGTTGGAATTCCTGCTCTTGCAGATGAACGTTCCCGCCGACAAGCTAGATGACGGCGCCACCGAAGTCGGCGCTACCGTTGATGTCTTGACCGCATACCAGACGATTGCCGATGCCGGCGGGCTGGTCATTGCTGCGCATGCGAATTCATCGCACGGCGTCGCAATGCAGGGGATTCGCTTTGGCGGGCAGACGCGCATCGCGTTCACCCAGGATCCCAACCTGCATGCCTTGGAAGTCACCGATCTGGAAAAAGTCGGCAAGAAGACCACCGCACGCTTCTTCGATGGCTCCAAACCCGAATACCCGCGCCGGATGCGCTGCATCCAGGGGTCAGATGCCCACCGCTTAACGCGCGATCCCAATAACCCGCGCAATCCAGGCGTCGGCGACCGTGTCACCGAGATTCTGTTGGACGAACTCTCTTTCGCGGCGTTGTATGCCGTTCTGACAGGCGACGATTTCGCGCGCACGCGTCCCTACCGCGCCGAGGCCCATCCTTTCGATTACATTCAAGCCGCCCGTGCAGAAGGGCCAAACATTGTACAGGACTTTCACGAGCGCTATATCCGGCGCGGTGGATTCCTGGATGCCATCGTGGCCGACGTCTGCGCGTTCGCCAATACCAATGGCGGCACGCTCTACATCGGCGCTTCCACCGATGCGAATACGCCCCCCGTCGGCGTCGGCAACTCGCCAACGCGGGTGATCAACGCCCTTAAAACGGAAATCGAAACGCGCATCACCCCCACATTGCCGGTCAGCATCGACGTCCAGGAAACCCAGAACGTCAAGGTCGTGCGGATCGTTGTGCCGCGCGGTGAGCATCCCCCTTACGCACTGGATGAGAGCCAGATCTTCATCCGCAGCGAAGCCGAAACGACGCCCGCCGTGCGCGACGAAATCGTGGAGTTGGTCAAGCTGGGACTGGGGACTGGCGCATCCGCGCCGCTTCCTCCTGCCAATCCCCCCGAGGAAAAACAACTCCCGACAGACAGTCACCCCACCATCGACCCACCACGCACCGGTGTGGAAATTGCCGCCGTAGAAACCCGGAACAACGTGCGCTACTACACCATGCGCGACTTGCGCAACGGCAGCCTGGTCAGCAATGTGACCCGCAACTCGGCCCGTCGCCTCTGGCGCTACGCCATCGATGAGGCAGAAAATAACCCGGTCAAACCAAGTCAGGTGCGGTGGATGGGCAACATCGGGATCTGGAAGCAGCGGGAGTACAACACACAGATGCGCTACGATCTGGTGGAAAAGGTCGATGACGAACAACACGTCTACTACGGTGTGACCGAAGAGGGCATCCACGGGCCGTGGGCAGCGTTGGTAGGCGAATAGGAGGCGCTATGCGCATCTTATCTGTATCCGAAATGCGTGCACTGGAATCGACGGCCGACATGGCCGGTTACAGCTATGCGCAAATGATGGAGCAAGCCGGCAGGAGTGTGGCGGTTGCCATGGTCCAGCGCCTATCCCCACTCAGAGGACGCCGCGTTCTCGTCCTTGTGGGGCCGGGCAATAATGGTGGGGATGGGTTAGTGGCGGCGCGCATGCTGCACGAGTCCGGCGCGCAGGTTACCGCATACCTCACCGGCAAGCGCGATCCCGAACAGGATGCCGTATTCAAGCAGGCACAGGCATCCGGCGTGACGATCGTTCACGCGCAAGACGACCCGCAATACGAAACGCTGATCCGGCTGACCTCGCAGACGCACGCGATCCTGGACAGCCTGCTGGGGACCGGTTCAAATCCGCCCTTGCGGGGCATCATCGCCGAGGTGTTGCGAAACGTCAAAGCTGGATTGGCGCAGATCGCCCCCGATCCGTTGACGCCGCTGAATCGCCCGCCCAAACCGGCAGCGTCCCGTCCGCTGATTGTCGCGGTGGATGGGCCTTCGGGGCTGGACTTCGACAGCGGTGACATCGATCCGCTGGCGTTGAAAGCGCATCTGACGGTCACCTTCGCCGCGCCCAAATGGGGACACTTTACGCTCCCCGGCGCAGAATACGTGGGGGAACTACTCGTCGCCGATATTGGCATTCCCCGGCACGTCGAAATTCCAAGCAAGGGCACGGCCATCGCCGCCCCGGAAACAGTTCGGCAATGGCTGCCGGTGCGCTCGCTGGATGCGCATAAGGGCACGTTTGGTAAAGCGTTGATTGTCGGCGGCTCGGTCAACTACACGGGTGCCGCCCTCCTGGCAGCCACGGCTGCGGTGCGTGCCGGAACCGGCCTGGTGACGCTGGCGATTCCCAGTATCTTGCACCCGGCCATCGTTCCGGCGCTGCCGGAGGTCATCTACATTTTGCTGCCACACACGCTCGGTGTGGTGGATGGGCACGCGATGGCGCCGCTGGCGGAGAAACTCGGCGGCGGGAACGCGCCTGCTTATTCAGCTATGCTTGTCGGGCCGGGGTTGAGCCACACGCCGGAGACAGTCGCCTTTGTGCGGCGGCTGTTAGGGCTGGAGACGGGAAAACGCAACGCCGGTTTTATCCCCACCGAAGGCAAACTCACGGGCGAACCCCCATCTCTGCCGCCGTTGGTGATGGATGCGGACGGCCTGAACATCCTGAGTGACATCCCCGACTGGTACAAAGTGCTGCCGCCGGGAACGATCCTCACCCCTCACCCCGGAGAGATGGCCCGGCTCACCGGCAAAACAACGGCAGAAGTCCAGGCCGAGCGTCTGCGGATCGCCCAGACGAGCGCCGCCGCCTGGGGGCATATCGTCGTCCTTAAGGGCGCGTTTACCATCGTCGCCGCGCCGGATGGGAGAACGATGTTGATCCCCTTCGCTAATCCCGGACTGGCGTCGGCGGGGACCGGTGACGTTTTGGCGGGCACCATCGTCGCACTGCGGGCGCAGGGAGTGGAGGCGTTCCAGGCCGCCGTTGCGGGGGCCTATCTCCACGGGCTGGCAGGGGAAATCGTCCGCGAGCGACTGGGCACAGTTGGCATGACCGCCAGCGATGTCGTCCGGGCTTTGCCTGAGGCAATCCAGAAAATCACGTTGGAACGTTCAAACGGATGAACGTTCCAACGTGCAAACATCACAAGAGCGATTTGGCGAAATTGTAACCTAACTCTTCCGCCCTCAACATATCCTGGTGCGTTGCGCTACCAGGGAACTCCCAGGCCTCGACCAGCTCCCACTTGAGTTGTTCGGCCCACTGCGCGATCTCACGGCGCGCACCACCACTCCAGCCAAAGCTGCCGAAGTAGGCCAGCTTGCGGTTTTGGATGCGCTTGCGATTCATCATGTCCAAGACGTGCGCCATCGGCGGGAAAAGCTCACCCTCGTAGGTGGGCGCACCGACCAACACGCCGCTGCGCGTGTAGACCGACGGCAGGATGTAACTGGCGTGAATGTGCCGCACGTCAAAAATCTCCATCGGCACACCTGCACGTGCCACACCTGCCGCCACGGCATCCACCATCTTTTCTGTGTTGCCGTACATCGTGCCGTAAAGCAGCGTCACACCAACGTCAGGGCCTTCAAGCGCGTAATTGGCCCACTTTTGATAGAGTTCGATGATGCGCTCTGGACGCTTGCGCCACAGGAGGCCATGCGAAGGCGCGACCACATCGATGGGAACGCCCGCCAGCTTGTCGATGGCTTTGAGCACCGGTTTGGGGAACAGCGCCACAATGTTGGCGTAATAGCGCAACGCCTGGTGTTCGTAGAAGTCCGGCGCCGTGCATTGATCGTCGAAAATTGCGCCTTGCAACGCGCCATAACCGCCGAAAGCGTCGCAGGAGAAGAGCACCTTCTGGGTGGTCTCGTAGGTCAGCATCGTCTCCGGCCAATGCACCATTGGCGCGAGGTAGAACTGCAATTGGTGTGACCCGAGGTCCAACACCTCACCATCCTCGACGGCGTGAACATTATCGGTCACCTGGTAGTAAGTCTCCAACATCTTCACCGCACGACTGGTGCAGAGGAACGTCACGTTCGGCGCAATGCGGCGCAGCGTGCGGAGCACGCCGGTATGGTCCGGTTCCATGTGATTGACCACGATGTAATCCAGCAACGCCGGATCGAAGACCTCCGCAATCTGATCGAGCAGCGCGTCACTCTTGATATCCTTCGCTGCGTCCACCAGGACTTTCTTCGCCCCATCGACGACGTAAGCGTTGTAGGAAACGCCCTCGCTCGTGATCGGCCACATCCCCTCGAACAGGTCGGTGGTGCGGTCGTTGACGCCGATCCAGTAAATTCCAGGCTTTACGTTAACTGCAGGCATTTTCGTGCTCCTTACTCGGATAACGTCCAGGTTTTGTCAGACGACAAATCGACGTTGTATTCTTCCGCCAGCACATTATCGTCACAGTCGCGCGCCATCAGATCATACGTCCCTGGACGCAGGTAGAAGATGCGCGTTCGGCCCGACTGAACAGTCTCGCTCTCTCCCATCAAATCCTCACCCCAGTCGTCGCCGCCTGACGAGGAAATGAAAACATAACAGATCTCTGTGTCGGATGTGTTATCCAAAAACAGGCGTGAAGTGGCGCGCGGATCCCCCACGGTGATCGTCGTGTTGTTTTCAATGTACCAACCGGTTGCCACCACCGCTTCGTCGCACGTCTCGAGTTGAATGTCGTGCTGCCCGGCAGGGACAGTAAAGGTCTTGCTATCACCGGGGGCGATCGTTTCCTCGCCGCCGAGCCAATCGTCACCCCACTGGTCGCTGTCACTGCTGGAAATCAACACGTAGCACACTTCATCGGGAGACTGGTTGACGACCTTGATTTCAAAATCGCTCGTGCTGGCCGTCCCGCCGCCACTCGATTGGCGCCCTGTAACAAGGGAACACCCCAGCGACACCATTAACAATGCTGCCACCATCAGTAACACCACACGTTGTTTCATGGATACACCTCCTCTTTGAAAATGAACCGCTCATCACGCCAACCCACACGAATCTTCTTGAAATCGTAATGGGCAAAGTGCATTATACAATAGCAAGGCAAAGCGACAAGCCCGCCGGTTTTTCCTCTTGCCTTACCTCAATATCTGGTAAAATGAACGCGCAGATATTGCCGAGGCATTGGGAAATGATGCCGGCGAGCGTTTTTGTTGCATCAACGGCAAATTCGTAGATAAGTTCTCAGAGATTTGTAATGAACAAGCATACATCAACCTGGCTTTTCCATCCTTGGATTTGGTTCAAATCCGAAATCCCTATCATCCTCCTCTTCGCTTTTTTGACCGTTTGTGTGACGTATCCAATTATTACCCAACTCAATACGCACCTGGCGCAGAACCCGGATTGGGGCACGGATGCTTTTCATCACACGTATGTGCTCTGGTGGTTCAAGGAAGCACTGATGACGCTCAGAATCAGCCCGGCTAATCTGCGCTGGATACAGTATCCACACGGCGGATATTATCCTATGCTAAACACCTACTCTGCCGTTTACTTGCCGGGTATACCCTTGCTGTATTTCCTCCCTCCGGCAACCGTCTACAACATCCTTATCCTGATGGGACTGTTCCTGAGTGGATTCTTTGGGTATCTGCTATGCGCCTATCTGACCCAAAACCGGCTGGGGGGCATTCTGGGCGGCATCATCTACGCCTTCTTCCCCAATCATATAGCGCGCGCCTACAGCGGACACCTGGAGTTGACATCGATTTATGCGTTCCCACTTTATTTGCTTCTCATGATCAAAACCTTCCGGCAGCCACGCTGGAGCACGGCTTTGGCCTGTGGTGTGACGTTGGCATTCTCCATGCTCATCCAGCCGATGTTCGGGCCTTTCTTACTGATTCCGATGACGTTGATCTGGTTGGCCTACGAGGCGCTGGTTCTGAAGCACCCCTATAACCGCGAGACAATGGTAAAATTGGGCAGCGCTTTCGGGTTAGCGGTCTTACTCATTTTGCCCTTCTATCTGCCGGTCCTGCGTCAACAATTCATCGGGCAAAGCGCGTATCTAAAAGATGGCGGTATCGTGATCTTCTCATCCGATTTATTGGGCATAATCTCACCCTCACCGTTAAATCCTGTTCTCACCGGACTGGGCTTGGTTCCCGATTACGCGCGCGCGGCACTTCCAACTAATTTCCGATTTGCCGAGTTATTCAATTACATCGGCATCATTCCCCTGGCGCTCGCCGTACTGACGGTTGTTACCCGGCGTCATGAGACCGCCCATTGGACAGTGCTCGCCCTGGGCGCAGCAATACTGGCGCTAGGCCCGGTTTTGAAAGTAGCCGGCAGTGTGTTCACTTTCACTGCCGACGACGTCACGAGCACCATCCCACTGCCCTATGCAGCATTAATGAACATCCCTTTTCTATCTTACAACCGCGCGCCTGCGCGGCTGAATACCACGCTAATGCTGTGCGTCGCCGTTCTGGCTGCGTATGGCATAAGCTGGCTTTCGACACGCCTGCGCGCGCACTGGCGTTATATCTGCAGCGCAGGTCTGTGCATACTGACACTGCTCGAATTCATCGCCGTGTGGCCCGCACGCACAACCCCACTTGCCAAACCTTCAGGTTTCACTGCCCTGGCGCAAACCCCGGATCGCGCGGCGGTTTTTAGCGTCCCTTATCCAGAGTGGCACACTCGAGAACTATCGCTCTATTATCAAACCATCCACCAACACCCAATTTTTGACGGGTGGGTGCAACGTAGCCTGCCACAGGAAGAAACGGCTGCCGACAAATGCCTTGATGCGCTGCTACGACCTATGCCTGAAGTCGACATTATCCCTACGGCTTCCGCGAACGCACGCGCCGCCATTGCACAAGCCGAAGGCGTGGGGTATGTCGCTCTCTTCTCACGTTATACCCCAAACCCCAAAGCATACGACGAGCTTTTCTCAGAAGCATTCGGGCCTCCTTTGGGTGATAGTGACGGAATAAGCGTCTATCAAGTTCCAACTGAGCCGCTCGCACTCGACAACTTGACGTACATTCTTCCGGCAGAGCGGTGGAGTGATGTCGAAATCTGGGGCGGACGTCCGGCGCGTTGGATTTATGAATTTGGAGAGCTATATCTGTATTCTCCAGAAAGGCAATCGGGCGTTCTGCGTTTCACGGCGCTCCCGTGGAACACCGTCCAACGGCTTGAGATGGAAGTCAATGGTGAACCCATAGCGGGCCTTCTCATCGGTGACCCGCTTACATACACCACAGCCTTGATCACGCTCAATCCCGGACAAAACCTGATCCGCTTTAAACCCACCGCCGGCTGTGAAATCATCCACGGTGATCCGCGCTGTATGGGAGTAGTGCGCACGGCAGGGGCGGAGTGTGATCCCTATATCCGTGGAGCACGCTGCCTGAGCGTCCTGTTCCAGGACATTCGCTTCGAACACGTGGAAAATGCACCAGGTATGTACGCGCTCGATGTCACCCTGGATGACGGGGTGAAATTATTGGGATACGATCTACACGGTGATGCCACGCCAGGGCAACAGCTTGAGGTGGTGTTGTACTGGCAAGCCTATGCGCCCATCGCCCACGACTACGTCATCTTCGTGCACCTTTTGGGACCCGATGGAACGCTGGTGAGCCAATCGGACCTCCCCCCTTTAGGCAGACTATACCCGACGACGGCGTGGAAGGAGAACTTCATCTTCACACATCCGACAACCCTGACGATCCCCGGAGACGCAGCCCCCGGAGAATATCACCTGTTAACCGGAATGTACACATATCCCGATTTGCAAAGGTTAACGGTGAAGGCCGAGCGCCCCTTCGCCGAGCATAACCTGATCTGGTTACAAGATATTGTTGTTGGGCCAACGGACGAATAGACATGCAATGACATCCATAGCGCGCGTCCTCAAAAAACCCTTGATCTGGGTCATTGTTCTTACGCTCGCCTATCTCACCATCTTAGCGGTGCGCCCCTCAGAGGCATACTTCGGCGTGCCCGGCCAATGGACGTGGTCGGGGCGACCGCCGGCCGCGAGCACGATCCCGCGCTGGTGGCCGAGCCTGGCACTGCTCGCGTTACTCGCCGGGGCCGGCCTGTGGTACGACAAGAGATGGGAGACGCTATCGCGGCGTCACAAAACCGTCGCCTTGACCACCCTGGCGCTCCTCATCCCGCTCTTGCAGGTCGCCCTCAAATACATCCACTATCGCTATCCCCTCGAATACTACCTGTACCGCACCATCGGGCCACACAATGGATTCTGGCAAGCGGCAATCGCTATCGAGTCAATCGGCGACTATCTGCGCCATTACCCGGATCAAATGCGCGCAGCCAGCGGCATTTTCGTGCATCTACCGGTCCATCCACCGGGCAACATCGTCTATTTGTGGGGGTGGCGCAAGATTTTCGACTTGTTTCCTGGCCTGGGGCACACGGTTGCGCATTATCTGCGTGGGTATAACTGCGCCGATCTGACTTTCGTGACCTTACAGGACTCACAAATCGCAGCCGCAGTCGGGCAAATCATCACAACGCTCTTCAGCGGCCTGACCGTATTTCCACTTTATGCGTGGGGGAAGCGCCTGCGCGACGCCCGCACCGGTTGGCGGGCAGCTCTGCTCTTCAGCTTTATTCCGGCATTGAGCCTGTTTACGATGCGGTGGGACAGCGTTTATCCTTTCTTCTGCGTGCTCGCTTTTGCCTGGCTGCATCGCGGGTTGGAAACAGGGCATGTTCGCTGGTGGTTCTGCGCCGGTCTTGTCGTCTCACTGGCTTCTTTCTTCAGTTTTGGGAACGCCACCTTTGCGCCGGCCGTCGCCCTCTACGCAGCACTTTACTTGTGGCAGAAAAACCCCGGTACGATTATACGGGCATGGAAATCCTGGCTGGCCTTGCTCCTCGGTGGATATGCCATCTGGGGTCTCTACGAAGCACTGACAGGCATCTCAGTCTGGGAGATTTTCGCCACCACGTTGGAAACCCACCTGAACCTGGGACGCACGTACTGGCCCTGGATTTTCTACAACCTCTACGATCTCATCGCGTTTGCGGGCGTTCCGGTGGGTGTCCTCTTCGTGGCCCAAAGCGCAGGGGCCTGGTTAAACGTCCTCCGCAGACAGAACCACGTTAGCGCATTGCCTGCGCTGGCCGTCTCCGGCGTCATCCTGGCGCTTAATTTCTCCGGCGTGGTGCGGGGTGAAGTGGGGCGAATGTGGCTTCCGTGGATGCCCATCATCGTCCTCGCCGCCGTCCTGTGGCTGGCAGAAAAAAGGAATGGACGTGGCTATCCGTTGTTGGCAGGATTGATGGCGCTCCAATGCCTGTGGATGACGCTCTTTCTGCGCGTCAGTCCCACCGGGATGCCGAGCTATGCCCCGCGCCAGCCCGGCAATCCGGCGATTGGCACATCGTTGCAAGTGACGTTCGAGCACGACATCCAGCTGGTGGGCTACGCCGTGGAAACGGCACACACTACGCCGGGTGGCACGGTCGACCTCACGCTGTACTGGCGGGCCGCCACACGTCCTGACCTGCCCTACACCGTCTTTCTCCATCTCACCGATGCGGACGGTGTGCTACAGGCGCAAAACGACGGTATGCCCGCGGGTAACACACTCCCCACTTCCTGCTGGCTGCCCGGCGAAGTGGTAGAAGACCAACGCCTCGTCGAAATTCCGGCAAACGCACCGCCGGGCATATATACGGCGCAAGTGGGCCTCTATTACCTGCCGACGCTCACACGCCTGCCCATCATCGACGGCGGCGCAGGTGACTTTTTCGACTTACCGTTTACAATAATGATAGACGAATGAGCGAATCAACGAATAGGAAACGACTACACGACTCATTTTGAAGGAGAAGTTGGCATGCGTATTGGGATAATTACCGGAGAATACCCCCCGTTGGAAGGGGGTGTGGGCGACTTTACCCGCGAGTTGGGAATAGCTTTGCACGCGGCCGGCCACGAGATTCACATCCTCACCTCACAGATGAACGACCGGCAGCCGAGTCCTGTCCAGGAAGACGCGCTGACAATCCACCGCGACATCTATGACTGGGATCGGAGTACCTACGCAAAGATCACCCACTGGATCAATACACTGGCGCTCGACGTGGTGAATATTCAGTACCAGGCCGCCGCCTACCGCATGCGCGGCGGGATCAACTTCTATCCGCGTGCGCAGAGGCGACATCTATCCGCCTCCATCGTGGTGACATACCACGACCTCCTGCCACCCTACCTGTTCCCGAAAGCCGGGCCGTTGCGCCAGTGGTCGGTGTGGCAATTGGCCCAATACGCCGATGGGGTCATCGTCACCAACGACGACGACTATGCAGCAATCACCGGCGCGATGGAAAACAAACTGCCGCCGACGCGCCTGATCCCCATCGGCAGCAACATCGCGCCGCAGCCACCTGCCGGGTACGATCGCGCAGCGTGGCGCGCGGCACGCGGTATCCGCCCTGACGATTTGCTCATCGGCTTCTTCGGCTTTCTGAACCGTAACAAGGGTGTCGAAACGCTGATCGACGCGCTCGGCCAACTGGTGAAGGCTGGGCTGCCGGCGCACCTGCTCTTCATCGGCGGGCGGACGGGATCGAGCGACAGCACCAACGCGCGCTACGCCGACGAGATCGATGCGCTAATCGAGAAAAGCGGACTCAGCGCACGGGTGCAGCGTACCGGCTACACTACCCCCGCCGAGGTCTCCGCCGCGCTCCTCGCCGTGGATATATGCGCCCTCCCCTATCGCAACGGGGCAAGCCTGCGGCACGGGACGCTCCACGCAGCATTAGCGCATGGCAAGGCCATCGTCACGACGACGCCCAAGGTGGAAACGCCACAACTGAAAAACGGCATCAACATTATGCTCACCCCGCCCGAAAATGCCGAGTTTCTTGCCAATGTCATCCACGCCTTATGGGAAAATCCCCAGGCGCGCGCGGAAATCGAGCAACAAGCGGCACGGCTGGCTTTCGAGTTCACCTGGGAGCGCATCGCCGCCCGCACGGCGGAGTTTTTCCGCACCCTGCGCGGTCAGATTAGCCGGAAATAGTATGGACGAGTGAAAGAAGAGAAAGGAGAACCATGTTAAGTGATATGGAAAAGGAACTGATTCTAACCTGTGCGCACAAATATGGTGTGACAGAACTGTATCTGTTCGGCTCAACATTGAAAAGCGATCAATATCATGATATTGATTTAGGTGTAAAAGGCGTGTCGCCTATGCTGTTCTTCAAATTCTACGGAGAGCTATTACGCAAACTTCTCCGACCAGTAGATGTCATAGACTTGTCAAAGCGGTCACAGTTTGTGGATATGATCGAGAAGGAGGGGGTCAAACTGTATGGTTGATTTAATCCAAGAGATCGCGCTGGAAGAAGAACACATACTCAGAACGTTAGCAACATTACAAGAAGCACAAAATCGTCCACAAAAAACCCTCATTGAGCTATCTGCAATGGCGACGTTTCTGCATAATATCTACAGTGGTATGGAAAACTTGCTCAAACGCGCCTTGCGGCATCTGGGAATTTCACTGCCAGGCTCTGCTTCTTTACACAAAGATTTGCTAGATCTAGCGGTTGAACATGGCGTCATCCCCCAGGCTTTATCCGAAGAATTGGATGCCTATCGCGGCTTCCGCCACTTCTTCGTCCATGGTTATGGAACAATGTTAGACGAAGCACAATTGATGCCCTTAGTTCAACAAATACCTGCAATATGGGCGCAATTCAAAGCAGAGTTAGTGGATTTCGCCACTCAAAACTGAGAACTCTATGCGTATCGTCCTCACGCTGCTACTGACCAGCTTCACCGTGCTTGGCCTGCTTTACAGCGCCGTCGTCCCCATCTTCGAGGCCTCCGACGAAGTGTGGCACTATCCTATGGTCGAGCACCTGGCGCGCGAGTGGACGCTGCCGGTGCAGCCGCTCGAACCCGGCGCCTCCAGCGGTCCGTGGCGGCAGGAAGCCAGCCAGCCGCCGCTCTACTACGCCCTGGCCGCCGCGCTCACCACCTGGATCGACACGTCGCCCACCGCAGCGCCCTACGACCTGAACACGATCCGCCGCCTCAACCCGCATGTCGCCGCCGGTGTGATCACGCCTGACGGCAACAATCCGAATCTGGTTGTGCACAACCCGGCGCTGGAACGTTTCCCCTGGCGCGGGGCAGTGCTCGCTATCCACATCGCGCGCATCTTCTCCGTGCTCTTGGGGACGTGGGCGGTCTACCTCACCTGGGCGCTCGTCCGCGAGTTATACCCCGAACAGCCGCAACTCGCGCTGCTCGCCGCCGCCATCCACGCCTTCACGCCGATGTCGCTGTTCGTCAACGCCTCGGTGAACAACGACAATCTCATCGTGCCGTTGTGTGCGCTGGCGTTGTTGATGATGATCCGGCTGGTAAAGAGGCAGGATGCAGGAGGCAAGGGGCAGGATGCAAGAGAGAAGCGGCAAGAGGCAAGAGACAGAAATCCTGCATCCTGCATCTTGCATCATTTGCTCCTGGGGATAGTGATTGGATTAGGATTGCTGACGAAGGCGAGTGCGATTGCGCTGTTGCCGTTCGCTGCCGCCACAATCGCCTGGGAAGCATGGCAGAATCTCAAATGGCAAATGGCGAGTCAGCGAATCGGTGAATCGGCGAATGGGCGAGTGAATGAAACACGCTCTTCTACTTCATACCCCATACTCCTCAACATCGCATTACGCGCCTTACGCGACCTGGCACTCGTTCTCCTGCCTGCGCTTGCCATCTCTGGCTGGTGGTTCTACCGGAACTTCAAGCTCTACGGGGATTGGCTTGGGCTGAACGCCTTCTACGCCGTGCTCGGCACACGCGACGTGGCAGCAGACCTGGCACAACTGTGGGCCGAGCGGTTCGCCTTCGCCGCCGGGTATTGGGGCAACTTCGGCGGCCTCAACGTGCCAATGCCCACGTGGATTTACACCGTGCTCAACCTCTTCGCCATCCTCGCTGCGCTCAATGTCGTCGTGAGGTTTGGATCATGGGCTGTGGGCGGCAAATCCAAAATCCAAAATCCAAAATCCAAAATCCCCAATGTGTGGCCTTTTGCCTGGGATGAACTGACTGCCGCGCGGGCGTTGGCCTGGGTGTGGCCCATCGCCGTCTTCGTTTCGTGGATCCAATGGGCGACGATCACATGGTCTTCCCAAGGCCGGCTGATCTTTTCCGCACTGCCGATGTGGTCGTTGGCGCTGGCCCTCCCAATAGCGAACGGCAAATGGCAAATGGCAAATGGCAAGTCGCTAATCCCAGGCTTCCGCTTCCCAAAATCCAGAATCCAGAATCCAAAATCTAAAATTCTCGCCGCGTTCCTGTTTGTCTTGTGCCTTATCGCCTTGCCTGCGTGGATCGTCCCGGCGTACACGCCGCCACGGGCGACGCGCGCCACGCTAACCACCCCACCCTTGCGGGCAGATTTCGGCAACGTGCTGCGGTTGACCGGCTTTCAGATCGACCGGCGCAATACCACAGCCGGCGACACTGTCGGGTTGACCTTGCAATGGACGGCGCTCGCCCCCACGACGACCGATCACAGCCTTTTCATCCACGTTTTGGGCAAGGGCGAGCGCATTGTGGCCCAGCGCGACACGTTCCCCGGACGCGGTCTGCTTTCGACGACCTGGCTGAAACCGGGCCACACCTGGATCGAACACTACGAAATCGCCATCCCCCCGCTGGCCTACGCGCCCGACAGCCTGACGTTCGCCGTGGGGATGGTCGAGACCGCCACCGGCGCGCGACTGCCGGTGCAGGCCGAAGCGCCCTTCGTTATTGCGCCCGCGGGTGACGCCGTGACTTTCGGCGATGTGTGGTTGAGCGAAACGGCAGAACCAACAAAGGTGTATTTCGGCAAGGGCATTGTGCTCACCGGCTACAATCTGAGCGACGTGATTGTGGCGCGCGGAGAGACGTTACAGGCGACACTGCGCTGGCGCTGCGCGGCCCCCATCGACGGCGACTACACCATCTCCGTGCAGCTCATCGACGCACAGTGGAACAAGGCCGCCCAATCCGATGCCTGGCCGTTGGACGGCGCTGCGCCGACATCCTCGTGGCGGGTGGGACAAACCATCGATGAACCGCGCGCACTCGCCATCGCTGCCGACGTTACGCCAGGCGTCTACAACCTGCAACTGGCGATCTACCGCGTAAACGCCGCAGGCGAACTGGAACACCTGCCCATCGTCTGGGAAAAAGGCCAGATGCCCGCTAAAACCGTCGTGCTGACGCGGATAAGTGTAAAGTAGACCTGGGGGCTCTTGCGCCAGAGTGGCCTGCGCTGCACCGACACGAAGGCCCTGCTGTCTATATCGAAAGGAACCCCCATATAGCAAACCACGCCAACGCGGACAAAAGTATTGCACCACGGAGACACAGAGAATACGAAGGTTTTTTAGAATTCTCTCCGTGCCCTCTATATTCTGTGTTATTTTTGAAGGAGGTAGACCTATGCGTATCAGGAAACTGTTACTTACACTCATCATGTCCATAGTCTTGTTGTGGGCGCTCGCCTGGAGCCTTGCAGCGTCCGCCACTGCGTTGACCACCATCCGCTACGTTGCCCCGGGCGGCAACTGCGGCGCGGGTATAACCCCCTGCTATGCCACACTCCAGGCAGCCATCAACGCTGCCGTGGCCGGCGACGAAGTGCGTGTGGCGCAAGGCGTCTATGTCGACGTGACCACGGTACCATACCCTCTGGATGGCTCGCCGACGATCACCCAGGCGATGTTCATCACCAAAACCCTGACGGTACGGGGCGGCTATACCCTCACCAACTGGACGACGGCGGAACCGGCCAACTATCCCACGGTCATCAATCCGCAGGGAGAAGGGCGCGGCAGCGTGATTGCTTCACCGAACCCCAGCATACCTGCCCTCGTGACGCTGGAGGGATTGACCATCGCCAACGGCTACGCCACGGGGAGTGGCGGCGGCCTGTTTGCAGAAAACAGTGACGTCGTTATCCGTGATTGTTATATTCTATCCAATACCAATGGCGTGGTGCTGCGAAACAATCGTTCAACGTTAATCAACACTGTGATCGCAGACAATAGACTGGCAGGTCCAACCGTCATCACCCAGACAGGTTTGATCATCCTCGGCGGCGAAATGCAGGCGTGGCACACCACCCTGGCAGATAACGGCGGCACCGGTCTGTGGGTGCAGAATCTGGGAAACAACCCCGCCTTCGCAACAATGACCAACACAATCATATCCGGGCACGATGTGGTAGGCGCACACGTTTTGGGACAAACCGAGAATCCTACCATTGTGCAATTAACAGCGACGCTATGGGGGATTAATGAACAACAGATCAACTTCAACGATGGCGGGAAGATCATCCACTACCGAGACGAAATCGAGGCCCCCAATTTTGTAGGACCGGACGACTATCGCCTGACCGCCACATCTCCGGCCAGGAACCGAGGGGCGTATTCACCGGTGCGATACGATATTATCGGCGTCAAACGCGATCCGTTGCCCGACCTGGGCGCTTACGAGTACGACGACCCGGAAAGCATCCGGCAGGTGTTTTTACCACTGGTGATGCGGCAAGCAACGAGGTGAAAGAAAAGGACGGATCCAACCACACAAGAACCCTGCTGGTCTCATTCGGCGCTATTTGGGTATCCTTGACACAGTTTACAGCACCAGAATCACCGCCGCCCCTACTGCAACCATCAGCGCCATCCCCGGCCAGAGGGCACGGCGCAGCGCCGGAGAGCCACTCGCCAGCGCGAAGACGCCTTTGAAGAGCGTGCTGGCAAGCGTCGCAATCGTGATGGCTCGCGCAGCGACAATCAAATCCAGGTTCGTGGGCGCGCGCGCCAGATCGATCATGGAGAGCACGATGGCGTCCACGTCAACGATGCCAGAGACAAAGCTGGAGACGTAAATACCGGTGTTGCCAAACAAAACGCGCGCCGCCGTGGAGATGAGCAAGACAACGGCATACAACGCGCCGAATTTCAGCGCCGGACCGAGTTCGAAGGGGTTGGAGAAGGCGAGGTCCTCTTTGGCGTAAGCGCGCTGCCGGATGTACAGGTAAGCGCAATACCCCAATCCCACGACCAACGGCGCACACATCGGCAACAGCAGCCGGTAAGCCAACGACTGATTGAGCGCGAAAACGATCACCAGGACACGAACGAACATCACCGTCCACGCGACGATGATCGCCAGCGAAAAGGGGCGCGCCAGTTCCGGGTTGGTGCGGCTGCGTTGCGAAAAGCTCAGGGTGACGGCGGTACTCGACGCCAATCCCCCCAGCAACCCCGTCAGCCCGATCCCGCGCTGCGCCCCGATGAGTTTGATCATCACGTAGCCCAAAAAGCTGATGCCGGAGATGAAAACCACCATCAGCCAGATTTTGTAGGGGTTGAACACGTCGAACGGCGGCGGGCCGAAGTTGCGATTGGGCAGAATCGGCAGGACAATGATGCTGATGACGGCAAACTTGAGCGTCGCGTAGATGTCCTCGCGGGTGATGGCGTGCGCCAGGGTACGGAATTGCGGCTTGAGTGAAAGGAGCGCCATCAAGGCTACGCCGAGCGCCGCCGCCAACAGGATCAAGTTCCAGTAACACGCCGCGCCGATCACGAAGGTAATCAGTGTCGCCATCTCGGTCGTCATCCCCGGCTTGCCCGCGCGCACATCCCGGTGATATGAAAGCGCGACTAACGCGCCGAACACCAACAGCACACCCACAAATGGCAGCGCCGAGGACAGTTGATCCGCCGCCAATGCAGCGCCGAAACCCGCCAGACTGATCAACGCAAACGTGCGCACCCCGGCAAATAGCTTGCCTTCCGGCTCGTCATACGCCGACTCGCGCTGGATACCGATGAAAATTCCGATGCCCAACGCCACCACGAAATGATAAAAATAATCTACCATAGGAACTCCTCAGTTCCGCACCGGCTACCTCGGCCTGAAACGGATCGCCAGATCCGCGGCTTTTGTCGCCATGCCGGGATCTGGCAATCCCCGGCAAACATAAATCCAGGTGACTGTGGGGCAGGGATTACATCCCTGCCCCCCAGTCCCTCATCAGCGATTGCGCATCACCAGCGGCAAATAGATGGTTGGATTCGGGCCGATTTCCACCTCGGTGAAGGGGGCGCCGTGATTGAGCGCCAGCGCCACGTTGCCGGTGCGATCCACGGCCTGCGCGAAGTAGCTGATGCGCCCCCTGATCGGGGCGACCCGCCCCACAGCGCGCCCCACCCCGTTGGCGTCAGGCTGGTAGGTCAGTTCGGCCTTGCGCCAGGTGGTCTCATCGTCCAGTTGATAGAGCATCACCACGCGCGCGACGCCGGCCGTGGTGTCGCCAGCTTCAGCCGTATCCTCAAGCCAGACGACGAAGTCCAGTCCGCTGGTGGAACTGATCGCCGTGACAGCCCAGATGCTCGGCGCGATGAAGTCGGTGGCGGTGAACGGCGCGTGGTAGACCTCGAACTGCAAGCCGGTGTAGCGCCGCAGCATCCCCGTCGTCGGCGTGGTGAGCGTCGTCGCCATAAACTGCGCGGGGACGACGACCAGCCGCTCGCGCAGGTCGCCTTCCAGTGAGAGGAAGCGGTTGAGCGCGGCGGGCTGCGCCGGATACCAGCCGGTGTTCGGGAAAGCTGGCTCTTCAGTCAGAAAGACGGCGTCGGTAACGATGCGCGAGACAACCGGATCGAAGTCGGCTTGTTCTACAAACGTTCCACCGAGCATCAACACGCCATGCGCGATGGTGTCGGCGGCGTGGGCAGCAACATCTGCGCGCGGCTGGATCGGACGCCCGCCCGCGACCAACACGTCAGTGCTGCCGTTGACGGTGTAGTACGTACCCCACGGCGCTTGCGTATGCGCCGAATAGTCGAACGTCAGCGCGTGGGCTGTGGTGAAGACGGCGCTGGGCGCCAGCGAGGCAGCCTGTGGCGCGAGCGCCCGCCCCACAAACACCGCGTCCGGCGCAACGGTCGTCGTCTGCGGCATGTGGACGGCGAGCATCGGCAGTCCGTAGAGCGTCATCACACCCAGGACTTTCTCGTCGTAGGTATTGAACGTCCCGGCGGCGGCGCTGTTATAGTAGCGTTGCTTGGCACGCAGCAACGCGCGCCCCACCGTTGGCGCGGTAGCGTTCTCCCAGTAGCCCAACTCTTCGGTGAAATTGACCATCAATCGCTCCGAGTAAGCGATCAGGTCCGAGTCACCGTAACCGTAACCGGTGTTGCCGATCCAGACGCCGCCTTGCCGCAGCAATGCCTGCGCCCAATCCGTCGCCTCCCACACGTTCGAGGCGCCGGCGTCCGGCACGTTCAGCCCGGAGTGACAACCGACGGAGAAGTTAATCGTGCCCCGGTAATCGGTCGTAGGCGTCACTTCGGCAGCGAAGACGAAGAGATCGCCCCAGGTGGGCGTGAGCGGGACGGAGGGCGGGATCGCGCCGTAGTGGGTGAAGTGCCCGTTGAGTGAATTGAGGTTGCTGGCGGTAGTGACGGAAATGAAGTGCGTCCGCAGATCGTTCGTGGTCCATGTATCACCGAGAAGCAAAGTCAGTTCAGCGACGCCTTGAGCCTGCAACGTTGTCCTGACGGCATCGGCTTGATCCATCAAGAAGTCATAGCCGGTGATAAGAGCGCTTTCCGGCTGGACCACCGGCTGCGCCAGGAACGTCACGACGGCAGCCAGCATCTCGCCCGGCGTTTCCACCAATCTACCGATGGCGACCTGTGGCAGATACAACTCGCGGCCTTGCCACGGCAGCGGCAACAGTCCGGCGTAGTAATCGTCGCTGAGGAAATAACGCCGTTCCAAGGCGCTGCGGATGTTGAGCGCGAAGTCGGCGTCGTAGTAGGTGCGCTCATTGGAAACCAGGGCATCGTCCCGGATGCGGCGCTGGGGGATGATGCGGTCATCGCCGACCAGCACCAGGTACTTGAGGTTGGGATAGGATGGCGCAATCTCGTACAGCAGGGCCTTGATATGCTGCGCCACGTAGTTAGCAAAGAGCGGATTGTCGAAATGCGCATCCCATAACGCATAGGCGGCGACGATCTCCGGGTAATCGCCCAGGTCGATGATTTCGCCGTTGACCTGAGGATGTGCGGCCAGATCAACCAGGGCAGCGCCGAGTTCACTGAAGAGCAATGTCTGTTGTCCTGGATAAAATGTCTCAATCCGCATAGGGTGATAGAGAATCAGCGTTTCCACCGTCGTATCGGTGACCGGTGGTGTGACCGAAACGGTAACAGTATCCGTCGGCGGGTATAACGGCGCGACCGGCGGTGTCACTTGCACGGTCAGCGTGTACGGCTGTCCGACCCCTTGCCGTTCAAACGCTGCCACGGCGATGTAGTAGGGACCGTACAACTCATAGGTTTCGTAGACGATTTGCTCGGTGGTGGTAAACGGCTGCACGGACATCCCCGCCAGCGTGCCGATGCGGCCCAGTTCGGCGATGTTGCCGAGCGTGCCAATCCGCCCCAACGTCCCAATCCGCCCCAACGTCCCGATGCGCCCCAACGTACCGATGCGGCCCAGATCGAGCAGCTCGCCGATGTTCGCCAGTTGGCCGAGTGTCCCGATCCGCCCCAACGTACCGATGCGGCCCAGCGTACCGATGCGCCCCAGGGTGCCGATGCGGCCCAGGTCGCGCAACTGCCCGGTTTCCTCATCCACTTCCGGCGCGAACAGATACAAATCGAAGTCCTCTTGCAGGTTGCTCAAGGTGATGGTGATGGTCGAATCTGGCTCCGGGACATTGAAGCGATACCAGTCGGTATCGTCGACGCTGACCAACACGCTGGTCAGTACCGTGTTGGTGCTGATCGGCTGCGCGCTTTCGCGGGTGGCATTGCTGATGGTGACGGGAGTACTGGCGACCAAACTGCCGTCGGCGTTGAAGGCCGTCACCGTGGCTACATAGAAACCAGAGTTGGCATAGGTGTGATTGACGTGCGCGCCGCTATCCCCTTCCCCATCGCCGAAGTCCCAGTGGTAAAGCACGTTTGTGCCCGCCGTGACGCTGGCCGTGAAGAACGTCGGCTGCCCCAAAGGTGTAGGGCTGCTGTTGACCACCCGCAAACCCGCGATGGGCGCACCGCCCACGCTGACGAGCACTTCGTCTGCCTCAGAGGCCAGACCATAGGCATCGGTCACGGTGAGGGTGAAGCGCAGCAGATCGGGCGCCGATGGGGCGAAGAACGTCGTGCGTGACAGCGTCGCAGTGAAGGAGACCGGCGTTCCACCGGTTTGTGTCCACCCGTAAAGCAACGGCGTGTACCCATCAGGATCGTAGCTGGCGCTGCCATCCAGGGTGACGCTGACGCCCACCAGCACGGCCAGATCCGACCCGGCATCTGCCACCGGAGGCAGATTGGTGAAGTCTTGCAACTCATACGCGCCGATGTCGCAACGCCCGCTCAACGCATCCGGGCGCGGCAACCCGCGTTGATCGATAAACGGCGCCCACACACATATCCCGGCATTGATCGCCGGGCTGCCAGGCAGCAAGGCGTGGGTCAGGGTATCTCCGCCGTTATCTTGCAGCGGACCAAGTCGCGGATCGACGTTGATCTTGTCGCCTGTCTCACCCAAGCCGCACGTGCTATCGCTGCTCAGGTTGTAGCCCTGCGAGATGAGCGGCCAATTACAGTCACCGCCGGTATTGTTGGCGATGATGACATTAAGAATGGTAAAACGGCGATTATCATAGATTCCACCCGCCGTACTCGCCTGGTTGTAAGCGATTGTCACATTGGTTGCTGTAATCGTTCCGGCGTAGTTATAGAAACCGCCGCCAGTGTCTGTGGCCGTGTTACCACTGAGGGTCACGTTGATCAATTCCAGGTAGCCTTCATTACTGATGCCGGCGCCTCTGGTAGCATTGTTCGCCACTATAGCGACATGGGACAGCGTAGCCGGCCGCGCCCCAAAGTAGAGAGCACCGCCCACATCGGCGCTGTTGTCGATGAGCAGACCGCCGGTCTGGGTGTACGCATAACTGCTATCACCAACCCACAGCCCACCGCCCCAGTTAACTGCCCGGTTTCCACTTACCAGCCCGCCGCTGATTTCGGCCCGCGCAGCGCCGAGGAACACGCCACCACCCTGCGAAGAGGCGTAATTATCGCTTACTTGTCCGCCCGACTGCCGCCAGAACGCCATCTCGGTTTCCGCATACACACCCCCACCGTGGATAGCGGTATTGCGGGAAATTTCACCATCCTGCAAAGTGACGATGCCGGACTCCGCACAGACGCCCCCGCCCAGTTCTCCCGCCGTGTTGCTGATGACCTGCCCGCCAACCAGCGTGAAGTTCCCCCCGGCAAGGAAGACACCGCCGCCATTCCATGCAGCGGTGTTGTTCACGATGGAACCGCCCACCTGGGTGAAATCACCGTTGATCAGGTGGACACCGGCGCCATTTTGCGCCGCGTTGTCGCTGATGGCACCATCCTGTAACGTTGCCTGTCCCCGCAGGATATGGAGACCGCCGCCATAGGCGCTGGTGTTGCTGTAGATCGTCCCCCCGTTCAGCCAGGCCTGGCCGTTCTCCAGATAGATACCACCGCCAAATTGCTCCGCGGTCAGCGTGCGGTTATGCGCGATGAGACTGGAAACACTCTGCGTGAAGACGGCGCTGGGACTGAGGAGATAGACACCGCCGCCGTTGTAAGTCGCCGTGTTGTGGATCAACTGCGCTCCCCCTTGCAGAACGGCCTTTCCATAGTCCATATAGAGGCCGCCGCCGTAGTTCGCATGGTTGTGCGCAATTGCGCCGCCTTCCATAAGGACGTAACCGCCTTCGGCCAGGATGCCGCCCCCCCTATCCGATGCAGCGTTGTAAGCGATCTCACTGATGCCGGTCTGCGTGAATACCCCCACCATACCCACGTAAACGCCGCCGCCACGGGCTGCGGTATTGCTGAGAATGTGCCCCCCATTCAACAAAGCACCGTTGTTGACCAGCAAACCGCCGCCGTCATTGGCGGCATGATTTTCACGAATCTCCCCACCCCACAGATACGCCGTCCCCGCACCGACCTGCAAGCCCCCGCCATTCGTCGCAGCATTGCCGACGATCAAACCGCCGTTCTGGAAAAAAGTTGCCGCAGGTTGATTGACAAACACCCCGCCACCACCGCCATTCACAACGACGTTTGCGTTGATTTCACCGCCGTTCAACTTCACATGCCCGTGTTCGGCAAAGATGCCGCCACCGTTCGAGTCGGCCGTGTTGCTGTAGATGAGACCTTCGTTCAACACAAACTCACCATCAAAGAGATACACCCCGCCGCCCACGTCGGCATGATTGTGGCTGACGGTCAAAAAGCCCATAGGTGTGAAGAATGTCAGAGCGTCCAGATAGAGACCACCGCCGCGTAGTGCGGTATTGCCAAGGAGTGTGCTGTCGAAAAATAGCAATTGAGTGCCACCGGAGTTGAAGATACCGCCCCCATCCCCTGAGGCAGTGTTGCCGAAGATTGAACTGTTTTCCACCTGCACCGTGCCGGTGACAGCAGCGATCCCCCCGCCATGGGCAGTTTCGGCATGATTCTCAAAAATCGAGCCATTGTTCACCATGAACGTCCCACCGGTGACGTAGATACCGCCGCCGTGGGCAGTGATGGCTCGATTATGGTGAAAGGAGGTATGAATCGCGGTGACGGAGGCATCCACGTTCACCAACATTCCACCGCCATTGAGCGCAGCCGTATTGCTGTACACCGCACTATCGCGCAGTAGCGTCAGTCCATGCACATGCAATCCGCCGCCATCACCGGTGACGTGATTATCGCGGACATGCACGTTGATCAACTCGATATCCGTACCGGAATGGGTTTGTATGCCGCCGCCGGTGTTCACGTTGCTGCCTCCCATCAGCGTAGCGCCGGAAATCACGAGACGGCTGACCACTTCAAACACGCGATCCACACCTCCTGCATCAATGAACGTGAGTTCCGGCCCTGCGCCGAGAATGGTGAGGTCGTCACGCACATCCAGATCGCCGGTCCACCCCGCATCCTCATTTGTGCCGGGGATGCTCAGTTGATAGACGCCCCCTGCCAGCTCAATCGTATCCGCGCCGTTGCCCGCCGGGCACGCATCCACAGGGCTGTCGGTGTTAGCAGCAATGATGGCCTCACGCAGCGTACAGTTGCCGTTGGGAATGTTGTCATCTCCAAAGGTCGTGACGCCGGTGGCTATCTGGCGCTCGTATGCGCCGATATCGGGCGCAGCGCCGCGCGGTCGCGGCAAGCCGCCGAAGTCGAGAGCAACGCCCGCATCCACGCCCCGATCAATCGCCTCTGAATCGATGCGCAGATGATAATCATCAAACGCCGGATCCATAAACCCTGGCGCGCCAACGAAGCTATGGGCACCCGCATTGACCCCTCCGGTGAAGTTTGGCCCATCATCGTACAGGTTGTAGTCTTCGTAGACCACCGCATCTTGCAAAACCAGAATGTCGATAGTGTGGTCGGCAAAAATCGTGTTGGTGATGTAGACCGTGCCGGTGGGGACATAAAGCGCCGAATTGGCCTGCAAGGCGGGATCGGCAATCGTCAGGTGGATGAGGTCGGCGCGGCTGGCAGAATTCTGCTGGAGCAGGTAGAGCGCCGAGCCATCGTTGCCGGCATAGTTGCGGCTGAAAATGTTGTTGACGAAACGACTGGTAATACCGTTACCCTCGAGGTAAACACCGCCGCCACTGAAGGCCGAGTTATTGATGAACGCCGTAGCGCTCACGACGAGGGAGTGCAGCGCATAAACGCCGCCGCCGTAATCAGGGGCCGAGTTGTTCTCAACCCTCACCCGGTCGAAAACGGCCGGCCTGGACAACCACGCGCCGCCGCCGTTCCCGCCGCCACTAACGGTGTTATCGTGCAACCACACGTTCGTCAGCGTCACCGCTCCCGCGGCATGTATTCCGCCGCCATTGGCGTCATTCAGATACCCACCGCGCAGCTCCAGATTTTCCAGCGTGACGTCGTGCAGGGGAATGAAAACTACCCGTCCCAAGCCGAGAGCATCCAGAACGGTGGGCGTAAACGCGGGGGTGCTCCAATCGCCGGGAGCGTAGCCGCCGCGCAACGTCAGCGGCTTGTCAATATACGCCGTTTGATGGCTACCAGAATAATAACTGGTCCCTTCGCAAACACCGGCCAGTTTGACCAGATCGCCGGGTACCGCCGCGTTAATCGCCAGCTGCACAGCCTGCGCATCGAAGCTGCTGTACGTGCTGCCGGGCGCGCTGGCGAGCTGCGCGAAGCAACGCATCGGCTCGTTCGACCAGACACTCGACGGCACGAAATTGTGAGCGAAGACAATGTCCAGATCACCGTCATTGTTCAAGTCGCCGAGTGCAACGCCGTAGCTATAGCCACTGCCAAGCGTCTGCGAGGTAGCCGTGAAGATACCTGCGCCATCGTTAAGATAGGCCACGCCCCCGTAGGAGTTAGCCACCACTGCGTCGAGGTCGCCATCCGCATCCACATCGCCGAGTGCGACGGCGTAGCTGTCGGCGGCGCTCAATCTTTGACCACTATCGCTGAACCAGCCCATCGTTCCCAATTGCGCGCCGCCCTGGTTAATCCACACCGTATCGGCGCTAAACGCATTGGCAACAAAGGCATCCAGGTCGCCATCGCCATCCAGGTCGCCGAGCGCCACACCCTCGCTGTTCCACTCATCTAGGGGTTGGGCGGTCTGACTGAAATGGCCCGCTCCATCGTTGAGCCAGACCTCGTCGCCGGAGCCGCTCGGCCGCGCAAAAAACACATCGAGGCTGCCATCGTTGTTCACGTCACCCAGGGTGAGGGCCTTTACCGGCCCCGTGCTGACGAGCGGCGGCAGCGTGTTGCTGAAAACGCCCACCACACCGCCCTGTAGCCCGCCCTGATTGACCCAGACTTGCGTTCCCGTATCGGTGATGACCAGCACATCCAGGTCGCCGTCGGCGTCCACGTCGCCGACGGCCAGGTCGTAACTGAACCCACTCGCCAGCGTGTCGAAGTGGCTCAATAAGCCGGTGCCGGTGTTCAGCCAGACTTCGACGCCGAGTTGGGTAGCCATCAGCGCATCCAGATAACCATCGCCGTCCACATCGCCCGGCGCCACAGCAGCATTCCATGCAGCAGTGGAAGTAAGCACTTGTTGGGGCAGAAAGCCATCGCCGGTCATGTTCCACAACACGTGGCTGCCTTCGGATTCAATGAGCAACAGAATATCCAGATAGCCGTCGTTATCGAAATCACCCAGGGCCACATCGCGGCCTGGCGTCGCCGTCACCGGCAACGTCGCCCCCTGGAACATCCCGTAACCACCACCGACCTCCGTGCGGAACTGCCACACCGCTGCAGAGAGCGCCTGTTCACCGGTGATGTTCTGCGTGCCCGTCGTGACGGTGGCGTGAATCAGCTCGCCGGGGAAATAATCGCGCGCCGGGATCAAGGTCACGGTACGCGAAAAGTTGGTAAGGCTATAGAGGCCGGTCACGCGCGGGCTTTGACTGCCGAACACGGCAAACGTCTGGCTGCTCACGGTCGCTGCAGCGATAGGTTCATCGAAGATCGCCGTAACAGGGGCATTGCGCGGCGCATAGTGCGAGTTCGGTTCGGGGACAAAGGCAGTCGGCGACGGCGCGAGCGGCGCGAGTTGTGTCAATGGAGCGCGCGGGGCCGCCCCGGTATCATCGGCAAAGGCATAGCCGCCAGGCACGTGACGCAGTCCCCACAACAAAAGCAGGAACAGTCCTATGCTAAAAACCAGGCTGACGCCCAAACGTGGATAGGAGCTTGCCCTGCGAAACCAATTCTGCTTCTGCTCATTCATCTTTTGCCTCCTTTCGCACATAGTCACATCGTCGAAATTCCTGTAGTCGGATGAGCGTGTTTCATTTCTTGGGGGCGCGGTCGGGAAACCGGCCCCAGCGCGTTTTGGCCGGTCTCTGACCGCGCCAGCCCTGGATTTTCAACGCATTTGAAACACCCCCTGCTCGGATGGACATTGCCGTGCTCACAGAGGGCAGCGGCATGTCCTTTTACATCTGCTGGCGCAACGCAAGCGCCTCGGCCAGGTCCAGAGTGGCACCGAGTTGCTCGAAGATAGGGATACACTGCTCCAGGAAAGTGCAGGCTTGGGCGTTATCCTGCTGCGCGTGATAGAGATGCGCGAGCGCCAGTTGCGTGCGTGCGCTTTCGTAAACATCGCCGGTCTCTGTACGGATGGCAAGGCTTTGCTGCAGATGCGTGGCGGCTGACGCAAAATGCCCCTGCGCGGTGTAGATTTGGCCGAGCACACACAAGGCATAGCCTTCCTCACCGCGCATTTCCAACTCTCGGGCCAGAGTCAAGGCTTGTTGCGCCTCGGCCTCAGCAACGATCGTGTCGTTCGCCTGCAGCGCAGCCTCAGCCAGATGACGATGCAGTTCAGGCAAGAAATCACGCACCTGCGCCTGCTCGAAGTAAGTCCGCCCGCGCTGTAGCTCCGCAAGGGCCAACTCGATCTCTCCGCGCCGGATAAACGTATGGCCGAGGTTCATGTGCAAAACACCCAGGATGTAAGTCGAGCCGCCAATCTGATGCATCGCATCCACCGCCCGCCGGTAGAAATGACGCGCCTCATCCAGCCGACCCTGGTAAAGCGCAATCTCACCCAAGTTGTTGTCGGCAACGGCGCAGAGGTAGATGTCCCCAATGCGTTCAAAGATCAGACGGGCCTCGCGGTAACGCGCATCGGCTTCACGCCACTGGCCGAGGTCGAAGTAAGCATTGGCAATTTGATTGTGCATCGTCGCCTGACCATGCAAATTGGATGTCTGTTGGTGCAGTTCGAAAGCGTGTTGGAAGTGCTCAATAGCAGCGATAGTCTGTCCACGCAGCCGGGCAATGTGACCGAGCAAGTTGTACGCGCGGGCCAGGGTGGCGAGAGCGTTATGCTGGCGGGCAATCGGCAACGCAGCCTCGCACTGGGCCAGGGCTTCCTCATATTCGCCCTGCCGGGTGTAGATCATGCCGGCAACCAGCGCCAATTCAGCAGCAATGATCGTATCGCGCCGGGCCAGCACGGCAATACCACGCTGTACCCAATCCAGCGCCATGGCATATTCACCCCGCAGCTCAAACAGATGCGCCAACCAACGATAGACGCGCGCCTGCCCATCCCGATCGTCCACTTCCTGCGCGAGCGCCAGCGAATGGGTGAGGTGTTCCTGTGCCGTTTCGTAGTGCCCCGTCGTCACCAACAGCTCGCCCAGGGCCGCATGGACGTTCTGACGTGCTGCATGCGTCTGCTCAAGCGGCAGATACTGGGCATGCTGCAAAGCCTGGAGAAAGTGCTGGATGGCCTCTTGATTAGCAAAACGCGCTGCCGCGTACTCACCGGCTAAATGCTCATAACGAAAAGCCCGGGCGCGGTCGTTTGCTTTTCCGTAATGGTAAGCCAGGTCGGCATAGTGAGCGTCGAGTTCCGCCGCGTAGACTTGCTCCATCGCCTCAGCCGCGAGCGCATGCAGGCTTTGCAAACGCGTCTGAAGCTGCATATCATACGCCGCGTCACGCATCATCGTATGGCGGAAAATGTAGTGCATCTGGTTCAACGCCGACCAAATCATCTCTTCCTCAGCGCGTTGCACCTTACGCGGCAGATCGACATCGTCGCGCAGCATCTGCGAGAGGATAAGCACCTCAAATTCACGCCCCAAGACAGCCGCGGTCTGCACGACGGCCTTCACCTGCGCTGCCAGCCGGTCGAGACGCGCGATAAGCACAGCGTTGATCGTGGCCGGCACGGCCTCTACATCCTGACTGACGATGTCCCACACGTGATTGTCGCGGCGCACCAGGCCACGCTCGCGTAAGTCCAGGGTCAGTTGTTCGACAAAAAGTGGGTTGCCTTCAGTTTTCAGGCTGAGGAAGTTCGCCAGCGCATCAGAAATCGGAGCAGCCAACACCTGCGCCGCCAGCGCGCGAGTCCCCTCAAACGGCAACGTGTTCAAGTCCAACGTAGTGCGCGGTACATCGGCATCCAGCGAGAGCGTAAACGGGCTACCGTCATCGCGGTAGCGTCCGCTGAGAATCACGGCAAAGGGCACATCCCGGACGTTGCGCGTCAGCGTGACCAACAACTCCTGAGAATCGGGATCCAACCAATGAACATCCTCAACGTGCAGAATCACGGGTTGCAAGCGGCTTTCAGCCTGCACGAGCGTCTTAAAAGCCAGAAGCGTGTTGCGGAAGCGAAATTCCGGCTCCAACTGTTCGTACAGCGACCCCTCCCAATACAAGTCCACCAGCGCCCCCAGCATCGAGCGGGTACGTTCCAATTCGGCGATCACGTCCTGAGCGCCAGAAGCATCCGTTTCGGAGCGGAGCCTTTGGATGAGCGTGTTGAGCGCTGCGGCGAAATTCATCTTGTTGGTTTCTTCCGTATTGTCGGAATTTTGCCCAAAGTACTGCCGCAAGAAGTACCGGAACGGGTTCAGCGATTGGTGCAAAATAGGATCTGCCGGACAGGAAAACCAGGCCAGGGCAGATTGCGCCTGTAGCTGCCGCTGCAGTTCATAGATCAGGCGTGTCTTGCCGACACCGGGTTCCCCATAGACGTACAACACACCGGCAAAACGCCCGGCAAGAACAGGCTGGATGGCCTGTGCCAGTTGGCGCAATTCAGCTTCTCGTCCCACCAGTTCACCGCTGTAGCTGACAGAACGGCCCGGCGTCTGTTTTTTCCGCCGGGGACGGGCCACCGGAACCGGTTCCGCCTTACCTTTAACCAGGATATCCGGCAATGCCTCCCACTCAAAGGCCGGCCGGAGCACCTCCTGCAGCGCCCGCGTCACCAGCACCGTGCCGGGCGCGGCGTTCTGCATCAGGCGCGCCGAGAGGTTGACAGCATCGCCGATCACACCATACGTGCGCCGGGTAGCGCTACCATACGCGCCGGCGCGCATGGTCCCCTGCCCCACACCGATTTGCAGCGGGCCGACAAAGCTCAAATCCGGCGGGAGCGCGAGCAGGTCAAGGGCAGCGCTGACGGCCCGCTGTGGGTCGTTCTCGTGAGCGGTCGGCGCGCCAAAGGCGGCATACAGATAGTTGCCCTTATCCCCGATGATGAGTTGCAGCAGCGCCCCATCGTAACGGCGGATGACGTCCTGCACCCAGCGGATATAGCGATCCAGTTTCTCGCCGGCCTGTTCGTCGTTGTCATAATCGATGCCCTGAAAGCGCAGAAACAGCGAAACCACCCCGCGCCGCAGTTCCAGCGATTCGCCCACCCCCGTGGTAAACCCTTCGTAAACTTCCGGCAGCAGCCAGGGGCGCAACAGCGCTGGTTCGACAATCAAAGGCGTGGGTGTGGGGGGCGCCTGACACTCCTCAAGAGCGCAGTGTAGACGCTCTACCACCGCAAAAGAAGCCCTGTCCTCCTCATCCACACGCCATTCGCGCACTTGAATGGCATCTCCGAGTGCCGCCACAGTCTGCCGGTCGGCCAGCACCTCGCCCCGCTTTGCCAGGTGCTCCGCGGCAGCCATGCGTGTCAGCGTTTCGCCGGCCAGCGCATCGATGTATTGGATGTCAGGATTCCCCACCAGGAAACGGCGCGCCGGCCCGCTGGCAATCGAGGCCTTCACCGCCAGGGCGACCGTCTCGCCCCCGGGTAGACTGATGGATTCGAACTGTTGCATCGCCTGCTGCATCGCAAACGCGCATGCCATCGCCCGCAGGGGAGCCATCGACGTATCTCCGGTAAACCAACAGGTGATCGCATCCCCGGCAAAGCCGATGACACTGCCGCCATAGCGATCTACTTCAGCAATGAGGGCATCGTACACACGGTTGAGCTGGTGGGTCAGCTCTTCAGCCCCCAGGCGCGGACCCAGCGCACGAGCCAGCGCCGCAGTCAAGGGGGTAAAACCCGAAATGTCGGCAAACAGGGCCGCCCCGTGTGTGCGATCCGGCAACGGCTCGCCGCGCAGCAAAGCCTGCCGTCGGTCACGCGGAATATAGACGTTGAAGGTGTGAGCGAGGGTGTGCTGTTCTGTCATCTATAACCTCCACGGAGAATGGCAACGCGCATACAGGTTGTATGCTCCTACCCTTATTATAGGGCAATATGCACGATTAGGCTATTCAGCGCAAATTCTTATCATCCGCGCTGGGAGGGAGACGCCGATTCCCCGTTTCAAGGTGAAGCGATTATTGCGTCGGGCGACCTGGCAAATCGCCCGACAGCCCCTGATTCCAGGCGTCGTCCAAAAAGCGTTGGATTTCAATCACGTAGCCATTCGGGTCGCGGGCAAAGCAATGGTAGATACCATACGTCTCGTTGAGGGCAGGCGGCTTATCAAAGGGGACGCCGCGCGCGTGCAGATAAGCGTACCACGCATCCACCTCTTGCGTGACGAGGGTAAAGAGCACGCCCTGCGGCTTTTCCGGCGCGCTCTCCCGCTCGCAGAAACCCAGGTACGCCTCCCCGTTCACCCGGTAGATGCGGCAATCGCCCTGATCCAGCGCCAGTGGCAGTTCCAGCACCTCTTCGTAGAACTGCGCCGTCTTCGCCAGATCGCGCGTGTACAGGAACGTGATTTGTTGGTCAATGCTGGGTCGTGACATCATCCAGTCCCTTTCGAAAATGATGGTAACGCAAGTTGCGGGAAACCCGGTTCGACCAGCGCATCCAGCACAAATCCTGCATCGAATGCCGCGCCGAAAAGGGTCTGCAGCGGGCGGTGAAAGTACAGTTGCGGTTCACCAGGTAACATAGTACACGGATGAACACGGAAAGCACGGATTTCTTCTTTGGAAAAATCCGCGGAGTCCGTGACATCCGTGTACCAGAGATTAACCTTCAGCAATCAGCAGCGCAACCTGTCCCGCGTAACCCTTAGCGAAGCGCGCACCGTCGTCCGCCGAACCGATGCCCGCGCCGTAGTGCATCGGCACGACGATCTGCGCACCGATGGCATTTGCCGCACCGACAGCCTCTTCCGCCGTCATCACGTAAGTGCCGCTCACCGGCAGCAGCGCGATATCGCAACGGAAATCCGCCATCTCCGGGATGTGGTCGGTGTCTCCGGCGAAGTAGACGCGCACACCGTCCACGGTGACAATATAGCCGACGTGCTGTTCATCCTTCGGATGGAACGGTTTGCCCGGCGCGCGGAATTTGTTGATGTTGTACGCGGGCACGGCTTCAATCTCCACACCCGCGACGGAAAGTTTGTCGCCAGGACGCATCACCTGCGCGCCGCGCAACTCTTTCGCCGCCAGGTGGCTGGCGACGACTACCGTCTGTGCGCCACTCACCTTCTTGACATCGTCGGGCGAGCAGTGATCGTGGTGATGATGGCTGACCAACACCAAATCGGCGATGGGCGGCTTGCCCTGCAACTTCCACGGATCGAAGTAGATGACCGGCGGCCCGTCCAGCCGGAAGCTGTCGTGACCGAGCCAATGCAATTTCCTGACCAACTCCTGTGCGTTCACTTTTCACCTCCTGAAACGGTTGCTGGCAATTCAAAACCTATCTTCACACCTCGGAAAGCGCGAGTTGGCAACTAGCGCTACAGTCAGCGACGGTTGAGCAGACGCAAGACAAGGTTGAGAATGATGGTCAGCAAAATGCTGAGTAAAATCGAGCTGACGATAGGCACGAAGCACGAGAAGCTGCCATCCGGGCTGCGATAGCGGATGTCACCGGGCAGCCTGCCTAACCACTGCATAAACGGCAGCTTCCCCAGAAGGAACAACAACACCCCCAGAGCAACAATCCCCAGACCAATCACCATCAGCCAACGCCCCAACGTATCCAATGGAAACATCGCTTCACACTCCATGCGTGTCAATTCGTGAAGAGTCGCAACCTGCGCAATAACACTGCCGGATAGCCCATTTTCTATCAGCAGATTGAGCTAAATCTGCTTAATCTGCTGACAAATTTCTGCCTGTTGCACAGGTCGAAAATTCGTGGTGAGAGTGCGCCCCTACAATGGGACCGCCGAACCGAGTGTATACTCCGGCTCGAAGCCGATGAGCGCGCGGGCTTTGTCGATGCTGATCAGCGATGCACTGCCCTCGACAGGCCGCGTCCACGTCTGCACGTCGGGGTACATCAACGAGGCCAACCCTTGCGTAGGCAAACCGAGGGAATTGTGGCTGCCCACAATCCACAGCGGATGGCTGCCCTCGTACTCCGCCAGCACGGCCTTTTCGATCGCCTGTGCGGCATCCCGCTTGTCCAGCATCGCCCAGAAATCGTTGCGCCCGAAGGTCAGAGCGGCGGCAGGCATTGCCCGCATCGCGGTCATCATCGCCTCGTCGTCGATCTCGCCATTTTGATGCTGCGCCTGCAATTCCCGCAACCTGGCGAATGTCTGCTGCACCTGTTCACGCCGCTCGGCTACGGGCAAGGCCATCAGACCCTCGTAGGCGGCCTGGATGAAAGCGCGGAACTCCCCGGCATGTTCGTGCCCATGCTCGAACCAGCGGCTATCGTAAACCCACGGAAAGCGCAGACACGCGCCGGAAATGCCCTCGCGTCGCCAGAAATAGGCCGCGATCTCTTCCAGGATTTGCTTGGAGAACGAGTACACATCCGACGTAGAACCGGGATGTGCCTCGTCCAGCGGGAAGTAATGGATAGGAATCTCGCGGATGCCGTAGCCGTTGCCCAGCGCGTTGATCGAACTGGCGCTGACCACGCGCTTGATGCCGTTTTCCGCCGCAGCCTGATACACGTTGAACGATCCACCACAGTTGATGGCGAAGATCTCGGCGTCCTTGCCTGGAATGGGATCGGGGATGGCGGCGAGATGGACCACCGCCTCGATGCCCTCGAAATGCGGGCGCAGCGTCGCGTAATCCGTGATATCGGCCTGCCGATATTCCGCGCCGCGCACTTCGGCGGCCACTTCTGCCGTGATGTCGGCTTCGGGAACACGGTCCAGCACCCGCACTTCATGCCCATGCGCCAACAATCGTGCCACCGCCGGTCTCCCGACGTGGCCTATGCCTCCGGTAACGAGTATTTTCATTGTGAACTCCTCAATGCGGCCATACACGCTCCCCTTTTACAGCATCCCGCAAATCAAAAAAGGTTGCCAATCCTTGAAACGCCGGGACGGCAGACAACGCCACCCGGCCTGTCGTACCCATTCGGCCAATCGCCGCGCGCCGTAGCGAGCAGAAAGCCAGCGCAATTCCGGCACTTCGCCCCAGGCCAGAGTCCGCTCGATCACGAGGAAAGCGTCTTTGTCAGGATCAAGGGACTCAAAAACGTATTCCTGAAAATGGGATTTCAAAGCTGCCGGGATGCTATCTGTAGACATCGTACTGTCATCACCTACGCAATAATGACACACACCGGCATAGGAACTTCCGTCATCTGCCCGGTCGGCGTCAGATGCCCGGTCTGCGGATCGATGCGGAAAGTGACAATCGAGTTGCTGTCCTGGTGCGCGGCGAAAAGATACGTGCCCGTAGGATCGATGGCGAAGTTGCGCGGCGTCTTACCCAGCGATGGCGCGTGGCCGACATAGGTGAGAAGCCCGGTCTCCCCATCGATGGCGTAGATGACGATGCTGTCATGGCCGCGATTCGAGCCGTAGAGGAACTTGCCCGACGGCGCGACATGGATGTCGGCGCAGGTGCTCTGCCCGGTGAAATCGGGGGGCAGCGCGGGCACGGTTTGCCGCGCGTTGAGCGTCCCTTGCACAGCATCGTAGGCAAAAGCGATGATCGTGTTGCCCATTTCGGTGATCAAATAGGCATGACGTCCGTCAGGATGAAATACCATGTGACGCGGCCCGGCTCCAGCTTCTACTTCGACCGACGGCGGAGTGTGCGGCGGCAGGGTCCCGCCCTCCAGGTCGAGCCGGTAGACCATCACCTTGTCAATGCCCAAATCCGCCACGAACGCGAACCGGTTCGTGGGGTCCAGGGTGATCGAATGGGCGTGTGGACCTTCCTGCCGGCGCGGGTTGACGCCGGAACCGGTATGCTGCACGACGGCGGAAGCCGGATCCAGCCCCCCACCCGCGCGCACGGGGAACGCGGCGGCGTTCCCGCCCATGTAGTTCGCCACGTAGACGTAGCGCCCGGCCTGCTCCACGCTCACGTGGCACGGCGCACCGCCATGCGTGCATTGGCTGTTGATGAAGGTCAGCGCGCCGCTCTGTGCATCGACCGCGAACGCGCTCACTCCCCCACCCGCTTGCCCGTCGAACGTCATCGTCTCGTTGACGGCGTACAAATACCGGCGCTGCGGGTCGAGCGCCAGAAAAGAGGGGTTCTGTACGCCGCCGGCAATTCCCGCAGGTATCAACGCGCCGGTCGCCATATCCAAGCGGTAGATGTAAATGCCCTCACTCGCCCCTTTGTGCGTGTACGTGCCTACGTAAACCCATCTTTCGTCAACGTCTTGCCGTTGTGTCATTATACATTCCTTCGTTAGTCTGATAGTCGTTAGTCTGATAGTCTATATCATGGCGGCTGAAAGACAAGCTAACAATCCTGGGCTTTATCATTCTCGTCACAGTTCCCTATTTTGCTTCGAGCGGATCGCTCCGCGTCTTATGAGCTTAAAGCGAGGAACTGGCGTTTCCCTGTTCCCTATTTTTGCTTCGAGCGGATCGCCAGATCCGCGTCTTATGAGCGTAAAACGGGGAACTGGCGTTCCCCTGCGTTTCCCTGTTCCCTATTTTTGCTTCGAGCGGATCGCCAGATCCGCGTCTTATGAGCTTAAAACGGGGAACTGGCGTTCCCCTCGAAGCAAGAATGGTTCCCTATTTTTGCTTCCAGCGGACCGCCAGATCCGCGTCTTATGCGCTTAAAACGGGGAACTGGCGTTCCCCTCGAAGCAAG